>ENA-UOJP01000016-UOJP01000016.1-human-gut-metagenome-genome-assembly--contig:-C102-NODE-16-length-390254-cov-37.361654_pt1 | contig 390254 bp, 335 predicted proteins | sample MGYA00242353_ERZ723900 | MGnify/ENA metagenome assembly ERZ723900 | reverse complement strand
AGTTTACAAGAGAACGCCAAATATTTCACTACACGTTCTTATTTGACGCTTACGACTAAAATAGGAGTGAATAAAAATATTAAGGTTGCTTCTGAAAAATCAGCAGTGAATGCTCTTTCTGAATTAGTTAAAGAGGATAAGAGCTATGCCCAAAATTTAGAAACACACTTATTAAATTCGCAGAACCGGTACGGATTGAAAAAGCAGAACGACACTATTGCTAAAGGGCTGGACTCTCTCCAAAAAGGGAAGATAGATGATAAAGTTTATAAGGCTTTAAATCTTTCATTAGTTGATCATAATTTGCCGACATCGTCAGAGGTCAATAAGGGATTTTATGAAAAATTGAAGTCTAAAGGATATGGTGCTATACTTGATGTAAATGATAAAGAACTCAGCGGTTTTAGATCAAGTAAACCTATGATCGGTTTTGATGTGGGTTCTAATGTAAGCGTGAATCGAGTGAAAGAACTTGGCGAAACAGAGATTAAGCGTAGTAAAAATATTGCTATGGCGGATCTTACAGTAAAAACATACGCACCTGCTGGCGCTGGGTATTTGGCATCCATGGGACTTGTACGTGCTGCTGGACAACAGAAGACACAGCGTGACGAGAGAAAGATTATTCAGGAATATCGGAAAGAGCATTCAGACTCCAAATTATCAGACACTCAAATCCTGAACAATTACTATAAATATTAGGGGGTATAAAGCATGAAAAAGAAGACGTACCGTATGCTTAAAAGAATTCCTTTCGGAAAACTGGCGTTATTCGTTACCGGAAATACAGAAATAAAAATCTGTAGCCAGATGATGGCTGACGGGTTATACGAGCCGATTCGGAAATACGCGAAATTGCATCCGGACACGGTTATCACAGCGAAGTTAGCAAAAAAGATCCTTTCAAAAGGTTAAACAGTGTTCTTTAGAGACTGCCTTAGTGCGGTCTCTTTTTTTTTGTGCCTATCTTTAGGAGGTGAGAATTCAAAATGGATTTATCATTAAGTTCCAGGTTTAAAAATGCCTGGAATGCTTTTCGTAATAGAGCTCCTACCATGATGCTTCAAGATATTGGTTCGGGTTATTCATATCGTCCGGATCGGTTTCGGCTTACTCGGGGAAACGAAAGATCGATAGTCACATCAGTATACAATAGAATCGCTTTAGACGTAGCCGCCATCAACATTCAGCATGTTCAGTTGGATGATGAGGGGCGGTTTTTAAATGTTATAAAAAGCGGTTTGAATGAATGTCTGTCATTGGAAGCCAATCTTGATCAAACTGGCAGAGCGTTTATTCAGGATATTGTTATGTCCATGATGGACGAGGGATGTGTGGCGATTGTTCCTGTAGATACCGACGATGATCCAGATGACACAAAAGGATATCAGATCCTTTCGATGCGAGTTGGTCGAATTCGTGACTGGTATCCTCGTCACGTCCGTGTTGAAGTATACAACGAAAATACTGGGCGAAAACAAGAAATTGTTGTTCCGAAAGATACGGTTGCTATCGTTGAAAATCCACTGTATGCGGTAATTAACGAACCGAATTCGACGATGCAGAGGCTTATTCGAAAATTGAATTTGCTAGATGCCGTCGATGAGCAGAGTAGCTCCGGAAAGTTGGATTTAATTATTCAGCTCCCTTATGTAATTAAATCAGAGGCGAGACGTCAGCAGGCAGAGAAGCGGCGTAAAGATATCGAGCAGCAGTTGTCTGGTTCTAAGTATGGCATTGCTTATACTGATGGGACAGAGCGAATCACGCAGTTGAATCGTTCGTTGGAAAACAATCTAATGAAGCAGATTGAATACTTAACGAGTATGCTTTACAGCCAGTTAGGAATCACTCAGAGCATCTTAGATGGTACAGCAGATGAGAAGACTATGCTGAATTATTACAACCGGACAATCGAACCGATTATTTCTGCAATCGTCGATGAAATGAAGAGAAAATTCTTAACGAAGACTGCCAGGTCCCAGAACAAGTCAATTATGTTCTTTAGAGACCCATTCAAGCTTGTGCCGGTAGCTGATCTTGCTGAAATTTCTGATAAGTTTACCAGAAATGAAATTGCTACATCAAACGAAATTAGACAGGTGATTGGTTGGAAGCCATCTACTGACCCTAAGGCTGATGAATTGAGAAATAGCAACTTAAGCGAACCTAATGCTGGCGGTTCTATATCGGATGCCACAAATGGTGATGGAACCGAATCCAGCGACACCAGTGATTATGACTCCCTGGTCAATGAAGTGCTTGATAGCATTTCTGCACAGATTGACGACATCATTGGTAATTATACATCTGACGGCGATGAGGAGGGAGATGATTCTTAATGGACGAACCTAAAGTTGCGGTTCTTAGACATTATGCATCGCCCTATTACGACCCTCAGAAAGCTCATGAGTATTATATGCGTACCAGAGAACTAAAGGGGCGTTCTACTACATCGCTGAATGATGAGGGAAAGAAGATTTGGTCTTATACAAAAAATAATATCAAATCTGAAAAGACTGCAAAGGTCAAAGAAGAGCAGGAGAAGCGAGATCAAAAGATTACGGAACTTCGTGCAAAAGCAGATGCTACGAAAGAACAGATATCTTCTCGATTGAAAGAACTGAATGAAGCTTTAACTCAAAATGCTTCTGACAAAAAGAAGAGCATTGATACTGATAAAGATTCTGAGTTGGAAGACATTGAGAAAGAGTCATCTAACGAAAAGGAACGAATCGATAATAAAAAGAACGCAGAAATTGAGCGTTTGATGGCGATAGAAATTCCGTCCGGATTATCAAAAGCAGAGAGGGCTAAGCGAGTAGCAGAAAGAACCGAAAAGATCGCAAAGCTTAGAAACGATGCAAAGTCGGATAAAGCCAAAATCAGCAGCGATGCAAAATCTGATAAAGCGGATATTCGAACCGATGCAACAAATAAGAAGGCAAAAGTGTCATCCGACACAAAAGAAGAAAAAGCAGAGAATCAAGCTAATGCCAAGAGTGAGCGAGCAAAAGTTAGCTCTGAGCTGAAAGCAGCGGTTAAATCGGTCAGAGAGGCTTATAAAGCAGCGAAAGCCGATCTCGATTCCCGATATGAACAAACGTATCAGGATGAATTCGATAAAATTCAATCAGAGTATAAGAAAGTCAAGAAATCTAAGAAAAAGTCTTCCAGTTCATCAAAGAAGACATCTCATCCGCTATCGTATTATATCAGAAAGAAGTAGGAGGTAAAAATCAAAATGAAGTATGACTTTGGTGGCTGGGCCACTAGAAACGATCTTCCGTGTGCTGATGGACGAGTCATTAAAAAAGACGCATTTAAAGCACAGAACGGGCAGACAGTCCCGTTAGTATGGATGCATAATCATGCCGATCCCGAGAATGTTCTTGGGTTGGCCCATCTCGAAAATAGAGATGAAGGCGTTTATGCATTCTGTGAATTTAATGATACAGAATCAGGAAAGACTGCACGTGAGCTTGTAAAACATGGCGACGTACAGTCTCTTTCTATTTTTGCCAATCAGCTTAAACAGGCTGGGCACGATGTTATTCATGGCATTATCAGAGAAGTAAGTCTGGTATTAGCCGGTGCAAATCCCGGAGCATATATCGATGATGTGGTGATGCACGGCGATGGAGAAACTGGAATTATCCTTAACTACGATGAGATGATCATGGGATATCTTGAGCATTCAGATGACGAGGAGAAAAAAGAAGATTCGCCGAAATCAGAAGATGGGGAAAATGGCGAAACGGTAGGGGATGTTTTAAAAACTCTTACCGATAAGCAGTACACCGCTATGTGCGCTGTAGTAGGCCAGATTATTGAAGATGCAAAAAATGATGGCGAGGAAACCAAAAAAGATGAATCTAAAGGAGGAGATGATAATATGAAACACAATGTTTTTGACACCGACAAGCGCGATGATAAGAGCTTTCTGTCTCACGCAGACCAGGAGGAAATCCTTAAGCTGGCAAAGACAAGCCAGGTAGGAACATTCCAGACAGCGCTGGAGATCTATGCTAATGAGAATGCACTTCAGCATGATGCCCTTGCAAGTGGATTTGCTCAGACAGGAGATGGTAATGTAACACTTCTGTTCCCGGAATACAAGGATGTACGCCCTGGTGCACCGGAACTGATTACCAATGATCAGGGTTGGATTACAACCGTAATGAACAAAGTTCATAAGAGTCCGATTTCCAGAATCAGAACCAGCCAGGTAGATATCCGCAACATCGATGCCCTTAAGGCAAAGGGATATACCAAGGGAAAACAGAAGAAGCAGACGGGTAACTTCAAGCTGGTTCGCAGAACTACCGATCCTCAGACTGTGTACGTAAAGAGTGCACTGCATAGAGATGATATCATCGACATCACCGATTTCGACTATGTGGCATACCTGTACAACATTGATCGCCTGATGCTCAACGAAGAGTTGGCAACTGCAATTATGTTGGGTGATGGTAGAGACGATGGCGATGAAGGCAAGATTTCCCCGGATCACATCAGACCGATTTGGCTGGATGATGATCTGTACACTATTCATGTGGATCTCGATATCGCAGCAGCTAAGAAAGAGCTTCAGGGAACCAATACTGCGGCTAACTTCGGTGAGAACTACATCATCGCAGAGGCTATGATCAATACGGTTCTGTATGCAAGAGAGGACTATAAGGGTACCGGTACTCCGGATCTGTTCATTACTCCGCACATGCTCAACCAGATGCTCCTTGCAAGAGACATCAACGGAAGACGTATTTATTCTTCCAAGGCAGAACTTGCTACTGCGCTGAATGTCGGCAGCATCAATACCGCTGAGCAGTTCGAGGGTAAGACCAGAACTACATCGGACAACAAAAAGAAGAAGCTGGTTGCCATTATCGCAAATCTGGCTGATTATTCCCTCGGAGCAACCAAGGGCGGTGAGGTTACCCATTTCACACAGTTTGATATCGACTTCAATCAGGAAAAGTCCCTGCTTGAGACCAGATGCTCCGGTGCTCTTACTCGCGTATATTCTGCAATCGCGATCGAAGAGGATGTAACAACCGCGTCTTCCGTTTCCGAGGATCACACAGCCTAAGTCTTAAAGGAGAAAATTCAAAATGAGTAAATTCTACGGATCAATCGGCTATGCCGTAACAGAGGAGATCCGACCTGGTGTCTGGGGGGAGAAGATTACTGTTCGTAATTACTACGGAGATGTTATTCGGAATACTCGACAGTATCAGAGTTCGGACAACCTTAACGACAACCTCAATGTGTCGAATGAGTTTAGCATCGTAGCCGATCCGTTTGCTTATGCGAATTTTCATTCGATGAGATTTATTGAGTATATGGGGGCTAAATGGAAAATTTCAAATGTTGAAGTTCAGTACCCCCGTTTAATATTGACCGTTGGAGGTGTTTACAATGAGCAGACGACTGAAACTGCATAATCTTTTATGCGACATTCTCTCGTGTCCGAACCAAGGATCGGAATGTCGTGCTTATTTTCAACCACCATCATCGGTAAAAATGAAATACCCCGCCATCGTTTATGCTCTCGATGATATCGAGAATACGTTTGCGAATGACGGGGTTTATTTGTCTGCGAGAAAGTATTCGGTAACAGTCATTGACAGCGATCCGGATAGTTCTCTCGTTAGCAAGGTAGCATCTATGCAGACAAGTCGATTCAATCGGCATTATACGAAAGACAACTTAAATCACGATGTCTTTGAAATATTCTTTTAAGGAGGACAAATTCTATGAAAAAGAAACTCGTTTGGGACAAGACTGGCGAGCGCCTGTATGAGACCGGTGTCGGCCAGGGCGTCCTTTACCCGATTCAGACCGGCGGCGTATATAACTCTGGTACCGCATGGAACGGTCTTAGTGCCGTAACAGAAAGCCCGTCCGGAGCAGAACCTACTGCAATTTATGCAGACAATATCAAGTATCTGAACCTTATGTCCGCAGAGGAATTTGGCGGAACCATCGAAGCTTATACGGCACCGGATGAGTTCGCAGATTGCGACGGTTCCAAAGAGATCGCTCCTGGAGTGTTTGCGGGACAGCAGAACCGTAAGATGTTCGGCTTATCTTACAAGACACTTCTTGGTAACGATGTGGAATCCAACGATTACGGCTATAAGCTTCATCTCGTTTATGGTTGCTCAGCTTCTCCTTCCGAGAAAGGCTATTCCACTGTAAATGACAGTCCGGAAGCTATTACCTTATCCTGGGAGTTCAGCACCACGCCGGTCGAGATCACAACCTTAATCGACGGAAAGAAGCTGAAGCCTACTTCTATTCTCACCTTCGATTCTACCAAGATCGATGCTAAGAAACTGGCTGCGCTTGAAGAGATCCTGTATGGTAAAGATCCTTCTTCTGCCGAAGCAGATGATGGTGTTGAACCGAGACTTCCGCTTCCGGATGAAGTAATTAAGATTATGACCGCAGAAGGCTAATCAGAAATAATACACAAACCACAGATGGAGTCGTATTCAGGAAAGCTGGCGACTCCTTTTTATTTGAAAGGAGAACAAAATTATGTATGCAGTAACAAAGACTTATAAAGATTTTAACGGTGTTGAGCGCACCGAAACAAAGCTCTTCAACCTTACCGAAACAGAGGTTATGGAGATGGAATTGGGCACAGCTGGTGGAGTTGCTGAGATGCTTCAGCGCATCGTAGATGCAAAAGATCAGCCGACTATTATCAAGTTCTTTAAGGAATTTATCTTAAAGGCATACGGAGAGAAGAGCGCCGATGGTACATATTTCGAGAAGTCTGAAGAGATTTCCAGAAAGTTTGCCTGCACTCAGTTCTATAATCTTCTGTTTATGGAACTGGCTACAGATGACAGTAAAGCGGCTGAATTCGTAAACCATGTAATTCCGAAAGTTGTAGATATCAAGAAGCATTCAGAAAATCCAGAGATTACTCCTGTGGTTGCTTCCATGAACTAAAGAGGTGAGACCGAATGCTTGAACTTACGATACCAAGAACTGATCTGTGGGATGAGCGGAATCAGCGATTTATCCCTGTAAAGGAACAGAAGTTGCGTTTGGAGCATTCGCTCGTTTCACTTTCAAAATGGGAAAGTAAATGGTGCAAAGTCTTCTTAACTAAAGAGCAGAAGACCATTGAAGAAACCATTGATTATATACGCTGTATGACACTCACACAGAATGTCGACCCGCTGGTCTATCAATGCATTACCAATTCTCACATTGATGCGGTAAATGCCTATATTGAAGCGCCTATGACGGCTTCGACTGTTAAGGAAGAAAAAGGCGGTCCAATAAACAGGCAGCAGATAACCAGTGAGCTTATCTATTACTGGATGACTGCGTATCACATTCCGTTTGAGTGTCAGAAATGGCATTTGAATCGTTTGTTAATGCTTATCCGAATTTGCAATGCGGAAAATAAGCCTCCGAAGAAGAGGAGCAAACGAGATTTGTACAGACATCATGCGGAAGTGAATGCCGCAAACAGAAAAAAATTTAATTCGAAAGGATAGCGATAAAAATGGCGAAATCAAGACAGACCGTCGTTAATCTTGTCAAATCCTGGGATGGAAAGAAAGAATCGAACGGTTCACACAAAAGCATTATTGATTTATACAACGACTTCTTCGAGAAGATCTGTTCCGGCAAATTTCCTCGTGGGATTCGTATGCGCTATGACTGGGCTTGGTGTGCGTGCACCTGGTCTGCATTAGCGGCAGCTCTCCGATATGAGAGCATTATGCCTATGGAAATTTCCTGTTATTACCTTATCGAGGCAGCAAAGAAAATGGGATGTTGGCAGGAGAATGACACATATGTTCCGAGTCCTGGGGATGGAATTTTGTACGATTGGCAGGATAACGGAATCGGCGACAATACAGGCAATCCGGATCATGTCGGTACCGTAATCGAGGTATATAAGGAATCCGGTTACATGGTTGTTGAAGAGGGTAACTACAGTAATGCGGTTAAGAAGAGAACCTTATCTATCAATGGAAAATTCATCCGCGGATTCATCACACCAAAGTACGACGACAATACTGTTTCCGCTCCTGGATTAAGCAAGGGCAAAGATATCAAAACCATCGCTCATGAGGTGATTGTTGGGCTGTGGGGAAGCGGTGAGAACCGTAAGAAACTACTTACCGAGTACGGATACAGCTACTCAGAAGTTCAGAACATGGTAAACCAGATTCTGAATGGATCTGCTGTAACGCCGTCCAATACCAAGCAGGATCAGAACCAGTCGGTTTCGAAGAAAGTGGTGGCTACATGTTCTGCCAAGCAGTTTAACAAAGCCCATGTTGGTGAATACAAAACAACAGCAGTTCTTTATTGTCGTAATGATGCGGGAACCAATAAGAAAGCTCTTTGTAAAATTCCGGCTGGTACTAAGGTTAAATGCTATGGCTACTATACAATGGCAAACGGAGTTAAGTGGCTGTACATCCAGTTTGTACTTGATGGTGTGCAGTATACGGGCTTCTCATCCAGCGCTTACTTAGCAAAGTAGGAGATTCATATGATCACGTTCAGACAAAAGGGTGATTTTTCTAAGCTGACTCGATTCTTAGAGCGAGCAAAGGAATCAGTTCGTCTCGGTGACCTCGATAAGTATGGTCGAGAGGGCGTAGCCGCCCTTGCGTCTGCAACACCAGTTGATACGGGACGGACAGCAAATTCGTGGCACTACAAGATCGAGCAGAAGCAAGGTTCCGTATCGATCAGCTTTTACAACACAAATATTCAAAATGGAGTCCCTATTGCAGTTATTTTGCAGTACGGACATGCAACAAGAAACGGCGGCTGGGTACAGGGGCGAGACTACATCAATCCTGCTATCCAGCCTATTTTTGACAAAATTGCAGATGCGGCATGGAAGGAGGTTACTAAGCTATGAGTACAACCGTTGATGAACGTGTCGTCGAAATGCGGTTTGATAACAAGCAGTTTGAGCAGAATATTCAGACCAGTTTATCAAGCCTCGATAAGTTGAAGAAGAGTCTTAACCTCGAAGGGGCAGCAAAAGGCTTAGAAACCGTAAATGATGCCGCAAATAAATGCAGTGGAAATATGTCACCGCTTAGCAATGCAGTTGAGACTGTACGAGTGCGATTTTCCGCATTGGAAGTAATGGCAATTACCGCTTTACAGAACATTACCAATTCTGCACTTGCTGCTGGAAAAAATCTGGTCTCTGCTTTTACAATCGATCCGATTAAATCCGGTTTCGAGGAGTATGAGACCCAGATCAATGCCGTTCAGACAATCCTTGCAAATACCTCTTCAAAAGGAACTACTCTCGACCAGGTAAATAATGCGTTAGATGAATTAAACCATTACGCAGATATGACCATTTACAATTTTACGGAAATGACCCGTAACATTGGTACGTTCACCGCGGCTGGCGTGGATCTGGACACATCTGTAGCGGCTATCAAAGGTATTGCAAACCTTGCGGCTGTATCGGGTTCCAACTCTCAGCAGGCAAGTACCGCTATGTATCAGCTTTCACAGGCATTAGCGGCAGGAACAGTAAAATTGCAGGACTGGAATTCAGTCGTAAACGCTGGTATGGGAGGTCAGGTATTCCAGGATGCGCTGAAAGAAACGGCTAAAGTTCATGGAATTGCCATTGATGAGATGATCAAAGATGAGGGCTCATTCAGAGAGACCCTTAGTAAAGGATGGCTTACCTCTGACATCTTGACTGAAACCTTGGCAAAATTTACAGGCGATCTCAACGAAGATCAGCTTCGGACCATGGGGTATACCGATGACCAGATCAAATCCATTATGGAGATGGGTAAAACAGCGAACGATGCGGCAACAAAAGTAAAGACTTTTACTCAGCTGTTCGACACGTTGAAAGAGGCTGCCCAGTCAGGATGGACACAAAGCTGGGAAATTATCGTCGGCGACTTTGAAGAGGCAAAAGAATTACTTACTGAGGTGAGCGATACGTTCAGTGCCGTAATCAATGCTTCTGCCGATGCGAGAAATAAAATGCTTCAGGATTGGAAAGACCTTGGCGGTCGTACCATGATGATCGAAGCAGTAAAAAATGTTTTCGAGGGACTGGTTAGAGTTGCCAAGCCGGTTCGGGAGGCATTCAACGAAATCTTTCCGCCAATGACTGGAAAACAGTTAGCTGAAATCACAGAGCGTATCCGTGATCTGACAGCAAAATTCAAAATGGGGGAAGAAAGTTCAAAGAATCTGAAGAATACGTTTAAAGGCGTATTTGCAGTGCTTGATATCATCGGACAAGCTTTCAAAGCTGTTGCCGGTGGTGTCGGCGAATTGATTGGTCTTTTCTTACCGGCTGGAAACGGAGTGTTATCACTTACTGGAAGTTTCGGTGAGTATCTTGTTAAGCTTGATGAAACGGTAAAGAAGACAGATGTCTTTGGCAAAGCAGTTTCGACGGTTGTTGATATCGTAAAGACAGCTATTACGTTTGTTAAAACTGCCGGAGAAAAAGTAAAAGAATTTGGAAAAACTGCCGGGGAGAAGTTTGATTTTCCTGGATTTGAATTATTCCATTCATTCCTTGAACGAGTACATGATCGCATGGCTCAGATTGGTGATGGTGCTGGAAAAATGAAGAGCGGAGTCATCGTTGCTTTCGAGATGATGGGCGAAGCACTTGAAAAATGTAAATTTCTCAAAGTTATGGAAGCATTGTGGACCGCTGTGAAAGTAATTGCTGGCGGTATTGCCGATGCAGTCGGGACTATGATGGGAACACTCGCTGAAAAACTAGGAGATGCTGATTTCAGTGGAGTTCTTGATGTCCTTAATAGCATTGCTGTTGGCGGAATTGCCTTATCAATTTCAAAATTCTTAAAGAGTGTAACAGAACCTCTTGAGGGGTTGAATGGCGTTCTTGAAGGAGTAACTGGAATCCTTGACGGCGTTAGAGGTTGCTTTGAGGCATATCAGACAAATCTTAAAGCCGGAACGTTACTTAAAATCGGAGCAGCAATCGCTTTGCTTGCAGGTTCTATCGTTGCAATTTCCCTGATCGATAGTGATAAACTATCAGCTTCTCTTGGGGCTATCACTGTACTCTTTGCTAATTTACTTGGAGCGATGGCAATTTTCAATAAAATCAGCAGCGATACGGGAAAAGTAGCTAAAGCATGTACCGCAATGATTGCTATGTCGGTTGCAGTGTCTATTCTGGCAGGAGCTTTGAAGAAAGTTTCAGATCTTGATTGGGGCGAACTTGCGAGAGGCTTGGTTGGAATTGCTGGTCTTACGACTATTGTTGTTGCCTCATCTAAAGCCATGGCAAGCGGTCGGAAGCAGGTTATGAAAGGCGCTACCAGCTTAATTATATTTGGTGCGGCTATCAAAATTCTGGCTTCAGCATGTAAGGATTTATCGAAATTACAGTGGGATGAACTAGGACGTGGATTGACAGGTGTAGGAGTATTATTTGCTGAGATGGCTGTATTCCTTAGAGTTGCAAAATTCAACGGGAAAATGATTAGCACTGCGACGGGAATCGTTATTCTGGCAGCAGCAATGAAAGTTCTGGCATCCGCTTGCAAAGACTTTGGTCAGATGGAGTGGAGCGAGATCGGAAAAGGATTGGCCGGAATCGGTGGATTACTTGCCGAACTTGCTGTCTTTACGAATTTGGCTAGAAATGCGAAACATGTGATGTCCACTGGTGTAGCTCTAATCGCTATTGGTGCTGCAATGAAAATCTTTGCTTCCGCTGTAAAAGATTTCGGTCAGTTACAGTGGGATGAAATTGGCAGAGGTCTTACTGCCATGGGCGGTGCACTTGCAGAAGTGGCTATTGCCGTTAATCTGATGCCGAAGAACATGATCGGTATTGGGACTGGGCTTGTTATCGTTGGTGCGGCACTTGAAATCATTGCAAACTGTATGAGTAAATTCGGAGGTATGCAGTGGGAAGAGATCGGTAGAGGTCTTACTGTCATGGGTGGGGCTTTAGCCGAGTTGGCTATCAGTCTCAACTTCATGAAGGGTACGCTTGGCGGATCGGCAGCATTGTTGGTTGCGTCAACAGCCTTAGCTATTCTTGCACCGGTACTCAGTATTTTAGGAGCATTATCGTGGGAAGCGATTGCAAAAGGACTAATTTCTATTGCTGGAGCTTTCACGATTATCGGCGTAGCAGGGGCAGTTCTTACACCGTTGGTGCCAACTATTCTGGCATTATCTGGAGCATTTGCGTTGATTGGTGTTGGGGTTCTCACAATCGGAGCAGGTTTACTTGCGGCCGGCACAGGACTTTCTTCACTTGCGATCGGATTCACAGCGCTGGCAACTGCCGGTGCCGCTGGAGCAACAGCAATCGTAGCAGCACTGACTGTTATCGTTACTGGTATCGCTGGCTTAATTCCGACTGTCCTTACAAAAGTTGGAGAAGGGATTATTGCGATCTGCAAAGTTATCGCCGCTGGAGCACCAGCTATCGGCGAGGCTGTAAAAGCAGTCATTTTAACTCTGATTGATGTCTTTGTATCTTGTGTACCTCAGTTGGCAGACGGAGCTTTACAATTAGTAGTCGGTGTATTAGCAGCACTTGCTACTTACACGCCTCAAATCGTCGATCTAGCCTCCAAGTTCCTTATTGGAATTTTAGAGGGTATTGCTAGTAATCTACCATCACTGATTAAAGCTGGAATTGATGTTCTTATGGCATTCTTTACCGGTGTTGTCGATGCATTAAGCGGAATTGATACTGGGGCTTTACTGAAAGGAATAGCCGGAATTGGTCTGTTATCGGCTATTATGCTTGCTCTTAGTGCAACCGCGGCACTTGTTCCTGGAGCAATGGTTGGAATTCTTGGAATTGGGGCAGTTGTCGCTGAGATGGCATTAGTGCTTGCAGCTGTCGGCCTCTTGTCGAAACTTCCAGGACTTTCTTGGCTCATCGGAGAAGGCGGAAAGCTTTTACAGGGTATCGGAACGGCAATCGGTCAGTTCGTTGGCGGAATTGTCGGTGGATTTATGAGCGGTGTGTCGAGTCAGTTCCCACAGATTGGAGCTGATTTATCTGCTTTTATGAATAACGTTCAGCCGTTCTTACAGGGAGCAAGTCAGATTCAGCCATCTATGATGGACGGAGTAAAGGCATTAGCCGAGACAGTGCTTATTCTGTCGGCGGCTGATATTTTACAGGGATTGACTTCTTGGCTTACAGGAGGATCATCTTTATCTAAGTTCGGAGAGGAACTTGTACCGTTTGGCGAAGCTATGCGAGATTTCTCGCTGGCTATTGGAAATATGGACGGAGAAATCGTGGCAAACGCAGCGACGGCTGGTAAAGCATTAGCTGAAATGGCAGCCACAATTCCAAATACAGGCGGATTAGTGTCGTTCTTCGCAGGAGAAAATGACATGACCGCCTTTGGAAAGCAGCTTGTACCGTTCGGTGAAGCTATGAAACAGTTCGGAGACGCAATTACCGGACTTGATGCAAACGCAGTCACTGAGGCAGCAATCGCCGGTAAGGCAATGGCAGAGATGGCAACAACCATTCCGAATTCGGGTGGTGTTGTAGGATTCTTTGCTGGCGAAAACGATATGGGCGAGTTCGGAAAACAGCTCGTACCATTCGGCGAAGCCATGAAAGCATTTGGCGATGCAGTTCGTGGACTGGAAGCCGATGCAATCGTCAATTCTGCAACGGCAGGTAAGGCTTTGGTCGAACTTGCTGATACAGTTCCGAATACCGGTGGCATCGTGGCATTCTTTACCGGAAACAACGATGTTGATACTTTCGGCGAAAAGCTTGTACCATTTGGTGAGGCTATGAAGGCATATTCCGAAGCTATTATGGGCATGGATTCTGCGGCTATTACGAATTCGGCAACAGCTGGTAAAGCTCTTGTAGAACTTGCCAATACAATCCCGAATACCGGAGGACTTGTAAGCTGGTTTACTGGCGACAACGATCTTGGCGGTTTCGGTGACAGTCTGGTTCAGTTCGGAAGTGGAATTAAGAGTTATTCGGATTCTATTTCTGGAATTGATACCGGAATCATGTCGAGCGTAATCACACAGGTAAATCGCCTTGTTGAGATGGCTAAGGGAATGGCTGAGTTGGATACGAGTGGTATGAGCGGTTTCAGTACAGCGCTTACACAGCTTGGAAATAACGGAATCGACAGCTTTATTAACGCATTTACAGATGCGAGCGGAAGAGTGACATCAGCCGCAACATCTATGCTGACAACATTCATCAATGCGGCTAATGCGCAAAAGAGCAATATGACATCTACGTTTACGACCATGATGCAGGCTGTACTTACGACCCTTACAAACTATCAAACCCAGTTCAATACGGCAGGCTCTACGTTGATGACGAAATTCATCACCGGAATCAAATCTCAGGACGGAAATACCAAAACTGCCATTACCAATATAATTAGCGGTTGTGTTACTGCTATCAACAACAAGCAAACCCAGTTCAATACAGCAGGTGCGAACCTCATGATCAAACTCATTGCCGGAATCAAATCGAAAGATTACGAAACTAGAAATGCGTTTGTAAACATCTTAAGTTCATGCCTTACAGCTATTGCGAACAAGTATCCGGAATTTCAAAATGCAGGAATGCAGTGCATGATTAAGTTCATTGCTGGCATTAAGGAAAAAGCCGAAGAAGTAAAAACTGCCTTCACCGGGAATCTTAATGCTTCTGTAACGGCTATCCGGGACTACTATGATCAGTTTAAACAGGCTGGTGCTTACCTAGTAGAGGGCTTTGCTGATGGAATCAGTGAGAACACATATCGCGCAGAAGCGAAAGCCAGAGCAATGGCAAGGGCTGCGGCAGAAGCAGCAGAAGACGAATTAGACGAGCATTCACCTTCCAGAGTCGGATACCACATCGGTGATTTCTTTGGATTGGGATTCGTCAATGCAATCGGAACCTATGCAGTAAAGGCATACAACGCAAGTGCTGACATGGCTAAATCAGCAAAAACAGGACTTGGAAATGCAATCGCAAAGGTAAAGGATATGATTGACAACGGCGTTGATACTCAGCCTACGATTCGACCGATTCTGGATCTGTCAGACGTTGAGGAGAAGAGCCATCGTCTGAATACGCTGTTCAGCAGATCACAGGCGTTGACTGTCAGCACAGGAATTGCAGCATCACGTGAGCGGAATCTTCAAAATGAAGATACCAATCCGAATACAGGAAACTCTTACAAATTTGTACAGAATAACTATTCGCCTAAGGCACTGTCGAGAACAGAGATTTATCGGCAGACGAAGAATCAGTTCTCGGCGATGGAAAGGATGGTGGAAACTTGATTCGAGCAGTCACGTTTACAAACTATCTTGGCGATAGTATCCGACTTGATTTGGCGAGACCGGAGGAATCCGGTTTCATCATCAAGTCTGTAACTGGCTTGGGGCCGGGAAAAGCGAACATCAATACGACAGAAATCGCTACAAACGATGGAAGCCTGTTCAATTCTTCAAGGATGCCGAGCCGAAACATTGTTATTTCTCTTGCGTATATGTGGAAGGATTCCATCGAAGACGTAAGACAGCTTTCATACAAGTATTTTCCTATTAAAAAGAAACTCACAATGCTTATCGAAACCGATAACAGGCAGGCAGAGATTGAAGGGTACGTCGAATCAAATGACCCAGCAATCTTCAGTAAAGATGAGGGTTCGGATATCTCAATCGTGTGTCCGAATCCTTTCTTTTATTCTGCTGGAAAAGACGGAATCAACACGACTATCTTCTATGGCGTAGAGGCACTGTTTGAGTTTCCTTTCAGTAACGAATCGCTTCAGGACCCGTTGCTGGAAATGGGAGAAATCAAAAATGAAACAGAGCAGGTGGTTGTGTATAATGGCGACGCTGAAATTGGAGTGACTATTACGATTCATGCAATCGGTGAAGCCAGTAATATCACAATCTATAATACCGGTACTCGTGAAGTGATGCGGATCAATACCGATAAATTGGAGAAATTCACTGGCTCTGGAATTATAGCAGGTGACGAAATTATCATCTGCACTGTAAAAGGAAACAAGTCGATTACGCTTCTTAGGAATGGAAAGACTACAAACATCTTGAACTGCCTGGATAAAAATGCAGATTGGTTCCAGCTTGCGAAGGGCGACAACATCTTTGCTTATACAGCTGAGTACGGAAGTACAAATTTACAGTTTAAGATTGAGAACCGTATTGTCTACGAGGGGGTATAAGCACTATGGATGTGATGATTTTAAATACTGACCTGGATGCAGTCTCCATCGTGGATACGTACGAATCCTTCATCTGGACTGATCGGTATTATGCCTATGGTGACTTTGAGCTGTATGAAGCAATGCGAGATGGTCTTCTGGATTATATCAAACAGGACTATTATTTGCAGAGCAAGGAATCTGAGCATGTGATGATCATAGAAAAAATCCAGATTACTTCCGATACCGAAGACGGTAACCATGTAACGGTTACTGGACGCTCGTTAGAATCTATTCTCGATAGGCGAATCGTCTGGGGACAGAAGCTATTAAGCGGAAATCTTCAAAATGGAATTAAAACATTGCTCAATGAGAATGTAATTTCCCCATCAGACAGCAATCGAAAAATTCCAAACTTTATTTTCAAAGAATCAATCGACCCGGCAATTACAAAGTTGAAACTGGAAGCTCAATATACAGGTGATAATCTATACGATGTCATTCAGAAAATTTGCGAGGAGCAGGGTATCGGTTTCAAGATTACGCTGAACGATGAAAAGCAGTTCGTCTTTGAATTGTATGCCGGTTCTGACAGGTCATACGATCAGACAGAGAATCCATACGTTATATTTTCTCCGAAATTTGAGAATATCATCAACAGTAACTATATCGAATCCAAAGCTTCGTTGAAAACCGTGACTTTGGTTGGTGGAGAAGGCGAGGGTGCTGGTCGAAGATACACTACAGTTGGCGGTGGTTCTGGTTTGAAGCGTAGGGAACTGTTTACGGATGCTCGTGACATCTCTTCGAATGTTGGAAGTGATGATGCATTGACCGATGCCGAGTATATGGCTCAGTTGCAGCAAAGAGGAAAAGAAAAACTTGCAGAAAATGTGAGCATTACCTCATTTGAGGGAGAAACGGAAACAACTATCATGTTCCAGTATGGAAAAGATTTCTTTAACGGGGACATTGTACAGATTGCGAACGAATACGGACACGAGACAAAAGCTCGTATTCTTGAAATTGTTCGTTCAGAAGATAAGGACGGTTATTCCGTCTATCCGACTTTTAAGACTATAGAACAGGAAGGAGCGTGATGAAGAAGTGAGTGTAACATTTGGATTTTATAATTCAAAAGAAGGAGATCGGCGCTACGATGCTATTCAGATGTCCAGCATTTTCGATGGAATCATTCAGGACGGAATCTTGCAGCATGTCGGAACTGCAATGGTTGTAAAAGAATCGGAAGCAATGATTATCAACGTTGGTGTCGGACGAGCCTGGTTCAATCACACTTGGACACTGAATGACGCTCTATTACCGTTAGTAGTTCCACAGTCCGAGATTCTGCTGAACCGATATGATGCAGTTGTACTTGAAGTGGATTCGAGAGAGGCCGTCAGAGCAAATGACATCAAAATCATTAAAGGAACCCCAGCATCGAAACCAACGAAACCTACGATGGTGAAGACAAATGATCGCTGGCAATATCCACTGGCGTATATTTATGTCGGCGCCGGGGTCACTTCTATTCGACAGGCAAACATCACGAACTGCGTTGGAACTTCAGAGTGTCCATTCGTGACGGCTCCATTGGACAAGGTTGAAATCGATGATTTGATTGCCCAATGGCAGGACCAGTGGAAAGAGTTCTACGAAAAGCAGACTACTGATATGGAAGAAACAAATAAGTTTTGGAAAGAGCAGTGGTCTACCTGGTTCCTGGCACAGACTGAGGAGATTCAGTCTGCATATTTGACATGGGAAGCTCAGTGGAACCTTTGGTACTCGGAGCATACAGCAGATATGGAAGCCACAAGTACCTATTGGAAAGAAAAATGGGAGGCGTGGTTCAACGAATACACAAGCATCAATACTGCGGAAATGGCTGATTGGAAACAGAAATCAGAAACAGAATTTCGCGATTGGTTTGAGCAGTTACAGGCACTGTTGGATGGCAATACAGCGGCAAGTCTTGCGAAAAAGCTTCTGGAATTGCAGGAGCAGGTAGATATTCTTAACCAGTTCAGTTCCAACCTTGAAAATGAATACACGGTATATCAGAAGCTTTATGACAATGGATACCGTACTTACGGAGACGTGCTCGATTCTTCGGACGCATCCATTACTGACAGCAATTTGGATACGGTCATTGGACGTACATATTCCAGTGATCTTCTCCGTGACAGTAATGGTGATGTTATCGAAGGTCGGGCTATTTTTGTCATCAAATAAAGGAGGATTCATTAAATGAAAATCACAGACTACGAAAAGGTCCGAGAGTTAATAGCAAGTAATATTTTCCTGATTGACGGACCGAACGGAACAAAGATTATTACAGCAGATGATTTAGCAAAGGCGTTAATTGGTCTTTTAAGTTCCAAGGATTTTATCGGAGGAGTAAATCTTTCCGAACTTACCCAGATCAATGAGCTGGTATCTGGTAACAAATTACTCATCGGGACTGCGGACGGAAACAAGGCTATCGCCGCTGAAGATGCACTCTTTGCCATGTTAGATAGCTTTGCTCCAGTGGAGCTTCGCCGAGTTATCTTCAGAGGTAAAAATCTCGGAACAGCTCTGACAGCGGTACAGAAAGCCGCTATTAAGGATGGTTCCTTTAAAGGAATGTTCCTTGGCGATTATTGGAGTATCGGAGGCCGTATCTGGCGTATCGTTGATATGGATTACTGGTACAACTGCGGTGATACTGCGTTTACCAGCCATCATCTTGTGATCATGCCGGACGAAGCACTTTACAATGCACAGATGAATACCACCAATGTTACAACCGGTGGATACGTTGGTTCTGAAATGTATAAAAAGAACCTGGCGAACGCAAAGACAATCGTCAATGCGGCTTTCCAGGGTTCTGTTCTTACTCACAGAGAATACCTGTGCAATGCTGTTGCAAACGGAAGACCGTCCGGTGGAGCATGGTTTGATTCCAGTATTGAGCTCCCGAACGAACCTATGATGTATGGGCATCTTCATTTCAGTCCGACTTCTGACGGTTCTACTATTCCGAGCATCTACACAATCAGCAAGACTCAGTTGGCGTTGTTCATGGTATGCCCTAAATTCATCGTAAACAGATCTTACAACCAGTGGTTAAGAGATGTCGTTTCTTCGGCTTACTTTGCCTATGTGAACGGCAATGGCAATGCGAACTACTACGTCGCTTCGAACTCTTATGGAGTTCGTCCGGTCTTCCCGGTTGGTTAATTAAAATCGCGGGGCCTTGTGCCCCGTTTATATTTTTGAAAGGAGCTTCTAATCATGGAAGAAAAAATCTATAAAATTACCCTCGGTGATGGAACTGAGATTTCCAATCTTAAGTTGAACGGAAATAATTTCATTTCCACAGAAAAGATCGAGGAATCCGTATTTGCAGATAACTGCTCTCCGGTTACTATCAGCGACGGAACAACTGAGACTGTTCATCCAAACATGGAGCTGGTTCAGATCGTTGAGCAGGTTCCCGGGGAATACTGGTTTGTCCTTAGAGATATTTCTGAGGAGGAGTTTGCCAGAACCAAAATGCAGTCTGACATCGCCTACATTGCGATGATGTCTAATGTAGAGCTTTAAGAAGGAGGATCACCATGGAACATAGCAAGAATTACAGTAAAGTAAAGCTTTGGTACAGCATGAAAATGTGGAATGAGACCAGGGTTCGTAATGCGGTGAAGATGGGCTGGATCACTAAAGAGGAGTTCGCTGAGATCACCGGTAAAGATTACGAATGAGCGTTCTGTTAGGCGACAGAAAAGAGTCAAAATTCGAAGCGATTACGTACTCGATCGAGTTGCATGATATGTTGATACTCCTTATGCAGAGGGGATTTGGTGTTAAGGATGTGGACAGCTTTGTTCGGAAGAAGTATGCGTATGGAGAAATTTCGGAAGAAAACTTTGCTAAGTATAGAGAATTGATGCGGAGTTTCAAATCGAAAGTAAATCAGTGTGCTTCCTTGATAACGAGCAATGTTAGAGCGGCAAACACCATTTACCCACGGACAATGCACGAGTACGAGACCAGAAGAGATTACCAGAATGCGGCCATTGTAAATTGCGAGCAGCTCATCAATGAGTTGCAGCGGGTTGTTGAAATATTTGATGTAGATCTGAATTTATACAACCGGTATGTTAAAGCTATCGACCGAGAAATCGGATTGATAAAAAGGTGGCGTCAAAGAGACATGGCGATTAAGTCGCGGTTAGAAAAGGGTAACATCTAAAAATTGCGTCGTTTCTTCGGCTAACTTTGCCAATGTGAACAACAATGGCAATACGAACTACAACAACGCTTCGAACTCTAATGGAGTTCGTCCGGATTCTTCGATTAACCAACGAAGAAGGAGATGCTATCCGTTCCACAAGGATAAATAATAAAGCCTAATACAATTTACTACGGTAAGTATTGTTATAACGGTGAATAGGTTATGAACTACGAGGAGATTGTCTGTGACGCCAATAATTTGTATAGGGCTTATAAGGTCTCCGTAAAGAGCAGCAAGTGGAAAGAATCGACGCAAAAATTCATGATGAATTTCCTGCGGTACATATTTGAAATCCAAGATGATATCATCAATAGGACACTTCAAAATGGACCGACGCAGGAATTCGAGCTGCATGAAAGAGGCCGAATAAGACCTATTACAAGTATTCAAATCCGTGATCGCATTGTTCGACATTCTCTGTGTGATGAAGTTTTGCTTCCAGAAGTGAAAAAACACATCATTTATGATAATTGCGCATCTATCAAAGGGCGTGGGATTTCACAACAGAGAAAACGATTTGAAATCCATCTTCACAAATACTACCAATTATACGGAAATGACGGTTATATTCTATTCGGTGACTTTTCGAAGTTCTATGACAATATTATTCATGAGATTGCCAAACGAGAATTGTTGAAGCTGTTTGATGACGATGAGTTTATTGACTGGCTTTTAACGTTGATATTTAAGGGCTTCCAGATCGATGTTTCGTACATGTCTGACGAGGAATACAAGACTTGTATGACCGATACTTTCAATAAACTGGAGTATCGGAACATTCCAAAAGAGAAGCTCACTGGCGAAAAGTGGATGGAGAAATCCGTCAATATTGGAGACCAGCTTTCACAAGTCGTTGGGATTTATTATCCGTATCCCATTGACAATTATGTTAAGTATGTGCGTCAGCAGAAATTTTATGGAAGGTATATGGATGATTGGTACATCATGAATCCTAGTAAAGAAGAGCTTGAAGACTTGCTCGAAAACATCTGTAAAATTGCAGCTGAACTTGGAATCCATATCAATCGTAAGAAAACCAGAATTGTTAAGATTTCGAGCAAATACAAATTCCTACAAATCAAGTACACACTTACTGATACCGGTAAAGTCATCAAACGAATAAATCCGGATCGAGTTACCGCCATGCGCAGAAAACTCAAGAAACTTGCCGTTAAGGTTGGAAATGAAGAAGCAGATTACGACAATGTCGAGAATATGTTTCGCGGTTGGATGGGAGGACATTACAAACTCTTATCCAGAGAACAACGAAAGAATTTAATACAGCTTTACGAAGACCTATTTAGTAAGGAAATCACAATAGTCAACAAGAAGCTGATTGTTTCTGATAGGTCTGCATGATTGCACATAAAGAAGGAGGAAAACGATGGAACCTTGGTTTCAGGTTGTACTTACGATCTTTAGCTCAGTTCTCGCATCTTCTGGGCTGTGGGCCTATTTGCAAAAGAGAAGTGAGCAAAAAGATGTAAAAACAGAGATGCTTATTGGATTGGCACATGACAGGATCATGTATCTTGGAATGTCGTATATTGACCGTGGGTATGTAACCCAGGATGAATATGAAAATCTGAGAGTGTATCTCTATGAACCCTACGAACGTATGGGCGGGAATGGTTCAGCAAAGCGAATTATGCAGGAGGTGGACAAACTCCCGATTCATAAATTTATAGAGAAGGAGGAAGAGCACAATGAGCATGAGTAACAAGACATATGATATCCTTAAGTGGATTGCCATGTATTTGCTTCCGGCAGCCGGCACTTTATACTTTGCACTGGCTGGAATCTGGGGTCTCCCGTATGGAGAGCAGGTAGTCGGAACCATCACTGCGGTCGATACATTCCTTGGTGTTATCCTTGGAATCAGTACATCCCAGTACAACAAGACTGCTGATAAAGAAAAATAAGGGTAAGTATCAGAAGAGGGCGTGCTAAGAACATTCCCTCTTCTTTTTTCAGTACGCGGGTTACGACTGAAGCGTTTATTCTTTTCTCAAACATAGAATAGATTTGGAGGGAGATTTATGAATAAAACATTCAATCGAAATGACCCAGATGTTATTGCTGTGGACATAGAAAAATTGTCTACCATATTATCTTGCGGATGTGCAACTGCTCGAAAGATAGGGGAGCAAGCTGAAGCAAGAATATTCATAGGTCGTCGCGTATTATATTCGGTAAGCAAAGTTCAAAAATATTTAGAATCTATTGCTGAATAAATGATGGATGTTAGGGGCAATATTTGATATAATATGACTGATGAAATTTGTCGAATTGTTCCTAATAGCTTACAACGTGAGGCTTATGGAGGAGCAATCATGGCAGCAACAAGCAGAAAAGATTCAAAAGGAAGAAAATTACACGCAGGAGAATCACAAAGAAAGGATGGGATTTATCTTTATAGGTATACAGACGCATACACTGGCAAAAGAACATCTGTATATGCGAATGATTTACCAGAATTGAGACGCAAAGAGAAAGCCATAGCAAAAGACATTGATGATAATATTCTTACGGATATTTCAACAAAGAATCTAACCTTAAACACTCTGTTTGAAAGGTATCTTGGTATCATTGTCATTGATGATGGAACGAAAATCAATTATCAAAATATGTGGAACATCCATGTTCGAGATACGATAGGAAATATTAAGGTTGTTAATTTGCGAGCATCTCACATTATGAGTTTATATTCTGGTATGTCGAATGATAAGTACGCACATAACACAATAAAATACATACATCTGATGATATTTCCAGCATTGGAGATGGCAGTAGATGATGATATTATTCGTAAAAATCCTGCAAAAAATGCACTGTCATCTGAATATGGCGAAGAACCAAAGAAAAAAGAGGCGTTAGAAGTATCAGAACAGGAAAGACTTTTAGATTTTATGAATAAGAGCAATATATATAGAAAGTACATTCCGCTGATAACGATAATGTCTGAGACGGCTCTTAGATGCGGAGAACTGATCGGGATAACATTTAATGATATCGATTTCAAAAACAAAGAATTGCGTATAGATCATCAGTTGACATATAAGAATTATAAGGATGGGAATGGCTGCATATTTCGTATTAAAAAGCCTAAAACAAAAGCGGGAATACGAACAATACCGTTAACAGACAGAGCGTGCGATGCTTTCCGCGAACAAAGGAAGCAGAATTTTCAAGCTGGCATATTTTGTACGTTCGAAATCGAAGGTGTAACCGATTTCGTCTTTCTTACCAAAAATGGAAGACCAATGATGCCGAGTGCTTTGAATAACGTACTATATAATATTGTAAGGAATTATAATTCTTGTACGGACGGAACGCAGACCATAGAACAGTTTTCATCTCATGTCATGCGTCATACCGGATGTACCAATATGGCGAGAGCAGGCATCAATGTAAAAGCAACTCAATACGTCATGGGACATGCTCATAGTGATGTGACAATGGATGTGTATAATCACCTGAATAATAAGACAGATGTCAAACTTGAGTTTTCAAAGTTCGAAAAAAATGGTACAAAAATGGTACAGTAGACGTAAAAATAAGGTTTCACAAAAAGTTCATAAACCCTGCAACCCTTGATTTTACTGGGGTTGCAAATATTTTAATAAAAATTTTAGCACTCAACATTTGACAGTGCTAACAATGGATGGTATAGTATAGATACCAACAGTGCTGTTGTTTACATAGATGTAACAGCCAGATAATATATTTGTACCTTTATAATTGCATAGAGTCCAAAAAGAAGAATTATTCTTTGTATTGTATTCTAGGCATCCAATAGTGGGTGTCTTTTTTGATTCAAGCGATATTGGTACAAAGAGTAATATTTGGCAAAACCAAAGCCAGAATTTAGGAGGACAATACAATGAATAATGCAATTATGAGAGCACAGAGTTATGCAGTTGACATTGAACATGTCATGAGAAAAGTTTTTAAATGTGAGAGATTTGGTTTTTCAGGAATTGTGAACAGCGATTTTATCCGGAAAAATCCTCTTGCAGCAATTTTAGCAACATGCGGATATATGTACGCATTGGTTGACGAACAAGGGAAGAATCAGATTGAAGCGTTTATCAATGATACAGAATTTTATTGGGAAATGTCATTAGATGATTTATTATCCTTTGAATCTTCGTGTAAAACAGTCGGGATAGCTACCATTGAAATTGAATACGACAATGGAGAAGAGGCACTAATAGACAATATTAAAAAATTTGAAACAATCTGTACATTGATAACAAAGTAGAACAACAGGAGCCTCTTAAAAGAGTGTCCATAAGTTGTGTGATTATTATAGGAAGGTGCAGAGTCCTCTGAAATATGACTCTGCACCTTTTATTGATTATAGGTTCTGTCGGATAATCCGGGTAATTATTCCCACAGCCACACCACGCTCCACATCCAGCCGCGTTACAGCAAAGCTGACATCATCTTTCTTGCCAGGCGTCCGGTAGTCGTAGCAGGAGTGGGCGATAGCATTGACGCCATTGGAGAGCCTGATATAGACTACCCCCTTATGAACATCCGTTACCTTACCCATATACTTGCTCTGGACACGGCATTTCTGCAGGTTATCCTGGCTGGTATTCTGGGAAATGCTTTTGACATCTACCCGGATACTGATATCCTCCAAAGATTCCCGGCGCACCTTCTGTACCCGCACCAGCACTTCATCACCAACAGAAAAACGCTCGTGGGCATCTCCAATCCAATCCCAGGCCAGGTCCCGGGCCATAATTGAGGTTTCCACGCCGAAAATTTCCACACGGATAACTTTTTCTGCAACGGCAATGACTCGTGACTGTACGATACGTCCTTCATAAATACGATATGTGCCGGAAGAGTCGGTATCCAGATAGAACAACTGGCGTTTACGGAGCATTGCTTCTCTACGGCTTGCCACCACACTGAAGGTCTTGGAGTCGATACCCCTTACAATAAAGTCGATGTCGGCTCCCAGCATATTATTAAGAATCTTGTTTTGCCGCAGCATCAGTTCACTGTATTCCTGTTCTGTGCTGGTACGGGGCAGCTGAATCATCATTTCCTTTAAAGGAATGATAATACGGAATCCCTTATAGTCAACAATAGCGATAGTCTTTTTGCTATCTGTCTGTTCAATGCCGCCCAGTTTGCCGGTAAGAATCCTGCGGGTGCGGTAAGCATTGCGGATCTCATGCCAGATGATGTCCTCCCGCTCCTCCTCAGTGGTTACATCCTCACGGCTTCGGATAGTCAGAACAGGGGCATTGCTTCGCACCGGCGTATCCATATTGCCAGGAGTTGCCAGCGCATCGGAAATATCCGGCTGACTATCCTCTGATGTATTCAACAGAGAAGGTGCCTCAACCGTGGAAACTGTGGCATCTTCCAAATAGTTGGGTGTCCCTTCCATAATGGGCGGCATATCAGATTCAGGAACGGAGGTTTCTTCCGCCTTTTTCTTGCGGACACCTCGCTTCGTCTTAGCCGGCTTATCGCCGGGAGCAGGTTCCTCTGAAGCAGTATTTCCGGTCTGTTCCATGGAAACTGCTTCATCAGTTACAACGCTGTTTTCTGCCTGCGTATCGGTCTTACCCTGGGTATCGCCATCGGTCAGATCCATAGCGCCCAGCAATTCGTCCAGATTGACTTTGCTTTCATTGTCATCACCAGTTGCCGTAAGGCTCGTGTCGGCCGCAGGGAGTTCTATTCCAAAGTCTGCGCTTGCGGATGTCCCCAAGGTCTGGTTTTCCTGTTCCAACAGGTCATTGTTTTTCATTGCCATAAATATTGTCCTCCTTTATATAATGGAAATTAAGATAGGATAGAATCCTTATCTGACACAATAATGCCCACTGGTGCCGTTTCCTTTTTGGTTGGCATAGCAGTGGGCTGCTCCGACTTTTTTTCCGGTTTGGGTGCTGCGGGTGCAGCCGCTTTACTGGTACGGCGGGGAGCTGGTTTCTTTACGTCGGGTGCCGAGGCTTTTGCTGCTGCTTTTTCTTCCTCCAAACGCCGCCACTCCGGTATATGGGCGGAAGCCTTACAGGATTGAAGTTTTTCCGCCTCTGGGTGCTTTGTATAGTCCATCTTCGACACTTTAAGTGCTTTTCTGCCCCGGATAATAACAAGGGCCTGGTCGATAGGAAAACGCAGCACTTCATCAGGAGTGAGAACAGGACGCTTGCCGACACCGCTGGTTTCTCGATATTCTGGCGTGTAGTTGGAAATACGCCAGGTACCCAGCTGTTTTGCTTTGCTGGTGACATCTACACTGGCGAGGCCCGTGCGTTCGGAGACAAATTCCGCTGTTAAAGGGTCCGTACAACCGAGGAAGTACTGCACATCACAGTTTCCCAGCAGCTCTTGCCAGAGATTAAGAGGATAACGGTTTTGTAGACCTGCAAGATTCTGGAACACCAGTGACATACTGATATTACGAGAGCGGATTACGGAAAGGCGGCGTGAAAGATCTGGAATGGTTCCGCATGCTGTTAATTCTTCTCCTAATACATGGACAGGCACAGGAAGTTTGCCGCCGGGACAGTTTTTGTCCGCATAACGCACTAATTTAATAAATACAAACGATAAAAACAGGCTTGCCAAAAAATCAAAGGTGCTGTCCTGGTCACTGGTAACTAAAAAGTAAGCACAGGGCTGTTGTCCGGGCAGCTCCAAGTCAATCTCATCCCGTGCCGTGATTTTCTTTATCAGCTCGGACTGGAATACCTGAAGCCGGCTGCCCAGACCGATAACAACACCGCTCCGCACGGTTTCAGAGGATTGCTTAAAAAGGCTGAACGGAGCTTTGGCGGGATGGGTAGGCGCAAGTCCTTCAAATAGGCTGTTCAGTTCAGATTCAGAATTCAGCGTCAGCAGCCGGTAGACCTCACCGATGTTCTTGTGCTCTGAATCGTAGCTCTGGTCCACATACAGTACCAGCGCTTTAAGCAGGTTCATTTCGGCGGAATCCCAGAAGTGGTCGCCCTTGCTGCCGTTCATAGTATTTTTGATGATAACATCTACGAAAAGCTGCGCCATCAGTTCCTGTCCCTCGATTTCAGCAAGACAGTTCCAGGAGTCGCTGTTTTCGGGCGAGACCAGATTGAAAACACGGACACAGTAACCCTGGTCCCGCAAATAGGAACTTGATTTTTCGTATAGCTCGGATTTGGGATCACAAATAATTTGGGATTCTCCACGGGCAGCACTCTGGAGAATGCGGTTCATACAAAAGGCTCTTGTTTTCATAGAGCCGCTTGCACCGTACACGGCCATGTTTGCATTGAAGCGCGTTTCCTCCGGCATACAAACTATCTTGTTGTCCAGCAGGCCAAGAATGGTTCCATGATGTTGGCGCAGGTCCGATACCAAGTCCAGCACTTCAGTCATTTCTTTACGGCTCATCCAGCCAGATGTGCCATAGGTACCTTTGGCAGAGTATGTAAAATTACGGTCCTTATCATATTCACCGCTGTCACTGTATCCCATCCGCATAACCATAATAAGCAGAATTGCCAGCAGGCCAATGCAGATCAGGACACCGTAGAGGCCATAAGGTGGTTGAAATACGGTGGTAATGCAGGATATAAAGTCAGGCGACGCCATTACCGGAGATGTACCATCCCCAGGAATACCGCCGCCCTGTTTCCACACAGCATAATTGCTGATAAATTGAGCCAGATACCCGCCTGCGTACAAAATCGCAAGTATGGCAGCCGGCCCGGCAATCAATCCTTTCATGATTTTCTGTTTGTCTATGGAAAGAACCTCCTTTCAAATTTATCGAAGCCGATGGTCTGAAAACGTATCCGGCTGCCACAATAGCGCTCCAGTACATTTTGCTGGTAATCAAAGCAAATGAGCGTGCCATTTTTACCTTGCAGTTCCAGCGCCGTATTATAGCGGGCAATGCGGGGCATATCGCAGCTGTAAGCAAACAGTACCGGATCGCCGTTCTTGTCAATCGCATCATTTTCGATGCGCCAGTTTGCCCTCCGCTCGGTTAAATCCAGAGAAAGAATTCGGTGCAATTCTTCTTTTTTTTCAGTATCACAGAGCAAGCGCAAAAGTATATCGCCCTTACGGTCATTGGTAACATAAAAAAAGTGGTCGTAGCAGCCATCCAGCATAAAACAGTCATGTCTTTTGCCTCCATTGCTGGTTAGCATCTGGTAGGCCGGTTCCATTCCGTCTCCAAGCACTAAACCGGAAACATCTTCTGGGCGGAACTGGGAGGCAAGCCGCTGCTGACACAATACGGTCCACATCAGAGTTTTCATGCGCAGCTCGGATTTATAGCGCCATTTCATCAGACCGGGTCCGCAGTTGTAGGTAACAAATATACCCGCTGGTGCAAGCAGCGCACCTACGGAACGGGAACTGCGGATTTTGGTAAAATCAATACCAACCTCTTTGATTTCACGGGAATTATAAAACGCAGGCGCTTCAATCTCACCAACGGGTGAACCCTCTGATGAAAAGATGTCCGGTTTTTCATTCCGGAATACAGCTGCGCCGGCATTTTCCATTGTCACATAGGCTTGTGCGATGCGGTGCAGACGCAGCCGACGGTTAACCTCGCTTTTCAAGCGGTTGGTATCGGTTTCTCCTGTGAGATAAAATGTAAACAGGTCGGGGCTTTCCGACAGGAGCGTGGCTTTCGCTTTTACTCCCAGCCGATAGCCTCTCAGCTTATCCCGGTAGTATGTGCGCAGGTAACCATCCTTTTTTAAAGCGGTGATAACGGACTCCTTGTAATAATCACTGCCACGGAGCCGTTTTAACTGGTCTGCCGGGAACTCACCGGAGATAGCAGTTAAGGCAAGAAGGTGGTATGGCAGTGTATCGGGCTGTGGAAACGTTCGGTTGCATTTCCCAATATGGCTCACTCCTTTCGTGAACGGCTTTTACCGAGACTGAAAACGACTTCGGTAAAAACCGGGTACTGCATCGCCTCAGAAGCCCATGAAAAACGTGGATTTTGGCGGTGCGTGATAGGGTCGGGATAAAATACCCCTAAAATCATCAAAAATCCGAGATGGTTTTCAGATGGTTTTCCTGTTCAGAAATCCAGAGAGGAAACCGTGCCTTTTCCATAATGGAGATTCGTGTACAATCCTTTTCGCCAAGTACCGCTGTATTATAAGCGTCACAGAGCAGGCCGCAGTCATCGGTCATGACAAATGTGGCAAGTACGTCTAAAAGCTGCTTTTCTTCAAGGTTGTCATAATCACGAACCCTTCTTGTAGGAAGTGATTGATCGTAGACTTGAGTAAAACATACAACACAATCCCGATAGTGGGGCAGCGTATTTTCTCTGGCATACTGTTCCATGGCAAAGTATAGCGGGTCTAAAAGAAATTCCGTGTTTTGCCTCTGCCTGCGTTTAGGCAGCAGGCTGGGAAGTGACACCGACAGCACCCCTTCTTTGTAGGCAATCTCAATGCCGTGTGCCGACTGTGCCGAGGTCAGATACTCCGCTTTTTTGATGCCGGTGCTGGCATAAATCAAATGCCGCAGACGACAGGCGACCGACTCTGCCCGCAGTGCGGCATCCATAGATAAAACTTCATAATTATCGGGATAACGCTGGATATCTGTGGTGTCCATTGCATATAGAGCATTATTCAGACGGGAAAGATCGTCCAGAATACTCCCGATACGTTTTGAAATAATTTTTCGTTCCAATTATGTTCCTCCATTTGCACGTTGATAATAAAGCACCTGCCCAGAGGAAGATACGGTACAGAATCCGGAAATATTTGGAAAATTAAGCAACGGAATCTGATCCGGCTCCTCCACCAGAACAATGCGGCGGCTGTCTTGTCTTGCGTCCTGTTTCAACGCATGGGCGATAAGTGCCTCCTGACTGACAGCCACATAGACAATTTCATAAATCTCTCCACCTGAAAAGAAGATGACTTTTGCAGGGAAGTCTCCAGGAGAATGATATTCCACCCGGTCGATTATATCCAGAAGTACCCAGACCGACTGTATCAGGCCGGAATCTGCCTGGTGTTTTTTACCATAAGGGAACCAGCCGCCGCTGATACTTTGCTCGGCCCTGCCCTGCCGTTTAAGATGGGAGAGCAGGCCATAGACAACGGCGCTTTCCTTGCCGGGAAAAAATCCTGCCAGCTGGCATTGTACAAGGCCCGGATACAGGGAAATGAGACGCAGCAGCTCTGTGGCCTCCTGCCCATATATATCGGCTCTGGTCTTCATGTGGGAATCACCTCCTTTTGTTCTTAGGCGTAATTTTGACGTAATACGTGCGTCAGTCATGGGAAAGACGCAATTAAGACGTAATCTGAATGTAATTCATCTTATCCGGCACTGGCCTGATTCTCTTGCTGCCGCAGACGATTTACGATATTTCTCAGTTCACGCCGGTCTGTGGTAATTAAATCTTTTTCCAGCGGGCTTGCCTTAAACTCCACCATAATATTGTTATTGTTCGTTGAGATCAAACCGTTCCCGCGCTCAAAATGGATAATTTCCATGATTTCCGCATCGGACAGATGCAGTGTGTCCTGAACCCGCATGGCTTCATCATCCTCCAGGTTGAGAATAATCTTAGTTTTAGAATTGTTGATAATCCCCTTGCCAAAACGCCCCTCATCCAGATTGAAAAAGTCATTGAGGTCCTGGCTGGCACAAACGGCACTGCCGCCATAGCCTCGTATCGTCTTGAATATCTCAAGAACAAAATCCCCTGCAAGCCTTGTTCCGGTAGCGCCGGCACCGGATAAAAGCTGCCAGCATTCATCTATAAAGATGGTCTTTTCTTCAGTACGGTCTTCTTTGGCACGGTCCCATACAAAATCCAGTGCAACGAACATACCAACTGTAAGCAAATCTCCGGTAAGAGAGGAAATATCAAGTACCGTATATTTATTCTGCAGGGATACATTGGTTTGCTGGCTGAAGGTGCGGGCGGAGCCATTGACAAGGCGGTTGAGGATGTGCGCCATCCGCAGAGTATCAGGGGATTGTTTTAACATTTCGTAAAGGTCACCCAGTACCGGCATTTCCCGGTATTGTCCCGGACGTTTGGGATCTTCCAGGGAAGCATTATCATGGGTAATGCCTTTGGCGTTGTAGGTGCGGATCATTGCTTCGTCTAAAAGCTGGCGTTCTTCGTGGCTCATGTCAGGTATCAATAAGCTGAAAAAGATGTGAAGCCGCTGAATTTTGGTTGCCAGTTCGGATAACTGGATGCCCGGTCCGTCCAGGAGTTCGCTAATCGTGTGATCCACCCGGCGAATTTCCATTACATTGATACAGTGTGGGCTTGCCGGGGAAATCGAAATAAACTCGCCGCCCACATTGGCACAGGCCCGGTGGAACTCGTGGCCTTTCAGTGGAGCGACAATAAAAATAGGAATGCCTTTGCGTCTCATGCGGAGTGCCATCAGCTGCATAGTAAAGGTCTTACCTGCTCCACTGGTCCCCAGAATCGCCATATTAGCGTTCTTGTAAACTGCAGAATTAAAGATATCTACAATGATGAGCGAGCTGTTGTATTTATTGACACCCAGCAGAATCCCGTTGTCATCACACATCTCATAACTTGTAAAGGGATAGCAACTGGCTGCGCCGCCTGTCAGAAGGTTGCGTTTACTGCGCTCATACAATTTCTTTTCCGGCGCAATCAGCGGCAGAGAAGACAAAAATGCCTGCTCGCCACGAAAATGGCAGTTGCAGACGTTCATATCCTGTGACAGCAGGAGCTTTTTCATTTCACTGACTTTCCACTCCAAATCGTCCTCGGTTGGGGCGGTAATAGTAATCATAAGATTCAGGTAATAAAAGTCTTCATTGTTAGCAAGTCCCTCCTTTAAAAAATATCCACTGCGAATTGCGCTGTCGATATCGTCATAATCTGTATTGGTATCGCTGGCCTCCTTGATTTTGGAGCGGTTAATGCGAAGCTGCTGACCGACTTTTTGAATAATTCTCTCTTTAGGCTGACGGGAGAGGAATATATCTACGTCAATTCCATCACCCGCATTGACAATCAGGCTGAGCCAGCCAGCCGGAACCTGTGTCTTATATCCATCTGAAGGAATCAGCAGATACGCATAATACAGACCATCAATACAGATGTAACGTGAATGGGTATAGTCAATATGCCTGGGCGCAAAGAATTCCGCAGCGGGAATATGGTCGATTTCATTTTCCCTGCCACTTGCACGGTACTGATTGATTACCTCACGCACCCGGTCGGGCAGCGGAATTACGGCACTTTCATTCCGGCAAAGCAGATTATACAGCACATCCGTAGTGAACTCGTTTTCATTTTCGGGTATTACCACATCATTCCCGCACTGACGAAGATAATTGGCCGCTGTATGGACTGCACCCTGCAAAGAAGTTATTGCCTCATTTTCTTCATTGCTGCGGCTATTGCTCCATGGTTCATACTCAAAAATAAGGAAAAAACGGCGTGTTACTGCCTCGCGGGAACTGATTTGCTGCACGAACTGTAAATAGTCTTCCTGCATAAGCCGGCATTGCTCGTTGGTTTCCAGGGTCATTTCCTGGCGTACAGTGTCTAAATGGCGGCCAATGTCCGCCCGGCGGGTCAATACCTTAAACTGCAGCTTAACTGGGCTTATTTTTAAGTAAGAGATAAAGGAGTAAATGATACTGCGTTGTTCCCTTGCGCTGCGTAACAGAAAGTTTATGGGTATGATCTCTACAACCTTGACAAAGCGGTGATCCTTCGTATATATAATGCCATTATCAATTTTTTCAATGGGCAGATAATCCGCAACCGGATTCAGGCAGGCCGGTTTCTGTTCCTGCTTATTTTTGCGGGGAGCATTCTGTCGGGGAACTCTTTCCTTCTTTAATTTCTTTGCCTTGGAGGGCTCTTTAGCGCGATTCCCTTTTACGGATTTCCGTTTTGCAGGCCGCAGTTTTTGCTTTATCTCATAGGCTTTTACCTCATCAAACTCAGCAGGAAAATCCTCCTGACCGGAACGCAGCTTTTTCTTCCTTGATTCTTTATGCCGCCCCGAGTGATCTTTTTGTTTATCCGAGCGTATTTTCTGACGCTTTTTTGCAGGAGCAGGCTTATCGTTTGCCGCCCCGGGTGAAGATGATTGTTCCTCTATACCCACCACGCGGCGGTTTCTCAGGTATTTCAGAAAAATGAACAGGAAAGAAGAAAGGCTTTCGCCGGAAATGCCAATCAAGGCGACCATTCCAAGGGGCATTGCAGTCAGACACAGCACAATGATACGTGTTGTCAAACCAAACGGCAGGCAGACAAAAACCGGTATCCCTACCACGGCAGAGAGGATACCGGCTTCAATCACGTTTCTTGCTTTGAACATACCGCCGAAAAAAGTACCCGTATCCACGAAATTCGGCGGTATAATGTAGGTATCGTGGTCGTTGTTATTGTTCATGTATTACCTCACTTTCACAGCCAGGCAGGGATTCAGCCGATAATCCAGAAGGGTCCACCGGCGCCTGCCCTCCGGCTGGCCTCGTTTACAATGATAGATAAATCCCAAAGCTGCTCGCTCCGGGAATAACTGGCGGGATCAGCCACCATGATTTTTCCATCCTTCACTCCGCGAAGCACAATAAAGTGTCCTCCGGAAGTAAAGTGGCCTTTTGACATAATCGCCACCACCAGCTTACCCTCAGACAGTGCGTCCACGATTCGCTGCGCCTCTGACGCCGTACAGCCGGAAACGGGAAGTCCCCATGCTCCTGCGGCGGCCGGGATCAGCCCATGATAGGAACCGCTGCCCTTGCACCAATAGCCGTTTTTGTAGGACCATTCCGCCATCTTTACAGGGTCAACAGTTTCATTCGATAGAGAAGATACTACGATAGACATAGCGGTAGGACCACAGCCATAACCGCCGATATTGTCTGTCCCATAAGGCTTGCCGGCATAGCGTTCATCCAGTTGGTTGAAATAGACCACCTGCGTAACTCCATCAGAAAAAGTGACGCTGCCCAGAGAAGCAATGCTGTTGCCGTTCCAGCCAGTCAGATTCTGCAGCATTCCATCACCCAAAAACAGGCTTAGATTCTGGGCATAGTGATAGGCAAGTTCATTCTGTTCTTCTGTCAGGGCAAACACAGTATCGGCAAAGTAAGATTCACCGTTATAGACAATGGTATAAATCCTCCAGGTTTCGCTGACGGTGTTTTCTTCTCCTGTATCGGGATCTGTTTCCTTGCTTTCCCGGATTTCTTCTGTATAGGTGTAAGAATACAGGTGTTCTTTGTTGGCACGCAGGACAGACGCCATATCGTCAATAGAGATACTGGAAAAGTCTTTGCTCCGGGCCGCACAGTATTGTGAAACAAAAAGAGCGCTGTTATAGACCGGGCCGGAGGAGTAGGGATTGTTGATTTCCATACCATCGGCACCGGATGCCGTAAAATCTGCTTCGATCCGATTTGTAACATTTTCCAGTGCCTCATTTAAAATACTGTTAATGGTAAATGTAATCTCATTAGCAGTCTCGGTAATTACCGTATCGCTGTTAAGAATTGGATTTTCAGTATCTGCGGTTGAAAAAGCATTTGTAAACCCACCGAAAATAAGGCCGGGAAGCATTAAAACAAACATCACAGGAATCATAAGCAGGGCGATGACAGCCACAATGATTTTTCCTATATGTTTTCGCCCGGACCACAGAGCACCGGCAACAGCACCATAAGGGCCGCCGACCGCTGCCCCCTTTGCGGAAGCAGCTACCGCTTTTCCGGCTTTTACAGCGCCGCGGACAGTATGGGCCACGGACGCTCCGGTTTCCACAGCATCATCCAGACCGTTTTTCTGTTCTTCAGCCATTTATATCTTGTCCTTTCTGCGTGGTGTGGGCGGCAGCTTTTTCACGATAGATTCGTTATATGCAATCGAACCATCCGGAGCGAGATAAGGAGATTTGTCCACCGTGTCAACTGCATACTGTTTATACCAGGAGGTGCCATCTGCCGCATGAACCGTAGTGTGAGCGCCTTCTGGTGCTGCATATTGTGCAGTATGGTACATTCCGAAAGCAATCCCCTCCGGGTGTTCCTCGGAAGTTTCTGTACCGGTAATTCTGCCTCCACCGATTTCCACGTTGGAAAAGGTAGGAATATGTCCGGCATCTTCTCCCAAAGCGGCATAACCCATATAGGAGGACAGCGCCTCCGACGCCTTTTCTCCAGTAATCGTACCCTGCGCTGCAATACTGCCAGTTGCAACGGTGCTGATGATGTTATTCGCAAAATCACCGCCTTTGCTGACAGAGCTGGAATATAGTTTACCGCCAACGCCACCGGAGACTCCCTGTACTACTGCTCCCAGACCACCCACACTGCCCGATGGCTTGGATTCCGATGAGGTTGTCGCTGTCCTTACGGCACTGTTGGTAATATTGCGGTTGATAACCCCGGCAAGGCCGCCGCTCATAAAGCCACCGCCAAAGCCAGCTCCGCCGCTTCCTCCATTTGCTTTGACATTGGTAGAGCTGCGGGAACCACCGCCACTGAAGTGCTGACGGGAAAAGTTGCGTATGCCGCCTATTCCTTTGGTGGCTATCATGGCTTCGGCCAGCATGCTGCCGCCCGTGTGTCCTACGTTTACCCCCAGGCTTGCCATGAAAGAGTCAATTTTCTGTGAGATTTTCAGGAAAGCCACAGCGCATAGGAACCAGATCAGTACATTGCCGGATACCGCTTCCTTTCCAACGGCATCAACTTGTGACTGTACATCACTTTCTGATATGGCTGCAAAAGCCGGCTGACAGAACAGGCAGGCTAAACAGGCGACCATTAAGGCCGCATACAATATTTTTTTATACTTTTTCAATGATGTGCCTCCTTTACAATGAAAGCGGATTGGCTATGAAAGCTCCAACCATAGAAGTAAACAGCCGCAGGCACCAGGCGTTCATAAGCAAAAGAAATATCTGACCGCCGAGCATCCGGCACCAGGACTTCCAGATATTTGAGGTTGTCTGGGAGGCGCCCATTGAAAATGCTACCGGAGCCGTATAGACCAAAACACCCAGTAAGACATAGCGCTCCGCGGCTTCAAACAGTAGTTTAAGATAGTTCCATGCCAGAATCAGGACCAGGACCAGTGTAATAAGCGCTACTGCACCATTTGCACAGACGCCTATAATAGTCAGCATAACTGAGTTAAAATCGGCAAACTGCAGCGGCGGCAGGTCAGAATCCATAATCCATTGGTAAGGAGTCCCGCCAATGGTTAGTACTATGTTCACGATTTCGTCAGAGAAATAGGCCAGCAGAATGAACATAACCGAACGGATGCTCAATTTTATGGGATCTTCTGCCTCAACGCCGGCGCCCAGACCAAAGTTTTTAAATAACTGCCATACCCAATTCAGCAAGATAATGCCGATGGAAAGTGCGACAAAAACATTGTACATTGTCTCAGCCGCAGGAAAATATCGCAGAAAAACAGCCATATCACAACCTAAAGCACCCAAAACCGAAGTAGTAACAAGGTCAAGACCAGCCATTACCTGTTCTGCAATCCATTCAACGATACCGTCTAAAATGCCCATTCACTCACTCCCTTCTGTTGGGCATTGGCAGGCGTTTTTAACCTGTCCATTTGCCGTCCGAAAAGAAAGGTGTGATGTAGGCCATGATAAAGCCCAGACCGTTTAATACAATCCAGGAAATGCAGATGCGCTTTAGCCAGGCCCGGCTTTCGTCTACGGTTTTCCCAGAGCGGGAAAAGTTCATCATCAGCAGGGCAACCGATGCCGTAACGATTGCTGCCACTGTGGAAATCAGCAATATCTGGTTATAGACATCCTGCATGATTTCTTTTGCTTTGGTCCAGACATCCGTAGCAGCAAAAGCCGGCTGACAGAACATCATGGACATCATCACGCACAGAAAAGCGGTGTATGCTATTCTGGCAACGGGAATGTGATGCCGAAGCCGGTTTTCATGTTCCGGCTTCCGTGGGGATTTGGGAATCATCATTTTTTTCAATTTACAGACCTCCTGTATTTTTTTGCTCAAAGGAATAAAAAAGACCACACCCGCACTGGATGTAGTCTTACAGACCGCTGGCCTTGGGCGTAAAAAAACACCTTGCAAAAAGGTGTCGCTTTGCCGCCGTATTCGGTTTTGGATATAGATTTGAGCATATTTAGTTTAACACATAAGGATTTGCGCCGAAAGAGCAAAACTGTGCCAATTTCATTCCCTCCCCGCGCCAATTATTTGCCATCTTTTCCGGCAGGAAAAAACTGCTCCAAAATCGCTATGCTGTCCTTGGCGGTATATCCCCAAAGAACGGAACTCAAAGCCTCAATGGCTTCCCGCCGTCTGCGATAGTAGGTACGGAAACTGATATCACGTATATGCGGACGCAGCTTTTCAATAATCTCCTCCACATTCCGCAGCTGTTGGGGCGAAAGGAAGGAGTAGTACAGAAGCCAATAGTAAGATTCTCCATTTTTGTGTTTATTACGGAGCAGGTCAATGGCAGTGTCTAAAAGCTTTAACATCTGATGGCTGCGCTCAATGCACTCGGCATGGTGCTCAATATCTGAGCCAGACAGATCAGCTCCAGCAAGATAGATGGAATCGAGAAATTCCTCGATGGAGCTGCCATACTCAATTTCAAACCTATTGCGGACCTGTTGGACGGAAAGCTCCAGGCTCCACACTACATCACGATATTTCTTCAACAGCTTCCAGGTATTGTGATACAGTGGATTTTCAGTAATATCAATCATTTCATTCTTTTTCTTCATCAGTTTTTCCTCCTCATGGAATTCTCTCTGCAGGGAGAGAGTGTTAATTCAAAAGTTGCAACCGGCCGGTCATCGCCGCATAGAATTGTCAGCTCCATGCGTCTTATGGATACGTCTCGCGTGTGGTGTATATACATTTCCCCGCAGGCGTCCGATAAAGGAGATAACTTATATTTGGATTTCGGGCAGCCAAAACACGAAATTCCTTGTGCTGTCAGGAGTTTCGCCATTTTTTCCAGTATGATTTGAATGTGCGATTTTGAAACGCAGCAGAGCCCTTCTGAAATGGTAACCTCATGTTCTGTAACCGGCTCCTGAACCTCTGGCTGATTTCCTTCCGCTGGCAGTTCCAGCTTAATATTCAGAACCATGGCAACCTCCTCTTTGTCAATCATCACATCGGAAATCTGAAACATGGTAGACAGGTAATTTTGAAGATAAATCACGTTGCCATGGCGACCCGGAAACGTCATAAGAGAAAGATAACCGGCATCAGACAATTTCTTCAGGACACGGCTTACAGTGGCTTTGGAGAGTCCCCACCGGGCGCCCAGTTCACTGTAAGTCACCAGCGGATTGCCAGAACCGTTGCGCAGATAGATGACCGGTCCTATTTCCGAGCCTTGCACCTGCGGATCGTTATACACGGCAGACATCCACAAATCCAGTACGACATCCATTTCCGAGCAGCGGTTTGTGCTAATCAGTTCCGTGGTTAGGGATACTGGCAAAAAGAAAAATCCGCTATCCTTCTGGCAGGGCGCGTTGTATTCCAACACAGTGTTATGCTTTTTCCAACTGCGGATTTTGTATTTGATGACTTTACCGCGTCCCAGGGTGAGAAATGAAATTAAGTGCTGTCGTTGAAGCTCCTCCAGAATGCCCAGGGCCTGACATTGAAAACGGGTGCGGAACCATTCAGATACTTCCTTTAAGGTACAGACCCATTCGCCGGGATAGACCGTATAGCTGATACCATCTATGTGTCGGTAAGAGGTACGGAAGTTGGCATAGTTGGAAAGAACCGCAAAATAAAAAAGGCCGGAGCCCCCGCTTACGCGAATGCTCCGGTCGTTCATCAGACTTTGAATAAATTGCCGGTAGATCCGGCAGCGTGGGTAATCCACGACTTGCTTGATTTCTAATTGATATTCTGGCATATATACCTCCATCTTAACTTGTAGTATGATCCGATAGATGATAGAATAAGAGCAGCACTTCAATAGAGGAATCCCATAGAAATGCTGCTCGTTATTTGCTAATTATTTGCTAATTGGCGTCTCTAAAAATGAGTGAAAAATGCTTTTTGCTAATATTTTGCTAATTTCACGAAAAGGGTTGTAAGGCAGTGAAATTATGCAATGTGTACAATAATGACACGCGGATATAAGTTCTCACAGGGGAAAATCGACATAAGAAGATACATTAAGATATGGTAGGGAACCGTATGCCGTGGTTGTATCTTCCCTCCTAAGCGGAAGGCCAGCGGTTCGAATCCGCTCAGGAACGTTGCGACAGACGCCGAAAACCTTGGTTTTGCCAGGTTTTACGGCGTCTTTTTTGAGTTTGAAAACCGGAAACGAGCAGGAAATATCAAGACACCTTCATCTCAATCTGCTATAATGAAGCAGACTGTGAAAATTCTGATCTTGCATGAGAGTATTCGCAGATGAGAAAGAGGGGGAAAGAGATGGCAGATATCATTGTCCAGGGATTGACTCAAAATAATTTAAAGCATGTATCTTTCCGAATTCCAAAGGAGAAGATCACGGTATTTACAGGCGTGTCGGGATCCGGGAAGTCCAGTATTGTTTTTGATACCATAGCCGCCGAATCACAGAGGCAGATGAACGCCACCTATCCGGCATTTGTGCGGTCCAGGCTTCCAAAGTACCCGAAGCCTGCGGTGGAGCGCATTGATCATTTGACGGCTTCTGTAGTTGTGGATCAGTCGCCTCTGGGCGGGAACGCCCGGTCCACAGTAGGGACGATCAGCGGACTGTACTCCAGCCTGCGCCTGTTATTTTCGAGAATCGGCAGCCCCTATGTGGGGACTGCATCCTATTTTTCCTTTAACGATCCCAATGGGATGTGCAGGACCTGTTCCGGGATCGGTAAGATCACTCAGGTTGATATAGAAGCTATCCTGGACCGGGACAAATCGTGGAATGAGGGCTGCGTGAAGGATTCTTTGTACAGCCCCGGAACCTGGTACTGGAAGCAGTACGCCAAGTCGGGCCTGTTTGATTTGGATAAACCGTTAAAGGAGTACTCTGACGAAGAGTACAATCTTCTGCTGTACGGTTCCCGGAACGGCATGGATAAGCCGGAGAACCCGAAGGTGACCGGAATCTATCACAAGTACACGAAGACACTCCTGAATCGGGATATCAGCAATAAAAGCAGGCATACACAGGAAAAGTCACAGAACCTGATTGCCGAGACCGTGTGTACGGAATGCCATGGACAACGGCTGAATCAGGAGGCCCTGAGCTGTAAAATAAATGGCTGTTCCATTGCGGATTTATGCGGCATGGAACTCACTCAGCTTCGTGAGGTGCTTTTGCAGATCACCGATAAGACGGTGGATGTACTGGTGCAGACACTGATTGAAGGACTGGACCGGATGATCGAGATCGGCCTGCCGTATCTCCATTTAAACCGTGATACCCCATCCCTGTCCGGCGGCGAGGCCCAGCGCCTAAAACTGGTCCGGTATATGGGAAGCAGTCTGACAGGATTGACGTATATCTTCGACGAACCCAGCGCCGGAATGCATCCGCGGGATGTCTACCGCATGAACAGCCTTCTGAAACAGCTGCGTGACAAGGGCAACACGGTGCTGGTGGTGGAGCATGACAAGGATGTGATCTCAATCGCCGACTATGTGATTGACGTAGGCCCCCAGGCGGGGCAGAATGGCGGGGAGATCGTCTTTGCCGGCACGTATCCGGAACTGCTCCGGTCCGGCAGTCTGACGGGAAATGCAATGATGGAGACGCTGCCGGTCAAGATGGAGCCGAGAAAGCGAATCGGAAGTCTGCCGGTTCGCGGAGCCTGTCTGCATAATCTGAAGAATGTGGATGCAGACATACCGCTGGGGATTATGACCGTGGTGACCGGAGTCGCCGGTTCGGGAAAGAGCACACTCATATCCCAGGTATTTGCCAGACAGTATGAAAGCGACATCGTGATGGTCGATCAGGGCCCCATCACGGCAACAAACCGTTCCACACCCGCCTCTTATCTGGGATTCTTCGATGAGATACGAAAGCTGCTGGCCAGGGAAAGCGGGAAGCCGGACGGACTGTTCAGCTTCAATTCCACCGGTGCATGCCCGGTATGCGGCGGGAAGGGCGTTATTGTCACCGAGCTGGCATACATGGATCCTATTGTCACGGAGTGTGAAGCCTGTTCCGGAATGCGGTATAATGAGGATGCGCTGGCCTGCACGTACAAAGGCAAAAATATCGTTGAACTGCTGGGATTGACCGCATCACAGGCGATGGATCTGTTTGAGGATGCGAAGATCCGAAAACATCTGAAGGTAATGCAGCAGGTCGGACTCTCATATCTGACGCTGGGACAGCCTCTCAGCACCCTGTCCGGCGGTGAGCGCCAGAGAATCAAGCTTGCGAAGAACCTGGGGAAAAAGGGAAGTATAATCGTCATGGACGAACCGACCACCGGGCTGCATGCGTCGGATATTCAGAATCTTTTAAAACTCTTCGATCTGATCGTATCCCGCGGAAACAGTCTGGTTGTCATCGAACATAACCTGGATGTGATGAAGCAGGCGGACTGGATCATCGACATCGGGCCTGATGGCGGTAAAAACGGCGGGGAGGTCGTATTTGAAGGAACGCCCATGGATATGATACGGTCTGCAGAGACGCTGACGGCCAAATGTCTGCGGGCGTCCTGTGCACAATAGAAAAATCGAGGAAAATGCTGCTTTGCCTGCGGGTCGTGAGAGTCCGCGTGCAAAGCGGCTTTTTTTATTTCATAGGACAGTTCGTCCTATGAAATAAAAACCCTCCGGGCAGGATGCGCACTTCGCGCCAAATGATTTTTCCCATGAAATCCGCATGTAACGAATCGTACGCGGAACCGTCATGAAACGTCAGACCCGTTCTCACTTCTGGTTGTATAATTATGATGTTATCGTCTGCTGAATGGAAAGCGTGAGAAAGGGTATACAGGATGGAAAATAACTGGATCGATTTAAAACGGGCTCGGAAATTAGATGAAGAAACCGCGGAAAACCGGAAGACAAAGCAGAAGACATGTCTGATATTTTTGCTTGCGGCGGCGGGCGGCGCGGGCTTTCACTTTATGGGGATGGGAGCGGCGGCAGTCATTGGCTTTGTGGCCGCAGGACTGCTTCTGGTACTGATGCTGATTCAAAATACCGGAAAGCCAAAGAATTATCTGCGCATGGTTTACGAGGACGGGGTGGCGACACCGGCCATCGTGACAAAGACAGACCCACTGACGGTATATGCGCTGGGAAATCTGGATTATTCGGGAGAAAACCGTATTTACGGCCTGCGGTGGTTTGAACTGAAGGAACTGCCTGGACATCAGGCTGCAGTGGGGGAACGGATACCATGCGCCTCCATGTTTGAAGAGTCAAAGGAGAGGCCCCAGTTCCGGCGTTTTCGGATTCATCCATACTGCTGGGCGACGGATCAGAACACGGTTCTGGAGGAGAAGATCAGGGAAATCGATGAAAAGGAATGGGAACTGCTGAATTTTGCATATGAAAAGTACGGTGATCTGGAACACCTTGAGATTCTGGAGTTAAGGCCGGATGGGACTCCGATCTGCCGGCGTTATGACAACTCGGAAAAATACCGGCTTGTTGCCACGGAGGAGATGAAGGCGGCTCACCCGAAGAAAGCATACCCGGCTCCCCCTCAGCTGTCAGAGGGCATGAAGGAGAACGCGCTGTATCAGCGTCTTGCAGAGCTGGCGGCCAGAAAAAAGGTCTATGAATATATATGCCAGCCGGATGAAAAAGACGAGTTGATCACCATATTCAGCAATCCAGCGGAATTTGCAAAGCGGCAGCAGGAGAATCGGGACGCCTTGCAGGACAATGAGATTCCCCTCATCTTCTGTTACTGCATGGTCACCAGCCGGGGAATCTGGAGAAAAAAAGCGTTTATTCCCTGGAAACAGGCGGTAGTCACGACGGGTAAGGCCCCGCTGGGGGAAGACATGACCATCTACATCAATGAGAAGAGTATCGCCAGGCCTGCTTATCAGAGGACCTATTATCAGATCAGCCCGGAGGCAGAAGTATTGTACGCCCTGGAAGAAAGCTATATGAGAGAATTTTTTATGGAACTGGGAAATCTGGCGGACAGCCAGATATGAAAAGCAAAAGAAAAGGAGAAACAAAGTTATGGCAGTTGCAGTTACAGCTGCATTTATGGCAGTAATTATCGGTACGGCGGCATTGATCACCATAGTGATTGTATGTTATAAGAAACACGTCGAAAAGACGGCACTGCCGTTCCCTTTAGTAATTCAGGAGGCGGCGGTATGTGCGGTTCCGGAGAGTGCGGATTTTGAGAAAATACTGGTTGCGGGTATAAAAGACACCGTTCAGGCTATGAAGGGCTATGAGCGGATTCAGAGCGGTTACGACTCCCTGCCAAACTATATTGTCTGTTATCGGGGCGACGAACTGTATATTATGACGGCCATGTATTCAAATCGAAAAAAGATTGAAGTGGATACCAATAAAATTCTGCATTTTAAGAAAGAACAGATTCAGGAGATTAAAGCGGGAAAAAGCAGGGTGTTAATCTTCTTTAAAGAGAGCAGGCGCTTTTTTGCCATGGGGGTCAGCCCGGTGTTAGTTGCCCCGCAGACGGAGGCGTATGAGAATTTTATGGAATATATAAAGAAACTGGCCTCGGAGGTAAAGGAATGTATTTAATTTTATTCTTATGTATACCACTGGTTATCGCATTAGTACTGATTAAAGCAACAGAGAAAAGGAATAAAAAGAGGTATGAAGGCTTCTTAAGGGCAGTGAGGGACGGTTCAGAGAAAGCGGCGCCGCAAACGGCTGGCTTCGAAATCGTCATGGCCCAGGGCGCAAAGGACATGATTTCCACTGTGGCGGGATATGAACGGATCCAGACCGGCTACGCTTCACTTCCAAGCTTTATTGTCCGCTATCGGGAGAATGAGCTGTATATCATGGCGGTGCCCTGTCCATCCCTGGGATCCATGGAGCCGGATCCCGATTTTATCTTACATATTACCGCGGATCAGTTAAAGGAAGTGAAGTTTGGCCCTATGGGAAAAGTGGCCTTTTACTTTAAGGACAGCAAACAATTCTTTGCAATGACGGTGACGGAATATGCGATCCCGCTCGTAATGCAGCCGGTGGAAAGCAAAAAATTCAAGCCGTATATCAAAGAATTTGCACGAAGGGTTCATGGGGCATAACGGGGAAAAGGAGCAGCATGGAATTATTTAAGACATCTGGTATCATGGATGAGGCAGTGCTTAAAGAACTTGGGAAAAAAGGAATTCCGGCCTCGATGAATGCATTAATCATCATACTGTTCATGGGGGGAATAGCACTTATTTTCCTTGAAAAATACCTCCTTGCCGCAGTTTACCTTTTTGGCTTCCTGTTTTTTCTGCTCGTCAGGATACTGTTTAAGAGAATTACAGTGAACAAAAATCTGAGAAATATGAGGGAACTGAACGGTACGGACAGGTATGAATATATAACCTGGTTTGACGAGGAGGGGCTGGTGGGGATCAACCTTACCAACCATGCAGAAGTAAAACTGTTATACCAGTCTTTAAAACGGGTGGTGGAAACAGAACAGGTACTGGCAGTGGTGACCCGTGGAAGTCAGTTTCAGCCTGTCTTTAAAAAGGACCTGGAGAAGAGAGAACTGGAGGATTTACTGGCATTTCTGCAGAGCCGGAATAAAAAGCTTAAAATCATTCGTATGAAGCATAAGAAATAGAATCACATGGATGCTCATACATACCGCCATACACACAGCCGACAGGTCGTATTTACGCCTGGCGGCTTTTCTTCTTTATCAGGCCACGCAGGCTTGAATTATCGCCTTATTTTATATATAATGAATGAATACGGAAATGGAGATTTTTATTGGAAATATGAATAAAATGAGAAGTACAGGGCGTCACGATAAACAATTAAAGGAGACAGAAAAATGAGAGTAAAAAAGGTAGCGGCTGCGCTGCTCTGCGCGGCACTGATATCAGGTATGACGGGGATGACGGCACTGGCGGTGGTAGAGACCAAGATCAGTTCGGTATCTCTTGTGGTGGAAGCGGACATGGAGGTCGGACAGAATATTCAGGACCAGGAAATAGAAGTTACCCCGAAAAGCGATAAGTATTCCGCAGGAGAATATGAGTTCCTCAATACGGGCTTCTCCTGGTCGGAGGAGGACATCCCGGTTGTCAAGGTGAGCATCTACGCGGAAGACGGATACAAGTTCGCGGTATCGAAGGATAAAATCACCCTGCAGGGTGCAACGTTCGTAGATTACAGCCGTGAGGATGAGTCTCACACGCTGGTTATTACCATGCAGCTGCCGCCGCTGGCAGAGCAGACATCCGCCATCGAGCAGGCCGCCTGGACCTCCACGACGGGAGTATCCTGGAGCCAGTCCACAGGAGCCGGAAGCTATGAGGTGAAGCTTTACCGGGATGGAAAGACGGTGGGAACTACGAAGACCACAGCGGGGAATTCCTACGACTTCTCCGCGGCCATGACGAAGGCCGGAACGTATTTCTACCGCGTACGTCCGGTAAACAGACTGAAACCGGAAAACAAGGGAGAGTGGGTGGAATCCCCTTCCAGATATATTGACAACGATACGGCCGCAGCCATCTATCAGAACGGCAGCCCTGCGGGCGAGTGGAAGCAGGATGAATCCGGATGGTGGTACAGAAACGGGGATGGAACCTACACCGTCTCCAACTGGCAGCAGATTGACGGTGCATGGTATTTCTTTAATGAGCGGGGATACATGGCCACTGGATGGGTGGACTGGAACGGTACGCGGTATTACTGTGACGCCGCTGATGGTAAGATGCTGGTCAACACGACAACACCTGACGGACATACGGTAGGAGCCGACGGGGCTCTGGTGCAGTAGCGCCGATACAACAGAGAAAGAACGGATGCCTGTTCTTGGGAGGTAATTCTATATGCCGCAAAACAGCTTGCAGACTGGCTCACCGCTGATCGCCATCGCGGCGGATTCAGAGCAGAAGGTGATATATGTACATGAAGAAATGCAGACATTTCTGAGGTATCCCGTGTCAGATTGTTCCGGCATGGAGCTTTCCGAAGTGATCTGGGATATTGCGGAACAGCGGATGGAGTTCAAGCCGGATGAGAGGAGCTGGGAGGTGTTCTTTTCCAAAGAGGGAGAAGAGTACCGTCTGGCCGTCCAGCGGCTTGATTCCGGCCGGGATCAGGCTATGCCGGAAATCACCGTTATACTCCAAAAGAGCGGGGACGGGGAAAAAAGGCGTCTGGAACAGGAACTTTCCCTGAATTTACAGAGATATAAAATAGCGCTGTCCAGATGCAACAATATTATATGGGAATACCATGTGGATGAGGACTGCGCCTATTTGCAGGGCCTTCGGAGCCTGCCCTTTGTCCAGTCCGGGAAGATCGGGGACTTCAGTAAGAAGGTGATGAGGGACCGGTACGTGGACAAAGAGAGCCTGCCCGCCGTTCGCCAGATGTTTCTTGATTTGAGGGCGGGGAAGCTTATGGCTTGTGCACTCCTGCACACCAGTCAGCCCGACGGCGGCCAGAGCTGGTACCGGGTTACCCATACGATGCTACACGACGGAAACGGCCCGGACAACATCGCCATAGGCGTAGTCGAGGATATCAGTAAGGAACAGAAAGAACAGGAGAAATACCAGCAGGAAGAGAAGTACCGCCAGGCTCTGATGGGAGACGCGCTGGTATCCTATGAGATTGATATTGACAACGACATGATCATTGAAAAGATCATCGAGAAGAAAAAGGACATGCTGGCCTCGGTCGGCCTGTCGGTCAACTGCAAATATTCACAGTTTTTAAAATGCTGGGCGGAAAAGAATGTTCACCCGGAGGACCGCTTTCTCTTTTTGCAGGAGATGAATCCGAAATTTCTCCGCAGCCAGTATGAGAGAGGCCGCCAGGAGGCAGTGTGCGAATACCGCAGCTTAAACGCGGACGCGGAGATGATCTGGTGCAATACCACCATCTATTTAATCGAGTCAGGAGGCCATCTGACCGGTTTTGTCTATGTGAAGAACATCGAGGAGAAGAAGCGGAGGGAGCTGGAACTGCTTCGCCAGTCGAGAATCGATCCGCTGACCAATCTTCTTAACCGGGCGGCCTCTCTTCAGGAGATCAACTACATTTTAAATGAGAACGGTCAGAAGGAGAGCGCACTTCTCATCATCGACGTGGATAATTTTAAGAATGTCAACGATACCTTCGGCCATATGTACGGCGACAAGGTGCTGGCAGGAATTGCGTACAAACTGAAGAATATCTTTGATACGGATGCCATCGTGGGACGGCTGGGAGGAGACGAATTCCTGGTCTTTCTGTTCAATATCCAGGATGAGGATGTTGTATACCGTAAGGCGCAGATGGTGGCCAGAGAGCTTCAGACCATCCAGGAGGAGGGGGAAAACCGCATTGCAGTCAATAATTCCATCGGTATCGCCGTCAGCCCCCGCCACGGAACCAGATTTCAGGAGCTGTATGTAAAAGCGGATACGGCCCTGCGGTATGCCAAACAGTCCGGAAAGTCCTGCTACAGCGTGTTTGGAGACAAGATATCGAAAGTCGTCCCCATGGAGTATGTGAACCGGGAATGGCTGCTCGATGAACTGGAGGAGATTGTATACATCAGTGATATACAGGACTATACCTTGCTTTATGTGAACCGGGTGGGGCGCGATCTGTTTGGCATGAAGCTGGAAGACTTCGAAAAAAAGAAGTGCTACCAGATGCTTCAGGGAAGAAACACACCGTGTCCGTACTGCAATAACGCGAAGCTGGTGAAAGACAAGTTTTCCATGTGGGAATATGAGAATCCCTATTTAAAGAAATACTTCATTGTGAAGGACAAGCTGGTGGAGTGGAACGGCCGTCCAGTGCGCATGGAGATCGCCGTGGACGTGGGGAATCATATAATCGGGGACCGGGCGACAACCGCCAAATACCACATGGAGACGGTTATGCTGGAGAGTCTCAGGACTCTGAACAGCGCCGACGACTTAGAGACGGGCATCACCCGCATTCTGGAGCTGATCACCCGTTTTTACGACGGAGAGCGGTCTTATATCATCGAGATCGACCGGGAACATGGGTATGCCCATAATATCTACGAATGGTGCAGGGAAGGGGTGCCGCCCCAGAAGGCATCGTTACAGAACATAGCCCTGGACGCGATCCCCTATATCGTGGAGACCTTCAATAAAAAACAGCATTTGATCCTGTCGCAGGTGGAAGAACTTAAATGCACGTATCCCAGTGAGTATCAGTTTTTAACGAGACGGAACGCTCACAGTCTGTTTGCCGTACCGTTTGAAGATGAATCTGCATTTTGCGGATATATCGGGGTGGATAATCCGAATATCAACCAGGACACCATACGTTTCCTGGATTCCATCGCCTATAATATTGCAAATGAGATTAAGAAGAGGCGCCTCTATGAACGGCTGGAGTTCGAGGCCGGGCACGATACGCTGAGCGGCCTCTTAAACAGAAGCAGCTTCGTCCGCTACCAGAACGGGGTGCAGAGAAAGTACGGGGAGTCCTGTGGAATGATCACAGCGGACATTAACGGACTGAAACAGCTCAATCAGGATTACGGACATTCCAGGGGAGATGAAACCATCATCACGGTCACTGCGGTCATGCGGACCTGTTTCCCCGATGGGGAGATCTTCCGCCTAAGCGGCGACGAGTTCGTGATCATCGCCATGAACCAGGAGTATGAGGTCTTCATGAAGCATGTCAGGGAGATGGGGATAGAGCTGGATTCGAAGACGCCCAACGGAGTATCCTTGGGTGCCACGTGGGTGGAACACTTAACCGATCTCGATGTGCTTCTGCATCACGCGGAAGAGCTGATGCTGGTGAATAAACAGATTTACTACAAGAACAGTGACGACGTACGCAAACACTATTCGCCGGAAGGGATGAAGCTTTTAGTCCACGATGTGGAGCAGGGATATTACCGTCTCTATCTTCAGCCCAAGTTCGATCCGGAGACGGGAACGGTGCATTCTGTGGAGGCGCTGTCGCGGTATCAGGCGCCGGGCCATGAGCTGCAGTCCCCGGTCAAATTTGTATCGCTGCTGGAAAAGATGAAGCTTATCCGGTATCTCGATTTTTATATGCTGGAGGAGGTGTTCCGGCTTCTCTCCAGGTGGAAAGCGGAAGGCAGGCCCCTGATTCCCGTTTCCGTGAATTTCTCCAGAATTACTCTGCTGGAAAGCGATTTATTCCAGATGCTGACAGAGATTAAGAACAAATATGATGTACCCAGCAGCCTGGTAATGATAGAGATCACGGAGAGTATCGGGGATATCGAACACAAGGTGATAGAGGCTGTCGGATCGAAGCTGCGGAAAGCGGGGTTCCGCATATCGCTGGACGACTTTGGGGCGGATTACGCCAATATGTCCATCCTGTCCATCATGCATTTTGATGAGGTGAAGCTGGATAAGTCGCTGATTGAAAATCTGGTGGGGAATGAAAAGAATCAGATCGTTGTGAAGTGTATCATAGAGATGTGCCGCAGCCTTCATGTGGACTGTGTGGCGGAAGGGGTGGAGACAAAGGAACAGCTGGAGCTCTTAAAGGCCTACGGCTGCACCACCATCCAGGGCTACTATTACAGCAAGCCCGTGGAGGTGGAGCAGTTTTCGGTGTAATATTAAAACCAGAACCAGTCGAAGGAATCCCATTCCTTCTCCAGCTCGGAGATCTGTCTTCCGACCTTTTTAAAGCGGTGTGAGGCTACAAAGTACTGCACCACGTGGAAGACACCCAGTGTAAACAGGATAGCGCCCATCATCATGACCATGGCAGCAGCCGTGGCAAAAGGATTGAAGATAGCCAGAGCGCCTAAGAGGATGGTTAAAACAGCCGTGATTAAGTTAAACCACCAGGAATCCAGGCCAAACTTTTTAAGCTTCACAGAGGTCTTAAGGCCCAAAATTCCATAGACGGCCAGAAAGACGCCGAGGATAAGCGGAAGTATGGAGGTTGCGGCCAGCGGTTTAAAAAGGAAAATGACTCCGAATACGATGGGCAGAACCGCCAGCACACACTGCAGCCAGTAATTGGCAAAGCGGTTTCTGAACCGGGTAACTTCAAACAGTTTTGTGACGCCGTAGACGATGAAACAGACGCCTGTACAGATGCCGGCCGTCGCCAGGGTGGGTCCGGGCAGCAGAAGCAGCAGAAGGCCCAGCAGCGCGGCGCAGATGGATATGACAAGGTATGAGCGTTTCATTTCTTTCCAGATCATAGTAATTCTCCTTTTGTAATTGGACATTGGGATACCGGTGTTTTGTTAAAACAGGGCGGGCCGTCTTCTGCGGCCCGCCCTGTTCCGGGATGGAGGGCTTTTTCGTCCCGGGATTTGCCTGTTATTCGATTAAGATGCGGTGCGTTTCCTCAACCTGTTTCTGGGAGGTCTTCGGAAATTCCAGATGAAGGATACCATCCTCGAAGCGCGCCTTCATATCTTCCTGTTTCACACCCTCGCCGACATAGAAGCTTCTCTGGCACGAACCGCTGTAGCGTTCCTGACGAACGTACTTACCGGTTTTCTCGTCCTTCTCGCTTCGTTCCATACCGCGTTCAGCGGAGATGGTTACATAGCCGTCGCGAAGGTTGACGGTGATCTCGTCTTTCTTAAATCCGGGCAGATCCATATCGAGTTCATAGCCGTTTTCATTCTCTCTGATATCGGTCTTCATCAGATTCTTTTCCCGTTTCCCGAAGATCGGGCTCTTGAAAGCATCTTCCATAAAGTCGTCAAATAAGTTTTCTCCAAAAATACTAGGCATCATCATAAGTCATTCCTCCTAAAATGAATTTCTTATATGTGTTGACACCTTGTCGGCAGCACATATATGGTTAAAAGTCGGCCACCTTTTTCATTGTGGTGCTCCTTTTTGTTACAATTACGTTATAGCACCATTTGTTAGCACTGTCAACAGAAGAGTGCTAATTTTATGCTTTTTTCACAGAAAATTCATATTGTAAATACAATTTAAAGGGCTTGTTCCATAATGACCGTTATTAAGCAAAAAATAATTGTTTGAAATAGGAGGCATGAACTTGTATGAATGGATAAACTATCATATAATAGCACAAAGGAGAATTTTATGAAGAATTATATTGTACTGGATTTGGAATGGAATCAGAGCCCTGACGGAAAAGAGGGGACGATTGACCATTTTCCTTTTGAAATTATAGAAATCGGAGCGGTCCGCCTGGATGAAGCGTTTCAGGAGACCGGGCAGTTTTGCCGTCTGATCCGGCCGCGGGTCTATCCGCAGATGCACTACCGGATCTCCGAGGTAACCCATATGGACATGGCCGAGCTGGAACGCAACGGTGAGACGTTTGTGGCTGTCATCAGGGACTTTCTCCAATGGTGCGGGGACGACTGCGTGTTCTGTACCTGGGGGTCCATGGACTTGACGGAGCTGCAGAGAAACATGGCGTATTACGGCGTGGAGATTCCTTTCGACAAGCCCCTTCTCTATTACGATGTCCAGAAGCTCTACAGCCTTCTTCAGGGAGACGGAAAACAGAAGCAGTCGCTGGATATTACGGCCCGGGAGCTGGGAATCAGGGAAGACCGTCCCTTCCACCGCGCGCTTGACGATGCCCATTACACGGGGCGTGTCATGGCAGCCATGGACTTTGAGCGGGTGATGGAATACTGGTCCACCGATTATTACCGGCTTCCGGAGAGTAAGGAAGAGGAGGTCTACCTCATATTTCCCGGATACTCCAAATATATTTCGAGGACATTTGAGACGAAAGAGGAGGCGATCGCGGACAAGACGGTCACCGATTTAATCTGTTACCGCTGCAACCGTATGCTCAGAAAGAAGGTCCGCTGGTTCTCCGTGAATCAGAAGTTTTACTTTGCCCTGGGCGTCTGCCCGGAGCACGGATACTTAAAGGGGAAGATCCGCATGAAGCGCAGTGACGACGGACGAGTCTACGCCGTAAAGACCATGAAGCTGGTAGACGAGGAGGGGGCACGCCAGATCAGCGAGAAGAAGGAAGAAGCGAAGAAAAAACGCATTGAAAAGACGAAGCACAGAAAACAGAAGACGAATATAAAAATGCGGGGAAGCGATTAATTTTCGCTTTCCCGCATTCTGTATCCAACGCCGATTTCTGTGTAAATATATTGAGGTTCTGCCGGATTGATCTCCAGCTTCCTGCGGATATGAGCCATGTTGACCCGCAGGATCTGATTGTTGCTGTCCGCAAATGGACCCCAGATTCTGCTGATGATGTAATCATAGGTGAGAACTTTCCCGGACTGCTCGGCCAGCAGGGAGACCAGCTTGTACTCAATCTGGGTTAAGTGGACTTCCTTATCCTTCAGCGTGACGAGGCGTTTGTCAAAATCGATAACCAGATCACCGCTGCGGTACGGCGGCTGAACGAGAGTCCCATCCCCGGTGCTGACGGTCGGCTTGCCGTGGCGAAGTGCGGTGCGGATGCGCGCCAGAAGCTCGCTGGTGCCGAAGGGCTTCGTAATGTAGTCGTCTGCGCCGAAGTCCAGGGCCGCGACCTTTTCCTGCTCCTGGGTTCTTGCGGATATGACGATGATCGGGATGTTGGACCAGCTGCGCACATTCTTGATGATGTCGATTCCATCCAGGTCGGGCAGCCCCAGATCCAGAAGGATCATGTCCGGGCAGCAGGCGTTGATCAGAGACAGGCCCTCTTTTCCGCTGACGGCGGTGAGTACCTTGTAATCATGGGTCTCCAGTGCCGCCTCGATAAAACTCAGTATGTTTTTCTCATCTTCTATAATAACGATCGTTAACTTACTCATAGATATCTTCTCCTAACGGTAACGTAAATGTGAACCGGGCTCCCTGTTTTTCATTTGCGGCTGTTATGGTGCCGCCGTGGGCGGTAATGATGGTCTTGCAGATAGACAGCCCGATCCCCATTCCTTTGTGGGAATCTCCGCTGCTGTTCGGGGATGGCGTGTAGCCGTCAAACAGTGTGTCCAGCCGCTCCGGCGGAATTCCGGTGCCGTGATCCGTGATGTCGAACCAGGCCAGACCGTCGTGAACGGTGATATTTAAATCGATGGGTTCATCCGAGTGCGAGTGATAGACCGCGTTTTCCAGCAGGTTTATGATAACCTGCTCGATCAGGGTGGCGTCCATGGGCACCATGATGAATTCATCCGGTACGGTGACATGAACGGTAGCGTCGGGAAGGCGCTTGTGGAACCGCTGTACCGCCTCTGAGGCCACCTCCTCCAGCGGTTCTGAGGATTTCGTCACCTGGGTCTCGGTATCGCGGATTCTGGTGACGCTGAGCAGATTCTCCACCATGTTGAGGAGCCAGTTGGCATCCTCGTTGATGTTAGACACCATGACGGTCTTTTCGTCCTCTGTCATATGGTCCCTGTTTTCCAGGTAGGCGCTGCTGGCGCCGATGATGCCGGTCAGCGGAGTCCGCAGGTCATGGGAGACAGCTCTCAGTAAGTTGGCCCGCATCGTCTCCTTCTCGGCCTCCATCAGGATGTGGTTCTGCTCTTTTAAATGGGTGGTGGTGGTGCTTGTAATACCGGAGATCAGAAGCATGGCAATGAAGGTTACCGGATAGCCATCCAGTGTAAAATCCAGTTCCATAAACGGATACGTAAACACGTAATTCACACAGATAACACCGAAAATGGAGGCTACGATTCCGGGTACATAGCCGTCGGTGTAGCGCGCCGTCAGCATGACCGCCAGCATGAAGACGATCCCCACATTCGTCCGGTTTCCCCCGATAAAGAGAAACAGGGCGGAGCAGGTAGTAGCGGCAAGCAGGAAAACTGATGTGACGACGATATTCCGGATCAGATCTTCTTTTGGCATCTTGCCTTGTCTTTTTATCCTCATTGTCTTTTACTGCCTTTCCGCGGATTATTTGAATTTTAAATGCCGGTTTCCGCGGCCTTTCTTTCGTTTGGACGTGTAGGCACTGCGCCTCTGTTCTATCAGGTTGTTGAATTCATCGGCGGATACGCCGGAATCCTGCAGACGTTTTAACCTCTGTTCATGACGGAAATGGTATTCCTGGGCCTCTCTGTTCTTTCTGAGGATCAGGAATGCGATGAGCGCGCCAAGGAGCACGACGCCGGCGACACTGCCGAGAATGATCCAGGCGATAACCGGTATCTCAAAGGGCCTTAATGCCTTTTCTCTGTAATCCTCCGTCTCTTTAGGAAGCTCTGTCTCGCCCTGAGGGTTCACTCCCTCCGGAGCACTGGTCCCGTCTGATGACGGTGCGGCGGCTCCGTCGTTCTCTCCGCTGCTGGCTGTATCGGGTGCAGCCGCTTCTGTCTGGGCACCGGAGTTCTCCGAACCGTCCGCAGTTTGCCCGGCTCCTGCCGCGGATTCGCCTTCCTTGAGGGCGGCCGGAACCTGATGGGAGGACGCGGCGCTTTCAAACAGCGCCTGGTTGGTCTCCAGATAGGTACAGCCGATCTGGCGTTCATTGTAACGGTAGCAGATTTTGGCAACTGCGTTATCGGGATCGCTGTCTGAGATATCGTAGCTGAGCGTCGCCTCGGCGTCGGAAAATTCGGCCGTTTTCGGAAGAATGATCCGTCCGTCAGGATCTAAAATGAGCGCCGCGGGCTTATCCAGGGTGAGGCCGCCGAAGGTTAAATCACTGCTTACAGGGCTGTATTTCGTCTCGTGATCCGCTGCGCGGACGGAGACAAAGTTCTGGAATCCAAAGTCCAGCAGATTCTTAGTATCGGTCCAGTACTGAGGCGTCGATCCCTTGAGGATGACGGCAATAAGCTTTAAACCGTTCTTTTTGGCACAGGTGACCAGTGTGTTGCCCGCCAGTGTGGTGTAGCCGGTTTTGCCGCCCACGATGCCGGGATAGTAGTACGGCGTACTCTTCTTAAGCATCTTATGGCCAGGATAGATGGTCAGACCTTCCGGGTTAATGGAATTCGGCGGAAGCTTATAATAGGTGGTGGAATCGATTTCCTCGAAGGTGGGATTTAAAAAGGCAGCTCTGGCGATTAACGCCATGTCGTATGTGGAAGTATAGTGTTCCGGGTTGTTTAAACCGCTGGGGTTGGCGAAATGGGTGTCGGTGCAGCCCAGTTCCTTCGCCTTTGCATTCATCATATCTGCAAACGCTTCCGTACTTCCGGCCACATGCTCCGCAAGGGCGTTGGCCGATTCGTTGGCCGATTTTAAAAGCAGGGCGTAGAGGCAGTCCTTGACGGACAGCTTGTCCCCCTCGTTGATCCCCGCGTTGCTGCTTCCCGCTTCCACGTTAAAGACCGCATTGTGGGAGAAGGTGACGGTTTCATCGAGGCTGCATTTTTCAATGACGATCAGTGCCGTCATAATCTTCGTAATACTGGCCGGAAAATACTGGTTGTGAATATTTTGTCCCCAAAGTACGGTTCCGGTGTCCGCGTCTATGACGATACCGCTTTCCGCCTGAACGGAAACACCGGAGGGCCAGTCAGGGGCCGCCAGTGCAGTTTCCGTATATGCGCCCATAAGGAGCATCAGACATAAGAGGAACGCCGACATTCGTTTTATCAATTGCGTCATATCGTGTAATCTCTCCGTATTTTCATTCGGTTTCATAAAAAGGTCCACTTTACAGTATAGGTTATTTCCTGTAACAAGTAAAGGTTCAAACGTTATTTTTCTTTGATTTTCTAAGGAAAAAGAGGGCCAGACCGAAGACAATGACGACACAGAGAAAGAAGGTGATTCCAATATGGAGCACCGTGTCGCTGAAAAATCCCTCCGGTACGATATTGATCAGCATATCCGTGGCGGGGTCCAGAATCCATAAATCGTTGCGGAAGAAGATATGGTGGAACATGATGAAATATTTCGAGAAATCCGTGGAAATGATGGCCGCGAGGATTGCGGTGATGCCGAAGAACAGACCGGTCCCCAGACAGACCGATTTCGGGAATACCCGCTTAAAGTCGGCTTTCAGCAGGAACAGGATGATGACGCAGAGAGCCATAAGAAGCAGGCAGCCGCGGCGGATGGCGAGCGCATCTAAGAAGAGTCCGCGGACATCCTCCATATGGGCGATTTCCCGCTCATTGAAAAATTCCCGTGAAACTCCGCCCATGGTGGTGTCTACATGGAGATCAGCCCGTTTTCCGCGCAGATAGGCCATCATCTGGTCCGTCACATCGAGTAAGTCTTCCATTGTCATGTCCACCGCTTCGGTGACGTTGTATTTCGCGTATTCCTTCTCAAAATAGCCGGGTGTCCAGTAGACGACCGCCTCCACCGAAGTGATTAAGAGCGTAACCATCAGGCAGAGTGAGAAGATGATGCCTGCGGCGTAATGGATCAGTGTTTTCATAGTAAGTCCTCCTGTAAATGGTGTAGCGGTTATTTTTTCGTGGCCGTCGGCAAATTCCAGCAGTAGCGGGTGGCCAGAACCCGGATCAGGATGACGGAGCCGGCGCCGATCAGCATGGCGGCGTCATTGTTCATGTAGTCCTGAAGATACGCGTAGAGAACCGCTCCTGTGATGGAAGCGGAGGCGTAGACGTGTTTCCTCAGTATATAAGGCGTCTCGCCGGCCATGATGTCTCTTAAGAGTCCGCCGCCCACCCCGGTGATCACACCGAGAAAGATAATCAGAAAATGGTAGCGGCCATAGCCGGCCAGCACCGCGGTGTCAATGCCTACCACAGTGAAGGCGCCCAGGCCGACGGCGTCGAAGATGTTCATGACTTTCTCATACATTTCGATGGAGCGGCTGGCCAGAATCATCTGGTTGCGTCGTACAATAACAAACAGTATCATGACCGTAATGAAGGCAAGTAATACATAAACCGGGTCCTTAAAGAGATTTGGCGGCACGTTTCCGATAATGATATCCCGCAGCATTCCGCCGCCTACGGCTGTGGTGACGCCGAGGACGATGACTCCCAGAAGATCCAGCTGCTTTTTGATGGCCACCATGGCTCCGGAAGAGGCAAAGGCGATCGTCCCGACCGCTTCCACGAAAAATAGTAACGACAACTGCAGTTCCATATTCAAAAACCCCCGAATGTTCTATATTAAGCATTTTGTACGGTGAATCAACAAAAGTATACGTTTCTGTTCGAATTTTGTCAATAAATATGAAGGAACGGAAAAAAGTATTTTCTTGTTTTTAACAAGGTAAAGTGGTATAGTGTTATTGGACTAAATGTAAAAAATTGATAAATTTAAAATATTTTGCTTGCATTTTTTCGGAAAATTATTTATTATTGAAAGTGAAACAGTTCAAAAGTGAACAATTGGGAGGTGACCATATCTAACGAAGGCCCAAGGGGGCCGAAGGCATGGGATCGTGCCGGAGGACTTCCGGGAAAGCGGCGGAACTTAATCATTAATTTTAAGAAAGAGGTGTTTGCATGATTGATCAGAAAGAGTTTGTAAAAAATGTTGATGAGTGGTCCAGTATCTGTTTAAATGATGAGAGGATCGACTTGGGGTTATATGAAAAATATGACGTAAAACGAGGGCTCAGAGATAAGAACGGCAACGGTGTTGTGGCAGGTCTTACGAAGGTGTCAAAGATTTTGTCCAGCAAGACTGTGGATGGCGTAAAGATGCCGTGTGAGGGCCAGTTATTCTACCGTGGTTATAATATCTATGACCTGGTAGGGGGCGTGGTGAAGGACAGCCGTTTTGGATATGAAGAGATCGCCTATCTGCTTCTGTTTGGCGAACTGCCGAATAAGGAACAGATGGAACGCTTTTCCCAGACACTCGCCTACAGCCGTACCCTGCCTACAAACTTTGTCAGGGACGTGGTCATGAAGGCTCCAAGCAAGGATATGATGTCCTGCCTGGCAAGAAGCATCTTAACGCTTTCCTCCTACGATGATATGGCCAGCGATATCTCCGTTCCAAACGTGCTGCGTCAGAGCCTGATGTTAATCAGCGTCATGCCGATGTTAGCCGTATACAGTTACCACGCGTATAATCATTATGAGTGTGACGAGAGCATGTATATCCACCGTCCGGATGAGAATCTGTCCACGGCTGAGAATCTGCTGCGTCTGCTCCGTCCGGATAAGAATTACTCCATGGTGGAGGCCCACGTGCTGGATCTGGCGCTGATTCTCCATATGGAACACGGCGGCGGCAACAACTCCACATTCACAACCCACGTCGTCACATCCTCCGGTACGGACACGTATTCGGTAGTAGCGGCGGCACTGGCTTCCTTAAAGGGACCGAAACACGGCGGCGCCAACATCAAGGTCGTTGAGATGATGGAAGACCTGCGGAAGGAAGTTCATGACTTAAAGGACGAGGAAGAAGTAGAATTCTATTTAAGAAGACTGTTACATAAAGAAGCATTTGATAAGAAGGGCTTAATCTACGGCATGGGTCACGCCGTCTATTCCAAGTCCGATCCGCGTGCCGAGATCTTTAAGGGCTTTGTACATCAGCTGTCCGAAGAGAAGGGACGCATGGATGACTTTAACTTATATTCCATGATCGAGCGTCTGGCGCCGCAGGTAATCGCCGATGAGAGAAAGATTTACAAGGGCGTCAGCGCCAATGTGGACTTCTACAGCGGCTTTGTTTACAGCATGCTGGATATTCCGAAGGAATTGTTCACTCCGATCTTCGCAATTGCCAGAATCGTCGGCTGGAGCGCTCACCGGATTGAGGAGCTGATCAACATGGATAAGATCATCCGTCCGGCCTATACCAGCGTGATGATGGAAGAAGAGTATTCACGCCTGGACGAGAGATAGGAATTGAATAATAAGATATGATATAAAACGGCTGCAGACTGCGGAGAGGATCCCGCTGGTCTGCGGCCGTTTTTAATTGCCTGCAGGACAGGATTTCATTGAGTTTTGGGCCTGAAAGCGCTATAATAAAACTACTATTGACCCGAAGGACCAGGACCCGGACGGCGGAACGGATATGGAAAGAGAGGTACAAAGGATGACAGAGGAAACATTGTCAAAGATACAGGAAGCAGAGATGGACGTGGAGGGAGCGCTGGCCCGTTTTTGCGGAAACAGCGCACTGTATGAGAAATTTCTGGGGAAGTTCCTTCAGGATGATAATTTTAAAAAGATCGGAGAGGCGGTCGAGGCGGGGGACAGCCAGGAGATGCTGATGGCAGCCCACACGTTAAAGGGAGTTGCGGGAAATCTGGGCCTTAACGGTTTGATGGAAGCCTGCGCCGAGATGGTCAGTCAGCTGAGAAGTAACAGTATGGAAGGCGCGTTAGCTGCGTACCCGGCGGTGAAGGAGAAATACGGGAAGGTCTGCGAAGCAATTAACAGTATGGAGGGAATCGGTGGATGAAAAAGCGTGATACCCTTCTGATTGTGGATGACATGGAGGTAAACCGCGCTATCCTGAGAAGCCTGTTTGAACGCCAGTATAATCTTCTGGAAGCAGAAAACGGTGAACAGGCTCTGCTTCTTCTTCATGAGTATGAGGAACACGTGGCAGCCATGCTGCTGGACCTGGTCATGCCGGTCAAAAACGGCTATGAGGTCATGGAGGAGATGGGAAAAAGCGGTCTTGTGTCGCGCATACCTGTAATTGTTATCACTTCTGATGATACGGCGGAAAGCGAGGTCCGGGCCTTTGACCTGGGAGCGGCCGATATTATCATGAAGCCATTTGAACCCCATGTAGTAAAGAGAAGGGTACAAAATGCAGTGGATCTGTGCCGCCACAAGCTCCATCTGGAAGAACTGGTGGAGGAGCAGTCGGCCAGTTTAAGGGAGTCCAACGCCATCATGATCGACGCCCTTTCCTCTATCATAGAGTACCGGAGTGTGGAATCGGGACAGCACATACGCAGAATCCGCATGTTTACCAAGATCCTTCTGGAGGATGTGGCGAAGGCCTACCAGGAGTATAATTTAGACAGCAGAACCATAGAGATTATCGCGGATGCCTCCTCGATGCACGACATCGGCAAGATTGCGATTCCCGACTCTATCTTAAACAAGCCGGGGCCTCTGACGAGGGAGGAGTTTGAAGTGATGAAGACTCACACCACAAAGGGGTGTGAGATGCTTTCCGGTCTGGAACGCATGAACGATAAGGAGTATATCGGCTATGCTTATAATATCTGCCGCTACCACCATGAGCGCTGGAATGGAAAAGGGTATCCGGATGGCTTAAAGGGCGACAATATCCCAATCTGCGCACAGGTCGTGGCCATCGCCGACTGTTACGATGCGCTGACGACGGACCGGGTCTATAAAAAGGCGCTTCCGGCGGAGCAGGCGTTCAACATGATTCTGAATGGGGAGTGCGGCGAGTTTTCCCCGCGGCTGCTGGAGTGCTTTAAGAATGTACGTGAGGACTTTGCGGCGCTGTCCAGGGCGTATGCGGACGGCGTCGGCCCGAAGTTTAAGCCGGAGAGAAAAGAACTGAGAAAGCCTGAGACGATCGATGCGGTCAATACTATGGAGCAGGGGCAGATGAAGTATTTAACGCTGCTGCGGTATGTGGATTCCACGGTCATGGAGGTGGATTTGAACACGGGGATCTACCACGTCGTCTACATGCCTAACCGCGATTTTGAACTGCTTCGCTCGGGGAGCCGGTTTGAAGATTCAGTGAGGGCGTTTGCGCAGGGATCGGTCTATCCCGATGACAGAGGCACCGTCCTGGGACTCCTGGGAGATTACATGACGCAGTTCTTCTCGGATGGCCTCATGAAGCGGACGAGGAAATATCGGGTGCTGGACCAGACGACGGGCGCTTATTACTGGTGCTATGCCACCCTTCTTCGGGTGGATATCGGCAATCCGGGTCAGAAAAAGGTGATGCTGGTCTGGCACCGGGCATCGGATGAGCAGCAGGAGGTATTGCTGCCGAGCACGGTGAAGGAAGGCATGTACCGGGGAACCGTTATCAGCCGCCTGGCCGGCGGTGTCATGAAGTGCAGGAATGATAAATGGTACACGCTGGCGGACAACGGAAAAGGGCTGTGTGACTTAATCTGCTGCACAGAGCAGGACCTCAGTGAAAAATACCATAACCGCTATCTGGAGATCATATTCCCGGCAGACAGGGACAGGGTGAGCCAGGAGATGGTGTCGCAGCTGGAGGAGGGCCGAATCACGGAGCTGGAATACCGGCTGGTCACCGAGGAAGGAAAGCTGATCTGGGTGATGGACCGGAGCATTCTCGTGACAGAAGAGGACGGGCTGGAATATATCTATACACTTCTGGTGGATGTTACCCAGTCACATAAGGCGATGGAAGAGCTGCAGATGTCGGCGGAACGCTACAAGATCATACTGGATCAGACGAAGGACGTGATCTTCGAGTGGAAGATTGCCACGGATGAGATCTCGTATTCCAGCAATTGGGAACATGAATACGGGTATCAGCCCATTATGGACGGAATCAGCCGCCGTCTGCCCTTTGCCTCCCATATTAACCCGGATGACATTCCGGATGTGCTTAAGTTTACCAATGATATGATGACAGGAAGGCCCTTCGGCGATGTGGAATTCCGTCTTGCAAACTCCGAGGGGCGGTACTGCTGGTGCAGAGTGCGGGCCACGACTCAGTTTGATACGGCCGGGAAACCGAGGACGGTCGTCGGCATCATTGCAGATATCGACGATGAGAAGCGGGCCACGGAGAAATTAATAGACCGGGCGGAGCGCGATGTTCTGACGAAGCTGTATAATAAACGGGCGGCCAGACATAAGATCAGCCGCTTTTTAGAGCTGAGCCAGGGAAGCGGCTGTTCGGCCATGCTTATGATAGATGTAGATAATTTTAAGCTGGTGAATGACCGGTACGGCCATATGTTTGGCGACGCTGTGCTGACGGAGATGGCTTCCAGGATATCATCGCATTTCCGGGACAGCGACATCGTATCGCGTATCGGCGGTGATGAGTTTATGGTATTTATGCCCGGGATTGGAAAGCATGAGATTGCAATGGAACGGGCGGAGCGTCTGATGGCTTCATTTCAGACCATGTTTAAAAATAATCTTAAGGATGTTCCATTTTCGTGCAGCATCGGTATCGCTTACAGCCCGGAGGACGGCAGTGATTTCCAGAGCCTCTTTCAGAACAGTGACGCAGCCTTATATCAGGCGAAGCTGGAGGGAAAGAACCGCTGTATGCAGTATTGTAAGTCTGCTGTGAATACTGCCTTTGAATTCAAAGAGGAGGCGGACAGGCCGGAGGATGAGCGGGAGAGTGCGGAGCAGAGAGGGCAGGTTACCGTGGCCAAAGTGATCAGCATGACCTTTCAGGAACTGTATGATGCGGCGGATTTCGACCAGGCCATGAATTCCATTCTTGAGATGACGGGAAGACTGTTTCACGTCAGCCGTGTCTATATATTTGAAAACTGCGCCGACAACGAGGAACGCTGCACCAACACGTTTGAATGGTGCAGGGAAGGGATACGGCCGCAGAGGGATGAACTGCGGAACCTTGCCTATGGCGATATGGGCGGTGACTACAGGGATAACTTTAATGAAGAGGGCGTGTTCTACTGCCTTGATATTACAGAGCTGACACCGGAGCTGCAGTGCCTGCTGGCAGATCAGGGGATTGCTTCCGTGCTCCAGTGCTCGATTACCGCGGATGGCGTTTTTAAGGGGTTCGTAGGCTTTGATGAGTGCGGGACGGCGAGAATCTGGACGCAGGAGCAGGTGGACTGCCTCGTGTTTCTGTCGAAAATGCTGTCCACCTTCCTCCTTAAGAAAAGGGCTGAGGATCGGGTGCGGGAATCCATGCTGAATCTGGAGCGCGTTTTAAACAACCAGAACTCCTGGATCTATGTGATCGACGGAGATACGTATGAACTGCGTTATATCAATGAAAAGACGCACCGGCTTGCGCCGGAATCCAGACTGGGTATTTGCTGCTACGACGCGTTCTTTCACCGGGACAAGCCCTGTGAGCGCTGTCCAGTCAGGGAATGCGCGGGAAAGGGCAGCAGCGCGATGGAGATCTATAATCCGGTGCTGAAGGTCTGGACGCTGGCCGATTCCTCACGGATCCGGTGGGGGGACAGGGATGCGTTTCTTCTGGCCTGCCATGATATCTCACCGTATAAGGAGGGTGAGGCGGCGGAAGGGGTTACGCTTCTCAACCTGGAAGACAGATAAATAATACCGCACAGGCAGATCATGATTACAAATCAGGTCTGCCTGTGCGGTATTTTTTAATACGTTTATTTTGTCCGCTGAATCAGGCGCTGGTCTTATTTCTCTTAATAACCTTCAGCCTTGTAAACTCCTCGCGGTCCTTTTCTTCCAGTGCGTTCGTAATATTTCTGGTGAGCGCCTCGTAGCGTGGGATCGTGATGTTCTTAAGCGCGTTGGCGCGCTTCTGTGTCCGCTTGATGCTGTTTGCCAGGCGGTATGCGGAGTTTTCCACCATGGACAGCTTTACCGTAAGCTCCTTCACCTTTTCAAAGTGGTATCTGGCCTCATCTAAGGATTCCTTTGTGCTGTAGTAGGCATACGTCAGATTTAACGGCTTTTCCTCGTGCTGGACGAGGGGAATCTCCGTACCCATGATGCTGCGGGTCTTGATACGCACCGTATCGTCCACAGGGACGGCCGCGGCGATGTCCTGCACATAATTGATACCCAGCTCGATATTGGCCTTCTGAAGGGCCTTGTAGGCCGCTGTGAAGGTGGTGTCGATCTCAGACTGGATTCCCTTGGCCTCCTCGATCAGACCCATCAGTTCCTTGATTAAGATATTCCGCTTTTTATCCATCAGCTCATATCCCTGGCGGGCCAGCGTGAGGGAACTCTTGGCGAGAATTAAATTACCCTTTGTGGGAAATGTATTCGGGTCCATACGCGTCCCTCCTATTCTTCGGAAGCTTCTGCGGTTGTCGGCTTATAGTACTGATCCAGTACCTTGGTGTCGACACGGTCGAGTTCTGCTCTCGGGAGAAGTCCTAAGAGCTCCCAGCCGATGGTCAGCGTCTCTATGATATTACGGTTGGCATGGTTTCCCTGGCCGACGAAGCGGCGTTCGAATTCCTTGCCGAATACCAGATATTTCTTATCGATCGGAGATAACTCGTCTTCACCGATAACAGATGCCAGCGCTCTTGCATCGCCTACCTTGGCGTAACAGGAGAACAGCTGGTTTGCCACACCCTGATGGTCCGCTCTCGTAAAGCCTTCGCCGATGCCATCCTTCATCAGACGGCTCAGGGACGGCAGTACGTTGATCGGCGGATAGATGGACTGGCCGTATAAGTTGCGGTCCAGAACGATCTGCCCTTCTGTGATATATCCCGTAAGGTCGGGGATCGGGTGGGTGATATCGTCGTTTGGCATGGTGAGAATCGGTATCTGGGTCACGGAGCCGTGGCGTCCCTTTACGATGCCCGCGCGCTCATAGATGGCGGCCAGCTCGCTGTAGAGGTAGCCTGGATAGCCTTTTCGGGAGGGAATCTCGCCCTTAGACGAGGATACCTCACGAAGCGCCTCCGCGTAGGCCGTCATATCCGTTAAGATAACCAGGATATGCATGCCCTTTTCAAATGCCAGATACTCAGCCAGCGTCAGCGCCACCTTCGGGGTGATCAGACGCTCAACGACCGGATCATTGGCCAGATTGATAAACATGGCGACGTGGTCGGAAACACCGCTTTCCTCGAAGGTTCGGCGGAAGAAGTCTGCCACATCGTACTTTACACCCATGGCGGCGAATACGACTGCGAACTTCTCGCTGGACTGCGCGTCGTCCCCTAAGGATGCCTGTTTTACGATCTGAGCCGCCAGGTCGTCATGGGGGAGTCCGTTGCCGGAGAAGATCGGCAGCTTCTGGCCGCGGATCAGTGTCATAAGGCCGTCGATGGCCGAGATACCGGTACGGATATAGTCACGGGGATATTCTCTCGTAACCGGGTTTAATGGTTTGCCGTTGACATCCAGGCGGATATCGGAGCTGATGTCGCCGAGTCCGTCGATGGGGTCTCCGACACCGTTGAAGGTACGTCCCAGCATATCCTCGGACACAGCCAGCTCCATGGGACGGCCGGTCAGCCTGGTATGAACGTTTCTTAAGGCCAGTCCTTCCGTTCCCTCGAAGACCTGGATGATTGCCTTGTCTTCGTAGACCTCGATGATACGGCCGATCTTCTTATCGCGTCCCTCTACTGTCATTTCCACAATCTCATCGAAAGCCGCATCCTGGACGCCCTCTAAAACGACCATGGGGCCGTTAATAGCACTTAAGCCTAAATATTCAATTGCCATCTTATGCCGCCTCCTTATGCGTTGCGCTCGATGACGGATTCATAGAAGGCATCAATCTGCTTCCTGTAGTCATCAAACATGTCGAGTCTGTCGTTAGGTACATCGTATTTGATGGAGATGATCTTATCGAAAATCGGATCTTCCTTGAGCACGGACATCGGCATGCCCATGGAGACGAGGGAACGGGATTTCTTATAGAGATAGAGGATTAAATCCATCATTTTAAACTGCTTTTCCATTGGTACGCACGTATCGTCCTTGTGGAACGCATTCTGCTGAAGGAATCCGATTCGGATGACCTTTGAGATCTCCAGAATCAGCTTCTGGTCGTCGGGAAGCATGTCTCCGCCGATCAGCTTGACGATCTCCATCAGGCTGCTCTCCTGTGTCAGTAAAAAGACGATGCGGTTTCTGTAGTCCACAAATTTTTTGTCTACATTTTCCACGTACCATGGGGCTAAGTCGGTTAAATACTCGGAGTAGCTGCTCAGCCAGTGGATCGCCGGGAAATGGCGTTCATTAGCCAGGTTCCTGTCCAGACCCCAGAAGCAGCGGACGAAACGCTTGGTGTTCTGGGTAACCGGCTCGGAGAAGTCGCCGCCCTGCGGGGATACGGCGCCGATGATGGTGACGGAGCCTTCCGTTCCATTCATGTTCTGCATCATGCCGGCGCGCTCATAGAACGCGGATAAGCGGGATGCAAGGTAAGCCGGGAAACCTTCCTCGGCGGGCATTTCCTCCAGACGACCGGACAGCTCTCTTAAGGCCTCCGCCCATCTCGATGTGGAGTCAGCCATGATGGCGACGTTATAGCCCATATCGCGGTAATATTCCGCCAGCGTTAAGCCGGAGTAAAGGCTGGCCTCACGGGCGGCAACCGGCATGTTGGAGGTGTTGGCGATCAGCGTGGTACGGTCCATTAACGGATTGCCGGAACGCGGGTCGATCAGTTCGGAGAACTCCTCCAGAACCTGGGTCATCTCGTTGCCCCGCTCGCCGCATCCGATGTAGATGATGATATCGGCGTCGGACCACTTGGCGATCTGATGCTGAGTCATGGTCTTTCCGGTACCGAATCCGCCGGGGATACAGGCGGTGCCGCCCTTTGCCAGCGGGAATAAGGTATCGATGATACGCTGGCCGGTGATCAGCGGCCGGGAGGCCGGATATCTCTTTAACGTAGGCCTCGGAACACGGATTGGCCATTTCTGAGTCATGGTAAGCTTCTTCTCGGATCCATCCGGAAGCTGAAGCGTTAGAAGTTCATCGTGAATCGTGTAGGAACCATCCGATACCACATCGAGGACGTAGCCCTCCATGTCCGGCGGAATCATGACCTTGTGCACGATGGCCGGGGTCTCTGGAACCTCCGCGATGATGGAACCCGGGAATAGACGGTCGCCCTTCTTTACGGTGATATGGGTTTCCCACTTCTTACCGCCATCCAGGGAATCCACATGGACGCCGCGGTCGATATAGGCGCCGCCGGTCTTAGCGATCTCGGTTAAGGGACGCTCGATACCGTCGAAAATATTGTTCAGGATGCCGGGCGCCAGTGTTACGGAAACCGGTGATCCGGAGGAGGTAACTGTCTCACCCGGCTTTAATCCGCTGGTTTCCTCGTATACCTGGACGATGGTACGTCCGGAGGTGAGGCCGATGACCTCGCCGACTAAGTTGTCCTTGCCGACGTAAACCATTTCATTCATTTTGAATCCGGGGTCGCCCTTCAAATAGATGACAGGGCCGTTGATACCGGAAATAGTGCCAGTATTAATCATTGGTGATACCTCCCTCCAGATCCTTTAAGTTAAAACGGAAGTCCCGTTTTGCCTCCTCCAGCTTTGTCTGAAAGGAGTCGTCAATCAGGATATGCCGGGATGGGATGACGGCCCTTGTGCCGCCTCCGAAGGAGTATTCGCTCACGCGGACGTCGGCGCTGTTGTGGAGCGCCAGCCGGTTAAGCCTGGTCTCGTCCGCCGGATCGATGTAAATGGTAAAGAATTCATTTCCGGCGAATTCTCTGGCGTGGCGGATCTGCTTCTCCAAAAGCTGTGTATATTCGGGAGTTTCCATGTACTGTTCCAGCACATCTTTAAGCTCCACAAAGATCTTGTCTTTCAGTTCTTCCTGTTTATGTCCGAGCTCCCGTTTGATGCCAATCTGCTCCAGGGAAAGCTTCTTGTTCGTCTCGTGTTCGATCCGTTCGCTTTCCAGTTCCACCTGCTGTTCGGCTCTCCGCCTCGCATCTGCCTGATGCTCCGCAAAGGTCTGTTCCAGGGCGGCGGTATATTCATCGAGCATCTTTGCACTGCGGCTTCTCGCATCTTCCATGCAGAAATCCAGGAAATGCTGTAATTTTTCCTCAGTTGTCAAGATGACCACCTCTTTCCTATAGTTTTAATCCGATGGCTTCGTTTACATAATCCGTGATAAAGTTCGGCTTGCGGCCGGTACCATGGCGGTCGGGGATTTCTATGATGAGCGGCAGTTTCCGGTTCAGCTTTACATCGTCGATGATGTCCGGAAATTCCCGTCCGAATTTTTCTGTCAGTAGAACAATTCCGATCTCCTTGTCGGCCAGGACCTTATCCAGCTCCTGTTTTAACTCAGCCTTTTCATGGACGACAGCGCCTTCCACCCCGGCCAGCCTCATGCCAGTCCAGGTATCGATGTTGTCGCTGATTAAATACATTTTCATAGATTATAACTTACCTAAGATCATGAAAGAAATGATCAGACCATACAGACAAACACCTTCGGCAAGACCTACGAAGATCAGTGATTTACCAAGGATGGAACCATCTTCGCTGATGGCGCCAAGAGCTGCGGAAGCAGCTGCGGATACGGCGATACCACCGCCGATGCAGGCCAGACCTGTGGAAAGTGCGGCAGCTAAATATCCCATGCCTGCCACGCCGGAAGCTGCTGCAGCCGGTTCCGCTGCGGCTGCACTGCCGGAGAACATGAAGACTGCGGATACCATCAGGGTGCCGAAGAATAAGAACGCATTAACGCCCAGTGCCTTTTTGTAACGGCCTTTGGACTTTTCACCCATGGCAAATGCGCCGAAAGGAACTGCGATGCTTAAGATTAAAGCTGCTGCTAAGGTTATTTTTACTAAAGTTGACATAATAAGATACCTCCTGATCGATTTAATTTAATTTGTCTTTCCGTATGGTTTAAATGCACGGCCTGTTCCGCGGTAGAAACGGCTGAACAGCTCGTAATATTCAAGACGGAGCACCTGAATGCCCACGATTAAGCCCTCCATGCCGCACACGAATAAATTGCCGAGAACGACAATTGCCCAGTTGGGATTACCGGCTTCTGCGCCGGACAGCATGAGAACAACCTCCATCATGGCCGCATGGCTCACTGCGAAAGCGCCCACTCGGACGAAGGAAAGCGTGTTGGAGAAGTAGCTGAGCAGTACTTCAAACAGTTCGAAAAATCCCTGAACCACAAACATGCCCTTGCCGGCCGGCATGATCTGCGCCTTCTTTTCCAGCACATGGGTAAGCGGCTCCTTGAAGAACATGACGAGAAGCGGAATTCCGAACATGATGACTAACAGAACAGTCGCCGGTACCGGATTGCCCGTCATATATAAAACGATTGTGAGGACCAGGCTCGCGTAGAAGACGAGGCCGGCCACACCGTTGGTGTCAAACCATGTTTTTTCCGGATCGTGATCCCGGAGGCTGTTGATGATGTTAAGCACCATAGTCAGCAGGATGATACCCATGCCGATGGAGACAGCCACGATAAATACCGTGTTCAGCTTGCCGATAAACGGCAGATTTGTCATGTGTTCCATGGGACGCAGCCATACGGCGTCGATAATCGTTTCGAAGCCGAATACGCTTCCGAACATAAAACCGAAGATGGTGGAGAAGAATCCGCAGCAGGAGATGATGGCCGCCAGATTCGCCTTCTTGAACCGGTAAAGCAAAAAGCCGCCGAGCAGGAGGCAGAGTCCCTGTCCCACGTCTCCGAACATGAAGCCGAAGAGGAAGGAGTAGGTGATGCCGATCAGCATGGTCGGATCGATCTCATTATAGGCCGGAAGGCCGTACATCTGGATAAACATTTCAAACGGCTTAAACAGCTTCGGGTTATGAAGCTTTGTCGGCGGTCTGCTTATGATGTTGTTATGGTCATCCTCCACGATGCAGAAGGTCTTTTCGTCGTTCGATATCTCCTTCTGGAACGCCTTGGCGTCCTTTTCACTCATCCAGCCGCACAGAATATAGAAGGTATTGATGTTCTGCTTCGTGCAGGCCGCCAGCTTCCTGACATTAAAGTTTGTGGAGAAGGTGGAAAGCTTCTCATAGGAGGCCAGAAGCTTATCGCGCTGGCTGCCCAGCACCTCGGCCATCTGACTGTGTACCGCGTCGATATCCGCCTGAAGCGCGGAGATCTTGTCCTCCAGGGTGTGAATGGCGTCTAACGGTGTGCCTTCATACTCATCCGGAAGGAAGAACCGCTCGAAATGCATGGAGGAGTAGATCGCATCGATCTGATTGGAAATGGTCTCAGGCACGAAATAAACGACCCAGACGTATTCCTCGTCCTCACGGCACTTATAGAGCACGGTGTCGATAGAGTCGTAAACGTAGCTTTCAAATTTCTTATAATACTCATGGGAAATGCGTCCGAACCTGAATTTAATGTATTTGAAATGCAGGATAGAACTCAAATCATAGTTAAGCCCCGTAAAGGGAACTACCTTGTCTAAGGATTCCTGGAAGGAATCGCGTTCACCGGTGAGCACGGTCTCCTTTTCCGTAAGCTCCGTCATCGTCGTGTCCAGTTTCTTAATGGTGTCGATGGCCTCTTCAATGGAAACTACGGCGGATGTGGTCTTCGGCGCTGTGGCCGGAAGCAGTTCCACCAGCTCGGCGGCACGCTGGTATGTGTCCCTGTACGGGTTAATCTCAATATATGGTCTTAAGTCTTTTACCGTCTTTAATTCTGACAGCGCATTTTCCAAATGAATCTCGTATTTGGACAAATACGTGTCAATGACCCGGTCGATGTCTTCTTTGGGCCCGGTGATACTTAAGAACTTCATCTTTTCTATCACGGATAATAACCCCCTTTACTGGTTCTTTACCACATAGGAGAGAATTTCATCCGGGCTGACGCCGTAACGGATACTCTCTATGACGGTAATAATCTTCTGAATTTCCTCCTCCTTGAAATAGAGGTATGAATTCAATGTGGCGATGGAATATGGATTCTTGCGGCTGGTGGCGCTGTAGATCTTGCCCAGAACTTCCTCGGCCAGCATCTCCAGCTCGGTATTATCCGAGGAGTCCATGTCTTCCAGTCTGCCATAGTACGTCGTCTGCAATGCATGGAAAAATTCATCCAGCGTCCCGGCTTCCACAAGCTTTGTGATCTGCTCCTTCTTTAAATGGAACTCGATGGGAATGAGCAGTGCGTAGATGTCTGCCGGCTGCAGGTTATAATATTTTTTTGAACGGTATATCCACTGAATATTTAAAAGGTCCAGCTTGCTGCCGAAGCAGTCGGTAAGGAGCTTCTGTTCTTTTCGGGAAAGATACTTTCCCTTGACCTTCCAGATGGTTTTGAAATACAAAAGATCCAGATGGATCTCGTAATCAAACAGGGAAGGATGTTCCACATCATCCAAATGGGTCAGCAAATCGTAATAGATCGACCCGTCTAAATTAGAGATAAATTCCTGTACGCTTCCCGACGAGGAAAGCCTTATTAAATCAAGCTTTGAATGCTTCTCGAAAAAGTCCTGGAACACCGATAAGTCTATTTCAGGCTTCTGGTGGCCCAGCGCGTTGCGGAAGCATTTCTTCAGGATATCGATCTCGTAGTGCATGAAATACAAATCCAGGAATTTGCGCTGCGAAAGGTTTGCGAAACGATAGAGCTTTGCAAAATCCTGGTATTGAGACAGAATCAGACGCTGTTCGATGGCGCCGCGGTGCAGCTCGACTCCCTCCAGATTGGAAAAAATCATGCCGTAAGCGGGCAGCCGCCGTAAATATTCCACTGCGTCGGATACTGATTCAAGCGTGGACATCTCGCCGAACTGGCGGTCGGTGATCAGATGGCTCTCCATGGCCCGGACCTTGGTAGTGATGCCGCTGTAGGATAGCAGGCCTCCCATATGATCACTCCTTTGTCATTTTTTTAAATAGTTCCTCAACATATGACCTGTGATGTTCCTGATAACGTTGTTCCATTGCGCGAAGGACGTTCTGGGAATCGTTCCGCTGTTTTTCGAGACGTTCGTTCATCTCGATCTCCATTCTGGCCCGTAGTTCTTCAATCCGTTTATTCGTCTCGGCTTCCAGCTGAGCGTCAAAAGCTGCAGTCCGTTCTTCCATCTCTTTGGCAAATGCTTTCTTGCGTTCATTGGCATCCTCCATGATGGCGGTAGCGGCAGATTCGATCTCGGATATCTTTTCAATAACAGTATCCATATATTGCCCTCCTCTAATTATTATAAAACCCGTAAATGCACAAGTTTCAACTTATAATCATACTACAAATTTAAAAATTTTCCATAGTAAATTTAGAAATAGGACATTAAAAATTATGGAAATTCAATATTTTTTAACTTTCTTGATTAAAAATTATCAATTTCTTGCTTTTATGGAAAAAAATGGTGCACAAAAACAGCGGCGAAAGTACTTTCTTAAAATATAAAAGACCGCGGTGCGGACAGTGCCGTCATATGACGTCTGTCTGCATCGCGGTTCTAAACATTCGTTTTTCGCGGAGTGATTGATCGTACCGTGAATCTGTGATTGAAGTATTACTGGGCTGCAGTTGTCGCTTCTGTCTCGGCATTCGACTGCTGAGGTGCTTCCTCTGCGGCCAGATACTTACTGGATACATAGGCCTGCTTGCCCTCGAACATAATGACCGCCCAATCCTGATCATGGGCCTGGACGTATTCGACCACTGTCCCGGGAACCAGTGTTCCCAATACGGCGCCAGTCTGTGAAGGCTCCGCTCTGACGTTCAGTCTGGGGCTGGCCGTGGTCTTATAAATCTTCGGGGCTTCCGTCGATGGCTCCGGTTCTGTCGCCGGTTCCGGCGCTACTGTCGCTTCGGTGGTAACTTCCGGAGAAGAGGACGGAGCGCTTGTCTCTTTCTTATCATTCTTGCCGCCGAAAAGCTTGAAGAGGCCCATGGCCGCCAGCACGATAACGAGAATAATCAGAAAGATCACTGCCGGTCTCAGCAGATCGTAGGGATCAAATCCTTTTTTCTTTGAGCGCCGCCTGCTCCGGTTTGCCGAAGACGGTCTCTGGCTGCTTCGCTGACCGCTTCTCTGGGGAGACGAACTCCTCTGGCCGGTGCTTCTCTGAGCCGGCTGTGCGGATCTGGCCGCAGGGCGCTGCTGTGGCTTGGCGGGGGTGGTACTGCGGCGTCTGCCGCTATAGATATCTGCAAAGGCAGCAGCTTCCTGGGAAAGAAGCTGATACGCTTCATTCGCATCATAAGGGCTGTCATTCCCATCATGAACAGCTTTGTTGCCGAGTACCCGAATTCTGTGATAGTGGTCTTTTGTGGCCTGGGATATCCAGTGGCCTTCAAACAGCTGGTCGATGCTGTCCGCCAGATCCCCATCTACAATCAAAGCCTTTTCTCCAAGGCAGTTTACCATAAATTCCAGTGCCTGGCGGGATTTGATCATGGCCAGATTATACTGCTTCTGGCCGATGAGACGTTCCGCCTCCCGGACACTTTGCTGGACCCTTGTCCAGTTGTTGTTGTCTGTAGTTCCCATATGCTTCCTCCTTTGCAAAAAACGATCGTATACCAATATACAGATATTATACTAGATTATCTGTAATTGTGCACCTATTATTTTGAAGTTTTTTATTTGTAAGAGAAAAGTAAAAAATAACCAAAAACCAGAATAAATCCCCTCCAAAAGAGCCCGCACTTGCGTTCGAATCGTATTTTATGGTACAATCAGAACGAAAAAATTAAACAGATACTGGAGGATATGAATATGAGATTACGCCATATTCCAGGCTCGGAGGAAGAGATCGCAAACAGCCCTTACGTGGTTTCAAACCCAGAAGAGAAGAAGGGGCGCTGGAGCGAGGTCTTTGGTAATGATAATCCAATTGAAATAGAAGTAGGCATGGGAAAGGGACGATTTATCATGGAACTGGCGTCCAAAAATCCCGGGATCAATTATGTGGGCATTGAGCGGTACTGCAGCGTCCTGCTGAGAGGAATTCAGAAACGCCAGGAGATGGAACTTTCCAATATCTACTTTATGTGTGTGGATGCGAGAGAGCTTTCTGATATTTTCGCTCCGGGCGAGGTAAAGAAGATTTATCTTAATTTTTCCGATCCATGGCCCAAGGACCGCCACGCGAAGAGGCGTCTGACATCGGAACCGTTTATGGAAGTGTATGATAAGATTCTGGCCCCGGATGGTGTCGTGGAGTTTAAGACGGACAACCGCGGACTGTTTGACTATTCCCTGGAAGCCGTGCCTGCGGCTGGATGGGAGATCAGAGAGTATACGTATGACTTACACCATTCCGACATGGCAGAGGGAAATATCATGACGGAATATGAGGAAAAGTTTTCTTCCATGGGGAACGCCATATTCAAGCTGGTTGCGGAACGGAAAAGGAAGTAACCGGGAAAAAGGGACTGGCACGCCGGAGACCGCCTGTCATATAATGGAGTTAACAGGATATGACAGGAGCGGTCCATATGGGAATGAAAGACAAGGTAACCGTAAAACTTCTCCAGGCGACAAGCGATAAGACGGAGCTCAACAAGAAGGCACTGCAATGGAAGAAATCCTTCGTGGAAGTGAACAAAACTCTCGGTACTTCCTCCCCTAAAAAGAAGAAAAATAAATAATTATGAAAGAGTTGTAAATATTTTGTAAAAAAGGGGTTGACTTTTGTCAAACGCAGTTATATAATAACACACGTGTCACCGAGACAGGCACACAAAACTGAAGAGAAGCGCCTTTAGCTCAGTTGGTAGAGCAGTAGACTCTTAATCTATTTGTCCAGGGTTCGAGTCCCTGAAGGCGCACGAAAAAGTTCCGATTTTGCAGACTGAGAGTTGCGGGGTTGGGGCTTTTATTTCGTATTGTCACAATCTGTTTGTTCTCGAAAGAGTGATTTAAGCTGATGAAACATTCCCATTCATAAATAATCCCCCCAAAATATGTTACAATTTAACTAAGGAAACTCTGTTTTTAATAAAATAAAAGCGGAGGGAAAGTGTAATAACAGAGTGAGGACAAGTTATGGAGTATGATTTTAAATCGTTGTTTGACTATGATTTTGAGTTGCTGTGCTGTGATTTGTTAAGTGCGTTATTAAAAAAAAGGATAGAAAACTTTCGCAGAGGAAAGGACTTAGGTATCGATCTGCGATATGCCGGAACGTCTCAAGGGCGAATTGTTGTTCAGTGTAAGCATTTTGCTAATACGCCTTTTTCTGGTCTTTATCGCGCTGTGGTTAAAGAATATCCCAAAATTAAGAAGCTTAATCCTGAGCGCTATCTGCTAATAACATCCTATCCTTTAACACCCGGAGAAAAAGAAAGACTATTTGATGTCTTAAAACCATACTGTAAGTCAATCGATGATATATTGGGTGGAAATGAAGTGAATACTCTTCTTCGTGAGCATCCTGAAGTAGAGCGTGTTCATTATAAATTATGGCTTACCAGTACTGCAGTTTTAGAGAAAATTCTTCATAGTGAGGTTTATCAGCAGAGCGAGATTCTTCAGGAAGAAATTAAAGATAAACTTAAATTGTATGTTCAAAGCCAGACTGCCTATGGAAAGGCTAGAAAAGTACTTGATAATTATAATTGCTGTATTATATCGGGAATTCCAGGAATTGGAAAAACCACGCTGGCTGAGATACTGTTGATATACTATCTTGATCAGGATTATCAAATTGTTAAAATTCAATCGGATATAAAGGAGGCGCTTAAGGCGTATACTCCCGGTGTCAAACAGGTTTTTTTATATGACGATTTTTTGGGAGATACGGCTTTGGAGATAAAGGCTAATAAAAATGAAGGGAAAGAACTGATCTCTTTTATGAAACATATTTCCAGGCAGAAGGGAAAAAAGTTTATCCTGACTACCAGAGAGTATATTCTTAATCAGGCATGCCAAAGTGATGAAGAGCTTGCAAGGCAGGACTTTAAGTATGATAAATGTGTGATTTCTTTGGAGGATTATACGAAAGCTGACCGGGCCCGGATTTTGTATAATCATCTATGTTTTTATAACATTTCTAACGCATGTATTGAGGATCTGTTAGTAAACAAACGGATTATGAATATTATTAATCATCCCAATTATAGTCCGCGGTTGATTGAAAGTGTTATGAATCTTTACCATAGTGGTGGCGGTGGTAAATTTTACGAGTTCTTTATGAATACCTTATCTCATCCGGATAAGCTGTGGGAAAAGTCGTTCTGCCGTCAGATCAGTCCCGCCGCAAGAGACTTATTGCTTCTGGTGTGTTCATTCAGTAGTCCGGTCTCTGTTGCCAGGCTAAAAGAGTGTTATGAACCTTACCATCGTCATAAGACTATTTTGGAAAACCGATCTTTGTCAAGTATCGACTTTAAGGATGCCTTGAGGGAGACAGAAGGAACTTTTATTATAATCGACAGGTCGCATATTTCCTATCATAATCCTTCCGTACGCGACTTTATTCAGGGGTATTTACTGGAAAATGATGTGGAGTATCGGATGCTTTGCGAGGGGGCGCAAGATTTTGATTTAAGCATTCAGCTAGCCGGATTTAATGAAGATTTATGTATTGCTCAACGGAATTCTCTGATTGATGCAGTTAAAAGGACATATAACAGTGGAGTCCAGTATGAGTGCGGCGGATTTCAAGTGATGGGAAACAGGGCAGTTCAATTAGCACGTATTAATAAAAATCTCAAGTTTCCGGAATTTCATAAGATGGTAAAAGAATTCATTGATAAGATACCAGACCTGTTAGAAGAAGAGCAAAAAAATATGACAAACGAAAACTGCTGCTTTAAAGTAGCGCCACATGAATTACGGGAGATACTGGAAGGATTAAAAGCTGCCGGTTACGGAGAGAGTCTGGTACGAATGAAGTATGATAAAGTGTTTGAATATTTACAGGCATGGTTTTTCTGGTCTATCATTTATTCTATAGAGGATTTTATGTTGTTTCGTGACTTATCGTCTGAATGCCCTCTCGAAATTGACGCGTTAAATTTTCCTGATGTTTATCTGGCTTTGGAGGATTTCAGAGACAATATTGCAGAAGAACATATACAGAATATTGATTATGAAAGTGACTGTGATGAATACCTGGAAAGTATAGAAGCATTACAGAGTTTATTTAAGATAGACCTTTCGGGAGCAAGGATGGCAGCCGAGGAACGTTTTTTTGAGCTCCATGATTTTGAAGACGAAGAAGATGATTATGAGTTTAGGGAGGAGAAAAATAACCAGCTGTTTAATGATGGGGTTATTTTAGATATGTTTCAAAGCCTTCTGGAGAGAGGAGAAAGCTACGTATAAGTTAAACCTGGGCCGGTTTAGCTGCTTTCCCTCTCCACCAGCGATGCAGAGAACACCAGATGCTGCACGCTCGGTTTATTATCGGAAGGCGCTTCAATCTCATCGATGACCATATGTGTCGCTTTTTCGCCCATCTCGTGGGCGGGAATCTCCAGCGATGTCATGGTCGTCTCTAAGAGTCCGCCAATGGAGTGACCGGTTAGGCTTACCAGCCGGATCTGCTCCGGAACGCGGATTTTTCTGTCTTTTAGTGCGCGGATCGCCGCCATCCCCTGAATATCCACGGCCGCCATAATGGCGTCCAGATCCGGATTCTGATTCAGAAGATCTTCTGTACACTGATACCCGTATTCAAAATTGTTGCCCGGCATCGGAGAAGTGGCGCAGGTTTCTGTCAGCCCCAGCTCTTCCATGGCCCGGTGATAGCCGTTATAGCGCTCCCGGTAGGGCGCAAGGCTTGTGGTGCCGTTGATCAGGCCGATTTCCCGGCAGCCCTTGGAATAGAGGTATCTGACGGTGTCGTAGCCGCAGGCGTCGTAATCGGCGATGACGCTGCTGATGCTGCCTTCCTGCTTCCGGACGATCTGGGTCACCGCAATGCCTCCGGCGTGAATATCCCGCAGGAGGTGGCCGTTACGCCCTGTACCGGCTATGATAATGCCATCCACGAAACCATTGCGCAGGCGGTTTAAACACTCTTTCTCGATGACCGGGTCATCCTCCGTGTGACAGATGAGCGTCGCATATCCCAGCTTTCGGGATTCCGATTCGATACTCTGGGTAATATCGGCGAACAGCGTCAGATGAAGGCGGGGAACGACGACACCGATGGTATGGCGTTTACCCTGACGCAGTCCCTGGGCGAGAACGTTGGGCTGATAGCTTAATTCCTTCACGGCCGCGAAGATTCGGGCCTTTGTGTCCGGATGGACATAGGAAGTATTGTTCAGCGCCCGGGAAACCGTGCTTACATCGACACATGCCAGTCTTGCAACATCTTTTAAAGTAGCCATAAGATCAATCCTTTTCCATTTATTTTGCAGAACATCATATACAATCGTTTGCCTATAATACCAATATAGTACAGATTAAAGCGGAATACAAGCGAAATACAGGAGAAATACAAAAGAATTACGGAGGAAGATCTAAGCCTCATTCTCTTAAGCGTAACGTAGTCTGTTTTATAAAAAAGACGGTAATTGTGCACAAAAACTGTAGGAATAAACAAAATATACTATGCTTTATGCAATTATTTGTAGGCCGTATGCAATAAATTGCAGGTCGGACCATATCTATTGACCACCGCATTGCGGTATGGTATAAAGGAGCTACAGACATACAAACGATTGCACAAACGAAGTCAAAACACCAGCGCGCGATGGTGAAGTAGATTTCGGGGCAGACCGCTGTGTCAGATGATAATCAAATCGAATAAACAAATTGGATAAAACAGATTGAATAAAGCAAATTGAATAAAACAGATCAGGCTTATAGAATGAAAAGGAGAATAGAGTCATGGCAAAAGTAAAAAATTTTAAAACAGTATTCCCGGCAGTATCCGTACCTTTAAATGATGACTATACAATTAATGAACCGGAGTTTCGTGCCTACCTTCGTTGGATGAAGACTTTCTATAATAAAGGAATCCAGGGACTGGTGTGCAACGGCCATACAGGCGAGATCACAGGCCTTTCCCGTGCGGAACGGAAGCGTGTGGTTGAAATCTGCAGTGAGGAATGCGGCGATATTATGACGATTATCTCCGGAATCAACTGCGAGAATACCATAGAATCCATTGAGATGGCAAAGGAAGCAAAGGAAGCCGGAGCGGACGGAATCCTGCTGATGCCCCCTCACATGTGGCTGCGCTTTGGCATGCATGCGGATGCACCATTTGAGTATGTGAAGGACGTGGCAGAGGGCGCGGATATCGACATCATTATTCATCTCTATCCGGCCACCAGCAAGGCATTCTATCCAGTCGGGACACTGATTAAGATGTGTAAGGAAATCGACCACGTAAAATGCATCAAGATGGGAACCCGTGTTACCTCCATCTATGAGCACGACGTTCGCCTTCTTCGTCAGGAGTGCCCGGATATCTCTCTGATTACATGCCATGACGAGACACTCTGTGTCAGCTGGTTCCCGGGAATGGACGGCGCCTTAATCGGTTTTGCAGGCTGTGTACCGGAGATCATCTGCCCGGCCCGCGAGGTATTTGCCAATCCGGAAAAGCACACATTAAAAGAGGCCCAGGACTGGTCCGACCGGATCTTTCACATTTCACAGGCCATTTACGGCGGCGGCCAGCCATCCGGCGAGGCCCATGCACGGCTGAAAGAGGCACTCGTACAGCGCGGCATATTCTCCAGCGGCTTAATGCGCAAGCCTGTGCTCCCGCTGAACCAGGAAGAGAAGGACTGGATCGCGCTGGGACTTAAGAACAGCGGCATGGAAAAAGTGGACATGAGCCAGTTTCAGTAATCAGTAATGAAATCCAGTAATGTAATTCAGTAATGTAATCCAGTAATAAAATCCAGTAATAGAATCCAGTTGTAAAATCAGAGAATTGAAAGGATTATAAAAAGGCGGCACCGGAGGCAGCCGGCGCCGCCTTTTATCAGGAGAGGTGAGAATATGGGGGAAGAATTTGACCAGACAAAAGTCAAAAAAGCATCAATTCTGGAACTGTTAAAACGTATTGGTCCGGGTATCATTCTGGCGGGGGTCGTAATCGGACCCGGAAACATAACGACATCTGCAATGCTGGGCTCCAACTATGGGTATTCCATGATATGGCTGGTGATTCCCATCGCATTTATGGGAATCACATTTATGCTCACGACATATCGGCTCTCTATGCTTACGGGAATGCCGGTGATCCATGCAATACGGCATTACTATGGAAAAGGGGCGGCAGTGATTGTTGGCATGGCCACATTTTTCTCGTGCCTGTTCTTTACCATGGGGAATATCACAGGTTCGGGAGCCGGTATGAACCTCATCTTCGGAATGAACTGGAAGCTGGGCTCTCTTATTATGATAGCCATTATTCTGGTGTGTTATTTCACCAAAGGGGTTTATTCCAAAGTGGAAAAGCTGATCACGCTGTGTATTCTGGGAATGATCGTCTGCTTTTATGCCACGCTGACGGCCACGGGCGGACCGGCATGGGGAGAGCTTGGCAGGGGGCTTACCCACTGGAAGATCGCGGATGGCAGCCTCACTACGGCGCTGGCCTACATAAGCACCAATGCGGCCATCACAGCGGGCATTTACGGAACGTATCTGGGCGTTGAAAAGAAGTGGAAAAAAGAAGATTTGTTCAACGGAATCATGCTTGCTGACGCCATCGCCCATGTGGCCGCCGTCATCCTGATATCAGGGGCGATAGTTTTAGTCGGCGCGATTGTACTGCATCCGACAGGAACGGCAATCAAGGCTCCGGCCCAGCTTGGCGATCTGCTCATTCCATTTTTAGGCAAAGCCGCGCCGGTCGTCATGGGGATTGCGCTGCTGGCAGCAGGATTTTCCTCACTGCTTGGTAATACGCAGCGCGGCATGGTGCTGCTTGCCGCCGGGATCGATAAGCCGGTGGGGCTGGAGACGAAGTTTATCCGCTGGGGCTGCCTCCTTTGCATCGCTTTTGCGGCAGTCATCTGTTACAGCTACGGCGGTTCCCCCACTCAGCTGATTTTCATTGCCAATATCGCAACTGCGGTCGCTACGCCGTTTGGCGGATTCTTTGTCTGCCGGCTGATTTTCCGCAAAGACGTTAATGCCGGATTAAAGACTCCGCGGGTACTTCAGATCTGCATGGTGATCAGCTACGCCTTCGCTCTGATCATGACGGGCTCCGCTCTCTGGAAGATGTTCTTTCTGTAATCGTGAGAGGCAGTCTGTGGGATGACGGAAATCTATAATAGAAAACCAGGGCAGAGAAAACAATTCTTGTTTCAGGAAAATTGTTTTCTCTGCCCTGGTTTTTTGTCAGCTGCCCAGAAGCATTAACATCACCGTAACCACAAACTCCTTTTCGTTCGGGGTAACCTTCATCTCTCCGTCGTACTTTTCCACCGTCGTGCGAACGTTGGAGAGTCCGATTCCACAGAAATGCTGGCCTTTTTTAACACTTTCATACTGGTTTTCCTTCAGGATGTACTGGCCGTTATAAGAGTTTGTGACCTTAATAATAAGAAAGGACTTCTTAAACAGGATTTCCACGTCAATGAAGCGGTCCTCCGTGTCTCCCTCCATGCGGCAGCAGGCTTCCTGGGCGTTGTCCAGTAAGTTTCCCAGAATAATGCATAAGTCCACGTTGTCAATCGGTAAGTCAGGCGGAACCATGACATTTACTGTCATGCGGATGTTGTTCAGGGAGGCCCGTTCTTTGGCATCGTTCAGCAGGATGCTGATCAAATTGTTCCCAATGTTGACCGTGGAAGACAGGTGCCTGGAATCGGTGTAAATCTCATCGATGTAATGAAGCGCATCCTGATACTGCTCCAGTTCAATGAAGGATGCGATGCAGTGCAGATGGTTTTTCAGATCGTGGCGCATGGCCGCGACCTCGTGTTGAGACTTTTCCACACTCTTGTAATAATCTTTCTGATGCTCCAGAAGCTTGGACGCCATCAGACTCCGCTCGCTGGCCTCGTCGATCATCTCGGTCTTGTCGATCAGATAGAACAGCGCGAAGGACGTACACATGAGAATCCCGGATTCCGATAAATAAAATGGAGCGGTCTGGTTGATGGTCCGCAGATAAAACTGATGTATGACGATAAAGAGGATTCCGGCCGGTGCTAAGTAGGTGATGGCGGAATACAGGTTGTATTTATTGTGGCGGCGCATGCTTCGGAAGTAGATGAACAGCCAGGTAAACAGGATAAAGACGACGCAGGCCGCAATCTGTGACAGAGGGCTCTGAATCAGATTGGAAGGGACCGACGGCAGATCCGCGTGCTTTAGCGCCATGAAAAATGTGGAACAGGCCAGCTTGCATGAGTAATGCAGGGTGACAAAGAGGTACGTCACGAGGATCTTAATCTGAAGCGCATCCGCGAAAAAGAGGCAGGCCAGCAGAAGCGTAAACAAAAGATAGTAGGTCCACGCGGAAAACAGCGGCCAGCGGCCGGCATACGTGACAAGCTGAAAAACGAAATACGAAAAAAGCCCCAGGTAATAGTATTTATTGGGGCGGGAGTTGCGCCTTAAGAAGGCGCGGTACATCTGAAACAGAATCAGTGTCTCGGCACATGACAGAATCGTGTCTAGCAGCAGCTGGTAATAGACCGTCATATGATCTGCTCCTCCATATAATCTAAAAATTTCTGGTTTACTTCCCTGTGGCGGTGGCGGCTTAAGGGAATCACCTCTCCGTTATCCAGCGTTACGGAATCCTTAAAAATGTTGTGAACGTGCTTCAGGTTCACGATAAAGCTCTTATGGACCCTGAGAAAGCCATGGCCTTCCGTCTGCTCCTCGACGGCGCTGATCCGTCCGGTAAAGGTATAGTCGCCCTGTCTGGAGGAGATGTGGATAGACCGGATATCTGATTCAAAATAGAAGATATCTTCCATGGATATGACGGTAGTCCCGCTCTTGCTGGGAAAATGGTAATAAGCCCCCCTCTTTTTATCGATGGAGGCGAATAGGTTCTTTGTAATTTTCTGAAATTCCGGCTTTGATACCGGTTTGACAATGTAGCGGGCCGCATTGATCTTATAGCCCTCGATGGCGTATTCCACAGTTGCCGTCACGATGAGAATGGCCACATTCTGATCCACTTTCCGTATCTTCAAGGCAGTTTCGATCCCATTTAACCGGTCCATCATCATATCGAGGATGATTAAGTCGTACTGTCCTTCCTTTTTATATGCCTGCGCCAGCTCTACTCCGTCGTGGAAGGAGGACAGCTCCAGCGGATAGTGAAATTCAGGTTCTGTCAGATAATCCGTTATTAACTGCAAGTCTGCCGGATTGTCATCACATATTGCAACTTTATACATAAGGCTTCCCCTTTCCGAATCCGTCCGCCGGTGCGAACAGATTAAAAATAGCTAAATCAGGTGCCGTTTCTGACATGAAAAATGTCTTTTCTGCACAGATAATTGACTATAAAATCATAAGAGTTAAAATGGCATTTGTCAAGTGACACATATACCAAATAAAAGGGGGAATTAATTCTATGGCTGGTTCCAAACAGACAGCTCCGGAAGGAACGGGTATGCAGAAAACCCTATCCATCTGGAACTACTTCACAATAGGTTTCGGCGCGATCATCGGGACGGGCTGGGTGCTCTTGGTTGGTGACTGGATGATTATCGGCGGCGGTCCGATCGCTGCAATGATTGCATTTTTCATCGGTGCGTTATTTCTGCTTCCGATTGGCGCAGTGTTCGGGGAACTGACGGCGGCAATACCGATATCCGGAGGTATCGTCGAGTACGTGGACAGAACCTTCGGCAAAAACGTTTCATACATAACGGGCTGGTTCCTGGCACTTGGAAACGGAATCCTGTGTCCGTGGGAGGCAATCGCAATCTCCACACTGGTTTCTGATATGTTCGGCGATATGCTGCCGTTTCTTCGCTCCGTAAAGTTCTATACGATTATGGGGGCCGATGTGTATCTGTTCCCGACAATCATCGCTCTGGGCTTTGCGTGCTACGTTATCTTCTTAAACTTTAAGGGTGCAAGCTCCGCGGCCAAGCTGCAGGCGTTCTTAACAAAGGCGCTGCTGGGCGGCATGCTTCTGGCCATGGCCATTTCTTTTGTAAAAGGCGGCCCGCACAATATTTTACCTGCCTTCGGACAGGTGGATGGAGCCGGTACTTCGACAAGCGCGACAAATATGTTTGCCGGAATTGTGTCCGTCCTTGTTATGACACCGTTCTTCTATGCGGGATTTGATACGATTCCGCAGCAGGCGGAGGAAGCGGCGGAAGGCCTCGACTGGAATAAGTTTGGCAAGGTAATCAGCATGGCGCTTTTGGCTGCCGGCGGCTTCTATATGATCTGTATCTATTCCTTCGGAACTATTATTCCGTGGTCCGATTTTGTAAAGAGCTCCGTGCCGGCTCTGGCCTGCTTAAGAGACATCAACATGTTCCTGTATGTCATTATGCTGGTAATCGCAACCCTGGGGCCGATGGGACCGATGAACTCCTTCTATGGCGCCACCAGCCGAATCATGCTGGCTATGGGACGAAAGGGTCAGCTCCCGGAGAAATTCGCTGAAATCGATCCGAAAAGCGGTGCGCCGAAAATGGCCAACATGCTTCTTGCCTGCTTAACCATAGTCGGACCGTTCCTGGGCAAGAAAATGCTGGTTCCGCTGACCAATGTATCCGCGCTGGCATTTATTTTCTCCTGCACCATGGTGAGCTTCGCCTGTCTGCGTATGAGAACGACGGAACCGGATCTTCCGAGACCGTATAAGGTACCCGGCGGCAAGCTGGGAATCGGAGCCGCCTGCCTGGCCGGTTCCATCATTATTGCATTAATGGTTATTCCGATGAGCCCGGCGGCCTTAAAGCCGGTAGAGTGGCTGATCGTAGCGGGCTGGCTGGTAGTTGGCCTCATCTTAAAAATGTTTTCACAGAAAAAATAATATATCTAAAAATTAAAGGAGGTTTTATCATGAAGAAAGAATTAAAAGATACCGCATTTGTCGGCGGACTGCTGATCGATGGTACCGGTGCAGAACCAATTAAGGATTCCCTGGTTCTGGTAAAAGACGGAAAAGTCGCCTATGCGGGTGCTGGAAAAGAATTTAGTCCGGAGTATGAAATCGTAGATGTTTCAGGAAAGACAATTATGCCTGGTTTAATTGATACACATCTGCATTTCTCCGGTAACTTAACGGATGATGACAGTGACTGGGTACTGGAGAGCGTTGAGCAGAAGGCAGTTGTAGCTGTTCAGCAGGCGCATGAATGTCTGGAGACAGGTCTTACCACAGTTGGTGAGATCGGACGCAACGGACTTGCAATCCGTGATATGGTGGAAGCCGGAATCATGGAAGGACCGCGTGTTGTCGGTACAGGACTTGGATTCTGCCGTACAGCAGGCCATGGCGATTCCCATAAGCTCTTAAAAGAGCATAACGATTTAGGCCATCCGTGGGCTGAGCGTATCGACGGACCGTGGGATTTAAGAAAAGCAGTGAGAAGAAGACTGCGTGATAACCCGGACGCCATCAAGATCTGGGCAACCGGCGGCGGAATCTGGCGCTGGGATCAGAAGCTGGATCAGCATTACTGCATGGAAGAAATCCAGGCAGTCGTAGACGAGTGCAATATGGTAGGAATCCCGGTATGGGCTCACTGTGAAGGCTTCGGCGGCGCATTAGACTGTGCAAAGGCCGGCGTTCATCTGATCATCCATGGCCAGGCTTTAAATGACGAGTGTCTCGATATCATGGCGGAAAAAGGCATCTACTTCTGCCCGACAATTCAGTTCTTACATGAGTGGTTCAAGACATATCCGCCGACATACGTACCGGAAATCCATGACAAGTTCCCGGGCAAGGATGTGGTTGAGAAGGAACTTAACCGTGTTTACGCAAACCTTAGAAGAGCAAAAGACAAGGGCATCGGCTTAACCATCGGTTCCGACTCCTTCTGCTCCAGCCTGACACCATACGGCTATACCGCCATGGGCGAGATGTACTCCTTCGTAGAGTGCGCAGGCATCAGCGAGATGGATACCATCGTTGCCGCTACCAAGGTAGGCGCTGAGATGCTGAAGGTTGCAGACGTAACGGGTACTCTGGAAGAAGGCAAGAGCGCTGATTTACTGGTTATCGACGGCAACCCGCTGGAGAATATCAGAAATATCTGTGTGGAGAACATGAAGGTTATCATGAAAGAAGGACGTTTCGTAAAACGCCACTAAATACAGAAACAGAGAGCCCGCAGAATACGGCGGCCGCGTGTGCGGCACCGTATTCTGCGGGCTTTTGCTGTTAGAGGGCTGACCTGCCCTGCCTTAAATTCTCTTCTCGATCCAGTGGACCGCATCTCCGATTACTTCATCCCGGCAGTATTCATTAAAGATCTCATGGAAGAGTCCGCCGTAAATTTTCATCTGTTTATCTTTGGACGGTGCCTCAGCAAAGAAATCATAAGTATCTTTTACACTTACGAGACCGTCTTTTTCTCCATGAAGCATGAGGACCGGATAGGTAAAGTCCTTGACAGCGCCGTTAAACCAGTCGAGACCGCCGCAGATGGCGTAGCACAGGCCTGTGGTAAAGGTCTTTGTGTTATAGGGATCCTTTCCGTACCAGTCTACGACCTCGGCTACGGAGCAGACACCTGCGCCCAGCTCATTGGGAAGCAGGGTGTGCGGATCCAAGTCCTTCGGAACGCCGGTAATCAGGCCGCCGTTGTCCTTCGTCAGAGCGCCGCTGGTGATCAGGCCGCGCAGCCTCTTATCCGGATATTTTGCACCGTATAGCGCAACTGTGAACCCACCCATACTGTGGCCAATTAAGAAGACCGGCAGATCGGGATTTTCTGCAATAGCCATGTCCACGATTACATTGGTATCATCTAAAAGCTCGTTAAAATCTTCATAATACGTGCGCTCCCCTTCGGAACGGCCATGCCCCCTGTGGTCGAACCTGTATGTAGCGATGCCTGCCTGATGGAAAAGATCTGCGAGATAATCATACCGCCCCTGGTGCTCGCAGAGTCCATGTACAATGACGGCAGCAGCTCTTGCCTGTTCCGGCACTTCTCTGTTAAAGTAAAGCCTTGTTCCGTCAAATGAAGAAATCATTTCTCCCATAAGAAACCTCCTTAATAATAGTTGAATATTCTGTTTTTGCTATGCATCCATCATACCATAAACGGCAGGTTCGTGAAAGACCTCATTCCAATTCCGGGCGTATCTTTATCAATTCGCCTCGGCGAATTGGTGCGAGCGCCCGTCATGCCCCGCATGACAAAATACACTGTGGCGCTCTGCACATCCGCCGGAGGCTTTAGCATTCAGAAGTGGGGGAATCTGCTTCTGAATGTTGAACTGTAATAGGAATCCTTACATAATCCTTACACTTCCAGTCATACCCTTGCATTCCATAACCTTCCATGATAGAGTATTCGAAGAGCCATAATGGTGAGGAATACTGTAATCGAAAGAAAAGAGAAAGGAGGACCTGCGATGAGACGCGGCTATTCATTCTTTATACAAAACCAGTTTATACAGTCACAAAATATAATACAGCTGCATACAGATGATATCATACGGTTTCAACCGACAGCCGACAGGCTTAGTCTTAATATGGTCCATCCTGATCGTTCGCCAATAGGAGGCGAAGAAATCACCTGATGTCCAACCGGAGGAATGTGAAGAGTCCTAAGTAAACTCTACAGAAATCCAGGCGGGAGCACAGGGATTACAGGAAGTATTTGATATCCGGCTGCCTAAAATAACTGGATTTTAGCGGCAGGATCAGAGAACGAGATAAGGACAGAAATATTTAAAGACGTTGGGAGAGCCGGAAGGCTCTTTTTTTATTTCACAGGAAAGTTCTTCCTGTGAAATAAAAACCCTCCGGGAGGATGCGCACTCCGCGCTAAGGAAGTATGGCCGCTGAAGCGACCGCGCTCCGGCGCGAGAGTCCGGATCGCCGGACTCCTTATTCATCTATATTCATAAAAAACAGATTAATATATAAATTTCAGGAGGGATTACAATGAGACAGGTTAAAGAAGAAGTATGTCTTTACTATATGGGCTTTGGCATATGCGCCAGAGGGCTTCATGCAGATAAAAAGGGATGCTGCGCCGGATGCAGCCAGTATAAAGCATCGGGCGTTAAAATCGGTAAAAAAAGCAAAGTGGTAACGGGAAAGAGGGCATAGAGGAAACCGATGAAAACGGTAAAAGGAAAGTACAATGAGGCCATTGTTTATACCGATGTGGCAGAAGACATGGCGCTCCAGCAGATTAAACAGTTATGCGACATGGAATTTGCGGCGGACGCCAGGATCCGGATTATGCCGGATGTCCACGCGGGCGCCGGCTGTACGATCGGTACGACCATGACGATCCATGACAGGGTGGTACCGAATCTTGTTGGGGTGGATATCGGATGCGGGATGGAGACAGTCCGTATCCGGGAGCGCCGGCTCGACCTAAAGAGGCTGGACACGCTGATTCATGAGCGGATTCCGGCCGGATTCCTGGTGAGGGAGAAGACCCATCCCTATTACGGTGAGGCTGACTTAAAGAAGCTTAAATGCCTGGAGCAAGGCGCTGTCAATCTGGAACGCGCGGAGAAAAGCATGGGCACCCTTGGGGGCGGCAATCACTTTATAGAGGCGGATCAGGATGAGGACGGCAATATTTATCTTGTCATCCATTCGGGAAGCCGCCATCTGGGGCTGGAGACAGCCGGTTTTTATCAGGATCTGGCGTATAAGAGCTTAAAGGAGCCGTCACGTAAAACCATTAATCAGATGATCGAATCGTACAAGGCCCAGGGGCGGCAGGGAGAGATTGAGGCAGCTGTCAAGGCGCTGCATGCGTCCGGTGAGACCACGGTTCCCAGGGAGCTGGCATACGTAAGCGGTCAGCAGATGGAGGACTACATTCACGATATGAAGCTGGTCCAGCACTTCGCCCTTTTAAACAGAAAGGCCATGATGGACGAGATTGTAAGCGGAATGGGCCTGACCGTGGAGGAAAGCTTTACGACGATTCATAACTACATCGATACGAAAGCCATGATCCTGAGAAAAGGAGCCGTATCCGCACGGAATGGAGAAAAACTTCTCATTCCCATCAACATGAAGGAAGGAAGCCTGATCTGTGTGGGAAAGGGCAATGAGGAGTGGAACTGGTCCGCGCCTCACGGTGCTGGCCGTCTGATGAGCCGGAGAGCGGCGAAAAAGGCGTTCACAGTGGCCGAGTTCGAACAGGAGATGAAGGGAATCTATACGACGTCGGTGGGCGCAGAAACTCTGGACGAGTGTCCCATGGCTTACAAGGCCATGGATGATATCGTCAAGTACATCGATTCCACGGTAAAAATTCTTCAGGTGATAAAACCAATTTATAACTTTAAGGCAGGAGAATAAGCTATTTAATAGGAAGAGTTTTTCGGAAATATTATAAAAAACATAGATGAGCCATTTGTAAGTTTTGATGGTCAAAATAAAAGGCTGTCCCATGGGGATAGCCTTTTTATCTATCATTTGCAGAATATTAACTTAACGTTTAGGTAGTAATGACGATGGAAATAAAAAACATAAAAAAAACACGGTCAAATTTCACAAAATACTGAAATGATTTTTGGTATAAAATTAAGAAAATTGGGGTTCAAATTAATAAAGTTCATAATTCCTTCATATTTTCCTTAAAAATTTAATAAGAATTTCAGAAATAACTCCGGGAAAATTGTTCCAAATGTTCAAACAATTAGTCTCATTAACGATTTGTTAAGAAGCGGCGGAAAAGTTGACAATTGTTGCAGATGCAAGTATGATACACGGTATACTTAATGTACAAATATCAGTACAAGTATTATAATAGTATTAGAGAGTCTTGAAGAAAGGAAGTGAGCATTACGGAGGACTTAGCAGAGAGGTTAATGGAAGAACTTAACTGCGAAACGGTATTTACCATTCCGGTATTTGGTGGAATTCCTATCGCTGAATCCGTAGTGGTGTCGTGGATTATCATGGCGGTGCTGACCATACTTTCCATCTGCCTGGTGAGAAATTTAAAGGTGGAGAATCCTGGGAAGAAGCAGCTGGCGCTGGAAGTGGCAATCGGCGGCATTTACAAATTCTTTGATGATCTGGTTGGAGAAGAAGGGCGCAGATATATTCCGTATCTGATATCCATAGCCATCTACATCGGCGTTGCGAATCTGATCGGTTTAATCGGCTTCAAACCACCAACCAAGGACTTGAATGCGACTGCGGCACTTGCCCTTATGAGCATCGTATTAATTGAATATGCGGGCTTCCATAAGAAGGGACTTAAGGGATGGGTAAAAAGCTTTGCAGAACCGGTAGCGATTATCGCTCCGATCAATATTCTGGAAATCTTTATTAAACCGTTGTCTTTATGTATGCGTCTTTTTGGCAACGTGCTTGGTTCGTTTGTAGTCATGGAGCTGATTAAGCAGCTCGTAGCGCCAATCATACCGATTCCGTTCAGCATGTATTTTGACATCTTTGACGGACTCATTCAGGCGTATGTATTCGTATTCTTAACTGCCCTCTTTATCAAAGAAGCAGTGGAGTAACCAAAGTGTTGGAGTAATCAAAACAATTAAAAAGAGAAAAGGAGATATTTATTATGTTAACAGCTATTGGTGCAGGTATCGCAGTTTTAACAGGTGTAGGTGCAGGTGTAGGTATTGGTCTGGCAACTTCAAAGGCAGTAGACGCAATCGCAAGACAGCCTGAGGCAGAAGGCAAGATCAGCAAGGCTTTATTACTTGGTTGTGCTCTTGCAGAGGCAACTGCTATTTACGGTTTTGTTATCGCTCTGTTAATCATCTTATTCTTAAAATAATGCCTGACAGACGGAAAGTTAAGAATATAGATAGAAAGGCAGGCGAATTCGATGTTACGTTTGGATTTTAACCTTGTGTGGAACATCGTCAATGTCATCGTCCTGTATCTTCTGCTCAAGCATTTTCTGATTAAGCCAGTGATGGATATCATGAACAAACGCCAGACTATGGTGGATCAAAGCATCACAAATGCGAGGGCATCCGAGTCCCAGGCGTCCGAGCTTAAAAGCCAGTATGAAGAGAAGCTGGCGGCGTCGGCGGAAGAAGGAAAGAAGCTTGTGGAAGAGGCAAAGGCAGAGGCGAAGACTGTACAGGAGCGCATGATAAAAGAAGCCGGAGAGCAGGCGGATAGAATTATCGAAAATGCCCACAAGACGGCGAATGCGGACCAGGAAAAGGCAATGAGGGAAGCGGAAGCGCAGATTGCAGGTCTGGTACTTGCAGCAGCGGCAAAGGTTGTGCAGGGCGAGATGGACGATAGGAAGAACCAGGCACTCTACGACCAGTATATAGCAGAAGCAGGTGATTCTCATGACGCAGGCAGCAAATAATTACGGACAGGTGCTTTACGAATTGAAGGTTCCAAAGGAAATAGTGGAAGAAGCGGAGGTGCTGTTTCGCGAGGTTCCCCAGCTTAAGGAAGCCCTCGTAAGCCCTGTGGTGAAAAAAAGCGAAAAAAACCGCGTCATTGACCGGGTATTTCCAGCAGAGCTGAGGAATTTTCTTAAGGTGCTCTGTGGACATCAGGACATGGGCGAGGTCGAAGATGTATTCGAAGCGTACCATGCCTATGCATGCGAACAGGAAGGCAGTCTGCGAGCAACGTTGTATTATGTGACGGAGCCGGACGCAGAGCAGCTTAAGAAAATTAAGCAGATGCTGATGAAGAAATACCAGAAACAGGATGTGGAACTCCGCCTTGTTAAGGATTCCAGTCTGGGCGGAGGATTTGTGATCCGCACCGGCGATATGGAGACAGACTGGAGTATAAAAGGACGTATGAAACAGTTAGAGCAAATATTGATGCGGAGGTGAGAAGCGTGGGTTCAATCAATTCAGATGAGATTATCTCCATCTTAAGAAGCGAGATTGAAGATTATGACGTACATGCAAGAGACCAGGAGGTCGGCACGGTCATCGGAATCGGTGACGGAATCGCGACGATTTATGGAATTGACCACGCCATGTACGGCGAAATCGTTATCTTTGATAACGGTGTAAAAGGTATGGTACAGGATATCAGACGGGACGACATCGGTTGTATCCTGTTTGGTTCAGATAGAGAGATTAAAGAGGGATGCAAGGTTACGAGAACAAAGAAACGTGCCGGTATCCCGGTTGGCGACGCTTATATAGGAAGAGTTGTCAACGCATTGGGTGCAGCAATCGACGGGAAAGGTGACATCAAGTCCGACGACTACCGCCCGATCGAGAATGAGGCGCCTGGTATCATTGACAGAAAGAGTGTTTCGGTACCTATGGAGACGGGAATCCTGGCAATTGACTCCATGTTCCCCATCGGCCGCGGCCAGCGTGAGCTGATCATCGGCGACCGTCAGACCGGTAAAACCTCGATTGCCATCGATGCCATTTTAAATCAGAAGGGCAAAGATACGATCTGCATCTACGTGGCGGTAGGCCAGAAGGCTTCCACCGTTGCGAAGATGGTCAATACATTAAGCCAGTATGGAGCCATGGATTATACCATTGTTCTGTCCTCAGCAGCCAGTGAACCGGCTCCGCTTCAGTATATCGCTCCCTATTCCGGAACGGCGCTGGCAGAGTACTTTATGTATCAGGGAAAAGATGTGCTGATCGTTTACGACGATTTGTCGAAACATGCGGTTGCTTACCGTGCGCTGTCTTTACTCCTTGAGCGTTCCCCGGGACGTGAGGCATATCCGGGCGACGTGTTCTATCTGCATTCCAGGCTTCTGGAGAGATCCAGCAGACTGAGTGAGGAAAAGGGCGGCGGTTCTATTACGGCGCTGCCGATTATTGAGACACAGGCCGGAGATGTTTCGGCATATATTCCGACAAACGTTATCTCCATCACGGACGGACAGATATTCCTGGAGAGTGACTTATTCTTCTCCGGTATGAGACCTGCGGTCAACGTGGGACTTTCCGTATCCCGTGTCGGCGGCGCAGCTCAGACAAAGGCCATGAAGAAGGCGGCAGGAAGCCTTCGTATCGACCTGGCCCAGTGCCGTGAGATGGAAGTATTTACCCAGTTCAGTTCGGACCTCGATCCGGCGACGAAGGAGATGATCCAGTATGGCAAGGGACTGACAGAGATGTTAAAGCAGCCGCTCTGCCATCCGATGAGCTTACACGATCAGGTCATCAGCCTGGTAGCCGCCAATAACCGGCTTCTTCTCGATGTGGAAGTGTCAAAGATCAAGGGTTTCCAGAAGGAAATGCTGGCATTCTTTGAGCAGAAGCATCCGGAAATCGTGAAGGAGATCGAAGAGAAGAAAGTTCTTTCCGACGAGCTGAAGCAGAGCATTTTAGACGGCGTGAAAGAATTTAAACAGAACACGATGGCGTCATTTTGAGTTGATCTGCAAACTCGAAATGCGGACTGAAACAAATAAACAGAAGCAGGTGTAAGATATGGCAAATGCGAGAGAGATACAAAGCAGGATGAACAGTATCAAGAGTACGATGAAGATTACGAATGCGATGTATACGATTTCCTCGTCAAAGCTTAAAAAGGCCAGAAAAAACTTAACCGATACAGAACCCTATTTCTATGCGCTCCAGAGGACCATTTCCCGAATTGTCAGGCATACACCGGAGATAGAGGACCCTTATTTCGATACGAGGCCGCAGATTAAGCCGGAAGACAAGAAGATCGGGTATATCGTGGTAACCGCGGACAAAGGCCTTGCGGGCGCATACAATCACAACGTATTCAAGATGGTGCAGGAACAGATCGACAAGGGAGGAAATCCCATGCTGTTCGTGGTCGGTGAGCTGGGCCAGCAGTATTTTGTGAGAAAGGGGATTCCGGTAGAACAGGATTTCCGGTATACGGTGCAAAACCCGAATATGAGCCGGGCGAGGATCATTGAGGAGAAAATCGTGGATTATTTCCTGTCCGGGAAACTGGATGAGGTATACATGATTTATACCAGAATGGTCAATGCAATGAAGATGGAGGCCGAGATTACGCAGCTTTTACCGCTTCCGAAGTCTAATTTCAGCGTGCCCCAGGGCATACCGATCGACATCCATCTGGAGGAAATCACGATGAAGCCATCGCCCAAGGCGGTGATCGATGCCATCGTACCAAACTATATAGCCGGATTTATCTATGGCGGTCTGGTGGAATCCTACTCCAGCGAGCAGAATTCCAGAATGATGGCCATGCAGGCTGCCACGAAGAGTGCGCAGGATATGCTGGATGAACTGGCAATCACCTATAACCGGGTCCGCCAGGCTGCCATTACCCAGGAGATCACCGAGGTAATCAGCGGAGCCAAGGCCCAAAAAAAGAAGAAGAAAAAATAACAGAGAGGAGGAGTCCTCACAACTGTGAGAAACAGATTATGAATAAAGGAAAAATCGTGCAGGTTTTAGGGCCTGTTGTAGACGTAGAGTTCGAGGAAGGCGTGGAGCTGCCGTGCATTAAGGACGCCCTTGAGGTAGATAATGACGGAAAACGCTGTGTAATGGAAGTTTCCCAGCATCTGGGAAATAATACCGTTCGCTGCATTATGCTTGCTTCCAGCGAAGGACTCTGCAGAGATATGGAAGTAACGGCCACCGGTTCGGGAATCAGGGTTCCTGTCGGCGAGCAGACACTGGGACGCCTTTTTAACGTCCTGGGTGAGACGATTGACAACGGCGAACCGTTAAAGGAAGGCGAGAAATGGGTCATCCACAGGGATCCGCCGTCATTTGAGGAACAGAGCCCGGTAGCGGAGATCCTGGAGACGGGAATCAAGGTTATTGACCTTCTGGCCCCCTATGCAAAGGGCGGAAAGATCGGTCTGTTTGGAGGCGCCGGTGTAGGCAAGACGGTCCTCATTCAGGAGCTGATTCATAACATTGCAACAGAGCATGGCGGATATTCCATTTTTACCGGTGTTGGAGAGCGTTCCCGTGAAGGTAATGACTTATGGACCGAGATGGGAGAGTCCGGCGTTATCGAGAAAACGGCCCTGGTATTCGGTCAGATGAATGAGCCGCCGGGAGCCCGTATGCGAGTAGCGGAGACGGGACTTACCATGGCGGAATACTTCCGTGATCAGGAGCATAAAAACGTACTGCTGTTCATCGACAACATCTTCCGTTTCGTTCAGGCCGGTTCCGAGGTGTCTGCGCTGCTCGGACGTATGCCGTCCGCTGTTGGCTACCAGCCGACACTGGCCACGGAGATGGGCGAGTTACAGGAAAGAATTACCTCCACCAAGAACGGTTCTGTTACTTCGGTTCAGGCGGTTTACGTGCCGGCCGATGACTTGACGGATCCGGCTCCGGCGACTACCTTTGCCCATCTGGATGCGACGACGGTTCTTTCGAGAAAGATCGTGGAACAGGGTATTTACCCGGCGGTTGATCCGCTGGAATCCAACTCCCGTATTCTGGAACCGGATGTGGTAGGCGAGGAACACTATGAGGTGGCCAGAATGGTTCAGGAGACACTTCAGAAATACAGAGAGCTTCAGGACATCATCGCAATCCTCGGAATGGAGGAGCTGGGCGATGAGGATAAGACCACAGTAAACCGTGCCAGAAAGATCCAGAAATTCTTATCCCAGCCATTCTCCGTAGCGGAGAACTTCACCGGCGTTGCCGGAAAGTACGTTCCTTTGAAGGAGACGGTGCGGGGCTTTAAGGCCATCGTAGAAGGTGAGATGGACCAGTATCCGGAGGCGGCGTTCTTTAACGTGGGAACGATCGACGAGGTAATCGAGAAGGCGAAGACATTAGGAGCCGAGGAAGGCAGATAGAGGTGAGGGCCTGTGAGCGCAAATACATTTTTTCTGCAGATTATTGCAACTGACAAGGTGTTCTTTAAGGGGCCGTGCCAGAAGCTCATCATCCCCCTGTTAGATGGAGAAAAAGAGGTTCTGCCGCACCATGAGGACATGGTAATTGCAGTTACGATCGGCGAGATGAGACTGATGAATGAAAGCGGCGAATGGATTAACGGCGTGGTAGGCGATGGTTTTGTACAGATTATCAACAACCGTGTCACCCTTCTGGTGGATACTGCGGAACGTCCTGAGGATATTGACGAGAGGCGTGCCGAGGAGGCCAGGGAGAGGGCCGAGGAGCAGCTCAGACAGAGTAAGAGCATCCAGGAACATTCGCATTTCGAGGCGTCGCTGGCGAGGTCGCTGGCGAGGCTGAGGCTGAAGCATAAGTATGAGATTTAATAAATAGAGAAAGCTTCTGCAAAGGCACCGGGCAAACGTAATGTTTGACGGGCGGTGCTTTTGCGGAAGCTTTTTCTATACCCGGCAGCAGCCAGGCGGCATGCATCTTCTCTTATTTCTCAATGGGTATCAATACTTTTAATACTTTCAATACTTCTTACCATAGCATACTGCCCCAGTTCCTTAAAACCGATCTTGCGGTAGATGGCGCCGGCCTCCGGGTTATCATAGAAGAGGCAGAGGAATTTCATGCCGTCCGCCAGACAGTCCCGGCATAAACGGTTTACCAGCCGGGTGGCGTATCCGCGGCCTCTGTATTCGGGCAGAGTCGCAACGCTGACGATCATGGCCGACATGGAGTTTTCAGCTGAGGTTCCGGCTACGGCTGCAAGTGTCCCATCTTCAAAGACCCCGTACATCCGACCTTCGTTGGTCATGGAACTCAGAATATCTTCCCGGTTTTCCTCCTCCGTCTTACTCCGCATGGAGAAAAATTCATCGATCTGTTTTAACAGTGCGTAGATAGCATCGATATCATCAGGGACAAGGCGCCTTGCAGGAAAAGCCGGATCATCGGGGATGGCCGGCCGGTCAAGCCTTGCCAGATATGTGGGAACCAGCTCAAGACCCTTTAAGAGCGGTATCAGTGGCTCGATCAGTTCCCGCTTTCCGCTTAAGTTGCGCATCTGGAAACCGGAGAGAAATCCGGCGACTTCAGCCTTGTTGTAGTCTGTGGTATGACTGTAGAACAGGAAATTGTTCCTGTAATTCAGAATAAAGTAGGGAAGTGTCCCCCCTGTCCAGGTGTCGGCCGTGTACACGGAGACGTTTTCCGACTCCAGACCATAGTTTTCCAAATCCCCGATCAGGAAGAGGTTGAATTCCGGTTCCAGAAGGGCATAGGCCATGGCATCGTTAAAATGTGAAGCAGTAAGTTTTTTCATAAATAAATTTTCCCTCCTCAGACTGAATGTCAGATGCAAACAGAACGTGATGGTATTAGTATAGCAGAGGAGGAAAAATTTTCCAAGTGGCAGGTGTTGTCCACTTATTATAATAAAATTATAGAAACTGGTTTCGATATTCCTTGGGAGAGAGTCCCACATGTTTTTTAAAGGTTTGATAGAAATAAGCATAATCTTTAAATCCGGATAAATCAGCGACTTCATTAATTCTATGACAAGGATTTTGCAGAAGTTTTTTTGCGTGTTCCAGCCGGGCTTCAATAATTATATCTATAAAATTTTTTCCTGTCTCCTTTTTAATCAGAGAACTTAAATAGGAGGGATTAACTGAAACAACCTTTGCAACTTCTGAAAGGCTGAGATCCTGCTGATAATGGCTTTCGAGATACTGTAAAACATGGGTAATTATAAGGCTGTAATTTTGTTGTTCTCTTACTGCAAATAGACGAAGCCGGTTAGAGTAGCCCATAAGAAAAGCGGACCATTCCGCCTCACTGTCTGGAACCTGGGTAAAGTGATACAGATCCGTGGTTTCCTGATCGAGGTTAATTTTTTGCGGTGCCAGATTCCAGAAGTAGTGCAGGATAATGGAACAGACCTGACGCATACAGTTAAGCAGTATATCGGAGGAATCATCGGGGGCTTTTTGCACTAGATAAATGGCTTTTCTGTATATAGAAGACAATTTCTCCTCAAATGCTTCCGTGGCATTTTGCTGTAAAAGAAGACCGAGTTCCTGAAAACCCTGTATCATGGAGGGCGCATTTTTTTGAATCTCATCCTTTGCAAGCGCAATTGCCTCTAAAAGCTGACTGTCATGTATTGGTTTTAACAGGAAGGCACAGGCATGCAGTCTGATGGCCGCATGGGCATTTTCGAAGTCCTGATAACCGGTGATAAATATAATCTGAGTTGCCGGCAGGGCTGACTGGACCATGCGCACCATGGATAGGCCATCCAGATCCGGCATTTTGATATCGCTGATAATAATATCGGGACATACAGACTGTATGCAGCTTAAACCTTCCCGCCCGTCGGAGGCATCGCCAACCACCGAGCAGTCGGGCAGCCGCCGCTTTATTGTTTTGGCAATTGATCTGCGAGTCAGTTCATTATCATCAATAATAACTATTTTGTACATATTCAATCACTCCTGGTCTTCTGTACTGTGGTCATGATATAAAGTAGTAGCAATAGGCAGGATGATCCGAATCCGGGTTCCCTCTTCCTGAACGGATTGAATACGAATGCCATATTCCGGGCCGTACAGAAGGCGGATGCGATCCAGAACGGTTACGAGACCTACTTTGGTATGCGATGGAGAACCTGAGGCTTCCGATGAGTATCTGGAATTTAAAATCATTTCAATTATATCCTGAGACATACCGTGCCCATTATCACTCACCTCCAGGATCAGAGTATCATCCTGACTAAAACTGCAAATATGAATGACACCGTGTCTTGAAATTCCTTCAATTCCATGAACAATGGCATTTTCTACTATGGGTTGAAGGATAAATGCCGGAACTGGTATGAAAGAAAGCGAGGGATCCGATTTATAAATAAAGGTTACACGCTCCCGATACATCATTTGATACAGAGTCGTATATTTCCTGACATAGGATATTTCTTCATCCAGTGGAATCAGGCGCTTTTTTTGCCCAATGCTTTCTCTCAGCATGTCACTGAGCAGACAGATCCAGTCACTGATATCATATTCATCTCTAAGTTTGGCCAGACTGCTGATAGAATCCAGAATATTATAAAGAAAATGGGGGTTCAAACGTGCTTGAAGGGCATTATATTGGAACTCAAGCATCTGGTACTCAATCTGCTGTTTTTGCTTTTGTTCCAAAGTAACTTCCCTCATCAGCGTTTTTATTTTTTGACCCATTGTATTGAAATTATCCGCAATGATTGCAAATTCATCGTGACTGGCCGGTACGATCTGTTCATCAAAATTTCCGTTGGAGAATTGTTTCATGCTGTCTGTGAGCAGCTTTAAATTTTGAGAGATATTGCCGGAAATCAGGAAGGCAAGGACAACAGCCAATGCAAATACAGCAAAGCCTATAAAAAGTATCCAATATCCGATTACATGAAGTTTACCGGTCAGCTGAGAAAGGGAAACAATATGAGTAAGAATCCACTGCCCATCAGGAGTATTGTATACGGCGGCGGTATACGTTTCTCCATTCATTCTCACCGTGTGATTCTCAGCTTTGGCAGAGCTGGATACTGCCTCCAGAGCGATTTGCTCGAACGTGTCATGGTCAGAGATCATAGGCTTACGATCCAGGCTGAATATTACAACACTTCCGCCATAGCGGTCAATCGACTGTTCATATACTTTAACCAGGTAATCCCTGTCTATTTCTACAAAGAGGCAGCCGATATACGTACCGGTAGGAAGGTGATAGAGAGCCCGTTTTAATAACAGGTTTCCGTTTGGACAGCTGTCCCACACGCATTGTCCCCATGATTTTTTTATTTCGGGAGCCTCGTTTGTAAAATAGTCTAAACTTTGATCAGATAGAAGATTGGATCCGGCGGTATACAAATGATTATTTAGATCCAGGAAAGCAATGCTTTTATAGTAATCGGTAGAATAGAGGAGATTGTCAACGGCGGACTGGTATGACAAGCGGTTTTGAATCGGCGTATAGTCAGAGACAGGGAGAATCTCATTAAAGGCACCGTCATTCTGATATTTTATAAAGTTTGTCTCCTCAATATTATCGACTTGGGAAGCAAAATTAGAAGCAATCTGACTGGAAATCGCAATGGAGTAATCAGATACATAGCGAGTAATTAACAAATTGCTTACAGCATAATTGGTACCGCTGATACAGAGCGTTGTGAGAAAAATAATAACAAGGAAGGAAAGCAGCAGTTTTTGTTTGAACTTTAGATTTAAATACCATGTTATGAACTTGGACATATGCGTTTCCTCCTGCTTTTATGTTTTTAGAATACCCGGATAGGGATAGAAAGTCAATAATAGAAGTGAAAGTCGTTTATATGTCAATTAAAATCTAAAAATAACTAATAAAATATAGAATTACATATATAGTAATGAAAATAAAAAACAAATATACTATAAATACAACAAATTATGTGCGGCATTATTTGAATAGGAGGGATATGTTATGAGAAAACAGAAAAAAATGATGCTCATGGTCATGGCGGCTTTAGCACTTACTGCATGCGGGTCATCAGAAGAACCCAAACAGGAAATGGCTCAAAGCGAGAGTACTCAGAAACAATCAACAGAAGAAAAAAGTTCTTCCGCAGGAGAGTCAAAGACCGATGAGAAAGTTAAGCTTGTGCTCATGCATTATGCAGCTGAAGAGACAAAGAGGAGTGGAATCGATGCATGGGTACAGTCCGTAACAGAACAGTACCCTGATATTGAAATTGAGGTGCAGGCAGTTACGCCATGGGCACAGTTTGCATCTTCGCTGCAAACGAAAATTGCAGCAGGCGACGCACCGGATATTTTTATGGGGAAACCTTCTCAGTTTATTCAACTGGCAGAAGCCGGACAGGTTCTTGACTTAACAGGGCAGAAGTGTCTTGATAACCTGTCGGAAGTGGATAAGGCGATGGTAAGTGTAGGTGAAAAAGTCTATGGTGTTCCGGTAGACAGATCTATTGCTGGCGTATTTTACAATAAAGATATGTTCGATGAATATCAGCTGAAGGCGCCGACAACTTTAAGCGAGTTTAATGAGATTATCAGGACATTTGAAGAACAGGGCGTAGTTCCTTTTGTAAGAGCTTATAAAGATAATATTTATCCTCGTGTGGATTTTGATAGTTCTTTTGGGAGTATGGTGGCAAAAGAGGATGAGAAGTTTTATGAAAAGATACAAAATGGAGAGAAGAAATTCAGCGATTATCCAATGTTTAAACTACAGGCTGACATTTACGCCGCCCGATTATCCGCTAAAAGAGATGACGATCTTGGAACAGATGCTTCGAGAGCCAACCAATTATTCGCCAGCGGGAAGTATCCTATGTGCATTACCGGTTCCTGGGCAATTGGAGACATAAGAAAAAATAATCCAGATGGAAATTTTGGCTTCTTTACAACTCCCTGGTCGGACCAGGAAGAGGAAAATACACTGCCAATCGGAGTAGATACGGCATTTATGGTTAGTGCACAGACAAAGCATCCAGATGAGGTAATGAAGTTCATGGAACATCTGACATCAGCAGAAGGAGTCCGGCAATGGTATGAAAATGCAAAAGTGCCTACGATTATACCAGTGGAAACAACGGATCTGGATCCAATTTTTGTGGACATGAATGCAATTATAGAATCTGGCAAGGTGGTTAGTAAGGACAGTTATCCTTATTTTAGCGGAGAATATAAATCCAAGTTTGAGAGTGACTTGCAGCTGTTTGCTGCAACGCCGGAAATCGGAGCAGAAGGACTTATTTCAATGCTTGATAAAGATTTTTCGGGAATTTCAAAATAAAATAGAATAAATACCAATAATGGAAGGAAGATGGGAATGAGAAATAAGAAAATGGTTAAAAAGACAATACAAAGCATTTTATTTCTTGCTCCGTGCGCAGTCGTGTTTTTTGTTTTCGTTATCATGCCGTTTTTGCAGGGAATCCCATATTCCTTCCGCAGGTGGGATGGGTTTAGCGCGGATTACACAATCGTTGGATTAGAAAATTATAAAAATGTTTTAACGGATGGGAGCATTGCAGCTCCGGCAGTAAATACAATAAAATTTGCGGCAATGGAGGTAGTATTCAGTAATTTGTTTGGTCTGCTGCTGGCTTTGGGAATTAGCCGAAACTCCAGGTTCCACCGTATCCTGCGTACGATTTATTTTATGCCGTACGTAATCAGTATTGTGCTGGCCTCTTATATCTGGTCTTATATCTTCAGCGATGTCTGTTATTCGATTCTGGGGATGAAAAATCTTCTGGCTTCCCCTAAGACGGTAATACTTGGCTTGGCTATTATCTCGGTTTGGAAAGATACTGGATACTGTATGATTGTCTTCCTTGCTGCGCTTAAGAGTGTTCCGGATGAATATTATGAGGTTGCACGCGTAGAAGGGAGCAGATCGCTTCATACCTTTACTAAAATTACACTTCCTCTGATTGTTCCGGCTTTTACAACTAATGCAACACTGGTTTTGTCGTGGGGGCTGAAGGTCTTTGAATATCCGATGGTGACAACCGGAGGGGGACCGGGAACATCCTCCGAAAGTCTGGCAATGTATATCTATAAAAATATCTTTGTGTATTATAAAGCGGGGTATGGTCAGGCGGCGGCTATTCTCTTTACATTATTTCTTGCTGTAATCAGCTTTCTGGTTGCCAGCTTTTTCCGGAGCAGGGAGGTGGAGGTATGAGTATACTCAGGAAATATTCCATTGGAAAAAATGTGATACTGCTGTTTGCAGCCGCAATTATGTTGTCACCGTTTTACATATCTTTTGTCTATTCAATGAAAACAAGGGAACAGATTACATTTACAGGTTTGAAATTTCCATCAGAATTTCATCTGGAAAACTTCAGCCAGGCAGTTGAGGCATCAAATTTCTATGTAGTTTTAAAGAACAGTGTCATTACAACCGTGCCGACAGTGCTTCTGCTCATCATTATTTGCCCGATGGCAGCCTATGTTCTGGCGCGCAATACAGGAAAGGCTTATAACATTATTTATTCGCTGTTTCTTACGGCACTTTTGATACCGTACCAGTCAGTTATGCTGCCGCAATATATGAATCTAAAACAGGCGGGTCTTTTAAACACATACATGGGGGCTGTCATGGTCCGGGCCGCATTTAATATTTCCTTCAATATTCTGCTGTTTACAAGTTTTGTAAAAACGGTTCCCATAGAATTAGAGGAAGCGGCTATGATTGATGGGGCGGGGATGATGAAAACTTTTTTTCGTATTGTATTTCCGCTGTTAAAATCCGTACTTTGTACTGCCGTCATTATTAACGCACTGTTTTCCTGGAACGATTTTACTATTACATTAAACATATTGATGAAAGAGGGAATGAAGACAATTCCGCTTATGTTATACCGATTCTTCGGTGAGTATAATGTGGAACTAAATCTGGCGTTTGCCGCGTTTACGCTGTCGATGATCCCTATCCTGATATTATACTTTCTGCTTCAGAGGTACATTGTGGAAGGGGTTATGAGCGGCGCGGTAAAAGGCTGATGATTGGAGGGAAATCATGTTAGAGAACAGAAATCAGTTGGAAATAGAGCAAAAACTAAAGAGGGAGATGGAAAGAGAAGGACTTGACGCGTTAATCCTGACAGAGCCGGAGACAATTTTGTATGCCAGCGGTTTTGCCAGCCATTTTCTTTATGATTCCAGGCGAATAGGTACGACTCTGGCTGTTGTGCGAAAAGAAGGGCCTGTCATACTGATCCTGAACGAGATAGAGAAACAGACAGCCGAAAATCAGTGTAAGGATATTAAAATGGAAACGTATCCCGTCTGGATCTATATTGATGGGGTGGAAGATGATGGACTGGAAAAGCCGTCTCAACCGGATATGATGGTACCTGTTAAGATTGCATTAGATTTCATTACGGAGCGGACGGCTGAGGCAAAAATTGGAGTGCAGAGTCCTTCCATACCACATGATATATGGGACTTTCTTTCGAATTGCACGGGAGTGGGAAGCCTGTATAACTGCGAAAAAGTACTTAACAGAGCGAGGGCTATTAAGACAGATTGGGAGATTGGTTTACTGCGCCGTACAGCTAAGATTACTGAAACTGCAATGTTGGAAACCGCATACTGTATTGTTCCCGGGATGAGCGAGAAGGAAATCCTTTCTATATACAGAAATGCTGCGTTCTCGCAGGATCTTGATGTAATTGGTGCCTATACGGTCTCTGGAATAGGCGCAGAGTATTCAATTGTACAGATACCCAGAAATATCTCCGTCAAAGAAAATGATATTCTCAGGCTCGACGGAGGCGCCAATATCTGTGGTTATCAGGCAGATATCGCGAGAACCTTTGTGGTAGGAAAACCAGCAGATAAAGCAGTTCAAATTTTTGAGGCATTATATCGGGCGTTCGATACCGGACGATCCATGATTGGCCCTGGCGTCCCATTTGAACCAGTATTTCATGCCATGCAGGATACCGTGAGAAAATCCGGCTTCGAAAAGTACACGAGAGGTCACTGCGGTCATTCCGTAGGCTGCAATATATTTGTAGAAGAACGGCCATTTGTGGCTCCCGGAGAAGATCAGGAATTTACAGCATTTATGCCTGGAATGGTTATGTCTATAGAGGTGCCGTTTTACAGCGCAGTTTATGGTGCGTTTAATATTGAGGATACAGTCCTGATCACAGAGAATGGATGTGAGTGGTTTACGACAGTAAATGACAGCCTGTTCTGGCCAAGACATTAGTTTAGGGGAAAATGGGGGAAGAGCATAGCAATGCAAAAGAGCGGCAGTAAGTAAAAAGAAGCGAAACGGTCCATAAGAAAAACCGTTTCGCTTCTTTTTCATATAAATATCATCTCATAAATATTATCACCCAAGTGCCACATCCAGTATCATCATAATGACAAATCCCCCCATAACGCCCAGTGTACCGACGTTGGAGTGTTCGCCTAAATGTGCTTCAGGAATCAGTTCTTCCACTACGACATAGAGCATGGCGCCGGCGGCAAAGGAGAGCAGCCAGGGCATCAGAGGCTCGATGGCGCCTGCCACCAGCACCGTGAGGATACCGAAGATTGGTTCTACGATACCTGACATACTGCCGCGGAAGAATGCCCTACCGGTGGAAAGACCTTCCTGACGCAGGGGAAGGGAGATTGCCGCGCCTTCCGGGAAATTCTGAATACCGATACCGATGGCGAGAGCCATGGCTGCGGTGTAAAGCGCCGGATCGTTGCCGTGCTGTGCGGCCAATGCGAAAGACAGGCCGACCGCCATGCCCTCCGGTATGTTGTGAAGCGTAACCGCCATGACTAACAGGGTGGTCCGTTTCCAGCTGGAGGACACGCCCTCCGCCTCGTTGCAGCCCGGATTACTGCAGTCCGGGTGAAGGTGGGGGAGATAGGTATCGAGGGCGATCAGGAAGAACACGCCCAGTAAAAAGCCTCCGGCGGCAGGAATCCAGCCGATACCACCGTTTAAGGAAGCTTCCTCAATGGCAGGAATCAACAGTGACCATACGGAAGCCGCCACCATAACTCCGGCCGCGAATCCCAGAAAAATTCTCTGTACAGATGCATTGACTTCTTTGCGAAAGAAAAAAACTACAGACGCGCCCAGCGTGGTCATTAAAAATGTAAATCCAGTCCCGCCGGCCGCCCATAATAAAGACGTACTCATAATAAAACCTCCTTTCGGTTTCTGAGTTAGCAATTTCTAACCCTATTCAGTATACCATATGACTGCCGACTGTGCAATGGAGGGAGGATACGAAAGTAAAGGCAGAACTGTTACAACTATTCAGCCGTATGAGATAAATTTCCTTCCCTTTTTCCCTATAAATGTGCTAAAATAGACCTGATTCGACAAAAGGAAAGGAATACCGATTTATGAATAAAAAAACACGATGGTACACACCTTTTATACATAAAGTACTTCTGGCCGCGGCTGTCGCGGCGGTTTTGGGAGGCTGCGGAAAAAAGAATGACGCAGGGCAGGAGACACAGGCGCCCGAGCCTTCTTCCATCTCGATCGAGCTGGAGACTGAGAAGAATCCCGAGCCGGTAAAGATCCTGACAATCGGTGAGGAGCCGATACCCGTACTGCCGGATCTTCCGGTTCTGGATGAGAATCCCGTTCCGGAGTATCTCCGAAACGGCGTGGAGCATCCCATTATAGCAAGCCTTCAGCAGCGGCTGATGGATCTTGGATTTATGGACAACGATGAACCGACTCAGTATTTTGGAAATATGACCGAATCTGCGGTCAAGACTTTTCAACGGCAGAATCAGCTGGCGCAGGATGGCATTGTCGGCCCGGAGACGCTGAAGGCAATCATGGCTCCTTCCGCCAAGTACTACGCGGTTTCGAAGGATGTTGATGGTGACGATATCAAGCGGATTCAGAACCGCCTTTACGAACTGGGATATCTGGCTGCTGGGGATCTGGTGACCGGACACTTCGGGGACGATACGGAGGCCGCAGTCATCAAGCTTCAGGAGGTCAACGGACTGAATGTGGATGGCAAGGTGGGTCGGCAGACGATTAACCTTCTGTACAGTGATGAGATCAAACCGAATTTCCTTTCCTATGGAGAGAAGAGCGATGTGGTGCTGGCGTGCCAGACGCGGCTGAAGGAGCTGGGATATTTAACGACCACACCGGACGGCTCGTATGGCGATGATACGGCGGCAGCGGTCAAGCAGTTCCAGGCGCGAAACGACCTGGTGGTTGACGGTTATCTCGGGCCATCCACCCGTGTGGCCTTAAACAGTGCCGAGGCGCAGGCCAACGGCCTGATGCTGGGGGAACAGGGAGAGACCGTTACCCGGATCCAGCAGCTGTTAAATAAATACGGCTATTTATCTTCGGCCAATGTCACCGGCTATTACGGGGAGGTGACGGAAAAGGCGGTGAAGTCTTTCCAGAGCAACAACGGCCTTACCGCAGACGGTTCTGTAGGCCGTCAGACGATGAATAAACTGACGGGAAGCAGCGTAAAGAAGGCGGGTTCAGGCGGTTCATCCGGAGGCAGCAGCGGTTCCAAGGGCGGAACGGTAAAAGGCGGCTCCGGTGTCAGCGGTCTGCTGTCCATCGCCAGATCCAAGCTGGGCTGTCCATACGTCTATGGTGCAAAAGGGCCGAACGCGTTTGACTGCTCCGGCTTCATCTACTACTGTCTGAATCAGGCGGGAGTACGGCAGAGCTATCTGACCTCGGCCGGATGGCGAAGCGTAGGAAAATACACGAAGATTACGAATTTCAACAGTCTCCAGGCGGGCGATATCATCGTCGTAAGCGGCCATGTGGGAATCGTGGCAGGCGGCGGCAAGGTGGTCGATGCATCTTCAAGTAACGGACGTGTCGTAGAACGTGCCTTGAGCAGCTGGTGGAGAAATAACTTTATCTGTGGATGGCGTATATTCGGATAGGAATGGTTCAAAATAAGGGTATGAAAAAAGAGAGAAAAGCAGTAAACATGATAACCGATTCACCGGGCAGTGCGTTGCTTCTGTTCGCTCTGCCGATGATTCTGGGCAATTTATTTCAACAGTTTTATAATATTATGGACTCGGTCGTCGTAGGCCGGTTCGTAAGTGAGGAGGCGCTGGCATCTGTCGGCGCTTCCTATTCCATTACCAATGTCTTTATTGCCATCGCCATCGGCGGAGGCATTGGAAGCTCCGTGGTAGTGTCCCAGTTCCTGGGCGCGAAGCAGCTGGGGAATATGAAGACGGCGATCTCCACGACACTGATCAACTTCCTGACGCTGAGCGTACTTCTCGGCACGCTGGGATTTCTGTTTAACGAGCCGATTTTGGCGTGGATGAACACGCCGGAAAACGTATTTGCCGATGCCTCCGTGTATTTAAGCATTTACTTTGTGGGACTTCCGTTCCTGTTCATGTACAACGTACAGGCGGCTATATTCCAGTCGCTGGGCGATTCCAGAACGCCGCTCTATCTCCTGATCTTTTCGTCGCTTCTGAATATTGTGCTGGATTTGCTCTTCGTAATCCGGTTCCATCAGGGAGTCGCAGGCGTTGCGGTGGCGACGCTGATGGCTCAGGGGCTGTCGGCGGTGATCTCCTTCACCATATTGCTGAAGCGCCTGAAGGCATATGAAGTGACGGAGGCGTTTCATTTTTACGACATGAAGATGATGATCAATATGATGCGGGTGGCGATCCCTTCCACGCTTCAGCAGTCGATCGTCCATATCGGGATGCTTTTGGTACAGTCGGTGGTGAACGTCTTCGGTTCCGCGGTCATGGCCGGATTTGCCGCGGGTACCAGGATCGAGTCGATCTGTATCGTACCCATGCTTGCCATCGGCAATGCCATGTCGACCTTTACTGCACAGAACATCGGAGCCGGGCGGCCGGACCGGGTGAAACAGGGGTATCGCTACTGCTATGCCATGGTCGGATTCTTTGCAGTGGTCATCTGCATAATCATGCAGCTGTGGGGGGATCTCTTCATACGCGGGTTCCTAAACGAGGGAAGCGCTGAGACCGCTTTCCAGACCGGTATGGCGTATGTGCGGTTTATTTCCTTCTTCTTCGTGTTTATCGGCCTGAAGGCGACGACAGACGGTCTGCTGCGGGGCGCGGGAGATGTGGTGGTGTTCACGATTGCCAACCTTGTGAATCTGGCGATCCGCGTGATCGTGGCGGCGGTATTTGCCCCGATTATCGGAGTACAGGCGGTATGGTACGCGGTTCCCATGGGATGGGCGGCAAACTATATCATCTCATTTATGCGGTATCTGACAGGAAAATGGAGCCGGGTTCATTTGATCTCCGGAAAATAAAAAAACAGGAATATTTGCGCGCCGTCTTTCGAAAGGACACCAGCGAATATTCCTGTTTTTTATTCCTTAATTATGAATTCTCCTATTATGAATTCCCCCTGCCATTCTGCCGGGGAAATGCCAGCTGCACTTTAAATAAATCTCCATCGATATAGATGGTAAACTTCCCGCCGAGAAGCTCCGTAAGGCTCTTGGCGATCGACAGGCCCAGCCCGCTTCCTTCCGTGGTTCGAGCCACGTCACCCCGGACGAAACGCTCCGTCAGTTCATCACCCTTGATGTTCAGAGGATTCTCTGACACATTCTTTATAGTGAAGAGTACCTGGCTGTCCCCCGCGATGACATCAACGTATACGCGGCTGTGCTCCATCGCATACTTAAACGCATTGTTATAAAGGTTTTCCAGGACACGCCACAGATGGCGGCCGTCGGCCTGAATGATAACGGTTTCCTCAGGGAAGCTGGATACCAGCTCCAGATGGCGGACCAGAAATTTTTCTTCAAATTCCCCGTTGGTCTGATAGATCAGCTCGACGAAGTCGATGTTGGTCAGCTCGATCTTTAAATTCCCGGAACTGGCCTTGGAGGCTTCGACAAGATCCTCGGTCAGAGTCTTAAGCCTCTGGGACTTTTGTTCCAAAACCTCTAAATAACCCTGAATCTTCGGGTCCTGAAGGTGTTCCCGTTTGATTAAATCCACATAGTTGATAATGGACGTAAGCGGCGTCTTAATGTCGTGGGAGACATTGGTGATAAGGTCCGCCTTCAGGCGTTCGCTGCTTACCTTTTCCTGCAGCGCGGTATCCAGCCCCCGGCTGATATGGTTGATGTTCTCAGCCAGTTCCCGCTCTTTTCCGTCAAACTCTTCTGCATTGATCTTGTATTTGGTGTCTCCGTGGGAGATCTTTAACAGCGCTTCATTAATCTGGTCCGTCTCCCAGGCGTTCTTATACAGCTGATGGAAAACCCATGAGTCCATACAGAGAAGCGCAAGGACGAGAATACCCGTTAAAATCCGGGATTCCATGCTGTCATAAGTGAAATAGACGAACGCGCCGGTCGCGATAATGACACAGTTAAAAATAAAATAACAGATGTAGCCTAAAGCCAGCCGGGTGGTAAACCGGTGGTTTTTGATATAGAGACTGATATTTACGCAGATACGGCTCGTCAGACTGCCCGTCCAGAGCGTTCCCGCCTTATAACGGCGGATCATGCTGAATGCTGCAACAATACCGACTGCATAGAGAATCACCATGCGTGCAGCCAGTTCCCCGTAATACCAGCGGTCTTCCGACAGGAATAAATGGATAACCTTGTAGCCGACGTGTTCTCCCAGAAACAGGGCGCACATGGCGGCTGCGACAAACAGAATCAGACAGGTTTCCGTGGCGATCCGGTCGATTCTTCCCAGAACAACCGCGTCGTGATCGGAATTCTGATGGCCCGTCATACTTACCATGAAATACAGGCTTGCAGCGCATCCCAGAATTCCAATGACCAGGGACACGAGGCCGATGATGAAGAGCAGACGCATATGGTCATAGGATTTGGCCGCTTCAGAGTAGGAATCCTGGACAGGATACGCCGTATTTACAGCCACAACCATGTAGTAATTGCTGTTGTTGTAAGGGTTGGACTTCTCCAGCTGGGCCGATATGGTCTTCAGCGTCGTGTTCAAATTGGTATCGACATACAGGGATTCGCCGGTTACGTAAATATAGCGGCCCAGCGCCTTAAGCTCCTCCGGATTATCAATCACGGTGTTGTTATACAGCTTGGGAGCTTCCGAATCTCCCTTAAAAGATACCCGGAATTTCAAGTTGCTGGGATTCTGAATAAACTTATAGTGAAACGCATAGTAATTCCCTACATGGGCCAGCACTTCTTTTGCCAGTTCGGCCATGGTGGTATAAGATTCTCCCGGCTCGGAATCCTGATGGTCGGGATCGTAGGAACGCCAGTCCACCCGGATGTCCTGTTCACCTTCTTCCGGTGTGTAGCGGCCATCCACCTTAAACTTTTCATTCAGATAATAGCCCATGGACTTGGCCATACGCACCATCTCGTCAACGGTATATTCTTTTACTTCCCCGGGGCCGGTGGTCACACGGACGACAGGCTTGTCATAAGCCAGCTTTCCGTTTGATTCAAATACCTCTTTATATTTGATGTAGTTGAAAATATCGTCGATGTCCGTCTTGAACTGCCGGATGAACTCCGGCGTGTCCTCATACGTCTCGTTGGTAAGCCAGCTGACGCCTTCTCCGTAGTGAGGATTGTTGTACATGATGCTGATGCCCGTCACCACGAGGATGACAAAAAGAATGTGCAGCAGGACTGCATGTTCCTTTTTTCTTTTCATATGCTCTCCTATTGCTTTTCAATCTTGTAGCCGACACCCCAGACCACCTTTAAATAGCGGGGCTCCCGCGGATTGATCTCGATTTTCTCACGAATATGGCGGATGTGAACGGCTACGGTATTATCCGCACCGATGGCCTCTTCATTCCAGATCTGCTCATAGATCTCGTCAATGGAGAACACCTTTCCGGCATTTTTAACGAGGAGCAGCAGAATGTTATATTCAATGGGAGTCAGCTTGATGAGTTCCCCATCAACGGTAACTTCCTTGTTATCATCATTAATTGCCAGACCACCGCATTTATATACCTGGCCGGCAGTCTGCTGGTTCATATTGCCCAGCTGGGTATAGCGGCGCAGCTGGGATTTGACTCTTGCGACCAGTTCCAGGGGATTGAACGGCTTTGTAATGTAGTCATCCGCGCCGATGTTGAGTCCCAGGATCTTATCGGTGTCTTCTGACTTTGCGGACAGAATGATAATCGGAATGCTGCTGGTCTCCCGAACCTTTAACGTGGTTCTGATTCCGTCCAGACCCGGCATCATCACATCCACGATCATTAAATCCACCTGATTATTCTCCAGCAGATCCAGGGCTTCATAGCCGTCATATGCTTTTATCACATTAAAACCTTCTCCGGTCAAATAGATATCTATGGCTTCCACAATCTGTTTATCATCATCACAAACTAATATACTCTGCATGTCAAAACCTCCTTTTCCATTATTATACAACGGGCAGGATAAAATTCACATTACTTTTTTCTGAAGAATCAGGAACAAAACATTTATAAATAGTGGAAAGTACAAATTATATAAGTAATATAGCAGGAGTCTTTCCGCTACAATAAAAAGAAAAAGGATTGATACAATGGGAAAAAACAGAATCTATAGTTTGAGGAGACAGAAAAAAATTCCCCAGGCATTATTGGGAGATTTACTGGGAGTCAGTCAGCAGACCGTCAGTAAGATAGAATCACAGCCGATTCCAGATATCTCATCGGAGCTGCTCTGCCGGATTGCCGACTACTTCGGCGTTACGGCCGATTATTTAATGGAGCGTTCGGAACAGTCCTGTGATTTTAATTTCGCCGACATGGATCCGAGAGAGATCGGGGATTGCCTGACTCCGGATGATAAGAAAATGTGGCTGGAAATGGGGATCCGGCTGGCGGGAAACGAATTTATGGCAAAGCATAAGAAAAAAAGCGGGAAATAATGCCTGGCGGCGGTCAGGGAGCCTGAGACACACTGACTTCACTGGACAGCTCCCTGAATGCTTTGGGCGATAACCCGGTATCCTTTTTAAACAGATGGTAGAAGTGGCTGGTGTTGTCAAACCCCACCTCCTCACAGATCTGTAAAATGGACCGGTTGGTATATTCAAGAGCAAGTTTTGCATTGGCGATGCGGATGTCATTGATAAATTCAGTCGGCGTCTTATTTAAATGCTTTTTAAAGACCCGGCACAGGTATTCAGGACTCTTCTGAGAGATGCGGTAGAGGGCGTTTAAGCCTTCCTGGTAATTCTGCTGTTTCTGCATCTCCAGCGCAAGAAGCCCCAGCCATGTCGGAATGTCGTGGGACAGCTTTAAGTTATAGGAAAGAAAATAGCTGGTAAGGAGATTGACGGTGGCGGCCCTCAAAAGGGTATTAAACCGGACGATGTTGAGCTCGTGCGCAATGGCCAGCTGCTCGAAGGAGGGCAGTAAGTTGTTTAACTCCGCAGGAAGAAGCTGGCGGAAGGGAGGCATCTCGTTCTCCATCAGCTGGTCCGCGTTGCATCCGGTACCAAGAAAAGAAAAACACGAGTCCATGGTGCCTCTGGAAACGAGCAGATTATAAAAACAGAAATCGGAAGACGGATTCTGGAAGCTGTGTATGTCCTTCGGGCGGATGAAGACTAAGGCTCCGGTGTTTACTATCTTTTTCTTGTCATTGATGTGATGTGTGGCGCTTCCCGCGCCTACCAGGAAGAATTCATAATAATTATGGTTATGGGAACGGGTGTCAGCATCCTGAAATGCGATTTTTGTGCAGATCCCGTCTTCGCCTGAGAAGAGCCAGTCCTGCTCTCTGTAAAATTCAATTTTCATCTCTCGGCTCCTTTCGTGTCTTCTGGATTACCAGTCTGCGTTTTCTGATGTTGGAAACAGTATAATAAGAAATCATTATGAGATATAGGCCTTCGCGGTATGCGGAGGGCTTTTTTTTATGTAATTGGAAATTGCTCCTATTACATAAAAAGCCCTCTGGGCAGGATGCGCACTCTTTATTCTGTCATGGGGAGGTCATTCTTACGGTTTCTATGTATGTCAATATAGCACAATAAATAGGGAAAGGCAAGACAAGACAGCGCCCTTTTTTTATGGTACATTTATGCTATCAAAATTACTTAAAACAAGGGAAATAAATAAAAAGTCTATAAAAAGTGCGTTTCTTTCTAAGAATACCGGAGGGAAATACACGGTCTGTCAAGTGCGCCAAAAAAACGCCAGATGGAAGAAAGTGGATAATTTATTACAATGAAGGAGGCAGTTATGAATCATTTTAAGGTGGCCAGCCCCAGAACAAATCTGGAAGTGGAAATTGCATTTACGAAGGCGTACCGAAGGATCCTGAAGAAGTGGCGGGGGAATAAATACAAGATTGAAGCAGAGTGTATGAAGGCCATGTATCCAGCCATCCTCCACCCGATTGAGGAGCAGGATGTTCTGGCGGGGCGCCATGAGTTCGGACCGGTAGGATTCGGAATTCAGCATCAGACCGGGGGCTTCGGATTCTATATCCACGAGGACGAAGTGGTAAAGGAGCTGGAGAACGGAGCCGGAAGCCTGAAATATCGTGAAGACTTAAATGATATGCTGGTATTCTGGAAAAAAGAAAACACGGACCACTATGTGATGGAGCACATGCCGGAACACTTAAAAAAGGCACTGATATCTGACCAGTGGGATAAGCTTCCCATGCCGGCCTGCCCGATTCTCCGAATGGCGGGCTGCTACCTGGACTTTGACAAACTGGTGCTTAAGGGAATTCCGGGGATGGTGGAGGAGCTGGCGGAATCAATGGAGAGGAGCGGGCTGGAGGAAGAACAGATTCAGTTTCTGGGGGCTTCTATCGAGATGTTTGATCTCCTGAAAGAGATGCTTCAATACTACGAGGATCAGGCCGGTGAAATGGCCGAAAGAGCAGAGGGAAAACGGAAAGAAGAGCTGCTGAAGCTTAAGGAGGCACTCTTCCAGAATCAGCGAAGGAAGCCGGAGTCCTATCTGGAGGCGGTCCAGCTGGTATGGATGTACTGCCTTATGACGCCTATCATCGATATCGGAAGATGTGATGTGTTCTTTGGTGACCTTTACTGCCATGACATAGACAATGGGATTCTGACCGAGGAGGAAGCGCTTAAGATTACCCAAAACTTCTTTCAGCTGGTTGACCATCTGGATTGTGAGACAGACGGCCGCGTGATCGTAGGCGGATATGGCCGGCGCAATCCGGAGACGGGGGACCGTTACAGCCTGCTGGCCATTGAGGCTTGCAGAACCGTAAAAGAGGTACTTCCGCAGTTCACACTCCGGTTTCATAAAGACACGCCCGAATCGGTGATGAAGGCCGCGATTCGCTGTATTGAGGAGGGAAGAACATACCCGCTTCTCTATAATGACGACGTGATCGTGCCGGGAGTCATGAGTACGTACGGGGTGTCGAGGGAGATGGCCGAACACTATATTATGCTTGGATGCGGAGAATATGAGTTTGAGCACTACAGTGTGGCAACGCCGAGCGGATCTCTCAACGCTACAAAAATCATGGAACTGGCCGTAAACGGAGGATGGGACCCGGTAGGGGGCTGGGCAATCGGTCCCAGGACGCCAAAGCTTTCCGAATGCGGAAGTTTCGAGGAGTTTTACCGTTACTATCAGGAGCATGCGAAATATTATATAGAGGCCCAGGCGGAATTTGAGGCGTATGAATATGAGATTACAGGCGCCAGGCACCCATTTCTGATGGCATCCGTTCTTTATGACGGCTGCATCAAAAAAGGAAAAGCACTTTTTGAGGGAGGCTGCGAGTACCTGGCGGGAACACTGGAGTTCTATGGCGCGGTCGATGCGGCAGACAGTCTGTGTGCGGTTAAAAAACTGATCTTCAATGAAAAACGGATGACAGCGGAAGAGATGATGGAGGCGCTTGCCGATAACTTTTTAGACTATCCGGCTGCCAGAAAAATGATGCTGGAAGCTCCGAAATACGGCGTGGATCATGAGGAAGCAGATGCATTTTTCGTAGAATTACAGGACTTTTTTAATGAGACGGCAAAGGCCCAGGCAGACCGGGTCGGACTAAAGAGTTATTTGCCGGTTTACATAAATAATGCACAGAATACCACGCTGGCGAGATGGGTGGGAGCTACGCCGAACGGCAGAAAGTCCGGGTGCGCGACAGCCAATGCCAATAACCCGGAATCGGTGGTAGAGACGAAGGGATTGACTTCCATGATTAACAGCCTGCTGAAGCCCTCTCACATAAATCACGCCGGGATGGTACAGAATTTCCGATTCACGAAGGAGCTGTTGGAGCAATCAGAGGATAAGGTGATCGCCGCCATGAAAGATTACTTTGACAGAGGCGGATGCCAGGCGATGATTACCGTAATCGGAAAGGATGATTTGAAAAATGCGATGGAACGCCCCGAGGAGTACGGCGATCTGATCGTGAGGGTCGGCGGCTTTTCGGCCAGATTCGTCATGCTGGAAAAGGATGTCCAGAAGGAGATCTATGAACGGGCCAGCTACTGAGAAAAAAATGGGAAAAATATTTGATTTGCAGCATTTCTGCCTGGATGACGGTCCTGGAATTCGTACCACTGTGTTTTTAAAGGGCTGCCCGCTTCGCTGTATCTGGTGTCATAACCCGGAATCCTACGAGAAAAGGGATACCATCTCGTACAATGAAAGCAAATGTTCGGGATGCGGCGCGTGCGTGGAGGTCTGTCCTCAGAAGGCGCACCGGATTGTGACAGGATTGCACCGGTTTGAGAGAGAGGCATGCACCAGATGCGGCGCATGTACGGAGGTCTGCTGTTATGGGGCGCTGGAGAAAATCGGCAGAACTGTGACCGCGGAAGAGGTAATCGCCGAGGTTAAGAAAGACAGGACGTTTTATGAGAAGCCGAGACCTGGCGGAATCACCATTTCCGGAGGGGAACCGTTATTCCAGCCGTATTTTCTGAGGGAACTGTTGCAGGCGGCCAGGGATGAGGGCATTCATACGTGTCTGGAGACATCAGGCTTCTGTGCCGCTGAACCGTTAAATGCGGTCATTCCTCTCACGGACTTATTCCTGTTTGATCTGAAAGGGGAGAGTGCGGCGTATCCACACTTAACCGGTGTCAGGGCGGAGAAAATATACCAAAATCTGGAGATTCTTCTTGAAAAGAAGTGTCATGTGGTAATCCGGGTTCCGCTGATCCCGGGAATAAATGATACGGAGACCTTTTTCGGCGAATTGGCAAAGCTCTACCGCCGTCAGCCGGGAATTGAGGCATTTGAAATCATGCCGTATCACGGCATGGGAGCCTCCAAGGCGGTACAGGCCGCCGTTGTACAGGGGCTGGGTAAACAGCCTGACGCGACAGAAGATGAGAAAAAGGCATGGCTGGCCGCACTGAAAGGCTTGGGGCTGCCTGTGTTTATCAATTATTTTAAAAACAAATAGCACAAAATGTGCGAGGAAGGGAGCAACAGATATGAAGAAGGTATTGAGTTTGGGGATGGCAGTGGTGTTGGCACTCAGTCTTACGGCCTGTGGAGGCAGGACGGAAAGCAAAGAGACAACTGCAACGCAGGCACAGGGACAGACAGAGTCCGCTCAGAGCGGAAAGGAGACGACGCAGGCCGCCTCCAATGTGGAGCTGGTAGCGACCAGATGGTCCGGAGGACAGTCTGATGATCAGAAGGAGCTTGTAAAGGGGTATACGGCTTCTGAGATTGTGATTGACGATGTGGCATACGATAAGTTAAAGGAAAAGGAAACGCTCAGTATGCAGAAGAGCGGAGGCGGAGACTACGACCTGATCTATGTAGCGGAAGTATGGTGCCCGGATTACGCATCGAATGGCTGGCTTCTTCCTTTAAATGACTACATTGAAAAATATAATGTGGATTTAAGCATGTATAACCAGAGCCTCCTGGACACCATGACAGTAGATGGAAAAATTATGTCGCTTCCGACATTTACGCAGACGTCCATCCTGGCATATGACGAGACTGCCATGCAGCGGTACGGCGGAGAGGTTCCCAAGACCTTCGACGAGCTGATTGCATGCGCCAAATGGTTTAAGGAAAATGAGGGAACCGGAATTGCAGTTCCGGCCATGCAGGGACAGGCGGCAGTCGATTTATTTGGTGCGATCCTCTATTCCTGCGGCGGAGAGTTTATAAAGGATGGCAAGGCTGACTTGGGAAGTGATGAGGCAGCACAGGCGATTACCATCTGGCAGGAACTCTGTAAGTATGCTATGGACGGAGCTTCTACGTGGCATGTGGACGACGTGGGGCAGGCAATGAAGGATGGCGTGGCTCCTATCAGCATCAGCCTGTCCGGCAACTGCTCCGCATACTTAGATCCGGAGCAGTCGGCAGTGGCTGAAACCGTAAAATTCGCCGGTATGCCTGGAGTCGGAGACAAGGATTATGTGGGAACCGCCAATTTCTGGGGCTGGTCTGTAGCGGCAAACAGTGAAAATCCGGATGAAGCATTTCAGGCGGCCGTATGGCTGACGAGCCCGGAACAGGAAAAGTCAGCGTCTCTGGCAAACGGATCTATCTCCGCGCTGCCGGAGCTGGCCGAAGACCAGGAAGTACTGGAAAAGATTCCGTATCTGCCCGCAGTCACAGAGGCCCTTGCGCACGCGAGGATTCTGCCTACGGCAGGAGATTCCTCCACCATGCTGACCGGCTTACAGGCAGTCTTATCAGAGATTGCCACCGATCCGGACACCGATTCGGCTGCGTTAATCAAGTCTTATAACGAGTCCTGCAAAGATTATCAGTTTGGCAGGTAGTGATAAAGGGGATGGGAGGTAAAGTAACAATGAAACGGAGAAGAAATATGCTGGAACAAGGGGATTTACTGCCCGTCCTCCTTCTTCTGCCTAGTATTCTGGTGGTGTTTGTGGTGATGTTCATTCCTCTTTTGTACGGCGTGTTCATGAGTTTTTACAATTATCATATGGGCAGTATTGATCTCAAAGAGGATTTCATAAGCATCAGCAATTATGTCAGGCTGTTTAAAGACAAGGTCTTTTTAAAAGCGGTCGGGAATACGCTGTATTTCACAGCCGCTGCCATTGCCGGGGATTTAATACTCGGTACGGTGATCGCAGTGTGGCTTCAGAGCCTTACGGGCCGGTTAAAGAGTATTCTCCGTCCCATCTGCACCATGCCGCTCCTGGTCTCGCCCATTATCATCGGTCTGATCTGGAAATACATGTTTAATATCAACGGCGGACTCATCTACTGGGTTCTGGGGCTGTTTGGAATCACCTCCAAACAGTTCCCGGGCCTTGCGGGAACGTCCACAGCCATGCTCTGCGCGGTCATAGCACATTGCTGGCAGGTCATTCCCTTTGTTATTGTGGTGCTCAGCTCCGGTCTGCTCAGCATACCGGGCGAGTATTATGAGGCGGCGGAAATAGACGGAGCCGGATTTATACAGAAATTTTTTCATATATCCCTTCCGGGTCTGATTCCGGTTTATATGGTCATCCTCCTGTTTAACGGAGTGGATGCCATCAAGGTGTTTGATATCATCTATGCATTGACCGGCGGCGGTCCAAATAACTCCACCATGTCGCTCAGCCTCTATGCGTATAAGATTGGATTTGATACCTTTGACATGGGGTACGCGATGACGATATCCAATGCCAGCATGATCCTTTCATTTCTGGTATTTGGCATTATCTTTATCCGTTATAATGCAAAAGCACATAAGGAGGGACAGCAGTAATGAAAAAATCAGCAATTGTATGCGGAAAAGCACTGTTTGGCCTGCTTGTGGTGCTTACGGTAGTCTTCCCGATCTATATGATAGTGAGCAATTCCTTTAAGCCAACGCTGTTGATCAGGAAAATGCCGCCGCAGTTTTTCTTTCCCCCGACCCTTCAGCATTATGTGAAGATCCTTAAGCAGGGGAACTTCCTGTCGTATTTTGGCAACTCGTTTATCATTGCCATGTCGACAACGGTTATCAGTATTGTGCTGGGAAGCCTCGCGGCATATGGGCTGGCAATCATGAAATCTAACTGGGGGAACCGCATTTCCACGTTTCTGCTGTTTTCCAAGCTGGTGCCGACGATCACTATTATGATTCCTCTCTATATTATTCTGGACAAGGTGCATCTTCTGGGGACTTATGTGGGGCCCATACTGGCCCATGTGTCGGTAAACGCGCCGTTTGTGGCCTGGCTGGTGCTCGGATTTATCCGGGATATTCCGGGAGACTTATTTGAGGCCGGAAAGCTGGACGGCTGTACGAGAATGCAGGTATTCTGGAAGATTGTATTTCCGCTTCTCTCACCGGCGATCGGATCCGCACTTTTACTGGTCATGCAGTATTCCTGGAACGAACTGCTGTTTTCCATGCAGTACACAAATCTCCACACGTATACGCTTACGGTCGGTGTATCCAGGTTCGTAGGGGCGATTTCGGTAGACTGGGGACAGTCCAGCGCGGCGGCTACCATTGTCATGGTGCCGATTATTATCGCGGGCTTCTTCCTTCAGAAGTATCTCGTCAGCGGGCTGACTGCCGGTGCGGTCAAGGGATAAATATAAAATATCTGATGTTACAGCAAAGAAAGAATGAACGATGGAGGTACAGGACGTGTATTTTGGAGCGCAGTATTACAGGCCGCCATTCCCGGACAGGACGTGTTGGGAGCGCGATTTTTTAAATATGAAGCAGCTGGGATTTCATGTGGTAAAGCTTTGGGCGGTATGGAACGATATTGAGCGGGAACCGGATCATTTTGTGTTCGATGATCTGGACCGGCTGACAGAGCTTGCCGGAAAGAACGGTCTGAAGGTGATTATCAATACGATACCGGAAGGGGCGCCGTACTGGCTGTATGAGGCATACCCGGACTGTCTGTACGAGACTGTGGAAGGAAAGAAAATTACCATGGGCGGACCTGCGAACCTTCCGACAGGGGGATGGCCAGGACTCTGTATGGATAATCCGGAAGTTTCGGATCTGGTGTGCAATTTTATCTTCCGTACAGCAGAGCATTACCGTGACAACAGCAGTGTGATCATCCTTGATGTGTGGAATGAACCGCACCTGGAGCCGATGTTCGATTATAAGAATGAGCTCCTCTGTGCCTGCGGAGCGTCGAAACGGGCGTTCCGGGACTGGCTGAAGGTCAGGTATGGATCGCTGGAGCGTTTAAACGAGGCATGGTTTCGTCGGTATTCCGACTGGGAGGAGATTGTTCCTCCGCCGCGGTTTGGGACATATACGGATATGATGGACTGGAGGCGGTTCTGGTTATACAATCTGGCCGAATGGCTGAAACGGCGTGTGGAAGCGGCGAGACGCGGCGCACCAGGCAAGCTGATTCAGACCCACAGTGCCAGCGCGGATTATATGGGGGCTTCCAGTAACGGCGCGCTGGGTATAGAACTGTCCGATGAATTCCTGCTTGCCCGCGAGGTGGACGTGTTCGGGCTGTCCAGCTTTCCGAAGTGGCTGATGGGAGAGACGAAGCGGGACTACGATCTTTCTCATCTGCTTCAGTCAGAAATTATCTGCGCAGCCTCCCGAGAAAAGGTTTTCTATCAGGCAGAGCTTCAGGGCGGGGCCGGCGTACCGGGATTTCTGGCTCATAAGGTTCCAAAGAGAGAGGATATCCGTATCTGGAACTGGAATACTATCGCGGCTGGGGGGAAAGGCGTGGTGTACTGGCAGTACGCTCCGGAGCCCGCGGGAATGGAATCTCCCGGATTTGGCCTGACAGGCTTTAACGGAGAAAACACGGAGAGAAGTCTGGAGGCGGGCCGCTGCGCCAAGCTCTTCGAAGCGTATGAGCTGGACCGAAGCAGGCCGGTTCCGGCCATAAATGGCATCTACCTTTCCAGAAATGCGGACTTACTGCTCTTTGCAGCAGGCGCCCAGGAAGAGAAATATGCACACAGTATCTATGGTGTCTTTAAGTCCTGCACCGAAGGGGGAATACCTGTGAGATTTGTCCATGGAGACTATATGGAATCCGCGTGGGAAGAGGGCCTGCGGGTTCTGTATGTTCCCATGTCGCTTTCCCTGTCTGACGAAGAGCAGAGCAGAATCCTTGAGTTTGCCGGTATGGGCGGCCGCGTGGTTCTGGAAGCGGCCGCAGGCCTCTATTCGGAGATGGGGGAGATATCTGCGGGTGGATCAAGCTCTCCATGTCCCATGCTGGAAGCCGCTTTTGGGGCGGAGGAGATATCTCTGGACGCTGGGGACGGAGAGATTCCGGTGCTGGATAAAGTGGGCGCTGTCCTGTGTGAAGGCCTGTATTACAGGCAGACGATGAAGGCAGCCCGGGGGAAAGTGACCGGCTGGTTTGAAGACGGAACTCCTGCTATGGCTGAGGTGGAATATGGAAAAGGGGTAATACGGTGGACCGGAACATTTCCAGGGGCAGCAGTAAAGGATGCGGGGAGCCGTGCGGCGGCTGAATTTATACAAAAGCAGTTCAAAGCGGAAGGCTATTCTCTGTTTTCCGTACTTGAGGCGCCGGAGCTGATCGTCAGACTGCTCCAGACGGAGAACGGACCGGTTATGGCAGTTGTAAACCAGACACCGGAGAGCAGACCTCTCTTTGCCAGGGAACGGACAGGGAAGGAGTGGAGCCTGGAGGTCCCCGGATATGATGGAGTGCTGTTAATTTTAGAAACAGGGGAGCAACCATAGATGGGAAAACGAATAGGGATCGTAGGTACCGGGTTTATTGCGATGAAACATTTGGCTGCGTTCAAGGCGCAGAAGAAAGCGGAGATTGTGGGCATGTGTACCTATTCCAATATGGAAAAACTGCATGCCATCTGTGAGGAACACCAGATTATCCCGTTTGCCAGTATGGATGAAATGCTGGAAAAGGGAGAACTGGATGCAGTGGTTCTCTGCAGCGTGACTGCCTGCCACTATCAGGAAATATTAAAGGCCGCCGCTGCCGGGGTCTCCATGCTGGTGGAAAAGCCCGTGGTAGGGGAGACTGAACAGTACCAGCGCGTCAGGCGAGCCATCGAACAGAACCGGGTCATGCTTTTTCCAGGACATAATTTCATGTACCGGAGGCCCCTTTCGCAGATGAAAAAGCTGCTGGACGAGAAGGCGTTGGGAACAATACTCCAGTCCTCTTTCTTCTCAGCGCAGCTTCTGGATACCTCGGGTACAGAAAACTGGAGAAGGCAGAAGGAGCTGTCCTGCGGAGGTGCGTTAATCGACAGCGGACACCACATGATTTACCAGATGCTGTATCTTCTGGGCGTGCCGGCGCGGCTTCAGGCGTTTACGGCTAATCTGCGTTTGCAGGATCTGGATGGCGAAGATACTGCTCAGCTCAATATGCAGATGACGGATGGCTCGCTCTGCGTCATCACGGAGAGCTGGGCATCTGAAGCGGCAGACCAGTTAAACGGGATACGAATTCTGGGGACCGATGGGGAGATGCACTTAACGGATGCACTCTATGTAAATGGGGAAAGACTCTGTGACGCAGAGCCGTACGATCAGACATTTGTTAATCAGGCACAGGCATTTCTCGCCTGCCTGGATGGTACGTCAGAACCGCTGTCGACTCTGGAGGATTCCGAGCATACGCTTCAGATTATACGGGCGGCCTACCGGAGCTCGGCAGAGGGAAGCGTTTACAGAACGAAATGGCATAAGTAACAAATATAAAAAGTAAAGCATATAGCTTGAAAGCTGCTGCAAAAGCGGACGAGGGATCGTCTGTGGAACGGCAGCTTTTTTTGTTAAATGAAAACAACGGGATCACAGGATAACGTGTTTCCCCTCTGCGGCATATATTGTAGTAATACAGATAAAAGGATGCTGACATGCAGATATATGTTGTAAAAAGCGGAGATAATGTAGATTCCATAGCCGCAGAAGCCGGAATTCCCGTGAGTACGCTTCTGTGGGACAATCAGATTGCATATCCATATCGCCTGGCCGTGGGTCAGGCGCTTTTACTAGATAATGAACGAAACGGAAAAATGAAGAGCCCTCTGCACGTAAACGGCTACGCGTATCCATTTATAAACCCGGAGACTTTGGACTGGACGCTTCCTTATCTGACGGATCTATCTGTCTTCTCCTATGGGTTTACGACGGATGGGGACCTGATTCCGCCCATGGCTGACGACAGCTGGATGGTAAATGTGGCGTCGGCAAACGGCGTACGGCCTGTCCTGACGCTGACACCTCTGGGAGAGGACGGAAAATTCAACAATAATCTTGTGACGGTACTGGTAAACAATCCCGATGTCCAGAAAAACCTAATATGGGAGCTGGGGCGTACGATGACGCAGAAAGGCTACGGCGGAGTTGATATTGATTTTGAATACGTACTGGCGGAGGACCGGGTGAAATATGCAGAATTTGTAAAGCTGGTGAGACAGGTGATGAACCTGTTCGGCTATCAGGTGAGCGTTGCACTGGCTCCTAAGACGGCCAGAGACCAGAGGGGGCTGCTTTACGAAGGAATCGATTACCGCCTGCTCGGAGAGGCGGCCAACCGGGTTCTGCTGATGACGTATGAATGGGGATACACATATGGCCCGCCCATGGCAGTGGCCCCGATCAATATGGTCAGACGCGTGGCAGAGTACGCCCTGACGGAAATACCGGCGGAAAAGATCAGCCTGGGAATCCCCAACTACGGCTATGACTGGCCGCTTCCCTACGAGCAGGGGGTGACAAAAGCGGAGACAATCAATAACCTTCAGGCCATCGGAATCGCCATCGATCACGGTGTTCCCATCCAGTTTGATGAGACGGCAATGACGCCGTATTTCCGGTATTGGCAGTCTGGCGTTCAGCATGAGGTATGGTTTGAAGACGTTCGAAGCCTGAGGGCCAAATTTGATCTGATAAAAGAATTGGACTTATCAGGCGCCGGCTACTGGCAGATCATGAACTATTTCCGGGCAAACTGGCTGCTGCTTGCAGATATGTTTGAGATAAATAAAGTAAAAAAATAACTATTTTCTGTTATCATCTTCAATAACTCCTGAATCGTGGTATAATTATGACAGAGTAATGGGTGTAACGTTTATTTTCATGTCTGTTCAGGAGGGATTTTATGATGAAAAAAGGAAAATGCTTTGCAGCATTGCTGCTCACGGCCGTAATAGCAATGGCACCGGTAAACGCGTACGGTATTGAGACAGCAGGGGAGTATTTTGAGATCAGTTCAGAGGAGGCGGGAGCCTTCTTATACGATGGGACGACTGTCATGGCGGGGACTGACGGGGAAATGATTCTAACTAAATCTGAGAGTGGCTGGGTGCGCCGTGCCACGATCAGAACCACCGACATGAACGTCATAACAGCGGAGATTGCTCTGAATGAGGAAGGGTTCAATACAATTCGGTACCATGCAAAAAACGCCGGAAAGGCCCAGTTAATTGTTGTAGTACCCAGCGGAGCCGCTGTGAACATGGGAACTTTTTATGTTATGGACGCCAGGGGAGACGGGACCATAGACGGAGGATGGATACAGGAAAATGACCAGTGGAAATATAAGAAGGGCGATGGAAGCTTTTTAAGCAGTGCCTGGCTGATGGATAAGGGAAAACGTTATTATTTTGGAGAAGACGGCGTTATGGCTGTAAATCAGTGGCTGAAAGGCTGGTTCTGCTGGTATTACGCCGGACCGGATGGGGCCATGATGACCAATACTGTCACGCCTGACGGATATGAACTGGACGACACCGGGGCGTACTATGATCCGACATTGAGCGATTAAGAAAACAGGGAGAACGACGCGATAATATCAACCCGTTCTCCCTGCTTCTTTATTTACTTTCGTTCTTCAATCTCGTTCTTCAATCTCGTTCTTTAATCTCGTTCTTCAATCTCTTTCTTCAGCATTTCGGTAAACGCATCCAATGTCATAGTGACATTTTCACCGGAATCGCGGTAACGGACTGCCACCGTCTGATTCTCCTCCTCCTTCGCTCCTGCCACCAGCATATACGGAACCTTCTCAAGCTGTGCCTCGCGGATCTTGTAGCCGATCTTTTCAGGGCGTTCATCGATCTCACAGCGGATGTGGCTCTTCTTTAAGGCATCATACACATTTTTTGCATATGCTGCATTCTTGTCGGAGATCGGGAGCACCTTTACCTGAACAGGAGCCAGCCATGCCGGGAATTTTCCTGCATAATGTTCGATCAGAATGCCGATGAAACGCTCAATGGAGCCCAGCAGTACTCTGTGAATCATGATTGGGCGGTGTTTCTCGCCATCCGCGCCTGTATATTCCGCCTCAAACCGCAGCGGAAGCTGGAAATCAAGCTGTATGGTACCGCACTGCCAGGTGCGGCCTAAGGAGTCCTCTAAGTGGAAATCGATCTTCGGACCGTAGAAGGCGCCGTCGCCTTCGTTGATGATATATTCATATCCCATCTCATCAAGCGCTTCTCTTAAGCTGTTTGTCGCCATCTCCCAATCCTCGTCGCTGCCCATGCTGTCTTCCGGGCGGGTGGAGAGTTCGACGTGGTATTTAAAGCCAAACATATTGTAGACCTCGTCGATGAGGCGTACCACGCCTTTGATTTCATCGGTGATCTGATCTGGCGTCATGTAGATATGGGCATCGTCCTGTGTGAAGCAGCGAACCCGCATGAGGCCGTGGAGCGCGCCGGATTTTTCGTGGCGGTGTACCAGGCCGAGTTCTCCCATACGCAGCGGCAGATCACGGTAGGAACGCGGCTGGGATTTGTAAACCAGCATACTGCCCGGACAGTTCATGGGCTTGATTGCAAATTCCGTATCGTCAATGGTTGTTGTATACATGTTTTCCTTGTAATGATCCCAATGGCCGGAAGTCTCCCACAGAGAGCGGTTTAACATGATGGGAGTGGCGATTTCCACGTATCCCTCGCGCTCATGGATCTCACGCCAGAAGTTTGTCAGCGCATTTTTTAACACCATGCCCTTCGGCAGGAAAAATGGAAATCCCGGGCCTTCGTCCATGATTGTAAACAGACCCAGTTCTTTTCCCAGTTTCCGGTGATCACGCTTTTTCGCTTCCTCAATTCTGGTTAAATATTCCTCTAAATCGGAGGCCTTGGGGAACGATGTGCCATAGATTCTGGTCAGCATCTTATTGTGCTCGTCACCGCGCCAGTAAGCGCCGGCGATGGAGGTCAGCTTAAATGCCTTCACAGGACCAGTAGTCATTAAATGCGGCCCCGCACAGAGGTCGGTATATTCGCCCTGACGGTAAAAGCTGATGGTTTCTTCTTCCGGAAGATCCTCGATAAGCTCAACCTTGTAAGGCTCATCCTTCTCCTTCATGAGGGCGATGGCTTCCTCACGCGGAAGCGTAAAATACTCCAGTTTTAAGTCTTCTTTGACGATCTTCTTCATTTCCGCTTCCAAAGCTTCTAAGTCCTCCGGAGAAAATGGTTCCGGGCGGTCGAAGTCATAGTAAAATCCGTCCGCGATAGACGGCCCGATGGCCAGCTTAGTCTCCGGAAACAGCCTTTTGACGGCCTGTGCCAGAATGTGGGAAGTGGTATGGTGGAAGGCCGCCCTGCCGCCTTCGTCTTCAAAGGTCAGGATCGTAAGCCCGCAGTCTCCGGATACAATGGTACGCAGATCCGCCGGGGTTCCATCGATCTCCGCAGCGCACGCCTTTTTTGCCAGGCCGGCGCTTAAGGATGACGCAATCTCATAGACGGACAGCGGGCTGTCAAATTCTTTTACTTCTCCATTTTTTAAAGTTACTTTCATGATGATCCTCCTTATACTCTGAGATTTATGATGCTTTTTCGTGAGACGTGATTGTTTCAATCCACATTTGTTTATTCCCGCGAGCAACGAGCCAAACGGACACGCTGGCGCGTCCATTTGGCGACTGCCGCGAGGGTCAAATACCCCGCCGCTCGCGACGTTGCAAATTTGATGCCCCGTTGCTTGCGGCGGGGTTTTTGACTGTTGAAAAGAACAAAAAACACCCCTGGACAGAATAATCCTGTCCAAGGGTGCATGAATGTCGGATGCACGGTTCCACCTTGATTTTTCACTCGTGTCCAAACGTGAGACACTGCTTCCTTAACGCAGAAGATACGCCGCCATTGGTTTGACGGTGCTCGGGAGTGGTGTTCGCCATACTGTACGGAAAACGGCTTTCAGCAGGTATGCCGTTTTTCTCTGTCTCGCATTTAGAATGGGTACTGGTTCCGTCATTGCAGTTCGATTTGCTCTTATGATTCTTAGGTTATACCTTTCTTTTTTGTTTGTCAAGAGAAAATTTATCCATTGCAATTTTGATTCGTTTCTGTTATATTCATCTGTTATACAATAGATCCGTATAACAGAAAGGCAGGACGTCTGTTCATGTTTTTATATCAGATAAAGAACGAAGCAATCGCAATACTCGGCTGCAGAAGCTATGACGGCCTGGTCGAGATTCCTGAGACAATAGATGGAAAACCGGTAACAGAGCTGGCGGCATACGCTTTTTCCGAGGGCTGGGGACGGCGGGAAATGCTAAAGGCAGCGGGAAAGATTCTGCTGGCCGACGCCGAAGGGAATGCACAAAACGGAATGGAAGCGGAGATGAATGCCTCCAGTCCCGAGGCTGTCGAACTGCCGCCGGTGGCATGCTGCGGCCACTTAAAGGAAATCATTCTTCCGCGGACGATTAAAAAAATCGGCAACTACGCATTCTATAACTGTTTTGAACTGAATACGATCCGGTGCTATAGTACGATCGAAGATGTAGGGTCCGGCCTGTTTACCGGTTGTGCCGGCATCAGACATATGGATATTCACATAATTCCAGGCCACCGTTCCTGTTTTAAGGAACTGATATCAGAATTGAGACAGGAACTTTATGTAAACTATTATACAGAATCGGAATTAACTTCACCACCTGCAAAATCAGCTCTCCAGGCAAAACTGGTATTTCCGGAAATGTTTGAGGAATCCGTGGAAAATACACCCGCCCGCATCATCATGCGGGAAATGCATGGATGCGGCCACATGTACCGCTACTGTTTCGAGCAGACCGAATTCCGTTTTTCCAAATACGATGCGCTGTTTCCCCATATCAAAGTTCAGGAGCCGGAGCGGGTCGTCTGCTCCCTTGTAATGGGGCGGCTTAAGTATCCTTTGGAATTGATGGAACCGCATCGAGGGGCGTATGAGGAGTATCTGAGGGAACACATGGGTGGGGCCGCGGAATGTGCACTGGCAGCGGGAGACACGGAAACTTATTCCTGGCTGGCGGTCCATTATGCGGACCGGAAGGAAACGCTGGATGAGATGATCGAACTGGCCGGCCGGGAAGGTGAGACGGAGGTACTGAGCGGCCTGATGGATCTGCGCCACCGGCGTTTCCCGGCAAAAAAACGGTCATTTTCGCTGTAGGCATGTAAAGCAGGAAAATGACAGAAAGAAAACAATAAAGCAGCAAAACAATAAATCAACAAAACAATAAATCAATAAAACAATAAATCAATAAAACAATATAAAGAAAGGCAGGTGAAGCCATATGATAGATCCTTTGCGGCAGCAGCAGCTCGACGAGCTGGAAGAGGTAGAAATCTGCCACGATATTCTGACAAATTCCAGAAATGAACTGTATTTAAATTTTCGCTATCTGGACGTGGCCTTAAGCAGCCTTGGATTTCTGGCGGACCGCGCAGGGCGCGGAGTGGAAACGGATGGATTTCTCATCTATTACCAGCCGGAGCATTTGATGAGTATGTATAAACGGGGGAGGGTTTTGATTAACCGGGCCTTTCTTCACATGGTATTCCACTGCCTGCTGGGCCATATGGATACGCGGGGAAAACGGGCGGTCCCGTACTGGAATCTGGCCTGTGACATTGCCATAGAATCCATCATCGATGAATTTTATGTAAAGAACGTTTACCGCCATCAGTCGGTTTACCGGAGAGAAGTATACGCGAAGCTGAAGGAAAAGCTCCGGGTCCTGACGGCGGAGGGCATCTATAAGTCGCTTCAGGACATGGATTTAACCGAAGAGGAATACGAGCGCATGGCGGCAGAGTTTTACGTGGATAACCATGAACATTGGGAGAGGGAAGAAGATCCCAGGATTCGCCAGGAGCGCCAGAATAAGTGGCAGAATAACAGAGAGAAGATGCAGACGGAGATGGAATCCTTCGGCGAGAAGGACGCGGAGGACTCCAGAAGCCTGTTGGAGGCCGTGCGGGTTGAAAACCGGGAACGGTATGATTATAAGCAGTTTCTGCGCAGGTTTTCCGTACTTCGTGAGGAGAACGAGGTGGACCAGGATTCCTTCGACTACGTGTTTTATACGTATGGAATGGAGCTGTACGGCAATATGCCGCTGATTGAACCGCTGGAATCGAAGGAGGTTCACCGCATTGAAGATTTTGTGATCGTGGTGGATACTTCGATGTCCTGCTCCGGGGAGCTGGTGCGGCGGTTCCTGGAGGAGACGTATTCCGTGCTCTGTGAATCCGAGAGCTATTTCCGGAAAATCAATATCCACATCATACAGTGCGATGAGACGATCCGGTCTGATGAGACGATTACCAGCCAGGACGAAATGAAGGCCTATATGGAGAACTTTACTATATCGGGACTGGGCGGAACTGATTTCCGGCCGGCCTTTGAATACGTGAATGGACTGATGAATCAGGGGAAATTTAAGAAACTCAAAGGGCTTTTATACTTTACTGACGGAAAGGGAATATACCCTGTCCGAATGCCCGCCTATGACACGGCCTTTGTCTTTGTGGAAGGGCAGTATGAAGATGTATCCGTCCCCGCGTGGGCGATGAAAATTATCCTGACAGAGGAGGAAATCAATCAATTATGAATATAAAACGAGCCAAGGAAGAGATAAAAGATACCATTGAGGCGTATCTGCTGAAGGACGAGTACGGCGCCTATGAAATCCCATCTGTCCGTCAGCGTCCGGTTCTGTTAATCGGACCGCCGGGGGTGGGCAAGACGCAGATTATGGAGCAGATTTCGCGGGAATGCGAAATTGGGCTGGTGGCCTATACCATTACCCATCACACCCGGCAGAGTGCGATTGGACTTCCGTTTATCGTTAAGAAAGAGTATGGCGGTAAGCCGTACAGTGTGACGGAGTACACCATGAGTGAGATCGTGGCATCCATTTACAATAAAATCGAACAGACCGGTCTTTCGGAGGGAATTCTGTTTATCGATGAGATTAACTGCGTTTCGGAGACGCTTGCGCCTGCCATGCTGCAGTTTTTACAGTGTAAGACATTTGGAAACCATCAGATTCCGGAAGGCTGGATCATAGCAGCGGCCGGTAATCCGCCCGAATACAACAAATCCGTAAGGGATTTTGACGTGGTGACCCTGGACCGGATTAAAATGATTCACGTGGAGCCGGACTACGAGGTTTGGAAGCAGTATGCGTATGAACAGTCGATCCATCCCGCCATAATCTCCTATCTGAACGCGAGGCCGGAATCATTTTGCCGGATTGAGACAACGGTGGACGGCCGTCTGTTTGCTACTCCGCGAGGCTGGGAAGATTTATCACGATTTATTGAAGTATATGAAAAACTCGGAAAAAAGGCGGATCGGGAGGTGATCGGACAGTATCTCCAGTACCCGAAGATAGCCAAGGATTTCTCCAATTACCTGGAACTCTATTATAAATACCAGGACGATTACCAGATCGATGAAATTTTAGCAGGATCGATCCGGGAAAATCTCTGCAATAAGCTAAAGCATGCCCAGTTTGACGAGAAACTGAGCGTAATCGGCCTCCTGCTCTCGAAGCTGAACAGCGGATTTAAGCAGGTGGTAAAAGATGCGGAAAAGCTGGAAATTTTAATGGCGGAGTTAAAAAAGCTGCATGATGGAAGTCTGGACGGAGATATGGAGGAACGCTTCCTCACGGTGCAAAAGGAATTCAAACAGGTCTGGGAAAAGAAGCGGGAAGCCGGACTTTTAAACCGTCAGAGCGATTACCTGCACCGGGATGTGGAACGGATTCTGGAGCAGTATAAAAAAGAGCTTCGTTTCGCGGAAGCACCGGATCCGGAGGCGGCGTGGGAGACGGTAAGGTCTTACTTTGGCCGTGAGCGGGAGCGGTATGAAAAACGGTTCGACGAGAGCGGAACCATGCTGGAACACGCCTTTGATTTTATGGAAATATCCTTTGGAGACAGTCAGGAGATGGCGGTGTTTATCACCGAACTGAATACGAATTACTACAGCATAAAATTCCTTCAGGAATATGAGTGCCAGAGATATTACCAGTATAACGAGCGCCTTCTGTTCAACCGCCGGGAGGATGAGATAAAGGAACGGATCGACCATCTGGGAAAATGACAGGTGGTGCGGATTGTCTGTTAATTTAGTACAAAGTGTATAAAAACCCAAAAACTTCCCCATAATAAAAAAAGAAAGCCACTTCAATGAGAAAGGAAATCATTTTCTCCTCTGAGAGGCGGCAGTTATCGCACGCAGGCGGGGAAAAAAAGCCGCCGGGTGCTCACAACAAGGAGGTAGTGCCATGGGTAACAAAGCATTGGACTATACAGCCCTTACCATCGCCATTATCGGCGCGGTAAACTGGGGTCTGGTAGGCTTCTTCAATTTTAATCTGGTGTCATTCCTTTTCGGCAGCATGTCCTGGATTTCCAGAATCGTGTATGCGCTGGTCGGAATCTGCGGATTATACCTGCTCACCTTTTATGGTCGCTCAGAAGTAAGTACAGAAAGATAGTAACAGGAAAATGGCGGGAGAATTGCCAGGGCCTTTGAGGCTTCGGCGATTCTCCTGCTTTTTTGTGCAGCAGGAAAGTGCTCCTGTTACACAAAAAAGCCCTCCGGGCAGGAGGCACACTCCGCGCTATGGAAATATGGCCGCTGAAGCGACCGCGCTCCAATTTTTTACCTAAAAAATATTTTGATAGTTAATTAACGATCAAAACACAATTTTGTCAGAAAATGTATATTATACACAAAAATAATTCGATTAATTGTGAATAAAATATCTATTGTTGCCATTGTTTTCCAAAACTGTTATACTGGAGACAGAACAAAAGAGTGCGGCAGGGCCGCGGAGAATGCCCTGCATCAAATTTTTTATTAGAAAGGAGACGTTATATGGAAAATGCAGCAAGAGAGAGCTATAACCTGTACATCAACGGCCAATGGGTCGACGCATCCGATGGCGGTACATTTAAATCTTACTGTCCGGCGAATGGGGAATATCTGTCCACATGCGCGGAAGCTACGAGAGAGGATGTAGACGCCGCGGTAGATGCCGCATGGGCCGCGTGGGAGAGCTGGAAGAAGACGACGCCTGCAGAGAGGGCGGATGCACTGTTAAAGATTGCAGATGTGATTGATCAGAATAAGGAGAGACTGGCTCTTTTGGAGACGCTGGACAATGGAAAACCGATTAGAGAGACCATGACGATCGATATTCCGTATGCATCCGATCATTTCCGTTATTTCGCCGGAGCGGTGAGGACGGAAGAGGGAGAGGCGGCCATGCTGGATGAGAATACGCTGAGCCTGATCTTAAGGGAACCGATCGGTGTCGTGGGCCAGATCGTGCCGTGGAATTTCCCATTCCTGATGGCGGCCTGGAAGCTTGCGCCTGTGCTGGCAGCAGGGTGCTGTACAGTATTTAAGCCTTCCAGCTATACTTCCTTAAGCGTGCTGGAGCTGGCGAAGCTGATCGACGGAATTCTGCCTCCTGGTGTCTTTAATATTGTGACAGGAAGAGGTTCGAAGTCGGGGCAGTATATGCTGGAGCATCCGGGTTTCCGAAAGCTGGCATTTACAGGATCATCCGAGGTGGGATGCCAGGTAGGATGCGCGGCTTCGGAGAAACTGATACCGTCCACGCTGGAGCTGGGCGGCAAATCGGCTAATATTTTCTTCCCGGACTGCAAATGGGATATGGCGATGGACGGACTGCAGCTGGGGATCCTGTTCAACCAGGGGCAGGTATGCTGTGCCGGATCCCGTGTATTTGTGCATGAAGACATTTATGACAGATTCGTGGAAGAGGCTGTGGAAAAGTTTAACAGCGTAAAGGTTGGCCTTCCGTGGGAGGCGGACACAATGATGGGATCTCAGATCTATGAGGCTCATTTGAATAAGATTCTGGACTACATAGAGATTGGAAAGAAGGAGGGAGCAAGGGTAGCCTGCGGCGGTGAACGAATCACGGATGGAGAACTGGCAAAGGGCTGCTTCTTAAAGCCGACGCTGCTTGTAGACGTGACAAATGATATGCGGGTGGCGCAGGAAGAGATCTTCGGACCGGTGGCGGTTGTGATGAAATTCAAGGATGAGGAAGATGTGATCCGTATGGCCAATGAGAGTGAGTACGGTCTGGGCGGCGCTGTGTGGACCCGGGATATCAACCGGGCTGTCCGTGTCTGCCGTGCAATCGAAACAGGCCGTATGTGGGTGAATACGTATAACGCAATTCCGGCCGGAGCGCCGTTTGGCGGCTACAAGAAGTCGGGGATCGGCCGTGAGACCCATAAGGTTATTCTGGAGCACTATACCCAGATGAAGAACATTATGATTAATCTGTCTGAAAATCCATCAGGATTCTATTGATTCGATGCATGAACTGAAGCGGAGACGGCGGAGAGGTGAAACTTTGACGCTTAGCGTGTGTAAGTGTATTATAATCTGCGAAAGGTAAAGAACTGCCGGACAGACTGCCGGATACAGGAATGGAGATGAGATTCCTTGTATCCAGCGGGTCTGTCCGGCAGTTTATCCTGTTTAGCCATTCTCTTCCAGTATCCCAACAATTCTTTTCATAGATTCCTGGTATTCCTGATCGGTCGAGTTATAGAATAAAAGAAGATCATCGTCAGAGCTGTCCGGCCGGTCAATGGCTGAAGGAATCGAAAAATCCACACCACTGATATATTTATCCCAGTTTTCCAGCTTCCATGTGTCCCGGCTGGAGTTGCGGTGTATCATGCGCTGATGGCAGATCTCAGGGGCAGTCACGACCCAGATGATCTCCAGGCGGGCGTTCTTCATTGCCAGCCGCTTCCGGAACTGATCCATATATTCCGGGTTCCGTATTTCGCGGGTAAACGGCGCATTAATCAGGACAATATCGTCATAATCCAACGCCTCCATGGCAATATTAATGATAGCCTCATATTCATAATTGCGAATATTGGATTCAAAAAAGTCGGAACTCCGGTTGCGTTCCTCACCTGCCACATCGAAAATGCGGTTAGACAGGACGATCAGGGTATCTTTGTCCAGATAGACGACGTGCTTCAGATTTTTTGCCAGTTGTTTCGAGATGTAGGTTTTCCCGCATGCCGGCGGTGAGGTTACCAGTATCATTTTTTTCAAGACAAATTCCTCCTCTTGCGGCCTGTAAATGGCAGACTGTGTTGATTTACGCCTATTATAAATGGTTTGCCTGTAAAAGTTCAAGGCGGTTTTCTGTAAAGATTAATAGCAGAACAGATAAAATATGGTATAATAAAATAAATTTACTTGAGAAGGAGATTCTTTATGTTTTTCGTCTTTGGAATCAGTCAGGGAAAGAAGGCGCTGGAATACGCGAAGACCGTTATCTGCGCTCAGTGCGGCGGTTATGGGAGATATCAGGTTTTTATGACCTACTCTTATTTCAGCCTCTTTTTCATTCCCATCATAAAATGGAACCGGCATTATTACGTTCAGATGTCATGCTGCAGTACCATCTATGAACTGGATCAGGAGGTGGGAAGGCGTCTGGCGCATGGAGAACAGCCGGATATAACCGAAAAGGATTTAACGCTTGTGCAGGCTGGTCGCAGAGTGTCCGGATGGAACCGGAAACGGTGTGAAAACTGCGGGTATGAGACCGAAGAGGACTTTGAATACTGCCCGAAATGCGGAACGAAGCTTTAATAAGAGTCGGATGCCAGGCTTTTAATGAAATGGTGTCCCATTTAGTGCCCCAATATAGTAAAAGCCTGTGAGAAGCCTTAAAGCGATATATCTGGGTTTGAAGGAATTGTATTGAGCTTGTAGAATAAAATAAATGAAGATGGGGTAATGCGCATTTGGCAAATATTACGCAGGTAAAGGTAGGTGAACCATTATGGATGCAACTGCTTTTTGGAAAGTAATTGGTGAATACAACAGCCAGACTATAACAGTTCAAATCATATTGATGCTGTTTCTTGTACTTGGACTAATACTGTCTTATACAGGTAAAATAAAGTGGAGTGCAAAACTGGTTCTTGGTGTCGCTAACTTATACATTGGGATTGTGTTTTTTGGCGTATTTGGAACAGAACCAATTCAATTTTTTTTCGCGCTGCCGCTGTATTTGTGCTGCGGAGGACTGTTATTATTTGAGTGCATTAAAAACAAAGATGATGTTTTGGAAAAACCCAAGAGATGGCAAAGTATCTTGCTGTTACTGTTCGTTTTGTATCCCGCGATTTCATTTCTTTTAGGCAACACTTTTCCCCAAATGGTAACTTACATAATGCCATGTCCCATAGTAAGTGTCAGCATTGCAGTTTACTCCGGTTATCGCAGAAAGAATAGATTTTTACTTTTGCTGTTGACGATTTGGGGGCTAACCGGGATAAAATCACTAATATTTAGCGCATATGAAGATATTATTTTATTAGTTGCTGGAATATATGGTGTCTGCCTTATTTTTAATAATTATAAGGGGCGGAGCGCCAATCGGTAATGCGTATTCCTGGTATAACGCGTATACCTTATTTTGCCGGTAACATGAGTGGCAAGCAGGGCACAACGGTACACACCTTTGTGCTTTTTCCTATTTGGGATCCCCATGAATGCCCCCTTGTCGGGGCGGCTGCGCTCCTTACGGAGCTATAAAACTGGCGGCCTATTGTGGCCTTAGTGCCAGCGTTTAGTCCGTTTGGAATGGAGCGTTTCGCATGTATCATTTCTACGACTGGAAAGAAAGTTTGTGGTGTCCAAAGTGGTATCCCAATAAAATAACAGTTTGAGAGAAGCCTTAAAGCGATACATCCAGGTTTGACAGAATTGTATTGAAATCGTAGAATGAAACAAATGGCAACGGGTTCATGCACAATAGGCGAACAGGGTGAACATGAATGCAAAAATTATACTTATGCTTTGTTAAATGCAATATGAATATGTGCATCAAATTGTTAATATTAGGAGTGAATTCATGACAGATAAAAAGATTGCAATTCAATTTACAGTAGTAACATTCATCATTGCTTATGCAACGGCAGGTGCGCTTATTTTTTTGGGTCAGTTTGGTTATAGAGTCTATAACTTTACAAATACATTTGGACAATTTGCGTCAAACATCCCTTTTGCCATATATATTTTGTCGCCGGGGATTGCATCTTATTTTGTACTAAAGAAAAACAAGCGAATTACCAGCTTCAGAGGATGGCTGAAAAACGTATTTTATGTAAAAGGCAATATCTATCCCTATTTATTTGTTATGTTCGGATTGGTGATATATTTTGGCATACACCTTGCTGTTTCGGGACACGCATTAACAGAGTTTCCGCTGTATGTGTTTTTACTTTCTTTGCCGGGCAATCTTATTATCGGCGGTTTAGAGGAATCAGGCTGGATGTATGTATTGCAGCCAATGCTTGATAAAAAGTACGGCTATCTTCTCTCATCCGTATTTACCGGAATAATTTGGATTTTTTGGCATATCCCTCTTTTTTTCATTCCGGGAACGAATCATGGAGATGGGCTAATTGACTTTGGTATGTTTGCTGTTCAATGTTTGGCTTTCCGATTTTTCTTTGGAGCAGTCTACAAAGTATCAGGCAAAAACCGCATATTCATGTGTGTGTTGTTTCACACGATGTTTAATGCGGCATCTGCTGTTTTTGGAACGATAACGATGAACTGGACTGGCACAATCACTGCAAATACTGCGATTATTTTTGCCTCAATAGTAACTGTTCTAATGTATTACAAAAGACATCGGCAACTATTATGAGTGTACACACTCATACTCTTTTCACAATTTATGTACCACTCAAATTGTGAAAATCCGCTTGTTGGATGTGCCCCCCAATCCCCGTATGAACGCCTCTTGGCGGGGCAACTGCGCGCCCGTCGGATGCTGGTCGAGCGGTATTTAGATTGCCCCAAATAGTGCCCGGCTTGTTCTATTGCCTTGCAAAGAGCTATGGGAAGAAAATTAGCGGATATGCGACAATATGGGTTTCATGCAGGTTTACGGGGTGTCTTAATAATACGGGGTAAGAGCTTTTAAACCGTTTTTTCGGCTTCAAGCAATAAAAAATAAAGATAAAGATAAATATAAAGATAAAGAAGGGCTTCCCAGTCAGCGGGAAGTCTTTTTTTGTAATTGAAAAGCGCCTCTATCACACAAAAAGCTGCCCGTACTTCCAGTAGATTCCTCTATCTGATTTACCATTTTCAGTGGTATAATACGTTTGAATTTTAATAATGTTTAAAAAGTTTCATGTAGTTGAAACTTTTTTGAATGTTGGCACGTCTAAAGGATAGATATAAGAAAAAAGACAGAAAAAAGACAAGAGGTAACCGAATGAAAAGAGTACATATGAAAATTAAGGCGCTGATGCTGGCGCTTCTGGTGTTTTCAGGCACCATCCAGGCTCCGGTGCAGGCGGTAATCGCCCGGGCGGAAGAGCCTGTAAAAATAAGCTATCAGGCGTTTAATAACCCTACTGCATGGAGTGATAAGCAGGCAGACGATTCGCCGTATACAGCCCCGGAGGGAACCTATATGACCGGATTTCAGGCTGAATTACTGAATCAGCCGCAGAACGTCACCGGAGGTCTGACATATCAGGTGGAGGTGGGCGGCACTGGCTGGACGGAATGGACGGCGGGAAGTGTCATGGCCGGCCGTACAGAGGGAGATGCTCCGCTTACTGCATTCCGGGCGAGGCTGACCGACGGACTGAGCAGTCTGTATGACGTCTGCTATACGGTCCAGCAGAATGGAGCGTGGACTCCCTGGGTGAGAAACGACGAGGGGACAGCCGGTCAGGAGGGAAGCGGACTTAAAATAACGGGAATACGCATGACGATTGTCACAAAGGGCGCGGCGATACCTGGAGAAAAAGCAGCCGTACAGGGCATTGACCCAAACCGCCCTATGATAGCGCTGACATTCGACGACGGCCCTCACGCACCTGTCACCAACCGGATTCTGGACAGCCTGGAAGCGAACGGAGGACGGGCCACTTTCTTCATGGTGGGAAATCGTGTGACAGGAAAGGCAAATAAGGCGGCGGTAGCGAGGATGGCCGCACTGGGATGTGAAGTAGCCAATCATACGTATGAACATAAAGCAATTACAAAACTGGGAGCAGAGGGAATTAAGTCACAGCTGGCACGAGCCAATGACAGCATACGTCTGGCAGGCGGTGTATCCCCTGTACTCATGCGGCCGCCGGGCGGAGCGAAGAGCGACGCGGCCATGAAGACCGTCGGTTCCATGGGGATGTCTGCGGTGCTGTGGTCTATCGACACCCTGGACTGGAAGACGAAAAATAAGCAGAAGACCATCGATGCGGTCATCGGCCATGTAAAAGACGGAGATATTGTGCTGATGCACGATTTGTATGGAGCAACCGCGGACGCCGCAGAGGTTATCATTCCAAAGCTGAAGGAAATGGGATTCCAGCTGGTGACAGTGAGCGAGCTGGCCAGCTACAGAGGCGGTATCCAACCGGGAAAGGTGTACAGCAGATTCCGGCCATAATATCATTGTAGAACCGCCGGAAATACAGTATAATTAATACGCCCGGCTCATCTGCATCGACAACACGCAGCGCCGGTAAATCCCCCGAAACTGTTCCGGCACAGTTTTGGAATCAAGGAAAGACGGGTATCTGCTATGGCGTTTAAGACGAAGAAAGATTTAATTAAGCATTGTCTGACTTATCCGGACGTTTACGAGGACTATCCGTTTCACGATACGGAATGGGCTGTGATCCGGCACAGGAAGAATAAAAAGGTATTTGCATGGATCTATACGCGTGAGGAAAAGACCTGTGTGAATGTAAAATGTGATCCCGAATGGACAGAATTCTGGAGAAATGCATTTCCGGGCGTTCTGCCCGGGTACCATCTTAATAAGAAGTACTGGAATACAATTTTACTGGATGGTACGGTCCCGGATCCGGATATAAAAAGAATGATTGGCGAGAGCTTTGATCTGACAATGGAAAAGCGATGAGGCAGGCAGACCCTGTATCATCGCTTTTTTATGTATTTGGATTCGGTCAAAGTAAAGTGCATGGAATTCAGATGCCGATATAGCGTATATTTTGGTGTTTTTTCTCCCCTTAACAAGGTTAAATGTTGCCTGATTTGGGATTGGATATTTATGTTTCATGCTTTAATTTTAAAATCGACCTTTTGACACCCTAATCGTATTTGGAAAGTACTTCTATTACATAAATAGCCCTCCGGGCAGGATGCGCACTTCGCGCCAGGGAAATATGGTTGCCGGAGCTCGCTTTTCATTGCTGAAATGCCTTCTCCCGCCGCTCCCGGCATTTAATATGAAAATATTACACCCTTTTAGAAATTTAGTCTCTGTTTTTTCCATATAACCGATGGTAGAATTTAACTATCAAATAAAAAGCGCGCGCAGAGAGTTGAATATAAGACAAAACAGGGAGGTTTCAATCATGAAGCATAAATTAGTATCGGTGGTACTGGCGGCGGCCATGCTGGCATCGTCTTTAACGGGCTGTGGTTCCAAAGCGGAGACAACGGCAAAAAATGACAGCGGCGCCATTACATTAAAAGTATTCTCGAACCTGCCAGACAGAAAAAATGGTCAGGGCCTGGTGGAACAGATGATTATCGATGACTACATGAAGGAAAATACGAATGTGAAAATCGAAGTGGAAGCTCTGGACGAGGAAGCGTATAAGACGAAGTTCAAGGCATACTCCATGGAAGGCATGCCGGACGTCGTCAGTATCTGGGGACAGCCGTCCTTCCTGGACGAGGTGCTGGATGCGGGAGTGCTTGCTGAGTTAAATGAGGCAGACTATGCGGATTATGGCTTTATCTCCGGTTCCCTGGAAGGCTTTAAGAAAGATGGAAAGCTGTATGGCCTTCCCAGAAACACAGACGTGGCCGGCTTCTATTATAATGAGAAAATGTTTAAGGACAACGGCTGGGATGTACCCGCAACGTATGATGAATTATTAGACCTGGCTCAGAAAATCAGCGGCGCGGGGATTACACCGCTGGCCATGGACGGCGGAGACGGCTGGCCGATGGCAATCTATCTGTCTGATATCCTCTTTAAACTGACCGGCGACTATACGGGCATTGTCAGCAACGCAGTGAGCACAGGGGACTTTACGGACCCGGCATTCAAACAGGCGACAGAGATTTTAAAAGAGACGGCGGACGCCGGCCTGTTCCAGAATGGTTACGATTCCCAGGATTACGGAACGGCCATGAACTTGTTTACCAACGGCCAGGCGGCCATGTTCTACATGGGAAGCTGGGAGGCTTCCATGGCCATGAACGAAGACATCCCGGAAGAGGTCAGAACCAATATCAGAGTCTTCACCATGCCGACGATTGCCGGCGGAAAAGGTGCGGCTACAGATATTGCGGCTTGGAACGGCGGCGGTTATGCGGTGTCTGCGAAATCTGAGGTAAAAGAAGAGGCGATCAAATTCTTAAACTATATGTATCAGCCGGATAAGTTATCCAAGTATGGCTGGGAGAACGGCGTAGGCATGTCGGCCCAGGATCAGACCAGCTACATGAGCGGGAAAGAGACAAAGCTTCAGATGCAGTTCGTAGAAGCAGTAAACGGGGCCTCCAGAGTATCCGGGACACCGGTCAATGACTGCGGCCCTTCCGCATTCAAGACCAGTATTGAAAGTGAAATCCAGAGCGTTTCCAACGGCACAATCACCGTGGATGAGTTCCTTTCTAAAATCGGCGAAGCATGCAAATAACGAACAGAGAAAAAGTATAAGCTGATTACGGCCGCCGGAGAACAAACCGGCGGCCGTAATTTTCAGAAAGGGGAAGTTTATGAAAAAATTATACAGCAACAAACTGGTCATCCTAAGCCTTGTCCTTCCGGGCCTGCTGTTGTTCGTGTTTGCGATTCTGGCCCCCATTTGCCTCAGTGTCTATTACGGATTTACAGACTACTCCGGAATGGGTTCCTACAATTATATCGGGCTGGAGAATTATCACAGACTGATGAAGGATCAGGTTTTCTGGACCTCCCTCAAGAATTCGCTCCTCTTAGCCATCGGCTTTATCTGCATTCAGCATCCGCTGGCGCTGATCGTGGCGGCAGTGCTGGATAAGCTGGGAGGACGGGGAGAAGGTTTTTTCCGCTGCGTGTACTTTGTGCCCAATGTTATCTCCGTAGCGGTTATCGCATACCTGTGGAAATTTATCTATAATCCCGATTTCGGCCTGTTAAACAATATCATCAAGCTGTTGGGCGGAGACGGCGGAATCAACTGGCTCAGCCAGGGCAGGGCCATCTGGTCGGTACTGATCGTACTGATTTGGCATGGATTTGGATGGGGAATGTTAATTTACTACACGGGAATCAAAAATATAGACCCCACCCTGTATGAGGCGGCGGCCATTGACGGGGCCAATCAGAAAACCACATTCTTGCGGATCACCCTTCCGCTGATGAAGCCGGTGATTCAGGTAAATGTGACCATGGCGGTCATATCCGCATTAAAACAGATGGAGACCGTGTACCTGCTTACCAACGGCGGGCCCGGCAACAGCACGCAGTTTGCTGCAAATTACTTATATCAGCAGGCGTTTAAAGCGTTTAAGTATGGCTACGGTAATGCCATCGGCGTCATTTTCATCATCATCTGCCTGGTGGTTACCATTTTACTGAACACCGTTTTCGCTGACCGCGATGAAGATGCGGGAAGGAGAAGCGGATTGAGCAGAAGGAGGGCGAAATCATGAACCAAACGGATATAAGAACGTTTTCCTGGAAAAAAACGCTTCTTTGGGCGGTGCTGATTCTTGTGGCGGTCGTTCAGATCTTCCCCTTAATCTGGCTGGCAGATTTTTCCCTGGCAAGCAGCAATGAGATGTTTACCAGCGGACTTCTCGTAATCCCGAAGAAGATCCAGTGGGGGAATTATGTTAAAGCTTTTATAGATGGTCATTTTCTGTTATACTTAAAAAACAGTATCCTGATAAACGGACTGGCGGTCATCCTGGTGCTTCTCGTATCGATTATGGCAGGCTTCGCATGCCGCAGAATGAACTGGAAATTAAGGGGCCTTGTGAAGACGCTTCTGCTCATGGGGATGATGATTCCCATTCATGCGACGCTGCTTCCAAATTATAAGATATTCAATCAGCTGGGACTGACCGATACCATCTGGGCGCTGCTGATCCCGTACGTGGCATTTTCGCTTCCCCAGGGACTGTTTTTGATGTCCAGCTTCATGGAATCCATTCCGGTAGAGCTGGAGGAGGCGGCAGTCATGGACGGATGCGGGATCTACCGGATCGTTTTCCGGATAATCACGCCCATGATGAAATCGTCCATCGCTACGGTGTCGATCATGACGTTTCTGAACAACTGGAATGAATTTATGATGGCCAGCACCTACTTAAGCTCGCCAAAATGGAAGACGCTTCCATTCTCGGTTCTGGAGTTTACCGGCCAGTATTCATCCAATTACGCCGTGCAGTTTGCGGTTATGGCTCTGACAGCGGCACCGGCAGTGATTGTATATATTCTGCTGAATAAACATATTACGAAAGGTGTGGCCATGGGAGCGGTCAAAGGCTAGCGCCGCCCGGCGTAAATACGCCAGGTAGCACTAGGCGCGCCCAGAAAAAAGGCGGATAGTTTAACCGGTGGAACACCCGGATCAGAATGATTATAAGGAAGTACGGCCATGAGGAAGATAAAACAGTGGGTAAATCAATTAAGTGTAAAAATGAAACTGATTTTTTATGGATATTTGATTATCACGCCGGTGTTGATTCTCATATGCGCCGTGCTTCTTTTTTATAACTATAATAAAGACCTGGAGAGCAGACTGGAAAATGACAGGAGCAGTGTCAATGCTCTGGCGGAAAGTATTTTTGTCCTGCAGTCCGATATTAAGGATTTCTCCACCTATTTCTGCATTAACGACGAGGTGCATGCCCTGCTGACCGCGAAAAATGCGGAGGAGCTGAACAAGAATGCAAAACTCTGGCTGGAGGAGGCGCCCATGCAGATCGTGCAGGACATGGTGGCGCTGAAAGGCCATATCAAGACCATTGGCATTTACCCGGAAAACGGGGTGCGCCCTTATCTGCGCTGTATGGATGCCAGCGCCTACGTGCCGGACCTGGAGACCGTTAAGAAGACGGAGGTTTACCGGGATACGCTGGACAGCGACAACGGGATCTTATGGCGGAGTGTGAGCAAATACGATAAAGAAACTTATAATACCAACCGTTCTGATAAGGTAGTCTTATATAGGGGAATCTTCGACCTGACTCAGAAGAAGACGCTGGGGTATATTGTCATCGGTGTCAGCCAGGAGGTCTTTCAGGAGCTGGGGGAGGGGATCCTTCACAGTGACAGGGAAGGCGTGCTGATTCTGGATAAATTCGGCGGTGAGCTCTCGAGAAGCGGCAGCATTCCAAAACAGGTGGCCGAATACTTAAAGTCAGACGATTTTATAAAAGAGGACTACCGGGAACGCAAACACAACTTCACATTTGGAGATTATCAAGTGGTGTGCAGCCAGAAAGAGAAGAATTCCAGCATCGTTGTCAAGGTGGTGCCCCGGTACAGCAGGCAGATGCAGCTGACGGATATCGCCTATATGCCGATTACCCTGATGATCGGAGTTTTGCTGGGGCTCCTTCCCCTGCTCCTCATCATTTCCAATATCGTGACCAGGCCGTTAAAACGGGTCAGCGAGGCCATCGTCAAATTCTCGACCGGTGATTTTGACCAGCGGGTGGAGGTGGAAACGAGGGATGAAGTCGGAGAGGTTGCGGAATGCTTTAACAAAATGGTGGAAGACATCAAGTCACTGATTGACGAAAATTACGTCATTACTCTTCAGGAAAAAGAGAGCGAGCTGGCCGCACTTCAGGCTCAGATTAACCCGCATTTCCTGTATAATACGCTGGATTCCTTATACTGGCAGGCAACGGAAGCGGATAACGACGAGATTGCGGAAAGCATTCTGGCGCTGTCACAGCTGTTCCGTCTCGTTTTAAGCCAGGGGAAGAAGGAAGTCACGGTAGCCCAGGAGATTGAACTGGTCTCCAGGTACTTACAGATACAGAAGATGCGTTTTTCCAGGCGGCTTCACTATGAAATCAATGTGGCAGACGAGGTGAAGGCGGTATATATCCCCAAGCTGATCCTGCAGCCATTTGTGGAAAATGCCATTGTTCACGGGTTTGAAAATGTCAGCACACCCTGTTATCTGACGGTAACCGGACGTCTGGATAAGGGAAAGATCCGGTTTGAGATAAAGGATACGGGAATCGGCATGCGCCAGGACCAGATCGACGATATCTGGGAGGAGGAGCCGGCTCAGTATGCCCGTCAGAGAATCGGGCGGTATGCCATTAAAAATATCAAAGAGCGTCTCGAACTCCGGTATCACGGCGATTTCGAACTGGAGATTCAGAGTGATGTGGGAAAGGGTACCAGAGTGATTCTCTGTATTCCTTTTGAGACGCCGCTCCACTAAGTTCGTGAAAGACCTCACTATACCCGATAAAGCGGGGCACGCTGAGTGGAGATGACATGTATCGCACGTAAGAGACCAAAATACGGTCTCTAAGTGCTTATAACGAGGAGGAACGGAAGTGTCGGTAAAGCTGTTGGTCGCAGATGACGAAGAGGTAATCCGCCGTGGTGTGGCGAAATATATCCGGCTCCATACGGACCGGTTTGACAAGATATATGAGGCTGAAAATGGCCAGGAGGCGATCGACCTGCTCTTAAAGTATCAGCCGGACATTCTGCTTCTGGATGTCCAGATGCCGCTGAAAAATGGCCTCGATGTGATGAAGGAAGCGGAGCGGGCGGGCCTGCATCCCATCGTAGTAATCTTAAGCGGATACGATGAGTTTAAATACGCGCAGCAGGCGCTGCGTTTCGGGGCAAAGGAATACTTACTAAAACCGGCGCGGGCCGCGGATATATTAAAGTGCTTAAACCGGCTGGTGGATGACAGCCTGGGGCTGGAAGAGCCGTGTGTCCAGGAAGAAGAGAACGGGACCAACCAGCTGGTAAAGCGGGCTAAAGAGTACATTGCCGAGCACTACATGGAAAATATCACGCTCAGCGACACCGCGGAGATCCTGGGAATAACCGGAGGCTATCTCTCCACGCTGTTCCAGAAAAGCCTCCAGTGCGGATTTATCGACTACCTCAATCGGGTGCGCATCGAAAGGGCATGCTGCTATCTGGAGCAGAATTACTTTAAGACGTATGAGATTGCGTATAAAGTGGGATTCCGGGATGAGAAGTATTTCTCTAAGGTGTTTAAGAAGGTGATGGGGATGTCGCCGAAGGAGTATAGGATGTCGGTGGATTAGATAGCACTTGTACCATGAGGCGCTATAAAAAGCAGCGGAGAGCAGGAACGGCTTATGCCGTTTACTGCTTCCAACCGCTGCTATAAGATGAATTAAATCAGCCATGCTGGAATATACCAGTTTTTGTCATCAATCGGTATCATGTCTGCGGGCATGCATATGACAGCACCAGTTCCAATCGTCGTTTTCAAGTGGGAAGCACCAGAAAAAACATTCTCTTCGCTGGGTTCCTTTTCAATTGGAGACAGGACGGAGAAATTCTTAACGGCATCCTTTGGGGCAGACCCTTTTTTAATTTCTACAGGTGTGAGAATCCCATCCTGATAGATCAGCAGGTCAATTTCTTTTTTGTTGCTGTCCCGATAAAAGTAAAGGGGCGGCTGTTTTCCGGCGTTGATGTAGCTTTTATAAATCTCTGAAACAACCCAGGTTTCAAAGAACTGTCCAGCCATTGCGCCGCGTTCTAAGGTTTCGGGACTGCTCCACTTTGTTAGATGGGCACATAAACCAGTGTCCAGAAAGTACATTCTCGGTGCTTTAATAACCCGCTTTAAAGCATTGTTAGAGTATGGCTGTATCAGAGCTACTAAGCCGGAAGATACCAATATAGAAAGCCACTGCTTTGCGGTCGGCGCCGATACGCCAACTTCTCCGGCAATGGTTTCATAGTTTACATTGGTGGCAGTTCTTGCAGCAATTACAGACATAAAGTTTAAAAAGGCAGATTCATCGGCTACCTGTGTCAAATCCTTAATATCCCTGCTGATAAAGGTTTCCAGATAAGATTCGTAATACTGCTCCAGATTAACAGCCTCATTTTCGTATAACCGGGGCATAGATCCTTTGAAAATCCTGGAATATACATCATAGATCATCATCGGTTCCATATCATCCATTCGTTTTATCAGCGTTGGAATATCCACCCGGAACGGAGGAAAATGATTTCCTGAAATCTCGCTGTTGGAGAGCCCTGCCATCCTGACTATTCCTGCCCGCCCGGCAAGGGATTCCGTGACTCTTTTCATCATATGAAAGGTCTGAGAGCCGGTAAGCCAAAAATCCCCCGGTCGCTTGTGACGATCTGCATAAATCTTAATGTAGTCAAACAGTTCCGTAGCATACTGTACCTCGTCAATCAGTACAGGCGGCTGATATCGCTGCAAAAACATTTCGGGGTCCCTTTTGGCAAATGCCCGAATGGTTGGGTTATCCAGAGATACAATTTTCCGCTCCTTTTCTGCCATACGGCTTAAAAGAGTAGTTTTACCCACCTGGCGTGGGCCTGTTACAATTAAAACAGGGAAGGTCTGACTGATATTTTTTATTGTGGGTTCAATCGTTCTCTCATAATACATAGTTTATCGTACCTCCTGATTGTAGTATATCCACCATATGGACTTTTATGCAGATAAAAAGTGCGATTTTATTTTTGCATAAATATATCTTGAAGTCAAGAGGTGTAAGTAGAAGTATCATCTATATTTCTTTGTTTCCCCTGTTGAGTTCCTTGACCGAAGAACGTTCAATAAAAGTGGTGTCCAGAAATATGTGACGGGGGGCGTCTCCAGGAGCATTCTTTTCGAGCAGATGATCCAATAGGAAACGGCTTATTTCGGTACCAATGTACTGAATGTTATGTCCAATGGTTGTGATGTTTTCATATTGTGACAGCGGATTTTCGTCGTAGGCGATAACACTTATATCATCAGGAATTTTATAATGCAGTTTCTTTAAGACAATCATAAGGGCCGTAAGAACATCCTGAGTAACGGCAATGATTGCGGTGGGCCTGTATTTTGTGATGGCATCTTCAATGATGGAAGCGGAGTTTTCCAATGGAAGAGGCGATATATAATTACCTTCATACGAATCAATTCTATTAACTGCCAGAGTATGCAGTAAACCCTCTTTTCTGTCTTCTGTAGGGCAGATAAGCATAATATTCCGATGGCCTCTGTCGATCAGATATTGTGTCAGTTTGCTTGTAGCGGCGTAATCATTACACATGATAGAGTCGAATTGTTGATAGGCATTCCCGAGAACCTGAAGGGAATAGACATTTGAAGAATTCAGTAATTCAAGTACATCGGAATCTTCAAACAGCGGGGTGAAGGCAATGGCCTCTACACGTGCGGCAAGAAGCGTTTGCAGATTTTTTAAAAGGCTGCGTTCATAAGTGCTGTTAAATGACAGAATGACCTTATAGTTGAATTTTTCCAACTCTGTCGTGATTACGGCAGCAACCTGGTAGAAAACAGGATTAAAAATGTTGGTAATGACGAGACCAACGGTACGGGAACGGTTAGATTTTAAGCTGCGGGCAACTGTATTGGGGATATATCCCAACTGCCTTGCGGCATCAAGAACTTTTCTTGCAGTGATATCTGTCACGGCATTGCTGTCGGAATATACTCTGGATACCGTCGCTACGGAAACGCCGGCCAATTTTGCAACATCTCTACTGGTTACCAAATTTACACCACCTTAGTTAAATTATCATAAGTAAAACATGCACATAAATAGTTTTGAGACAATGTGCACAAAATATATTGACAAAAGATGTCCGAAATGATATTATCTGAATATAAATTATACTATTAATTGGCTTTTTAGTAAAGAAAAAAACAAAAAAATATTAAAAAGTCTATTTTTTTTAGAAAAGTTGTATACGTTTACATTTTGCTGATTATTAAAATGGGCGATGAAAGGAGGGACAAATTATTTTTTTGGTAAAAAATGTAAACGTATACATTTTAAAACATATGACTAAAAGGAGAAGATAATCTATGAAAAAAAGAATGGTGAGCAGTTTACTGGCAGTGGCAATGATAACGACCCTTCTCGGAGGCTGTGGTACGAAACAGGGGGAGACTACAAAGACGGAACAGGCTGTTGCAGAAACAGAAAAAACAGAAGGAAATACCGATGCGGCTAAGGAATCGGAAGTTTTAGCAGGTGGCACGGAGGTAGAGCTGTCCTTTTGGTATCCAATCAGCCAGGAATCAGAGGCCAACTGGTATGCAATGATGGTTCAGAAATTTAATGAAGAGTATGCGGGCAAGATAAAGATACTTGAAACTGCTAATACACGGGGAGAGTCCTTTGCCTATGAGGATAAAGTCAGCGCTGCCGCTGCAACGAACAGCCTTCCGGATATTCTGATGGCAGATGGACCAAATGTGGCGAGCTATGCATACTCCAATATGTTTATTCCGATAGAAGATTATTTTACGGAAGAGGAAATGAAAGATTTTCTTCCATCGACAATCGCTCAGGGAACGTATGACGGCCATTTCTATGCAGTAGGTATGGGGGAGGGAATTATTAATATTTATTATAATAAGGATATGCTGGATGCAGCCGGTATTACAGCTCCTGAAAAGATTGAGGACGCATGGACATGGGACGAGTATTATGAAGTCTGCAAAAAGTTGACCAAAGATGGTATCTATGGGGGGAATTTTATTCAAGAGAAGAGCGGTGAATGGATTATTGTGGCATTCCAGCCATTTTTAGTTGCGAATGGGGCACAGCTGCTTTCCGACGATGGCAGCAAAGCGGAGGGATATATAAATTCAGAGAAGGCCATCCAGACGGGTATCTATCTCCAGAAGTTTGCAGATGAGGGGCTGATCAATGTCGATCCTACAGCGACAGAGTTTCAGGAAGGCAAATGTGCAACCAAGCTGGCGGGAGCATGGATTATACCAACGCTTGAACAGGCTGATTTTAATTGGGGGGTAACGTATATTCCGCAGAAAGAGGCTTATGCGGGAAGTACATCAGGCGGCTGGACAGTAGGCGTTACGCCAAACTGCCAGAATGCAGATGCAGCCATGGAATTTATTCATTACTTATCCAGTCCTGAGGCCTGTGCAAGCTTTACCGTAGACGGACCGGCTTACCCGCCAGTGCGGTATTCTGCGTATGATTTACTCGATATTTATGATGATGGACCGAATAAGATCATAAAGGAAACTTTATTTGAAGAAGGTCATGCACGTCCGGCCACACCAAACTATCCAATCTTTACACAGAAATTCTCAGAAGCGTTTTACGACATTCTGTTAGGTGCTGATGTGAAGACTTCTCTTGATGATATTGCAAACTCCTTCGATAAAGAGTGGGAAGCAACGTATGCAAAGTAAATAATATGGGAAGGGAGGAAGCCTGGTGAAATGGGTGAGGCAAATTTTAGAAAAATGAAATCCAGCTATTCCAGGAGACAGAGAAATACAGCCTATATTTTTGTAGCACCGGCGTTAATATTACTCTTGCTATTCCTTATTATACCTGCATTTATGGCTTTGGGGTTTAGCTTTACAGACTTTTACGTCCTGGCACCAGATCGTATGGAGATGGTGGGAGTGGATAATTACGCTTCATTGCTCTCGGATGAACTGTTTTTTAAATGTTTACGAAATACTTTTTATTTTACAGTAGTAATTGTGCCGGTTGAAGCAGTAATCGCCATGGGTCTGGCTATTTTAGTAAATCGAAAGATTGTTGGACGGACATTTTTCAGAACCGCCTATTTTGCTCCTGTGATTTCATCATTAACCGTCGTATCCATTTTGTGGGTATGTTTATACAACCCGAATGACGGTCTGTTTAACGCAATTCTGAACATGGTCGGGCTGCCTAGTCAGCGCTTTTTACGAAGCGCTGACCAGGCAATGAATTCTATTCTGGTCATGTCAATCTGGCAGGGAGTTGGCTATCAGATGATCATCTTTATTGCAGGATTAAATGGAATATCACAGGAACTTTATGAGGCGGCGGCCATCGACGGGGCGAATTCCGTGAAGAAGTTCTTCTATATTACACTTCCAGGATTAAGAAATGTGATCTCATTTATTGTGGTTTACGTAACGATTCAGGCATTTAAGGTATTTACACAGCCTTATATTATGACCTTCGGAGGGCCTCAGAACAGCACCAGGACGTTGGTATACTATATTTACCAGCAGGGCTTTCAATATAAGAAGGCTGGCTACGCATCTGCCATGGCAGTAGTCTTTTTCCTGATTGTGGTATTGGTGTCCATGGCGCTTAAACGTCTTTTAATTGAACGGGACTGAGAGGAGGAACGAGAGTGGGAATTAAAAAAAGCAGACTGCTTAACCGAATACTGATGTATACACTCAACATTTTTCTTGCCGTCGTGTTCCTGGCTCCGCTTGTATGGATGGTGGTATCATCAGTAAAACCTGAGGTCAACATATTTGCAGATATGACTTCCGTGAGGGCATTTCTGCCCATTAGCGGGAGCCTCGATAATTACCGGTCTATCCTGGAGAAGGGGGAGATCGTGAGAACAATGCTTAACAGCCTTTATTACGTTACGATTATGATCGGATTGGGATTAATCGTTAATTCCATGTGCGGTTTTGCTCTTGCAAAGCTTCAATTCAGGGGGCGTGATTTTTTGTTCAGCTTGATTGTAGCACTTATTATTATTCCGTTGGAAAGCATTATACTGCCGTTGTACTTTATGATCTTTAAGTTCAAGATGCTGAACACTTTTTCTGCACTTATAGCGCCGTTTACGGCCAACTGCTTCAGTATCTTTCTGTTTCGTCAGTTTTTCGTGGATATTCCGGATTCACTTCTGGAGGCAGCATATATTGATGGAGCGTCTCCTTTAAAGGCATTTTTTAAGATTGTGCTTCCTTTGTCGTTCCCGGTGTACGCGACCGTGTTGATTCTGCAGTTTATCGAACACTGGGGAGACTTTTTATGGCCGGTTTTGGTGACCGACGACAGGACAAAGACCGTGCAGCTGGGACTTCAGACGTTGTTTACGGCCCCTCCAGTTCACTATGGACCAATTTTTGCGGCGTTGACATTAAGCACGCTTCCGGTAGTAGTCATGTTTATTTTCTTCCAGAAGTATTATGTACAGGGTATCGCCCAGTCGGGGATAAAAGGATAGGAAAGGATTACAGAATAAAAATGGGCAATGTAAATAAGAATATAGAAGAAGCTGCGAGGGCGACAGCCTATGTTATGGAGCGGCATGAGGAAATTAAGAATAACCCGCTGAGACAAAAGTATCATTTTGAGGTTCCGGCTGGCTGGTGCAACGATCCTAATGGTTTTTCCATCCTGGGTGGAAAATACCATTTGTTTTACCAGCATATGCCATATGTATCAGAACCAGGTGATTATAAGATGTATTGGGGGCATGCAGTCAGTGAGAATCTGGTAGACTGGGAAGACCTTCCGGTAGCATTGGCACCTGTTGACGAATGTGATGGGGGAGGCTGCTGGTCTGGCTGTGCGCTGGAACTTGATCAGAAGGTATATTTAATGTATACGGGACTCGATGCCCGGAATGGTATGCAGCAGGGGCAGTGTATGGCTGTCAGCGATGATGGGATACATTTTACAAAGACAGAGGACAGTCCTATTTTGGCTGATACTCTTTGCGAAGCAGATAAGAAGGACTTCAGAGACCCTTACATTTGGCGTCAGAACGGGGAGTGGAATATGATTCTGGGATCTACAAAGGATCATTTTGCACAAGCACTCCTTTACCGCTCAAATGACTTAAAAAACTGGCGTTTTATCAATACAATGGCCGAGAGTCTGGGAGAATTGGGGTCTGTATGTGAGTGCCCTAATTTCTTTGAAATTGGGGGAAAACATATCCTGTTTATTTCGCCGCACGGGTTGAATCTAAGAAAGTCGGTATATTTAACCGGGAACTTCGATTATCCGGCCGGAAAGTTTTTCTGGGATACGTATGGGGAAATTGACTGGGGAATGGATTACTATGCACCGCAGGTAATTAAAGACGGAAACGGCCGCTGTATTATGATTGGCTGGATGAACAGCTGGAACTGGATGCCGTGGTGTGACGGCACCTATTATACATCGAAAATGGGCTGGTGCGGTGGAATGGCACTGCCCAGAGAACTGCGTCTGGATGAACTGGGACGGCTGCATTTTGAGCCTGTACAGGAGCTAAAGAATTATCGGACTGAACCGGCAGAAATGGTTTCCGAAACTGCAGGCGAAGAGGGGATCTCCATAGAAACGGCAGATAATTCCCATTGTGAAATGATAATTGATTTTAACTTGAAGGGGACGACGGCTGAAATCATCCAGTTGGAGGTTAAGAGCAATGAAAAGGAGAAGGTTCTTGTAAACTTAAACCTGAAGCTTGGAGAAATAGAATTTGACCGTTCCCATACCTTTGACCATTTGAAGAGTAAAAGACGCTGCTCTTTCCGCTCGGTCAGTGAAACGGCCTGCCGTATTCATGTGTTTATTGATTCCGCATCGGTGGAGTTGTTTACCGATGACTATATGACCTGTATGACAAATACAGTTTATGTTCCAGAAAATGCAGACCGTATTAAAATACGCGGAATAGGCGGTATGGTTAAGATTTTAAAGGTTCAGTCCTGGGCGATCAAAAAAAATTGAAAATTTATATTTCTAAAAAAATATCTCTTGACTCTCACGCTGCGTCATACGTTATAGTAAAAAATGAAGGCGGTGATAACTATGAGACTGACAGTAAGCGAGACAGCAAAATTAACAAATATCAGTGTGCGCACACTCCATTACTATGATGAAATAGGGCTGCTGAAACCAACCGACACGACGGAGGCGGGGTACCGTTATTACGACGAGGAGGCGCTTACAGCGCTGCAGCAGATTTTGCTGTACCGGGAACTGGATTTTCCTCTGAAGGAAATCAAAGACATGTTGTCGAAGCCTGACTATGACCGCCAGGAAGCACTTGCGGCCCATAAGTCGCTGCTCTTGCTGAAGATCGAGCGGCTGCGCCGGCTGACCGGACTGGTGGACAGTATGATGAGAGGAGAAAACACCATGAGTTTTCAGGAATTTGATATGCACGAGATAGAAGAAGCAAAGAAAAAGTACGCGAAAGAAGCGAAGGAACGCTGGGGTGACACGGAGGCGTACCGCGAAAGTGAAAAGAAGACTTCCCACTACGGAGAGGAAAAGTGGAAGGCTTTAAACGGAGAAATGAGTGATATTTTCCGGGAATTTGCGGAGTGCGCCCAGGCTGGTGAGACGCCTGAGGGCAGCCGTGCGGCCGGATTAGTGGAGCGGTGGAGGAGCCATATCACCGAAAACTACTACGAATGCACCCTGGAAATCCTGGAGGGACTGGGAAAAATGTACGTGGGGGACGGACGTTTTAAAGAAAATATCGACCAGTTCGGCGAACACACAGCCGAATTTATGAGCCGGGCGATAGAAAGCTACTGCAAACGGTAAATAATGGAAAATGGGCTGAAAAGCGCCGCAAACGTGGTAAAAACACAAAAACACAGGAAAATAGCAAAAAAGTACACAAAAAACGCTGCGCCATAGCATTGTATAATAGTGCATAATGACATGAAATAAAGAACGCCTAAAAAAGTACAGTATGGTTACAAGAGTATATTTTCATAGTTTTCAGTTTAGAACCTCTTTTGTCAATTGTAATAAATTTTAAGAAATCGGGTGACTTTTAATTAAGAAAAAAATCACAGAAAGAACATTGACTTTAAACGTTTGGAGTGATAAACTGACTCTCGACTTGAGGGCATAGGACAACCGAAAGTCATGACACAATTCTAAGACATAACAAAAAGACACCTATGTAGTCGCAAGGAGGAGAACAATTATGAAACTGACAGCAAAGAAACTCGTACTTACAGGCATCGCGGTATTAACTATGGCATCAATCTCTGCATGTGGCAGCGGTACAACTGCTGAGACAACTGCAGCAACAGAAGCTGAAGTTACAACAGAAGCAACAACAGAAGCAGTTACAACAGAAGAAGCTGCAGATGAGACTACTGAAGGAGAAGCTGCAGACGCAGAGTCTACAGAAGCAGTAGATTCTGAGGATGCTTCCGCAGAAGAGTCTTCTGAAGAAGTTGAAGCTGCATCTCTTGAAGACGCAGAAGCAGTAACAGAAGAAGCTACAACAGCAGCGAACTAATCAGAACTGACATAAGCTGTTACAGCAAAAAAGCAATTTATTTGGGCGGAGACGAGTGTCTCCGCCCTTTCTGATTATAAAAGAAGAAAAAAGTTGACAAACGCTTTCCGTTATAACAGAATAGGGATAACGGGAAAGGAGGCGTCACATGAAGATTACTTATATCCATCACAGCTCTTTTTTAGTGGAGCTGGAATCGGTTTATCTGCTGTTTGATTATACGGAGGGAACGATTCCCGGGATGAAGCGGGAAAAACCACTTCTGGTATTGGCAAGCCACAGGCATGGAGACCACTATTCGCCTGTGATTTTTGATTTGATAAAGGAACATGGAAACGTCAGGTTTGTCCTGTCCAACGATATCTGGAGGAAGCGCCTGCCGGAGGAGGTGCGGCCGCTTACGGATTCCCTAAAGCATGGGGAGACGGCGAAGTACAGGCTGGAGAACGGTATAATCCGGCAGCTCACGGGAACTCCGGAGAATCAGATAGAAGATGGAGTGATATCTGACGCCTGTTTGACCATCCATACTTATAAATCGACGGATGAAGGTGTGGCGTTTCTGATTGAGGCGGAGGGCAAAACCATCTATCATGCGGGAGACTTAAATAACTGGAGATGGGAGGGCGAACCGGATAACTGGAACGACTCCATGGCTAAAAAATACAGTGCTCAGATTGATAAAATGGCCGGAATGCACCTGGATGTGGCTTTTTTGCCGCTGGATCCGAGGCAGGAGGATGATTTTTATCTGGGAATGGACGAATTCCTGCATAAAGTGGATGTGAAACATGTATTTCCCATGCATTGCTGGGGAGATTATTCTGTGATAGGGAAGATCCGGGCACTCGGCTGTTCGGCCGGTTACAGAGACAGGATTGAAGAGATTACTGGGGATGGGGAGGTCTTTACAGAGGAAGATGAACGTTTCGTGTGAGTTAAGCGGGGAGGAACAGCGGGAGATCCTGGACGCCGCCATGCAGGCGGGCCACATTCTGCTGGAAAATGGAGCCGAGATTTTCCGGGTGGAGGAGACGATCGACAGAATTTGCCACTATTACGGAATCGAGTCGGGAAACGCATTTGTGTTGAGCAATGGGATTTTTATTACCTCGGGAAATGAGAGGGAAGAGATCTTTGCAAAGGTCCAGCATATCCCGGTGAGCGGAGTCCATCTAAACCGGGTGGCCGCGGTGAACCAGCTGTCCAGGGAGATCGTGGAGGGGCGGTATACCATAGGCGAAGTGAGGGAACGGCTGGATGAGATCCGCGTCATGCCCGGAAAGACGAAGACCATGCAGATCCTGGCCTCCGGTGTGGGAAGCGCATGCTTCTGTATGCTGTTCGGGGGCAATTTCATGGACAGCGCGGCGGCTTTTGTGTCGGGCGTGCTCCTGTATTTTTACGTGCTGTATATCAGCGGCCCGCATTTATCGAAGATTGTGGGAAATATCGGAGGAGGTGCACTGGTGACCTTTCTCTGTTCCGTGATGTATCTGCTTTCCGTAGGGCAGCACTTGAATTTCATGATTATCGGTTCCATCATGCCTCTGGTGCCGGGAGTGGCGTTTACCAACGCCATACGGGATATCGCAGATGGGGACTACATCTCCGGATCCGTGCGGATGCTGGATGCTCTGCTGGTATTTTTCTGTATTGCCATGGGCGTTGGACTTGTGTTCAGCCTGTTCCGTGGGCTGACGGGAGGTGTGATGCTGTGACACTGCTCATTTCTGTGGCGGCGGCCGTCGGAGGGACGGTATCATTTTCCCTCCTGTTCGGGGTTCCCACAAAGTATTATCCATACTGTGGACTGATCGGCGGAGCCGGATGGGCCGTTTACTCCATTTTGATTCAGAGCAGCACCGCGCCGGCTGCTGCGCTCTTTGCCACGATCGTGGTGATCCTGCTGTCGCGGCTTTTTGCGGTCAGGGAACGGTGTCCGGTCACCATATTTCTGATTTCGGGCCTCTTTCCGCTGGTACCCGGCGCGGGGGTGTACTGGACCGCCTATTATATCGTGACAAATGAGCTGGACAAGGCGTCCCAGACCGGTTATATGGCCCTTAAGGTGGCGGTGGCCATCGTCCTGGGGATCGTGTTTGTGTTTGAACTGCCGCAGGGGATATTCAGGGTGTTTTCGAAGAAAGAAGAGAAACAGGGTAATCCGCGAAGCCGGTAACAGGCCCGGCGGAGTGCTCATCATAAGGAGGTACGGCATGAGGATGCTGATTAAAAATATCCGGATTGTGAGTCCGGGAAATGGACTCGACAGAACGGGTTCTATCGTAATTTCGGACGGAACCATTCTTCGCGTGGGAGACTGCGCGGAGACGGACGGTGAATTTGACACGGTCATCGACGGCAAAGGGCTCGTCGCGGCGCCGGGACTCGTGGATGTACACGTGCATTTCCGGGATCCGGGGCTTACGTATAAAGAAGATATTCATACCGGCGCTGCCGCTGCGGCAAAAGGCGGTTTCACGACGGTTGTCTGCATGGCGAATACGAAGCCGCCGGTGGATAATGTGGAGACGCTCCGGTACGTTATCGAGGAGGGAAAGAAGACCGGGATTCATGTGCTTCAGGCCGCCGCGGTGACAGTGGGACTCGCCGGGAAGGAACTGACCGACATGGAGGCGCTGAAGGCCCATGGGGCGGCAGGCTTTACTGACGACGGGATACCGATCATGGATGAGAAGCTTTTAAAGACAGCCATGGAGGAGGCGGCGTGTCTGGATCTTCCGCTAAGCTTCCATGAGGAAGACCCGGCGTTTATTGTCAACAATGGAATTAACCACGGCGCTGTCTCGGACGAGCTGGGGATCTATGGCTCACCGGCACTGGCGGAGGATTCTCTGGTAGCCCGCGACTGCATGATCGCCCTGCACACAGGGGCCGCGGTGGACATTCAGCATATCAGCTCCGAGGGAGCCGTGCGGATGGTGAAGCTGGCGAAGGAGCTGGGAGCGCGGGTATACGCGGAGGTTACGCCGCACCATTTTACACTGACGGAAAACGCGGTTCTGGAGCATGGGACTCTGGCGAAGATGAATCCGCCTCTCCGGACGGAAAGGGACCGCCAGGCCATTATAGAGGGATTAAAGAACGGCAGCATCGATATGATTGCCACGGATCACGCCCCGCACAGTGCAGAAGAGAAGGCCAGACCGCTGACGCAGGCGCCCAGCGGGATTATCGGGCTTGAGACGGCGCTGGGGCTGGCAGTCACGAATCTGGTTCGCCCGGGCCATTTAAGCCTGCTTGAGCTGATGGAGAAGATGAGCCTGAATCCGGCGAAGCTCTACCATCTGGATTCCGGTTCCGTGGAAGAAGGTAAGGCGGCGGACCTGGTGCTGTTTGATCCGGAGGAAGAGTGGACCGTAGGGGAATTTGCGTCGAAATCCTCTAATTCCCCGTTTACCGGAAGCAGACTGTACGGAAAAGTAAAATACACGATCTGCGGCGGGAAAATCGTTTATCGGGACGGAGAATAAGGCCGGAGGGGGAAGATTTGATGAATAAATATACGACTATCCTTTTCGATGTGGACGGAACGCTTCTCGATTTCGATTCCGCGGAGGAAAATGGGCTTGCCAGTGTGTTTAAAGAGTATGAAGAAAGCGGAGCATACCGGACAGCGGATTTAATCGGGACGTACCGCAGGGTGAACCGCGATCTGTGGGACGCCTATGAGAAAGGTCTCATCACGAAGGACCATATTACGGATACCAGATTCGGCGCCGTATTTGAGGCCCACGGCATTACTGCCGACGGGATACAGACCGAGCACAATTACAGGGAAATCCTGAATCATACGGCGATTGTCATGCCGGAGGCCGTGGAGGTGCTGGAGTATTTGCAGGATCGGTATGACCTGTATGTGGTGACAAACGGTTTTACGGAGACTCAGAAGATGCGGATGGCGGATTCCGGTCTGGACCGGTACTTTAAGAAATCCTTTATTTCAGAGGAAGTCGGGTATCAGAAGCCGCAGAAAGAGTATTTTGACTGCTGCTTTGAGGCCATGCTGGGAGCGGAGAGAGAACGGACCCTGATCGTGGGAGACTCCTTAAACTCGGATATAAAAGGTGGAAATACAGCGGGAATCGACACCTGCTGGTTTAATCCGCAGGGGGCTGTTCTTACCGCTGGTGTCAAGGTTGACCGGGAGATCCGGTCGCTTAAGGAGCTGAAGGAATTTTTGTAGTCAGCAGGCGGAACTGCCTGATAGATTGTCTGATTTGTGTAAAGGGAGGGCGTGCATGGGGATAAATGGAGGTGAAAACGGAATGTTTGTGGATTATGACCACAGCATTGTGAGTCTGAGCTGTTCGATACTGAAGCATTATGGGGCAGAATACCACCATAAGACGTTCGAACCGATGGATGAGCTTCTTCAGCACCCATACAAGCATGTGGTGATTATGCTGTTTGATGGCCTGGGGATGGAGGTGCTCCGCCGCCATCTGCCTGAAAACAGTTTTTTAAGGAGCCACGCGCTTGGGGAACTGTCCTCGGTCTTTCCGCCGACCACCACGGCCGCGACGACTTCCATCGAGAGCGGCTTAACACCGGCGGAACACGGATGGCTCGGCTGGAATCTGTATTTCCCTGAACTGGGCGATATCGTTTCGCTCTTTCCCAACACCCGGAGAGGTACGCAGGAGCAGGCCGCAAAGTTCCATGCGGCGAGACAGTATCTGCGGTACCGAACGGTCTATGAGAAAATAGAGGAGACGGGGAATGCAAAAGCATATGTCGTCTCTCTGTACGGCTCCGCCAGAATTACCAAATATGAGGAGCTGTTTGACACGGTAAAAGGCCTGTGCGGGAAAGAAGAAAGAAACTATATTTATGCCTACTGGGGTGAACCGGATTATACGATGCACGACGCCGGATGCTGTCATGAGTCGGTTACTGAAATTATCAGGGACATTGACCAGCGCGTTGAGCGGCTCTGCCGTGACCTCGAGGATACGCTTCTCATCGTGACGGCCGATCACGGTCACGGAGATACCGGATATTTCCTGATCCGGGATTATCCCGAACTGGACCGGATGCTGGAGCGCCCGCCTGTGATAGAAGCCAGGGCGGCGTCCTTCTATGTGAAACAGGAATACCTGGCGCAGTTTCCGGATCTGTTTAAACGGCTCTTTGGGGATCAGTTTTTGCTGCTGTCCAAAGACGCGGTTCTGGGGCAGAATATATTCGGAGGCGGTGTTCCCCATCCGAGATTGCCGGAGCTTATGGGCGACTATCTGGCGGTAGCGGTAAGCTGCATGGGGATCAATTACGAAGACAGCGACAGTAAATGGAAGTCCAATCACTCAGGCTTTACGGAACGGGAGATGAAGGTTCCTTTTATCGCGGTGGAAAAAAGGTAACGAATGAAATGAATCAACATTATGAGCAAATAAGGAGGTACAAAATATGCTGCAGGCAGGAACAAAAGCACCAGATTTTACATTGAACGATAAGGACGGCAATCCCGTAACACTCTCCTCTTTTCTGGGGAAGAAGGTGGTTCTCTATTTTTATCCGAGGGATAACACACCGGGCTGCACCCGTGAGGCGTGTGCCTTTGCCGGCGCATATGCGGGATATCAGCAGAGGGGCGTGGAAGTCATCGGAGTGAGCAAGGACAGCGTAAAGAGCCACAGCAGCTTTGCCCAGAAACATGAACTGCCCTTCATTCTGGTATCCGATCCGGAGCTGGAGGCCATAAAGGCGTATGACGTCTGGCAGGAGAAAAAGCTTTATGGAAAAGTGTCCATGGGCGTTGTCAGAAGCACCTTTGTGATCGATGAGAATGGTGTGATCGAAAAGGTCTTCGAGAAAGTAAAACCGGATACGAATGCACAGGAGATCCTGGAGTATCTGGATGAAAAGGCAAATGCATAAAGAAGGTACGCCGAAAAACCGGGGGCAGTGACAGCCTCCGGTTTTTCGCTGTTTACAGGCTGCGTTCCAAATCAAAGAAATTATAAAAAATCTTCTTTACAGAAATACTTTAGTGTGCTACCATGGTAGCACATGAAAATGCAGAGGAGGAAACAACAATTATGAAGAAGAGCGTTATGGTAATGGTGGCAGCCCTGGGGCTGATGGCAATGGTATCCGGGTGTTCCGGACAGGCGGCCGGTAATACGGCGGCGGAGACAGCAGAAACGACTGGAAAAGCGGCGGATACGACGGCAGTGGAGGCTGATGCGGATACCAGTGCGGATACGAAGGCACCCGAGGCGGAGGCTTCTGAGGCAGGAGCCGCGGGCGGTACATTTACAGTAGGATTTGATCAGGAATTTCCGCCTATGGGGTTTGTGGGCGATGATGGAGAGTACACCGGTTTTGACCTGGAGGTGGCAAAGGAGGTCGCTGAACGTCTCGGACTGGAGTTTGTTCCCCAGCCGGTTGACTGGGCGGCAAAGGATATGGAGCTGGAGTCCGGTAATATCGACTGTATCTGGAACGGATTTACCATGACAGGCCGTGAGGACGATTATACATGGTCGGAAGCCTATATGGCGAATCAGCAGGTATTTGTGGTGACAGCGGAGTCCGGCATCAAGACTCTGGCGGATTTGGCCGGAAAGGTAGTGGAGGTTCAGGCGGAGTCCTCCGCGGAAGCGGCATTAAAAGACGATCCGGATCTGACGGGGACATTTGGGACGCTTCAGACGACACCGGACTATAATACGGCCTTTATGGATTTACAGATGGGAGCGGTCGATGCCATCGCCATGGACGAGGTAGTGGCCCGTTTCCAGATCGAGCAGAGACAGGTTGATTTCATCGTATTGGATGAGACGCTTGCCGCGGAAAACTATGCGGTTGGATTCAAGAAGGGAAATGACACCTTAAAGGATCAGGTTCAGGAACAGCTGGAAGCACTGGCGGCAGACGGTACCCTGGCGAAGATATCCGAGAAGTGGTTCGATAAAGATATCACAACGATTGGTAAATAGAGACAGGGGAAGACCATGACTTTAACGAAGATTTTTTCACAGCTGGCAGGAGGCATGTGGATCAGCATCCAGATATTTTTTGTGACGCTTATTTTTTCCCTGCCTCTGGGACTTTTCATATCCTTTGGCAGGATGTCGAAAAATCCTGTAATCAGAACCATTGTAAAATTTTATATTTCAGTCATGAGAGGGACCCCTCTGATGCTGCAGCTGATGGTGGTTTATTTCGGCCCATACTATCTGTTCAAAATAAAAGTGGGGAATAATTACCGCCTCTGGGCGGCCTTTATCGGCTTTGTCGTCAACTACGCGGCATATTTTGCGGAGATATACCGGAGCGGGATCCAGTCCATGCCGGTTGGCCAGTATGAGGCGGCGAAGCTGCTGGGATATTCGAAGACACAGACATTTTTCCGGATTATATTTCCGCAGGTGATGAAACGGATTCTCCCCTCGGTAACGAACGAGGTGATCACGCTGGTCAAGGACACCTCCCTGGCATTTACCATCAGCGTCCTGGAGATGTTTGCGGTGGCAAAGGCACTGGCGTCCTCCCAGACAAGCCTGATTCCGTTTGTGGCGGCGGGCCTGTTCTACTACATATTTAATCTGCTGGTGGCTGTCATCATGGAAACCGTGGAAAAACGGCTGAATTACTATCAATAAGGGGAGGAGAAACCATATGTATCTGCTGGAAATGAATCATATCAAGAAATCATTTGACGGCCAGGGCGTACTGAAAGACATCTCCTTAGCGGTAGCGGAAGGCGAGATTGTCTCCATCATCGGTCCGTCCGGATCGGGCAAGTCCACGCTGCTTCGCTGTGCGACGATGCTGGAGCGGATGGACAGCGGCGAGCTGCTGTACCTGGGCGAAAAGGCGGCCTGGAACGGCCCTGACGGAACCGCCGTCTATGCAGGAAAGGAAAAACAAAAGGAAATCCAGGGAAATTACGGCCTCGTTTTCCAGAATTTTAACTTATTTCCCCATTACAATGTGCTGAAAAATATCATCGACGCGCCGATCCATGTGCAGAAGCGAAAATCAGAGGAGGTAATCCGCGAGGCGTACGACCTGCTTCGCAAGATGGGACTGGAGGACAAGGCGGAGGCATACCCCTGCCAGCTCTCCGGCGGCCAGTGCCAGCGTGTTGCCATCGCAAGGGCTCTCGCCTTAAACCCCAAGATCCTGTTCTTTGACGAGCCCACCTCTGCGCTGGACCCGGAGCTTACGGGCGAGGTGCTGAAGGTGATCCGTTCTCTGGCCGATTTACAGATCACCATGGTGATCGTGACTCATGAGATGGCATTTGCCAGAGACATCTCGGACCGCGTCATCTTCATGGCGGATGGGCTGATCGTGGAAGAGGGGACGCCGGAGGAGGTTTTCGCCTCCAATAATGAGCGCACGCAGAACTTTTTGGGCCGGTACGGGGATGGCTACGGTTCTCTCAAAAATTAAGAAAAAAGCAAAGCAATTTTCACAATCGGATGATATACTATGAGCACTTGACAAAGCTACTTATGGTACATAGCAGAAAGAAGAGGATGCGAATGAAACGAACACTGATTGTGATAATGGCGCTCTGCGCGGCCCTTGCTTTTACGGCCTGCGGAAAATCTTCCAGTAATACAGAGACGACACCGGCACCCACCACAGCGGAACCGGAGACGAAGGAACCGGCGACGACACCGGCCGCGACGCTGGAGGCGCCGGGCAACACTGCGGAGTTTAAGATTTTGACGTGCAGCGTGGAATCGGTATCGGATACGCTGGAGGACATGACGGTCAAAAACGGCGATACGGAAGTGAAATTTAACTTAAACGGCGTGGTGATCGAGACCACCTATGAGCTGAAGGAGGGGACCTCTGTCTCCATCATTTACAAGGGAGAGATCTCCGGAGACGACGCCGCCAATGCAAAGATTGTGCTGGTGCTGGATGCCCAGGAGAATATGGAAGTGAAGACCATGACCGGAAGCGTAACGGACCAGGCCATGAGCAGCTTTACGATCCGGGACGATAAAGGGGAAGAAACAGGCTTCTTAAAAGATAACTGCGAGGGCCTTAATACCGGCGTTCTCGGCCAGGCCACAGACGACAGCAACGGCAGCGGCGCCAGGGTAAAAGTAACGTATGTGACAGTGACCTACGATGCGGGCAGCGAGTCCAATTTCCCGCTTAAAGTAGAGTCCGCCAAATAGATTTTAATGGTAGCATAGCTACTATGTCATTCTGGGTTTTGTATTCTGGACTCAGAATGTGGATTGAAATAATGCATCCAGCTGAAAATCACCGGATTTACAGGCTTTTTTGATAAAAGGCTTGCAAATTCGGGATTTTCATGTAAAATAAGAGAGATGAGAGACGGGGCCTTATGAGCCCTGTTTTGTGTGAGCGGAAACTCCCGCAGCGGGTGCCTGCTCACTGGAAATAATGACAGAGCGAGCGGCGGTTATAAGAAAGGAATTTATTGGGAATGATTAGTGCGAATAATGTAACCTTACGTATTGGCAAGAAGGCATTGTTTGAAGATGTAAATATTAAATTTACGGAAGGCAACTGCTACGGCATGATCGGTGCCAATGGTGCAGGAAAATCAACGTTTTTAAGAATTTTATCAGGACAGCTGGAGCCGACGAGCGGCGACATCGTGATGACACCTGGCCAGCGTCTTTCCTTCCTCCAGCAGGACCATTTTAAATATGACGAGTACCAGGTTCTGGACACCGTTATCATGGGAAATGCCAGACTGTATGAGATTATGAAAGAAAAAGATGCCATCTATATGAAGGAAGAATTCACAGATGAAGACGGCATCAAGGCGGCTGAGCTGGAAGGCGAGTTTGCCTCCATGGACGGCTGGGAAGCGGAGTCCGACGCGGCCAACTTATTAAACGGCCTTGGAATCGAGACAGAGTTTCACTACAAATACATGAAGGAATTAAACGGCGCCCAGAAGGTAAAGGTACTGCTTGCCCAGGCGTTATTCGGCAACCCGGATATCCTGCTTCTCGACGAGCCGACGAACCATTTGGACCTCGATGCCATCGCATGGCTGGAGGAGTTCCTGATTAACTTTGAAAACACGGTAATCGTGGTATCCCATGACCGTTATTTCTTAAATAAAGTCTGCACCCAGATCGCGGATATCGACTACGGCAAGATTCAGCTGTATGCCGGTAACTATGATTTCTGGTATGAGTCCAGCCAGCTGATGGTGAAGCAGATGAAAGAGGCAAACCGGAAGAAGGAAGAGAAGATCAAGGAGCTGCAGGAATTTATCCAGCGTTTCTCCGCCAATGCTTCCAAGTCCAAGCAGGCGACCTCCAGAAAACGTGCTCTTGAAAAGATCGAACTGGATGATATCAAGCCATCCAGCCGTAAATATCCGTATATTGATTTCCGCCCGGCCCGTGAGATCGGAAACGAAGTGCTGACCGTACAGAATTTATCCAAGACGATCGACGGCGTGAAGGTGCTCGACAATATCTCCTTTATCTTAAACAGAGAAGATAAGGTAGCCCTGGTTGGCCCCAACGAGCAGGCGAAGACGGTTCTGTTCAAGATTCTTTCCGGCGAGATGGAACCGGATGAAGGCGATTATAAGTGGGGACTGACCACAAGCCAGTGCTATTTCCCGAAGGACAACAGCGCGGAGTTCAACAACGATGACACCATCGTGGACTGGCTGACACAGTACTCTCCTGAAAAGGAAGCGACCTATGTCCGCGGATTCCTGGGACGTATGCTGTTTGCGGGAGAGGATGGCGTGAAGAAGGTCCGTGTCTTATCCGGTGGTGAAAAGGTCCGCTGTATGCTTTCCAAGCTGATGATCTCCGGCGCCAACGTGCTGATGCTCGACGAGCCGACCGACCATCTGGACATGGAGTCCATCACGGCGTTAAACAACGGCCTGGTGAAGTTCCAGGGCGTGCTGCTCTTTTCCTCCCGTGACCATCAGATCGTGGAGACGACCGCTAACCGTATCATGGAGATCGTGAACGGCCAGCTGATCGATAAGATCACCACGTACGACGAGTACCTGGCCAGCGATGAGATGGCGCGTAAGAGACAGGTATTTACACTGACCGATGAGCAGATGCAGGAGAATGAATAAAGTAAGTGAATAAAGTAAGACTTATCATAAAGTAAAGAATCGCCTGGGGATTATCTCTCCAGGCGATTCTTCCGTTTGCATGCTATTCCTTGACAATGGCGTTCGGGTAGATCCACTCCATCCTCTTATCCGGAAAATGATCATCCAGGAAGTAGTCGATGGAGTTGGCGGCTTCCCGGCCCGTCTGCCGGTCCGAGTAGCGCGCCAGTGCCATGGCTGAAATCACGATGTTTACCGTCATGAAGACGATCATGCACCAGCTTAATAATTTCCCTGCCTTGACCGGAACCCGTTCAATGAGACCCGAGATGCGCGGATAAAGAAGCTTGATCCAGATGACGGCCGCCAGGCCCCAGAAGAAGCAGTACAGCAGGTTGATTCTACCTCCCAGGTTGAAGGGCAGTTTGCTGTAATCCCAGAATACGGTGCCGAAGGCGATCTCCGTGAACACGCTGCAGATGTACTCATAGGCGCCGCCTACCACAGTACCGAATAGGAAAATATACCGGTCGTCACGGTCCTTATACTTATGAAGCATCATGGTGAGGACCACAACGCCCAGCCCCCACACGACGCTGAAGGGTCCATAGACAACACTGCTGCGGCTCATCAGGATTCCGGAGGTGACGTAGCAGAAGATCGTCTCAGTGATATCTCCCAGGAACGCTCCGATAAAGAACAGCCATACGAGCTTATGGAACGAACAGCCGTCGGCGAAGACGGCTGGAGCTGCCTCGCAGGAACGTGTTTTTGCTCGGGAGACGGAGTCGGTCTCAGCCGCAGTGCTTTCCGGCGCTGCTCCGGGATGGGCCTTAGCCATTCGTCGTTCAATTCGGGTAAAAATGGAGCGCGCCAGTCTGTTGGAAATCTGCTGCATTCCCTCAGCCAGCTCTTCCACGCGGGTGTTGTATTTCTGTACCTGGAAGACCACACCGAGTACGCTGATAAAATCCATGGCCAGGATGACGAGACCGGCGATGAGGATAATCTGTCCGGCCAGCGCTGGAACCCGGCTGATGACCATATGGATCAATGGATGAATAAAACGGAGAGTAAGCGCCGCTCCCACGCCCCAAAGGGCTGAAAATGGGATACAGACGTAACCGCCCAGATTGTATTTATAATCAGAATAGTCCCACCACCGCTTCTTAAACAGCTTTTCCATCAGCGCCCCGGTGAAGAACTCCAGGATCGTGGCGATGACGGCGCTTCCGATGGCCAGGAAGACGAGACTCTCTCTCAGAGAACTGAAAAAGGTCAGAATCAGAATCATGCCGATGCCGTAAACCGGGCAGAGAGGGCCATTTAAAACGCCGCGGTTATAGAAATGCTTTTTTTTCAGAGCCGCATAGGCAATTTCCATGCACCAGCCCAGAAATGAATAGATGAAAAAATAAGAGATCAGTTGAAAAAGTGCTTCATTCATATGTACAGATCCTTTCCGCAAACCAAAGTATGGGGCTTATGGCATATGATACCATAAGCCCCATACCGTTGCAAGGGAAATGAAACCTGTAACCTACTTCCGCATCAAGATTTCAATATAAGCAAGAATGAGCGGTGCGATGCCCTTCGCTTCGTTTTTCACAATAGGCTCCCGCATATAATATTCAAAGGTGCCTTCCCGGTTCTCGGTGTTGCCGAGGCCGGCTACGAGGCAGATGCCATCCAGCTGTAATTCGCCGTTTTCTTCGGAGAGATACTTGTCACAGATGCCCTGGAATGCCTTCTCGCCAAATGGAAGATACGTGTCCGGCAGATAGCCCAGGCGGACGCTCTTCATAATTGCATAGGCGAAGATGGCGGAACCGGAGGTCTCTAAGTAATTGGGGCTGATGCCGCCGCGGTTCACGACCTGATACCACATGCCGGCCGCTTCGTCCTGGTAAGGAAGCATGGCGTCAATCAGTTCCCGATATATGGTGTTTAATTCGGTGCGCTGTTCCATTAAGGAATCCGGCATGATTTCCATGGTGTCGATGAGCGCCATGGAGAACCAGCCCAGCGCGCGGAGCCAGAAGTTATCGGAGAGTCCGGTCACCCTGTCGCACCAGAACATCTTCCGGGAGTCATCATAGGCGTGGTAGTAAAGGCCATTCAGCGGTTCCCGCATCAGCTGCCGGACATTTTTAAACTGATCAATAATGTCCATGCAGTTTTTGCAGCCATTGTATTCCACTTCATACTGCATATAGAAGGGAAGCGCCATGTAGAGCCCGTCCAGCCAGATCTGGTTGGGGTAGATCAGCTTGTGCCAGAAGTTGCCGGTAGAGGTGCGGGGCTGGCCGAGGATCTGGCTGTGCACGGTGTCGATTCCCTTCCGGTATTTCTCTTTTCCGGTCAGCTTATATAAATCGAACAGGGTCTTGCCTGCATTTACATTGTCCAGATTATATTCTTCCGGGTCGTAGGAAACAATGGAGCCGTCCTCGCGGACGAAGTGATCGATGAAGTGATCGGCGAATTCTAAGTATCTGCTGTTTTCTGTAATGTGGTAGAGTTCGAGAATGGCCTTGATCATGCAGCCATCCATATAGTTCCATTTGGCCGGAGCCGATGCATCGCTCTCTTCCTTATACCAGATCGGTGATTCAGGGGTACTCTGATCTAATAATTGATGAATATAGCGGTCCAGTATTTCCATATTGAATACTCCTTTTCTGTATATGAAAAAAATAAAAGATTGAAAATTCAAACGTTTGCAGTTTCTATTATAATATCATATATTTTAAAAAATAAAATTAGTAAATATATATAAAAAGTTGATGAAATGATATGCATAATACACAATTGACATGGGAAAAGAATGGTGATAAGATAAAAACATCAACGAGACAATGTATATTTGCTGGCAAAAAGACACAAACGAGGGGCTGGAATGTAGCAGATATGCATATTTTTAAGAAACAGGTTGCAAACCTTTGCAAAATTAAAGCAATGAGAAAAGCGCCTAAGAAAGAAAGGGAGACTGTCTTATGAGAAAGAACTGGAAAAAAGCTTTAACACTGGTAATGGCGGCTGCGATGGCAGCAGGACTGGCAGGCTGCGGCAACGGAGCAAAGCAGGCAGAGGAGACGACCGCTGCTCAGACAGAGGCTGCAAAAACAGAAGCTGCAAAAACGGAGGCGGAGACCACGGCGGAACCGGCGGAGGCGGAAGGCCTGACGGTGAACACCACAGATCCCATCGAGATTTCCTTCAGCTGGTGGGGCGGCGATTCAAGGCACGAAGCCACTCTGGCCGCGGTCGATGCGTTTATGAAGAAGTATCCGAACATTACGGTAAAGACTTCTTATTCCGCATGGGATGGCTGGGAAGATAAGATGTCCTCACAGTTTGCCACAGGCACAGCACCCGATGTAAACCAAATTAACTGGAACTGGATTACTTCCTTCAGCTCAGACGGAAGCGCATTCTATGATCTGAATAAGCTATCCGATATTCTCGATCTGTCCCAGTTCTCGGAAGATTACCTGGCACAGTGTACGGTAGCAGACAAACTGCAGGGCGTTCCGATCTCCATGACAGGCAGAATCTTCTACTGGAACAAGACTACATACGACCAGGCCGGAATTGAGACACCGAAGACCTTAGCCGACTTAAGAGCAGCAGGAAAGGTATTCCAGGAAAAGCTTGGCGACGAATACTATCCGCTGGCTATGAACGAGTATGACAGAACAATCTTCATGGTTTACTACTTAGAGTCCAAGTACGGAAAAGCCTGGGTAGAGAATAATGAGCTTCAGTACTCTGAAGATGAGATTAAGGACGGTCTGGAATTTATCCAGTCTCTGGAAGCGGATCATGTAATTCCGTCCATCGCCACCATCGCAGGCGACGGCGCGGCTTCCTTCGACAAGAATCCGAAGTGGATGGAAGGCAAATACGCAGGCATCTTCGAATGGGATTCCGCAGCTACCAAGCAGCAGGGCGCGTTAAATGAAGGCCAGGAATTCGTAGTAGGCGAGGAATTTGCCGACATGGGCGACCATAAGGGCGGTTTTGCGAAGGTTTCCATGTGCTTTGGTATTTCTGAAAACACAAAGCATCCGGCTGAGTGTGCAGCTTTAGTAAACTTCCTGTTAAATGAGGAGGAGGGCGTCAAGATTCTTGCTTCCGAGAGAGGAATTCCGTGCTCCGCAGAAGGCCTTAAGATCTGTAAGGACAACGGTCTGTTAAATGAATTAGTGGCAGAAGCAAACTCCAAGGTATTAAGCTATGTCTCCTTCCCGCTGGATCCAAAGTTTGAGGCGAGTGCGTTAAAGGCAACAAACGAGGGCGTTTACTGGGATGTAATGGCAGGCTTAAGCTACGGCGATTACGATCTTGATGAAGCAACCGAAGTACTGATTGACGGTGTCAATAAAGTTTTAAGCAAATAGTGAGTGACAATCAGCGGCCGCCGGCAACGGGGGCCGCTGCGTAAGAAAGAGGAGGTAACGGTATGAAGCAACCAGCGGCTCAGAGTACAACCGCAGAAAGAAGGAGCTTTAAGAAGATCGTAAAAGAAAACAAAGGCTTTTTCTTCATACTGCCATGGCTGATCGGATTTCTTATTTTTAAGGTATATCCGTTTGGATCATCACTTGTATACAGTTTTACGGACTATCATTTGTTTGACGGAGTTTCCAAAGTTGGCCTGATGAACTATGACGAGATTATCCATACTAAGAAGATTGTAAAAGCCTTTGTGGTTACGATGAAATACGCTTTCATGACCGTACCGCTGAAACTGGTTTTTGCGTTATTTATTGCATATATTCTGAACTTTAAGTTAAAGGGAGTCAATCTCTTCCGTACGGCTTACTATATTCCGTCGATTCTGGGCGGCTCCATCGCCATCGCCGTGCTGTGGAAAGCGGTATTTAAGGATGACGGTATTATCAACATGCTGCTGAGCTACATGGGCATCGAGGGACCGAACTGGCTGGCCAGTCCGTCTCACGCGCTGTTTGTAATCTGCCTGCTGAGAGTCTGGCAGTTTGGTTCTGCCATGGTGATCTTCCTGGCGGCCTTAAAGGGTGTCTCGGAGGATTTATATGAGGCGGCAGCCATCGATGGCGCCGGGAAATGGAGACAGTTCTTCAGCATTACGGTTCCGCTTATTACCCCGGTTATTTTCTACAACCTGGTTACCCAGCTGTGTCAGGCGTTCCAGGAATTCAACGGACCGTTCATCATTACCCAGGGCGGACCGCGTAATTCGACCATGCTGATCTCCATGCTGATTTATAACAATGCGTTCAAGAGCTACGAGATGGGTCTGGCGAGCGCTCAGGCATGGCTGCTGTTCCTGATTGTTATGACGTTTACAGGCATTGCATTCTTCAGCCAGAAGCACTGGGTCTACTATTCAGATGAGGACGGGAGGTAAAAAAGATGACGAGAGAGACAAGAAAGACTGTCAATACGATCGTGCGCTACGTAGTGCTGATCGTAGTGGGCTTCATCATGATTTATCCGCTGATCTGGATGGTTGGGGCTACCTTTAAAACGAATAATGAGATATTCAGCGGGATTGGTTTCATACCGAAGAATCCGACGCTGGACGGTTATAAGAACGCGTTGAAAAGCTATGGCGGTGATATTGATATCTTTAAAGCCATGATTAATACGTATTCCATCGTTTTGCCGAAGGTGGTATTCACGATTGTATCCGCCACCATAACGGCATACGGCTTCGCCAGGTTTGAATTCAGGGGCAAAAAGCTGCTCTTTGCAGTTCTGATGTCCACACTGTTCCTTCCCCAGGTCGTGTTAAATGTGCCGCAGTTCGTCCTGTTCAATAAGTTTGGCTGGATCGATTCCCCGATTTATCTGGCGCTGATCGTACCGACAATGTTTGCGACGGATACCTATTTCGTATTCATGCTGATTCAGTTTTTAAGAAATATTCCCAAGGAGCTGGAGGAAGCGGCTACCATCGACGGATGCGGTTCTGTCAAGACCTTATGGTATGTGATCGTGCCGATGCTAAAGCCATCAATTGTATCGTGTGCATTATTTCAGTTTATGTGGTCTTCCAATGACTTTATGGGACCATTGCTTTATGTCAACACACCGGCCCGCTACCCGGCGTCCATCTTTGTTAAGATGTCCATGGACGCAGATACCGGCTTTGAGTGGAATCGTGTGCTGGCCATGTCCCTGATTTCCATTATTCCGTCTCTGATCGTGTTCCTGCTGGCTCAGGATCAGTTTATCGACGGTATCGCGGCAGGCGGCGTAAAGGGTTAAGTGAATGGGCGGAGGCTGCTGTACCTCCGTCCTTCTTTGTTTGGTGCAGTTCACAGCCGGGCAGACCGGGAAGCAGAGACCGACCGGGCTGTAACCTCTGCCTCCCTTTAAAGTAAAACTCAGAGAATTAAGGTGTTGCAATCTTCGGACGTCAAAGGTATACTAAATCTATTACGTATTTGTGGCAGGGAGTGTGGGATATGGCAGTTACGATCAAGGATGTGGCAAAAAAAGCGGGAGTGTCTTACTCTACGGTATCCAGAGCCTTAAATGATCCGAATGCGGACAAGTCCGATAAAAAGAAACGTATTTTGAAAATCGCGGAAGAGATGGGATACGTGCCGAATCAGGCGGCGATTCAGCTGAAGATGTCACGGTCCTACGTGATTGGTCTTTACTTCTCCACCATCAGCAAGATGAGTTCCCCCTTCGTTCTGCACGATGTGCTGACCGGGGTCTACAGCGTGGTGGGGAGCAAATATAATGTCATTGTCAAAGGTATTGATATGCATGAGCCGGGAACGCTGAATCCCTCCTTTTTGGATGGAATTATCGTGCTTACGCAGAAGGACGATGATCTGGAATTCATGGATGAAGTCCTGAATAAGGGGATTCCCATGGTAGCCATCTGCCGGACGGTATTTCTGGATGTGCCTAACGTTACCACCGATGAGGCCGGAGCCATGGAAAAAGCCATGGATTGCCTTCTGGAAAACGGGCATCGGAGAATCGGCATTATCGAAGGGAATTCGAATCTGGATTCCACCAGGCTGCGTCACCGCGGCTGGCGCGCCTCCATGACAAAACACGGTCTGGATCCCGACAGTCTGCCGGTGGAACACGGTACATACCGCTATGCCAGCGGATATCAGGCGGCCAAGCGGCTTCTGGAACAGGATCTGACGGCAATTTTAAGCTTTAACGATGAGATGGCATTCGGCGCCCGGGAGGCAGTCACCGAGGTCGGCCTAAAGGTGCCGGACGACGTGTCGCTGGTGGGCTTCGACAACTGGGATCTGTCGGGCTATGCGAATATGAAGCTGACTACTGTGGAGCGGAACATGGGCGAGATCGCCCGGGAAGGGACGCGGATTCTGCTGCGCCGTCTGGAGGACGGAATCATCGATAACCGGCGGGTCTATCTGGAAAACAGACTGATAATACGGGAAACTGTGAAGAATTTAAATGCTTAGGTGCTTCGCATTGTGTGCGCCTCTCCGGCGCGGGCCTGACTCGCGGGAGAGGCGCTTTTTTTGAATCAATCTTGCACTTGACATTTACTGAAAATGTGTTATAACCTAATAGTTAGGAACCGAACTATATAGATTCCAAATTCAGCCAAGCACAGGGGGAAGCACAATGGATACAGGAAAACTGATCAATAAAATTTCCATACGCCTAAGGCGCAGATCGGAAAAGATGGGGAAAAATCTCGGAATTACAGAGGTTCAGGGGCGGATTCTGGATTTTATCCTGGTTGACGGCAGAGACCGGCCGCTGTATCAGAAAGACATTGAGAAAGAGTTCGGGCTGCGGCCATCGACGGCTACGGAGCTTCTGAAGACGCTGGAGAGCAGAAAGATGATACAGCGGGTCAGCAGTGAAGAGGATGGGAGATATAAGAAAATTCAGTTTACGGAGGCGGCTGAGGACATCCGGTTGGCGCTGCAGCAGGAGATCCAGAAGACGGAGGGACTGCTCGTTGAGGGAATCTCCCAGGAAGATTTAAATACATTTATGAAGGTTGCAGAGAAAATGCTGGAGAACCTGGAACGTTAGGAAGGAGAGAAGTATGTCAAAGCATAACACATTATCGGACGATTTTACTCAGGGAAGTATCGTGGGGAAACTTGTCAAATTTATGGTACCGGTGCTGGGAGCGTTGATCCTGCAGGCGATGTACGGCGCAGTGGATTTACTCGTCGTGGGGCAGTTTGGAACCGATGCGGGTATCTCGGCGGTGGCGACGGGGAGCAACATCATCAATCTGGTTACATTTGTGATTACCGCTCTTGTGATGGGCGTGACGGTTTTAATCAGCCGTTACCTCGGAGAGAAGCGGAACGAACGGATCGGCGGTGTAATTGGAGGAACGGTTTGTTTTTTTGTGATTTTTACGGCAGTCATCATGGCCCTGCTTCTGTTTCTGGCTCCTGTCTTTGCATCACTGCTCAATGCCCCGGAACAGGCCTACGACCTGACGGTGCAGTATGTGAGAATCTGCGGTGTGGGGATTGTATTCGTGGTAGCTTATAATGTGATCAGCGGCATCTTCCGCGGACTGGGAAATTCGAAGCTGCCGCTGATTTTTGTCCTGATCGCCTGTATCGTAAATGTTATTGGAGATCTGCTTTTCGTGGCAGTTTTTCACATGAATGTGGCGGGCGCCGCGCTGGCCACGATTCTGGCCCAGGCCGTCAGCGTGGTCCTGTCTCTGCTTATCATCCGCAGGCAGAAGCTTCCGTTCACCATTAAGAAAAGTGATATCCGCTTTAACCGTGAAATTCTGGTATTTTTAAAGCTGGGAATACCGCTGGCGCTTCAGGAAATGCTGACAAATATATCATTCTTAATTCTCTGTGCGATTGTAAATGGAATCGGCCTTGAGGCGTCCTCCGGGTATGGAATCGCCCAGAAGGTCATTTCCTTTGTCATGCTGATCCCTTCTGCGCTGATGCAGTCCATGTCGGCCTTTGTGGCTCAGAATGTGGGGGCCGGCAAAGAGGAACGGGCCAGGAAGGCAATGCTCACGGGAATGGGGCTCGGCGTCTGCGTCGGCGTGTTTATCTTTGCGGTTACGTTTTTCAGAGGGGATATCCCGGCGTCGCTGTTTACCTCCAATGAGGCTTATATTGTGCGGGGCGCGGAGTACTTAAAGGGATTCAGCCCGGAGGCCATACTTACCTGTATTGTATTCAGTTATATCGGCTACTTTAACGGCCATGGCATGTCGCTTCCCGTTATGCTGCAGGGAATAACGGCGTCGTTTCTCGTGAGGGTGCCGCTGTCGTATGTGTTCAGCCTGAAGGATGGGGCCAGCCTGTTTGATATCGGACTGGCGGTGCCGCTGGCTTCGGTGTATGGGATTGTGTTCTTTACGGTGTGGTATGGATGGTATCGGAAGCGTGAAGGGAAGAAGGGATAAATTACCATTTTATTTGCCATACGCCTCCTCCCGTTATATAATGGGTCATATCGGCCAATGCCGGTAAATAGATCAAGGGAGGTGAAACCAATTCACAGAGGTCATAAACACGATGCGGCGCATTCGATTGATTTCTATGCCTATGAGTCGCGGCTCAGAAGCTGGAATGCGGGGCTTAAGATGGCGGTGGGCATGGCGGCGCTCTGTCTGTGCATCGCGGCGGACAAGCTGTCGGTGTCGGTATTTGTAATCTTTACCATGGCCTGCATTACGGTTATGGCGGGAGGCTTATCGCCTGCACGGTATTTAAAGCTGCTTACGATTCCTCTCGCCTTTCTTTTTATGGGGACCGTGGCGATTGCCGCAGGTATTTCGCGCAGGCCCTACGGCGACTGGTATATAAGCGTTCCATGGTTTTCGCTTTATGTGACGAAGGCCGGGCTTTTGCAGGCTGTACTGCTGTTTACCAGAGCGCTGGGGGCGGTCAGTGCCATGTACATGATGACGCTTGCCACGCCGGCCAGTGAGATGATCGGAGTCTTAAAGCGCATACACGTACCGAAAATGATTGTGGAACTGATGTATCTGATTTACCGCTTTATTTTCGTTTTGAGCGACACCCACAGTCAGATGAAACAGGCCGCTGTTTCCCGGCTGGGAACCTGCGATTTTAGGACATCCTGCCGTACCTTCGGAAGCACTGCCGGCAATCTGCTGGTGGCATCGTTAAAAAGGGCGGACACGTATTATGACTCTCTATTATCCCGGTGCTACGACGGGGATCTCTGTTTCCTGGAGGAAGAGAAGCGGATCAGGGGAAGCCAGGCGGCAGCGGCAGCAGGATACTTACTGCTGATTGCGGCGGTGTGGATCTTACTGTAGTCCGACATCGGAGTGATACAGAGAAAATGAGAGAAAAGGTGGTGAGTATGTGGACGAGAACAAAGGAGATGTGATTCTGGAGACAGAGCATCTCTGCTATTCCTATGACAGCAGGAAAACGGCCCTGCAGGATGTGAACTTATCGGTCAGAAAGGGCGAGCGGATCGCGGTACTGGGTTCCAACGGAGCAGGAAAATCCACGTGTTTTCTGAATCTGAACGGCGTGCTGTCACCGGATTCCGGGAAAATCTTATACCGGGGTACCGAAATTACAAAAAAGAACCGGAATGAGCTGCGAAAGCACGTTGGAATTGTGTTTCAGGAGGCGGATAATCAGATTATCGCATCAACGGTGGCCGCGGAGGTTTCATTCGGGCCCATGAATTTAAAGCTTCCGGCCGCGGAGGTGAAACGGCGCGTGGATGAGGCCCTTGCTTGTATGAACTTAGTAGAAATGAAAGACAGGCCGCCTCACTATCTCAGCGGCGGTGAGAAGAAACGGGTCTGTATCGCGGATATTGTCGCGATGGAGTCGGAACTCTTCCTGTTTGATGAGCCGACGGCTTCGCTGGACCCTCTGAATACGGCAATATTCGAGGCAGTTCTGGATAAGCTGTGGAATATGGGGAAAACTCTTTTGATTTCTACCCATGATGTGGATTTTGCCTGGAGATGGGCGGACCGGGCGTTGGTATTTGCCGGAGGCCGTCTGATTGCGGATGACTCGCCGCGCCGCATTTTCCAGGATGAAAGCGTGGTATCGCAGGCGAACTTAAGAAAGCCGGTCCTGATGGATGTGTGCAGCCGGCTGGCGGCCCATGGGCTTGTGCCTGACGGTTCATATGCAAAAGATGCAGAGGAACTGGAACGGCTGCTGTGCCAGCAGCAGGAAGCCGGCAGTTTGAAAATGAGAGCAGACGGCGTTAAATGTATTTGACAGCCGGAGCCGTTTTCGTGTACAATACAATAGAATTACGCAAGAGGTGCCTGTGAAATTCTCCGCAGGATAATAGGGAAAAGGGTGAAAATCCCTTACGGTCCCGCCGCTGTAAAAGAGGAGCAGGGCTCGATAAATCACTGGGTAACCGGGAAGATGAGCTGCTGTGATGAACCTTGAGTCAGAAGACCTGCCTGTTGCGATACGATGCGTCCGGTTACGAGCGATGACCGGAGGCCGAAGCCTTTTTTTGCGTCCGGAAAACCGGAGATCTCTGTGAAGACAGGGGATAAGAGCGAAGAAGAGGCTGTCGTCAAAGTACCGGTCTGATGAGTGGGAATCATCGGATGAGGTGCTTATTTTTTTTGAAGGGAGAATAGAGATGATGAAGAAAGAAAAAAGAATCATGACACTTGCAGTCGCATTTGCATTTACGTTCGGCGTTATGCCGGTCTCATATGCGATGCACATTATGGAGGGGTATCTGCCTTTGGGCTACTGCCTGGTATGGGGAGCTGTCTGTGTGCCGTTCCTGGCCGCCGGATTTTTTTCCATACGCCGTACACTGGGTGAAAACAGAAAGAACATCACCGTGCTTGCCATGGCCGGGGCGTTTATTTTTGTGATTTCGTCCCTGAAGATTCCGTCTGTTACGGGCAGTTGCTCCCACATGACCGGAACCGGTCTCGGGGCGATCCTGTTTGGGCCGTCGGCAGTGAGCATCCTTGGAATTATCGTATTGATTTTCCAGGCAGTTTTACTGGCACATGGGGGACTCACCACGCTGGGTGCCAATACCTTCTCTATGGCGATTGCTGGTCCGTTCGTGGCTTTTGGGATCTATAAATTATGCGGAAAGTTAAAGGTAAACCGCTACGTATCCGTATTTCTTGCGGCTACCCTTGGCGATCTGTTTACATACTGCGTAACCAGCCTTCAGCTGGCGTTGGCCTATCCTGCAGAGCAGGGCGGTGTGGCTCTGTCTGCGGCGAAGTTTTTAGGCGTGTTTGCGCCGACACAGCTGCCGCTGGCCATCATTGAGGGACTTCTCACCACTGTTATCATCATAGCGCTGGAATCCTACGCCGGGCCGGAGCTTTCCAGTATCGGATTTGCAAAGGAGGCAAAATAAGATGGATAAGAATAAAAAAATGATTGTAACCGTTTTACTGGTCATTGCCTGCCTGATCGCAATTATTCCGCTGTTCGCGTTAAAAGGCGCAGAATTCGGCGGATCCGACGATGCGGGAAGCCAGATGGTGGCGGAGATCCGTGGAGAAGAGTATGAGCCGTGGTTCACCCCGGTAATGGAAACCCTGATTCAGGGCGAACTCCCGGGCGAGGTGGAAAGCCTGCTGTTCTGCATTCAGACCGGAATCGGCGTCGGCATCATGGCCTTTGTCATGGGACGTTTCGTAGAGCGGAAGAAATGGATGACAAAAAAAGAAAATAAATAAAACAAGCAGTTTTATAGAGCCGGGAAATTCCTTCTGATGGAATTTCCCGGCTTATTTTCTGCCTGTGGCTGCAAGCCTGACAGCCAGAATGCGAGAACGGGAGATAAAAGGAAGGAGAATGGAAAAAACTGGACTGTCGGAAAGCATGCAGGCAGCAAGAAATGTGACAAAAATGTTCTTGTTTTCTGGTATGATAGAGAAAAGACAGGAGGCGGGGATTATGGCGAGTGAATTGGAGGCTGCGAATTACGATGAGGCGGCCGATAGGAATGGTAAGATGGGGAGCAGAATGGATGACAAATGGAGTGACAAGATGAATCACACACCAACTAATATAGAAGAAATAGCTGCAGTCATTGACTATATCGAAGAACATCTGATGGAGGAGCGGCTGGATTTAGAAAGTATTGCTGTGGCTTTCAACTATTCCAGATACCATTTGCACCGCATGTTTGCATCTGTTACCGGTTTTCCCATGCATACCTATCTTATGAGGCGCAGGCTGACTGAGGCGGCCCGTATGCTGGTGTTTTCGGAACAGCCTGTTTTGGAAATTGCGCTGGCTTCCGGATACGAAACGCAGCGCTCATTTTCGAGGGCGTTTCAGAAGTATTTTAAACACAGTCCATCCCAATACCGGAAGAAGGGTGATTTCTTCCCGCTGCAGCTGAAATACGATGCCTCCCGCCGGGAAAAACTGCGGGGGGACAGGATACTTGAGGTGGCCATGACGGAGGCAAAGACGATATCCATCGTCGGCTGCTGCGGTTCCACAAAGGGCGGTTTCTCTGTAATCGGTAGGTGCTGGAGGCGGCTTCATGCGAAAAAGGACCGGATCTCCGGCCGCACGGACGAGGAATTTCTGATTGGGGTAAATGACTACTCTTATTATCCCTGCCAGGGAATGGATAAGGTGTTCCGGTATGTTGCGGGAGCAGAGGTCGCCGAAGAACACACGGTTCCCAGGGGAATGCAGGAATTTACATTCCCGGCCGGCCGTTATGCTGTGTTTTCCTTCCGCGGAAGGAATGAGGACAGCCTCCAGCCAGTGGTGGAATACATCTATGGGGAGTGGTTTCCTGAATCCACCTGTCGGTTTGACGACGGCAGACGGTATGATTTTGCAAGGTATGGGGAACGGTTGGACGAAAAGGGGGAAAGTGATATTCAGTTATGGGTGCCGGTTATCTGAGCACCCATTATTTCATCCATAGGAAAGTTTGTCCTATGAATGAAATAAACTCCGGGGGACAGCGTGCCCCCGCTCTGTTCCTCCTCAGATCAGTCAGACAAATTGATTCCCGTAATCATCATCGTTCCATTTACATCATTGAACACAACCGCCCCGTTTTCGCCCATCATCACGCCAGCGCCGTAGGAGTCAAGCTGCGATTCCTGTACTGCCGCGATGGTGTCCTTCATCTTCTGGGTAAACAGAGTATCTGAGCCGAGGGCGATCAGGTCATCCCGTGTCTCAAGCTCGCGGCCGTCCCCTGATTCCAGGGATATGTAGACCGGATAGCCGCAGAGATCTGCAAAACCTTCCAGATCAGACGATGCAACGGCCTTTTTTATTTTTAAAGCAAATGCGGCCGCTCTCCCGGATTCTGTTTCTGAAGCGTTTTCTTCCTCCGTTTCAATGGACTGCTCCGAAGGCGAAAGGGAAGCTTCCCCGGTATCATCAATTGAAGTTTCCTCGCTATCTGCTGATTCGGCGGAGATGGTTTCTCCGTTATCCGTATCTTTTTCATATGTAGAAGAGACTGTCTCGGAAGAAGCGGATGACGCCGGTGCAAACGCGCAGCCGGAAATACCCATGGATACTGACAGCGCGAGCGCGGCCAGCCTGTTTAAATGCTTCATATAGATAAGTCCTCCTTTTCATGTATTCAGTGGCAGTATATCATTCCGACAGAGCGGAATCAACTTGAGAATGAATCTTATGGATCAGATCTTATGGATTTTTCATCTGAAAATTTCCACCAAGATTAATCTTTTCTATTGTCCTGGAAAATGCTATACTAACATTATGTATTGTCTAAGGAGAGACTGTTAAATGAAAAAATTGATATCATGGAATGTTAATGGCCTGCGCGCCTGCGTAGGTAAAGGTTTTTTAGATTATTTTCACGAAGTGAAGGCGGATATTTTCTGCATACAGGAGAGCAAGCTTTCAGAGGGACAGATCGAACTGGATCTGCCGGGCTACCATCAGTACTGGAATTACGCGGAGAAGAAAGGCTATTCGGGAACCGCCATGTTTACGAAGGAGGCGCCGCTATCGGTTGCGTACGGCATCGGAATAGAGGAACACGATCATGAGGGCCGTGTAATAACGGCGGAATTTCCCGAATATTACGTTGTCACCTGCTACACCCCCAATTCCAAGGACGGGCTGGCGCGCCTGCCATACCGTATGACGTGGGAGGATGCATTTCTTCAGTATCTAAAAGGGCTGGAAGAGAAGAAGCCGGTTATTTTCTGCGGTGATTTGAATGTGGCACATAAGGAGATCGACTTGAAGAATCCGAAGACAAACCGGAAGAACGCGGGCTTCACAGACGAAGAGCGCGGCAAGTTTACAGATCTTCTGGAGGCCGGATTCATCGACACCTTCCGCTGGTTCTATCCGGACAGAGAGGAGATTTACTCCTGGTGGTCCTACCGGTTTAGTGCCAGATCCAAGAACGCAGGCTGGAGAATTGACTATTTCTGTGTATCGGAATCGTTAAAGGACAGGCTGGTCAGTGCGGATATCCATACGGAGATACTCGGATCTGACCATTGCCCGGTGGAACTGGTGATTGAATAGAAGCGTGGATTCTATACGGCGATGAATAAGGAACGGAGAGACGAATTACAAAGATGAATTTATTAACGATAGAACATTTGACAAAATCATACACCGAGCGGCTGCTCTTTGACGATGCCAGCTTCAGCATCAATGAGGGAGAGAAGATCGGCCTTATCGGGATCAACGGAACGGGGAAATCGACGCTTTTAAAGATTGTGGCAGGGCTGGAGGAACCGGACGACGGAAGCGTGGTGCGCGGACGTAATCTGGATATCCGGTTTTTGTCTCAGAATCCGAAGTTTCATGACGGCGATACGATCCTGGAAAGCATTGTCCGTGAAAATGAGGGACACGCTCATGTGTGGGACTTAGAGAGCCAGGCGAAGATGATGCTCACAAAGCTGGGCTTCACGGATTTTGACGACCGCGTGGAGACCCTTTCGGGCGGCCAGAGAAAACGGGTGGCGCTGGTAAGCGTCCTTCTTTCCACGGCGGATTTACTGGTATTGGACGAGCCGACCAACCATCTGGACAGCGCCATGGCGGACTGGCTGGAGACGTATCTGCGCCGGTTTAACGGAGCGCTCTTAATGGTAACCCATGACCGGTATTTCCTGGACAGTGTGACGAACCGGATCGTGGAGCTGGACAAGGGCAAACTATACAGCTATCAGGCCAATTACGAGGGCTATCTGGAACTGAAGGCCCAGCGCCTCGATATGGAACAGGCCACGGAACGCAAACGCCAGTCCCTCTTAAGGGTGGAGCTGGAATGGATGCAGCGCGGCGCACGGGCCAGGTCAACCAAGCAGAAGGCCCATATTGAGCGGTTTGAGACACTGAGAGACCAGAAGGGGCCGGAGGCGGATCAGAACGTGGAGCTGGACTCCGTTTCCAGCCGGCTGGGCCGCACGACAGTGGAGCTGGAGGACATCAGCAAGGCCTTTGGCGACAAGGTTTTGATGAAGGATTTCACCTATATTTTCCTGAAAAATGATCGCATCGGCATCATCGGTCCCAATGGAAGCGGAAAATCCACGCTGATGAAGATTATAGCCGGATGGCTGGAGCCGGACGCGGGTAATGTGACCGTCGGACAGACCGTCAAGATGGGATATTTCTCCCAGGAAAATGAAGCTATGGACGGAAGTGTCAAGGTAATCGACTATATTCGCGGGGCCGCAGAGTATGTGAAGACAAAGGACGGCAGCATCAGCGCGTCTCAGATGCTGGAGCGCTTTCTCTTCCCATCCAGTGTGCAGTATACGGTGATCGACAAACTTTCGGGAGGAGAGAAACGGCGGTTATACCTGCTTCGCATCCTGATGGAAGCGCCGAATATCCTGCTTCTGGATGAGCCGACCAATGACCTGGACATTCAGACGCTGACGATTCTCGAGGATTATTTGGACAGCTTTCAGGGAATTGTTATCACGGTCTCCCATGACCGGTATTTCTTGGACCGTGTGGTACGGCGGATTTTCGCATTCGAGGGCGAGGGCCGGGTGACTCAGTATGAGGGCGGCTACACGGATTATCAGGCGGCTTTCGCGGAGAAGTATCCGGAGGGGATGCTGCCGGCGGGAATAGGGGCCGGCAAGAAGTCTTCCGATGGAAAAGAGGGGAAGAAGACCACCGAAAAGCCCAAGGGAGAGAAGAAACTCCGATTCTCATTTAAAGAACAGAGAGAATGGGACACAATAGAGGATACCATAGCAGCTGTGGAAGAAAAGATCGCCGATCTGGATGCACAGATAGAAAAAAGTGCCAGCAATTATACGAAATTGAATGAATTGATGGAAGAAAAGAGAATACAGGAACAGCTTCTTGAAGAAAAGATGGAACGCTGGATGATTCTTAACGACCTGGCGGAACAGATAGAGAAGCAGTAACTCGTCTTATGGCGGACCGCCGGAACGAGAAATGAGACCACCGGCAGATAGAGGAGATAAGCGGTATGGAAGGATATAGAATTGCTAAGCAGGACAACAGAATTTATTCCATGGGACTTACCGGAGTTGATGGCGGGATTCATATGTGTGTAGCCGCACAGGGAGAGGTGTGTGATCTTCTTTTATACCGCAGCGGGGAGGAGACAGAATATGCACGGCTGCATTTCCCGCAGGAGGGAAAGCGCGGAGATGTCTGGAACATGACCGTTCTTGGCGATTTTTCAGGACTGGAGTACTGCTTCGAGCTTGATGGAAAGCCGCTTGCCGACCCTTACGGAAAACAGTTTACCGGAAGAGAGGTCTGGGGTGATTTATCTGCGGCAGAGCGTCCCATGAGATCGCCGGTCGTTGCGGAGGACTTCGACTGGGAGGGAGATAAGCCTTTAAAGATTCCATATGAAGAGATGATTCTTTACCGGGCGCATGTGAGGGGATTTACTAAAAATCCCGCTTCCAAAGCGAAAGACAAGGGGACTTTCCGCGCGCTGATTGAGAAGATCCCGTATCTAAAAGAGCTGGGCGTCACGAGTCTGGAGCTTCTCCCTGTAAATGAATTTTCGGAGCTGATGATGCCGGAGCATGTGGATGGAAATCCCTACGCTGTGGATAAACCCACTGGAAAATTGAATTATTGGGGATATACCACCGGTTATTATTTTGCACCGAAGGCTTCCTATTGTTCGGGAAAAGAAAAACATCCGGTAACGGAGTTCAAAAACCTTGTGAAGTCGTTTCATAAAGAGGGCCTGGAACTGATTATAGAGCTTTACTTTACCGGAAAGGAAAATCCTGCGTTTGTCCTCGATGCGGTCCGTTACTGGACGGAGGAATTTCATGTAGATGGAGTTCATCTGGTGGGATTTACCCCCAATGATCTGATTGGACGCGACCCGTATCTGAGCGGCACAAAGCTGTTTGCCACCTCCTGGCTTGGTGTTCCGGGCGGGCATGAGAAGCATCTGGCAGAGTATAACGATGGTTTTCTGGTAGACATGCGCCGGGCCTTAAAGGGCGATGAGGATGAGATGAATCATCTGATTTTCCGAAGCAGGCGTAATCCTGCGGAGTTCGGTGTGGTCAATTATATGGCCAATACCAACGGATTTACGATGATGGACATGGTGTCGTATGATACGAAGCATAATGAGGCTAACGGCGAGGGCAATCAGGACGGCAATCCCTATAATTACTCCTGGAACTGCGGTGTGGAAGGGCACACAAGGCGAAAGAAGATTGTGGAGCTGCGGAAGAAGCAGATCAGGAATGCACTCCTGATGCTGTTCTTAAGCCAGGGAACGCCGCTTCTGCTGGCCGGAGACGAGTTCGGCAATTCCAAGGACGGCAACAACAATTCCTACTGCCAGGATAATGAGGTCTCGTGGCTGAACTGGAATCTTCTGAAAACCAACCGGGATATCTATGAATTTACGAAGGCGGTGATCGCCTTCCGGAAAAGCCATCCGGTATTCCATATGGCCACAGAGCCGAAGGTTATGGATTACTTATCCTGCGGCAGGCCGGATGTTTCCTACCATGGCGTAAAGGCGTGGCGGCCGGAATTTGAGAATTTCCGGAGGCAGATCGGCATTATGTACTGCGGGGAATATGGAAAGAGACCGGATGGGACCGCGGACGACAGCTTCTTTGTCGCATATAATATGCACTGGGAGCCCCATGCGTTTGATTTGCCCAATCTGCCTAAGAAGCAGAAATGGCATATTGTGTTTAATACCGACGAAAAAGACAGCAATGGAATGTATTCGGAGGGATCAGTGTCTGCGGATGGCGGTGAGCTGGACGGTGGAATGCCGGTGATGGAGACCAGACAGTTTGAGGTTCCGCCGAGGACGATTGTGGTGTTTGTGGGTAGATGATGGCGGTAAACGCTTAACAAAGAAGAGCAGGCTTAAGTCTGGACAGATACCAATCTGTCGGGAGCTCAGCCTGCTCTTCTTTCTGACTTTTTTAGTCTTCCGGATACACAAGATGCTTCTCATCAATGCCATATAAAACCTGATCCAGGTATTTCCCCGCGATATACTTCGCCATCCCCAGATTCATATCGAGGTAGTTTCCGCAGTCTCTGGCAGCGGCCCCGGGGACCTCGCCTTCAAAATCGCGGATGAACTCGAAAAGCTCTGTCATGAGCGGGACGATGTCCTTTGACTCATAATCCCCGGACAGGAGCAGGTAGAAACCGGTGCGGCAGCCCATGGGGCCGAAATAGAGGACACGGGAGCTGTACTCCGCGTGATTCCTTAAAAATGTTGCGCCCAAATGTTCTATGGTATGAATTTCAGCGGTATTGATAACCGGCTCGTAATTCGGCCGGGTCATGCGTAGATCAAAGGTCGTGACGGTATGGCCGCCGACGGTATCTTTCCTCGAGACATAGATGCCCGGAAGAAGTTTTAAATGATTGATGGTAAAGCTCGTTATTTTATCCATAAAACGTCTCCTTTCAGCAGTTCATAAATACTTGCCTGTATCAGTATAACGGATGGAAACGGGAAATGGAAGGGCAGCTGTCCGCTTTTATTAAATTTCATGCATGAAAAGCAATTTTTGACTCATACCATAGTAGGAGAGATGGGGAAGGAGCGTCAGCATGGAAGAATGGTTTCATTTATCAGAAGAAGAAGCACTGGGGCGCTTAGAGGCGGCGAGATCCGGGCTTTCTTCCCGGGAAGCGGCAGTGCGGAAGGAGGAATTTGGGCCGAATGCCCTTCGGGCGGGGGAAAAACGGAGTGCCCTCCAGGTATTTCTGGACCAGTTTAAGGATCTTCTGGTCATCATTTTAATCATAGCGGCAGTCATCTCCATGATATCGGGAGATGTGGAGAGCACCGCAGTCATATTCGCGGTGCTCCTTTTAAATGCGGTTCTGGGCACCGTGGAACACCAGAAAGCAGAAAAGTCTTTAGACAGTTTAAAATCCCTCTCCGCGCCCATGGCGGGGGTCCTTCGTGACGGCCGGAGACAGGAAATTCTGTCCTCCGACGTGGTACCGGGAGATATTCTCCTGTTGGAGGCCGGGGATATGGTGGCGGCAGACGGGCGTCTCCTGGAGACGTATTCCCTGTTAGTGAACGAGAGTTCCCTGACGGGAGAATCCATCAATGTGGAAAAGAAGACAGGAAAGATCAGGACTGAAAAGGTACCGCTGGCAGAACAGCACAATATGGTATTTTCCGGCTCTCTGGTGGCGGCGGGGCGCGGCACCGTTCTGGTCACCGGCACCGGCATGAACACCGAGATCGGAAGAATCGCCGCGCTGATGAACGGCACAGGGGAGAAGAAGACGCCTCTTCAGATCAGTCTGGATCAGTTCGGCAGCCACCTGGCGGCGGGAATCCTGATCATCTGCGCTCTGGTCTTCGGACTCAGCATTTACCGCAAGATGCCGGTGCTGGATTCGCTGATGTTCGCGGTGGCGCTGGCGGTGGCGGCCATCCCGGAGGCGCTCAGCTCCATTGTCACCATCGTGCAGGCCATGGGAACGCAGAAGATGGCGAAGGAACACGCGATTATCAAGGACTTAAAGGCCGTGGAGAGCCTGGGATGCGTCTCGGTTATCTGCTCCGACAAGACGGGAACCCTGACACAGAACAGAATGACGGTGGAGGAAGTTTATGTAAACAACCGCCTCTATCCGCCGGAAAATCTCAGCCTGGAAAATCTGGTTCAGCGGTACTTACTTTATGATGCGGTCCTGACGAATGATGCTTCCTGCGCGGATGGGAAAATGCTGGGTGACCCAACGGAGGCGGCCCTCGTCGTCATGGGGCGGAAGCTCGGAATCCAGGAAACAGAGCTGAGGCATTCCATGCCGAGAATCGGAGAGCTTCCGTTTGACTCTGACAGGAAGCTGATGACCACCGTGCACCGCGTTGACGGCGTGCGGGTGATGTTTACCAAGGGAGCCCTGGACATTCTGCTTCCACGCTGTGAATCGATCCTGACAGGAGAAGGCGTCCGCGTGATGCGGGAAAATGACCGCCAGCGGATCAACGCGCAAAATCTCGATTTTTCACGGCAGGGGCTGCGCGTTCTCACCTTTGTATACAAAAAAATGGGAGAAAAGGAGATTCTGACGGAGAAGTCGGAAGCCGGATACATATTTTTAGGAATGACAGCCATGATGGACCCGCCGAGACCGGAATCGAAAAATGCGGTCTTAAATGCCAGACGTGCCGGAATCAGGCCGGTCATGATTACGGGGGATCATAAGATCACGGCGGCGGCCATTGCAGAGAAGATCGGAATATTAAATGAAGGCGGAATCGCCGTGAGCGGTCCTGAGCTGGACGACATGGCGGATGAGGAGCTGGACCGGAATCTGGAACGGATCAACGTGTACGCCCGGGTATCCCCGGAGCATAAGATCAGAATCGTCAGCGCATGGCAGCGAAAGGGCCATATTGTGGCCATGACGGGAGATGGCGTCAATGATGCGCCCGCTCTTAAAAAGGCTGACATCGGCGTGGCCATGGGAAAGATGGGAACGGAGGTCTCCAAAGACGCCGCTTCCATGATCCTGACGGATGATAACTTTGCCACTATCATCAAGGCCGTAGCCAACGGACGAAATGTATACCGCAATATCCGAAATGCAATCAAATTCCTGCTGTCCGGCAACATGGCGGGGATTTTAAGCGTCTTGTATACATCCCTGATGGCGCTGCCGACGCCATTTGCGCCGGTGCACCTCCTGTTTATCAACCTGGTGACGGATTCCCTTCCGGCCATTGCCATCGGAATGGAGAAGGCGGAGCCGGGACTTCTGACGAAAAAACCGAGAAATCCAAAGGAAGGGATCCTGACGAAACGGTTCATCCTACAGCTTCTCCTCCAGGGTGCGCTCATAGCGGTCTGCACGATGACCGCCTATCATACCGGCCTGGCCACGGGCAGCGAGGCGGCGGCCAGTACCATGGCGTTTTCCACCCTGACCCTGGCGAGACTGTTCCATGGCTTCAACTGCCGCAGCTCTCACTCCATCTTTAAGATTGGTCTGATGAGCAACTTATACAGTATCATGGCGTTTGAGGCGGGGGTGGTGCTTCTGGCCGCAGTTCTGTTTGTGCCTGGGCTTCAGACCCTGTTCTCCGTAGCTGATCTATCAGTGAGGCAGCTGCTCACTATTGTTATATTTGCGGTGGTGCCGACACTGGTGATCCAGGCGTTTAAGACGGTGCGGGAGAGTATGCGGTAAAGTCGGGAATCTGCTGTATGCTTATTAAGCTGCTGTGCTTTAAAAAATAACAGGCGTTCCGGAAATTGGTTTCGGAACGCCTTTCTGCGGCAAAATAGTACTAAAATCCGCTGGTTTCCAATGCCAGAAATGCTCATATCACCCTTTTTCAGGAGATGTCTGTAAATTTTAGAAACTACTTGAGAAAAAACACAAAATGCGATACGATAATACTATTATAGTTTTATTCTGTAACGTGGTTATTCAGCCTTCAGGAACGGACAGTCCGGGGGAGGAGAAGGGGCCGGAATGCGCGGTGGTCCCGGTAAAATGAAGATTTCGTGACAGGATTACGAAAGGACAAGAGAAGATGAAGTGGAAATACATAGCAAAACGGCTTCTGATTGCCATACCTACTTTTTTAGGGATTACGGTGCTGGCCTATTTTATTCTGAATCTGGCCCCCGGATCACCTCTGGACGCACTTCTTGCGGATCCCAAGATATCTCCTGCGGAACTGGAACGAAAACGGATTGCCCTCGGGCTTGACAAGCCTGTGGTCATCCAGTATTTCAGCTGGCTGAATCTGCTGCTTCATGGGGACTTAGGTTTCTCCTACAGCACCCAGAGACCGGTGGCAGCCATGATCGGAGAGCGTCTTCCGGCTACGGCATGTCTGGCAGGAGCATCGATTCTGCTGTCTCTGATTGTAGCGATTCCCCTGGGAATTTATGCGGCATCCAAACCGAATTCAAAGAGAGATTACGTTTCGGGCGGTATTTCACTCTTAATGATGGCGACTCCGAACTTTTTTGTGGGTCTGGTGTTTATCTATCTGTTTGCCATCGTATTCAAGATTCTTCCCTCAGGAGGAATGTACGATTCGGCGGGAGTGAAATCAGGCGCGGCACTGATGCGCCACATGATCATGCCCTGTCTTGTGCTGTCCTTCCAGCAGATCGGCGGGTGGGTCCGCCACATGCGCAGCAGTATGCTGGAGGTCATGCAGGAGGACTATATCCGGACCGCTCGTTCCAAGGGTCTGAAAAAATGGGGCGTTATCTACAAACATGGATTGAAAAACGCATTGATTCCGGTAATCACGGTGGTGGGTATGTCCATCCCGTCGCTGGTCGGCGGCGCCGTTATTACGGAGCAGGTATTCGGATGGCCAGGTGTCGGGTCTTTGATGGTTACCGCCATTAATGGCCGGGATTATCCGGTTATTATGGGAATCACCGTCATGATTGCGGCGGCGGTTCTGATCGCCAATATCTTAACCGATGTGGCCTACGGGCTTTTAGATCCGCGTATCAGCTATAAATAGGAGGGTAGACGAATGAAAAAAAGAGAGAATGAAAGCTACCTTTCCGAGGTACTTAGCAAACTGACGGAGCACAAGATGGCCATGGTTGGACTTTTTGTCATCACACTGGAGATCATTCTTGTGGTGGTGCTCCCGTTTATCATGCATTTAAATCCTTACGATTCGGATTATACGGCATTTTCCGCGGCGCCGAGCGGTATCCATATTCTCGGCACGGATGCCATCGGGCGCGATATCTTTGCCCGACTGGTTTACGGAGGCAGGACCTCCCTTCTGGTAGGCTTATTGTCCACCATCATCAGCTGCGCGATCGGCGTTCCGCTGGGACTGATCGCAGGTTACTTCAGGGGCAAGGCGGAGATCGCCATCATGCGTGTGGCGGATATCTTCATGTCCTTCCCATCCATCGTCTTAATCCTGGTGCTGGTGGCGGTGATCGGACCGTCCATCTGGTCGGTTACCATCGTAATCGGCGTGCTGGGATGGACCCAGTTTGCCAGACTGATCTATGCCAATGTGCTTTCCGTCTCGGAAAAGGAATATGTGGAGTCTGCGAGGGCGATCGGTACTTCCAATTATAAGATTATCACGAAGTACATTTTGCCTAACTCCTTCGCCCCGATTCTGATCGCCATTACCTTTCAGATGGCCAGCGCGATCTTAATGGAATCATCTTTAAGCTTCCTTGGAATGGGCGTACAGCCGCCGGGAGCCAGCTGGGGCAATATGCTTTATGACGCCCAGTCGATTACGGTTCTTTCCAAACGGCTCTGGATCTGGATGCCGCCGGGAATTGCGCTGCTTATTACGGTGCTCAGCATCAATTTCCTGGGAGACGGAATCCGGGATGCTCTGGATCCGAAGATCAAAATTTAATACAGGTAGTTATATCTACACATAAAAGGAGGACTCTATGAGAAAAAGTAAGAGTAAAATAACAAGATTGACAGCCATCGTCATGGCGGGGGCCATGGTACTGGGGCTGAGCGCCTGCGGCGGCAAGAGTGCTGACAATGGTACGACGGCAGCAGGAAATACCGGAACCACTCAGGCAGCGGGAGAAACCACCGCGGCACAGGGGGCGACAGCGGGTGAGAAGGTGATCACGGCTGCGATCAGCACCGCATGGGATACCATGATGCCGCTTAATACTACCAGCAACTATACCCGTATGATCTGCGATCAGATTTACGATCGTCTGACACAGTCCAACGCAGACGGAACGTATGAGGGACGTCTTGCCAAATCCTGGAGCGTGAATGAGGATTCCAGCGCGGTAACATTTGAACTGTATGACAACGCCGTATGGTCTGACGGAGAACCGGTTACGGCCGAGGATGTTGTGTTCAGCTATCAGATGTATTCCGATCCTAACGTAGACGCCAAGAGCCGCTACCATTTAGAGTATATTGCCGGCGTGGATGATTCCGGCGCGGAGCTTTCCGAGGATTCCATCGAAGTAACTGCAAACGGTGATTATGAGGTTACCTTCCAGCTAAAGAGCTCCATGTTCGTGGACACCTTCCTTCAGGATATCGATACGGTTTTCATCATCCCGAAGCACATTTTTGAAGGCAAGACGGCGCAGGAGATCAACTCCCCTGATTTATGGGCAAAGCCTGTAGGCTCCGGTCCATTTATCTATGACAGCGAGATCAACGGTGAGAGAATGGAATTTGTCAAGAATCCGAACTACCACTTAGGCGCGCCGAAGATTGACCGTCTCGTAATCCGTGTGACCGATTCCGCCAGTATGCTGGCCGGCTTAATCAACGGAGATCTGGATTTGATCGGCTACGGCTCCATTCTGATCGATGACTGGGATCTGGCCAATGAGCAGGAAAATCTGGTTGCGGAGTCCATTCCTACGACTTCCTATACCACACTGATCTTTAACACACAGAAACCGTATCTGACACAGGAAGTACGCCAGGCCCTGAGCATGGCGATCAACCGTCAGGTTCTCGTAGACGCCCTGCTGCAGGGCCAGGGCCAGCAGGTCATCACTCCGATTGCACCGATGAGCCCGTATTACAACAAAGATGTAACGGTATGGTACGATCCTGACAAGGCGAAGTCCATGCTGGAAGAAGCGAAGTTCCCGTTTGATCAGACTCTGACCTTCTATATTGCGGCAGGAAACAGCATTACCGAGCGTACAGCGGCCCTGATCGTACAGGATTTACAGAAGGTCGGCGTTAAGGTTCAGATTGAACAGGTAGACTTCCCGACACTTATGAGCAACATGTTAGACGGCAAGCATGATATGGGAACCATCGGATCCGGCGGAACCTTAGACCCCAGCGAGAGCCGTGAGATGATCCATCCGGAGAGCTCCGTCAACTTCTGCCAGTTAAGAGATACCGAGATGACAGATGTTATCGACAAGGGCAACGCAGAGCTTACCTTTGAAGCCAGAAAACCGTACTTCGATGAGTATCAGGTGATGGTTAAAGAGCGTTCCGCTATGGCTTATCTGTATACAAAGAATACATTAACTGTTCATAACAAGAGAATCACAGGCATCAACGCAGAGAATTTCGATTCCCTGAACTGGTCGACCTGGAACTGGGATGTACAGTAAGGAACTTAAGAATAAAAGTTAAGAGGGAAAATTTATGGATTCATTGCTTACGGTGGACAATTTACAGGTTCAGTTTAATACAAAAAAAGGAATTAATACAGCGGTTGACGGCATCAGCTTTTCGGTTGGAAAAGGCGAGATACTGGGAATCGTGGGAGAATCGGGCTGCGGTAAGAGCGTAACCAGTTTGTCGATCCTGCGGCTTTTGGGAACGAACGCCCGGATATCCCAGGGAAGTGTTAAGCTGGAAGGCAGGGAGCTGCTCTCCCTGTCTGAAGATGATATGTGTAAGATCCGGGGCAATGAGATCGCCATGATTTTCCAGGACCCGATGACGGCGCTTAATCCGACTCTGACCATCGGCGACCAGCTGATCGAGCCTCTGGTGATTCACCAGGGCTTCAACAAGAAGGACGCCAGGAAGGAGGCGGTCGAGGTTCTGAAAAAAGTAGGAATCTCGGCGCCGGAAAAGCGGCTGAAGGAGTATCCTCACCAGCTCTCTGGCGGTATGCGCCAGAGGGTCATGATCGCCATGGCCGTGTCCTGTGCGCCCAAGCTTCTGATCGCGGACGAGCCGACCACGGCGCTTGACGTGACGATTCAGGCTCAGATTCTGGAGCTTATGCTGGATTTAAGGCAGAAGATGGATACGGCGGTCATTCTCATCACCCATGACATGGGCGTAGTGGCCGAGACCGCGGATAACATCCTGGTTCTTTACGCGGGCAAGGTTGTGGAATACGGATCGGTGAAAGAGATATTCAATACCCCCAAGCATCCGTATACAAAGGGGCTTTTAAGCTCCATACCGCCTTTGGAAGAGGATGTGGAGGAACTGAACACCATAGAGGGAACGGTGCCCGGGCCAGGACAGATGCCGGTCGGCTGCCGTTTCAGCCCAAGATGCCCTTATGCGGATGAACGGTGTGTGAAGGAACAGCCGGGAATCTATGAGGCAGGCGGTGCGAAGGTGAGCTGCTTTAGATATGAGGGTGATAACTATGAGAAGTGAGAATCAGGTTTTACTGGAAACGAAAGATTTGAGAAAATATTTTAGCGGGAAAAAGGGGCTGTTTAACTTAAATCCCCCGGTGGTAAAGGCGGTCGACGATATCAACCTGAAGATTCACAAGGGCGAGACGCTCGGCCTGGTCGGTGAATCCGGCTGCGGAAAATCCACTCTCGGCAGAACGATCTTAAAGCTGATTCCCATGACCTCTGGTCAGGTGATTTACAACGGGGAAGACATTGCCGCCTATGACAAGAAGCAGATGTGGGAGATGCGCAAGCGGATGCAGATCATCTTCCAGGATCCCTACAGCTCGCTGAATCCGCGAATGACGGTGTATGATCTGGTCAGTGCTCCTCTGGAGGTCTACGGGATCGGAAGCGCCGCAGAGCGGAAGGAGATGGTTATATCCATCTTAAACGATGTGGGACTGGACAAACAGTACTTGAACCGTTTTCCTCATGAATTCTCAGGAGGCCAGCGTCAGAGAATCGGCATAGCCAGGGCTCTGATTCTGAACCCGGAGTTCGTGGTCTGCGACGAGGCGGTATCGGCCCTCGACGTGTCTGTGCGGGCGCAGGTGCTGAACCTGATGAAAAAGATGCAGCAGAAGAGGAATCTCACCTATTTATTCATATCCCACGATTTGAGCGTGGTTCGCCACGTCAGCGACCGTGTGGCGGTTATGTATCTGGGAAGTGTGGTTGAGATCGCTGACAAGCAGGATTTATACGGAGCGCCGCTCCATCCCTATACCAGGGCGCTGCTCTCCGCCATCCCCATTCCGGACGCCAACAGAAAGCGCAACCGCATTATATTGGAGGGAGACGTTCCCAGCGCCTATAATCCGCCTTCCGGCTGTAAGTTCCACACCCGCTGTCCCTATGCGACAGACCGGTGCAGGGAAGAGGTTCCGGCATTAAGAGATATGGGCGGCGGCCATAGTGTGGCGTGCCACTTTCCGCTGAATGAAGGTTTTTCTTGACATAAGCCCGAACCCGGTGGTACTATAATCATAGTTTATATAGAAACCTTAGAGATGACAGAGCAGGTTAAACACGCGGGGCCGTAAACCCCGTTGTTTTGCCGGCTCTTTCCTTGTTTATCAGGTGCTGCACGCTTCTTGGGTGCTGCATGCTGTTTGGGTGCTGCATACTGTTTGGGTGCTGCATGCTGCTAAAACGGGAAAAGCCGCGGGGATATGGCCGTCCGTTATACGGGGACCAGGCGGTCATCTCAGAAACGGCCGTGACGGCTGCCATTTATTATTACAGCAACCTGTGCGCAGAGTGTGCGGGGGCGCGTTACCAGAAGGGAGAAGAAATATGGGGAAGTATGTCATTGCATTGGACCAGGGGACGACAAGCTCCAGATGTATCCTGTTTGATGAGCAGGGAATGATCTGCAGCGTGGCGCAGAAGGAATTTACACAGATCTTTCCGCAGCCGGGCTGGGTGGAGCATAATCCGATGGAGATCTGGTCATCCCAGCTGTCCGTAACCATGGAGGCAATGGGGAAAATAGGAGCGCATTACAGCGACATTGCAGCCATCGGCATCACGAATCAGCGTGAGACGACCATCGTATGGGATAAGGAGACCGGAGAACCGGTTTACAACGCCATCGTGTGGCAGTGCCGCAGGACGGCGGACCGCATTGAAGAATTGAAAAAAGACGAGCTTGCGAACCGGATTCGGGAGAAGACCGGCCTGATTCCGGATGCCTATTTTTCGGGAAGCAAGATCGAGTGGATCTTAAATCACGTGGAAGGCGCCAGGGAACGGGCAGAGCGGGGAGAGCTGCTGTTTGGAACCGTGGATACGTGGCTGATCTGGAACCTGACCAAGGGCTGTATCCATGTGACCGATTATACGAACGCATCGAGAACCATGCTGTTTGACATTCACAGGAGATGCTGGGATGACGAGATTCTGGAGTATTTCGGAATTCCCAGGTGCATGCTTCCGGATGTGAAGCCTTCCAGCTGCGTTTATGGCTATACATCCTCCGATGTGATGGGCGGAAAGATTCCGATCGCCGGAGCGGCCGGAGATCAGCAGGCGGCGCTGTTCGGCCAGTGCTGTTTCGACGAGGGCGAAGTGAAGAATACATATGGAACCGGATGCTTTCTGCTTATGAATACAGGGGAAAAAGCGGTTCACTCACAGAATGGCCTTCTTACCACCATTGCGGCCAGCGACGGGAACGAGGTGCGTTACGCGCTGGAGGGCAGTGTCTTCGTGGCGGGAGCCGCGGTACAGTGGCTGAGAGACGAGATGCGTATGGTGAGAAGCGCGCCGCAGACGGAGGAATACTGCACTGCGGTAGCCGATACGGGCGGCGTCTATGTGGTGCCTGCTTTTGCCGGCCTGGGAGCGCCCTATTGGGACCAGTATGCCAGGGGGACCATCGTAGGGGTGACCCGCGGTACCAGCAAGGAGCAGTTTATCCGTGCCACCGTGGAATCCATGGCATACCAGGTGTACGATTTAATCGAGGCCATGCAGCAGGATTCGGGTATCTGCTTAAGACAGCTTCGGGTAGACGGCGGTGCCTGCGCCAATAACTTCCTGATGCAGTTCCAGGCAGACCTTCTGAATACCGCCATTATCCGTCCGGACTGTATCGAGACCACCGCGCTGGGAGCTGCCTATCTGGCGGGTCTTGCCGTGGGTTACTGGAAGGACAAGGAAGAGATCAGAAAGAACTGGAAGGTGTCCAGGGCGTTTGAGTGTGGCATGGAGGAGGATCAGCGCCGCCGCCTCGTAAAGGGCTGGAAGCGGGCGATCAAGTGCGCGCTGTGCTGGGCAGAGGAAGAGTAAAGTAAGAAGCATTTGTACTTGACACCGGTCACCGGGTGTGATAGCATGAAACTAAATATGAAACCTTGAGACGACAGAGTAAGGTAGATAGACGGAGGTAATCCGTTTGTTTCCCTTACTCTTTTTGCGTAGAAGGAAAAGGTTCTTACTCCGCAAAATGCTTCGTTTCACAGGAACGAGAGGATCAATCAGGAGGAATGAAAATGGAAAGTTTGAATTACGATGCGGTCATTATTGGCGGCGGGGTAACCGGATGCGCGGTAGCCAGGGAACTGTCCCGCTACGAGCTGTCGGTCTGTGTACTGGAAAAGGAAGAGGATGTGTGCTCGGGAACATCGAAAGCCAACAGCGCCATCGCTCACGCCGGGCATGATGCCACACCAGGCTCCTTAAAGGCGAAATTCAATGTACAGGGAAGCCAGATGATGGAACCGCTCTCGAAGGAACTGGATTTTGATTACGTGAGAAATGGTTCTCTCGTTCTCTGCTTCTCAAACGACGATCTCCCGGCGCTGGAAGAGCTACTGGAAAAGGGAAAACGCAATGGGGTCCAGGGACTGGAGATTATCTCCGGCGATGAAGTCAGAAGGATGGAGCCTAACGTGACAGATACCGTGGTGGCGGCACTCTACGCGCCGACCGGCGGAATTGTCTGCCCCTTTGGCCTTACCATCGCGCTGGCCGAAAACGCAGCGGACAACGGAGTGGAATTCAAATTTTTGACTGAAGTAAATGAGATTAAGAAAGACGGAGAAGGCTACATCCTGGAGACAGGAAAGGGAGCCATAACGACGAAATATATTATCAATGCCGCAGGCGTTTACGCGGACCGCTTCCACAACATGGTCAGCGGAAATAAGATACATATTACCCCGCGTAAGGGCGACTACTGCCTGCTGGACAAAGAAGCGGGCGGCCATGTGAGCCATACCATTTTCCAGCTTCCGGGTAAATTGGGAAAGGGCGTTCTGGTATCACCGACGGTCCATGGCAACCTGCTTACCGGACCGACTGCCGTGGATCTTGAGGATAAGGAAGGCAACGCTACAACGGCGGAAGAGCTGGCATTTGTCATAGAGAAGTCTTCCATCGGCGTAAAGAACGTTCCGTTCCGCCAGGTTATTACATCGTTCTCCGGTCTCCGAGCCCATGAGGATGGCGATGATTTTATTATCGGTGAAGCGGAGGATGCACCGGGGTTCTTCGACGCGGCAGGCATCGAATCTCCGGGTCTTACCAGTGCACCGGCCATCGGCGTCTATCTGGCAGAGCTTGTAGCCGGCAGGGCGGGAGCCGTTCAGAAGAAGGACTGGAAGCGGGAGCGCAGAGGCATTGTCCGTCCGGAGAAGATGAGTGTGGAAGAGAGAGCGGAGCTGATCCGTCAGAGACCGGAATACGGCACGATCATCTGCCGCTGCGAAGGTGTCAGCGAAGGTGAGATCATAGATTCCATAAGAAGAACGCTGGGAGCGGTGTCGCTGGACGGTGTGAAGCGCAGAGTCAGACAGGGCATGGGAAGATGCCAGGCCGGCTTCTGTACGCCGAGGACCATGGAGATCCTGTCCCGAGAGCTTGGAATCACAATGGAAGAAGTCTGCAAAAATGCGCCCGGATCCAATATGCTGACCGGTCAGAAATAAGGGGGAGAATGATATGACACAACATGATATCGTAATCATCGGAGGCGGCCCGGCCGGGCTGGCGGCAGCGGTTGCCGCAAAACGGGCAGGAGCGGAAGATATCCTGATTCTGGAGAGGGACAGCTGCCTGGGAGGTATCTTAAACCAGTGTATCCACAACGGATTCGGACTTCACACGTTCAAGGAAGAGCTGACCGGACCGGAGTATGCGGCGCGCTATATTGACATGGTAAAAGAGGAGAGGATCCCTTACAAATTAAATACCATGGTCATTGATATCAATAAAGAGAAGGAAATCACCGTCATCAACCGGGAAGACGGACTGCATGTAATCAAGGCAAAGGCCATCATCCTGGCCATGGGCTGCCGGGAACGTCCCCGCGGCGCCTTAAACATCCCGGGTTACCGTCCGGCGGGAATCTACTCGGCGGGCACGGCGCAGCGTCTCATGAACATCGAGGGCTTCAGCGTGGGCCGTGAGGTCGTGATCCTGGGTTCCGGCGATATCGGACTTATTATGGCAAGAAGAATGACGCTGGAAGGTGCAAAGGTGAAGGTCGTTGCGGAGCTGATGCCTTATTCCGGCGGCTTAAAGAGAAATATCGTTCAGTGCCTCGACGATTACGGCATCCCGCTGAAGCTCAGCCACACCGTGATCGATATCCAGGGAAAAGAGCGGGTAACCGGAATTACCCTGGCAAAGGTAGACGAGAACCGGAAACCGATCCCGGGAACAGAGGAATACTACAGCTGTGATACCCTTCTGCTCTCCGTGGGACTGATCCCGGAAAATGAGCTTACCAAGGGCATCGGCGCATCCATGAACCGGGTAACTCAGGGACCGAATGTCAACGATCAGCTGGAAACGGATACCAGCGGCGTGTTTGCCTGCGGCAACGTGCTTCATGTACATGATCTGGTTGATTACGTTTCCGAGGAGGCGACTCTGGCCGGCTCCAATGCCGCAGCGTATGTGGGAGCGGGAAGCGAAAAGCAGACGGGTCATATCGCTGTGCTGAAAGCGGAGAACGGGGTTCGTTACACGGTTCCCCAGGCGATTGATATCGATCATATGAATGACAAGGTTACGGTGAGATTCCGTGTGGCCGATGTCTATAAGGACCGCTTTATCAGCGTCTATTACGACGGCGTGCGCGTGTCGAAGAAGAAGAAAAAAGTCCTCGCGCCAGGTGAGATGGAGCAGGTCGTGTTAAAGAAAGATAGCTTTTCCGGCTGCCCCGACTTAAAAAATATTGTGATTTGTACGGAGGTGGAGTAAAATGGAGGTTAGAGAGTTAATCTGTATCGGCTGCCCGCTTGGCTGTCCCCTGACGGTTCGTCTGGAAGGAGGCGAGGTGGAGGTCTCCGGCAATACCTGTGTGAGAGGCGCCGATTACGCAAAGAAGGAAGTGTTAAGCCCCACCAGGATCGTTACCTCTTCCGTTCACGTGGATGGCGGGACCATCGAGATGGTATCCGTTAAGACGGAACATGATATACCGAAGGGTAAGATCTTCGAATGCATGGATGAGATACGTAAGGTGACGATTCCGGCCCCTGTGAAGATCGGTGATGTGGTGATAGCGGACTGCGCCGGAACGGGAGTATCCATCGTGGCGACGAAGAACGTGGAGTCGGTAATGGCATAAAAGACCTAAAGCAGAAAGGAATCAGAAGACATATGAGATGGAATATCAACAGATTTTTTAATCCGGAGAACCGGTTCTGGGCATTTATGGAGAGGGTGACGGATATCTGTGTTCTCAGTTTCTTCTGGTTCCTTTTCAGCATCCCGGTGGTGACTGCGGGCGCGGCGACCACCGCCCTGTTTCAGTATACGCTTCGTCTGACGGCGGACGAGGAGGGATACGTCTGGAAGACCTTCCGGGAGGGCTTTAAGAAGAACTTTGGTCAGGCCACCATTCTCTGGATCGGCGCAGTCCTTGTGGGGGCATTTCTGGTGTTTGATTTATGGTGCTGCCAGTTTCTCGCCCCTCTGGGGGCGGTTCGCTTCTTTGCATTTTTCCTGTTGATCGGCGCTATTTTCGTCTATTTATTAACAATAATTTATCTGTTTCCCCTGCTCGCTTTCTTTCATGTCGATACCAGAAAGGTGATAAGGGATTCTTTCGTCATGTCCGTCGGAAATCTTCACGTTTCTATAACAATCCTTGTGATATATGGAATTACAGCAGTTGTAACGTATTTCTTCCCCATGCTTTTTATGTTCTGGTTTGCCCTTGGCAGCTATGTGGCATCATTTTTTTACCGTTTTATTTTCTATAAATACATAAAAGATGACGAAGAGTAAGTGGAAAAAATTGTTAAAAAAAAGTCAATTTTTATGAAAAGGAAATAAAAAGACATAAGAAAAAATAAAAAAATTATGCAAAATAGATAAAGAATTACTTGCATAATGGAATAATCTATGATACCATAGTTCTATCAGAAAAGAATATGGGTTGCTTGAGAGAGACTGAGATCGGAGCAAGTGTAGGATGCATATGAGCAATATGCTTTCGGCGCATGCACAATCTCTTTTTTATTGCTGTTTTTTCGCCGGGAGGAGTCGTAACCTTCAGGCGGAAGGGTCTCAGAGGGCAACGGAAGGGAGTCGTAAAAGACATGAAAAAAAGGGGTATCGCATTATTAATGGTGGCTGCAATGATGGCAGGAACACTGAGTGGTTGCAGCGGCGGAGGTTCCACCGGCAAGGCTGGGGCAGGCGCGCAGACAGAGGCACAGACCGTGGCGGAGGTAGATCCGTCCCTGTATGAGGTGACGGAGCCGATCACCATCAAGTGGTGGCACGCGCTGGAGGAACAGTATTCTGAGACTGTGCAGAAGGTCGTGGACGACTTCAACAAATCACAGGATATGATCACAGTGGAAGCGGAGTACATCGGAAGCTACAAGAAATTAAATGAGGCTCTGGTAGCGGCCCATGCGGCGGGGACTGATCTTCCGGCAATTACGGTTGCCAATACTCCTTACGTGGCGGAATACGGTGCAGGCGGTCTGACTGAGGACTTAACACCCTATATCCAGGCCAGCGGCTATGATTTAAAGGACTTCGGCGAAGGCATGATTACGGCTTCCAGCTACAACGGCAAGCAGGTATCCCTTCCCTTCCTGATCTCCACGCAGATCGTTTACTACAACAAGGATATGGCGGACGAGATGGGCATTGAGATTCCGGAGAAGTGGGATGACATGGATGCGTTCCTTGAGAAGACCTCCAAGGTCAACGCGGACGGAACGACGGCGGTGTACGGAACCATTATGCCGGGTTGGGATCAGTGGTATTACGAGACCTTCTACTTAAATCAGGGTGTGAAGATCATCAATGATGACCAGGTAACCACGGACTTAGGCGATGAGAAGGCGGTGGAGATCGCGGCCAAGATTAAAGAATGGTGCGATAAGGGCTATACATACTGGACAGGAACCGCGGATGACGCGTCCTCCATCATGCGTCAGCACTTTATCGACGGCGAGGCATTTTCCGTTGTACATACAAGCTCCCTGTATACGAACTATTTGAGCCAGTGTAATTTCGAGATCGGTATGGCATGGCTTCCGGGCGGCGAGACGAAGAACCAGGAGATCGGCGGCTGCGTGCTGTTAATCCCATCCAAGAACGATCAGGCTACGAAGAACGCGGCATGGCAGTTTATGCAGTACTTATGCAGCAAGGAAGTAAACTTAACATGGGCAAGAGGAACCGGATATATCCCGACCAGAAAGTCCGTACTGACAACCGATGAAGGCAAGGCATTCTTAGAGGAGAAGCCGGCATTCCAGTGTATTTTCGATAATCTGGACCTGATTCAGCCGAGAATCCAGCACAAGGCATGGTCCCAGATGGCTAATATCTGGAAGAACGACATGGCACAGCTCATGCTGGAGGGCGGAGACGCGCAGGAATCCATGGAAAAGATGGCCGAGGAAATTGATGACGTATTAGGAGATTCCTGATGCAGTTTGGCGGGGGTATCATATGAAAGAGAAAAAACATATCAATCCAAGAAAAGTATCCGCGATGAAGGATTTTGCCTGTGTACTTCCGGTACTGATTTTTCTGGCGGTATTTACCTACTATCCGATCGCGGAGCTGTTCCGGATCAGCTTTACCGACTGGAACATGTTAAATGATACGTGGCACTATGTAGGCTTTAAGAACTGGAAATGGCTGTTTGGGGGTTCCGGTACCAAGTATCTATGGAACTCCCTGAAGGTCACGATTCTCTATTCGGCCGGCGAGATCTTCATCACGCTGGTGGGGGGCATGATCTTCGCCCTGATCTTTAACCGTATGACGAAGGGGTTCTCCGCCATGAGAGCCATCGTCTTTATGCCGAAATACGTGGCGATGTCCTCCGCGGCCGTTGTGTTCTTATGGATTTTAAATACGGACGGCGGTATCTTAAACTACCTTTTATCCCTGGTTGGAATCAGTAAAGTGGACTGGCTGGGCAACCGCCACACAGCCCTGCTTTCGGTCCTGATGCTGACCGGATGGCGGTGCGTGGGATATGGAATGATGGTGTATTTGTCTGCCATGATGGGTATTTCCACGGACTATTACGAAGCGGCCTCCCTGGATGGGGCCAATGCGATACAGCGGTTCTTTAAGATCACGATTCCGATGCTGTCGCCGACCACACTGTTTTTATTTGTCACCACCTTCCTTTCTTCCATGAAGGTGTTCCAGTCTGTAGATATCCTGACACAGGGCGGCCCGTACCGTTCGACCGAAGTGTTCGTGTATAACATTTACCGTTATGCGATGGAAGATTTCCGGATGGACCGCGCTTCCACAGTGGCGATCTTCTTCTTCCTGCTTCTGCTGGTGGTGACGGTGGCTACCATGAAGGTATCTAACGGCAACGTGACGTACGATTCATAGGGGGGGACAACATGGAGAAACATACAATGAAGGACGGACGGGATATTAACCGTACCGCCAGGAGAAAAAAGGCGACGATTACGGCAGTCCAGTGGGTTCTTGCCATCATCGTCCTGATTATCATCGTGTTCCCGATCTACTGGATGCTGGTATCCTCCGTGAAATCCCAGGAGGAGATTCTGCTTCCGGTACCGACCTTATGGCCGAAGGAATTCCACTTCGAGAACTACATCAATGTATTAAAAAAGGGCAATTTCGCCAGATACTATTTCAATACGGCTGTCATGACGGCCGGCATCCTGATCGGACAGGTCCTGACCGGTATCTTCGCAGGCTATGGATTTTCCAAGGGCAGATTTAAAGGCCAGAACTTCTGCTTTATCATCGTTCTGGGCGCCCTGATGATTCCGCTCCAGGTTACGTTTATTCCGATCTATATCATGATGGCAAACTGGGGAATGTCAGATACCTTCTTAGGTCTGATTCTTCCGGAAGCCGTGTCGCCGTATTACATCTTCATGCTGCGCCAGACCTTTATGGCGATTGACGACAGCTATATCGAGGCGGCCAGAATCGACGGGCTGGGCCGTGTGGGAATTATCACGAAGATCTTGGCTCCCATGTGCCGCTCCACGTTATTTACGGTTACGCTGGTGACCTTTACCAATGGCTGGAACGCTTACTTCTGGCCGAAGATCATCGCCAAGGGCGAGAAGCGCCGTGTGCTTACAGTCGGACTTGCCTATTTAAAGAATACCTTTGCCGGTGCTGAATCCATGAACAACCATGAGATCATGGCCGGCGCGGTGATGGCGGTTGTACCTGTCATCATCCTGTTCTTCATTTTCCAGAAATACATGCTGACCGGATACTCCAAGGCAGCCATGAAATAAGAAACCGAGGGAATCAACATGAAAGTATACGCACACAGAGGTTACAGCGGAAGATATCCGGAGAACACCATGCTGTCGTTTCAGAAGGCGGCGGAGACCGGATGCGACGGAATCGAGCTGGATGTACAGCTGACCAGGGACGGTACCGTGGTGGTGATCCATGACGAAGCTGTTGACCGGACGACAGACGGAACGGGCCTGGTGAAGGATTATACCTTTGAGGAGTTAAGAAAGCTGGACGCAGGAACAATTAAGGGAGGCCGATACGGCTTCTGCCCGGTTCCTTCCTTTGAGGAGTACTGTGAATGGGCCAGCCAGTACGGGTTTGTGACAAATGTGGAGATTAAGACCGGGGTGTACTATTATGAAGATATTGAGGAAAAGACCCTGGAGATTATTAAGAAGTACCATTTAGAGGACAGAGTCATGTTCTCGTCCTTCAACCACCTGTCTCTGGAGCGGCTGAAGGAGCTTGCGCCGGATATTCCGCGCGGAGCCTTACTGGAGCATGCCGGCTTAGGAAATGCGGGGTATTACTGCAGCCGCTGCGGCTATGCCTGTTACCACCCGGGGATCAGGGGACTCACGGAGGAGACCGTCAGAAACTGCAGGGACCATGGAATCGGTGTAAATGTCTGGACCATCAACGACATGGAAAGCCTGGAAAACACTTACGAGTGGGGATGCAGCGGAATCTTCACGAACTACCCGGAGATCTGCAAGAGCTGGCTGGATCATAAAGGCTGACTGCAGAGACCGGAAGCTGCCGGTTAAAAAATAAAAGAAATAAGGATTTAAGACGATTCAACCGTTTTAAATCCTTATTTGATATGAGAAAGGGACTTTATATGAAACGCGGTACGGAAGTACGGAGCTTTTTGTGCAGGCAATTTTCACAGAAATGACAAAAATTCGGATTCTTACTTGACTCTGTGGAGAAGGATTGCTAAAGTATAAGAAGTTGGGAAAAATTTTCCGGCCGTCTTCGGATGCGCCGCGGACGCGGTTTCGCCGTATACGGGAAAACCGTGGTTCATGTAAGGGAGGAAGTACGTTGAAGTTACTGACATATGAAGTTGACAGAAGAAAAGATATCGGGGTTATGAGCAAGGATGAGATGTGGGTATATCCGCTTCGGGCATTCGGCATGGAATATACGAGTATGATGGAAGTCGTAAAGGGGTTCAGCCAGTCGGAAAAGGATCTGCTGGAGCACGTATCCGGTTTGGAACCGTACGGCATCACAGGGGCGGCTATGCGCTCTGAGGTGAGGCTTCTGGCTCCGATCGAGGTGCCGGAACAGGATATTATCTGTCTTGGGCTTAACTACATGGAGCATGCGGAAGAATCCGCCAGATTTAAGAAGGAAGCATTTGACGGAGTGCGGAAGGAAGCGGTCTATTTCTCCAAGAGGGTAAACCGGACGGTTGGTCCGGATGGGGAGATTTCCAGTCACAGCGATATCGTGGACAGTCTCGATTATGAGGCGGAGCTTGGCGTGATTATCGGAAAAGAGGCTTACCGGGTTCCGAAGGAGCAGGTCAGGGACCACATCTTTGGATACACAATTATTAACGATGTGAGCGCGCGCAATGTACAGAACGCCCACAAGCAGTGGTATTTTGGAAAGAGTCTGGACGGTTTTACACCGATGGGACCGTGTATTCTGACCGCAGACAGCGTGGAATACCCGCCGAAGTTCCCGATCCGCTCCCTCGTAAATGGTGAGGTGCGGCAGGAGAGCAATACGGAGCGGATGATTTTTGATATCGATCATATTGTAAGTGAGTTATCCATGGGAATGACGCTGAAGGCGGGGACTATCATTTCCACAGGAACGCCATCCGGAGTAGGAATGGGCTTTACGCCGCCGAAGTTTTTAAAGGCCGGCGATGTGGTGGAGTGTGTAATCGAGGGGATCGGTTCTATAAAGAATACGGTTTCTGAGTAGATTAGAGCGTGTCTGAAAATTGCTTTCCGTCACGTTCAAGAGCAGTCTAAAAAGAATAGAATAAAAACCTTTGAGAGAAAGAGTAAGGGATAGAAACGAATGGATTTCGTTTTATTTCCTTGCTCTTTTTTGACGTTTCCGTGCAGTGGGATGCGTGCTGCCGGTCATGGGGGAACAGTTACTATAAATGGGAACAGGGGGCAAAAAAATGCAGGGATATTTAGCAGGGGTAAGTGAAGGCACCAGGGTATTGCTGATTCTGTCAGTGATCCTGTTTGCCGGTTTTATTATGACGCGGCTGACCAATACGCTGAATTTGCCAAAGGTCAGCGGTTATATTATGGCGGGAATCTTAATCGGGCCATGCGGGTTAAATCTAATCCCGGTAGAGATTATCGGCCACATGGGGTTTGTCAGCGATCTGGCGCTGGCGTTTATTGCGTTCGGAGTCGGAAAGTTTTTTAAGAAGGAAGTGCTGTTAAAGACGGGAAGCAGGATTATCATCATCACGCTCTTCGAGGCTCTGCTGGCCGGCGTGCTGGTAACGCTGTTCTGTGTGGGCGTCTTCAAGATGGAGTGGAATTTTGCGTTGATTCTGGGCGCAATCGCGACGGCGACGGCACCAGCCAGCACGATGATGACGATCAACCAGTATAAGGCAAAGGGAGAATTTGTCAATACGCTGCTGCAGATCGTGGCGCTGGATGATGTGGTCTGCCTTCTGGCGTTCAGTATTGTGGCAGGCATTGCCGGACGAACGGGAAATGAAGAGCTGACCATGTCCACGGTCCTGATGCCGGTGGTCTATAATATCCTGGCTCTGGGACTGGGATTTTTCTGCGGTTACTTCTTGAGCCGGCTTCTGATACCGGCCAGAAGCAAGGACAACAGGCTGATTCTGGCTATTGCCATGCTTCTGGGGATCTCTGGTATCTGCGCGTCTCTCGATATTTCGCCGCTGCTGTCCTGCATGATCTTCGGCGCGTCGTATATCAATCTTACCAGCGATAAGAAGCTGTACCGGCAGATTAATAACTTTACGCCTCCGGTCATGTCCATATTCTTTATCATGTCGGGCATGAATCTGGATCTGTCTGCGCTGACGACCGTGGGCACGGTGGGTCTGGCATACTTTATCGTGAGAATTATCGGAAAGTATCTGGGAACGTATATCAGCTGCCTGATTACGGGAACCAGCAGGGAAATTCGAAATTATATGGGCCTGGCTCTGATCCCTCAGGCCGGTGTCGCCATCGGTCTGGCGTTTCTGGGACAGAGGCTGCTCCCCGAGGAGATGGGGAAACTGCTTCTGACCATTATTCTCTCTTCTTCCGTCCTCTACGAGATGGTAGGGCCGGTCTGCGCCAAGATGTCCCTGTTCCTCTCCGGCAGCATTACTACGGATAAAATGAAGGAAGTGGCAAAGGAGAGGGAGGATGAGATTCACGAGGAGAACCTGATCGCATCGGAGAATGAGGAACATGAGGAAGACGATGGGAGTTGGGAAGATGGAAGTGAAAATGAGAGTGAAGATGGGAGTGATGATGGGGGGGAAAATGAGAGTGAAGATGAGGGGGAAGATGAGAGTGAAAATGAGAGTGAAGATGAGAGTGACGGAGAACGTGATACGGATGGAAAACTCGAATCTGACGTAAATGAAAGCGGCGAAATGGAGGAGGAAGACGGGAACTGTAATGGGGAGGGCAGATCCAGTAAAGACGGCATAGAATGCAGCTCAAAGAAATCGTCAAAAAGAAAAAAGGAGTATGGGGAAGAGGATAATTCCAAAGCAGACCTACATAAAATGACTGACCAGCCGAATGGTGACAGCAACGGAAAAAAGACGGGAAATGGAAAAGGCCGGAAAAATACGGATACTCGCAAAAAAAAAGAAATGTCAGACGAGGAACTCCTGCAGCATGAGCTTTTAGAGCAGATTAAGGAACTGGAGGCGGGCGTCGAAGATCAGGAAGAAGACTACGATATCGAACGCGAAATCGAGCCGGAAAAAGAGAAAGCCGCGAGGAAGGGGAAGGCGAGAAAGAAAAAGAAATAAGAATAGAAGAGAGTGGTAAGAATCGTATAAAGAAATTGCAGGAGGGAACCGCAGGCAAGACACATGTCTGCGGTTCCCTTTTCGCTGCCAATTGAGCCTCAGTCAGCGCCCTAATAAACCAGTTTTTTACCCTCATCTTTCGTCCCTCTAAAACCGCAGGGCAGATGGCCGCTTTCATATACCATAAGGAGTTCGCAGAAAAAATTGGGTATTTTAACAATGTCTTTATTGGGGGACTATCAGAATACACAACTGATAGTCACCCCACATTTTAAGGCGCGTTATCCGGTACTTTTGAGTTCACAGATTTCTTGTTCGACAAGCGCCTGTCCCTTTTCAAATTCGTCCTGAAACTTGAAGTGAATCGTGATACGTTTGCCTTCATGCACGTCAATTTGCTCAATCAAATCGGTAACAAGCCGTCTATCAAGCGTTTCAATTTCCCTGTACTTCCGAAATCGCTCTATCCATTCATTTTGCAGCATTTCTTGGCTGTCAAGAGTTTGGCGTTCTTCCCGATGTGATGAAATTTGCTCCGCCAGTGTGTTCGCTTGCTTGGCATAGCCGGATTTCAGTGAAACATAATCAGCCTCGGACAGCAAGCCCTTTTTCAAATCCGTGTACAGACCCAGCTTGATTTGTTCAATGCCATTTTCCAGTATTGTGGTGATGCTTTGTGCGCTCCAAAGCCAAACCATTCGCTTTGTATACTCGCGGGGGCGTTCTCTTGCATCCTGCATAAACCGCTGTGTTGCGGGGGCTGGAACACCCGGACCATTCAGCTTTTGGCGATAGGCGTCTTGCCAAGCCCCTCTTTGTACCATCTGAAAATATCCCCGATCGTATCGGCGGTTTCGGTGTCTACAATAAGCCTGGTTTTGTCCTTTGTTTTTTAGGCAGCAATAGTTGTTGTAGAGGTTAAAGCCCAAACGGACAAGAGATCGTCCGCTGGAGCAAAAGTCTACGCTGCCGTTATCAAGACCGTGGCGGATGCTGTGACCTGAAAAGTCATAGATGTAGTTTCCTCCGCTTTTTTGAAATTAAAGGTGGTAAAACGACAATAGGGTGTCTGCAGAAACTTTACAAAGTTCTGATTTACTATCTGAGTGCATTTTGTTATACTGAATATAAAAAATAATCTCTGTCACTATTCTTTAGGGTGTGAGATGGGAATTAATTATATTTGACGCAATACGCCTTTGACGGATAAGGCGTACCATACGGTTACTACATAGGAGATGTATACAGTAATGAAATCAATATTGATAAAACTAGGATACAATGGGGAAGTTTATGATTATGCAACGAAGAAGACTTGCGGCATATGGTTTGCCATAATTGGGTTAGTCATAATCGTATCTTCTCTGTTGGGGTATGACCTGTGTGTCAATCCAATCATATTTGTTGTTGGCTATGGTATAGGATTTTATTTGTGTTATGGAAATAAAAAAATAATTTTTAATAGATTAGCAAGCAGCCAGCCATCTTGCTTTCAGAAAAAAATGTCAAACGTTGCGTTGGGGTCACTTGGATTGTTTTGCGCCTTGTTCGGAAGCTTTTGCTGGCTCACTCACCAAAGTATGCGAACTATATGGCTTTTTCTATTTATCGCCGCGGCATTGCATTTTTTTGTTTTCTATTTTGTGCATGGTAAAAGCGTAGTAATGTTGGGAATATTGTGTTTGGCGTACGGTGTAATTGGGTTGCTGTTTGCTAATATCCCCTTTCTGTATATTGCAATTTTGGATGGGATTACAAAAATTATTATTGGAGCAGCCATGATTTTTCAAAAACCTGGCAACAACAAAAACACTTTTTATTGTAAATTATTTTGATTGGTGATTATGCCGCCTTGCGAGCTTCCTGATACCCAATGAGCTTTACCCTGGTCTGCTCACTGGGGTAAATATCTCCATTGAATAATCGTTCCAATATACTCTGCATTTTGTACCTCTACTAAACTTATTCAGCCGCCGTAAGTCCGGCAGTTTAAGTATTTCTGTGAGTTGTGTATTTTTGTGTCTACCATGCCCAAACCAGCCTTTAGAAGCTTTTCCTTCCAGTTATCGTTTCCCTCTGCTATTCCTTATAGAAATCTTTGAAAAATTCCTCATAAGTCTCAGGCTCGGGCGTTTCGCTGCGGGCTTCCTGCAGCAGGCCGAATAGTTCCTCCCACAGTTTTTGACTCACCTCCACGTCGGAATAGTCCGTTGTTGATATATAGTAGGACTCACTGCTCCCAACATCATCATCCCAATGAAAGACTGTCTTAAATCCCGCAAAAACCCGGTTGCCGTTCCTGTCCTCTGACTCGTAGCTATACATATCCTTGCTGGCGAGGCAGGGATTGTGCCAGAATATTTGTCCGGCCCCCATGAAGTAGCCGTAACTGCTGTAGACCGACAGAAACAGATAGACCTGGTCCTGTTCCGGATCGTATTTTAATCCGTAGAGTCCCATATTCCGAACGATCAGTTCCGGCAGACCATCGCCGTCATAGTCCGTATAATAGTAGCTGGAGTCCTGTTTCAGTTCCTGTCTCAGAAACTCCTGATCACTTAGATATTCGCTTCGAAGGATATTCTGATACGTATCTTCTTCGTAATCCAGAGACCGGTACGCCCTGCAAAGCACCGGTTTCTGGTTGGTTACAGCCTTGTAAAAGGCCTCCCTGTAGATTTTATCTGCCGCCGCGTCGTACAGAGAATCGTTGATCGGGAACTGCCTGACGTGAAAATCTATCGCCCGGATCTGGTCGCTGGCTGCTTTGATAAGCGCCCTGGAATCGAGTAAATCGCCCAGATCCGGCTGGTCCTTCTTATACCAGGTGTTTTCATATTCTTCCCATTGCCCGGTATATTCCTGATCGTCCTCCTCGTGATCCTCATAGGGCCAGAAGCCGGCTTTCATGATATACATTCGTTCCATGCCGCTGTCCCATTTGAGAAGGGTATACGCGGCTCCCAGCCCATCGGAGCGCCCATAGAGATACGTATACTGGGCAGTCATAATTTCAAAGACGCCGTCGCCGTCTGCGTCCACAGGTGTGAAGAGATAGAAATAAGGATCCGCACTCAGCCAGTCCGTTTCATTGTTCTCCCTGCCTTCGTCGGTGAGATTTCCTTCCGCGTCAAAGTAGGGATTTCCTTCCGGGCCTTTGCGTGTGAAAGTGGTGTAAAACCCTGTAGAACCGTTTTGCACCGTATGGGTATATCCTTCCGACAGATGAAGGGTAAAATACGTATCGAAATAATTATCGCCATCCCACTCCGGGCTGCCGAATATTTTGGCCGGACTGCCGTCGGATATCCGATAGATGTCACTCTCATAGGCGCCAGCCCCTCCGGTGATACTGATTAAATGATGCATCAGAAGCTCGTCCTGACCGTCTCCGTCAATATCCGCCAGATACCATTCATCTCCATAGGAGCCGTCACAGAGAACCGTACAGGAGGTGCCGCCATCTCCACTGATGACAAGGACAGGAATCCCATATAATGGGCTATTGCAAAACATGGCCCGGTAACATATAAGTGTAAGCTCCGTTCCGTCTGCTGCGTGCACCTTTTCGGTCATCGCAGTTCTTATGTAAGGCACGGCAGAATGATCGTATCCCAGAGTATCCGCAGCCAGCGTCTTGAACTGATCGTAACCGGGGAGCTCTTCGGGGAATTCCTCCCGGGATGCAGAATCTTCAAGCGAAAGGGGAAGAGACAGCGACGAAACCATTTTCAGGATCAGATGAAGGTCAGGGCAGATGACGATATAGCTTTCAGAGCCAGGCCGTTTGTAATACTCGGCATCTGACGGGATGTCCCATGTAAAACCGGAGGTCTTTAAGTCCTCCCACCAGCCCGGATCGACCTGCTCCGGCAGAATTTTCTTCATGTCCTTTGTCCAGAGGGAGAGATCGTCCGCCTCCACTGTGAAGGCCGCCCTGATATCGTAATCAGAAGGACCCGGGACTCTTCCTTTGGAATTATCCTGATAAACAATGTGATAGGCTGCATCGATCATCTCAGAGGGCATTTCAAGATATCTGGAGAGGAAGGCCAGCTTCTCATCTCTGTCTTGAAAAACAGTGCTTCTCGTATCGGTGGTATAATCCTCTGGTAATTCCCCGGAACTATCTGTATTCGGGAAAATGATCCTGACCTCAGGAGCGCCTCTCGTAGTCAGCTCCATCGCGCTTTCGTGGTCCACCGCTGTGACTCTTACAGACAGGGTGGTATTGCCCGGTATCTCCATTACGGTATCCGGAAGTTCGCGAAATGTTCCCTCCTCATCTTTCACATACAGGTGCTCTATATCAAATGTGAAATGTTTTTCTGACAGGAGAAGGTCATAAGTAATCTGAAACGTGACGCTTTGGGTCTTAGAAGAAGGGTTTTTAATGGAAAAGGATGCCTGGGCAGTATTTCGATTCCCATTGTCGCTGTCCGGCCAGATCATTCCGACCGGTTTGCTGTCGAGGACAACCGGACGGATGGGTTCTTTATGATTACCTGCTTTGTAATAAAGCAGCAGTAGAATGAGCAGAAACAGCGGGAGTAAAATCAGGATTAAGCGTTTTTTACGGACAGGCGGGCATCTATCGGGGAACCTGGGTTTTCGCGTGCGATCCTGTCTTTTGTTATCCTGCTCTTGCATGTGGCAGTTCCTCAGTCTTTCTCTTTAGAATATACGTTAAATGGTGAAGTTAGAATTTATTTGATATACTGCTTTGTATACTTCTATTGTAGCATACTTTTACTTTTTTGTATCCTCCGGCGGACAGCATAAAGCCTGATGTGCGGAAATCGTGGCAAGCGTATCGCCCAGCTGTGAGAGGATAGACGCGAGAAGTGCAATTTCATCGGCACTTTTTCCTTCGGCAATGCAGCAGGCCAGACTCGATATGGAGATTACTAATTCACAGGATTGCATATGGATCACCTCCTGACAGATTATGCAGTTCAGATCAGAAATAGAATGCAGAATCAGACGGGACGGGCCTTACCGCAGAAAAAAAATAACTCCCTGTGGAAACGGATCCGTCTATTACGATCCTTTCCCGTAGGGAGTTATTTTTCAAAGATACTGGTTATTCCGCCGCCTGCACAGCGGATTCCTCAGTCGCTTTTATGGATTAAGAATTAATAATTCTCAACTTTTCTTTCAAAATAAGCCTTCGGATGTGCACATGTCGGGCATACTTCAGGAGCTTCCGGTCCTTCGTGTACGTATCCGCAGTTACGGCATTTCCAGCCAAGAGGAGCGTCGCCCTTGAAGGTCTTATCGTTCTTTAAGCTGTCAAGAAGCTTTAAGTAACGTTTCTCATGAGCAGCTTCCACTTTTCCAACAAACTCAAATTTGATGGCTAACTCTTCGAAGCCTTCTTCTCTGGCTTCCTCAGCCATTCTCTTGTACATATCGGTCCACTCGTAGTTTTCACCTTCCGCTGCGTCTGCAAGGTTTTCTTCAACGCTGCCGATGCCATGGAATTCTTTGAACCACATTTTAGCGTGCTCTTTTTCCTGATCTGCTGTCTCTAAGTATAAAGCAGCCATCTGCTCGTAGCCAGCTTTTTTCGCTACAGAAGCATAATATGTATATTTATTTCTTGCCTGAGACTCGCCTGCGAAAGCGTCCATTAAGTTCTTTTCTGTTTTTGTTCCTGCATATTTAGACATGTGATAACCCTCCTGATTATTTTTTTTCTTTGGTATCAATGAACCCGACTGTTCAATGAGTGAATTCGTTCCCGATCCGGATCTCCCGGTGGAAAACCAGGGAACGGTATAATCAAGCTATGCCGTTCCCTGAAGATGGTGAAGTGAATATTTATGAATTAGCCAAAGTATCTGTCAAGCAGACCCTTGAATGCTTTGCCATGGCGAGCTTCGTCTCTTGCCATCTCATGTACGGTATCATGAATTGCATCAAGGTTTAACTCTTTAGCACGTTTTGCTAAGTCAACTTTACCTGCAGTAGCGCCGTTCTCAGCAGCAACTCTTAATTCAAGGTTCTTCTTTGTGCTTGCAGTTACACACTCGCCAAGTAATTCAGCGAATCTGGAAGCGTGATCAGCCTCTTCGTAAGCTGCCTGCTTGTAGTACATGCCAACTTCCGGATAGCCTTCTCTGAAAGCGACTCTGGACATAGCTAAGTACATACCAACCTCAGAACATTCACCCTCGAAGTTTGCTCTTAAATCTTTGATGATATCTTCACGAACGCCCTGAGCTACTCCTAATTCATGCTCAGCTGCCCATGACATATCCTCTTCCTGTAATTTGAACTTCTCAGCTGGTACCTTACATACTGGACAAAATTCCGGAGCAGTCTCTCCTTCGTGAACATAACCGCATACTGTACAAACCCATTTCTTCATAATTCATGTCTCCTTTTCATTTTTATATATTTGTTTTTATTGAACTTGTTTTGTTGTAATCAATAACAGTAATGATTACTGATATTAATTTAGCACATCTTTCTGCTTCTGTCAATACTTATTGCAAATTTTTTTCTAAACAATTTTTGCAGGTACCGTAGAAAAAGATTGTATGGCTGTCAACATGGCCGTCCGCATATTCCTGAGCCAGTTGATTGATGTTATCCAGGGTTTTTAAAGGCAGGTCGTAGACCTGGCCGCAGTCCCTGCATACGAAATGATAGTGCGGTGAAGTGTCTGCATCAAAATGATCTGCCCCATCTCCACATGTCAGCTTCTGAATTTCCCCCAACTCCACCAGCAGGTTTAAATTGCGGTAGACAGTCCCAAGGCTGATGTTTGGATATTCTTCGCGGATTGATGTGTATAGGGCGTCGGCAGTCGGATGGTCATGCCTGGCCATCAAACAAGATTTGATGGATTCCCGCTGACGGCTATACTTCAATGTCTTCATAGCAGCTCCTTTGCATTAAAATAGTAATAATACTGATAATGGTTACTATTTAATAATACACCACCAAATGGTGATTGTCAATGCTGTGAAGGTCGAAAATACAGGTAAAAACGTAGTTTTTTCTATATTAAATCAGTTTTTATATGTTTTCCCTGGCGATCCGGATAAATTCTTCCGTAGCCTGGGACAGATAGCGGCCTTTATGGTAGCCGAAGGCCAGAATCCCGTGGGTGCGCCCTTTTGGAAGGGAATAGAAATTGAGTCCCTTTTTATTCTTTGGCAGATCGGTCATGAGCCCGGTTCCTGACATAAACATCTTGGGATAAAATGTGATTCCCATCCCTTTGCCCGCCAGAGCCAGTACGGTTTCGATATTTTCCGTTTCAAGAACAATGGAGGGCGTGATCTGTGCATCCTCAAAAATTTCGTCGGCAATGGTCCGGACGCGGTTTCCTTTGTTAATAAGAAGATATGGACAATCTTTTAACAAACGCACGTCCGCATTTTCTTCCAGCTGACTCTTAATTTCCTCCTGGTGGCCGGGGAAAAAGCTGTCCAGGATCTGATCGGGAACGATGAGAAGAATCTCTTCTTCACAGATCGTGACGGTCTCCACGTTTTCTGCTTTAAATGGAAGCAGGTCAATAATTAAGTCGATGTCTCCCCGGATCAGGGAAGTACTTAACTCCGACGAATTGCCTTCTACCAGGTGAAGCTCGATGTTCGGAAACTTTTCACGGTAGACCGGCAGGATGGCGGGAAGGAGAAAACGTCCCCGCGTGTGAGAAACCCCGATGGATATCTGACCAGTGGTAAAATCCTTAATATCGGCCAGCTGTCGGTACGTCTCATCCTTTAGTTCCAGCAGCTGTTTGGCGCGCAGCTTCAGCGCTCTTCCGGCATAGGTGAGTGTCAGCGGTGTCGTCCGGTTGAACAGCTGGACGTCAAACTCCTTTTCCAGATTGGAAATATGATTGCTTAATGACTGCTGGGATATATAGAGGCGTTTGGCTGCCCGGGTGATGTTAAGTTCCTCGGCCGCTGCCAGAAAATATTCCAGATTCAGAAAGTTTATCATAAGCACTCCTTCAGCCTGGGGATATACGGAAGCAGACGGTCCAGAGAACCGTTTACAATCAGCTCTTCCGGGAAGCCGGTCTCGCAGATGAGCTCCCAGGCAAGTTTATGATTTCCCACATCAGCCTCGATGTGGGCGTCGCTGTCAATGATGACAGATGCTTTATAGTGTTTACATAAATCCAGCATGATCCGGTAGTTTTCTTTTGCGTGGAGCCGCATGCTTGTCGAATGCAGCGAGCTGCTGTTGAGCTCCAGCAGCGTGTGGTGTTCCGCGGCGGCGGCTACGACCGTGTCGTAATCAATAGGAAACCGTCCGTCATCCGGGTGGCCGATGATTTTAACATAAGGATTTTTGATGGCCCCTAAATAGGCATTTGTATTTTCTGCAATGGTACCGCATTTGTAGCAGGGCTCGTGGATGCTAGCGATGGTGTAATCGAGACGTTCCAGTATGCCTTCCCTTAAATCAATGCGGCCGGTATAATCCAGAATGTTGAGTTCGGACCCCATCAGTATCTTTACGCCGAACAGGGTGCGCGGTATGACTTTAAAATTAATAAAATAAAATTCATGACAGGTTCCCGGCATCTTCGGTGCATGATCTGTCGAACCGAAAAGCGTGAGACCTTTCTCTGAGGCAGAGCGTGCCATCTCATAAAGTGTGTTGTATGCATGGCCGCTTGCGGTGGTATGGGTGTGTAAATCCATGATATCTTTCATAAATAACGTATGGAGGCCTGCGCCTCATCTCCTTTTTGTTATACAATTTGTGTCTGTCTAAAATGTAATCTTTCTAATTACAAATATACCATATTCTGGATAAAAGTAAACAGAATTGTCACCAAAAAAGCAGAGAAATCAAGAGGCAGCGCGCTGTATACAAGATGCCTGCCTGCTCAGCGGCAGCTCTCACGGCTTATCTTTCCCCAATCATATTAGAAAAAATAATTCATTAAGACATTTGTCCTTTTATAAAATGAATTTTATGGAGTATAATACCAATATCGAACCAATATAAATAGTGTTGCAGACAGAAGGAGAATGATACAATATGGAAAAATATCGCAGAATTTTTACCATTGTGCTGGATTCCCTGGGAATCGGAGCGATGGATAATGCGGCGGAGTATGGCGACGTGGGGACGGATACGCTGGGACATATCGATGAGCGGATGGAGAGCTTCCACATACCGAATCTTGCAAAAATGGGAATTGCAAACCTGCATCCCTTAATTCATGCAGAGCCGGCAGAGAAGCCGCTGGCCTATTACACAGAACTGAATGAAGCCAGTACCGGCAAGGACACGATGACCGGACACTGGGAGATGATGGGACTTCATATTACGAAGCCGTTTCAGACATTTACCGAGCACGGATTTCCGAAGGAACTGATTGAGGAGCTGGAAAAGCGCACGGGACATAAGATCGTGGGTAATAAATCGGCCAGCGGAACAGAGATTTTAGATGAGTATGGCGAGCATGAGATTGCGACCGGAGACATGATCGTCTACACCTCTGCCGATTCTGTGCTTCAGATCTGCGGAAACGAGGAGACCTTCGGACTTGACGAGCTGTACCGCTGTTGCGAGATCGCCAGGGAGCTGACGATGAGAGACGAGTGGAAGGTGGGCCGCGTGATTGCCAGACCGTATGTGGGCAGGAAGAAGGGCGAGTTCAAACGGACTCCTAACCGCCATGACTATGCGTTAAAGCCCTACGGACCAACCGCGCTGGATGCCTTAAAGGCAGCAGGATACGATGTGATAAGTATCGGCAAGATTAAGGATATCTTTGACGGTGAAGGAATTACGGAGGCTTATAAGTCACAGAGCAGCGTACATGGAATGGAGCAGACCATCGAAGTCATGGATAAGGATTTCCACGGCCTGTGCTTTGTAAATCTGGTGGATTTCGACGCGCTGTGGGGACACCGCCGCGACCCGATCGGTTACGGTAAAGAGATCGAGCGGTTTGATGAGAAGCTGCAGATCGTTCTGAGCAAGTTAAAAGAAGATGATTTACTGATCTTAACGGCTGATCACGGCAATGACCCGACTTATACCGGTACGGATCATACGAAAGAGAAAGTACCATTTCTGGCATACTCTCCTTCCATGAGCGGAAGCGGAAGAATCCCGTCAGAAGATACCTTCGCCGTAATCGGAGCTACCATCACAGACAATTTCGGGGTTACAATGCCGGAAGGAACGATTGGAAAATCGATACTTCAGGAATTAAAATAGAAGTGATGCGCCGAGACTTGTAACCGTCCATGAGAACAAAACTGAATAAAAGCTTTTAAATGAGCGCCGGAAATACGTGAGGAGATGTAATCTCCCGGTATTTCCGGCGCTTTTTGCGTGTTCAGACACCAGTTTCATGCAGTTTTTAAGGTTACGGTTACACATTACAAATAATTTTAAATTATTTTCAAAAAAACTTAAAATGTAACCAATTTGTAACCGATCTGGTATATACTGGTTACAGACACTGGGTAAAACTATATTTATTTGAAGAAAATGTAATAAAAATAGAGAAACAAAAGCTCTGAACAGAGGGAGAAGGAAAAATTTATGACGATAGCAAAGATGAGTATGAACCGCAACTCTTCCCGCTACTTCAAAATATCGGTAAATGGCTTTGAGAATGGCTGTATGAGCGGCATTATATATCACGCAGGCACGGCGCCGGGGATCCGGTTTGAGAATTACCTGGAGATGATGCTTCACATGAACCGGATATTCGATGAGTTGGCGAATCCGAAGAGAACGATGGATTACCGGAGATTTGGCGGAACGAAGCTTCCTGAACCTCCTGTACAGGAATATGATCAGCTGGAAGATGGAACGCTGGCCACATTTAAACTCAACGTAAAGTTCAGATACAACACGAGCTGGCAGGGAGAGATCTCCTGGCTGGAAGGGCAGGAAAAACAGGAATTTGAGAGTTTTCTGCAGATGACCTACTGGATAGAACGGGTGCTGAACGGACCGGGCGAGCGGAGGCAGTCACAAAAGACCTCAAATGTCTGTCAGATCGCCGTAGACTCCTTCGAGGGCGGTCTGCTGGCTGGAAGCGTTCAGAACGCCTTCCTCAATTATCTGGAAGATTTTACGGGGACCATAGCCCTGGCTGATGCCATGGGGCACTTTATCGGACTTGGCAGTCTGAGGGAAGACGATTCCGGAGGACAGAACGAAGACATCAGGATCATACCGGATAAGATGTGGTCTGTTTACCGGGAAGGCGGGAAAGAAGCCACCTTTCTGATAAAGATCCTGTTCCGGGAACATTCGACCTGGCAGGGCGTTATACGCTGGAGGGAAACCGGTGAAAAACAGGCCTTCCGAAGTTTCATGGAGCTGGTGCTCCTGATGACCTCCGCACTGGAGAGCAGTGACGGACGGATTTTATATGAAGACAGATATCTGCATAAAAATAGAGAGAGTGCCCTGATGGAAGGGTAAGAGAGGGGAAGCTATGAAGGGATTAAAGAAAAAGTTAAGAAGAGGTTTGGCGGGATTCCTGTCATTTGTTCTTACAATGACCTCATTTAACATGGTGTCATGGGCGGATGTGGCCGCTGCTTTTGAGAAAGAGAATGCTACATTTGTGATGAGCGGAGAGGATTTGAGAGACTCTGCGCAGGCAGCCATTGATAATGGCGATGAATTTAATTTTGAGGACCTCGGCGTGGATACATCCGACCGAAGCCTTGCAAAGGAATATCAGAGGCTGTTTGAAACAGGTTCTGTATTTGAGTTTGCACCGGCTTACGATATGGACGAAGAGGAATATGCAGACGGAGCAGAGCTTCGTATGTTTATTCGTATTAACGGCGATCCCGAAGGATATCAGATTACAGGCGATGAGGATATCATTTTCCTGTATATCAATGATTCTGATGCGAGAGTGACATTCCGTTCCAGAATTGACGGATATACGACTCAGAAGGTAACGGTAAAGGGGAATTCCACTTTACTGGATGCGGAAGCACCGACAGCACCGGTTGGCGGTGAAGGTAACGGAAACGGAGCCGGAAACGGAGCCGGAGGCGCTGGAGTTAATGGCGGAGCTGGCAGCGAAGTGCAGAATCCCGATGGCAATGCCGGCGGCGGAGACGGAGCAGTTGACGGAACCGTTCAGAACCCTGACGGAGATGCAAATATGGGCGAAGCGGCTGACGGCAATGGTACCACAAACGGCGATGTACAGAACCCGGATGGAAATGCAGGCGGAGCGATTGACGGAGAAGGCGCGGCAAACGGTGATGTTCAGAATCCAGATGCAGGCTTAGACGGAGAAAATGGAAATGCAGCAAATGACGTTCAGAATCCGGATGCTAATGTAAGTGATGGAAACGGAACAAATGACGGAACGGTTCAGAACCCGGATGCAAACGCAGATGGGGAAAATACCGACCATTCCAATACAAATACAGGAAAAGAAGAGCAGGTTCAGAAGCCGGAAGACCATACCGGAACGAACGGCGGCGTACAGAATAGTGATACGAACAAGACCGAAGACGGCGGAAAGGCCGAAGCGGGGAATTCTGAGAGTGGGTCTTCGAACAGTGGGGCGGCATCTGATGGCGGAGCTTCCAATAGTGGGGCGTCTGATGGCGGGGCTTCGAACAGTGGGGCTTCGAATAATGGAGCATCTGATAGCGGATCTTCGAACAGCGGGGCGTCTGACAGCGGCTCTTCTGACAGCGGTTCCGATCAGGGGGACTCTCTGGTATCGGCAGCGACTTTGAACCGTCATTATACTCATATTCTTACAACTGCAGTCAATGGGGATGCAGGAAGTAAGGAGAGCGACAAGGTATCTTCTGATGAAGGTAAGGAAGATAAAGTTGATGCCGCAGATAAAACCGATAAGGCTGATAACACAGATACCAGTGATAAGCATGATAGCGAAGATGTTAATAGCGATACAAATACAGAAGACGGCAGCAACGGCAGCAACGGCGGCAATGCTGATAAAGATGCTGTGGTGACTCCTGATGGAGAAGAAGGAAACAGCGCTGTTGAGGACAATAAGGCAGATGCTGTGACTCCTGACAACGGAGAAAACCAGGATCCTTCTGATGATAAGGCAGATGACCAGGGCGAAGTATCCAAACCGGACGACGGCCAGGGCGATGCTGTAATTGATGATAATTCTGATAAGGATAATGCTGATAAAGATAATGCAGACAAAAATGCTGCGGAAGATAATAAGGCAGACGATACAACAGTTGATGGAAAGGATCATGCTGCTAACGGAGAAGACGGAAAGAAGAACGATTCTCTGGTAGTGGATCCTGAAGCTGACGAAAAAGAAGAAGTATCGAAAACAGGAACCACCAGCGGCAAGACCTATGGCCAGGTAGTATTGGATGAGTCCTATTATGCAAAGGCCTATGTTACTACTTTGAATAAGCTGCATATCGACGTGTCTAAAGAAGGCTATGCCGTTACTTATACGGTTACACCAGTTGGTACGGCTGCTGTAAAGGGCGCTAAGAATGTAGAAGAAGGAAAAGATTTAACATTTACCGTAAAACCACAGGTTGGCTATGTCATTGACCATGTAACTGCAAATGGGGAAAGCCTTGAAGCAGTAGAAGATGACGAAGCTACTGCTTCTAATGCAGATACAGGCGTAAAACGGTTTGTTGTTCCGGAGATTGAGGAAGAACAGGAAATCGTTGTGGTGATGGCGGAGATTGGGGAGCATCCGGAATTTAATTTCAGCAAGACTCTGGGCGATGTAGTCGTGAGCCTTCATGCAGAAGAAGGAATTCTGCCGGCAGGAACTGTGGCGAAGGTGACGGAAGTTACGGAGAAGGTTGAGGAGGCTGTTAAGGAAAAGACGGCAAAGGAGACTGGTGAAGATACTTCTGCGAATACGGTTCTGGCTTATGATATTAAGCTGTTTGTGGAGAATGAAGCAGGCGAACTGGAGGCTCTGGATAATAGCTGGAGTGAAAATGGATATGTAGAAGTTACATTTGCAGGTAAGGCGATTGAAGAGAAGAGTGCGGAAGCTGAAAAGGTAGAGATTACTCATATTGATACCGGTGATGTTGATGTGACATCTGAAAACGTTGAAATAGTTAGGGTTGAAGAAGTCCGGGAGATTGAATCTGTAGCTGAAACGGTTAATGTAACTGGAGGTGATTCGGTTAATGCGATTTCTTTTGATGCAGAGCATTTCTCAATCTATGCATTATGTTTTTCTAATGGACTGGTGGCTACAATTATTCGAACTATGAGTACAGATGGTAAGTCTATAGGCACAAAGAATTATTATGAAGATTGGCGGAGTAAGTATACAATTTCTAACTCGAGTCGTTTGACTTCAGATATAGCAGCAAATATAATGAATAATGAAAGTGATGCATTTAAGTCTTACAGATTTGTAAAAGCTACTATTGGAAATCATTATGAAGATGGTGATTCCGTTCTTAGGGTACGTCAACAGCGGGATTCTAGTTGGGAATATAAATTAGAATATTCTCTGGAAAAATCGGGTAATAATAATTGGAAACGCTACAATGGAACAGAAGACTTATATTTTTGGTTTGAGCCAATAACAATAACGGTGACCTTTGATCCTAATGAGGATTATGGAGGCACTGGTGAACCATTTACCGTGATAGTGGGTGATGAGGGGAAAATTATAACACCTGATAATCCTTTTACAAATAAAAAAGGATATGAGTTTGTTGGTTGGCATGGTGAAAAGTCTGGCCATCATAGTGGTACAGAAATGCTTCAACAGACATTTATTGAAGGCGTACAGTATCCGCCGAATATTGATAATAAAACGAATACTATTACCAGTGATATAACACTATATGCTACGTGGCTTAATAAGAAAGGAACAGATGGCCAGGAGGCTAAATTCTTTATTAGAACAGATGGAAAAGCTCCTTTTGAACCTAATGGATATGGAGCAAGTGATTATTATCCGTCAACCACACAGACACAGTTAACTGGTACCTTAAGGAATAAAATAGAAATAAATAATAACCCTGAAATGGTTGCAGCTAATATTTTAATAGAACCTTTTGGTACAGATATAGCGGCAGCGGCCAAAAAAGCAGGAAAAAGTTTTAATCCAGATACGCAGAAAGTTCTATGGTACGTAATTAAAGATCAGGGAGATTGGCATGTCGACGGTATTGTAGTAGATAAAAATACTTATTCTGTAAGATATTGGCCAAATGGTGGTAACGAAAATGTTCCGCCTACGCAGAATTATAGCGAGGGAACCACTGTGCGTGTAAATTATAATAATATACCTACCCGCATAGGATATGAATTCTTAGGCTGGGATACAGATAAAGCATCGACATCACCTCGATATGTATCAAATGGCACAAATAATTCTTTTGTAATTAAAGATGCTAATGTTGACCTGTATGCAATCTGGAAACCAAAAGATGGTATTCCATTCACTGTAGAACATTATACACAGCAGTTAGATAAAAGTTATCCACAAAAAGCGACTGTAGTAGCAACCAAATATTCTACTACAGGAACTATTGTAAAGGATGATGATTATAAGAAAACAATGCCGGGATTTACGTATGTTTCCGGAATTGTGGATAATATTACAGAGGCAGAAGTGCAAGGTGATGGTAGTACTGTATTGAAGCTATATTATACCAGGAATACAGATACTCCTTACACAATAGAACACTATCAGCAGTCCGTTGAAAATCCTGAGGAATATAAATTAGTAGAGACTGACACAGAGACTGGTTCAGGAGTAACTGGAGAGAAGGCCGCATTTACGCCGAAAGATTACACAAACGACGGATTTGAGTATAATGCTGCTTTGACAATGCCTGAAGACAGAACAATTACAGGTGACGGAAAACTGGTTGTTAAATTGTATTATGACAGGAAAAGTTATAGTGTAAAGTATGAATATACAGGAAACGTACCAGATGGTGTTAGCTCTTTACCTCAGACAAAAACATACAGAGTCGGGGAAGATGTAACAATTGCCGCCGATGCAGCTGCCAAAGGATATAGCTTTAGCGGTTGGAAAATTAATGGTAAAGATGCTGAAATGTTTAAGATGCCTGCTCACGATATAAAGATAACGGGAAGCTTTGGCGTTAATAGTTATACAGTAACCTATAAAGTAGACAATTCCACATACGGTGCAGTAGAAACGTATCAATATGGCGAAAATGTTTCTTTAAGAGAAAAACCAGTAAAGGAAGGATATTCTTTTAAAGGCTGGAGTCGTGACAGTGGATTTACAATGCCTGCAGAGAACGTGGTAATCGAAGGGCACTTTGAGATCAACAAATATACGGTAAGATATGAAGTAGATGGAGCTCTCTACGGGGAAGAAGAATCGTATGACTTTGGCGAAATGGTTGAGATTAGAGAAGAACCGACAAAAGACGGGTATACGTTCAGCCATTGGAGTCAAAAAGAAGCATTTACGATGCCTGCAAATGATGTTGTAATTAAGGGAAATTTCAGTATTAACAGCTACAAAGTGACATATAAGGTAGATGGAGTCCAGTATGGAGATACCGAGACTCATGAGTATGGAAGCGCAGTAACGCTGAGGGCTGAACCTGAGACGGAAGGTTACACATTTAGTGGCTGGAATCGTGAAAATAACTTTACGATGCCTGCAGAGGATGTAGTAATCGAAGGAAACTTTAAGATCAACAGCTATACGGTGACGTATAAAGTTGACGGTGAGATAAGCGGTGAAGCAGAAACTTATAAGTATGGAGCAGTAGTAACACTGAGAGAGGAACCTGCAAAAGAAGGTTATACGTTCAGTCACTGGAGCCGTGAGTCAGGATTTACGATGCCTGCAGAAAATATAGTGGTTGAAGGACATTTCAAGATTAACAGCTATACAGTTACCTATAAGGTTGATGACCAGTTATATGGAAAGGTAGATACCTATAAATTTGGAGAAGATGTAACGCTGAGAGATGCGCCAACGAAGGAGGGATATACCTTTAGCGGCTGGAGCGAGACCAGCGGGTTTAAGATGCCTGCAAAAGATGTAGAGATCAGGGGAAACTTCAGCATCAACGATTATACGGTAACCTATAAGGTAGACGGAAAGGTTATTGATGAGAAAAAGCACCAGTATAATGAAGAGGTAACCGTAAGAGCAGACGAAACGAAGGAAGGCTATACCTTCAGCGGCTGGAGCAGTGAAGATGTCAGGCAATCATTTATCCAAAGATTACTGTCTTCATCTATCGCGGGAAAGACGTTCCGCATGCCGGCGAAGGATGTGGTAATTGAAGGACATTTTGATATTAACAGCTACAAAGTGACCTATCAGGTAGACGGAGTACAGTCCGGAGAAACAGAAACCTATGAGTACGGAACGCTTGTAACAATCAGAGATGATCTGGAAAAAGAAGGGCATAAGTTCAGTGGCTGGAATCTGAAGGAAGACTTCGCCATGCCGGCCGAAGATGTAGTGATTGTAGGAAGCTTTACTGCAAACGAGTATACGGTAACGTATCTGGTAGACGGTAAACCTTATGAAACAGCAGAGGCGTATTTGTATGGAACTGCTGTGAAGCTGAAAGAGGCCCCGGAGAAGGAAGGCTATACCTTCAGCGGCTGGGACCATAAGGAAGACTTTACGATGCCTGCAGAAAATGTAGTCATTAATGGGTCATTCAGCATTAACAGCTACAAGGTAACGTATGAGGTAGACGGAAGTGCTTATGGTAAGGAAGAAACGTATGAATACGGAAGTGCAGTAACACTTCAGAAAGAGCCGGAGAAGGAAGGATATACCTTCAGCAAATGGGATCATGAAGATGGATTTGCAATGCCGGCACATGATGTAGTGATCAAGGGAAGCTTTAAAATCAACAGCTATAAAGTGACATACAGAGTTGATGGGGAACAGGTAGGAGAAGCGGAAACGTATGAGTTTAATGCACCTGTGACTCTTAGAGAAGCCCCGGAAAAAGAAGGTTATACCTTCAGCGGCTGGAGTCGTGATACCGGATTCAATATGCCCGCAAAAGATGTGGTAATTGAAGGAAGCTTTACGATTAACAATTATACCGTGACGTATCTGGTAGATGGAAAGCAGACCGGAGAAACAGAGACCTACCAGTATAATCAGGAAGTCACTGTAAAAGCGGACGCAGAAAGAGAAGGCTATACCTTTAGCGGCTGGAGCAGTGAAGATGTGAAAGAGAACTTTATTCAGAAGCTGCTTTCAAACTCCATAGCAGGCAGGACATTCCATATGCCGGCAAAAAATGTTGAGATAGAAGGAAGCTTTGACATCAACAGCTACAAAGTAACGTATAAGGTAGATGGAAAGCCAGTTGGAGAGGTGGAAACGTATAATTACGGAACGTTGGTAACGGTAAGGCAGAGCCCGGAGAAAGAAGGTTATACATTTAGTGGCTGGAGCCGTACAGAAGCATTTGAGATGCCAGCGGAAGACGTAGTAATTGAAGGCTCTTATAAGATCAACAGCTATACTGTAACGTATAAGGTAGACGGAGAGCAGTATGGAGAGAAAGAGACCTACGAGTATGGAGCGGCGGTAACGCTGAGGGAAAAGCCATCCAGGGAAGGCTACACATTCAAGGGCTGGAGTTATGAGAACGGATTTAAGATGCCGGCTGAAGACGTCGTGATTGAAGGTTCTTATGAGATCAACAGCTATACAGTAACGTATAAGGTAGATGGACAGCAGTATGGAGAACCGGAAGTATATAAGTATAATGAGTTAGTCCGGTTGAAATCCGAGCCGACAAAGGAAGGGTATACATTTAGCCATTGGAATTACGGTGAAGATTTCCAGATGCCTGCAAAAGATGTTGTGATCGAAGGAAACTTTGGAATTAACAGCTATACCGTAACGTATAAGGTAGATGGAGTCCAGTACGGAGATACCGAGACTCATAAGTATGGAAGCGCAGTAACGCTGAGGGCTGAACCTGAGACGGAAGGTTACACATTTAGTGGCTGGAATCGTGAAAATAACTTTACGATGCCTGCAGAGGATGTAGTAATCGAAGGAAACTTTAAGATCAACAGCTATACGGTGACGTATAAAGTTGACGGTGAGATAAGCGGTGAAGCAGAAACTTATAAGTATGGAGCAGTAGTAACACTGAGAGAGGAACCTGCAAAAGAAGGTTATACGTTCAGTCACTGGAGCCGTGAGTCAGGATTTACGATGCCTGCAGAAAATATAGTGGTTGAAGGACATTTCAAGATTAACAGCTATACAGTTACCTATAAGGTTGATGACCAGTTATATGGAAAGGTAGATACCTATAAATTTGGAGAAGATGTAACGCTGAGAGATGCGCCAACGAAGGAGGGATATACCTTTAGCGGCTGGAGCGAGACCAGCGGGTTTAAGATGCCTGCAAAAGATGTAGAGATCAGGGGAAACTTCAGCATCAACGATTATACGGTAACCTATAAGGTAGACGGAAAGGTTATTGATGAGAAAAAGCACCAGTATAATGAAGAGGTAACCGTAAGAGCAGACGAAACGAAGGAAGGCTATACCTTCAGCGGCTGGAGCAGTGAAGATGTCAGGCAATCATTTATCCAAAGATTACTGTCTTCATCTATCGCGGGAAAGACGTTCCGCATGCCGGCGAAGGATGTGGTAATTGAAGGACATTTTGATATTAACAGCTACAAAGTGACCTATCAGGTAGACGGAGTACAGTCCGGAGAAACAGAAACCTATGAGTACGGAACGCTTGTAACAATCAGAGATGATCTGGAAAAAGAAGGGCATAAGTTCAGTGGCTGGAATCTGAAGGAAGACTTCGCCATGCCGGCCGAAGATGTAGTGATTGTAGGAAGCTTTACTGCAAACGAGTATACGGTAACGTATCTGGTAGACGGTAAACCTTATGAAACAGCAGAGGCGTATTTGTATGGAACTGCTGTGAAGCTGAAAGAGGCCCCGGAGAAGGAAGGCTATACCTTCAGCGGCTGGGACCATAAGGAAGACTTTACGATGCCTGCAGAAAATGTAGTCATTAATGGGTCATTCAGCATTAACAGCTACAAGGTAACGTATGAGGTAGACGGAAGTGCTTATGGTAAGGAAGAAACGTATGAATACGGAAGTGCAGTAACACTTCAGAAAGAGCCGGAGAAGGAAGGATATACCTTCAGCAAATGGGATCATGAAGATGGATTTGCAATGCCGGCACATGATGTAGTGATCAAGGGAAGCTTTAAAATCAACAGCTATAAAGTGACATACAGAGTTGATGGGGAACAGGTAGGAGAAGCGGAAACGTATGAGTTTAATGCACCTGTGACTCTTAGAGAAGCCCCGGAAAAAGAAGGTTATACCTTCAGCGGCTGGAGTCGTGATACCGGATTCAATATGCCCGCAAAAGATGTGGTAATTGAAGGAAGCTTTACGATTAACAATTATACCGTGACGTATCTGGTAGATGGAAAGCAGACCGGAGAAACAGAGACCTACCAGTATAATCAGGAAGTCACTGTAAAAGCGGACGCAGAAAGAGAAGGCTATACCTTTAGCGGCTGGAGCAGTGAAGATGTGAAAGAGAACTTTATTCAGAAGCTGCTTTCAAACTCCATAGCAGGCAGGACATTCCATATGCCGGCAAAAAATGTTGAGATAGAAGGAAGCTTTGACATCAACAGCTACAAAGTAACGTATAAGGTAGATGGAAAGCCAGTTGGAGAGGTGGAAACGTATAATTACGGAACGTTGGTAACGGTAAGGCAGAGCCCGGAGAAAGAAGGTTATACATTTAGTGGCTGGAGCCGTACAGAAGCATTTGAGATGCCAGCGGAAGACGTAGTAATTGAAGGCTCTTATAAGATCAACAGCTATACTGTAACGTATAAGGTAGACGGAGAGCAGTATGGAGAGAAAGAGACCTACGAGTATGGAGCGGCGGTAACGCTGAGGGAAAAGCCATCCAGGGAAGGCTACACATTCAAGGGCTGGAGTTATGAGAACGGATTTAAGATGCCGGCTGAAGACGTCGTGATTGAAGGTTCTTATGAGATCAACAGCTATACAGTAACGTATAAGGTAGATGGACAGCAGTATGGAGAACCGGAAGTATATAAGTATAATGAGTTAGTCCGGTTGAAATCCGAGCCGACAAAGGAAGGGTATACATTTAGCCATTGGAATTACGGTGAAGATTTCCAGATGCCTGCAAAAGATGTTGTGATCGAAGGAAACTTTGGAATTAACAGCTATACCGTAACGTATAAGATAGATGGAGTTCAGTATGGCAGTACAGAAACCTATGAATATGGAAGTGCAGTAACGCTGAGAGAAGAACCAGAGCGGGAAGGTTACACATTTAATGGCTGGAATCGCAAAGGGAATTTCACAATGCCTGCAGGGGATATCGTAATCGAAGGAAGCTTTAAAATCAACAGCTATACGGTGACGTATAAAGTCGACGGAGAGATAAGCGGTGAAACAGAGTCCTATGAGTATGGTGCAGATGTATCATTGAGAGAAGAGCCGGTAAAAGAAGGCTATACGTTCAGCCACTGGAGTCGGACGACAGGATTTACCATGCCTGCAGAAAATGTAGTGATTGAAGGAAGCTTCAAGATCAACAGTTATACTGTTACCTATATAGTTGATGGTGAAATAACTGGAGAAGTTGAGTCTTACGAGTATGGTACAGAGGTTAAATTGAGATCCGAACCATCAAAAGAGGGTCATGAGTTTGGCGGCTGGAACAGAACAGAAGATTTCACTATGCCGGCTGAAAATGTTGTAATTGAAGGAAACTTCGATGTTAACGAGTATACCGTAACGTATTTAGTAGACGGCAAGGATTATGGAGAAAAAGAAACATACAAATACGGAACTTCTGTAACCCTGAGAAAAGATCCTGAAAAAGAAGGCCATACATTTAGTGGCTGGAATCAAACTGATGGATTTGTAATGCCAGCTAAAAACGTAGTAATTGAAGGAAGCTTTAGCATCAATAGCTATACGGTTGTATATAAAGTTGACGGAGAGGTAGTTGGGGATACAGAAAGCTATGAGTTTGGAGCGCCAGTGTCCTTGAGAACAGAACCTCAGAAAGAGGGCTATACATTTAGCGGCTGGGATCGTGAAAGCGGATTTAATATGCCGGCTGAAAATGTGGAAATTGAAGGCCATTACAGTATTAATAGTTATACGGTAACATATAAGGTCGATGGTGAACTTTATGGTGACATCGAGACCTATGAGTACAATGCACCTGTAGAGCTGAGGCAGGAACCTCAAAAAGAGGGCTATACATTTGGCGGTTGGAGTTCTGAAACTGGATTTAATATGCCAGCTGAAAATGTAGTGATTGAAGGAAGCTTTAAGGTGAATGAATATACTGTAACATACTTTGTTGATGATAAGTTTTATGATTCAATAGAAACGTACTCTTATGGATCACAAGTTAAGCTGAAAGAAGCACCTCAGAAGGAGGGCTATACATTTAGCGGTTGGGATCATGATGACAGATTTACAATGCCAGCAGAGGATGTAGTAGTTAAGGGATCATTTAACATTAACAGTTACAAGGTAACTTATGAGGTAGATGGAACGCCATATGGAATGGTAGAGATTTATAAATATGGCGATTTAGTAACATTACAGAAGAATCCAACGAAGGAAGGATATACTTTCAGTGGTTGGGATCATAGTAATGAATTTGCAATGCCGGCCAGGGATGTTAAAATAAAAGGCAGCTTTATAGTAAACAGTTACACCGTAACGTATAAGGTAGACGGAGCGCAAATTGGTGAACCAGAGACCTATAAGTACGGTGAAGCAGTAACGCTGAGAGAGAAGCCGTCTAAAGAAGGTTATACATTTAATGGCTGGAGTTATGAGGCTGGATTTAATATGCCGGCTGAAGATGTAGTGATAGAAGGCTCCTATCAGATCAACAGCTACACTGTGACGTATAAAGTGGATGGAGAGCAGTTTGGAGAACAGGAGACATATGAGTTTAATGGATTAGTTCAGCTAAGATCCGAACCAACAAAAGAGGGTTATACATTTAGCCACTGGAATCGCAGCAGTGAATTTAATATGCCGGCGAATGATGTTGTAATCGAAGGAAACTTTAAGATTAACAGCTACACAGTAACATATAAGGTGGATGGAAGCCAGTATGGCAGTACAGAAACCTATGAGTATGGAAGTGCAGTAGTACTGAGAGAAGAGCCAAAGAAGGAAGGTTATACATTTAGTGGTTGGGATCATGAAGATAACTTTATGATGCCTGCAGATGATGTAGTTATCGAAGGTACCTATAAGATCAACAGCTATACAGTAACGTATAAAGTTGATGGAGAAGTGAGTGGTGAAGTAGAGACCTATGAATATGGTGCCGAGGTAACACTGAGAGGCGAGCCTGTAAAAGAAGGTTATACGTTCAGCCACTGGAGCCAGGACACTGGATTTACAATGCCTGCAAAGAATATGGTAATTGAAGGAAACTTCCTTATCAACAGTTATACAGTTACCTATAAGGTCGATGGTGAGATATTTGGTGAGGTAGAGACTTACAATTACGGTACAGTTGTTAATTTAAGATCCGAACCAACAAAAGAAGGTCACAAGTTTGGCGGCTGGAACAGAACAGAAGATTTCACTATGCCGGCTGAAAATGTGATAATCGAAGGAAACTTTGATGTTAACGAGTATACCGTAACATATTTAGTAGACGGCAAGGATTATGGAGAAAAAGAAACATATAAATACGGAACACCAGTAATCCTGAGAGACAATCCAGAAAAAGAAGGATACACATTTAGTGGTTGGAATCCCGCAACTGGATTTATAATGCCTGCTAGAAATGTCGTAATTGAAGGCTCTTATAAGATTAACAGCTATACAGTAACATATAAGGTGGATGGAGAACAGTATGGAGAACCAGAAACCCATGCGTATGGCGAATTAGTTCAGCTGAAATCTGAACCGATAAAAGAAGGTTATACGTTCAGCCACTGGAATCAGAATGCAGAGTTCACTATGCCGGCTAAGGATGTAGTAATTGAAGGAAACTTCAGTATTAACAGCTACACAGTAACATATAAGGTCGATGGAACTCAGTATGGAGAGAACGAAACCTATGAGTACGGCAGTACGGTAACTCTGAGAGAAGAGCCGAAAATGGAGGGTTATACATTTAGTGGCTGGAGTCAGACAACCGAATTTAAGATGCCTGCGGAAGATGTTGTAATTGAAGGCTCTTACAAGATTAACAGCTATACAGTGACATATAAGGTAGATGGAGAACCGTATGGTGAGACAGAAAGCCATGAGTATGGTGAGTTAGTCCAGCTGAAATCCGAACCGACAAAAGAAGGTTATACATTTAGCCACTGGAATCAAAACGCTGAATTTAAGATGCCGGCTAAGGACGTAGTAATTGAAGGAAGCTTTAGCATTAACAGCTACACAGTAACGTATAAGGTAGATGGAAGTCAGTACGGAGAGATCGAAACCTACGAGTACGGAAGCCCGGTTACTATGAGAGAAGTACCAAAAGAGAAAGGCTATACATTCAGCGGTTGGGATCGTGAAGAAGACTTTGCAATGCCAGCAGAGAATGTGGTAATTAAAGGAACCTTTAGTGTTAACAGCTATACGGTGACGTATAAAGTTGACGGAGAAGTAAGCGGGGCGGTAGAGACTTATGAGTATGGCAGAGAAGTAACACTGAGAGAGGAGCCTTTAAAAGAAGGCTATACGTTCAGCCACTGGAATCAGGAAACGGGATTTACAATGCCAGCAGAGAATGTAGTAATTGAAGGAAGCTTCCATGTCAACAGTTATACGGTCACCTATAAAGTTGATGGTGAAATCACTGGAGAGGTTGAGACTTACGAATACGGTACAGCAGTTAAATTGAGATCTGAGCCAATAAAAGAAGGTCATAAGTTTGGTGGCTGGAACAGAACAGAGGATTTCATTATGCCGGCTGAAAACGTAGTAATTGAAGGAAACTTTGATGTTAATGAGTATATCGTGACCTATTTAGTAGATGGTAAGGATTACGGAGAAAAAGAGATGTACAAATATGGAACTCCTGTAACCCTGAGAAAAGAGCCTGAAAAGGATGGCCACACATTTAGTGGTTGGAATCAGACGGATGGATTTACGATGCCAGCTAGAAACGTAGTAATTGAAGGCAGTTTTAATGTCAATAACTATACGGTTGTATACAAAATTGACGGAGAGGTAGTTGGGGATACAGAAAGCTATGAATTTGGAGCGCCAGTATCCTTGAGATCAGAGCCCCGAAAAGAAGGATATACATTTAGTGGCTGGAATCGTGAAAGCGGATTTAATATGCCGGCTGAAAATGTAGTGATTGAAGGGCGTTACAGTATTAACAGTTATACGGTAACCTATAAGGTTGATGGAGAACTTTACGGAAGCGTAGAGACCTATGAATACAATTCTCCAGTAACCGTAAAAGTTGATCCGACAAAATCTGGTTACACCTTTAGCGGTTGGGATAAAACAGGCACATTCAGGATGCCGGCTCAGGATATTGAAATAACCGGTACATTTAGTAGAAATTCTAATAATAATGGTGGAAACGGTGGTGGCAGCACCCCGGACAACAACAAACCATACGTCCCGAATGGTCCTGGAACTGATGATGGTCCTACCGTAACAATCGATCCGGATGCAGTACCATTAGCAAATGCACCGGTTGACGGTAACCCGACAGACAACTTAATCCTGATTGATGATGGCAATGTGCCGTTAGCGGGTCTTCCAAAGACTGGCGATCGCGCAGGAGCTCAGGCAGGATTAGCAGCAATACTTTCCGGATTCCTGTTAGCAGCGTTTACAATGCTGAACAACAAGAAGAAAGAAGAAAACAAGTAATTCAGGGATCATTTAACAAACAACAAAGAAACAAGCAACAGACGAAGACCGCCCGGCAGAATGTACACTCTGCCGGGCGGTTTCTCTCTATTTTTGTTCATTCCCCCGTTTCTGAAGAAACCACTGGTAATCGTGGAAGAGTTGTGATAGATTATATACTTGATAAAATTGACTCGTGATTTGCGTCAAAACAGGGAGCATGTAAAGATGACAAAGGATATGACACAGGGAAAGCCGCTGAAGCTGATTCTGGCGTTTTCCATTCCGCTGCTGATCGGAAATATTTTTCAGCAGTTTTACAATATGGTGGATTCCATTATTGTGGGACAATTTATTGGAGAGGAGGCACTGGCGGCCGTGGGTTCCACCGGTTCCATGGTGTTCCTCGTAATCGGTTTCTGTAATGGAATCGCCAGCGGATTTGGGGTTATGATATCTCAGGCCTTTGGAGCGGGTGACAAGAAACGGCTGCGGAATTACGTCGCTGTGGCGCTGATGCTCAGCGCAGCGGTTATGGTGGTTTTAACTGCGGTAACCATGGTAACAACGGAACCGCTTTTAAGGCTTATGAGAACGCCTGACAATATTATGGAAGGCGCCTCCTCATATCTGATGATGATTTATGGTGGTCTGGGGGCAACGCTCTATTATAATGTGCTTTCCTGCATTCTCAGAGGTGTCGGGGACAGCCGTACGCCGCTCTATTTTCTGATTGTGTCATCTCTTTTAAATGTGGTGCTGGATCTTTTATTTGTCATCACATTCCATATGGGAGTGGCCGGTGCCGGACTGGCTACGGTAATCGCTCAGGGAGTTTCCGCGGTGCTGTGTCTTGTCTATATGTTTAAAAAGTTTCCGATGCTGCGGCTGGAAAAGTCGGATTTCCGGTGCCGGTGGTATACGGTGGTTCAGATGTTCAGTGTGGGACTTCCGATGGCGCTGCAATTTTCGATTACTGCGGTTGGCGTTATGATCCTTCAGAGCGCCATCAATGACTTTGGGTCCACTGTGGTGGCTTCCTATACGGCCGCGTCCAAAGTCGAGAATTTATCTACGCAGATTATGATTACACTGGGGGCAGCCATGGCGACGTATTGCGGACAGAATATGGGCGCTGGCCGGTTCGACCGGGTAAAGGAAGGCGTGCGCCAGTCTTACATGATTGTACTGGGGGCTGTGGCGGTCGCGGTATTCATATCGGCTGTGTGCGGTGAAAGCATTGTTCGGTGGTTCATATCCAATCCATCGGAAGAGGTGTTAGGATATGCGACTACTTATTTGCACACCATATCATGGTATTTTGTATTTCTGGCATTTTTGTTTCTGTACCGCAACGTCCTTCAGGGCCTGGGAAATGGAATTCTTCCCATGCTGTGCGGTGTGGCGGAGATGGTTGTAAGAACCATTATCGCCTTTACGCTTACCGGCCAATGGGGATATATGGCGATCTGCATGGCGAGCCCGCTGGCATGGATCGCGGCGTGTATTCCGTTATGGCTGTGCTATCAGATTCAGATTCGTGATCCACAGAGATGGTTTTTGAGAAAACGTGTCTACCCCGGGAAGAATTGACTTCCCGGGTTTTTCTTTTAATTTTAAGTAGGATAAAATGTGTTTGCTGAAGCATCGGACAGAATAATTTAGTAATATTTAAGAAAATTGAAGGAATAGCGGGGCTTCCACGAACCCTTTGTTTATGGTATACTGTAAAGGAAAATTATTAAATTTTACATAAAATAATAACATAAATGGAGGAGATAAACATGAGTGAAGAAAAAAATGTAACTCTGGAGCAGGACGTGCTCGTAGAGAAAGAGGTGGTAAACGCACCGGCTGAACCAGTAACAGAAGCGGAGTCATCAGAAGCAGCGCCAACAGAAGTAGCGCCAGCAGAAGCAGCGCCAGCAGGATCAGCACCAGCAGAAGCAGCGCCAGCAGAGGCAGAGGCAGCACAACCGCAACCGGAAGCCCGCGTAGAAACCATGGAAGACTATGCTAAAGAGCTGGAAGCTTCCTTTAAGCGCGTAAAAGAAGGCGATATCCTGACGGGAACTGTAGCAGGCGTGACGGAAGACCAGGTTTTGGTTGACTTAAAATACTACGCAGGCGGCGTGATCAATAAGGAGAATATCAACGGTGATCCGGATTTCCAGCTTCAGGCGGAGATTCATTCTGGCGATGAGATTACAGCCACGGTCATCAGCACCGACGACGGGGAAGGCAATATCGAGCTTTCCATGAAGGAAGCCAACGAGAACATGTTATGGGATAAGTTTGCAGCGATGCTGGCCGACCGCACCATCGTAAACGTTAAGATTGCAGAGATCGTAAAGGGCGGAGCCGTTGCGTATCTGGAGGGCGTCAGAGCATTTATTCCGGCTTCCAAGCTGGCGGCGGAATATGTTGAGGACTTAGAGGAATATAATGGAAAGACAATAGAAGCCACCGTTATTACCGCTGATCCGGAAGCAAAGAAACTGGTGCTTTCCGGTAAGGAGCCTGCGCGTGCGAAGCTTCAGGAAGAAAAGAATAAGAAGATCGCCAAGTGTGAAGTGGGAGCCGTCATGGAAGGAACCGTGGATACACTAAAAGAGTATGGCGCCTTTGTAAACCTGGAGAACGGCTTATCCGGACTTCTGCATATTTCACAGATCAGCAACCAGAGAATCAAACATCCGGGCGCTGTCTTAAAGGAAGGCCAGACGGTAAAAGTAAAAATTATCTCCATTAAAGACAATAAGATCAGCTTAAGCATGAAGGCCCTCGAGCCGGAAGAGGAAATCGATTTAGAAGGATTCGATTTCAAGGGTGACGGAGAAGTGACTACGGGCCTGGGCGCGCTGTTAAAAGGATTAAAATTTTAGAAAGTCAGGAAAAAGAATATAAAATGCCGGGTTTCTATGGTATACTAATTCTAACGGGCAGAGGCGTTTTGTCGCGGCTCTGCCTGGACTGACTAGAATGCGGACACGTGGTGAGGAAGGGAGGAATGAAGATGAATATTCCCAATTCATTTAACCAGGTTGACCAGTGGAAATCTGTGATGTTTTTGTATGACTCGGCATTAAAGGAAATCAATACAAAGATTGAGATACTCAATAATGAGTTCGTGCACATCTACAATTACAATCCGATTGAGCACATCAAGTCCCGTCTTAAGACGCCGGACAGTATCGTTAAGAAGCTGAAGCGCTACGGATTTGAAGTGACGATCGACAACATGGTGGAAAAGTTAAGCGATATCGCGGGAATAAGGATTATCTGTTCCTTTACATCAGATATCTATCAGATTGCTGAGATGATAACGAAACAGAGCGATGTTACGGTGCTGTACGTAAAAGATTACATTAAGAATCCAAAGCCAAATGGCTATAAAAGCTATCATATGGTTGTGACGATTCCGATTTATCTGACTGACGGACCTGTCGATACGAAGGTGGAGATTCAGATCAGAACGATTGCCATGGACTTTTGGGCAAGTCTGGAACATAAGATCTATTACAAATTTGAAGGAAATGCCCCGGCGTATTTACAGCAGGAATTGAAGGCCTGTGCGGATGTGGTGAATATGCTGGATGTAAAGATGTTTTCCTTGAATCAGGCTATTTTGGAACTTGCGGAGGCACAGCGGACGCAGGATCAGGAGATGCCCGATGACGAGGAAGTAGCAGAGGAAGAATTACCGTAGAATGTGGGCAGCCAGAGCGGATTCCATCCGTTCGGGCTGCTTTTTAGCAAATCAGGCGAGGACTGAAACAACGGGATATGGATTGAAACGACAGGCTATGGAATGAAAATAATAACCCTGTAGAAGAAGGTTGTATATGAGGACATTGACGAAGGAAACATGCCAGATTCTTAAATTTAATCAGAAGAATGCATTGCTTTTTGAAGTCCTGTACCGCCTGCTCACCGGGCCGCTTTATCTCTTTCTGCTTAATAAGGGGTTAAAGTGGTCTTTAAAGATGGCAGGATACAGCTATTTAACTGCGGGCAATATCGGTTATTTTCTGCTGAAGCCGGGGACGATCGTCATGATTCTTGTGATCGGTATCATCGGTATCCTCTTTCTCGCGCTTGAGACCGGATGTCTTCTGACCCTGTTTCAGGGGGCGGCGTATTTCCGGAAGCTCAGTGTGGGAGAGATCTTTTTAGGCGGACTATCGAAGCTGTCTGATGAGATTAAGAAGAAAAACTGGCGGCTGGGGCTTCTGATTCTGGCCGATTATGGAATTTCCAACCTCTATCTAATCTACCGGGTGCTGACCCATGTCAAGCCGCTGAATTTTGTCATGTCGGAGCTGATGAAGCAGAATGCCGGCCGCCTGGCGGTCTGCGCGGCGGTGGTGCTGGTCATCCTGGCTGTTGTACCGGGGCTGTATACCTTTTACACCTGTATGATCGAACAGAAGAGCTTCCGGGACGGCTACAGGCGAAGCCGGAGGCTGTTAAAGGGCCATCTGGCAAATACCGTGTTTTTGCTGGGCGGATATTATGCGGGACTGATCGTTTTGCTCCATGTGATCTATATTTTCTGTATCCTGGTGGCGGCGGTCGGTATGAGCCTGTTTACGGATAACCGCCTGGCGCTGGCGATTCTGCCGGCGGTCGGGGACCGGATCGAGCTGGTGCTTATCTTCCTGGCCAGCATGGCCCTGGCTCTGGGGAATTTTGCGGCGCTCAGCGTCCAGTATTATCAGTACAGCAACCGTCTGAGCCGGGAACCCCGGTGGGATTTCTCCTATCCCTCCAGAAAATCATTCCGCGGGCGGATACTGGGAGCGGGCGTGGCTGTGGCGGCGGCGCTCAGCCTCTTTTTCCTCTTCAACCTCGTGAGAAATGGTTCGGCCATCACCGATGATATCCTGACGGAGATCCAGATTACGGCGCACCGCGGAAGCTCCAAATCAGCACCGGAGAACACCATGGCTGCGATGGAACTGGCAGTGGAGAATCTGGCCGATTTTGTGGAGATCGATGTGCAGGAGACGGCTGACGGCGTGGTGGTTCTGGGGCATGATTCCACGCTGAAACGGGTGGCGGGAGTGAACCGGACCATCGGCTCCTACACCCTGGAAGATCTCCAGGATCTGGATGTGGGGAAATGGTTTTCCAAGGAGTTTGAAGGAGAGCGGATTCCGACGCTCGCAGATATTATGGAGTTCTGCAAGGGCCGGGTCAAGATGAATATTGAAATTAAGAACCTGGGAAAGGACAGTCCCCTGCCGGATAAAGTGGTGGAGCTGATCTCGGATTTTCAGATGAAGGAACAGTGTGTGGTAACGTCCACGCGCCTCTCCTATCTGTCCAGGGTGAAGGAATTGGATCCGGATATACGAACCGGATATATTATTTCTGCCGCATACGGCGATTATTACTCCGATGATGATGTGGATTTTATCAGCATACGGTCCAGCTTTGTCAGTGGTAAGCTGGTGGAAGCCGCCCATGAAAAAGGAAAAGCGATCCATGCGTGGACGGTGAACAACAAGAGCGAGATGGAGCGTATGAAGATGCTGGGAGTTGACAACATCATCACGGATTACCCGGTTCTGGCGAGAGAGATCGTCTATCGGGAGCGGGCGACGGAGACGCTGTTTGAATATCTCCGGCTTGTATTAAAGTAGACGTAACAGTCTGAACTGTTACTAATAGACAGGAGTTATTGGCATGAAGGTTGTACTTCAGAGAGTTTCCCGCGCGGCAGTGTCCGTGGACGGGGAAGTGATTGGAGCCATCGGCAAGGGTTTTCTGCTTCTTCTGGGTGTCTCAGACACGGACACGGAGCAGACAGCGGACCGGATGGTGGATAAGATATGCAAACTGCGTATCTTCGAGGATGAGAATGGAAAGACGAATCTTTCGCTGGCTGATGTCGGCGGAGCGCTTCTGGTGGTAAGCCAGTTTACGCTATACGCGGACTGTAAAAAGGGCAATCGGCCCAGCTTTGTAAAGGCCGGGGGACCGAAACTGGCGGAAGAACTGTACGAATATGTGATTGCCCGGTGCCGTGAACACGTACAGACGGTGGAGCATGGAAGCTTTGGCGCACATATGAAGATAGATCTGGAAAATGACGGACCGTTCACCCTGGTGCTTGACAGCGGCGAACTTTTCTGAAATAGGATGCAGCTGCCCTCTGAGAGATTACCGGGCGCAAATTGAAACAATAAAATAAACAGACGAATATGGAGGTTATTTACACAATGGAAAAGACAAAGGGAGAAATTTTAGCAGAAGAATTAATATGGGAATTCCCGAATATTGCGAAGGAGGCGCCGGAACAGCGTGAAGCTGCGGAAGCCTTCTCGGCAGGATACAAGGCATTTCTGGATAAGGGTAAGACAGAGCGGGAGTGCGTAAAGGAAGCTGTAAAGATCCTGGAAGCCGCAGGCTATACGCCGTTTGAAGCCGGTAAGAAGTATTCTGCAGGCGACAAGGTATATCTGGTAAACCGGAAGAAGTCAGTGATAGCGACAACGTTCGGAAGTAAATCTGTAGAAGAAGGACTTCGCTTAAACGGAGCGCATATCGACTCCCCACGCCTTGATCTGAAACCGAATCCTGTCTATGAGAAAAGTGATCTGGCGTATTTTAAGACTCATTATTATGGTGGAATCCGCAAATATCAGTGGGGGGCCACCCCGTTATCCATGCACGGCGTCATCGTGAAGAAGAGCGGCGAGATTGTAGAGGTGAATATCGGGGAACAGGAAGGCGATCCGGTCTTCTGTGTGACGGATCTGCTTCCGCATCTGGCGGCTGAGCAGAATATGCGCCCCTTAAAGGATGGACTGAAGGGGGAAGAGCTGAATGTAATTATTGGCTCGATTCCATATGTGGACGAAGCAAAGATCAAGGAGCCGGTTAAGCTACTGGCGCTTCAGCTGTTAAACGAACGTTATGGAATTACTGAGGCTGATTTTTTCCGTGCCGAGATAGAACTGGTTCCGGCTCATAAGGCCAGCGACGTAGGTCTGGACCGCAGTATGATCGGTGCTTACGGACAGGATGACCGAGTGTGTGCATACACAGCGCTGATGGCGGAGATTGAGACAGAGAATCCGGTCTACACCACTGTAACCATTCTTACCGATAAGGAAGAGATCGGTTCTGTGGGAAATACCGGACTAAACTCCGATTATGTACTCCATTATGTAGAAGAACTGGCGGAGACACAGGGCGCAGATGTGAAACGCGCACTGAGGAATTCCATTTGCTTATCCTCCGATGTGAATGCGGCTTACGATCCCACATTTCCGAATGTCTATGAGGAGCGGAATTCCTGCTATTTAAATAAGGGCTGCGTATTGACTAAATATACAGGAAGCCGCGGAAAGTCCTCTTCCAATGATGCCAGCGCCGAAGTGATGGCAAAGGTCATCGCCATGATGGATCAGGAGGGCGTGTACTGGCAGATCGGTGAGCTCGGCGCTGTCGATGTGGGCGGCGGCGGAACAATCGCTCAGTATGTTGCGCATATGAACGTGGACGTAGTCGATCTGGGAGTGCCGATTCTTTCCATGCATTCTCCGTTTGAGCTGGCATCCAAGCTGGATGTATATAATACATACAAAGCATTTCTGGCTTTTTACAGGGCTTCCTAAGGGGCTGCGGGGCCGGAAACGGCTGCTGCGTATTCTGAAATTTTTGTTAATTTCGGTAAAAAGCTTTTTTTACATGCTCCGATATGGTATAACTGTCAGGAAGCATTTTATATTTTTATTATTTTGGTTAAAGGAAAAGGAACGTATTATGAGAAAATTTTTGAAAGTTGCTGCCTGTGGTCTTATTATGGCGGCAGTTGTGACAGGCTGCTCCAAGAAGGCGGCAGAAGAGACGACACCTGCGGAAACCACTGCCGAGACTACTACGGAGGCCGGTTCAGAGGCAGGCGCATCTGAACAGCTGCAGATGATGGATTTATCCGGAATCGATAACGGTACCGTGACACTCGGTGATTATAAGGGCATCGAAGTGACCAAGACACCGGTGGAAGTATCTGACGAAGAAGTGGACGCTGCGATCTTATCAGAGCGCGAGAGCCATACCACCTATGATGATGTGGACCGTGCCGTTCAGGATACAGATAAGGTAAATATTGACTATGTAGGAACAAAGGATGGCGTGGCATTTGACGGCGGTACCGCACAGGGTCAGGAACTTGTGATCGGTTCCAACCAGTTTATTGACGGCTTTGAGAGCGGACTGATCGGCGCCAAAAAGGGCGACGAGGTGACACTCGACTTAACCTTCCCGGAATCCTACGGCAACGCGGATTTAGCCGGCCAGGCGGTTGTATTCAAGGTAACCGTCAACAACGTACAGGAAAAGAACATGCCGGAATTAGACGAGGCGTTCGTTCAGGAAGTATCTGAATTCAAGACGGTTGACGAGTATAAGGAAAGCAAAAAGCAGAGCCTTCTGGAGCAGAAGGAAGGCCAGGCACAGGCGGCTGTTGAGAATGATATCCTGAAAGCAGTCGTTGAAAACTGCCAGATCGAGACGACGCAGGAAGCCGTTGATGCAAACTTCAATAACTATCTGATCAACTATACCAATCAGGCCGCGATGTACGGAATCGATTTAAATACATTTACATCCGCGTTCTATGGTGTGGATGAGGAGACCTTTAAAGAGAACTACGTAAAGAATATTGCAAAGTCTGCGGTTGAGCAGAGACTGGTATTCCACGCGATCGCGGATCAGGAAGGTATTACTGTATCTGACGAAGATCGTGATAATCTTGCGACAGAGATGGGATACGAGAGTAAAGATCAGATGATTGAGTCAGCCGGAGCTTATAATGTGGACGACTATCTGATTTCTACCAAGACCATGAAATTTTTAGTTGATAATGCAGTAATCAAATAAAAAAATTTTACGAGTAGGGGGAACCTTTATGCAGCTTTTAAAGGACAGGATACGGAAAGACGGAAAGATTAAATCCGGCGATGTATTGAAGGTAGACAGCTTTTTAAACCATCAGATGGATATTAAGCTGTTCGAAGAGATCGGAAAGGAGTTTAAGAGACGTTTTTCCGATGTCAGCATCAATAAGATCCTTACAATTGAGGCATCCGGAATCGGCATCGCGTGTATTGTTGCCCAGTATTTTGATGTTCCGGTAGTATTTGCGAAGAAGTCCAAGACGAAGAATATCGCCGGGGATGTCTACACCACCAAGGTGGAATCTTTTACACATGGTAAAGTCTATGATATCATGGTTGCCAAAGAATTTTTAGGCGCTGGAGACAAGGTTCTGCTGATCGACGATTTCCTGGCTAACGGCAAGGCTTTAGAGGGCCTGGCAGCCGTTGTGAAGGATTCGGGAGCGGAGTTAGTCGGTGCTGGAATCGTGATTGAGAAAGGCTTTCAGCCTGGAGGAGACCGTCTGCGTGCGGATGGAATCCGTGTCGAATCCCTTGCAATCGTAGAAAGCATGGATGAAAAAACGGGCAGTATCCGTTTTCGGGGTGATGAATGACGAGCAACAGAAAAGCATTATTTTTTGATATAGATGGGACACTTCTTTCTGAAGTGAACCGGAATGTACCGGAGAGTGCCAAGCGTGCGGTTGCGAAAGCGCGGGCCAATGGGCATCTGGTATTTATCAATTCCGGCCGTACATACAGCCTGATCGGTCCGATCAAGGGCCTGGTTGAAGTGGACGGCTACTGCTGCGGATGCGGCACAAGGGTGATTGTGGATGACGAGGTGCTGTTTTCCTTTACCATTCCTCATGAGCGCGGCCTGCAGATTAAGAAGGACATTTTAAAGTATAATATGGAGGGAATTCTGGAAGGCACGGAGCACTGCTATTTCAGAAAAGCCAAAACTAGATTTACCCAGCTGGAACAGATTCGGGAAAATGTCGAGAGAGACGGCCATGGAGCGCCTTATACCTGGGAAGATGACTGCTATGATTTCGATAAGTTCTGCGTATTCGCAGACGAGCAGAGCGATCTGGCCGGATTTTCAAGGGCGCTGGGGCTGGAATATAACATCATAGACCGCGGAGACGGGTTCTATGAATGTGTTCCGGCGGATTATTCCAAGGCGACTGCCATCGATGTGGTTCTGGAGAAGTACGGAATGGCGCTTGAGGACGCTTACGTGTTCGGTGACAGCACCAACGACCTTCCGATGTTTGAACATGCGAAGAACTGTATTCTCATGGGACACCACGATGTGGAGCTGGAGCCATATGCCACGTTCTTTACAAAGAATGTGGAGGATGATGGAATTGAGTATGCCATGAAGAAGCTGAAGCTGATCTAAGCGGCATACAGAGCCAGTGCAGCATTGCACTTTCACTGCGATATTCATGCAATGCAGGAGACTGAAGTGATAAGAGAGTAACAGGCGCCACGGCCGTTAATTCGGAGTGGCGCCTGTCTTTGTTAGAAAAGAGGTTGACATTCCCGGGAAAAACAACTAAAGTTAATCGTAGTTTAACAAAGGAATGGGTTAAAGTATGAAAGCAAAAGTGAATGTGATTGTGGCCATGCTGATGTTTGGAAGCATTGGCCTGTTTGTACGGGGGATCGCGCTCCCCTCCAGTGTGATTGCCCTGGTGCGGGGCGTGATCGGCTGCCTCTTTCTGGTCACGGCCGGATGTCTGATGAAACAGCCGGTCAACTGGAGAGCGATTAAGGGCAACTGGCTGGTGCTGGTGCTTTCGGGAGCGGCCATCGGTTTTAACTGGATTTTTCTGTTTGAGGCCTACCGATATACGACGGTGTCGTGTGCGACGCTCAGCTACTATTTTGCCCCGGTGTTCGTGATCCTTGTGTCGCCTATTGTGCTGGGGGAGAAGCTGACAAAGAAGAAGCTGTGCTGCGCGGTGGGAGCGGTCGTCGGAATGCTCCTGGTATCCAATGTACTATTTCTGGAAAACGGCGAAAATGGCCTTCTCGGCATATTCTTCGGCCTGATGGCCGCGGTCCTTTATGCCAGTGTCATGATACTCAACAAATTTATGAAGGGCCTGACCGGCCTGGAGACGACCGCTGCACAGCTGGGCGTGGCGGCTGTCATTCTGCTTCCCTATACGGTGCTGACCGCTGCAGAACCGTTCTCTGCGGTCTGGGCGTCCGTTCCGGCGATATCCTGGATCCTGCTGGCATTTGTCGGGATTGTCCACACCGGAGTGGGATACCTTCTGTATTTTTCGGCTATGAAGAAGCTGCCGGCGCAGACGGTGGCGGTCCTAAGCTATATCGATCCGGTGACTGCGATTCTCTTATCCGCAGTGATACTCAGGGAGACCATGAGCGTACCACAGATGGTCGGAGCCGCGCTGATTCTTGGGATGACGTGGATGGGCGGCAGGGAGACGCAGGACAGATAAAAGGGAATTTTTCTATGAAATATAAAAGCATCGGAATGATTGCCAGGCAATCATTCCAATGCTTTTTCTCATCCATATAACTTTATTCTGCACTGCTTTCTGATTCTGCGGCCTCGCTGCTCTCAGCCGGAGGCGCTGTTTCCTCGTCGGGTATCTGCTTAAACTCCAGATTGTCGAACGCGGTGGCAATACAGATTCCGGTACCACTCGCCATATAGTTGATCTTTACGCGGTCACCCGGCTCTGTGAGGGCCAGTTCATTGCTCAGATCGTAGGAAATGGTAAAGATCTGATCCGGTTTCTCCTTCAGGATCAGCTTGTAGGTGATGCTCTCACCTAATGCCTCACTGGCGATCCGGTAGACCTTTCCTTCGGCTTCCTTTGCATTCTGCCCTGTGATAATGCCGTCATTGCTGCTTCCCATAACCTGCCGGAAATTACGGAGCGCGCTGTCGATGGTCTCCCCGGTTCCGACATTCGTATAGTTGGATACGGAGACGAAAGCGTACTGCTTGATCAGACCGGCTCTGTCCTTCAGTGTCATGAAGTACGTGGCCTTTCCGTCCAGATTGATGATCATCGGGAAGGATGCGGAATAGCCATACTGCTGAACCTTACCCTGGGCGGATTGCTGGGCCGCCATCTCGGTGGCGCCGCTCATCTGGTACATCTTCGGTTCCTTCGTTACCATGTCCACCATGATAAATCCGATGGCGGATTCATCGGAGCCCACGCTGGTGAGTCCTGTGAAGAGGTAGCAGTCGGAGCCGTTGTAGACGATGATGTTGCCCTGGCTGGTTCGGAACTTATCCTGGTTGGAGAAGTTGAAGATACCGTGAACATAGGCGCCCTGATTCTGAATCTGCTGCATGATAAACTCTTCCGGCTGAACGCGGTCTACCCATTCCGGCAGATCATCCACACCATAATAATTAGTTTCACCAGTGGAGGCGTTTACAATCGCCACGCCGCTTGCCTCCGGAAGACTGAACAGCCAGCGGTTCTTATAGGTAGTGATTACCCAGTAGGGAACGCCGTCGTCATCCAGCTCGAAGGAGTAATCCGTCATACCTCGGAAGAGGCCGCCCTCAAACAGGCGTACATGGCGGTTTAAGTCGTCCAGCAGGTAGGCATTCTCCTGATACTTGATCTTGTGATCCGTTACCAGATCCACATCGCTTACATCGGTCGCGGATACGACGATGTATCCGGCGGAACCGTCCAGATTCTTTAACCATTTGAAGAAGCCGGAGTGCTCCAGCGGAACAACCCACACAAGTTTTCCATTGACCTTCTGGATCACGGGAGTGCCCAGTACGACCTGGCTGCCAAGTCCCGGATTCTCGCCGACCTTCTTATCGGCCAGTTCCCTGGCCAGTGCCTTGTCCACGACCGGAAGCTGGTTAAGGGCCAGCGGCTGTACCGTCTCGGTGAACTCCGAGATCTCGGGCTGCCCTAGCTGGTCGCGGTACGCCTTGTAATTAAACAGAGGCATGGAGAGTACCGTGACTGCAAAATACAGCAGCCAGAAAATGATCAGCAGCGTAATTCCTGTTTTAATTCCCTTGACGTTCTTGTCCACGCTGACGGACATGTGGGAGGACTGATCCGTAGTAACACGGATTCCGCCCAGACCAATCAGGAAATTTAAGACGACGTAGGAGCTGAATATAAAACACCAGGCGAATGCGCCATCCGAATACAGCGGATTTAAGTTGGGGCCCTTGACAATGATCATAATCAGGAAAAACAGAGTCAGAGCAAGGTTTAAGAGTAACTTAGTCTTTTTTTTCATGCGAAACTCCCTTTTGAGAAATATTGAATAGTAATAGTACTATTATATTGCAAAATAGAAAAAACACAAGGAAGGTTTCGCATTCTGAGTATAAAGATTTTATAAAGACCGGGAAAGCGGAATCCGGAAGGAAATGCAGGTCCCCATATTCTTTTTGCTCAGTATCCTCAGCCTGGATTCCTCGCCGTACTGCATGACCAGCCTGCTGTTCACATTGGCAAGCCCGATGCTTTCATTTCCCGGGTGGTTGATCTTCTCGTAAAGCGCCGCGGTTTCGGCCGGATTCATCCCCACGCCGGTATCGATGACGGTAACAGTCAGCCACTCTGCTTTTTCCGTGATCTTAAGCTTGATAAAGCCGGAACCGTCCAATGGTTTGATGCCGTGATACAGGCTGTTTTCAATGAGGGGCTGAAGGATAAGCCGGATGATCGGCGTGGTTTCCAGTTCCTCGTCATAATCGTAATACAGAATGTATTTATCCTCGTAGCGGTACCGCTGGATGTGATCGTATTTCTTCAGGTACTCGATCTCGTCCTTCAGTGTGACCATGGAGGCCGTGTTTTGGAGAGAGTATTTGAGAATATCCGACAGTGCCTCGATGATTCTGTTGAGGGCCGTCGGTTTCTGCGTGTATTCCAGAGCCTTGAAATCCAGAGTCTGCAGTGTGTTAAAGAGAAAATGCGGGTTGATCTGCAACTGCAGGGCCGTCATCTCTGCCAGCTTCTGCTCCTGTTCCTTCAGGGCCAGCTGGTTCTTTAGAAATGTCTGGCGGATGAAGAGCTGTACGATGTTATTCAGAATGAGATCGTACTCATCCTTGATAAATGCCGGCTTTTCATTCTTATAGGTTCCCCGTTCCGCGTCGGAAAATACCGTGACGAAGTAATCAATCTGCTGAAAGTTCTTCTTCGTGATGGTGTATGCGATCCAGACCACGGTGCAGATGATGACGGCCAGCACGATGAAAAGCTGAAAAAGGAGTGTGTAAAGCGCCTGATAATAGCTGGACCGACTGGTACAGGCGGCGATATAGGTGCCGCAGTCCGCAGGAACGATCCGCACGAAGTATTTGGTGTGGTCAAAGGAGATCCAGTCCTGAAATGGTGTTCCCGAGGCGGCGCGTACCGCGGAAATGAGGGCGTCCTTCGCTTCCTGGTCCGGCTCCGTGGTCCCTCTGCCCTGAAGAAGGAAGCTGCCATCCGCGTCAATGATAAAAAACTGATCCAGGCTGGAGCCGCCCCCCAGCATCTGCTTTAACTGGTCTTCGTAGATATTTACCATGACGACACCGCGGAACATGCTGAGTTTTTTATAGTAGGTCAGCACCGGAATCGGATTGGTGTAGGAATATAAATGCATATTCCGCTTTTCCACCCATTCGTTCCGCTCCGATTCCACATAGGAAGGAAGCCAGTTCAAATCAGAGAACTGGGACAGCTGGGTGATGCCTCCCGTATAGGAGGTAAGGAGAGAGTCGTAGCCGTCGAGATAGTAATAGACGGAGGCGATGTAGGAGGCGTGGCTGGTGAGGGAGGCGAAGTTGGAAAGGATACTGTTGGTGAGTATCACATCCAGATAGCCAATCTGTTTATGGGAAATGTAATTGCGCAGGGAGATGGACATCCTGGGATTCCGGGCCAAAAGGTCGTATTGGGTTGCGGCGCTGTCCAGCACGAGAGAGTAGTTGTCTCTCACGGCCTGGGCCGATTTGACGGCCTCGGTCTCGATGTCCTGCTGTTTGCGGTACACGATGACAGCCATGAAGATAAAGAACAGCGTGATAATGGGAATGGTAATAATTCCCGTATAGTATAAAAAACGTTTGATAAAGTTGCGTCTTCTCATGATATCCCCCCGTAATCATGATCTGCGCCATTGCTTTTCCGATACTGCGAAGGCGTCATGTGGAAATACTGGTGAAAGGCCCTGGAAAAGTTCTTGGGATTGTCGTAGCCTACCCGGTCGGCGATTTCATACTGCTTGTAGCCGATGTCCTTCAGCATCCGCGCGGCATTTTCCATGCGGGTCTTTAAGAGGTAGTCGGAAAAATTGACGTCAGAGTGTTCCTTCATAATTCTCGATAAGTAGTTGGGGCTTAAATTTACAAGCCGCGCTGCCTGTTCGAGAGTGGCGTTCTGATAGTCGGTATCCAGATAATTCTTAACCAGGCTGATTATCTTTTCGTAGTAGCTTAGATTCTCCTCCTCCCGGGCCGGAGCGGTGTGGGTCTCACGGTTTAAGCGGTCCCGGATGCGGGTCAGGCAGTCCACCAGATCATCGTATTTTACAGGCTTCAGCAGATAGTCAACGACCCCGGTGCGCAGGGCCCGGCGGACATACTCGAAGTCCTGGTAGCCACTGAAGAAGATAATTTTAATGTCCTTTTTTTCCAGAAGCTTTTCGGAAAGCTCCAGGCCATCCATGATGGGCATGCGGATGTCGGACAGAATCAGGTCCACATGGTTGGCAAGCGTGTATTCGTAAGCGGCTTTGCCGTTGGAAAAACAGCCGGCAATCTCAAAGCCCAGCTGGCTCCACGGAAACAGCCCGGCAATGCCATTGCGGATCTTGGCCTCATCATCGACGATGATTACCTGATACATAGGAAGTGCCCCCTTTCTCTGATTGTATGGTTTCTGATTGTTATTATATAGAAAAGAAAGAGAAAAAGCATCCGTATTTTTTCAATAAAACCATACTTCCATAAAAATGAAGAAATATCATAATAAATGATACTTTTTTCCACATCTTTGTAAGAAATGATACAATTCCATATTTGAAGTTTCTTCTCTCTTCCAGAAAAATCCGGTATACTATGAGCACTTGGTGAGGTATTTCACAAACCTATGGATAATCAGTCAACGGTACAGTTGACAACAAACGGAGGTAACAGATATGAGAAAAGGAAAGAAACTTGCCTGTCTGTTTATGACAGGACTGATGGCAGCGTCGGCATTGACGGCCTGTACCAATGAACCGGCACCGGCCGCATCGAATGCACCGGAGGGGGAAACGACGACCGGGAAGGCAGCGGAGAAGACGACGGAAAAGGCTTCCGCAGACCAGATCACCCTGCGTTTCATGTGGTGGGGCGGCGACGCCAGAAATGAGGCGACTCTGGCCGTCATTGACCAGTATGAGAAGCTGCATCCGGAGGTTAAGATCGAGGCGGAGATGAACTCCGATCAGGGATATATCGACAAGGTATCCACCATGCTGGCCAACGGCACGGCGCCTGATATCCTCCAGCAGAATGTGGACTCTCTCCCGGATTTCATCTCGAGAGGCGATTTCTTCGTGGATTTCAAGGATTATCCGGAATTATTCGATCCGTCCGGGTTTGATGAGACCTTTATCAGCCAGTTCGGCACATTTGACGGAAAGCTCTTAGCGCTTCCCACCGGTATGTCCTGTCTGGCCACCGTTGCCAATACCGCGGCGGCAGAAGCCTGCGGTGTAGATCTGACAAAGCAGATTACCTGGGATTCCATGCTCGAGGAGGGAAAGGCCCTTCACGCTCAGAACCCGGATTATTATTTCATGAATGTGGATACCAAGATTCTGTGTGAGTACGTCTTAAGACCGTATCTGCGCCAGATAACGGGAGAATCCTTTATTATTGACAGTGAAAAGAAGATCAGCTTTACGAAAGAACAGCTGGTGGAAGTGCTTCAGTACATCAAGGACTGCTACGACGGCGGCGTCTTTGAGGCGGCCGAGGACAGTGCGACCTTTAAGGGACAGATTCACACCAATCCGAAATGGATCGACGGCAAGTTTGTATTTGCCTATGGACCATCCTCCAGTATCAGCCTTTTAATGGATGCGATCCCTGAAACGAAATGCAACGTGGTTCAGATGCCGATGGCCGAGGACCGGGTAAGCGACGGCTATTTCGCAGATACGCCTCAGTATATGACCGTAAACAAGAATTCCGAGCATGTGGAAGAGGCTGTGAAGTTCATGGATTACTTCTACAACGACGCACAGGCTCAGGAGACGCTAAAGGATGTGAGATCCGTACCTCCTACTAAGACGGCGCGGGCACTCTGCGCGGAGAAGGGCCTGTTAAATGCAACCGTAGTGGAAGCTGTCGATCTGGCCGCGGGATTAAACGGCAGGAGCGATAAGGGATACACCACAAGCGCTGAGGTCTATGCGATTCAGGAAGACATGATCGAGAGCGTCGCCTATGGCCAGAGTACGCCGGAGGAAGCGGCGGACAACGCCATCGATCTGATCAGCGATTACTTAAGCGGTTTGAATTAAGACCAGAATAAATTTTCAAACACGTTCTAAACCAGTGCGGCCCGGATATAAAAGATTCCGGGCCGTTTTAAAAGGCAGGAGGAGCTTATTATGGCTAATGTGAGTATGAAATCGAAGCCGAGCCACGGCGGCTGGACCAAAAGGAACCGGATTGGATTTCTTTATGTATGTATCTGGATTTTCGGGTTCCTGGTATTTCAGCTGTATCCGTTTGTGAGTTCGCTGTTTTACTCTTTTACGAGCTACGATATTTTTCATAAACCCGAGTTTGTAGGCCTGGACAATTACGTGCGGCTGTTTACGAAGGACAAGGAATTCTGGAATTCCTTAACCGTTACCTTAAAATATACGTTTATCACCGTCCCCGGCAAGGTGGTGCTGGCGCTGATCATCGCCATGATCTTAAACCGGGAACTGAAGGGAATTAACTTTATCAGGACCGTATACTATATTCCGTCGCTGTTAAGCGGCTCTGTGGCGGTCGCTATCCTCTGGAAGGTGCTGTTCATGAATGACGGCTTTATCAACAGCCTGCTGGGCGTGATTCATATCGCGCCGGTCAAGTGGCTGGGAAAGCCGGAGATGGCCCTGACGACCATCTGTATGCTGGAGATCTGGCAGTTCGGCTCTTCCATGGTTCTGTTCTTATCCGCGCTTAAACAGGTTCCGCAGTCGCTTTATGAGGCGGCCAGAATCGATGGAGCTTCCAGGGTAAGAATTTTTTTCAAAATTACGCTGCCGATGATCACCTCCATTGCGTTCTTTAACATTATCATGCAGCTGATTACGGCGCTTCAGAACTTTACATCGGCATTTGTCGTGACCAACGGAGGTCCCAACAAGGCCACCTATGTGCTGGGGATGAAGCTGTACACGGATGCATTTAAATACTTCAAGATGGGATACGCCTGCGCCACGTCGTGGATCCTGTTTGTCATCATCATGATTATGACCCTGATCTTGTTCGCTACTTCCAAAAAATGGGTTTACTATGATAACTAGGAGGAAATCAGGATGAAAAATAAAGAGTTAAAAAAGGTTCTTACCTATCTGTTTCTGGGCATCTTCGGAATTGTTATGCTGTTTCCCGTCATCTGGATGTTCTTCGCCTGTTTTAAGACGAACAATGAGATTTTCGGAAGTTTGCGCATTCTTCCCCAGGGCTGGAGCATGGAAGCTTTCGTCAAGGGCTGGAAGACCACAGGCACCTACACGTATGCCAAATACTTTATCAACACCTTTGCGCTGGTGATTCCCACCACGCTGCTCACACTGGCCTCCTGCTCCCTGGTCGCCTATGGATTTGCCAGATTTGATTTTCCGGGAAATCAGTTTCTGTTCATGATTCTGATTGCAACACTCATGCTTCCCAATGCGGTTATTATCATTCCGCGGTATGCACTGTTTAACAAGCTGGGATGGCTGGACTCCTATATGACCTTTTTCGCACCGGCTGCGGTTGGCTGCTACCCGTTCTTCGTGTTCATGCTGGTACAGTTTTTAAGAGGGCTTCCGAGGGATTTGGACGAATCGGCCTATATCGACGGCTGCGGACCGTTTCAGTGCTTTATCCAGATTCTGCTTCCGCTCTTGAAGCCGGCTCTCTTCTCCGCCGGGCTGTTCCAGTTTTTGTGGACGTGGAATGACTTCTTCAACACCAACATTTACATCAATACCGTGTCCAAATTTCCGTTGTCCCTGGCACTCCGGGTCAGCATCGATGTCACCTCCAACATTCAGTGGAACCAGGTGATGTCCATGGCGCTGGTTTCGATTCTTCCGCTGATTCTTCTGTTCTTCGCGGCGCAGAAATATTTCGTGGAAGGGATTGCCACGACTGGTATGAAGGGATAGGGCGCGGAGATGGAATTTGAACAGGGACTTCTGTACCATGTGGACGGTCTTCTGCGGGACGAAGCGTGGGGAGATTTTATTATCAGCCGGATTCCGGAGTCTGTCAGGTGTCAGCTGAATGAGAAAGCGCAGAAAAACATGTTGTTTGCAAGCAACAGTGAGCTGCGCTTCGTGATGGAGGAGGAGACGGTGACAATCGTCCTGCGGAGACTGCCGGTGAGCGGGCAGATCCGGTCCGCAGGAATCCTGGAGGTCTTTTCCGGCGATTATCAGGGCAGCTATGAGATCAGTCCTGGCGTGGTGGGAGTCGGGGAGACAGAGATTACTATCCACAGGCAGGACTGGAGCCATATCAGCCGCTTTCCGCGAAATCCCGGCGGGTTTGCGCCGCAGGTCACACGAGTCCTGCTTCCCTACGACTGGGGCTGCGCCATCCGGGAGATACGCGGAAGCTTAAGGCCGCCCAGACCGGAGGAAATGCCGGAAAAACGCCTGCTGTTTTACGGTTCCTCCATCACCCACGGAGGAAATGCTTCCGTTCCATCCAGAACGTATGCGTTTCAAACGGCCTGGGAACTGGGGTACGACTTAATCAATCTGGGAAGCGCCGGGAGCGCCTTCATGGACCAGGCATTGGCGGAGTATATCGCCGGTCTGAAGGACTGGGACGCCGCCGTGTTTGAGCTGGGAGTCAATGTGCTGGAGGAATGGACGGACCGTCAGCTTTACGACCGGGCTTACCAGTGGATTGATACGGTAAAACGCGCTCAGCCGGAAAAACCTGTGTTCGTGACAGATTTCTATTACAATCATTATGATTTTGAAGAAAATGGAAAGTCTGACGCATTCAGAAAAAAGATAAAAGAGTGCACGGCTGTACTGGAAAAAAAGTATGATCGGTTGTATTATAGGAATGGAACGCAGATCATGGGAACGTTTCGGGGGCTGTCCTCGGATGGACTGCATCCCTCGGACGCGGGTCACACCATGATCGCACAGAATTTATCGAACTTTATGAGAGCACATGGCCTGTAAGACAGGGCGTGGCTGAAATGGAGGATTTTATGCAGACTTACAAAAATCCGGTATTGTACGCGGACTATTCGGATCCCGATGTGATTCGGGTCGGAGAAGACTACTATATGGTGGCGTCTTCCTTTACTTATTTTCCCGGGGTGCCTCTCCTGCATTCGAAGGACCTGGTGCACTGGGAACTGATCAACTACTGTGTGAAGGAGCTGCCGTATGAAAAATACGCGGTGCCTTCCCATGGATCCGGAACCTGGGCGCCGGCGATCCGTTACCACGACGGAACCTTCATCGTGTTTATCCCGCTGGTGGACGAAGGGATTCTGGTGGCCAGAAGCCGCGATCCCTATGGAGAATTCCAGCTGAACATGCTATGCGAACGAAAGGGCTGGATCGATTCGTGTCCTTTCTGGGATGATGACGGTAAGGCATACATGATCTTTGCCTACGCGGGCAGCAGGGCTGGGGTTAAGCACCGCCTGATGGTGGTGGAGATCGACCCCGACTGCCGGGAACTTATCGGTGAACCGGTCCTGATCTTCGACGGCGAGCAGATCGCCCCAACCACAGAGGGGCCGAAGATGTATAAAAAAGACGGATACTATTACGTTTTAATGCCGTCCGGCGGAGTGGAGAACGGCTGGCAGTCCTGCCTTAGATCCACGTCGGTGTACGGCCCCTACGAGTATAAGATTGTCATGCGCCAGGGCAAGTCCCCCATTAATGGCCCTCACCAGGGCGGCTGGATAACGGCCCCGGACGGAAGAGACTGGTTCATCCATTTTCAGGATGTCCTGGAACTGGGGAGAATCATCCATCTTCAGCCCATGTGTTTTGTGGACGGATGGCCGTTTATGGGACAGGATACGGACGGAGACGGAATCGGCGAGCCTGTGGCGGAATGGAAAATGCCGGTGGAAGGCATGCCGGAGTATGAGATTGCGCGTGCGGATGATTTCTCCTCGGAGACCCTGGGGCTCCAGTGGCAGTGGCAGGCGAATCCCAATTCGGAAAACTATTCCCTGACCGCCGCACCGGGCCATCTAAGGCTGTACTGCCGCAGAAATCCGGACAGGGAGAATCTCCTGTGGTACGCCCCCAATGTGCTGACTCAGATCCCCCAGCAAAAGGAGTTTTCCATGATAGCCAGGCTGGAACTGCACGGAGATAAGAACGGAGATTTCGGCGGAATCGGCATGGTGGGCCATTCCTACGCCTACGCTGGCTTATATCAGGGGCCGGACGGACCGGAGCTTTGCTGCTATGAGGGGACCGTTTCGGAGAAAATGTTCCTCGGTGAAGCGGAGGAGCACTGTGTCCTTAAGGCACCCGCCGCCGGCAGCAGCCTGTGGCTGAAGCTTTCTGTCTCCGGGGACAAGACATACCAGTTTTCCTGGTCCGCCGACGGCACCGTGTTCCATAAGCTGGAGCCGGTATTTAGGCTGTGCCGGTCCACCTGGACAGGAGCGAAGCTCTGTCTGTGGTCCTGCTCGCGTGAAAATGAGGAATCGGCCGGATACTGCGATTATGAGTGCGTTCTGTTTGAATAAATAGGTGTCAGTGCGTGGGGGAGACCATTTATCACTGCAACAAATAAAAAGCGTGGGAACACCGAGAAGAATCTGCCCGGCGTTTCCACGCTTTATTTGTTATCCATGATAGATTATATGATGATTCCTAACTCTCCATTTTTTTCAGGATACTTCTCGCCACGCTGATTCCGTTGGCAGATGCCTGCTGAAGCCCGCGCGTAACGGAGGCGCCGTCTCCGATGGCGCGAAGTCCCGTGACACTGGTCTCGAAGTCAGAATTGACTACAACCTTGTTGGAGTAGAATTTTACTTCCACACCGTAAAGCAGTGTCTCGTCGCTGGCGATACCCGGAGTGACCTTGTCTAAGGCCAGCAGCATTTCCTTAATATCGACCATGATGCGGTGCGGGAATACCAGAGATAAATCGCCGGGAACCGCGTCCTTTAAGGTCGGGATTAAGTTGTTGCGGCAGAGACGCTCTTCCGTGGTACGTCTGCCGCGCTGGAAATCGCCGAAGGTCTGAACCAGAATCTTGCCGTCGCAGAGCATATTGCTGAGCTGGGCGATGTGCTTGCCGTATTCAATCGGCGTCTTGAACGGCTTCGTAAAGTTCTTGGAGACAAGAATCGCGAAGTTCGTGTTGTTTGTCTTGTATTCCTTGGACTTATAGGCGTGGCCGTTGACAACGGCCAGTCCGTTTTCGTAGTATTCTGTGGCGACCTCACCGGAAGGATTCGTACAGAAGGTACGCACCTTGTCGTCAAAGGTCGGTGTGTAGTAGACCAGCTTCGCTTCATAGAGGTTCTTGTTTAAGAACTCCATGATCTCGTCGCGGACCTCTACGCGGACTCCGATGTCCACCGTTCCGACGCGGGTCTCGATGCCGTGCGCGTCGCAGATGTGGCTGAACCAGTCAGAGCCTTCGCGGCCGATGGCGGATACGATCTCCGGCGCATAATACGTCTCGCCCTTATCGGTAACGATGGCCTTCGCCTCGTTATCTTCTATAATAATGTCCTTTACCATGGTGTTGAATTCCATCTCAACGCCCTGATCCAGTAAATGCTCCTGAAGGCGGGTATAGATCTTGTAGCCTTCCTCTGTGCCGAGATGGCGGATCGGACATTCAATCAGTTTTAAGTTGGCGTTAATCGCCTTTCTGCGGATCTCCTGAATCTCTTTCTGCTTGTCGATGCCGTATACATTCGTGTCGGCGCCGAACTTCAGATAGATGTTATCGGATTCCTTTAAGAGCTCCACTGTCTTGTCATACCCCAGAATCTCCGGGAGATTCCCGCCCACGTCTGGAGAGAGTGACAGCTTGCCGTCGGAAAATGCACCCGCTCCGGCAAAACCGGTGGTGATGGAACATGGCTTGCATCCCACGCAAGTCTTGGTCGTCCTCTTCGGACACGTCCTGTTTTCGATTCTGCGCCCCTTCTCGACCATCAGGATCTTTAAATCCGGTTTCTGCTGAATCAGCTCATAGGCACAGAAAATACCGGAAGGCCCCGCCCCGATGATGATGACATCATAGTTACTTGAATTTGAACTCATGAACAACACTCCTTTTCCCATAAAAATACCAACCAGCCTTATAGTCAACTATTCCGGTAGTTGGTAGAAACGTTCAACCTATTTTGAACCTATATAAGGTGTAATTCAGTGACATTAGCATTTTACCATATTGGGAGGGGCACCGCAAGATGTGCGGACGACTAAATTCATGTGTATAAAAATAACGGCGTCTATGACAGCATATGAAGTTCTATCTATCTTTATTGGGATATTAGCATTGATGATGTCCTTTGGAAGCTTGCTTGTAGCGGTTATCGCCTTTCTCGATAAGAGAAATAAGCGAAAATAAAATGCCCACCCTGTCAGCACACAGGATGGGCGGTGTCCGTAAGGACATGTAACATTTAACGTGGAGCATCCACTTTTGGAGTGGGTGCTTTCTTTAATATTATTATAATTGATTTATACCCAATATTCAAGTTATTTTTAAAATATTTTATGATATACACCGCATCTTCCCCCTTTACATCAAGGTTTCAAACTGTTAAAATGAGTAAACCAGCCAGCGTTAGATACCCCCCTACAAGGAAATCTAGCGCTTTTCGGGCGTTCTGAAGTCCAATACCCCGCCGCAGGCAACTAGTACTGCATTACGCAATGCAGTACTAGGCATTGGTTCTCGCGGCAGTCGCCGGCCGGACATGCGGGCATGTTCGCCTGGTTCACTGCCCGCGGAAATAATTGGCATGAACTCAGAGATAAATTAATATAGAACATAGTAAGGAGCGGAAAATATGTATTTGATCGCAGGACTTGGAAATCCAACAAGGGAATATGAAAAAACGAGACATAACGTAGGCTTTGAAGCCATCGATATTCTGGCGGACAAGGCCGGAACGACGGTGACAGAGAAGAAGCATAAGGCGCTGTACGGAAAGGGATATATCGGCGGCCAGAAGGTGATCCTGGCGAAGCCCCAGACGTATATGAATTTAAGCGGGGAAAGCATCCGGGAAATAGCGGACTTTTATAAAATAGAACCGGAGAACATCATCATTCTCTGCGATGATATTAATCTGTCAGAAGGGCAGCTGCGCATACGCTTAAAGGGAAGCGCCGGCGGCCATAACGGCTTAAAAAATATCATCAGCCATCTGGGAACCCAGGAATTTCCGAGAATACGCATCGGGGTAGGCGAGAAACCGCGCGGCATGGACCTGGCGGACTACGTGCTGGGGAGATTCCCGAAGGAGCAGCAGGCAGTTATGGAGGAGGCGTACCGCGACGCGGCGGAGGCGGCCTGCATGATGATCGAGGACGGAGCAGATGCGGCGATGAACCATTATAACAGAAAAAATAAGGAGAATTCATGAGCGATGTGTTTGAAAGTCCATTAAGAGAGCTGAAGGAATTTGAAGACTTAGACCGCGATTTAAACCGGAAAAAAGGGCCGGTTCTGGTCAGCGGCTGTATGGATTCCCAGAAGGTCCATTTAATGTACGAGGCGGCGAAGGAGGTGTCCTGGAAGCTGGTGGTCACTTACGACGACACCAGAGCCAGGGAGATTTACGAGGACTTCCGCAATTTCGAACCGGGAGTCTCTCTGTATCCTGCCAGGGACTTACTGTTCTTTAACGCGGACATTCACGGAAATCTTTTAACCAAACAGCGTATGGCCGTATTCCGCAGGCTGATGGAGGAGAAGTCCGGCGTGGTCGTCACTACCTTTGACGGGCTGATGGACCATCTGCTTCCGCTGGCCTTCTTACAGAAGCAGATTCTCGAGGTGGGAAGCGGACAGACTTTAGATATCGCAGAGTGGAAGGAAAAACTGGTAGAGCTGGGGTACGAGCGCGTAGCCCAGGTGGATGGCATGGGCCAGTTTTCGATCCGGGGCGGAATCATCGATGTATTTCCGCTGACCGAGGAACTGCCGGTCCGTATCGAACTGTGGGATGATGAGGTGGATTCTATCCGTACCTTCGATATCGAGAGCCAGCGGTCCATTGAAGAGCTGGAACGTGTCCTGGTCTATCCGGCCACGGAGATGGTGCTGACAAAGCAGCAGATCGCAGACGGAAGGGAAGCGATCGAAAAAGAGGCAAAGAAATACGAGAAAGAGTTAAGGGCGCAGCTTAAGACCGAGGAAGCAGCCCGGATTCATTCCATTATCTCGGAACTCTCGGATGGCCTTAAAGAGGGCTGGAAACAGCACGGCCTGGACGGATATATCCATTATTTCTGCCGGGACAGTGTGTCATTTCTCGACTATTTCCCGGAGGAGGACACGGTCATCTACTTAGACGAGCCGGAGCGGTTAAAGGAAAAGGGGGCGACGGTGGAGGAAGAGTTCCGGGAGAGCATGATATCCCGTCTCGAGCACGGATATCTGCTTCCAGGACAGACGGGACTGCTCTATCCGGCCAGGGAGATGCTGGCGAGGACTCAGAAGAGCCGTACCGCGTATCTGACCGGCCTGGAGCAGAAGCTCTCCGGATTTACAGTAAATGGAAGATACAGCCTTTCCGTGAAAAATGTGAACTCCTATCAAAATGGATTTGAACTGCTGATCAAGGATCTGACCAGGTGGAAACGGGAGGGATACCGTGTAATCCTTCTTTCTGCCTCCAGGACCAGATCCAGCCGTCTTGCCAGCGACTTGCGGGAGTACAATCTTCGGGCGTGGTGCCCGGATGAGAGCCGGGAAGAGGTGGAAGTAAAGCCGGGTGAGATCCTGGTAACCTACGGAAACTTACACCGCGGCTTCGAGTATCCGATGATCAAGTTTATCGTGATCACGGAAGGCGACATGTTCGGTGTCGAGAAAAAGAAGCGGAAGAGGAAGAAGACCACCTACGAGGGGACGAAGATTCAGAGCTTTTCTGATCTGTCCGTGGGGGACTATGTGGTTCATGAGGACCACGGCCTCGGTATCTACCGCGGAATTGAGAAGATCGAACAGGACGGAATCATCAAGGATTACTTAAAGGTAGAGTATGGAGACGGAGGCAACCTCTATCTGCCCGCCACACGCCTGGACGGAATCCAGAAGTACGCCGGTTCTGAGGCGAAGAAGCCGAAATTAAACCGTCTCGGCGGAGACCAGTGGAACAAGACGAAGACCAGGGTGAAAGGCGCGGTTAAGGAGATTGCCAAGGACCTGGTGCAGCTATATGCAGCCAGACAGGACACCCAGGGCTTTCCGTACGGGCCTGATACGGTATGGCAGAAGGAATTCGAGGAGATGTTCCCTTACGAGGAGACGGAGGACCAGCTGGATGCCATCGATGCCACCAAGGGTGACATGGAGAGCCGGAAGATTATGGACCGCCTGATCTGCGGCGACGTGGGCTATGGAAAGACGGAGATCGCCCTGCGCGCCGCGTTCAAGGCGGTGCAGGACGAAAAGCAGGTGGTGTATCTGGTGCCGACCACGATTCTGGCTCAGCAGCATTACAACACCTTCGTCCAGAGAATGAAGGATTTCCCGGTGCGTGTGGATCTGATGTCCCGGTTCCGAACACCGGGCCAGGTGAAGAAGACGCTGGAGGATTTAAAACGCGGACTGGTGGATATCGTGATCGGAACCCATCGCGTGCTGTCAAAGGATGTCCAGTTTAAGGATCTGGGGCTTCTGATTATCGATGAGGAGCAGCGGTTCGGCGTGGCTCACAAGGAGAAGATCAAGAAGCTGAAGGAAAATATCGACGTTCTCACCCTGACTGCGACTCCGATTCCCAGAACGCTGCACATGAGCCTGGTGGGAATCCGCGACATGAGTGTGCTGGAGGAACCTCCTGTAGACCGTATGCCCATCCAGACGTACGTGATGGAGTATAATGACGAGATGGTCCGGGAGGCCATTAACCGGGAGCTTTCCCGCGGCGGCCAGGTGTATTACGTATACAACCGCGTCAGCAACATCGACGAGGTGGCAAACCATATCGCCAGTCTCGTGCCGGAGGCCTCAGTGACCTTCGCCCATGGCCAGATGCACGAGCATGAGCTGGAGCGCATCATGTTTGATTTCGTCAATGGGGAGATCGATGTGCTTGTCTGCACCACCATCATCGAGACGGGACTCGATATTCCCAATGCCAATACGATGATTATACAGGATGCGGACCGCATGGGACTTTCCCAGCTGTACCAGCTGAGGGGGCGCGTGGGCCGGTCGAGCAGGACTTCCTATGCGTTTCTCATGTACAGACGTGACAAGATGCTTCGGGAAGAGGCGGAGAAGCGTCTCCAGGCCATCCGGGAGTTTACGGAGCTGGGCTCCGGCATCAAGATTGCCATGCGTGACCTGGAGATCCGCGGGGCGGGCAATGTTCTGGGCGCGGAACAGCACGGCCATATGGAAGCGGTCGGGTATGACCTTTACTGTAAGCTGTTAAATCAGGCGGTATTGGAATTGAAGGGCCAGCGGAGGGAGGAGGACACCTACGAGACTGTGGTGGACTGCGATATCGACGCTTATATCCCCACCTCTTATATTAAGAATGAATATCAGAAGCTGGATATTTACAAGAGGATTTCCAGTATTGAGAATGAGGAGGAGCACATGGATATGCAGGATGAGCTGATGGACCGTTTCGGAGATATTCCGAAGCCGGTTGAAAATCTCCTGCACGTGGCGGCCATCAAGGCGCTGGCTCATGGTGCTTACGTGACCGAGGTGAACATCAACAGCCAGGAGATCCGGCTCACCATGTATCAGAAAGCGAAGCTTAACGTGGCGGGCATACCGGCTATGGTGGAGCGGTACCGCGGCGATTTGAAGTTCCATATGGCGGATGAACCGTACTTTACGTTCATCGACAGGCGGAAAAACCAGACCACGGCCGGCATGATGGAACAGGCGGAAGAGCTGCTGAAACAGTTGCGTGAATTGACAGAAAAATAAAGAGTATTCTGAAAAGTGTTTATAAAAATTTAAGCTTACGATGGTTGCTATTAGCCTATTTTATGATATAATAATAGTAGAAGAAGGGATGAAAATCCCCAATGCATGCTATATTTCCATAATCATAAAATATAAGAAAGGTGGTAACCATGGACGTTTTAGGTATGTATCTTCTGCAGAGAGTTTCGAATGAGCTGACCATTCAAAGGAATGAATCATTTGAGAACAGATTTGTAGCTCCGGTTCCTGACAGCACGGCGGCAAGGGTGACGCATGAGGCGTATGTATGTTCCTCAAAGGACGTATCACCAAGGGTCACGAAAGGAGCGTTCTGATTCAGACAATGAAGATTGCGAAAGAGTAGTAGGAGTTTCGTAAGCAGGCGGCTGTTCCGGATTCTGTAAGGAGCATGCTTAAAAGATTTTGAAAGGGAGCTGCTGCACCGGCTGTGTAAAACCAGCGGTGCGCAGCTTCTTTTTATCGGGTAAAATAATAGAAAATACGATACGGGGAAAGGATAACATTTATGAAGCAGAATTACATCCTGTATGCAGGAAGCTATGCAGCGTCAGAGGAGGCCGGAATTCACGGGTACAGGCTGATCCGGGGAGAAGGCGGGGAGCCGCGGCTCACGGAAGTTTTTGCGGCCGCAGGAGTGTCGAATCCGTCGTACCTGGCGGTTTCCTCCGATGGCCGGTTTTTATACTCCGTTATGGAGGACATGACTTATGAAGGAAGGAGCGGAGGCGGTGTGGCTGCGTTCCGGATTCACAGCGATTCGCTGACGCTTCTTAACACACGGGGAACGGAGGGAACGCTGCCGTGTCATCTGCTTCCCGATGAGAAGCGGGGCTTTCTGTACGCAGCCAACTATATGAGCGGCAGCGTATCCATGTTCCGGTTAAATGCGGATGGCTCCATCGGGGAACTGTGTGATTTGAAACAGCATTCCGGCCACGGACCCAATGAAGAGAGACAGGAGGGGCCTCATGTTCATTATGCAGGGTACTCTGCGGATGAAGCAGGTCTCTGGTGCGTGGATTTAGGGATCGACCGGATCAAATATTACAGGATCGATGAAGAGAATGGGAAGCTGGAGCCGGACGAGAAGCGCGATATTGTATTTCCAGGAGGTACGGGGCCGAGACATTTTGTCTTAAACCGTGAGAAGAGAGAGCTGATGTATGTGGTGAGTGAACTGAGCTCGGAGGTATTCGTGATTCAATGCAGCGGCGGGGAAAACCGTATCCTGCAGAGAGTCTCCACACTGCCGGTGCAGGCGGAGAACAACACGTGTGCGGCCATTCATTTATCTGGCGACGGACGTTTTCTCTGCGCTTCCAACCGCGGGCACGACAGCATCGCGGTGTTTGCGGTGGACGCCGGTACCGGACTTCTCACGTTCACCGGGCGGACCGGGACGAGGGGAAAGACGCCCAGGGATTTCTGCCTCTGCGGGGACGTAATCCTTTCCGCGAATCAGGACAGCGATACGATTACCATGTTTCGATTTGATGAAAAAAATGGAAAAATCGATGACATGGATGAGGAGATCCGCTGCGGATCGCCGGTATGTCTGATCGGCGCAGCGGAACGGTGAGGAGAAGACAGGCAGGAAGAATATAACAGAACAGCCATCAACCACAAAATCTGATCGTATTTGCGCCAGTTCAAAAGAACTGGCGCATTTTCTTACGCCATACTCTGCAGTCATGATACTGCGGAAGCCGCATTCAGAGCGGTCTTCACGGCTGTAAATCAATTTTAAAAACCTCATTCGATGGAAAATGACAGGGATATATTACGAAAAATGGCAGACATGAGTATAAATCTCAGCGTTCGTAGCAAAATAGTATCAGTGATATAAAATTGTACACCATGGAGGAGTTTTATATGAAAGCAACAGGTATTGTAAGGAGAATTGATGACCTTGGCCGTGTGGTAATCCCGAAAGAAATCAGGAGAACCCTTCGTTTGAGAGAGGGTACGCCGTTAGAGATATTCACAGACAGGGAAGGCGAAATCATTTTAAAGAAATATTCACCGATGGTTGAACTGACGGCGTTTGCATCCCAGTATGCGGAAGCCATGGCACAGACGACGGGACTTACCGTCTGCATCAGTGACAGGGACCAGGTGATCGCGGTTGCCGGTGGTTCGAAAAAGGAACTGCTCCAGAAGACGATCAGCAAACAGCTGGAAAATGTGATTAATGAAAGAACCGTATTGCTGGCAGGAAAAGATGATAAGAATTTCACTCCCCTGACTGGAGAAGCCCTGGAAGGGATCACAGCCCAGGTGATCGCGCCGATTATCTGTGAAGGCGATGCGATCGGGGCGGTTGCCTTGTTAAGCCGAGAGCCCAGAGCAAGATTTGGAGATATGGAAACGAAGCTGGCTACGACGGCAGCAGGATTCCTTGGAAGACAGATGGAAGGCTGATAACAGCCGAAAAAAAGGAGGTGACAGAGATGGCAGCGTATGATCCGAAGGAAGATGATTACGGTGATGGAGACATTCCCGAAGTGGATACAGAACCCTACAAGGACGGCTTCTATGTGGAGCCGCTTCCTGAGTCCACACGTCCCAGAAGGGACGGCCCCGGCGGGGACTGATGATGAAAAATAAAAACGGCCTGTCAGCTTCATGGCGACAGGCCGTTTTGTTTAATTGATTATCTGATCGCCGTCCTTGATGCAGTAATTGACACGCACGCCCAATTCCTCCATCCACTGACGGGTCTCCAACGTCTTCCAGTCCCCGCTTCCGATACCGCCGCCGTTGTCGTTGTCCCAGAGCCACTGCGGGCAGGGCCATAAGGCGATCTGAGGATTGATGGCTGCGTAGACATCGCGGTTTACGCCGTACTGTCCGTGATGGGACATCTGTACGATATCGCTCTTAAGCTCGGCGGGCGTGTGCTCGTTCATTAAGAGCTGTCCGCCTTCCGGTCCCAAGTCGCCCAGAACCAGGATGCTGACGCCGTTTAAGTAAAACTTAAAGACGACGGAGCTGTTGTTGACAGAGGTGGCATCAAGCAGATACGGATCATTCATGACGACGGCCCGGATATCGCCCAGCTGTATTTCCTGGCCCTTGGTGATGTCGCCGTGAAGCTTCTCCGGCGGAAGCTTTGCCAGGGCGTCCCTAAGGCCAACTACGAAGTCGCCGCGTCCGGAACCGTGGGTATCGTACCATTCCTGGTCTGTGAATTTGTAGTAGACGTTGTCAATGGTGATCTGGCTGTCCGGATTATTTAAAATCTCAATCAGGGCGCCTGCGTGGTCGGAATGGGGATGGGTGATGAACCATCCGGAGACATGGCCTCCCTTGGAGCGGATCACATCGAGTAAATGGGCGGAATCACTGTCCCAGCCGCCGTCAATGACGACGAGAGTGCCATCCTTTGACTGCATGACCATGGACAGCATCTGACGGTTGCCGTGGTCAGCCAGCAGAGACAGGCTTCCGCCGTCAAAGAGCTGGCTTCCCGGCCCGATGGACAGTTTGGAAGAAAACCCCATACGCTGTATGGCCGGCTGTCCTTCCGTTCCTTCTGCGGCCACGGGCTGTCCGATAAAGCTGGTCAGTGCAATATTTAAAAACAGAATTCCCGCGGCTATTTTTTTCCAGATATTAAATGATTTCATGTTTCCCTCCGGTTTCTTTTTTGACTATCCCTTATTATATAAGATTGTCCCCGTTTTTAACAGGTGGAGGCGCGAATTGTCAGGAAATCTTCAGAAATGGCGAAAGCTGCCGCTGTTATTGAGAAAAATCATGCATTAAGCTCTCTTTTCTGCCGGCACAAGGATATGGGAAGCCTGCATTCCGCCGCGGCAGATGGTGTTGTGCGCGATCCGGTTCACTTCGCTGTCGAAACCATTTTCCGTATTACTGTTTGGAAACATAAAATTTTTTGCGCCGGAGGTAACGGTAAAACGCATCCGGTGGCCGGCTTTGAAGGTGTTGGAGAGCTTTGTGGTCCGAATGCGCACTTCGTAGATGCCATCCGGTTCCATAAATTCCGGTTTTTCAAAGCTGTTTCTGTATTTTACATCCATGACGCCGTCCGCCAGCTTGATGGACGTCCCGTTTTCATCCACATCCGTGATCCGCACGAATAAATCAGTGTCAGGACAGTCGGAGGAAAGATAAAGGACCGCGGTGATGTCTCCGGTCACGGTCAAATCGTGATCCAGCACCGGCGTGGTGTAGCACAGGATATCATCGCGTTTCTCTTCTTCGGTGTAGTCTTCCGGCACCTCCAGCTCATTTTCGGAAACGTCTATGATGTGTGCGGCGGGAGAATCGGGATCGTAATCGTAGGAATCGGATTCCTGCCTTTGAGGTTTACATAATGTTAAGGCTTCGCGGTCCAGATACCAGACGGTGGGAACGGTTTCCGGCAGAGGCCAGTGCTCTCCGGTCTTCCAACGGTTGTCACCCAGTGTATAGTATTCCACAGGCGCGGTGGTCTCGATGCCGTTGTCTTCGCCCTTTAAAAAGTGATCCAGCCACGCAAAGCACAGGAGATCCATATCATAGCGCAGCGCGCGTTCTCCCATAAAGATGCCGTGGATGTCGTAATTGGCATTGCCGCTGTGTTTCCAGGGGCCAAGAACCACCTTGTACGATCCGGTGGGATAGAACTCGTCGATCAGCTCCAGCGCTTCCGTGGTTCCCATTCCATTGTCATCAAACCATCCGGACATGACGAGGGCGGGAACGACATGGCCGCAGCTGCGCTCTCTCCAGTTGGCTTTTCTCCAGAAATCGTCGTAGTCGGGATGCTTCAGCCATTCGTTTAAGAATGGGACATCGATGCCCAGCGCCTTTTTGGCCATGTCCCGGAGGGGCCGCAGCTTTAAGACCTCTTCCCAGTCGCTGCGGATCATGCGGTCCTCGCGGAACCGCTGCTCCGTCATGGCGAAGTTCCAGGCCATGGAGCCGGAGGTGAAACAGCCGCCCCGTCTGGGGAGATCGATGAAGGGGCTTCCCGCGCAGACACTGCTTAAAATGGCTTTCAGATGGGGATTGCCGCTGGCCGCCGCGGCCCATTGAACGTACCCGAGATAGGAGCCGCCGGTCATTCCCACGTTTCCGTCACTCCACGGCTGTTCGGCAATCCAGTCCAGGGTGTCGCTGCCATCCTCGACTTCATAGTAATTCGGCATCCATTCGCCGGTGCTGTCCTCTCTGCCCCGGACATCCTGTACGACGACCGCGTAGCCGCGCTGTACGAACCGGTAGTACTGTTCTGCGCCGTCGTGCTTACCGTAGGGGGTGCGGACCAGGACTGCCGGCACCTGGGTGGGGAACGGCCCGGAACATACTGCGGCGGGGTCCAGCACATGCTCGGAGACGATCGTGCCGGGAAGATAGACGTCCGAAGCCAGCAGCTCGCCGTCTGCCGTCGGGACCATGTGGGTACCGGCAAAACGCACCGCGCAGACCGGTCTGTCGCTCCATTCTTTCAGAATTGTATGCTCCTCCATTCCATCCAATACCAGGACTCCCGTATAATCCCTTCCGGACATCTGTACAGCGTAAAGCTGTCCGTCTGATACGTACAAATCCAGCGGAAACTTGACCTCTCTCTGTATGTAAGAGTCGTGTATGCAGGAGTCATGCATATAAGCTTCATTCGCCTGCAGGCCGTCTCCGTTTAACCTGCGGGTAAAAACCTGCCCCTTTGACGTGGTGAAACGCTCTTCTCCCGCGCCTGCATGGGCCTCGTATTCCGGAAGCGATTCGAAGAAGCGGCGTATCTTCCTGCGGCAGAGCACTTCGTAAAAATCATCGTTGTGAAACGGTTCTTCCCGGTTAAAGGTGTTGGTGAATACGTCCAGTGTCTGGTGATTCAGTTCCTTTCCGTCCTCGTTCTGGTCACGGATTATCCCGTAAAGAATCCCTGAAAAATAAAAATTCCATTGTTTCATCGTCTTATTCCTCCTGTCTCTGTTTCTGATTATAAGGGAAATGGGGTATTCTGGAAACCGGTAAATTGGAAATTATTTCAAAAAAAGATTGACAGACGGCGCATCCTCCTGTACAATAGCACGCAATACATAGCAAAGAGATATGAATACTATGAATCGAACGTGTTCCGCATGAGGAACGGGGAAAGGATGGATGCATATGTCAGAGAAAAAGAAATTGAGGTTTGAAACATTACAGATCCATGCCGGCCAGGAGGAGCCTGATCCGGCCACAGGGGCCAGGGCGGTTCCGATCTACCAGACCACGTCGTATGTATTTAAAAACTGCAAAGAGGCGGCGGACCGTTTCAGCCTTTCGGATGCAGGCAATATCTACGGACGCCTGACCAATCCGACAGAGGATGTGCTGGAACAGCGGATCGCGGCTTTAGAGGGCGGCAGCGCGGCGCTTGCCGTGGCCAGCGGAGCGGCAGCTATCGCCTATACCTTTCAGGCGCTTGCCAGGGAAGGCGATCATATTGTGGCGGCTTCCACCATCTATGGAGGCACCTACAATCTGCTTGCGCACACGCTGCCGGAATTCGGCGTGACGGCCACCTTTGTAGATCCCGACGAGCCCGGGGCGTTTGAGCGTGCCATCCGCCCCAATACAAAGGCCGTCTTTATCGAAACGCTGGGAAACCCCAATTCCAGCATCATCGATATGGAAGCCGCGGCCGCTGTGGCCCATGCCCATAAAATTCCCCTGATTGTGGATAATACCTTTGCTACCCCGTATCTGTTCCGCCCGCTGGAGCACGGGGCTGATATTGTGGTGCACTCCGCAACCAAATTTATGGGTGGTCACGGTACGGCGCTGGGAGGCGTTATCGTGGAAGGCGGAAGCTTCGACTGGGAGGCCTCAGGCAAATTCCCCAGTCTTGTGGAGCCGAATCCCAGCTACCACGGTGTCAGCTTTACGAAAGCGGCCGGACCGGCGGCCCTCGTGACGAAAATCCGCGCAGTACTTCTGCGGGACACGGGTGCTACCCTGGCGCCTCTGCACGCGTTTTTACTGCTTCAGGGACTGGAGACGCTGTCACTGCGTGTGGAGCGCCACGTCTTTAATGCTGTCCGGGTGGTGGAATACTTAAATGCGAATCCTCACGTAAAGAAGGTAAACCATCCATCACTCCCCGACAGCCCGTACCATGAACTCTACAACCGGTATTTTCCGGAGGGAGCCGGTTCCATCTTCACCTTTGAGATAGAGGGCGGGGCGGAGAAGGCAATGGAATTTATCGACCATCTGAAGATATTTTCCCTTCTCGCCAATGTGGCCGACGTTAAATCTCTGGTGATCCACCCGGCCAGCACCACACACGCCCAGATGACGGAGCAGGAACTTGCGGCCAGCGGCATCAGGCCGGAGACCATCCGGCTTTCCATCGGAACCGAGCATATAGAAGACATTATTCAGGATCTGGACCAGGCATTTGCTTGTGTTTTCTGACAAAAAAGCGTATAATTTTCTGGTATAGGAAATCATTCCCGGGCCGGATGGAGCAGCTGCCCATCCGGCCCGGATTATTTACGCCGACGTGAGCCGGGCGGACGTGTCCGCATGGCCTCCGGCGGCAGCATGCCTCGCTTTATCGGGTACTGTTAATAGAAGGGGGAATACAGATGTATTCATTTGAGGATCTGGTAAGAATTACGGCACAACTCCGTTCGGAGCACGGCTGTCCCTGGGACAGGAAGCAGACTCATGAGAGCCTGAAGCCATGTTTGAAAGAGGAGAGCGAAGAGGTATTTGCGGCCATCGACAATCACGATATGGAGAATCTCTGTGAAGAACTGGGGGACGTGCTGTTCCAGGTGCTGATGCACAGCCGGATCGCAGAGGAAAACGGTGCGTTTACGATGGATGATGTGATAAACGGCCTCTGTGAGAAGATGGTGAGGCGCCATCCTCATGTATTTGGCGACGCGAAGGCGGCCACTCCTGAGGAAAGCCTGGAATTGTGGAATGAGATAAAACGCCAGGAGAAGCTGGGGAAGAAATAGGAGAGCTGGTTTCATGGAGTGGTTGAAAAAACGGGTCAATATGAGAGTATTGTCGGTGTTTCTCCTGGTCATTGCAATACCCGTCATTGTGTACTCGGCCTGGAATGTGAGGGCGGTGCATGTCTGCGTGGTGCGGCAGCAGGAGATTGAGCAGAGCCGCAGGATGTGTGAGGCCAACAGTCAGAACCTGGCCAATGCGTCGGACTACCTGACAGAGGAGGTCTGGCGGTTCGTTGCAACGGGAGATATGGAAAATCTGAATAATTATTGGGATGAAGTGGATAATATCCGTAACCGTGATAAAGCGATCAAAGAGCTTGAAACGCTTAAGCTGACAGACGAGGAGATGGAACTCGTGAATATCGCAAAGGCGGAGTCCGATCTGCTGATCGATGGGGAGGCGAAGGCCATGCGCCTTGTGGCCGAGAGCATCGGCATGAAGACAGAGGAGATGCCGCCCCAGGTGGCTTCCGTGGAACTGACCGCCCTGGAGAGCCGGATGACGGCGGAAGAGAAGCGGGCTTCGGCCGCGGATTATATCTTCGGAGCGGAGTATGAGGCGGGAAAGGCTCTGATTACGGACAGCTTAAACCGCTTCCGCAGGATGCTGCGCAGCAGAAAAGACGAGGAAGTAAAGGCCGCCATGGCGGAGACGGAGCGTGCGCTGGCGCTGGCCCAGTCGGACAATGCAGCCGTGCTTCTTCTGCTCGCTGCGGCGCTGGTCTCCTTCTATCTGCTGGTAATGAAGCCGTTCCTCAAATATTCCGTCGCTTTAAGGCGCGCGGATGGGGCGTCGCCGGTTCAGCTGGTGCCGGCAGGCTCGGCAGAGGTGCGGGAGTTTGCCTCCGTGTTCAATCACGTATACAGCCAGTGGCAGGAGCAGAATGAGCGTCTGAAGGAATTAAACGCCATCGACTCCCTGACCGGAGCCGCCAACCGGGAGACCCTGTACCGGTATCTGGAGGACCTGATCGGGAAGAAGCAGGGAAACATCGGCGTGTTTATGCTGGATATCGATTCCTTCAAGTCGTTTAACGATGCGTATGGCCATTTATCCGGCGATGAGGTGCTGGCGAAGATCGGTCATTTCCTGAGTACCATTATGGCGGAGGTCCATGGTTTGGCCAGCCGCGTGGGCGGGGAAGAATTTGCCCTGGTGGTCCCGGAGGCCTGTGCAGAGACCATCGACCATATCGCGGGGAAGATTCTGTACGGAATTCAGGAGCTGAATTTAAAGCATGAGCTCCTGCCGCTGACCGACACGCATATCACGGTGAGTCTGGGCAGTATTTTCTGGAAGGGCGGAGAGACAAAGACGCCCAAGGAGCTGATCCACTACGCGGATTTGGCGCTGTACCAGGCGAAGAAGAACGGTAAGAACCAGCATGTGATGTTTTCCGAGACGGATTACTCCTTTATCGTCCTTCAGAACAGCCACACGCATGACAGCGAGGTGGAGGCGGATATGTACGGCGCCCTGGAGCGGGGAGAATTTATTCCGTACTACCAGCCGCAGTATGATTTAAAGACGGAGCGGATCGTGTCGGCGGAGGCGCTGGTGCGGTGGAAGCATCCGGAAAAGGGGATTCTCTATCCCGATTACTTCATTCCTCTCTTCGAGCGGAACGGCTTTATCACGAAGATGGATTTCTGCATGTTTGAAGCGGTATGCAGGGATTTAAGCGAGTGGATCAGGACGGGAGAGCGGGTGATTAAGGTGGCGTGTAATTTTTCCCGTCTCCATTTTGCGAGGGAGGATGTGGCGGAGAGGCTGAAAGAGATTGCGGATGCCTATGGCGTTCCGTATGAATATCTGGAGATTGAGATCACCGAGAGCGCGTTTATGGATGACAGCAAAAATATCATTGATCAGATGAAAAAACTGCGGGAAATCGGTTTCTCGACGGCTATCGATGATTTCGGCGTGGGGTACTCATCCCTCGGTCTGCTGCAGGACGTTCCGGCCGATGTTCTGAAGATCGACAGGGGATTTTTAAACCGTGACATGGCGGACAGAAAGAACGTGATGATCATCAAGGGCATCGTGAATATTGCCAATATTCTGCATTTAAAAACCGTGTGCGAGGGCGTGGAAACAGGCGCTCAGAAGGAGCTTCTCAAGGGCATCGGATGTGATCTGGCCCAGGGTTATTACTACGGAAAACCCATGGAAAGGGAAAAAATGGAAGCGCTTTTATTCATTCATAAAGAGCTGGCTTAAGACCCAGAATATTTTTAAGGGCAAAGCCAATAAAAAGGTAAAAAACCTTGACAAAAACAGGAGAAACAGCTATAAATGATATAGTATCGTATTAACGAGAAAAATCGTAGTTAAATACTACATTCTAGGAGGAAGATATCAATGAACAAAACAGAATTAATCGCAGCAGTAGCAGAGAAGGCAGAACTGTCCAAGAAGGATGCAGAGAAGGCAGTAAAGGCTTTCACAGATGTAGTATCTGAAGAATTAGTAAACGGCGGAAAAATCCAGTTAGTTGGTTTTGGTACATTTGAAGTTTCTGAAAGAGCAGCAAGAGAAGGAAGAAACCCGAAGAGCGGCGAAGTTATGAATATCCCGGCTTCCAAGACACCAAAATTCAAAGCTGGCAAGGCATTAAAGGATATGGTGAACGCATAATTCATGAGACTTGACAAATTCCTAAAGGTTTCCCGGCTCATCAAGAGAAGAACCGTGGCTAACGAAGCCTGCGACGCAGGCCGAGTGGTCGTGAATGATAAACCGGCGAAGGCTTCCTTAAACGTTAAGGAAGGCGACATCATCGAGATTCATTTCGGGACAAGCTCCGTAAAGGTGGAAGTCCTCGATGTAGCGGAGACTGTAAAAAAGGATGAAGCGAAAGAGCTTTATCGCTATATTTAACAGGAATAAAGAGGCGCGCCTCCTAATATACTTTAGACAGGTATATTAGGAGGTTTTTTAATGGAAGAGAAGATGAATATCCGCCCGCATAAGCTTACACTGGAAAACAGAGGGGCCGGAACCGTTACGGGGATCCGGGAGGTCGTGTCGTTCGATGAGAATCAGGTGGTGCTCGATACCGATTTGGGGCTTCTTACTGTCAAGGGGAAGGACTTGCATGTCAGCAGGCTGACCCTGGAAAAGGGAGAGGTGGACTTAGACGGCACCATCGACAGTTTAAACTATTCCTCCAACGAGGCGTTAAGAAAGTCCGGAGAATCCCTGTTTACCAGATTATTCAAATAAAGAGCCTAAAGGAGTCCTATGAGCGTCCATATTGTATATGAGGTGAGACTTCTGCTCTACAGCTTTGCCACGGGCGCAGGGCTTATGATGACGTATGATTTTCTAAGGATCCTTCGCATCTTCATTCCTCACCTTCCCGTCATCATGGGCGTGGAGGACATGGTATACTGGGTCTACGCGAGCCTGGTGACATTCTCCCTGCTGTATGAACAGAATGACGGAGGCTTAAGGGGATACGTCATCGCAGGTGTCTTTATCGGAATGTTTTTATACGACCGGCTGATCAGCAGGTTTTTTCTAAAGTTCTTGAAAAATACATGGAAATATCTTAGAATGAAGCTAGACAAGTGTTTCCGCCGCAGAAAGAAACGGCAACGATAGAATAGCTGGTGATAAAGAGAATGAGTAATTTTGGAAAATCGAGGAGAAAACGGAAAGATAAATGGGGCAACCGTATGGCCCTGATCGGAATCACCTTTGTGGTATTCAGCCTGGCAGTCATCGTTACGGTCAAGGGCGCCTCCTTAAAGGACAAGGAACTGGAATACCAGATTCGTGAGGAGAACTTAACCGCTCAGAGGGACAAGGAGCTGGAACGCTCGAAGGAACTGGAAGAGTACCGGATCTATGTCCAGACGAAGCAGTACATAGAAGAGGTGGCGAAACAGAAGCTGGGGCTGGTGAATCCTGACGAGATTCTGTTGAAACCGAAGAAAAAAGAGTGAATCCTGTCGTAATATTTTTGGGACAGGGTGTTAAGATTTGACAAATATTTCCCTCCAACCTGTATATAATGTGCGTTAGGAACAGTATGCATAAAAACAGGCAGGAGGGAATTTTTGTGTTCAGACGTAAGGCGGAGCATCACGATATGGCTGATGTGAATGTATATACAGCGAAGAGATTAAACGACATGGCAGGCTCCCTCGGAGAGCTGGCCAGAGCATGTACAGATGAATTGTCCGCCGGACAGGGACTTACGAAGGAAGATGGGGTTGCGGCGATGCAGACAGCCGCAGCCATGGTATGCGCGGGCTGCAACAAGTGCAATATCTATTCCAGCCAGGAACAGGAAAATAACTACTATCTGTATTATCTGATTCGCTCGTTTGAGCAAAAAGGAAATCTGGATTACGGGGACATGCCCCGCATGTTTCTCGAGACATGCAAACGCCGGGACGAGTACGTGGACCAGTTAAACCGCAGCCTCGGAAAAGCAACGATGAATTTAGCCTGGAAGAACCGGTTCCTGGAGAGCAGGGATGCGGTCATCATCCAGTTTAAGGAGCTTGCCGTCATCCTGGAGGAATTCTCCCACCAGATGGAAAAGGCGGTGGACATTACCCAGGACAAAGCGGACGCGGTGGAGAAGGAATTCAAGCGCCGCCACATTATCATTGAGAAAATGCTGATTCTGGAGTATGAAAACCACCAGAAAGAGGCATTCCTCACCATGCGGACCGGAAATGGGCGCTGCGTGACTGCGAAGGAGGCGGCGGAGCTGTTGGAGGAAGCCATGGACGAAAACGAATGGTGTGTCGCCCACGACGGCAGAAACTTAATCACGAAGCAGCCGGCCACGATCCGTTTCGTGGAAAAGGGACGTTACCGCATGGTCTACGGCGCCGCCCGCGCCATAAAGACAGGGGAGGCCGTCTCGGGGGACAACTACAGCTTCAGCCAGATCATGCCCGGCCAGGTGATCATGAGCCTCTCCGACGGCATGGGAAGCGGTGAGATTGCGGAGGAAGAGAGCCGTCAGGTTATAGAGCTGACAGAGAGACTTCTGGAAACCGGTTTTTCCGCCCGTGCCGCCTTAAAGCTTGTCAACACAGTGCTTCTTCTGACCGGCAACGTGCAGCATCCCGCGACTCTTGACTTAGGATGCATCGACTTACATACCGGAATCCTGGAGGCCATGAAGCTGGGCGCCGCGGCCACCTATATACTGACTCCCAGCGGAGTGGAGCTTCTGGAGGCCGGCGAGGTCCCCATGGGCATCTTAAATCCGGTAGAACCGATTCTTCTCTCCAAAAAACTGTGGGACGACAACCGCATTATCATGGTCAGCGACGGCGTGTTAGACGCCCTGCCCGGTGAGGACAAGGAGCTGTCGCTCCTGGAATTCATAGCCGGAATGCCCATAAAAAATCCACAGGACATGGCCGACCGCATCCTTCTCTTCGCCCGCTCATTCAACGAGTACGTAGGCGACGACATGACCGTCTTAACTGCCGGCATCTGGGACCGCTGACGGTTTAGGGGGATCTGTCTGTGCCATGCGGCAGCCGTTGTCTGCCGGCCCATACGAATTCAGAAGGCATACGCCCCGCGCCTTCTGAATTCTTTATAACTTTCATCCGATTCTCCCGTACGCCTCCATACAATCCTCCCGTTTAAAATTTCCAGCCAACATTTCGAGTCGGACTTTCACGATTTTCCTCTTTATGGTATATTTATAATTATACCGGGAAAAATCTACAAAGGCGGTGTCACCATGCACAGAAAAATACTGGAAACCATCAGGGAATTCATCCGGGAGCACGATATGCTCGTCCCGGGCGACCGCGTAATTATAGGATTGTCCGGCGGCGCGGATTCGGTGAGCCTTCTGATGATCTTAAGCGAACTGAAGAAAGAACTGAACATAGAGCTTTTCGCGGTCCATGTCCACCATGGGTTAAGGGGGAAGGAGGCGGACCGTGACAGCGCATACGCACAGGAACTGTCAGAGAATCTGGGAGTGCCTTTTGTTTGTGTGCACGCGAACGTGGCAGAGTACGCCCGTGTCAACGGAGTCTCAGAGGAGGAAGCGGGAAGGCATCTGCGCTACCGGATTCTGGAGGAACAGCGCCTTTTTCGCCATGCGGCGAAGATCGCCGTGGCTCATCACGCGGATGATCAGGTGGAGACCGTGCTCTATAACCTGTTCCGCGGAAGCGGCTTAAAAGGGCTTGGCGGGATGAGGCCGGTGCGGGACGCCGTCATACGGCCTCTGCTTTCCGTAACGAGAAAAGAGATTCTTGCATATCTGGAAGAAAAAGAGATATCATATTGTGAGGACTCTACAAACAGCGGGACGGATTATATCAGGAACCGCCTGCGCCACGAGATCATTCCCGCAGTCAGGGAACGGATCAACGAGGGGGCGCCATCCAATATCCTGCAGGCGGCAAAGACGGCCGCGGCCGCGGATGCCTGTTTCGAGAGGGCCGCGAGGCAGATTCTGGAGAGCGGCGGCATCCGGGAGAGACGGGAGGACGGCGGCGTTATTTCCATTGGAATTTCTGCGGATAGCTTAAAACAGGAAGAGTCCATTGTCCGTCAGTACGTGATCCGGCAGATGATCGGAGAGACGTATTTATCTTTAAAGGACATTGCCTCCGCCCACGTGGAGGAGGCCGAAAAGCTTCTTTTTAAGCCGGTGGGACGGCGGATCCAGCTGCCGGATGGGGGATATGCCCTCCGGACCTACGAGGAATTGTGGATAAAAAAAGAGGAAAAAAAGCTTTTTTCCCAGAGCGGCGGCGAAGAAACCGGAATAACGCCCGTTATGACGACATTTCCTTACAAAAAAGGGCAGGAAATTCCCAAAAACAGGTATACGAAATGGTTTGATTATGATAAAATCAATAGTGCGCTCTCTGTGAGGTATCGGGAAACCGGAGACTATATTACGCTCGCCGGCGGCGGCAGAAAGACAGTCAAATCGTTTATGATCGATGAAAAGATTCCGAAGGAAGAACGCGGTAAGATTCTGCTGGCGGCGGACGGATCACACATTCTCTGGATCATCGGATACCGGATCAGTGAATATTATAAAATTACAGACGATACTCATACAGTACTGCAAATACAAATAGACGGAGGAAAAATTGATGAATGATAAGATACGTGTATTGTTATCGGAAGAAGAAGTAGCAAAGAGAATCAAGGAGATGGGGGATGTAATCAGCAGTGATTACGAAGGCAGACCCCTTCATCTGATCTGCATCTTAAAGGGCGGAGTGTTCTTTACCTGCGAGCTGGCAAAGAGAATCAGCCTGCCGCTGACCCTGGATTTCATGTCTGTATCCAGCTATGGCGCAGGCACCGTATCCAGCGGGATCGTAAAGATCGTAAAGGATTTGGATGAACCGATCGAGGGAAAGGATGTATTGATCGTGGAAGACATCATCGATTCCGGCAATACGCTTTCTTATCTGATTGAAGTCCTGAAGCAGAGAAACCCGAGAAGCATCGAGCTGTGCACCCTGCTTGATAAGCCGGAACGCCGTGTGAAGAAACAGGTTACGGTTAAATACACCTGCTTTACCGTACCGGATCAGTTCATCGTGGGATACGGTCTTGATTATGACCAGAAATACAGGAATTTGCCATATATCGGAGTAATAGAACAGCAATAAGGAGGCAGCCCGTTGAAACAACAGCAACCATTTAGAGGGTTAGGTCTCGTTCTGATCCTTGTGATCATGCTGATCGTAGCAAGCATGTTTCCGAGACAGAATGAGAAAATCAGTAACCAGGAATATATGAAGGCCATCGAGGATGGCAGCGTAGTCGCAGCGACTATTAAGCAGAATCAGCAGACGCCCACCGGCCAGGTCGTGCTGATTATAAGCGACGGATCGGCAGAACAGGCCAAAGTCGTGAATGTTCCGGACGTCATTGCAGCACAGGAGCTGCTGGACAGGAACGGAATCGTCTATACTACGGAGAACGTACCCCAGGAGAATTATTTCCTGACCATCGTTCTTCCGATTATCCTGACTGCCGTGGTTCTCGTTGGCATGTTCATGCTGATGAACGCCAGAGCGGGATCGGGAGGCGCCAACGCCAAGATGATGAATTTCGGCCGCAGCCGGGCACATCTGGCCAAGGATGCCAATAAGGTCAACTTTGGAAAGGTCGCCGGCCTGGAAGAAGAGAAGGAAGAACTGGCCGAGGTGGTGGACTTCTTAAAGAATCCACAGAAATACACCAGTGTCGGAGCGCGTATCCCCAAGGGCATTCTGCTTGTGGGCCCTCCGGGAACCGGTAAGACGCTGCTCGCAAAGGCGGTGGCAGGGGAGGCGGGAGTTCCGTTCTTCTCCATTTCGGGTTCCGATTTCGTGGAGATGTTCGTCGGTGTCGGCGCATCGAGAGTCCGCGATTTATTTGAAGAAGGCAAGAAACACGCGCCCTGTATCATCTTTATCGATGAGATCGACGCCGTTGCCCGCCGGAGAGGTACCGGTATGGGAGGCGGCCACGATGAGAGGGAGCAGACCTTAAACCAGCTGCTGGTCGAGATGGATGGATTCGGTGTCAATGAAGGCATCATCGTCATGGCGGCCACCAACCGTGTGGATATTTTAGACCCTGCCATTCTGCGTCCGGGCCGGTTTGACCGGAAGGTCGGAGTGGGAACACCTGACGTCAAGGGCAGAGAAGAGATCTTAATCGTCCATTCCAAGGAGAAACCCCTGGGAGAGGACGTGGACTTAAAGCGCGTGGCTCAGACTACGGCAGGATTTACCGGTGCCGATTTGGAGAATCTGATGAACGAGGCGGCGATCAACGCGGCCCGCGACAACAGGAAGTTTATCAGCCAGGCGGACATCAACAAGGCGTTTGTCAAGGTTGGAATCGGCGCGGAGAAGAAGAGCAAGGTCATCTCCGATAAGGAGAAGAAGATTACGGCGTATCACGAGGCCGGTCACGCGATCCTGTTCCATGTGCTTCCGGATGAGGGACCGGTTCATACCATTTCCATCATTCCTACAGGCATCGGTGCGGCGGGTTATACCATGCCTCTGCCGGAGAGCGACCGGATGTTTAACACGAAGGGAAAGATGCTGCAGGATATTATGGTGGATTTAGGCGGCAGAATCGCAGAAGAACTGGTCTTCGGCGATATTACCACCGGTGCATCCCAGGATATTAAGCAGGCGACAGCGACGGCCCGTTCCATGGTGACCCAGTACGGTATGTCTGACCGTGTCGGTATGATTAACTACGACAATGACGGCGACGAGGTCTTCATCGGCCGCGATCTGGCTCACACCAAGAGCTACGGCAACGAGGTTGCCAACGCGATCGACAGCGAAGTGAAGCGCATCATCGATGACTGCTACACCAAGGCGAAGGATATCATCATGAAGCATGAGGATGTACTTCATTCCTGTTCCCAGCTTTTGATTGAGAAAGAGAAGATTGGCCAGCAGGAGTTTGAAAGCCTGTTCCCGGCAGAGATTTAAATAAACAAACGTCAGCAGAAACACTTTGCGGATCAGAAATATGCAGAAATATGCAGATGCCCGGTAAAATGCCTAAGATTGGCGCTGGGCGCCTGCATTTTTTTGTCTGTAAAATGGGGAGAAATCAAAAATGACGAAAAAACAGGAATGAAAAAAATGATGTTTGTGCACACTTATTTCTGAAAGCATGATATATTATTAATCGTAAACCCCCCCCAATACATTATATAGTTTTTGCTACACCCCATAAGAAACGAAATACCTTCTCCGAAAAACGGTCAGCTCCCCCGCTGACCGTTTTTTATTTCATAGGATAGTTTGTCCTATGAAATAAAAGCCCTCCGGGAGGATGCGCACTCCGCGCCGGACTCTTTGTTCTGCCCATAACAGGGAATATGGAAAAGGTTGAAAGAAAACGAGGGATTGGGCATGAAAAAATGAAGAAACTAAGAGCCCGCGGGGTTGTATATTTAGGCCTGATCAGATAAAATAGATACAGGAGTAAATGAGAAAGGGAAGGATAACCGTATGTGCTTCCAGGCAGAGGCGTTAAACAGAGAGGCGTTATTTACCGACGAGACAGAAAATTTCCGATTTCCCACAGAGCCTTTAGAAGGAGACGACGTATACTTACGTTTCCGGACCGCAAGGGATAATGTGGATTATGTATATTATATAGAAGATGGCAGCAGGAAGGAAGCCGTTATGGAGAAGTCAGATTCCGACGGCCTATTTGATTACTATGAATATAAGATTACAGTCGGCAGGGAAAGAATCAGCTACAGCTTTAAAGTAGTAAAAGGCAGCGAGGCCTGTTACTACAACCGGCTGGGGGCGACGATGGATAATCAGGAGTGTTTTCATTTCCGGATCGCTCCGGGATTTAGCACCCCGGACTGGGCCAAGGGCGCCATCATGTATCAGATCTACGTGGACCGGTTCTGCAATGGCGATCCGTCCAATGATGTCGTGGATAACGAGTATTTTTATATAGACCAGAATGTCATGCATGTGTCGGATTGGAGCAAATATCCCAGCCAGATGGACGTGGGCTGCTTCTACGGCGGTGACCTGCAGGGCGTATGGGATAAGCTGGATTATATCCAGAATCTGGGTGTGGATGTCATCTATTTCAACCCGATTTTCGTGTCGCCATCCAACCACAAGTATGACTGCCAGGATTATGACCATATTGATCCGCATTACGGCGTGATTGTGAAGGACGGCGGAGAGCCGCTGAAGCGCGGTTCCGCCGATAACCGCCAGGCGACCAAGTATATGGTAAGAAGCACGGCAAAGGAGAATTTGGAGGCCAGTGACGCGTTTTTTGCGCGGTTTGTGGCTGAGGTCCACCGCCGCGGGATGAAGGTCATCCTGGACGGCGTGTTTAACCACTGCGGTTCCTTTAACAAATGGCTGGACGGAGAACTGCTTTACCAGATGTCCGGCGACTATGAAGCTGGGGCGTATGTGTCGGAGGACAGCCCGTACCATACGTTTTTTAAGTTCTACAAGGATGACGCATGGCCCTGCAACGATTCCTACGATGGCTGGTGGGGCCACTCCACGCTGCCGAAGCTAAACTATGAGGAATCACCGAAGCTGTATGAATACATCATGAAGATTGCCCGTAAGTGGGTCTCTCCGCCGTACAACGTGGACGGCTGGAGACTTGATGTCGCCGCCGATTTAGGCCACAGCAGCGAGTACAACCACCAGTTCTGGCGGGATTTCCGAAACGCGGTGAAGGAAGCCAATCCAAAGGCGATCGTTCTGGCAGAGCACTACGGCGACCCCTCCAGCTGGCTGGCAGGAGACCAGTGGGACACCGTGATGAACTATGACGCGTTTATGGAGCCTGTAACCTGGTTTCTGACAGGCATGGAGAAGCACAGTGATGAGAGTAATCCCAATCTCTACGGGGATGGAGAGAGCTTTTTCCGCTCCATGAATTACCATATGAGCCGGATGATGACGAATTCCATGATGGTGGCCATGAACGAACTGTCCAACCACGATCACTCCCGTTTCTTAACGAGGACGAACCGGACGGTGGGACGGATCAGCACGAAAGGGGCCAAGGCGGCTTCCGAGGGTGTGAACTACGGCGTATTCCGTGAGGCCGTATTGATCCAGATGACCTGGCCGGGAGCGCCGACCATCTACTACGGCGATGAGGCCGGAGTCTGCGGATGGACGGATCCCGATAACCGGAGAACGTATCCGTGGGGCAATGAGAATCTGGAGCTGATTGAATTTCATAAATATATGACGGGGCTTCATCACCGGATCGCCGCTTTGAGACGCGGCTCCTTAAAGCAGTTGCTGGCAGGAAGGCAGCTGATCGCGTACGGCCGGTTCTGCGGCGACAGCGTCTGTGCCGTGATTGTCAACAACCGGGCGACAGAGCGGGATGTCCAGCTTCCGGTATGGCAGCTGGGCCTTTCGGACGGAGATACGCTGGTACGCCACATGCTGACGTACGAGACAGGATACAATGTGGGCAGAATCAGCTATGAGGTCGCAGACGGCCAGGTATCGGTCTTCCTGCCCGCCAACAGCGCCATCCTGCTCGCAACAGACCGGGTGTAGGACCAGGTCCGGCGGCACTAATACAGCAATTTTCAAACACGCTCTTAATTGGTCCGGCAGAGACGAAGAAGGCCGGGCCAGTCAGAGCGGGATATCCGGATGGAAGAAAGAGGACGAAAAAATAATCGCACAGCCGATGAAAACCGCTTGATTTTTTATGTTCTCTGTGATAAAATAATCACTGCTTGTCAAAGCATTTTGGATGGTTTCCCGAGTGGCCAAAGGGGACAGACTGTAAATCTGCTGCAAATTGCTTCGGTGGTTCGAATCCACCACCATCCATATGCCGGCGTGGCGGAACTGGCAGACGCACAGGACTTAAAATCCTGCGGGCCTAATCGCCCGTACCGGTTCGATTCCGGTCGCCGGCAGTAAAAAAAGCTGCAAAAGTGAATGTTCACTTTTGTAGCTTTTTATTATTCATAAAAATTCGTGCCAGGGACGCCTTGTTCCTGTTGTCGGACCGTATTAAATGTTATCCTCTTAACAGCTCCCCCATTTCCTTTAAGGAGAGGTAGACACCGTCAGGGCGAACCTTTGCGTGATCGAGATCCTCTCTCTTCGTCTCCCCCGTCAGGACCAGCAGACCGGCGGCTCCGTTGTTTACGCCGGCGGCCACGTCTGTGTACAGGCGGTCTCCGACGAAGGCGGTACGATCCCTGGCGGCGCCCGTCTTTTCTAAGATCATCTCGACGGTCTCCGGAAATGGTTTTCCCACATACTTAGGCGTTTTTCCTGTGGACAGCGTGATCGCCGCACAGAAGGAGCCGCAGTCAGGTATGAATCCGTCCTCTGTCGGGCAGTTGATATCCAGATGGGTAGCGAGAAATGCCGCCCCATCCCGGATGTAACTGCACGCCCGTTCCAGCTTGTGATAGGTAAGCGTCGTATCAAACCCCACCACCACAAGGTCCGGCCGCTCTTCGGTCAGAGGGATGCCGGCCTTTTGAAAGCTTTCGCACAGCGTAGGCGTTCCCAGCAGATAGACGGTCTTTTCCGGATAATAATGCTTCAGATATTCGATCATCACGTCGCCGGAGGTCATGATCTGGCTGGAGCCGATGGAGCAGTCCATGCGTCTGAGCTTCTCGATGTAGGACTCGGCGGACTTAGAGGAATTGTTGGTGAAGAACAGATAGCGCCTCCCTGTCTCCTTAAGCGTCTGCAGAAATTCCAGGGCTCCCTCTAAAATGTGTTCTCCGAGATAGAAGGTTCCATCCATGTCCAATACAAAAAGTTCTGTCTTTTCAAGCAGTGATACTCTTTGTTCCTTCAATGCCGTTCTCCTTTACGAGTCCCCCAGTATTTCATCTATCTCTTCTGCCATTTCAGTTAGAGCGGATTCTACGTCCAGATCCTCCTGAATGATTTCGTCCATCCAGTTCTTCCACGTGGTGGATGCCTGGCTCCAGTCGGAGCGCTGAATTCCGGGTGTGATGACATCCAGATTGTCGAAAATAATCTGGAACTCCGGCTTCTTCTCCAAGAAGGCCTTGCCTTCCTCGGTCTCCTGTACCGATTTTCTGGTGGGCAGATATCCGGACTCGGAAGCCCAGATCATATTGACCTCCTTGCTCATTAAGTAAGAGAGGAATTCCCAGGAGGCGTCCTTTACCTTCTGATCGTTCTTGGCCGGGAGGAATAAGACATTTCCGCCTAATTCCTGCTCCTTTGTCTTGCCTCCGGGCAGCCATTCCATCCCGACATCAAAGCTGCAGCTGTCTGCCATGGTGTCAAATAAGGAACTGGTGTAAACGATGGATAAAGCCTTTCCGTCAATAAAGTTCTGACGCATGACGGAAGCTGCATCTTCTCCTGTGGCAAGGTAGGTGTAGCCCTTCTGGCACCAGTCCTTTAACTGGGAAACCAGTTTTATGGAATTGTCAGAGGCCAGGTCTGTCCTGCCTTCCGGCGTAACCATCTGGACTCCGTTGTTGACAAAGAATGGTTCGTAGTACCAGGTGATCCAGCCGGGGATTACCATACCGTAGCGGTTGGTCTTGCCATCCGCGCCGACATCGGAGGCCTTTTCTAAAAACTGGGGCATCTCATCCCAGGTCTTTGGCATCTCCAGACCTAACTCCTTCATTAAATCCCTGTTGTAATAGACCACTTCCGTGGATACGAGAAATGGAAGGGCAACCTGGACATCCTCGTATTTCGCAGCCTGAATCAGACCTTCGCCGAAGTCGTCAATCTCAAATCCGTCGCGCTGGATATAAGGCCCCAGGTCTTCACACAGGCCGCCTGCGCCGTAGCCCGTGACATAAGGGATATTGGCCATGGCGACGCCGGGAAGATTCGTATTGGCTGCATTTGCCGAGACGATGGCCTCGTTTAACGCGGAATAATTCCCGATATACATGGGTTTTACCACGATGCTGTCGTGTGTGCTGTTGAAGTCACCGACTACACGGTTTAATGTCTCCTCATACTGGTTTTCCAGCGCATGCCAGAATTCGATCTCAATCACATCGGAAGCGGCTCCTGAGTCCGCAGCAGCCTCGGCGGCCGGTGCGCTGGCAGCCGGTGTGGTGCCGGCATCCGCCGTTGTTTCCTGAACTTTTGCGGAACATCCGCTCATGGTGATAACAGTCAGTAATGCGATCCCCGCCAAATATCTTTTTATCATAGTCTCTCCTCCTTTTTAGTTCGCCAGCGTAAGTAAATATTCCCCCAGTTCATACGCATAACGCATCATTGCATCGATCATTGGATCCGGCAGGCGGTCCGTCATTTTATGTGTCTCGTAAGCGAACGCCCCCTGATAGTTTATTTTCTTTAAGGTCTTCATGATAGGCTCCCATTCTATCGTACCGAGATAGGGCAGCAGATGGTCGTCAATGACACCGTAATTGTCCTGAACATGGGTGGCAATCAGGCGGTCTCCCATCATTTCAAGACATTCCGGCTGGTTCCAGTGCATCAGATTGGCATGGCCGAAATCCCAGACGATCCCCACATTGTCATAAGACTGGTGCAGCGTATCCACCAGATCGATTAGATCTTCCGGATCCGCCAGATAACGGGGAACACGAACCCGTTTTTCACTGTCGTTGATGTCGAATAGATTTTCGATGGCTATTTTTACCCCGTACTCGGCGGCCAGCTCCAGATGCGGTTTTAAGTACTCGATATTTTCCCGCTTGTTTTTCCGGTAATCCGGGCAGTATGGCAGGGAACCGCCGTGAATGACTACGATACCGGCCCCCAGCTCCGACGAAGCGATGATAGAACGGCGCACCATCTCCTCCTCTTCTTCCCGATAGGGGTAGTCCGGATCGATCACATTATAGAATGGAGCGTGTGACTGGCTGACCGTCATCCCCAGTTCCCCGATCAGACTCCTGCACTCCTGTATCCATTCTCTCCAGTCCTGATAGAACAACTCTGTCTTATGCCTTCTGGTCCACGCAAAGTTAAGATCTAAATCTCTAAAGCCTGCCCTGTGAATTCTGCGAATACTCTCCAGCATGGGCGCCACACTTCCATCCGGTCTCGGACCATAAAACAATGTTGTTGTTGATAGCTTCATCTCTCTTCTCCTTAGTTTTATTAGCAATCAGGCCGTACGCTCCCGCTGTTTAAAAAGCCCCCTCCTTTTTCCGGATTGGGAAACGGTACGGTCAGTCCACTCCGCTTAAAAATACATAAAAAAAGAGCAGGGCTGTCGTGTAAACACATGCCTTACTCTTCGTCTCATTAGCATCATTTGTTTGTATTTTAACAAATAGACGACATGAAGTCAATAAATGTTTAATAATTAACGAATAAAAAATGGTCGAAATATCGTCAAAATGACCAAAAGATGCCGCAGGGCCGGTAAAAAATACGGGTATGTTCTTTCCTGAAGTTTTGTGATATGATGAAAAAAAATAAGGATAACGGCTTTGCCGGAAGGAGAAGAACATCATGAAAAACACAGAAATTAACATCAGGGATCCATTTGTACTTGTGGAGGACGGAACGTATTATATGTACGGAACGAGGGCCGCTACCTGCTGGGGGGCGGCAGACGGCTTCGACTGTTATGTCAGTAAAGACATGGAGGATTGGGACGGACCTTTCGAAGTGTTCCATAAACCGGAGGACTTCTGGGCAGATCGGAACTGCTGGGCTCCGGAAGTGCACAAGTACCGGGGATTTTATTATATGTTTGCAACCTTTAAGGACAGCAGCGTTCATGGGGGAACTGCGATCTTGAAGTCGGAGAGTCCGCTGGGGCCGTTCGTCATGTACAGTGACCGCCAGATCACGCCGAAGGACTGGGAGTGTATCGACGGCACATTCTATGTGTCACCCGACGGGACGCCGTATATGGTGTTTGTCCATGAGTGGGTGCAGATATCGGATGGCAGTATCTGTGCGGTGGAGCTGAGCCGCGACTTAAAGGAAGCCGTGTCTGAACCGGTGACCCTGTTCCATGCTTCGGAGGCAGTGGGTTGGGTGCAGACGATCACCAATAAAAACCGGCCGGGACTTCATTACGTGACAGACGGCCCGTATCTTTACCGGACAGGCGGCGGACGCCTGATTATGCTCTGGTCCAGCTTTGGAAAAGAGGGCTATACGGAGGCGCTGGCTTACTCGGATAATGGGGACATTACGGGGAAATGGACACAGGATGACCGCCTGCTGTTTTTAAAGGACGGCGGCCACGGCATGATATTTGAGAGCATTTCCGGGGAACTGTATCTGACCCTGCATACGCCGAACGAGCATCTGAAGGAGCATCCGGTATTTTACCGTCTGATCGAGGAGGAGGAGACGCTGCGCGTAGCGGAACTATCATGAAAGAAGTATTTTTCACGGGAAAATGCGATGGAATCGGAATCAGCCACGTCGCCAGGGACTGTGATCTAACGGAGACGATCGGATTTTATAAAAATGAGTACCAGATTTATTATATTCTGGATGGGGAACGTTTTTTCTATCAGGGGAGCAAAAGCTACCGGATGGACAGGGGAACGCTGACCTTCATCGACAAACGGCAGATTCCCTTCACCAATGTGATCGGGGGAAAATACCACGAGAGAATATTGATTGAGGTGGATGAGAAATGGCTGGTCAGCATGGGAAAGGCCATGGAGCTGGACCTGATCGGTTTTTTCACAAATTATCACGGCGTTTACCGGCTGGAGGGAAAGCATCTGGCGGCAGTGGAGAAAAAGCTCAAAAAGATGGAAGAGGTGATGGTGCAGAAGAGATCCTGCGCGCCCGCGGAGGTAAAGAATCTTCTGATTTCCGTTATAGTATCCATGCTGTATGGCGCGGGCACGAGGTGTGAGGAGTACAACATGCCAAACGGAAAGATGCTCCGTTACGCCAAGGCAAGGGAGATAATCCAGTATATTATGGAGCATTACTCGGAGGTCTACGGACTGGAGGATCTGGCTGGAATCTTCTACATGGACAAAAGCTATTTAAGCCGGATCTTCAAAGAGGTGACTAATTTTACCGTAAACGAATTTATCAACTGTCAGAGAATCGGTCATGCCAGGGATATGCTGCTGGATGAGTCGCTGTCCATGGAGGAAATTTCTCAAAGGCTGGGCTATGAAAGATTATCCTATTTTGACCGTGTTTTTAAGAAATATGTGGGGATGTCTCCGCTGCAGTACCGTAAATCCAAGCGAAGAAAGAATGAGGATGAAGAAAACCAGTCAATATAGTGCAAAAACCGGAGATTTTTTGAAGGATTGGTGAAAGTGCCCAAATTGGTTGAAAAAATAAGTCTTAAATAGTAAGATATGTTTACAGAAACGTATCGGATCCGGAAAAGCTTAAGCAGGTAACCCGTGAGAACAAAGACAGCGAAAGGTGTAAAAGGGGATCAATTATGAAATTAAGAAGACTTATGGCACTGACAACAGCAGCTATTATGGCAGCATCACTGACCGCATGCGGCGGACAGAAAGCTGAGACAAATACACAGGCAGCGGACAGCGGGAAAGAATCGGCGGCGGCCGGGGAGCAGATCACGCTTCGCATGGCGTGGTGGGGATCACAGACGAGACATGATGCCACCAACAAAGTAATCGAAATGTATGAGGAACAGAATCCAAACGTACAGATTGAGGCGGAGTTTTATGATTTTGACAGCTACTTCACAAAGCTGGACACCCTGGTGGCAGCAGATGATGTATGGGATATCTTCCAGATGGGCGGAAACTTCCCGAAATATATAAACAGCATTGAACCGATGGACGCCTACATCGAAGCGGGAACCATTGATGTAAGCGACACCACAGAAAACTTCCTGGCGACCACGAGAGACAACGACGGTACCCAGGTGGGAATCTCCATCGGAACCAACACCTATGGAATCGCCTATGATCCGGCCATGTTTGCGGAAGCGGGACTGGAAGAGCCGTCCGACAACTGGACATGGGATGAGTGGAAGGCTGACTGCCTGGCGATTACCGGGAAGCTGGGAATCTACGGAAGCTCAAAGATGGACAACTTCATCGCAGGTGTAACGCAGAGAGCCTCACAGGCCGAGAAAGACGGCAATTTCTTCAAAAAGACCAACGATGGCCTGGAATTTACGGATACTGCCACCTTTGCATCGTATATGCAGATGATCAAGGATTTAACGGACGCGGGAGCGTATCCTGATGCAGGTGCGATCAAGGAGATCAAGGACATCGAAGGCGACTATCTGGTAACAGAAGACGCAGCCATGACCTGGGTATCCTCCAACCAGATCGCCTCCATCGTCAACGCAGCCGGCAGAGAAATCAAGATTGCGCCGGTACCGCGTATTACGAAGGACGGCTCCTACGGAATGGGCGTACAGTCCTCCCAGCAGTTATGTATGGCCAAGAGTTCCAAAAACAAAGAAGAAGCAGCTAAGTTCATCAATTATTTTGTCAATGACATCGAGGCCAACAAAGTATTAAACGGAGAACGCGGTGTACCGATCATGTCGAAAGTAAGAGATGTAGTTATGGAGCAGGCGGACGACAGCAGCAAGATGATCTACGATTTCGTAGACAAAATCGGCAACTTCCCCAAAGAAGACTGCAACGTCATCAGCCCGGACCCCAAGACAGAGATAGAAGATCAGTATAAGCTTCTGATTGAAAAAGTACAATACGGAGATGTAACCCCAGAGGATGCGGCAAAACAATTAGTCGAATTTGCGGAGAGTAAATTTACACGCCAGCAATGAGCCATGCGAAAAAGGGCAAATGCAGATATGCGTTGTGCTCGCACATAAGCATATCTGGGTTTGTCCTTTTTCATAGGGCGAAGCCCGTGACCGAGATGAAGCGAAGCGGAATCGAGGTGCATGGCGGACTAACGGGATGCAATCCCAATTCAAATCCAATACCAAAGGCAGGTGGGACCAGCCCCTATAAAAAATCACCTCACCTGCCTTTTCTGCGCAAAAAAATGGAGGAAATGACCAATGGAAGAAAGGAAAACCAGCAGAAAAAAGTTCTGGTACAACGACAATACGGTGGGCTATATATTTTCGCTCCCGTTCATAATCGGTTTTCTGGCATTCACCCTGATACCGATCGCGGTTTCCATGTACTATTCGGTAACCGACTATAAACTGGGCCAGACACCGGCATTTATCGGAATCAAAAACTATCTGGAACTCTTAAAAGATGAGCGGTTTATCAATTCCGTAAAAGTAACCCTGATTTACGTTGTTACATCCGTGCCGACGAAGCTGATTTTCGCGCTGTTTGTAGCGTATTTGCTGACACAGGGAAGGCGCGGCGTGACATTTTACCGTTCCCTGTATTACGTACCGTCCTTAATCGGCGGAAGTATCGCGGTAGCCCTCGTGTGGAAGACCATCTTTTCCAGAAAAGGCCTTGCCAACACGATCCTGGCTTCTTTGGGACTTCAAAAGCTGTCCTGGCTCGGTGATCCGAAGCTGTCCATGGGAATCCTGGTTTTAATGTCGGCATGGCAGTTCGGTTCCTCCATGATCATTTTCGCAGCAGGTTTGAAGGAGATACCGGGCAGCTATTACGAGGCGGCGGAAATTGACGGCGCGAACAAATGGCAGCGTTTCTTAAGCATCACGCTTCCATGCCTTTCCCCCATCATTCTCTATAACCTGGTGATGCAGACCATCACGGCATTTATGGCATTTACGCAGGCATTTGTCATCACACAGGGAGGTCCCAACGACGCGACCAACTTCTATGCCCTCTATGTCTACAACCACGCATTCAAGTGGTCCAACATGGGGTATGCGAGTGCGATGAGCTGGCTCATGCTGGTTTTAATCAGCGTAATTACACTGATCCTGTTCAAATCCTCGAAGTTCTGGGTATTTTCTGAGGCGGATCAATAAGGAGGGGGAAAAAGATTATGACGAAAAAACATAAAATCGAAGCAGTCCTTTACCATTTGTTTGTGTGCCTGTTCGGACTCCTCATGATATATCCGGTGCTCTGGATGATCAGCGGCTCACTCAAAAATAACACAGAGATTTTAAACGGAGGAATGAATTTGATTCCCCCGGCCTGGAGAGTGGAGAACTTTGCCAACGGATGGAAGGGATTCGGCGGAATCAGCTTCGCCACCTTCTTCTCCAACTCATTTTTCGTAGCCGCTGTTTCTACCCTTGCCACGGTACTGTCGTCAGCCTGTGTGGCTTATGCATTTTCGAGGGTGAAATACAAAGGAAGAAATATCTGGTTTACGGCCATGATCTGCACCATGATGATACCGACACAGATCATTCTGGTGCCGCAGTACATCATCTACAATAAACTCGGCTTCGTCGGAACGTATCTTCCGTTAATCCTGCCGCATTTCTTCGGCCAGGCCTTCTTCATCTACCAGATGATGCAGTTCGGATCCGGTATTCCGAGAGATTTAGACGAAGCAGCCATCATAGACGGATGCAGCAAATATACGATATTCACAAAGATATTCCTGCCGCTTTTAAAGCCATCCATCGTAACCACGATCATCATTCAGTTCTACTGGAAATGGGACGATTTCATGTCACCAATGATCTATTTGAGCAAGCCGAAGATGTACACCGCCTCCGTGGCGATTAAGAATTTTGCGGATTCCACTTCCACGACCGACTACGGCGCCATGTTTGCCATGTCCACCCTGTCCCTGATTCCGGTATTCCTGATTTTCCTGTTCTTCAACCGGTATCTGGTAGAGGGAATCAGCACGAGCGGTATCAAGGGATAATCACAGCGATACTATGACACAGAGAGGAAATGAGTGTGAAAAATCAAACGAGTGTATCCTTTCAGACCTCCGACGGCCTGCTTCAAAAGCTGGTGGACACGGCAGAAGAAAAGTCCAGAGAGAATCTGAAACGGTTTGAAAACAGACTGGTGCTGATCGAAGGCGGCGGTTACGAGAAAATATGGCTGGAAACGCAGCCCATGGGCGGCGAGATGTACGCCAAACGCAATCTGGAGGCGGGAATCAACAATCAGCTGCTCTTTATGGAAAATCAGAGGGAGGACGGCAGAATACCCGGAAGCGTAGCCTGTGAAAACGGCAGGATTACTCCGCAGTTCAACAAGTTCCAGGGCTTCTGTTTCCCCTCCGCTGCGCTGAATGTATACTACTTAATGGGAAAGGATCCGGGATATCTCGATCTGCTCTACACCACGCTGGAACGTTTTGACAGCTACTTATGGCGCGTGCGGGATTCCGACGGTGACGGCTGTCTGGAGACCTGGTGCAAATACGACACGGGAGAAGATCACGCCCTCCGGTACGGGGACGCCCCCAATGACTGGAGCGAGGAAGTGCCCCCGGAAGGATGCAGCGTGGTTCCCATGGCTTCCATGGATATTATGAGCTTTTCCTACGCATCGAGGGAAACGCTGGCAAAGATTAGCAGAATCCGGAAAGACATCAGGCGGGAAGCGCTCTGGAAGGAGAAGGCAGCCCATGTGCAGGATAAAATCCGGTCCTATCTGTGGGATGACGCCGCGGGCGCCTGCTTCGACCGGGACAAGAATCACCGGGTGCTGCGAACGATGACCCATAACAATCTGCGGGCCATGTACTGGAACAGCTTTACCCAGCCGATGGCCGACCGTTTCGTAAAGGAACATCTGCTGAATCCGGAGGAATTCTGGACGCATATGCCGCTTCCATCGGTCGCGGTAAACGATCCGCTGTTTCGGAATGTGACGACCAACGACTGGAGCGGCCAGGCGGAGGCACTGACGTACCAGCGGGCCATCCGGGCTTTGGAAAATTACGGGTACGACAGCCTGATCCCGGAACTGGGCGAAAAGCTGTTTCGGGCCATCGGCAGGGACTGCGTCTTCGTCCAGCAGTATGACCCGTTTACGGCGGAGCCGTCCCTTGTCTGCCTGGATGGAGAACAGGACTGTTACGGGCCGGCCCTTCTGTCGGTTCTGGAGTATGCGGCGCGCATGTACGGCGTCCATATCGAGCATGACGCGGTCTTTTGGGGAACCGTGGGCGGCCATGAGAGTGTTTATGAACAGATCTGGGGAGACCGTTCCTTTAAACTGGTTCAGAATGGAAATGGGGCGGAAGGCTTTATGAATGGAAGAAAGGTATTTGAAGCCGGACCGGGCGTCAAGGTGATTACCGGGCTGGACGGAAACGTGCTGGGAGTAAAGAAACTATCAAAGAATGGAGATGTGAAAAGCATCCGCCAGAGGTTATAAGAATATAGAAGGAATAAGAATATAAAACGAATAAGAACATAAAAGAAGGCTCTGGAAGCTGCAAATGCAAACTTTCAGGGCCTTTTTCCATATCACGCGGACCGCGTTATTCCGGCGGCCATTCCTCCGTCTCCTCAATCCAGGCCACATGAGCGGCTTCCTTCACGCCGCCTTCGATCAATCCTTTGCGAACGGTCTGAAAGGTTCGGAGAAACAACCGGCCGGCTGCCCGGGAGAACAGCTTCGCGTCCCGTTCTTCCAGAGAGCGTAACAGGACCTTCATGATGGAGGCCGTCTCCCCGGGAGTGAGCCATAGACTGCGGCAGGAGATGGGCCAGAGTGTCTGCCACATGAGCTGGCTGCATACCTCCGAGAGAGCGCTGTTTCCCATGGCATAGAACAGGTCGAAACACGTCTTATAGTGCCTGTAGCAGTCCTCCTGGTGTACACATTCCCTCATCTGCTCCGCGTAAAATGCCAGCGTGTCAGCGGGAATACCAGGAAAGAATACGCTTGAGATGCTCCCGGCTGTCAGTGCCAGCACCTGAAAGGCCTCCAGGGAGAGAAGCAGTTCTTTCCGGCACTCCTCGGACTGAGGAAGCTGCATGGCCTGCTGGTTCACGATATCCAGGGCCATCGTGCCCTTGCCGTTCAGCGTTTTGACAGCGTTAAAACTGACCAGCAGCGAAAGACTCCGGCGTATGGTGATCTCCGCCACGGAAAATTCCTCCGCCAGCTGCGAGACAGACGGCAGGAATTCCCCCGGCTGGTACTGACGGCATAGAATTCGGTAAAGGAGAATCTGTGCGGTAAAGGATCTGTGTTCGATTCTGCCCATGGTGATGTACCATCGGAACGGAACTGGAATTGGAACCGGCTGACCGGTTCTGGCGTAGGAAGCTTCCAGGTTCTTCCGCAGCTTCTCCGCCCGGAGCTGGCTGATCTGATCCAGCTGCCGTTTGATCCCGCCGAAATCTTCCGCGGCATGGCATGTCAGGAGATCTTCCATATAATTCGCCAGACGGTCAAAATAGAAATCGGAATAGCTGGCGTCAGTCATCATGTATAAGTCTGAGAGATGGCCGAACATGGTGCTCTCTGTAAAGAGGCTGGCAAGAAGGGGATTGCCCAGGCTGTCCAGCACGGTGCAGAAGAAGTCGATAAAGGCCCGGAAATCCCAGCGCCGCACTCTGGAAAGGTACTGTGACAGCTGCTCTCTCTGGTCGGCCGGCAGGCGGCAGAACGCGGGGAACAGTATGGAAGAGAGAAACGAGCGCCTCAGACACTGCAGCTCCAGGGCCGCATCCTTGTGGGCCAGATAATAGGTCCGGCAGAAATCGGCGTGATCCTCGTTGCTGAAGTCCTTGATCACGACAGAGGACCGCCCGCTTCCGGAAGAGATAAATCCATCCTCCTTCAGCTGGCGGAGCATCCGCCGTGTGGTTTTGTCGGACACGCCAAATGTCTCGGATATTTCATGAATGGAAGGGATGGCGTCTCCTTTTATATAGTAGCCCGATTGAATCCGGGTAACATAAAATTCGTAGATGTAACGGTACAGGCGTGAATCTCTGTCCATAGGGCATCCTTTCTGCTGGTAAAATACTGAAAATATTTTATCACAGACCATGGGGATTGACAATAAATGAAAATTTCAAAAATATCTTTTTTTTGGAAATATGATATGCTATACTATACTTTATCAAATGGTACATTTTAAGTATTTAAGGCAAATGTGCCGTGTGAAGGGAGATGTCTATGAGTCGTACGGAGGAAGAAATTACCAGAGAGACAGAAGGGACAGAAGAACCGTGCGGCGTCATCGTGGACGAGATGGATAATATTTTACATATGGCCAATGAGATTAATCAAATCCTGGTGTTTCATACAGGCCGTTTTACGAACAACCTGTTTTCCAACCTCCCCAATGATGTGGGACTGGTGGTCAACGGGCTTCTGCGCAGGCTGCGGAACGGGAGCGATTTTTCGTCCGTCAGGGCGACCGGACTGGAAGGCTTTCAGAATCGGGAAATTGGAGATAACCGTTTTTCATAAACGTGAAGAACAGGCAGAGTAAGGCTGGGGGGCTGTAAAAACTCTGCTCCGTAAGGAGAGGAAAATGAGTATTAAGAGGTGTAGAAATGGAAGAAAAGGAAAAAGCCGACATCAGCGACTTTAGTATCTATTACCAGGAACTCCTGTTCCAGAATGAAGAGATGAAACGCATTATGCAGGAAAATGAGCTGCTGAAGCAGAGATACCAGCGGCTCTATGAGGATGCGCCTGCAGGATACGTGGTATACAACCACAACGGCCAGATCATAGCGGCCAACAACACACTATGCCGTCTTCTGGGCTTCCCCCCGCAGGAATGCCAGATACACCGCTTTCCGCGGTATGTTCTGCCTGAATTTCAGGATGAACTGTACTTAATGATTCAGAGAGTGCTGAAGAAGAAAACGCCGGAATCCATCGAAGTCCAGATCCGGGGGGCGGATGAGATCCGGGATGTCATGGTAACCACCAACTGTTATCGGGAAGAGGTGGAGATCCCAGGCATAGAGGAACTGGTGAGCAGCGATCTGCTCCGGAGCGTGATCACGGATATTACGGAACTGAAGAAGAGACAGAGAGACTTCTGGAACCGAAGCGTGCATGATCCGCTGACCGGAATCTACAACCGCCAGTTTTATAAAGAAGAGATGCATGACATGGATGTGCTGGAGAATCTTCCGCTGTCCGTGTCCATGGTGGATATCGACGGTTTGAAAATTATCAATGATACGCTGGGCCACGAGTTCGGTGACCAGGCGATCAAAATCATCGTGGATGAGCTGAAACGAAACGCCAGACCGGAGTATACGCTGATGCGGGTCGGCGGCGACGAGATTGTAATCCTGTTTCCGAGGACGAACCTGGAAACGGTGCGCCGCTATATGCAGGAGGCGAAAAAGGCCATGGAAGAGAAGTCCATCTCAGGAATTCCCCTCAGCTTCTCCTGGGGCGCCGCCACAAAGAATACGCCGGAGGAAGAGCTGTCCTTCATCGTGGCCGCAGCCGAGGATATGATGTACAGCCGAAAACAGGTCAGAGGCGGCAGCCGGTTTAACGGGGCCGTACATATGATTCTGGAATCGCTGTTTGAACGCAACCGTCAGGTGAGAGACCACAGCCTGAGAATCAGGCAGTTTATCAATGACTTTGGGACTTGGATGGGTCTCGGTGAAGAGGAGGTGGCCTGCTTATGCAGCGCCGGACTTCTGCATGATATTGGGATGGCCTCCATTTCCGACGAAATACTCAATAAAAACGGCATGCTGACGGAGAAAGAACAGAGAGAAGTTCTGCGCCATCCGGAGGTGGGCGGCCGGATACTCCATGCCAACGGAGACACCGCCGTGTACGCGGAGGCAGTGCTCTACCACCATGAAAACTGGGACGGTACGGGCTATCCCCGAGGCCTGGCCGGTGAACAAATCCCGTTTGAAGCGCGTGTCCTGGCAATCGCGGACGCCTATGACCGCATGAAGTATGGTTTGAATGGAAGAGGGACGAGGTACAAAGATGAAATGATGATCCTGGAAGAATTTGAGCGGTGCAAGGGCCGCCAGTTCGATCCGGAGCTTACTGAGAAATTACTTGAATGGAAGACAGAAAAGAAGCATCCCGCGTCCTGAAACGGTCTGGGATGCTTCTCTGTACAGGTGAGACCCTTGGGTTTTATGCCTCGGTCTTCCAGAAACCGTGAAGGTTGCACCAGGCGTAGGCCGCCTTCGGTGTATCGCCGTCCTCCAGCGTAAAGTGGGCGACCGGCTCACAGGCGGGATCTAAGGGCACCCGCATGGTGGCCCCGGCCTTCGTCTGTAAGCAGACCCATCCGATGTTGTGTTCCTCGCTCATGGGATGGAAGATGCTTCCGACCTTGACGGTCACATGGTTTCCGTCGGTTTCAATGATGGGGAGGTGCTTTTCGGAAGCGCCTTCCGAGGTGTTGGGCTCCAGTACCTCAAATGGTTTTAAGCTGTCCGGGACTGCCGCATTAGGCATTCCCGCGATGGCCTCCAGTATCACGAGGCGGTCTCTGTCCGTTAAAAATACAGGCTGTTTATTCATAGAATCCTCCAGTCATAATGATGATTTCATAAGGTTGTCTGCTGCGGATACTCCATTATTTTCCCTGGATTGCCTTCCTTTTATACATGAAGCTGAAAAGCTTTTTCTGGTCTTCGGCGCTGTCCGGAGAATGAATTGCCGCATTTTACCCAATACTATGATGGAAATCTATAATAATATGAAAAGAGGTATTGGATATGAGCGCAGACGCGGAAATGCTTAATTTTATTTATCAAAATTCCCAGATGGGTGTCGAGACCTTAAATCAGCTGATTCCTATGATTGACAATGAGGCGTTTAAGAAACGGATTGAGGCACAGCTTAAGGAGTACGAGCAGATTCATGAGGAAGCGAAAAAGCTTTTGAACCGCCATGGCTACGATGAGAAGGGAATCGGCGCCCTGGAAAAAATCATGGCCTACCTGATGATCGATATGAAGACCCTGATGGATAAGTCTTCCTCTCACATTGCGGAAATGCTGATTCAGGGCAGCAATATGGGGATTATTGATGCGGTCAAGCGGATCAATCAGTATGAGAAAGAGGCGGAAAAGGAAGTGACGGCTCTGATGAAGCGGCTTCTTAAATTTGAGGAGAATAATGTGGAACGGTTGAAGGAGGCTCTCTGATGGGGTATAATGGCTTTAGCCTGAGAGAAACGGAGTGCAGCCATGATACTGAGTGTGAGCAGAAGGACGGATATTCCACAGTATTATTCCGACTGGTTTTTCAATAGAATGAAAGAGGGATTTCTCTATGTGAAGAATCCGATGAACAGCCACCAGGTCAGCAAGATCATGCTTTCTCCCGACCTGGTGGATTTAGTGGTGTTCTGGACGAAGAATCCGGCCCCCATGATGAGACGGATCGGAGAACTGGGAGAAATCCCGTATTACATACAGTTTACACTGACCGGATACGGCCGTGACATAGAACCGGGGCTTCCGGACAAACACGAGCTGATCCGTATCTTCCGCGAAACTGCGGAAACGGCTGGACGGGACCGCATGGTGTGGCGGTACGATCCGGTGCTTTTCAATGAAAGATACCCGGCGGAGTACCATTTCCGTGCGTTTGAAGCGATTGCAGAAGGAATCTGCGGCTGTACGGATAAGGTGGTCATCAGCTTTCTGGACTGCTATGGGAAGACGAAACGCAACATGAGGGGCATCCCTCTGGAGACGCCGGATGAAGAGATCATGAAACGAACGGGTGAGCGGTTCGTAAAGACGGCGGAGAAGTATGGCATGACGGTGGAGAGCTGCGCGGAGACCGTGGATTTAAGCGAAGTGGGAGTCCGCCATGGAAGCTGTGTCGATCCGGCGATGATTGAACGCATTCTGGGCGTTCCGGTTCGTGTGAAGAAAGACAAAAACCAGAGGCCGGAATGCGGGTGTGTGGAGAGCGTGGAAACGGGGGCGTACGACACCTGCCTGTGCGGCTGTAAATACTGCTACGCCAATGACAGCGAGGGCGCTGTCATGAGGCGGAGGGCAGAGTATGATGTGCATGCACCGCTGCTCTGCGGCAGGGTGGAAGAAGGAGACCGGATCACGGTGCGCAGGACGAGCCGGATTCTGACCGGAGAATAAAACCTGATCAGGGGGATACCAATGAAAAAACATTTAAGAATACTGTTTCCGCTCCTTTTAGGCCTGCTTGTGGCGATCAGCGCAGTCTCGATCAAGCGGATTTCAGATATTCGGGACTACGGGAAGCTGATTAATTATGTGGGAATTGTGAGAGGAGCTTCCCAGCGGGTGGTGAAGCTGGAGACGAACGGCCGCCCTGACGATGAACTGATCGGGTATGTGGATGATATTCTGGACGAGCTGGTGACCGGCCACGGCATATATGGCCTGGTCTCCACGGACTGCAAGCTGTACCAGATGAATTTAAAGCTGCTGAAGGGGCAGTGGGGTACCGTGAGGGAAGAGATCGACGCTGTGAGGCAGGGTGAGAGTGCAGATCTTCTGATCGATTCCAGCGAGAGGCTGTTTGAGATAGCCAACAACACGGTTTTTACCATAGAGCAGTATTCCAGCGACATGGCGGAAAGGACGGTGCGCATGATTTCGGCAACAGCGCTGGTCAGCGCCATCGCGTTCGCGTTTGCCATGTATTTTTACATAAGAAAATTCTTTCAATTAAAGGATACCAACGAAAAGCTGGAGGATTTGGCATCCAGAGATGAGCTGACCGGGGCGTACCATACGGAGAAGTTTTACTCCGAGGTAAACCGTATACTGGAACGGAAAACCGATGCCAGATTCGCGGTTCTCTATATTGATTTCGAAAATTTCAAGTATGTAAACGACGTATTCGGCTACTCGTACGGGGACGAGCTGCTCAAAGACTACGCACGGCTGATCATGAGCCATCTGAAGGAAGAGGAACTGCTGGGCCGCGACGTGGCGGACCGGTTTGTACTCCTGCGCCGCTATGAGAGCCGGGAGGAGCTGCTCGAGACACAGAAACAGGTGGATGAAGAGTTCTTAAATTCCGCCCTTGTCATGTCGAACCGCCACATGATGACCATCGCATGCGGAATCTGCTGCGCGGAGGATCTGGTCGAGGAGCCGGAGGCGGTGATGATGGTCAACCGGGCCAATTTCGCCCAGAAGGAAGTCAAGAACAAACCGGGAAAGCACTATGCGTTCTACGGCGATGAGATCCGGCAGAAGCTGATTGCGGAGATGAAGGTGAAGGACCGCATGCAGGAAGGCCTGGATAATGAGGAGTTCGTCGTCTATATGCAGCCCAAGGTGGGCGTGGAGGACGGTGTCGTGAGAGGCGCGGAGGCGCTGGTGAGATGGGCGGTACCGGGCAATGGCCTGCTCTCCCCGGGGCTCTTTATTCCGGTGCTTGAAAAGAACCACTTTATCGGCAAAGTGGACCGTTTCGTCTTCGAAAAGGTGTGCATATGGCTGCATGAACGCATGGAGAAAGGGCTTGCCGTGGTGCCGGTCTCCGTCAACGTGTCTAAAATACAGTTTTATAACCCGGATTTCATCCCGGTCTACGCCAGCATCAAGAAGCAGTACGGGATTCCTGACGGGCTGCTGGAGATTGAACTGACGGAGTCGGCCGCGTTTGAGCACGAGGAGTATCTGCTGCAGGTGGTGAGAGAGCTGCACGACAACGGATTTCTGTGTTCCCTTGACGATTTTGGCACCGGCTACTCATCTCTGGGGCTTCTAAAAGATCTTCCTATCGATGTGCTGAAGCTGGATGGAGTATTTTTCCGTGTGAGCGTGGATGTGAATCGGGAACATACGATCCTGAAATATATAATTGATATGGTGAAAGAGCTGAATATCAGCACGGTAGCCGAGGGCGTGGAGCGTCAGGATCAGATAGAATTCTTAAAATCCGTAGGCTGCGATCTGATTCAGGGCTTCGCATTCTATAGGCCGATGCCGATGGATCAGTTTGAAAAGGTGCTCGATGGAGAACAGTGATATGCGGTTTCACGAAAATGGGTTTCGAGAAAATAAATGAAATTTATATTGACAAATGCAGGGAAATCTTGTAAACTTATTCGTGTTGTGAGTGAGAGGAGCAGCTGCTTCAAACTGATTCCGATTACGCACAGGACATCGTATGTCTGCCCAGATAGCTCAGTTGGTAGAGCAGAGGACTGAAAATCCTCGTGTCGTTGGTTCGATTCCGACTTTGGGCATTGTGCTCGCGAGAGTACATTTGAAATGCTTTTGGAATTTCCTTTGCGGGTGTAGTTCAATGGTAGAACACTAGCCTTCCAAGCTAGATACGTGGGTTCGATTCCCATCACCCGCTTTAGAAAATTTCTGTTGCATTTTCATGAGATGTATGTTATAATGCTTTTACGAAAAAGTTCATACTTTGTTTTATCGTTTATGCGCGAGTGGCTCAGTGGTGGAGTACAACCTTGCCAAGGTTGGGGTCGCGGGTTCGATCCCCGTCTCGCGCTCTTTTTATTTGGTGGCCGGAGGCCTGCAGTTTTGCAGGAGTCCGGTCTTTTTGTTTTATATTTAAGTCGTCTGTGATATCAAAAAGTCTTCCTGTGATATCGAAAAGTCCTCCCGGCAGGAGCGGTCTGCCAGCGGGATTCTCTTTTCCATTTCTTAAAAATCCGAAACTTTCCATTGAAATCTCACATAAAACCAATCATAATATGCAATAAAATTTCATAACAACCCCGTATAATTGACACAATTATTTCATATGCTATGATGAAGGAGAGGTAGGAAATATGGCAGCAAAAGGATTGCTGCTGCGTCTGAAAGACTATCAGGTCAAGGCAAGCGCAGCGGAAAAGAATGCAGTAACAATCATCTTGAATCATCCGGATATGGTGATTGGAAAGAGTATACACGAGTTTGCAGATTTGGCCTATGCGTCGCCGGCGACCATTATCAGACTCTGCAGAAAACTGGGCTGCGCGGGATACCGCGATTTCCAGCATGCGCTTGTATATGAAAATGCTCTGTTTAAGGACAGCAGGGAGATATCCGTTCAGGAGATCATCCCCACGCCGTCGACAGAGGACATTATTCAAAAGGTTACACGAAAAAACATCGAGTCTCTTGAGACGTCAAGAAAGCTGGTAGAACCGGAGATTATTGACACCTGCGTCAAAATGATCGAAGAGAGCAGGATTATCCAGCTGTTTGGACTCGGTTCCTCCTTACTTGTTGCACGAGACCTGTATTTAAAATTGATACGTGTGGAGAAACTGTGTAATATCTGCGACGACTGGCACGCTCAGCTGCTGGCCGCGAGAACCATGAAAAGGGGCGATCTCGGTATCGTGATCAGCTATTCCGGACTGACGGAGGAGATGATCACCTGTGCCAAGGCGGCAAAAGCCAACGGCGCCAGAATTATCGTGCTCACGAGGGCCGCTGATTCCAAGCTGGCGGCCGAGGCAGACTGCGTGCTGGCTGTGGCCGCTACGGAGCTGATTCTGCGCAGCGGAGCCATGTCGTCCAGAATTTCACAATTAAACATGGTAGATATCCTCTATGTTGCCTATGTAAATAAACATTATGAGAGCTGCATGAGGAGTTTTCCGAAAACACACATTCAAAAACCATTGGAGGAATATTAGAATGCTTGATTTGACAAAGCTGACAACAGAGACAAGAAATGATAAAACCATGAATTTAGATCAGATGACTCCTGCTGAACTGGCGGCCGTGATGAATGAGGAAGACGGCAATGTCGTCAAAGCCGTAAAGGAGGTTATCCCGGAGATCGCCACAGCGATCGAATGGGCAACCGAAAGCTTAAATCGCGGCGGAAGAATCATTTACATGGGAGCAGGAACCAGCGGCAGGCTGGGAGTTCTGGATGCCGTTGAGTGTCCGCCCACCTTTGGAGTGTCTCCCGATCTGGTAGTTGGTCTGATTGCCGGCGGTGAAGGGGCATTCGTAAAGGCGGTGGAAGGCGCGGAGGACAGTCAGACCCTGGGCGTACAGGAGTTAAAGGATTTAGCTCTCAACAAAAATGACATTGTGATCGGTCTCGCCGCAAGCGGAAGGACCCCCTATGTGATCCATGGTCTCGCATACGCTGATTCCATCGGATGCAAAACGGTCGCAATCGCATGCAACCGGCAGTCAGATGTAGGAAAGGCCGCGCAGCTTGCTATCGAGCCGGTAACAGGCCCGGAGGTCCTGACCGGTTCCACAAGGCTGAAGGCCGGTACCGCCCAGAAAATGGTTCTGAATATGATATCAACCGGCAGTATGGTGGGATTCGGAAAGGTATATCAGAATCTCATGGTGGATGTTCAGCAGACCAATGAGAAGCTGGTCGTAAGGGCTCAAAATATCACCATGACTGCCACCGGCTGTACGAGAGAAGAGGCGAAAGCCGCTCTTTCAGAGGCTGACGGTCATGTTAAAACGGCCATTGTCATGATCCTGCTGAGCTGCGGCGCGAAGGAAGCGAAAACGCATCTGGATGCGGCCGGCGGCCATGTAAGGAATGCTTTATAACACATAATAGACGATCGGACAGAACGTCTGATCTTAAAAACAGGAGGGACCATATGAACTACAGGGAATTGAGTGAAAAGCTTCTCTCTCTGCTTGGCGGAAAAGATAATATTTTGGGCAATGCCGCGTGCATGACCCGTCTGCGCATCAGCGTGAGAGATTTAAGCATTGTAGATATCGAAGCAATTAAAAAAGTGGAAGGCGTGCTCGGCGTCGTGGAATCGGAAACACTTCAGATTATCCTGGGGCCGGGAAAGGTGAATAAGGCGCTGGAGGAGTTCTCCAAGCTGACAGGGCTGGCCAAGGGCGCAGTCTCAGACGCCCCGGCTTCCGCCGCTGGAAACGTGGAGGATCTGGCTAAGGAAAATAAAGCCGCACAGAAGGCCAAATACGATAAACCGCTCCAGAATTTTTTGAAGAAAATTGCTAATATTTTCGTGGCGCTTCTTCCGGGCATTATCGCAGCCGGTTTAATCAACGGAATCAGCAATGTTGTCAACGTCTCCACAGGCGGCGCGCTCAGCGGAATCTGGTGGTATGAATGCATCCGCACCATGGGCTGGGCTCTGTTTGCCTATTTGCCAATCCTGGTCGGTTATAACGCCGCAAGAGAATTCGGCGGTTCCGCATCTCTGGGAGGAATTGCGGGCGCTATGTGTATCGCCAATACTGCGATGCCGCTTTTAGCCAAATATAACGACGCGCAGATTCTTCTGCCGATCACCGGTAATGTGTTCAACCCGGCCGCAGGCGGTATGCTTGCCGCTCTGATTGCAGGCGTATTTTTCGCATTCTTAGAGAAACACATCCGTAAGATTATGCCAGATCTGATCGATACGTTTATCAGTCCTCTGCTCGTATTAATCATCGGCGGACTGGTGATCCTTCTGATCATACAGCCGGTCGGCGCGGCTCTGACATCTGGTATTTATACTGTGCTGACATTTGTATATGAAAAACTCGGTGTTGTGGGCGGATATATCCTCTCGGCAGGCTTCCTTCCGCTGGTTGCGGTCGGGCTTCATCAGGCGCTGACGCCGATCCATGCCATGTTAAATGATCCGGCCGGCGCGACGCAGGGCATCAACTATCTTCTCCCCATTCTGATGATGGCGGGCGGCGGACAGGTAGGCGCAGGTCTGGCTCTCTACTTCAAGACAAAGAACAAAAAGCTGAAAGGCTATATCCGCGATTCGATCCCGGTAGGTATCCTGGGCGTGGGCGAGCCGCTCATGTATGCGGTAACACTTCCGCTTGGAAAGTCCTTTATTACCGCCTGTTTAGGCGCCGGTGTCGGCGGTGTTCTCTCCGCACTGTTTCATTTGGGAACCGTATCCCAGGGTGTATCGGGGCTGTTCGGCCTGCTGATCGTAAAACCGGGACAGCAGATTCCATATATTATCGCTATGGCTGCGGCTTACGCCGGCGGTTTTATTCTGACCTGGTTCTTTGGTGTGGATGAGAAGCGGATCAACGAAGTCTATGGGGAATAAATTTATGAAAACAGGAATTTCACTCTATTTCAGCAATGGCGTGGAAAAGAACGAGGCGATGATCAGGAAAGCGCAGAAAGCCGGCATCAGATACGCGTTTACCTCCATGCATATCCCGGAGGAGACGGGGATCGATTATAAAAGGGATGCCAGAAAGCTTTTGGAGCAGTGCAGAGATGCCGGCATCAATCTGATTGTCGATGTCAGTCCGGTTACTTTAGAAAAGCTGGGCTGCACCTCCTTCGATGAACTGCTGTCACTGGGGATTACTTATATCCGTCTCGACTTTGGATTTACGGCAGAGAAAACGGTCGAGCTTTCGGAAAAATTTCATATCGTTTTCAACGCCTCTACGATTTCACAGGAAGATATTCAGAACTGGGCGGCGGCAGGGGCAGATTTTACCCGCTTTGCCGCCTGCCACAATTACTACCCGAAACCATATACCGGTTTGTCACTTGACCGCGTAAAGGAGATGAATCAAAGGCTCAAAATTCTCGGCTTTACCACGATGGCATTTGTTCCGGGCAATGCCGGGCTGCGCGGCCCTCTCTGTGAAGGCCTTCCCACGGTGGAGGAACACCGGTTTTCCAGGGATGAGGTGCTTCTTCACATGCTGGAGCTGTACCAGGCGGATTCCGATATTGTTCTGGTGGGCGACAACGATGTGACGGAGGAGGTATGGACGCAGCTGGCTGCACTGAGCAAAGGATATGTGACCCTGCATGCGGATATACGGCCCGGTTATGAATTCGAGAGGGCGATCATCCATCATGACCGGCCCGATTCCAGCGAATATGTGATCCGATCCCAGGAATCCCGTTTTAACTGCAGGGACCGGGTCATCGCGGCAGACACAGCGGGAGATATTTCCGGCCAGAGGCTGGCCGGAAATATCTGTATTGCCAATGAAGCGTATTTGCGGTACATGGGAGAGCTTGAAATTTCCAGGGTTGACATGCCTTCTGATCCGCGCGTGAATGTGATCGGACAGGTGGACGGGAAGGACAGAAAATACCTTCCGTATATCAGGGAAGGGCTGGGATTTTACCTCTGTCCGGCTGACGGACAGTGATGAGAATCAGGAAGAAATCTTGTTTGACGGATTTCTTCCTGATTTTTTTGATTTCTGATTTCTATGAAGAAAGTTTGTCCTATGAAACAAATACCTTCCGGGGAACCGCCTGCCCTGCTGCATTTCCTGTTGCAATTCCCCTCTGCCCTGTGATAAACTTTCCTCATAAACAGCCGCCGCCAAAACGGCAGCGGAAACGGAAAGAAGGAGAGCCTTTTATGAATACGAAACTGGTTCGTTTTACAAAATATATGCTGGATGCCATGTTTTATATCGGGATTGTGCTGACGGCAGCGATCCCGGTGCTGTTTTATTTTTTCGGGAATTACATCGAGAGCTTCCGGAAATACTATGTATTTCAATGCGTGATCTATATGGCTTCCGGCGTGATGGCGCTGTTCATCATAAAGGAGCTGCGGAAGATGTTTCTCACTGTCCTGACGGATAATCCGTTTGTCATGGAAAATGCCGGTTCGCTTAAAAAGATGGGTAAATGCAGTTTCATGATTGCGCTTCTCTCCATCATCCGCCTGCCGGTATCGCTCACTCCGGCGACGGCTGTCATCATTATCGTGTTTGCCATTGCCGGACTCTTTTCCATTGTGCTTTGCCAGGTGTTTGAGAAGGCGGTGCAGTACAAGCTGGAAAACGACTTGACAATATAGGAGGGATAGAATGGCGATTGTAGTAAATCTTGATGTCATGATGGCAAAGAGGAAAAAGGGATTGACGGAGCTTGCGGGCGAAGTGGATATCACCATGGCCAACTTATCCATTCTGAAGAATAATAAGGCGAAAGCCGTCCGTTTTACCACGCTGGAGGCGATCTGCAGGGCGCTGGACTGCCAGCCGGGAGACATTCTGGAATACGTTCCGGATGATCCGGCCGAGTAAACCGCTGCTGCTCACGGCTCTAAGGGCCTCTGTAAAAATATAAAATAAATTAAAAAAGTTTCCGAAAGTACTTGACAATATTAACTGTAACTTTTATAATAACAGTACAAACTGAAACAAATAAAATTACAGTTAATAACACTTTCAGGAGGCGATATGGGATTTTCAGTTGAAGTCGGAATACCGGCAATTACAGTATTTATTCAGGGACTTTTAAGCTTTTTCTCACCCTGCGTGCTGCCACTTGTACCGCTTTACATCGGATATCTGGCAGGAGGAACGAGGACCGTCGATGAAGAGGGACGCGTCCGGTATTCGAGAAAAAAAGTTATGACCAATACGCTGTTTTTCGTAATCGGCGTCAGCTTTGCATTTTTCCTGCTGGGCTTTGGATTTACGGCAGCGGGCCGGTTCTTTGGCAGCAACAGAACCCTGTTCGCACGGATCGGCGGCATTATCGTCGTCCTGTTCGGATTATTCCAGCTGGGTGTGTTCGGAAGCTCCGTGCTGGGGCAGGAACACCGGCTTCCTTTCCGGCTGAACCAGCTGGCGATGAATCCGCTCCTGGCATTAGTGCTCGGCTTTACCTTCAGCTTCGCATGGACTCCCTGTGTGGGACCTGCGCTTGCAAGCGTTCTTTTGATGGCTTCCTCGGCAACCTCCCAGGGAACCGGATTTTTACTGATCGGCGTCTATACGCTGGGCTTCGTCATTCCGTTTCTGGCAGTGGGACTGTTCACCGGATCGGTGCTCGATTTCTTTAAGAAGCATCAGAATGTGGTGAAGTACACGACAAAGGCCGGCGGCGTGCTGATGATCGCCATGGGCGTCATGATGTTTACCGGCTGGATGAACGGAATTACCGGATACTTATCAAGCTTTGGCGTGGGCGGCCAGACCGTGACCGAGTCCCAGGCGCCTTCCGGCAGCGGAGACGGTACTCCTGACAGCAGAGAGACGGCGCCGCAGACCGAGACGCAGAGTCCGGCTGATAACGGACAGAATCCGGATCAGAGCGCGGGACAGAGCGGGGATAACGGACAGGATAGCGAAAGCGCGGCTGCCGGCGAGACAGAGAGCAGTCTTCCGGATACATCGGACCGTGTGGAAGCGCCCGATTTCACTCTGGTGGATCAGTACGGAGAAGAACATAAACTCTCGGATTATAAGGGAAAAGTCGTATTTTTAAATTTCTGGGCGACCTGGTGTCCGCCATGCCGCGAGGAGATGCCTGATATCGAGGCCCTTTATAAGGAATACGGAGAGAATTCAGAGGATCTTGTCATTTTAAGCGTGGCAAATCCAAAAACGAAGGATAATCCGAACAATAATGACAAAACTATAGAAGAAGTGACAAAGTTTATGGAGGATAACGGATATTCTTATCCTGCACTTATGGACACAACGGGTGATGTTCTGTTACAATACTATATAACAGCATTCCCAACCACGTTCATGATTGACCGTGAAGGACGCGTCATCGGCTATGCAAGCGGCGCGCTGACAAAAGACATTATGAAAAATATAATTACACAGGCGCTTTCAGAAAGCGCAGAATAAGGAGGAACCATATTATGGCAGTAGTAACATTTACACAGGAAAATTTTGATCAGGAAGTATTAAAGAGCAGTGACATCGCGATCGTCGATTTCTGGGCGACCTGGTGCGGACCGTGCAAGATGTTTTCACCGATTATTGATGAGATCGCGGAGGAGAATCATCCGGGACTGAAGGTTGGCAAGGTGAACGTCGATGAGCAGCCGGATTTAGCCGGACAGTACCGCGTTATGAGCATCCCGACCCTGCTTGTATTCAAGGGCGGCAAGGTTGTAGCGACCAGCGTCGGCGTACAGAGCAAGAAGGCCGTTCTGGATATGGTGGAAAAGGCCAGATAGCCGATAAAGGACTGCGTTAAGAATATGGACTATGGACCGCCGGTTGAGTGGCCGGTTCGGAAGAGATTCCGGGCCGGGCGCTTACCCGGCGGTTTTTTGTACTTTTAAACATATGGATTTCCGGCAGGCACTGTGGTAAAATTTTCAGTATACATACAGAAAGCCGAAGTAAGGCAGCTGCAGGAAAGGAGGAGGCGTCATGGTGTTAAAACGGGAGGCGGCAGCATACAGGGCCTGGAAGGAGGGCGTGGTACATACGACTCTGAACCCGAAAGGGCCGGGCGCGGTGCGGATACATCTGATTCCCCCGAAATATCGCCCCTTTGGAAAAAATCCTTATGCGATGATTTTAAATGGATATTACATTCTTCCTCTGGGATACTCCTGGGCGGTTCTCCTGGGTAATTTTATCCGTGAGGTGAACCGGTATGACGGCCGTCCCATGGACGAAAAAGATATGGAAAAGGTCGTGACGGCGGCCGTGGAGAGGACGGGGAAGTCGTACCGGGTGCCTGAGGAACAGCTGCGCGGCGATCTGGAGGAAATTCTGGCCATGCTCTACGGCGTCGCCTGCGGAGAGGAACCCTCCGGGGAGATCGAACCGCTGTCCCTGCGGGAGTATGCGCCCCACATGACGGCGCCCCACCGGATGGATCTGATGGTGAGCGCCATGACGAAGGCGGACGGAGGCTGGAACTGTAATTTACAGTGCCGCCACTGCTACGCCGCCGGACAGCCGGAGGCAGAGGGAAAAGAGCTTAATACGGAGCAATGGAAGAAAATTATCGACAGTCTGAAAAGCGCCGGTGTGCCGCAGGTTACCTTTACGGGCGGGGAACCGACGCTGCGCAGGGACTTAGTGGAGCTGGCGGCGTACTCGCGGTGGTTTGTGACGCGCCTCAATACCAATGGAATCCTGCTTACGCCGGATTTATGCCGGGAGCTTTACGAGGCCAGCCTGGACAGCGTACAGATCACGCTTTATTCCTGGGACAGCGGGATTCACGATTCCCTTGTCGGCCGGAAAGGCGGCTTTTACGGAACCACAGAAGGCATCCGGAATGCATTAAACGCAGGGCTTAATGTCAGCGTGAATACGCCGCTGTGCAGGGATAACCAGGATTATGGGAAGACGCTGGCGTTTTTAGACGGACTGGGGGTCCGGTATGTCACCTGCTCCGGGCTGATTGAGACGGGCAACGCCTCCTCCGGCGGCTCAGTCTCCAGCCAGCTGTCCATCAGGGAGATGGGAGAGATCCTGACAGCGGCGGCGGACATCTGCCGGGAAACGGGGATGGAGATCGGTTTTACGTCACCCGGCCGGGCGGAGGTGAAGCTCTTAAAGCGGCTGGGAATACCGGTACCCATGTGCGGCGCCTGTCTGTCCAACATGGCCGTGACACCCGACGGGCTGGCCGTTCCGTGTCAGAGCTGGCTGGGCGGTGTGGTTCTGGGGGATATGAAAAAAGATTCCTGGAAAAGCATCTGGAACCATGCGATGTGCAAAAAAATCCGGGCCATGGAGGAAGAGGAAAGCCTGTTCTGCCCGCTCCGAACCGGGAAATCCGAAAAGGGTGGTGAAACGTAATGGCCAAATCGAGGGCAAAAGCAGAGGAAGAGGAAAAGAAAAAACTGAAAAAAGAGAGAATCCGGAAAGCCCTGATCCTGGCGGCCATCGGTCTGGCCGTACTGATTATTTATCTGATTATCGCCTGTATGCCGTTAGATGAGATGACGGACTACCGTGTTCATGTGACGCCCCAGGACGATGGGAGTCTGGAGATTACATACAGCTACGAGTGGAAGGTCTTAAACGATTCAAAGGAGGGACCTCTCAGCTGGGTGAAGCTGGGCATGGCGAATCCCAACTATGTGGTGAAGGAGTTTGGCGGAGCGGCCGGTGGAATCCGTTACCAGCCGTCAGAATCTTCTGAGAATCCCATGCTGGAGCTGAATCTGGACCGGTCCTATTACAAGGGGGAGACGGCCAGCTTCTGGTTTACGGTACACCAGAGAAACATGCTGTGTGAGAACAGCGCCGACCCGGAAGAGCCATTTTACGATTTCACACCGGGCTGGTTTGATGAAATGCGTGTGAAGCACTACGAGTTTACCTGGGAGCAGAGGCGGAATATCCTGACCCACAACGCGGACCGGACGGAAGACGGAGACCTGGTGTGGGAGGGGACCCTGAAAAAAGGGGAGAGCAGACAGATGAAGCTGACCTGCGCCCTGGAGGGCTTCCGGCGGCCGGAGCTGGTTGTCTGGAGGGAGTACCGCAATGGCGTGGAGGGGGACAGCCCCATCGTCGGAGCCATTACCATCGTCCTGTTTTTCGGTGCGCTGTGCGCCGTATTCGGTTTCCTGGGGGATTCCGACCAGAGCCATTACAACGGAGGCCGCGGCTATCACGGCTATCACGGGCCGCGAAGCGGGGGAGGCGGCTGTGCGTGCGCCTGTGCCTGTGCGGGCTGCGCGTGTGCCTGCGCCTGCGCAGGAGGCGGAAGAGCCGGATGCAGTAAGAAGGATTTCTATCATACGGCAGATAAAAAAGAAGAGAAATAGCGGAAAAAGCCTAAAAATTTTTTAGAATTTGAATAAAAAAGTGGGAATCGGGGTAAGATATAGCAAACCGGCTCCCCTTTTTTTGTACTAAAAAATGTACAAAAACCCGCAATTTGTATACCATCCAATATTATCCAGTAAAATTTACGTACATAATAGACAAAATCAAAATTTTTAGGTATAATACCATGTATATGTGCAAAATGCAGAAAGCAGGTGGATTCATGCGCCATAAAAAGAGCGTAATGAGGAATATGATGATGGTTACCCAACTGGGTCTCAGCGTCATGGTGCCTGTGTTTGTCTGTATTCTTGCCGGCAGCTGGATTGACCGGCATGCCGGGACGAACCTGACGATCTTTCTGATGTTTCTGGGATTTCTGGCAGGCGGATGGAACGGCTACAAGGTAGCCATGACGACGCTTCGGATGAATGAGCAGGAAGAGAAAAAAGAGGATCAGGAGGCACGTCAGGAGCAAATGGGAGAGCCGCGCCCGCCGGTGCATAAGCCGAAGCAGAAGAGCCGCGTAAGGAGACATGAGGATGATGAAAAGCTTTAGAAAACAGGAGGATTTGTGAATTGGGGAAGGAAACAAAGAATCTGGTGCTTGAGGTTTCATCAGGAATCGTGATTTTTACCGTGGCAGCCATGCTGGTTGCGCTTATTGTGTATCCGAAGCCGTCGGTTTTTGCCGGGCTCCTGCTGGGGATGGTCCTGGCTCTTGCCATGTTTTTTTCCATGGCGGAGGTGCTGGACCGCTCCATGAAGACGGAAGATTCGAAGACTGTCCAGAAAAGGACGGTGATCAGTTCGGTCATCCGTTATGTCGTGCTTTTTGCTGTTCTGGTTATCGTCGTGGTCTGGTTTCCGGATCAGGTCAATGCGGTTGCCCTAGTAATCGGAGTCCTCGGACTCAAGGCTGGTGCATATCTGCAGCCGGTTATACACAGGATCGTGTCACGTGGGAAAAAAGAGGAGTAATTTTCGTGTACAGGAGCCGGTGTGATCAAGTAAGAAAGGAGGCTTAAGCGTATGGGCATAGCTAGTGCCAATAATGTGGACTTTATGATCAAGGGCGTTTTCAAGTTTCAGGCATTCGGCCAGGAACTCTGGGTAACAACGACCGAGATCGGTTTAAGTATCGTGACCATTGTCATATTGCTGATCGCAATTGTAACCAATGTTAAGATGAAAAAAGCGACGGAAGTACCAGGTACATTCCAGAATATCATCGAATTCGCAGTAGAGACGCTTGATAACATGGTAAACGGCACAATGGGTCATAATGCGAAAAAGTTCGTTAACTATATCGGAACTATATTTATTTTCATATTGTTCTGCAATATTGGCGGCTTATTTGGACTCAGAACACCAACAGGAGACTTTGGTGTAACGTTTATGCTGGGTATCTTCACATTCTGCATTACACAGTATCAGGGTATTAAAAACCACGGAATCGGTCATCTGACGAGCATGTTCAAACCGTTCCCGATCCTATTCCCGATTAACTTGATCGGAGAGATTACAAATCCACTGTCTCAGGCGCTTCGTCTGTTCGGTAATATGATGTCAGGCGTTGTAATCATGGGATTGTGGTACGGCATGATGCCAATCTTTGTAAAAATTGGTATCCCGTCATTTTTACATGTATATTGTGACCTGTTCTCGGGATGTATACAGACATATGTATTCTGTATGCTGACCATGGTATATGTCAATGATAAGATGGATTAACAAGGATTGTTTTCACAATCAAAAAGCGCAGGAGCGCGTAATACAAAATTGATTTCAGGAGGAAGTTATCTATGAACGGAATTTCAGGACAGGATTTTATCTTAGGTTGTTCAGCAATCGGTGCGGGCCTTGCGATGATCGCAGGTATCGGACCTGGTATTGGACAGGGTATCGCAGCAGGACACGCAGCAGCAGCAGTAGGCCGCAATCCGGGCGCGAAGTCTGATATCACATCTACCATGCTTTTAGGCCAGGCCGTTGCCGAGACAACAGGTCTTTACGGTTTCGCTGTCGCTGCTATCCTTATGTTCTTAAAGCCATTCAGCTAAAGAGAAGAACGGATAAGAATAGAGAGCGAGAGGAGGCGAAACCTTGGAACGATTATTGGGATTTGACCCACAGCTGCTTTTCGATGCGTTTGTGACGGGCATTAACGTCTTTATCCTGTTTTTCGCGTTATCCTATCTGCTGTTCAACACCGTGCGTGACGTCCTGGAGAGAAGAAGACAGAAGATCGCCGGAGAACTGAAGTCCGCTGCTGATGACAAAGAAGCTGCGAGAGCCATGAAGGAAGAGTACCAGACACGGCTTACCAGCGTCAATAAAGAAGCGGAACAGATATTAGAGGATGCGAGAAAGAGAGCAAAACAGCGCGAAGCAGAAATACTTACAGAAGCCAGGGAAGAAGCGAACCGCATTATTGAGAGGGGTAACCGCGAAGTAGAGCTGGAGAGAAAGAAAGCGCTTGACGATATGAAGGAACAGATCATATCCATCGCTTCTGTCATGGCCGGCAAGGTTGTGGCTGCGTCCATTGATACAACGGTATCGGATGCCCTGATTGAGGAAACTTTGAAAGAGATGGGTGAGAGCACATGGCAAAGCTAGTATCAAAAGTATACGGCGATGCATTGTTTGAAGAGTCCATCGAAAAGCAGAGTGTTGACACCCTGTTTCATGAGGTGAAGGCGCTGCTTGCCATTTGGCGGGAGAACCGGGAACTGGCGGAACTTCTGGATAATCCAAAGATTGTGAAGGAAGAGAAGATCGGTATCATAACGAATATCTTCGCCGGCCGGGTGTCAGACGATCTGATGGGTTTTCTGGCAGTCATTGTCGACAAGGGCAGACAGAAGGACATTCCTGCAATCTGCACGTATTTTATCGATACGGTCAAAGAATATAAGAAAATCGGCGTGGCCCATGTGGCGAGCGCCGTGGAATTAAAGAGTGAACAGAAAGCCATGATCGAACAGAGGCTTTTAGAAATCACGGAGTACGTGGAATTTGAGATGGAGTATTCGGTGGACCCGTCCTTAATCGGCGGTCTGGTTATCCGGATCGGAGACCGCGTCGTGGACTCCAGCATTAAAACGCAGATTAACGAGCTGCACCGCAGCTTGTCAAAACTGCAGTTATCGTAACAAATAGAAAGATAGAAGGAAGGTGCAAACCTTAATGAATTTAAGACCAGAAGAGATCAGTTCTGTCATCAAGGAACAGATTGAAAGATATTCTACAAAGCTGGAAGTCTCTGATGTTGGTACAGTCATTCAGGTAGCGGACGGAATTGCACGTATCCACGGTCTTGAGAACGCCATGCAGGGTGAACTTTTAGAGTTCCCGGGAGATATCTACGGCATGGTACTCAACCTGGAAGAGGATAACGTGGGCGCCGTTTTACTCGGTGCCGGAGACATCAGCGAGGGCGATACCGTTAAGACGACCGGCCGCGTGGTGGAAGTTCCTGTCGGCGATGCGATGACCGGCCGCGTGGTGAACGCGCTGGGACAGCCGGTAGATGGCAAGGGACCGGTCCAGACAGACAAATTCCGTCAGATTGAGCGAGTTGCTCACGGCGTAATTGACAGAAAATCAGTAGACACGCCGCTTCAGACCGGTATCAAGGCGATTGACGCCATGATCCCCATCGGAAGAGGACAGCGTGAATTAATTATCGGCGACCGTCAGACAGGTAAGACGGCGATTGCCATCGATACCATCATCAACCAGAGGGGCCAGGGCGTTCACTGTATCTATGTGGCCATCGGCCAGAAGGCTTCTACGGTTGCTACCATTGTTAAGACTCTTGAGGAGTACGGCGCTATGGATTACACCACCATCGTGGTATCCACGGCTTCCGACTTGGCTCCTCTTCAGTATATTGCTCCATACTCCGGATGCGCCATCGGCGAGGAGTGGATGGAGAACGGCGAGGACGTGCTGGTTGTTTACGATGACTTAAGTAAACATGCGGCGGCTTACCGTACCCTGTCCTTACTGCTCAAGAGACCACCGGGACGTGAGGCATATCCGGGCGATGTATTTTATCTCCATTCAAGACTTTTAGAGAGAGCAAGTAAGTTATCCGACGCTTTAGGCGGCGGCTCCTTAACGGCTCTTCCGATTATTGAAACTCAGGCAGGTGACGTTTCGGCCTATATTCCGACAAACGTTATCTCTATTACTGACGGCCAGATTTATCTGGAGACAGAGATGTTCAACTCCGGCTTCCGTCCGGCTATCAACGCAGGTCTGTCCGTATCCCGTGTAGGCGGCGCGGCTCAGATCAAGGCGATGAAGAAGATTGCCGCTCCCATCCGTGTGGAGCTGGCTCAGTACCGCGAGCTTGCAAGCTTTGCCCAGTTCGGCTCAGAGCTTGACAAGGAGACCACGGAACAGCTGGCACAGGGCGAGAGAATCAAGGAAGTGTTAAAGCAGGGCCAGTATCAGCCGATGCCGGTAGAATATCAGGTCATGATTATTTTCGCGGCAACCAGAAAACTGCTGCTTGACATTCCGACTCACCGCATTCTTGATTTTGAAAGGGCATTATTCAGCTTTATCGACGGCAAATATCCGCAGATCCCGGCTTCCATCCGTGAGACGAAGCAGATTACCGAGGAGACGGATGCACTGCTGACGAAGGCGATTAACGAGTGTAAAGCGGAGGCTTATTAAAGGCAGGTGAAGAATCATGGCATCCATGAGGGATATCAAACATAGAAAAGAAAGTATTCAAAGCACCGAGCAGATTACGAAAGCCATGAAGCTTGTATCCACCGTGAAGCTGCAGAAGTCCAGAGCGAAGGCGGAAGAATCAAAACCGTATTACGACCTGATGTACGATACCATCTGTTCCATGCTGCGCAAATCCGGTAGTATTGAGCACAAGTATTTAAAGGCGGGAGACTCGAAGAAGAAGGCGGTAATCGCCATCACTTCCAACCGTGGACTGGCGGGCGGTTATAACAACAACATCGTCAAGCTGGTAACGGGCACGGAGGGACTTACTCCGGAGAACACCGTCATCTATGCAATCGGCCGTAAGGGAAAGGATTCCTTTGTGAGAAAAGGCTATGCGATCGCCGAGGACTATTCCGAGGTTATCAATGAGCCGATCTACCGCGACGCGGCGGATGTGACTGCGGAACTTCTGGATGCGTTTGGTCAGAACCAGATCGGTGAAATCTATCTGGCCTACACTTCATTCAAAAATACGGTGACCCATATTCCGACGCTGAAAAAGCTGCTTCCCGTGGAAGCCGGCAAAGACAGCGAAAAGACGGACCTGGTGCTCATGAACTACGAACCGAATGAAGATCAGGTGCTGGATTCCATCATTCCGAAATATATGAGCAGCTTAATTTATGGCGCGCTTTTAGAGGCTGTGGCAAGTGAGAACGGCGCTCGAATGACAGCCATGGATTCTGCGACGAATAACGCGGAAGAGATGATTGAAGAACTTGGTTTGGCATACAACCGTGCAAGACAGGGCTCCATTACTCAGGAGCTTACCGAGATCATTGCAGGTGCCAATGCGATATCATAGGCATGCAGCTGAATCGGATTTCATTATAAAATAAAGGAGAAACAAGATGGCAGAACAAAATATTGGTAAGATCACCCAGATCATCGGTGCCGTACTGGATATCAAGTTCAGCCAGGGCAGGCTTCCGAGCATCAATGATGCGATCGACATCACGATGAAAAACGGAAACCGCCTGGTTGTGGAAGTATCCCAGCACCTTGGCGATGATACCGTAAGATGTATCGCCATGGGTTCGACCGATGGACTGGTGCGTGGTATGGAAGCCGTCGCAACGGGTGCGCCGATCACGATACCGGTCGGTGAAGAGACCCTGGGACGTATCTTTAACGTACTGGGTGATCCCATCGATAATAAACCAAAGCCGGTAGTGAAAGAGTACTTACCGATCCACAGACCGGCTCCTACATTTGAAGAGCAGTCCACAGAGACCGAGATCCTGGAGACAGGTATCAAGGTAGTCGACCTTCTCTGCCCCTATCAGAAGGGCGGTAAGATCGGTCTGTTCGGCGGCGCCGGTGTAGGTAAAACCGTATTAATTCAGGAGCTGATTCGTAACATCGCCACAGAGCACGGCGGATATTCCGTATTCACCGGCGTTGGTGAGCGTACCCGTGAGGGCAATGACTTATACTATGAGATGCAGGAATCAGGCGTTATCAATAAGACGACCATGGTGTTCGGACAGATGAACGAGCCGCCGGGAGCCCGTATGAGAGTCGGACTGACCGGACTGACCATGGCAGAGTATTTCCGTGACCAGGCAGGAAAGGACGTCCTTCTGTTCATCGACAACATCTTCCGTTTCACGCAGGCAGGTTCCGAGGTTTCCGCTCTGCTTGGCCGTATGCCATCCGCGGTTGGATACCAGCCGACCCTGCAGACGGAGATGGGCGCTCTCCAGGAGCGTATTACATCGACAAAGAACGGTTCCATCACATCCGTACAGGCTGTTTACGTGCCGGCCGATGACTTGACTGACCCGGCTCCGGCAAACACATTTGCCCATCTGGATGCGACCACCGTTTTAAGCCGTGCGATCGTAGAGCTTGGTATCTATCCGGCTGTAGATCCGCTGGAGTCCTCCTCCCGTATCTTAGACCCGCGTATCGTGGGTGAAGAACACTACAAGGTAGCCCGCGGCGTGCAGGAAGTACTTCAGAAGTATAAAGAGTTACAGGATATCATCGCCATGCTGGGTATGGATGAGCTTTCAGAAGAGGATAAGCTTACCGTTTCCCGTGCGAGAAAGATTCAGAGATTCTTATCCCAGCCGTTCTTCGTGGCAGGACAGTTTACCGGTCTGGAAGGCCGTTACGTTCCGCTTGTTGATACGATTCAGGGCTTCAAGGAGATTCTGGAAGGCAAACATGACGATATTCCTGAAAGCTATTTCTTAAACGCAGGTAGTATGGATGATGTTCTTGCCCGTGTGAAATAGGGGGTGGGAATATGGCTGATTTATTCAAACTGCATGTGATTACTCCCGAGCGGAGATTTTACGATGGAGAAGCTTCCATGGTGGAACTTACGACGACGGAGGGGGACATCGGTGTATATAGAAATCATATCCCGCTGACAGCCATCGTGGCTCCCGGAGTCTTAAAGATTCACGAGGAGGGCGAGGTTAAGGAGGCGGCTCTGATATCCGGATTTATTGAAATTCTCCCGGAGAGAATCACCATTATGGCCGAAGTGGCCGAGTGGCCGGATGAGATCGATGCCAACCGTGCGGAGGAAGCGAGAATCCGTGCGGAGCGCCGCCTGAAGGAAGAGAGCGGTGAAATTGATACCATGAGGGCGGAACTGGCACTCAGAAGAGCGCTTGTAAGACTTTCCCTCAGAAAATAGGATTGATGAGAATGGACTGGTGTCCGATACGTGATGTGTCGGATGCCAGTCTCTTTATTTTATTGCCGCAGGTTACAGAATTTGGAATATTTTAGTAATTTATTCTTAATTTGAAATTATTCCCCAGCTATGGTACACTGATATCAGCAAACGGCTACACCGTTTATTATTATGATATGAGTCAGGGGATTACAAATGATGGGGCATCAGAAACCGGTTCAGTACTGCCGTTTTCTTTTTTATGTAACCGCAGCGGTCTGCCTGGGGCAGATGCTTTCGTTTGCTTCGGCGGCCTCGCCCATATCCGAAGCGGAGCGGCAGAAAAAGGAAGCGGAGGAGAGGTACGAGGCGGTAAACGGGGAAGCGGAGGACCTGGAGAAGAAAAAAGGGGAAGCTGCGGTGCAGGCGGGCCAGCTGGATAAAGAGCTGACAGACTTGCTGACCGATATGGACTTGCTGGAGACAGACATGTCCGATATGACGCGGCAGATTGAGAAAGAGGAAGAGGAATACCAGAAGGCGGAGGAAAAGCGGAAGCGTCAGTACGAGATACTGAAGAAGCGGATCCAGTATATTTATGAAGAAGGCGATGTCACCTATCTGGACATCCTCCTGAAAGCGAAAACCATCGGCGATGTGATTAATGGGAATGAGTATTTTCAGCAGCTCTATGAGTATGACAGGAAGCTGATCACAGAGTATGAGAAGACGAAGAACGATGCGCTTGGCCGGAAGGAAGTGCTGGAGGAGCGGCAGTCGGAGCTTCAGAGCTTAAAACAGGAATATGGAGTCCGGGAAAAGAAGCTCCGGACCATGATTACGAAAAAAAGGGCGGACGAGTCTGATTTTGACCGCAGACTCAGGGCGGCAAAGGCGGAAGCCGGCAGCCAGGCCGAGATTATAAGGAAGAGGACGGAGGAGATCCGGCTTCTTCAGAAGGAAGAGGAAAGAAAGCGGGAAGAGGAACGCAGGGCGGAAGAGAAACGCAGGGCGGAAGAGGAACGCGGGGCGGAAGAGCAGAACAGCGGCCCTGGAAGGATCAAGAGCATGGGTGGTTCGGAATTCGGACGGAATGTCGCGGACTACGCATTGCAGTTTATCGGGAACCCCTATGTGTGGGGCGGCACCAGCCTGACCTCAGGAGCGGACTGCTCCGGGTTCGTTCAGTCGGTCTACCGCCACTTCGGTGTATCGATTCCGAGAACGTCCGCCGAGCAGGCCGGTTATGGCAGGGAAATTGCATATGAAGAGATGGAACCTGGAGATCTGGTCTGTTATCCGGGTCATGTAGCCATGTATATCGGAGGCGGCAGAATTGTCCACGCGCGCTCGGCAAAAGCGGGAATCCGGGTGGATGACAACCCGGCGTACCGCACGATTGTGTCGATACGGAGGCCGTGGTAGGCGGCCTGCGGAGAGCGGATCAATGGAGAGTATGAAAGAATAGAAGATTTTAAACAAATGACATGAGCAGGGGGAAAACAAGATGAGATACAAGAACAAATCCGGCAGGCTGTGGCTGCTTCTTGCCGCTATAACGATCATGGCAGCCGGTTTTTCCATGGTTACTTACGCAGAGGAGGCAATTAAGACCGTGTCGGTCACAGTCACCTCTTCGGTGGAAGCGGAAGCCGATGAGGGAACGGTCTCGGCTACATCAAACAGCTCAAAGTACCGGGTGGTATCGTGCGATTTCGCAAATTCCAGGGGAAGCTGGAAGGCGGGGGAGACTCCGAAGGTAAACATCAGGCTGGAGGCAGAGGAAGGATACTATTTCAACTCTATTAACGCCGGAAAGGCCACCGTAAAGGGAGCTGTCTATTCGTCAGCAAAGAAGGAGACGGACAACCATTCCCTGATACTGTCGGTAAAACTGAAGGGCGTGAAAGGAACGCTGGGAACCGTGGAGAGCGCTTACTGGGAGTCGACACCACTGGGCAAGGCGAGATGGAGCAAGGTGGAAAATGCTCCGGCCTATGAAGTAAAGCTTTACTGCGGAGACAGCATGGTGTACCGGGTGGAAAAGACGTCCTCCACCAATTATGATTTCTTCTCCCAAATGACGACGCGGGGCGATTACTATTTCAAAGTGAGAGCCGTGGCGAAGACGGAGTCGGAAGCGGATTATTTAAAAGCCGGAGAGTGGACGGAATCCGATAATCAGGAGATTACAAAACGGGATGCCGAGGCGGCGGAGACACGGAAGTCTTCAGGAAACGGCAGTTCCGGCGGCAGCTCGGGCAGCGGCAGCCAGGGACCCGGGCAGGGAGACGGCCCCGGTTCGCAGAATCCCGGATGGGAACAGGACAGGAATGGCTGGTGGTACCGGAACGCGGACGGAACGTACCCGGTAAACAGCTGGCAGTTAATCAATGATAAATGGTATTTATTTGACATGGGCGGCTACATGCTGACTGGATGGCAGACGAAGAACGGGCGGGAATATTACCTGACGACCAACGGTGACATGGTGACCGGATGGTTCCAGTACAACCGGGTATGGTATTATCTGGACCCGCAGGTGGGAAAAGTGTCCGGCGGATGGCTTCAGCAGGGCAACGACTGGTATTACATGAATCCGGACGGCAGCATGGCAGTTGGCTGGATCCGCTATAAGGACAACTGGTACTATCTGGATCCGGACAGCGGACGGATGGTGAAGGACAGAGTCGTTGAAAAGTATTACATTAATCCGGATGGTATCTGGATACCGTAGCAGACAGGAGGACAAGATATGTTACGCAAGTTAAGACGGGCTGCCGCGGCTGTTCTGGCGTGTGGCTTGCTGACGGCAGCGCTGCCGGGCGCTTCAGGCACGGCTCTGGCAGCGGTGAAAAATGAGACGAGAACACCGATCACTTCCGTGTCGATTAAGGTGCGTTCCGATGTGAAGGCCGACTACGATCTGGATGCGGCTACGGTCTATGTGACGACTGACAGCAATCTCTATACCATCGGAGCCTACACGTGGGTCAGCGGCAATAAGGAATACTGGGAACCGGGAGACGTGCCGAAGGTACAGATCGAGATCCATGCCAGAAGCGGCTGTTATTTCGAGAAGACCACAGGAGCGGGGAAGTTCCAGATCTCGGGAGCGACCTATGGCTCGGTAAAACGCCAGAATAATAATGAGACACTCCTTCTGACTGTAAAACTGACACCGGCCTCCGGCACGCTGGATATTACGAATTCCGCGGAGTGGGTAGGCTATCCGCTGGGAAAAGGCACCTGGGAAGAGGTTCCCTACGCCGGAGCGTATGAGCTGAAGCTGTACCGCGACGGCCAGATGATTCAAGGCGTGGCAAAGGTCAACGCCACCACCTATGATTTCTATCCCTTTATGACCCAGGCGGGCCGCTACCAGTTCCGTGTCCGTGCAATCCCGAAGGATACGGAGGAACAGGGTTACATAACCAGCGGTGACTGGGTATATTCCGATGAACAGGATATCGATGACGACCAGACATACAGCCTGGGAGCGGGCAGGCAGAATGCAAATCTGACACCGGCTAACATCGGATGGGTGAAGAATTCAGACGGATGGTGGTACCGCAACGCGGACGGAAGCTATCCTGCAAATACGTGGCAGAACATCGGCGGCTTATGGTATCTGTTTGATTACGATGGTTACATTTTAACCGGATGGCAGATGAAAAACGGCAAATATTATTACCTGGACAGCAACGGTGCGATGCAGACAGGCTGGTTCCAGGATAACCGGAAGTGGTATTACCTGGCGGCCGACGGAAGCATGCAGACCGGCTGGATGACGCTGGGCGGCAATACTTACTACTTCGACAGCGACGGAAGCATGCACACCGGGTGGCTTCTGGACAACGGAAAATGGTATTACTTCGCACCGGATACCGGAATGATGGTGCGCGGGACGAGTGTCGGCGGCTACTATCTGAACTCTGACGGAGTCTGGGTTCATTAAGAAATGATTACAAACCACTGTATTTTATGGCTGAAACAGGAAACAGCCACAAAATATGGTGGTTTTTTTGTATTTCCTTATGGCTGCAAAAGATGCCTCACAATTTTTGCACGAAATAAAAATTTGCATTTTCAATTTGGAAGCTGATGGAAAGTTATGGAAAAACGTAAGAATTATTACAAAAACAGACTTTTTTCTTAAGTTTTAAGTTGACGTAACGATATTAAAAAGTTATACTAAAAATAACCAAATTTTGTAACCAAAAGCAAAATAAGAGGGGTGCTTGGAGGGGGAAATATGTTTATAGTGCCAATTACGAGGCTGGAAGGAGTTTCATCTTTGGAGGAGATGAAAAAACTTGACAAGACCCCGCAGAAACAGGTGAAAAACAGTTTTCAGAATATATTGACGGACGCGGTAAAGGAAGCGGATCAGGCAGTAAAAGATACCAGAGAAATGGACGTGAAGCTTGCTGCCGGACAGATCGATAATTTACATACAGCCTTGATTCAGGCAGAACAATCCGCTGCTGCAATTGAGTTTACGACCCAGCTGACCAGTAAGGCAGTCAGTGCGTATACTCAGATTATGGGAATGCAGATCTAAAATAACAGAAAGATAGCAGTGGTGGAACTATGGGTATGAAAGAAAAAGTAAAAACGGCTGTCGACGGCAATGGTACGGTCGGCCGTCTTTTGGGCAGCAAAAAAAAGAAAGCCGCGGCAGCGGGGATACTGGCAGCGGTCATTATCGCACTGGCAGCGGCAATTCTGTTAAATACGAATAAAGATGGGGAATACGTGGTGCTCTTCCCCGGTATTTCAAGAGAAGAGAATAACGAGATACTCGCAGTGCTGAACGGTCGTGGAGTCGGCGCGAAGAGAAATGCAGAAGGAGAAGTGACGGTTCCGGAGAACCAGGTCGGTGACATTATGCTTGATATGTCAGAACTGGGATATCCGAAAACGGCACTTCCTTTTGACATTTTTTCGGATAATATGGGCTTTACAACGACGGAATTTGAGAAGCGCCAGTACCTTCTGTTAAACCTTCAGGACAGAATTGAGCGGACACTGAAGGACATGAACGGCATCAAGAACGCCATAGTGACGTTAAACGTATCCGACGACAGCAACTACGTGTGGGACGATCAGGGGGCTGACAGTACAGGCGCGGTCTCCCTGACGCTGATGCCCTCCTGTGAGCTGTCACCGGAGAAGGTGGGCGCCATCAAGAACCTGATTGCCAACAGCGTTCCCAGGCTTCTGCCGGAGAACGTGACCGTAGTCAACGCCGAGACCATGCAGGAGATGGTATCCGACGATGTGGGCGGTCTGACCAGCTACGGTCTGGGACGTCTGGATTTTGAGGCAAAGGTGGAGAAGCGGCTTCAGGATAAGATCATGAACGTGCTGACTCTTGCGTATCCTCAGGGACAGATCCGCGTATCTGCTACTGTAGTCATCGATTACGATAAGATGATCACCGAGGACCTGCAGTATGAGCCTCAGGACAACGGTCAGGGCGTGGTGGATCACTATAAGTCGGGCCAGTCGGTAAGCGGCCAGGGCGGAGGCGCCGGCGGTGTGGCCGGGGAAGAGAATAACACGGATATTCCGACTTATGGTGCGGCAGGAACCGGCGGAGCCAATGGATCTAACGGCGATTACTACCGCGATGTGGATTATCTGGTTGGCTATATTAAGAAGCAGATCGAGAAAGACAATGTGAAGCTGCAGAAGGCCACCGTGGCCATCGCAGTGAATGACAATAATCTGACGGAGTCGAAGAAGCAGCAGCTGATCGACGCGGCGTCGAAGGCTGCCAATATCGCACAGGAAGACATTGTGGTATCCAGCTTCCAGCAGATTGCGTCGGATAAAACTCCGGAACCGGAAAAACCGGTGATTCCGGTGACGGCTCCGGGAGTCGGGGGAATCGATCCGCGTGTGCTGGTGGCGGGAGCCGCGGCCGGCGTTTTCCTATTCCTCGTGCTTCTGTTCCTCGTTTTACGCCACAGAAGAAAGAAACAGAGAAAAGAAGACCAGGAGCTTTTCGGACCGTTTGAGGGAGATGCTTTTGATCTGGACAGCGACATTGCGGAACGCGCCGAAGAGCGCGCAGTGGAGAACCAGATTGCCGACGTTCCGGTAAGACCCCAGGATCCGGTGAATCAGGTTCGTTCCTTCGCAGAGGACAATCCCGAGATTATCGCATCCATGATAAGTACCTGGCTGAAGGAGGAGAAGAAGTAATATGCCGGCAGAAGAAAGAAGACCAGCAGAAAAAGCTGCGGCCGTCATATCCATGCTCGGTACGGAACGGGCCTCCGAGGTGTTCCGGTATCTGACAGAGAATGAAGTGGAACAGCTGTCCATGGAGATTACGAGACTCCCTCACCTGGCACCGGATGAGATGGAGGATATTGCCAAGGACTTTTATAATTGTTGTGTGACGGAAAAGGTGATTACCGAGGGCGGAAAAGACTACGCCAAGGAAGTGCTGGAAAAAGCATTTGGCCAGCAGCAGGCCAGAAATTTGATGGACCGGGTCAGCAAGGCGCTTAAGACCAAGGCATTCAGTTTTATCAGAAAAGTGGATTATAAGACCCTGATGACTGCCATACAGAACGAGCATCCTCAGACGCTGGCGCTCATACTGTCATACGCCACGCCGGAGCAGGCGTCCAAGATCATCGCCAATCTGCCCCAGGAGACACGGGTGGATGTGGTGGAGCGCATCGCGGGCATGGACCGGGCTCTGCCGATGGCAATCAAGATCGCGGAAGAGGTGCTGGAGAAGAAGATCGGCTCCTCGTCTTCGGAGGAGACCATGGAGGTGGGCGGACTCAACTACATCGCCGACATTATGAACCATGTGGACCGCAGCACGGAGAGAGATATTTTTGACGAACTGAACTTAAAGAATCCCCAGCTTGCCGAGGATGTGCGCAAGCTGATGTTTGTATTTGAAGATATCGCATACCTGGATCCGCTGTCTATCCAACGCTTCTTAAGAGAGACAGATTCCAAGGATCTGGCGGTTGCGTTAAAGGTGTCCAACAAGGATGTGATGAGCGCAATTTTTGCCAATATGTCCAACCGTATGAGAGAATCCATACAGAGCGACATGGAGTACCTGCATAATATTCGTATGAGCGACGTGGAAGAGGCGCAGCAGAGAATCGTGGCTGTGATCCGCCGTCTGGAGGAAGAGGGCGAGATCGTAATCTCCAAGGATGGAAAGGATGAGATCATTGTATAGGGTAATCAAGTCCGGACAGACGGTGCTGGGGGAAGGAAGAGTTCCGGCCTATCAGATGAACGGCCCCGAGACCGCCCAGGCGGAGGAGATAAGCGGGGAACCGGGTAACGCGGCCAGAGAAGCCGCGGATGGAGCGGTGCCCCGTTATGCACTGATATCCGAAGAAAAGAGAAAGATTCTGGAACATGCCAGAAACCAGGCAGAACAGTCTGCCGCCCGGATTTTAGAGGACGCTTACGCCCAGCGGGATAAGATTGTGAACACGGCCCTGACGGAAGCGGAGCGGCTGAAGCAGCAGGCAGAGGAACACGGCTATGAAGACGGGATAAACCGGGCCGAAGCGGACATATCCGATGGGCTAAAAATGATTGGGCGGTCCGTGGAACAGGCGGGACGCCAGCTGGAAGAGCACTCGGAGGAGATAAAGGCAAGAATTACAGAGATGGCCCTTGTGATCGCGGAAAAAATTCTGCAGAGAGAAGTAGGCGCCGGTGCAGAGGGACTGGCCGATTTAGTGGAGCAGGCCGTGATGTCGGAGCGGGATAAGAATGAGATCACCGTGCATTTATCGGATGACTCCATCACTCTGGTGGAGGAACTGGAGACACGTCTGGAACCATTGAGAGACAGAAACGGCGGATACGTTCGCATCAGGCCGGAACAGCAGCAGCCTGGCTATGTGCAGATTGAGACGGAGGAAGGGATCGTGGACGCCTCCGTGTTTGTACAATTGGAGAATTTAAAGCGGCAGCTGGCGGAATTGCTGAAATAGTGTGACAGGCGGCGCATAAGATGATAGAGAATGTGAGACAGGCGGTTCAGAACGCCAATTTGTATACATATCTGGGGAAAATAGACAAGATCGTAGGAACCACGGTGGAAGCCATGGGGCCTGCCTGCAGGATCGGGGATGTCTGTGCCATCGATGTCCCGGGAGACAACCCGCCGGTGAAGGCGGAGGTCGTGGGATTTCGTGAAAACAGGGTACTCCTGATGCCCTACGAGGAGACAGAAGGCATTGGGTACGGAAGCGCGGTCCGCAATACGGGGGAGCGTCTTCTCATACCGGTCTCCAATGAGCTGATCGGCCGTACCGTGGATGCCATGGGAATGCCCATCGACGGGCAGGGGCCTTTGGGAGAAGTCGCTTATTATCCCATAACGGGAAAACGTTCCAACCCCATGGAACGGCCCAGAATCGACACTGTGATCCAGATGGGAGTCAAGGCCATCGACGGCCTATTAACCATCGGCAAGGGGCAGAGAATGGGAATCTTCGCCGGAAGCGGTGTGGGAAAGAGTACACTGATGGGCATGATCGCCAAGAATGTGAAGGCGGATGTCAATGTCATTGCGCTGGTTGGTGAGAGGAGCCGTGAGGTTGTGGAATTCATCAACCGGGATCTGGGAGAAGAGGGCTTAAAGCGCTCGGTTCTGGTAGTGGCCACCTCCAACCAGTCCGCTATGATGCGGTCCAAATGCACCATGACGGCCACTACAATCGCGGAGTATTTCAAGGATCAGGGCATGGACGTGCTTCTGATGATGGATTCCCTTACCCGATTCGCCATGGCGCAGCGGGAAGTGGGACTAAGTATCGGAGAACCGCCGGTAGCGAGGGGGTACACGCCCTCCATTTACTCGGAGCTTCCGAAGCTGCTGGAGCGCTCGGGCAATTTTGAGACAGGCTCCATCACCGGAATCTACACGGTTCTGGTGGAAGGCGACGACGCCAATGAACCGGTGTCCGATACGGTGCGCGGCATTATTGACGGCCATATCATGCTGTCGAGAAAGGTGGCGACGCAGAACCGCTATCCGGCCATCGACATCTTATCCAGCGTCAGCCGTCTGATGAGCGACATTGTGATGCCGGAGCACAAAGCGGCGGCCGGAAAGATCCGGAAGCTTCTCTCGGTCTATGAGAGCAACATCGATCTCGTTTCCATCGGAGCGTATAAGAAGGGGACCAATAAGGAACTGGACGACGCGCTGATGAGAATTGATAAAATATATGAGTTTTTGCAGCAGAAGACGGATGAGAGCTTCTCCCTTGATGAGGCCGTCATCCGTATGATCCAACTGACCGAATAGAGAGGTTCTTATGAAAAAGTTTGCATTTTCACTGGAGCGAATGCTGAATTTCCAGAGTCAGAATCTGGAAAAGGAGATGGGAATCTTAGGCAGGATGACCGCAGAGCGGGATGCACTGGAAGCCCAAAAACAGGATATGGCAGAGAAGGCCGCAGGCGTGCAGGCGGATATAGCCAGGCGGGAGGCAGAGGGAACGACGATATTTATGCTGAAAGCCTGCTTCTCTATCCTGGAAAGTGCAAGGAACCAGCTGGAGGAGATGGAGGAGGAGCTTAGGCTTTTACAGGCAGGGCTGGAACGGCAGCGTCAGATCGTGACGGAGGCATCCAGAGAGGTAAAGAAGCTGGAAAAGCTGAAGGAAAAACAGTTAGAGGAATACCACCGCGGCGAAGCGAAGGAGCAGCAGGAGACCATAGCGGAACATGTTGCGGGTAATTTCGTGCGGCGTGGTGCTTCCCAATAAATATGTCACAGAGAGAAAGGCGGTGAGAAGAGAATGAATATGGGAACAGCCATGAAGGCTGTGGGAACCGGCTGGAAACAGTCTGGAACCACAGACAATGGAAAGGGCAGAGATGCAGGAAAAGCCGATTTTGCCGATACCTTCAGCGAGATGTTAAAGGCGGGAAAAAAGGCGTCAGAGTGGAGAAAGCAGACACAGAATACGCAGAAGGCAGCGGAGGCGCAGAAGATCACAGATGCGCAGAGGATCACAGACGCGCAGAAGATCACAGATGCGCAGGCGGATCAGAAGGCGGCCGATACCGGAAAGGATGCGGTGAAGGCGGAAACCTCCGGACAGGATAACACGGCAGTAAAGAAAACGCCGGAAAAGAAGCAGGAGCCGGAAAAAGCCGATGACAGAACCGTGCAGGATGAAGCAGCGGCAGCGGCAGCCGCTCTGGAAGGAATGGCAGAGCAGCCGGCAGTTATGGCGGAAGACCCGGTCGAAGCAATGGAGCATGGCATGGAAGCAGAAGCTGGCGGACTGCTGGCGGTAACAGAGGCTGGAGGGATACTGGATCAAACAGCATCCACAACAGAGACCGGAGCGGGACAGCGCACCGGAAATGCGGAGGTTCGGCAGGCAGCTGCAAATACGGGCACATCGGAAGCACTAAAGAATCAGGAGGCGCTTTACCAGACAGCGGCCCAGAAACCAGGGGAAACAGGAAGCGGCCGAAAGACAGAAGCTATGGAGCCCGCAGCAGCGGAAACCCAGGTTACTGCCGATGATATGGCGGTGCAGACGAAGAACAGCACAGGCAGAGATGAGGGAACATTTTCCGATCTGCTGAAGGACCAGTCGGACCAGATGAAGGCCATGGGAGCCGGAAAACGGGTTCAGACAGAAGATGAGACCGATGGTGATGAGGCGCTGGACAACCAGATGCTGGAGGAGCTGAAGAAGAATTCAGACGGAAAAGGCGTAACGTATCTCGATAAGATAAGCGCGTCGAGGCAGGGCGGATTCCGGGGCGTGCCGGCGGTGGACAATACCGCTTCCGATATCCACACACCGGTTGCAGAACAGCTGAAGGCAGGCGTGGAGCAGGGCATGAAACGGGAACTGTCGGAATTTACCATCAAGCTGAAACCCGAAGGTTTGGGAGAGATCATCGTACATATGGCCAGTGCAAACGGCAGGACGTCAGTCAGCATCGGAGTATCCAACCCGGAGACGGAGAAGCTGGTGAACAGCCAGATGACGAGCTTAAAAGAGATGCTGCAGCCGCTTCACGCGGAGGTGGAGGAGGTATACCACAACAGCCAGGGCGGAATGGATTTTGCAGGATTTGGCCAGGAGCTTTACCAGAATCAGGGGCAGCAGGCCCGGGGACATTACCACCACGGTATGAATCAGGGAATGACGGCCGACGACGGCGTGTTTGCACAGGAAACAGAGCGGATGGCGGCGGAAAGCCTGGTACGCAGACTGTATGCATATGTGTAAATACCCCATGAGGACAGGGCTGATAAGGACAAAAATGATAAGGGCAGAAATGATAGGGACAGAAACGAAAAGAAAAGGAGAGACATGTCAGTACAGATACCAGACTATACGAATCCGTACTTAAGGACTGCATCTTCCGGCAGCAGCGGACCAGGAGCACTGGGAGACAACACACCGGCAAAGGCATCGAACGACAGCGATAAAGACACGGAAGGCACCGATGGAACTTCTGGGAGCAATGATGTCATAGACGCGGTGTTTGGAGACGCATCCGACAAGGCCGTCAGTATGGACGATTTCCTGACTCTGATGGTAGCCCAGCTGAAAAACCAGGATTTTATGAATCCGGTGGACGATACCCAGTATGTAACGCAGCTGGCCCAGATATCGACCATGCAGCAGATGGAGGAGATGGCATATAACGCCAAGAGCACCTATGTGACCTCACTTGTCGGCAAGACGGTTACGGCTGCAAAATTCACGGTCGCCGGGGACTTAAAGAAGACGGAGGGCATCGTAAACAAGGTTTCTCTTCTGGACGGGAAATTCGTGATCTATGTGGAGGGAGAATCCTACAGCATGGATGAGATTATGGAGATCAGGACAGAGGAAGCAAAGAAGGATGACGGCAAGGACCCGGATGCAGGCAGCGACGGGGACAAGGACGGAAACGATCCGGGAGACAAGGATCCGAAGGTATGAGAGACTGTGAGGTAAGGAGGTAAGAGAATGGATTCCATGATATACAACAAAATGCTTCATACCCCCATATGTACAGGAAAACCGTGGGAAGCCGCGAGGAACAAGCCGGCGGAGGGCACGGAAGAAAGCAGCGCATTCAAGGAACTGCTGGAACAGAAGTTAAAGGAAGAAAGCCAGGTGGCGTTCTCCAAGCACGCGGTAGAGCGGGTGATGGAGCGGAGCGTGGATATATCTTCTGATAAGCTGGAACGATTGAATGAGGGCGTGAAACTGGCCGGAGAAAAGGGGCTTAAGGCTCCGTTAATCCTGATGGATTCCACGGCATTTGTTGTAAATGTAAAGAATAACAGAGTAGTGACAGTTGTGAACGAGGAGAGCTTAAAAGGCACTGTCTTCACAAACATTGACGGAACCGTTATGGTATAGCCGGTCCTTTTGGAGGCTATTCTTACCCCGATTGACGGACGGGTAAGGCGGTTAGAAAAGGAGATATAAACTATGTTAAGATCATTATATTCCGCAGTGTCCGGTATGAAAGCACACCAGACGAAGCTGGATGTTATCGGCAATAATATTGCCAACGTGAATACGTACGGATTTAAATCCAGCCGTGCGCGTTTCCAGGATGTATTTTACCAGACATTACAGAGCGCCGCAGGCGGCGACAACAATAAAGGCGGAACCAACGCCAGCCAGGTTGGCTACGGTTCCCAGTTAGGCGGCATCGATCTGGATATGAGCCGTTCGGCGCTGCAGTCCACAGGCAGACCAATGGACGTGGCGATCACAGGCGAGGGCTTCTTCCAGGTTATGGATGCGGACGGAAATATCTTCTACACGAGAGCGGGGAATTTAATGCTGGATTCCAACAGCGGCAACCTGGTGGACTCCAACGGTTACACGGTTCTCGGCGTGTCCGGTGATCCGCTCGGAAAGGCGCCATCCTCCGACAAGATCCATTTGAACATTCCGACCAAGTCCAGCGGACTGGCATCCAAGACACTGAATATCAACGGAACCCAGTTTACGATCACTTCGGAGAAGGCGACGACGGACGCCAACGTATCCATTACCTTCAAGGCGGAGGATAATCTGCCTTCCGGTTCCGATATCGTCGTAAATTCTTCCGATATCAACGATTCCAGCATTACCGTGCATGTGAATAAAAATGCCATATTTACAAGTCTTTCAGACTTTAACAGCAAGATGAACAGCGCCATCACCCGTGGATGCGGCGGAAAGGCCCATCCGGGCGGAAACTTTACCATCACCGCGACACCGGCGGAGAATGTATTCCAGAAGCCGCTGACCGGCGCGGAGCTGCTGGGCGACCATTTTGGAATCAACGAAGGAACCTTCGAATTTGCCACCTCCACGGATGCAGCTGACGGTATCTTCGGCGGACTGAAGTTTTCCGGCATGAGCACGAGCCCGGCCTTTGATGCGGCGGGACCGGTGGACTTTAAATCAGAATTGAAGCCGGGCACAGGCGGTAAGATGGCCTGGGTGGTGACGGCGACGGTCGGCGGACGGGAGTTTGTCGGTGAAATAAATGAGAACACCACAACCGCAGGCAAGATGTGGCTGAAGGAAGCCGGTACGGGACAGTACATCGAGATGAGCCATCCGGGGTACACCGCGATTACATCTTCTTTTAACGGCGGTTCAGGAAACACGGCTCAGTCTTTTCACAATGTGACGATGCCTGCGGCAGCAGGAACCGGATTCTTCAATAAGAGCATGAGTCTCAAGGACTATGGTACCTCGGGAATCAACCCTGGCGACAACATCGAATACAGTGCGGTAAAGATTCCTGCCAGCGCGGGCAATAAGGCAAAATGGCATGTGACCGCAGTAAGCGGCGGCAAGACGTACTCCGGTGATATCAGCGAAGGCGACGCTGCCGGAGATCTGGTGCTTACGGAAGAGGGCGGCACTGCCCTGACCATCGATCACAAGGGCTATTCAGACATTAATACCGCATTTTTAAATGCGGATGAGGCGGATAAAACATACGCTTCTTTCATACCCAAGGACAACGCGGGTACTATCACGGCCGCGACACAGTCCAACGATGTAGGCCTCGGAAGCGGTACCTTTACGCTGGAAAACGGTACGGAAGGCGGCGCGATCTCCCTCTCCGGCGCTTCGATCGCCATTCTTGGAAACGGTATCATTGAAGCGACCCATCCGGATAAGGGAAAAATTCAGATCGGACGCATCGATCTCGTTACCTTTGAAAATCCGTACGGCCTGGAAGAGAACGGCAACTCCTATTTCCGTGCAACCTCCAACTCCGGCGAGGCCAAGGCCTGCCAGGCTGGTGAGGACGGAACAGGAGCGTTAAAGACGTCTTCACTGGAGATGTCCAACGTGGATATATCCACAGAGTTTTCCGACATGATCGTAACACAGAGAGGTTTCCAGGCCAACTCCCGTATTATTACGGTGTCGGACTCGATTCTGGAAGAACTTGTAAATCTGAAACGATAACAGGAGGTGGTATCGGTGATTCCCTTAAGTAAGTTAAATGGCGAGGAGTTCATCCTCAACTGTGATTTAATCGAGATGATTATGGAAAATCCCGATACCACGATTCTTCTGACCAACGGCAAACACTTGATTGTGCGGGAATCAAAGGAAGAGGTAGTCGAACGGGTAGCAGCATTCCGGAGAAAGACGTTCAGCGATCTGATTGAACAGATCAAAGGATAGCTGCGGCGGAAATACAACAAGAAAAGTTTAGAAAAGGATGTAGCAGATATGGATATCATGTCAATTCTGGGTTTTATTTTGGCGGTAGTGCTGGTACTGTTCGGTATGACCTTTGATCAGGAGGCCATGAAACTGGTCTTTCACAATCTAAGGGCGTTTGTCGATATTCCAAGTATGGCCATTACCTTAGGAGGCACCATCGGAGTTATGATGCTGTCCTTCCCCTCCGGGGCGTTTAAAAAGATAGGGAAACATTTAAAAATCATTATAAAACCGTATAAGTTCGATCCGGAGCAGTCCATTGAACAGATCGTGGAGCTGGCGACGGAGGCCCGTATGAAGGGACTCCTCTCCCTGGAGGACAAATTAAGTGAGATTGACGAGCCATTTATGCACAACAGCCTCTTACTGGTGGTAGACTCCGTAGATTCGGAAAAGGTCCGCCAGGTCATGGAGACGGAGCTGGATCAGTTAGATGAGCGTCATGCGCTGGACCGGGGATTCTATGAGAAAGCGGCCAGCTTTGCGCCGGCGTTTGGTATGATCGGTACACTGGTCGGCTTAATCCTGATGCTGGGCAACATGCAGGACGTCAACGCCCTGGCAAAGGGCATGGCGACGGCCCTGATCACCACCCTGTACGGCTCTCTTCTGGCCAACATTGTGTGTCTGCCGGTGGCAAGCAAGCTGAAGGCGAGACACGATGAGGAGTTTTTATGTAAACAACTGGTTCTGGAAGGCGTTCTGGCAATCCAGGAAGGGGAAAACCCGAAATTCATAGAAGAAAAACTTTATAAACTGCTTCCGGCCAGCCGCAAGAAGACGGACGAGGATAAGGATCCTGTGAAGGAAGAGGGAAAGCAGAAGAAAAAGAGCAGACGGAAGAACAGAAAGAATGAGGAATAAAAGGAGCTTATGGCGATGGCGAAGGAAGTAGAAAACCAGGGGATCATAAATATGACGGACCGGCAGGTGTTTGATGAACTGATTAATCTGCACGCGAAGGCGGCGGGGGAATCCCTGTCATCGATTCTGAAGGCGGATATAGAGATCAGCGGCCCGGAGATTTCGGAGATAACGGTGAAGGAAGTGGAATACGGGATTTTGGAACCGGCCATCTTCGTGAAGAGCTGTCTGACCTCCGGAGTTGCCGGCAATATGGTCATTATCCTGCGCCAGCGGGATATGCAGGCGTTCCTAAATGAGCTGATGGGAATCGATGATCTGCCCGACCCGGATTTCGAGTTTGACGAGGTCGCCATGAGCGCGGCCACGGAGCTGATGAACCAGATGGTCCACGCATCCGTGGAGGTCATGGCTGAATACCTGGGCAATACCATGGAGTCATCGGACTGCCAGCTGATCTTATCGGACGGCAGGCAGAACCTGTCCCCAGCCATCGGTGAAGCTCCTGAATCAAAGACGATCGTGATTCATTACCGTGTGAAGATCAAGGACATGGTGGAATCTGAGTTTATGGAATGCATATCTACTACGGCGGCTGACAGCTTGTATCAGGAGATAGGGACCAGGAGGGAAGCGGATAAGAAGGCGGAGGCCGAGGCGAAAGCCATGGAGGAAAGCCTTCTCGTGAAACCGGTGCAGCCGGGCGCTGTTCCGGTGTCGGCCGGGAGAGAGCACTTACAGTCCGCAGCTGAGAGCCGCACGGTGAATTCTGCGGCGGTGGACGGCGGGCGGACCGTATTCCAGGCTTCTCCGTCGATAAACGGCAATCTGGGCCTCATCATGGATGTCCCCTTAAACGTCTCCGTTGAGATCGGAAAGACCAGACGAAGACTGAAGGACGTGCTGAACTTTAACAACGGCACGGTGGTGGAGCTTGACAAGCAGGCGGATGCGCCAGTGGATATCATCGTAAATGGACAGCTGATCGCCCGCGGGGAGGTCGTCGTGATCGACGATAATTTCGGGGTCCGTATCAGTGAAATCGTAAATACAAGAAGTATTATTGGAAATGGTGAATAAATTTGAAACGGTTTAATATCCTTGTGACAGCGGGAATCATCGGAATCATTTTCCTGATTCTGATCCCCCTGCCGACGCCCATACTGGATTTTTTATTTATACTGAATATCACGTTGTCGCTGCTGATTCTTGTCATGACGATGTATATCCGGGAAACGCTGGAGTTCTCCGTGTTCCCGTCCCTTTTGCTGATCACAACGCTGTTCCGGCTGGGGCTCAACATCTCCTCGACGAGGAAGATCCTGTTTGACAACGGTTACGCGGGGCAGGTGGTTAAAACCTTCGGACAGTTTGTAATCCGGGGGAACGCGGTCATCGGTTTCATCATATTCCTGATCATCGTGCTGGTACAGTTTATCGTTATCACCAAGGGTTCGGAACGTGTGGCCGAGGTTGCGGCCAGATTCACCCTGGACGCCATGCCGGGCAAGCAGATGGCTATCGACGCTGATCTAAACAGCGGTCTGATCGATGAACAGCAGGCCAGGGAGCGGCGCTCGAAAATCCAGAGGGAAGCCGATTTCTTCGGTTCCATGGATGGCGCTACCAAATTCGTAAAAGGTGATGCGATCATATCCATCATCATCACGCTGATCAACTTCGTAGGCGGCATTGTCGTCGGTATGATGAACGGCCAGGGGAGTATCTCCGAGATCATGCAGATCTACACCACGTCAACAATCGGAGACGGTCTGGTATCCCAGATCCCGGCGCTTCTGATCTCTGTGGCAACCGGTATGGTGGTGACGCGTTCCGCATCGGAGAACAGCTTAAGCGAGGACTTGACGAGCCAGTTTCTGGCGCAGCCTAAGGTGCTTATGACGGCCGGCGGCGCGGCAGCCTGCCTGTGTCTGATTCCGGGATTCCCGGTGCCCCAGATTCTCATGATATCAGCAATGATGATCGGAGGCGGATACGTGCTTTTGAAACGGCAGAAGACCATCGTGGCTGAGGCGGCGGAAGGATATGTGGAAGCGGAAGTGACCAGTGAAGCTTCCTTCTATAGAAATATTGAAAATGTATACGGTCTTCTGACCGTGGAACAGATTGAGATGGAATTCGGCTACAGCCTGATACCGCTGGCGGATGAGAGCAACGGCGGCAACTTCATCGACCGTGTCGTCATGTTCCGTAAGCAGATGGCTCTGGATATGGGCTTCGTAATCCCGTCGGTCCGGATTAAGGACAGCGGGCAGCTCAATCCCAACCAGTACAGCATCCTGCTGAAGGGCGAAGAGGTGGCCAGAGGGGATATCCTGATGGATCACTATCTGGCGCTGCCGCCGGGAGGGGAGGCGGATGACATTCCGGGCATCGATACCATCGACCCCGCATTCCACATTCCGGCCAAATGGATCAGCGAAGATAAAAAGATCCAGGCGGAACTGGCGGGCTATACGCTGATTGATCCCACTTCGGTGGTTATCACCCATTTATCCGAGGTGGTGAAGGAGCATTTACATGAACTTTTAAACCGCCAGGAAGTCAACAATCTGCTGGAAACACTGAAAAAAACAAACGCCAGCATTATCGAGGACACGATTCCCGCTGTGATTACGGTGGGAGAGCTTCAGAAGGTGCTTTCCAACCTGCTGCGCGAAGGAATACCGATCCGCGACATGGAGACGATCGTGGAGACGCTGGGCGACTATGGAACCCAGATAAAGGATACGGATATGCTGACGGAATATGTGCGTCAGGCTCTGAAGAGGACCATTTCCCATCGTTTCTCCGAAGCGGGGCAGATGAAGGTCTTAAGCCTGGACGACAAGATCGAGAATATGATCATGTCATCCGTAAAGAAGGTGGATACTGGGTCCTATCTGGCGCTGGAGCCATCGGCCATTCAGAATATCGTGGCGTCGGCCACCGGAGAGATCAATAAGATCAAGGATCTGGTCAATGTGCCGATCGTGCTTACGTCCCCGGTTGTACGGATTTATTTTAAGAAACTGATCGACCAGTTTTACCCTAATGTAACAGTGGTGTCGTTCAGTGAGATCGATAATAACATACAGATACAGGCTTTGGGGAATATCGCCCTGGGCCAGAGGTAACGGTTTATGCAGATGGAACAGATGAGCAGAGAAGAAGGGAAGGCGGTGCTTTCGGTTTACTTAAAGAACGGAAGCCAGGAGCTGCGGAATAAGCTTATCGTCCACTTCCTCCCCATCGTCCGTTCCGCGGCGGCACAGCTTCGCGGGATGTCAGGCAGTTCCACGGAGGAAGAGGATTTGATCGACCAGGGAGTGCTGGCGCTGATGGAGTGTCTCGACCGGTATGATGTGTCGAAGGGAGCCCAGTTTGAGACGTACGCGTTTATCCGCGTGCGGGGGGCCATGATCGACTATATCAGGAGCCAGGACTGGGTGCCTCACAGGGCCCGCAGTTTCCAAAAAAAGGTGGATGAGGCGTATTCCATGCTGTCCCATGAGAAGATGCGGGAACCGGACGCGGATGAAGTCGCGGGTTTTCTGGATATTCCGGTGGAAAAGGTGGAGAACCATTTAAAGTACATGAACCACGCAGCAATACTTTCCTTTGAAGCGGTGCTGCAGGACATGACAGGTGTGATTGCAAAAGGGGAACTGGAAGCGACGGACGTCGATACGAAGCCGGAGGAAAGCCTGTTTTATAAAGATCTTCAGAGAACGCTGGCGGAGGCGGTAGAGGCATTGGGCGATAAGGAACGGCTCGTCGTGTCGCTGTACTACTATGAGGAACTGAAATATTCGGAGATTGCCGAGGTCATGGGCATCGGCCAGTCCCGGGTGTGCCAGATTCACACGAAGGCAATGAAAAAACTAAAGAACAGTCTGGAAGAATATGTGAGAGGATAGGGAACCATATGTTTTCAGGATTTTATACAGCCGCCTCGGGCGTGCTGATGAACCAGAGGGCACTTAACATTTCGGCCAACAATATTGCAAATGTGAAGACCAGCGGATACCAGAGCAAACGTCTGGTAAAGACCACCTTTGACGAACAGCTGGTGCGTCAGATGAACGGACAGACCACAGGCATCGGCGGCGGTTCCACCATATCCGTGGCGGAGCGCGAGATGACGACCCACAGACAGGGCGCGCTGGTGGATACCGGTAAGAATTTTGACATGGCGATCAGCGGCGACGGTCTCTTCGTTATTCAGGGCGAAGACCGGCAGTATCTGACACGCAACGGCCATTTTACTCAGGATGAGGACGGTTATCTCGTTCTAAAAGGAATCGGCCGTGTCATGGGAGACGGCGGTCCGATTCAGGTGGAAGAGGGCGGTTTCCGCGTGGGTGAAAATGGAATTATCTACGACAGCGAGGACGGTGAGCTGGAGCAGATCCAGATCATGGTCCCGGATAATTACGATAACCTGGCATTTTACGACAACGGTACGTACGGCGCCGAAAACGGTGTGGTTCTGACACAGGTGTATCCTGAGGTCTATCAGGGGAAGCTGGAAGAATCGGGCGTGAATTTGAATTCTGAGATGACGCGGGCCATGGAGGTTCAGCGTGCATTCCAGTCGTGCAGCAGGGCTCTGACGATCGTGGATCAGATGAACCAGAAATCAGCTTCGGAGATCGGGAAGCTGTAGGAGGAAATAGCAGATGAATATATCATACTATACAGCGATTTCGGCCATGAATGCGTTTCAGTCGGAGCTTGATGTGACTGCCAATAACATGGCAAATGTCAGCACCCCGGGCTACAAGGTGCTGCGAAGCTCCTTCGACGACCTGCTCTATACGCAGATGGATACGAGAAACGCAGACCAGAAGGTGGGCCACGGTGTGAAAACCAACGGCGCGGAGACCGTGTTTGACCAGGGAATCTTCGAGAAAACGGAGCGGGATCTGGATTTTGCTATTCTTGGAAAAGCGTATTTCGCGGTGGAATCCGAGGATGAAGACGCGGAGGAGCCATATTATACAAGAGACGGGTCGTTTCAGATATCGGCCACAGACGAAGGAAACTATCTCACGACACGGGACGGCCATTACGTGCTCAGCCGTGACGGAGACCGCATCGAGCTGGAATACAAGACGGTGGAAGGCAGCAATGGAAAGAAGCAGTCCACCAATGAGCTGGATTTGAGCGGACTCAGCGAGGTGATCGGCTTATATACGTGTGAGAATCCGGATGGACTGATTCCGGTGGGAAAGAACTTATACGGGACAGGCGCCGTTTCCGGAGAATGGGTCCCGATAGATGATATGGATGAGAATGAGGAGGGAAGCCGTCTGTTAAGCGGTACACTGGAGCTTTCCAGTACGTATGTCCCCACGGAAATGATCAATCTGCTCCAGGCCCAGAGGGCATTCCAGTTAAACAGCCGGATTGTCAGCGCAGCGGATCAGATGGAGGAAATGATCAACAATCTTCGCTAATCGAAACTTGAAGTATCTACATAAAAAGGGGGAATCCCATGAGCGATAAGAGCCTGATTTTTAGCATGTTTTCAAAATTCCTCGACAATGGCGGGGAAGACGAGCAGGACGAGCGCGAAGTTCGGCCCCAGACCGATGACAGTAAAATGGAGGCGGGCAGAGATCAGCGCATAGAGACAGTCGAAGACTGGAATGACGCGGAACGAACGCGCAGAGAACGGCTGGAACGAGAACTGACAGGCGAAAACGGCTCTGAGGAGACGGAGTATACGGCAGGCACAGAGGCGGAAGCAGATGGTCTGGGCGTAAAGGATTCTGGCGGCTCGGATTACATCGGTTCGGACTATGGAAGCTCTGGCAGCCTGGGCGGCAGAATGAGCCGCAGTAGTCTGGAAAATGGGAGTACGGCTGAGAGCCGGAAGGCCTCCGGTGAGGAAGAATACCGCGACGCCGGTGTCGAGCTGACGGTGTCAGACGACCGTATGGCGGTGTCTCTGATGCTTATAGAACCTTCAGGAGGCGGCAGTGATATTACCCGGGAACAGATCGAACAGGAGCTGGAAGCACATCGAATCATACACGGAATCGACGAGGAAAAGGTAAACACCATAGCGGCGGAGAAATTGTACCGCCAGATGTTTCTCATAGCCAGGGGAACCCCGGCGATCGATGGAAATGACGGCCGCATTAAGGACTATTTTCCCCGTGAAGCAAAAATAAAGTATGCCTCAAAAGGAAACGGCGGCATCGATTTTAAGAGCATGAACCTGATCCATAATGTGCAGAAGGGGGAACTGGTCTGTGAACTGACCATGCCCACCGAGCCGCAGGATGGAGTGGATGTCTTCGGACAGCCGGTCAGGGGAAAGAACGGTACCATGCCCCCGATTCCACAGGGAAAAAATGTTGTCTACTCCCCGGAACGCGACAAGCTCCTGACTGCCTGCGAAGGCAACTTAACCTTTCGAAACGGCAGGTTTCAGGTGGAGAACGTCTTTGTGGTGTCGGGAAATGTGGATAATTCCATAGGAAATATTGATTTTACAGGGAGTGTCACCATTCACGGCGACGTCTTTGAAGGATATACCGTTAAAGCTAAGGGTGACATCACAGTCATGGGAATCGTGGAAGGCGCGGTTCTGCAGGCGGGCGGAAGTATCTTACTCCATAAGGGGATGCGGGGAATGAAGAGCGGCGTTCTGGAAGCAGGCACGGATATTACCGCTAAGTTCCTGGAGGATTGTACCATTTATGCGCAGCACAATATTCAGGCTGAGTATATCATCAACTCGGAGGTATCCTGCGGCCATGATCTGACTCTGATCGGAAAGCGGGGGGCATTTATTGCCGGAAGCTGTGCGGTTCATAACTGCATGAATGTGAAGACTGTGGGAGCTTCCAGCCATGTATCTACGATAGTAACGCTGGGCGTGACGCCGCAGCTGATGGAGGAAGTGGAGAAGATCAGCGTCGATCTGGTGGCTGTCTCCAGGAAACAGGCGGAGACGGCTAAGGACATCAGCTACCTGAACGGAAAGCTGAAGGATGGCAGCATTACACCGAGGCAGAAGGAGCGCCTGGCAAAGCTCAAGTTAGAGGCGCCGATCCACAATCTAAAGGAGAAACGGTTAAAGACGCAGGCGGCCGATCTGGCACGCCAGCTCCGTGAGGTGGGCAAATGCCGGCTGACAGCGGCGGAGGTCCATCCGGGAACCGTGATCAATATCGGGGACTGTAAGATGACCATTGTAAAGCGGGAAGAGAGCTGTTCCTTCTATTATCTTGACGGAGAAATCAGGAAAGGAATCAGGTAATGGCAGATATTTTACGGGTGACGTCCCCTGTGATTAACAAGAATATCATTCAGCCCGACAGGGCGCAGAAAGACCCATCCGTGCCATTCGATATGCAGGAAATCCGGCATATCACAAAGAACCCCTCGGGAAGTGCACTGCTGGGCCAGCACAACGTGTTCCAGAAGGAGGCCGGGGCGGCGACGCTCATGAACCTTTTGAAGGATCCGGCTGTGACTGTCAACTATTTAAAGAATATCTACATGCTGGAGGAGATTATCAGCCTCCTTCCAGTGAACAACAACACCATGACGCAGGAAATCAGGCAGCTGTTTCATTCGCTGCTCATCAACCCCGATGATATCGTTGGAGAGCTGGTGGATCAGGAATATGCATCCACGCTGTTTAAGGGACCGCTGTTCGATTTCCTGAGAAATCTGCTGTATGAAAAGCCGGAACTGCGGCTGGAGATGGCTGATTTCCTGAAGGCGGTAAATGGAAGCGTGTCGAGAAATGATGTTCTTGATTCCGTGGCCAACAGCCTTGAGTACTTATCCGGTCAGCTGGCGGGAAGCCGAAATCTATCCGGGATTTTTGGAATACTGTCGGACCGGATCCGCGCCATGATCGAGGGAGCCGGAGGACAGCGGGATATGGAAGGCAGTGAGACTGGCGAGGCCGGGGCGCGGCAGGCCGGCGGAATGTGGCAGAGCAGCGGCGTGTATGGACGCGGTTCAGAGATAGAAAATAGTCTGACGGAATGGGAAGCAGTCAAAGCGGATATTTTAGATGCCCTGAAGGAGTTGGAGAACAGCATTTTATTCTCCCCTCAGACGGAACGGATGATTCCGAATCTTCTCTATAATATGTCACGGTATCAGGATAATGAGTCCTATTTGCAGGAGGCGTTACTGAATCTCCTGATTCATGTAAACAGCCGGGAGGACAAGGACCAGCTGAAAAGCCTTCTGAAAGATTATGTAAACCAGTTTAGCAGCCCGGAATACCGGGAGAACCGTTCCCGAATTATGGATACGTTGGCGGAGATCATCAGGAAGCAGGACAGGGAGACTCCCATGAACAGCTTAAACGGTGAGAAGATAGAGAAAATTATCACAAGCCTTCTGTCTTCACCATGCAACTATACGCCGCTGCTTCATTTTGTTATACCAGTGGAATACCAGGGGATGAAGGCATTTTCAGAACTTTGGATCGATCCAAAAGATGAAGGCGGCAGCGGGCAGGAGCGCGATGGAGAAGACCACGTCCATGTGCTGATCACTTTCGATATTCCGGGAATCGGCCAGATGGAGGCGGAATTTCAGGTGGCCGGCAGGGAGATGGAGTTTTATCTGTACTGTCCGGAATCATACGCAGCTGTGTTTGGGCGGCTTACGCCTGATTTCAGAAAGATTATGGAGGAGTATGGATACCATGCGGCGGAAGTGGAAGTCAGCGGACTGGACCATGTGCGTTCACTGATGGATGTATTTAAAAATCTTCCGTACAGGAGGACAGGCGTCGATGTCAAAATATAAGAAAAACAAGGCGGTTGCCTTAAAATATAACGCGGAAGAAGACGCTTCCCCAGTTGTCATCGCCTCTGGCTATGGAACCGTGGCGGAGCATATCATAGATATTGCAGAGAAAAAGGGGATTCCGGTATTCAAGGATGACAGCGCTGCTTCACTTCTCTGCATGCTGGAGGTTGGGAGCAACATACCGGTGGAACTGTACGAGGTGGTGGCGGCTATTTACTGCAAGCTGATCGAAACCTCGGCGTCAATCCGGGGAGTGGAAGCGGCCGCAGCCGCGGCGGCTATGCCGACTCGCGGCAAGGAGAACGCTGCGGGCGGAAGGATCCGGAGAAATCTGGCCTCAGGAAAGAAAAAAGAGGAACCTGCAAAATAGTGCAATAGAGAGACAGAATGGTAACGATAAGAATGAAATGACAGAAAAACGGGGGTACGCGACATGGTTGACTTGTCAGACGGATATGTTGGATCTTCCTGTGTGATAAAGGCCAAAAACAATGATTTAATCACCATGGGGGTCATGCACCGGATTGGAAAGAATTTTATTGATATCGGCAGTTCGAGAAATGAACTTCCTTCCATACCGTATAATCTACTGGTCAAGATCGAGATTTATAACACACAGATCGGTTTTAAAGTGCTGATTGGGCGTGTTTATTTATCATCTCCAAAGCTGGCCCGTGTGATCGATTTGAACGAGGCGACAAATGATGAGCGCAGGGAGTATTTCCGTATCAGTACCAGGGACACGGGTGTCATCTATAACTGCATGCGAGGGGATGATATCCTCGATATGGAAGAGGAATCCACAGACTATAACGGTTTAAAAGTACATCTGGTAGACATCAGCCTGGGCGGACTCATGTTCCGCAGCCGGGAGGTGTTTAAGGTGAATGACCGTTTTAATATTGTGATACCTGCCATGGGAGACTCTATGCTCTTTACCTGTGAGGTGCGCAGAAGCGTGGACCGTCCGGATGGGGAATTTGGGTACGGCTGTGAGTTTATGGAGATGGCCACGAAGCAGGAGGATCTGCTTTACCGGTATATTTTGAAGCGGCAGAGTGATCAGTTGAGACGGATTCGGTAGATAAAAAGGACGCAGTGCGGGAAACGATAGGGCTGGCTGATTACGGACCTGTTAAAAAGGTGTGGCGGCTATGATAAATGGGCGTTAGTCTGGCAGGCAGGAGGAAGCGTAATAGATGGGAAAGAAGAAGCCGGAAGACCGGAAGGTGGTTAGAAACCGGCGGGTTATGATATATACATTTTTACTGATTTTTATGCTTCTGTATATTTCTGCGCATTTTACTGTGCAGGAGCGGAAGACAGCGGAGGCGAAAAAGAGCACAGAAATTGTGGCTGAAGCGGCGGTGGTTGATGGTGATAAAATGCTGGCGGCGTGTCCTGAAGAGGTTGTTACCGGTGATAATGCTGTAAAAAATGATATCAGGGAAGATGGTACCAGAGGTAACGAGATAGAGGAATCTGTGGATTCAGCAGATTATGAAATGGAACGGCAGGAAGAATTGGTAATTAATCCGGAAGATATGTGGTGTCTGATCCTGACAAATGCTGAATACCCGGTTCCGGAGGATTATGCGGTAACACTGAAAGATGTGCCGGGAACGGATCAGAAGGTAGATGAAAGGATTTATGAACCGCTGATGAATATGTTAGAGGCCATGAAGGAAGAAGGCCTGTCCCCTGTGGTATGTTCTGGTTACCGGACGCTGGATAAACAGGAGAAGCTGTTTAACAGAAAAGTCTCCGCTTATGTGAAAAAGGGCCGTTCGAAGGAAGAATCGTATACGCTGGCACGCCAGACCCTGTCAATACCCGGATCTGGAGAACACTGTCTCGGGTTGGCAGTTGACTTTTATACCCGGTCCTATCACCAGTTGGAACGGGCATTTGAGAAAACTCCGGAAGGAAAATGGCTTCGGGAACACGCACAGGATTATGGATTTACTCTGCGATATGATGAGGGAAAAGAAGAAATAACAGGGATTGGATATGAGCCGTGGCATTTCCGCTATGTGGGAATTGATGTGGCTCGGTATTTGAAGGAGCATAATCTGTCACTGGAAGAATTTTATATTGAAGAGAGCCTTTATGGATAGAGTGCACAAAAATCAAACTGATTTTTGTGCACTTTTACGATGAAGGAAAAGGTAAAATCGTCCGATATATATTACAGAGTGGAAAAGATGGTATGTTTTGGAAGCTCGGTCCGGTGTCAGACAGGGCCCGTCCGACATTGGAGATACTTATTTATTATGAGGGACAGGGAAGTCCCAATATAAAATTACATGGAGGTAATATTATGAGGATTCAGCACAACATTATGGCACTCAATTCCAACAGACAGTTGGGCGTAAACAACAGTGCAGTAGCAAGATCACTGGAGAAGTTATCTTCCGGTTACAGAATTAACCGTGCAGGTGATGATGCAGCAGGTCTGGCAATCTCGGAGAAGATGAGAGCGCAGATTAAGGGACTGGAAGCAGCAAGCGATAACTCTCAGGATGCTATTTCTTTAGTTCAGACAGCAGAAGGTGGATTACAGGAAGTTCATTCTATGCTTAATCGTATGACAGAACTGGCTACTAAGTCGGCAAATGGTACATATACTGATGATGTTGACCGTAAAGCTTTGCAGGATGAGATTTCCGCATTAAAAGATGAGATTAACCGTATTGCCGATGGTACCGACTTTAATGGAATAAAGTTGCTGGATGGTACGATGGGTGTTGGGACTACAGGTGCTCACCAGAACTTTACAGCTGCTGATAGTTTAAGTAACTTCGGCTGGACTATTTCTGGCGGAGAAGGTGTAAAAGTTACAATTGGGTCTGTAGCTAGTACTGGTACTAAGAGCGTGGTAGCAGGTTGGGGGGCAGATGGAAACTTAACATTAACTATTGATGCAGCTACTGGTGATAAAATTACACAGGAAGATATTAATGCGGCATTAGCAAAAGTTGCGGCGCCAGAAAGCGGAAAAGATTTAAAAATTGCGCTTGATAACGATATTACTATGACAGGTAACTCCACATTGAAGGCAAGTATTACAAGCCAGACTTCAGCAAAAGCATCACTTGCAACATCTGTGGATAGAACTGCCGGAAGTGGTATTGTTCTTACAGCTACGAAAGCGGGAGTTAATAACAGTGTTTTGGCAGTTACGAATACTGCAGGCGATCCAGTGGGAGCTACGGCTGCTGCAAACGGTGATGTAAAACTTAATCTTGATGCATCTAAATCATATTCTGCAAGTGAAATTAACAAGATGTTATCAGATGCTGGCGCAGAAATGAGGATAAGTTTTGATGGTAATAAAACTGGAGCAGATATTTTTGCTGTAGATTCTGGAACAGCACATCAATTACAGCTTGGTCAAAATGGAACGGCAGGAACGGGATTATCTGCAGGCGGTGGACTTACTCTGCAAATTGGCGACACGAATGAAATTTATAATCAGTTGGAGCTTAGCATAGGTGACATGCATGTTGATGCCTTAGATTTAACATCAGTAAATATTAGTACTAGAGATGGTGCTTCAGATGCCATGGCCAAAATAAAAACAGCCATCAACACTGTATCTACCAGCCGTGGTAAACTTGGAGCTATTCAGAACCGTCTTGAGCATACCATCAACAACTTAGGAGTAACCACAGAGAACATCACTTCTGCAGAGTCCCGTATCCGTGACGTAGACATGGCAAAGGAAATGATGAATTATACCAAGAACAGCGTGCTGGTTCAGTCTGCACAGGCGATGCTTGCACAGGCAAATCAGCAGCCACAGTCTGTATTACAGTTATTACAGTAATAAATGAAATTCTTTATTGTAATTGTTAATGTAACAGGAATGTGAACTATAGTTTAATCGTATTATTATAATCCTAAAAACGGGAGTGGTTTGTTTAAAACAGGCAGCTCCCGTTTTGAGGATTATTATTGTTTAAATACTTTTACATCAGAGTGAGATAAACATAAATGCTGTTTTTCTGATATACTATATGTTTAAATATTACATGTCAAAGTTAATTGATATTCCTATGATATATTTGGGTTATCCAGTCTATTTAAAAATTATTATGCATTATCAGCATTTCCCCTATCTGCAAGTCTGTCCAGTCCGGATGCTCATGAATCAAGTCTACCACTTCTTTTACATAGGAGTAATCCAGTTCCAGTTCATCAGAGATAATTTGTAAATTTTTCTTCTTAATGTATTTTTTCCTGATTATAGCTACAATCTTAGCTTCTCCGTGAGTCCGTCCCTCCACTCTTCCCGCCTCAATCATTCCCAGTATTGCCTCACACATATTGATTTTCCCCCTTTCATCCCTATATTCATTCTTCATAAGTTCCAGTTCTTTCGAACCGGTTACCGTTGTTATGACGTCAAAGGCCTCCTCGTCCATTTTTTGAAACCTTTCTTTGTTCTCAAATGTAAATTTTTGTTCTTCAGCAGGGTCGCCGGAGCGTTGAATAAATCCGAATACTTCACGTAAATCGGTTTTAAATCGATCGATATCATGAAAACTTCTGATTTCGAGGACGTGTATTTTGTAATTGTTTAAGAAAACTTTCAGTTTATCCGGCAAGGTTTCGTATTCCATGATTTGATAGAGTTCTTTCGCACCATCATAAGGTTTGTCACCATAATAAATGCAGATGGTGATGACTGGGTAAACCTTATCGCGGATAGAGAAGCCGCCCAGAAATTCATCGCCATGTAAATCTTTTCTGTTCCGGTGATGCTTCTGGATTCGACGCATCTGTTTATCGTAACCAGCTGCGTCTTCCAGCATAATTCGAATGGGCATGGCGTGATGCACTCGATCCTGATTTTCAAGGCCAATGATGGCAAATCCCAGACCCAATACTACTTTTCTTACAGAATCCCGGTATTTCTGAATCTTAAATCCGTCTTTGATTTTTGATAAAAATCCTGTTATACGGGAATCCAGCTCCTGGATATCAGCGCCCGAAACAACCCGTTCTCCGCCAAATATAAAGCCATTAATTAAATCCGCATAGCGGTCCTCGTCTTCAAAGTAACGAACCAGAGAAATATCCTTTTGCCCCATAGAATTCCCCTTTCCTGTTTGGCAGGGAAATAGATCGGCAGACTCCTGGCACATGGCAAGCAAAATAAAAACATTTTCTGGTTTTGTTTTATAAAATACCGTAAAATGCAGCTGTCAGCGGGCCTTTTCCCAGTAACCATTTTTGAAAATACCCGGCGATACTGCCGGTATATGAAATATCATGATTTGTGTATTTGGCAGATGAAATGCCAAAGATAATGTAAACATAAGTATATTATACCATAATTAAGAGTAAAATACAATGGCTTTTGTTATTATTTTAAACGTAATTTTATAAGACATTTTATTTTTTCCTATATTTAGAGTGAAAATATTATCGTGCTATATTTCAAATTTCTGGAATTATCTATCATTTCTCATCTGCCTATCTGCCCATCAGCGCATCTCTCCTCTCAACATTTAATTTTTCTATTCCTGCAGGCCGCCGCTATAACTGGACTGGTTATTTTCATACGCTCTGGGTATTTATGACCAGTCCAATATTTGTTATACTTCACTGTAATAAGAATACATATAAGGAGGATTTGATAAATGAAACGAATTATTACTCTACAGGATATATCCTGTGTTGGCTGCTGTTCTATTACCGTTGCGCTTCCTGTTATTTCTGCTATGGGAGTGGAATGCGGTATCCTCCCAACGGCGGTGTTGTCCACGCATACGATGTTTAAGAATTTTACCTGTAAGGACTTATCCGATCAGATTGCGCCGATCTCCCAGGCATGGAAGACGGAACAGATTTCATTCGATGGTATTTATACCGGTTACCTTGCATCTGCGGAACAGTGCGGGCAGATTTGCGATTTCTTTGATCAGTTTGCCACTGGGGATAATCTGGTGCTGGTTGATCCGGCTATGGCGGACAATGGAAAGCTATATCCTGCATTTGATGAGAATTTTCCAACGGCTATGGCGAAGGTTTGCGCGAAGGCGGAAGTGATTCTGCCCAATATTACGGAGGCCAGTCTGCTTACTGGTATGCCTTATCGTACGGATTATGATGAGGCTTATATTCGGGAAATGCTGGAGCGGCTGTTGGAACTGGGATGTAAAACTGCTGTTCTGACCGGTGTCAGCTTTGAACCTGAAAAATTGGGAGTGGCCTATCTGAATCGTGACGGAGAGAGCTTTTCCTACTTTACTCATCGTTGTCCTCAAAGTTACCATGGAACTGGTGATCTTTACTCATCTGTGGTATTGGGCGGTGTAATGCGTGGATTGAGCCTTGCGAGCGCGTTGGCACTGGCTGCAGATTTTGTCGTTCTATGTATTGAGGCAACCGCTGCTTCCGGCAGCTCCAGATGGTATGGCGTGGAGTTTGAGTCTCAGATTCCGAGGCTGTGCGAAATGCTGGAGAAACACCTGAAGGAAGTATAAGTGTGCCAAAACAAGCGGTAAATACCTCTTACCGGAAGAAAAATCCAATTGTATGTTTTCCTGTTTCTTGCTATAATAACAATAATGTCATATTGTGTGGAAAATTGTAAGTTATGGGGGAATTCTCATGGCAGCTACCATTGCGTTGTCAAATCAAAAGGGCGGTGTCGGTAAGACGACATCGGCGTATGTGCTGGCCTCGGTATTTAAGTCAAAAGGCTACCGGGTACTGGCGGTGGATATGGATCCACAGGGGAATTTAAGTTTCAGTATGGGCGCTGAAACAGATGGCTGTGCAACGATTTACGATGTTTTGAAGGGAGAATTAAAGCCTAAGTATGCGGTTCAGAAATCGTCTTTGGTGGACCTGATTCCTTCCAATATTTTGCTCAGCAGTATTGAACTTGAATTTACAGGGGCAAGAAGAGAGTTCCTTTTGAAGATGGCCCTGGATTCGCTGAAGCCCTATTACGATTACATATTTATTGATTCTCCTCCGGCATTGGGAATTCTGACGGTAAATGCATTTACAGCAGCTGATTATATTTTGATGCCGATGCTGTCGGACATTTTCAGCCTGCAGGGAATTATGCAGTTAAACGAGACAATTGAACGGGTGAGAAGCTACTGTAATCCCGATATAAAGGTTTTAGGGGCTTTTTTAACGAAGCATAACCCGAGAACCCGGTTCAGCAGAGAAGTGGAAGGCACGCTTAATATGGTGGCTGCTGATTTGGATTTCCCGGTCATGAACGCCTACATCCGGGAAAGTGTGGCACTTCGTGAAGCCCAGTCGCTGCAGAAATCAGTGCTGGAATATGCTCCTGCCTGTAATGCAGTAAAGGACTATGAGAAACTGGCGGACGAACTCTTCCAAAGGGGGCTTGAAGCAAATGGCTAAGAGCAGATCAGAAATAGATAAAGAGATGATGTACCGGAAGATTATGCCTTCTGCCGCGAAAAAGGGAGGAAATGTCGTTGACGGGGCAGATGAAAGCGCCGTCACCATGGAAGCGGGAGCTGCCGGTCTTATGGGAAATATACCTCCCGTTCCGACTGCCGCCAGTATGGCGAAGGCTATTCGCCGGCCAGCTGTTTCCATGCCGGTAAAGGTAGAACAAAATATGGTTCTGGTCAACCTGATGGAGGAACTGGTGATATCGAAGCTGGATGCGACACTCGACCGCTTTAACTGCTGCAAATGCGATAAGTGCAAAAAAGATATTGCTGCGCTGGCATTGAACCGCCTGAAACCGCACTATGTGGTTATGAATGAACAGGATGACGAACGCAGAAGAAAGAATGAGGAGATGTTCGCCTCAGAGGTGACCAGCGCACTGATTCAGGCAATCCTGATGGTGAAAAAGGAACCTCGCCACTAAACCACTTTAAAACAAACTATCCTATAAAACCTTACTAAACCAAACTATCTCAAAAACGAACCAGTCAAACGGCGCCGGCCTTAGAATTCATTCTCAGAGCCCTCCCGCAGCAGCAGGTTCGTTTTTTTATTCATAAAAGTACGTCAACCCGCCAATAAATTCAAAAAATCTAAAAAAATATCCCTCAAACTATAAAGTTTCCGGGATACCGTCCGATAAATATTATAGAGTTAGCAGAACAATCAGTGAGAGAAAGGAAGTCGGGGATATGGATGTGAAGGTTACGAGGAATTATTCCGTTTATCAAAACGCGGTAAACAGTGGCAGGCATGCAGAAAAATCCGTTTCTGTCCCGGCATCGGCCGATAAAAAAATGCGTGGTGACGCCATCTGCATCAGCAGTGATGGCGCGAAAAAGAGCGAAGCATCGTCATTTGCGGCGACGCTTAGGAAGTCCATGGACGAGGGCGCCCCGGCGGATAAGATCGCGGCGTTAAAACAGCAGGTGTCCGAAGGCACGTACCAGGTGTCGGCGGAACAGATTGCGAAAAGGCTGATGAGCGGTTTATAGAGAGGGAAAAAAATTGGAAGAGATAATTCGTTTTCTGACGGAATATACAGAAATGCTTGAAAAAATGGAACAGAAGCAGGTGGAAAAACTGGGGCTTCTGATGACAAAGGAACTTGACAAGATCGAGGAATCCATCATGATGCAGCAGGCTATGGATAAACAGCTTCAGAATATGGAGCAGAGACGTCAGGAACTGTTTGAGAGAATGGGGCTTACCGGAAAGACGCTGCAGGAGGTCGCGGAGTCGTGCGGCGGAGAGGAACGGAAGCAGCTGACAGACTTATACCGGCGTTTGGATGGGGCGATCGGTAATATCCGTTTTTATAATGAAAAGGCGGAAAGCCTGGCAAAGTCGGAACTGGAGAAGATGGGACTGGACGCGCGGATGGTGGGAAATCCAACCGGCATCTACGGGAAGACGGTGGGACCCAAAGGCCAGCGGTTTGAGAAAAAGGTCTGATGGGGGACCGGTATAGGAGAGTGAAGAATTGAGACCGACATTTATGGGGCTGGAAACGGCCAAACGCGGGCTGATGGTGAACCAGAAGGCTCTCGATATCATTGGCAACAACATCAGCAATATCAATACAAAGGGCTATACGAGACAGCGTCTCGATACCGTTTCCGTACAGGTTTACGGAAGCGACAGGTTCCAGTACAGCTCCATACCGCTGGCTGGCCAGGGCGTGGACGCAAGCGGTGTGAGCCAGATCAGAAATCCCTATTTGGACACGAAATTCCGGGAGCAGTATTCGGACGTGGGTTATTTTGACCAGAAGGCCGCTGTTATGGAGCAGATGGAAGGTATCTTGAGTGATCCGGAGGTGGAAGGGACCGGTATCAAGGATGCACTTACCGTGCTTTCTCAGGCGCTGGCGGATTTCAGCCAGCATCCGTACCAGGAGACCAACGCCAATATCGTGCTGAATGCATTTAAGGGCATTACCCAGGTGCTGAATGAATACGATACCAACTTAAAGAGTCTGGAGGAAATGACGAAAAATGATCTGTCTATCGCTGTGGATGACATTAACACGAAGTTAAAACAGCTCAGCGATTTGAATAAGTCCATCGCCCACGAGATATTTGTCAACGACGATTACGACGGCGTGAACTACGGTCCGAATGATCTTCTGGATCAGAGAAATACCATTCTCGACGATTTGTCACGATACGGGAAGCTGGAAGTCATTTCACTGGATCAGGGAAGAATTCAGGTGAAGCTGGGCGGGAAGCTGGTGGTCGACGCCAACGGCGGAAATTACAGCAACGATGCGGTGAGAATCGGACTGGACGGAACCTCGCTTTCCTGGGGAGACGGGACGACGGCCAATCTGGGGGCCGGAGCGATCAGGGGATTCGAAGATATGCTGACCGGCAATAATTCATTGAACGCAGGAATTCCCTACTATGAGCGCAAACTGGACGATTTCGCGCAGACCATGGCAAATGTATTTAACAGCATGGTTCACGAGGATGATCCGAATAAGCCGGGACCGTTTAAGACGCTTATCCAGGGGGATTTTAATGGAAAGGTCAGCGCCGGCAATATCCGGATCAGTGATATGTGGACAAAGGATTCCGCCTATATTATCCGAAAAAAGAATCCGGATGGAGATCTCGATAATGAGGATATTCTCGCCATGAAAGCGGCTCTGGAGAAGGATTTTGAGTTCGGGGAAGGCAGTGACAAATTCACGGGGACCTTCAGTGAGTTTATCACAGGATACACCAATACACTGGGAACCGATAAAAAGACCAATGACTCCAGGCTTAAGGCGTCTCTTGCAATTGCGGAGAGCGTGGAATCGGACCGCATGGGAGTATCGGGAGTGTCACTGAACGAAGAAGGCATTAACATGATGACCTATAACAAGGCATACTCGGCACTGGGAAGACTGATGACAACCATGGATGAACAGCTGGATATGATTATCAACCAGATGGGGTTGGTAGGAAGGTAAAGAGGGGCATATGAGAATTACAGAAAATATGATGACGGCAATGTATAACAGGAATCTCCAGAGAAATGTAGCGAATCTGGCGTCCTCAAACCTGAAGCTGACTTCTCAGAGGCAGTATAATCACGTTTCCGAGGACCCGGCCGCCGCAGCCAAGGCATTTACCGTGCGTGATCAGATCGCCAGGAGCGAAGAACATATCAATACAGTAAAAAATGCAGTGGGAGAGCTGGACACGGCGGATTCCAATATTGCAACAATTAATTCAATACTGGAGACCGTTTTCGAGAAGGCAACCAGGGCGGGCGGCGCCAGCAGCCAGGACAGTCTGGATGCGATTGCCGAGGAGCTGGGAGGACTGAAGGAAGAGATTCTTCAGACCATGAATGCCAGATATGGAGATAAATTCCTGTTTTCCGGTTCGGCAAACGGCGACGCGCCATTTACGCTGGACGCAGACGGAAATCTGCTGTTTAACGGCAAGGCGGTAGACGCCTATGATCCGGAAGATCCGGCTACTCATTTCAATGAAAACAAACCGGTTTATCTGGATATTGGCTTCGGAACCTACGCCAGCGGCACGAACACGGCGGGAACCGGAATCCGGATTTCCACATCGGGTGTCGATGTGCTGGGCTACGGTACCGATGATCAGGGACTCCCCAATAACCTGTACAGCCTGATCGGGAAGATGGAAGGCCAGTTGAAGGACGGAGATAAGAGCGGTGCCATGGACACGCTCACACAGCTTAAGAAGAAGCAGAGCAATATATCGATAGCAACCTCTGAGATCGGTACAAGGGAAAAGCTTTTAGACCGCACGAAGGATCGTCTGGAGAGCGGCCTTGTCAATCTCAAAGAGACCCAGAAAAATCTGGAGGCGGTAAGCGTGGAGACGGAGGCCGTTAATAACAAGTCTTATGAAACTGCCTGGATGGTAACTTTGCAGCTTGGATCCAGCATCATACCACCCTCGATTTTTGATTTCATGAAATAATATCAGGAGAAGAGGTGTCATAACATGAATGTATTGAAAATTACGACAACGCCCATCAGGTTGTCTATGACGTCGCAGCGGGCCAGACTGGACAGCGAGATCCCAGACCCGGAGATCGGCATCATACAGAACCCGGGGCGCCTGAATATGAAATCTGAAAATATTAAAGTAAATATTGATACCTCACGTTCCAGAGACAGCATGGGATTTAAGACGGCCAGGGGACTGATGAGCGATGCGGCCCAGGCGGGGCTGAAAGCCGCCGCCGATGCGACAGCCCAGTATTCGAGAGTCGGCAACCAGATGATGCAGATTCAGGATGGGGTCACCGTGGCGGATATCATGAAAAATCAGATGCTCGCGCAGACGAATGTGACGACAGGAATCGGATTTATCCCTTCCGTGGGAGCGGATATTTCCTGGACTCCGGCGGATCTGGCCATTGATTTCGCACCGGCCTCCGTGAATTTTGAGCCGAAGGTACAGAAGACGGAATCGGTCTACGTGCCAGGCGAGCTGAATGTAAATGTGGAGCAGTATCCAAGAGTGGATATCGAGTACATAGGTGAGCCCATGTACGTTCCGCCGAGTGCAAATCCGGCTTATGAAGAATAACATGGTGAAAGATGCGGAGGGAAAAACTTGAAGATAGAGACAAGAGATTTTGGAATCCTCGAAATAGAAGAGAAAAATATCATAACGTTTAAGCAGCCGATCTTTGGCTTTGAGGAGTTCACCCAGTTCGTTCTGGTCAATGATTCCAACATGGGAAATGGAATCTGCTGGCTGCAGTCGATTGAACAGAAGAGTGTCTGCTTTATCATGCTGAATCCCTTAGAGGTAAGGCGGGATTACGCACCGGTGGTCATGCAGGACGTTCTGATCATGCTTCAGGCAGTGCCCGAGGACGATTTAGACTGCTGGGTCCTCATGGTCATAGGGGAAACCTTCCGCAAATCTACAGTCAATTTAAAGAGCCCGATTATCATCAACCACAAGACGAATCTGGCGGTACAGGTGATTCTGGAACAGGATTACGCCATACGACAGCCCATTTTCAATGAGGAAGCGGGGGATGACGTATGCTGATACTATCCAGAAAAAAGGGCGAATCAATCAAAATCGGCGACGATATCGAGATATTCGTTACCGAGGTAAAGGGAGACAAGGTGCGTCTGGGAATATCGGCTCCGGAGGATATGAAGATCTGCCGTACAGAGCTGTATTTGACGGTTGAGAATAATAAAGAGGCATCGGATAAGGTCGATTTATTAAAGGTGTTCCAGCTGTCCAGAAATTTACGGGCAATGACGGCCGAAGAAGAGGAAGAGAAGCAGGAGGAAAATCATGGAGATGCTTGATGAGATGCGGAAACTTCTCCATGAGAAGAAAGCCTGCTTTCTTCAGTATGAGGAGGAGACCAGCCGCATCGCCTCGCAGGAATACAGGGAGGCGGAAGAGTTTGAGGCCGGGATTGCAGCCCGGCAGCGCCTGATCGAAGAGATAGACGGGATTGATGAGCGGATGAAGGCGATGAAGCATTTTTCTCCGGAGGGCAGGCGGCTCTATGAGATTTCGAAGAACAGATGGGATTTCAGGACGTTAAATGAAGAGGAACAGGCACTTTTTTCGGAGGGGCAGGAAATCTTCCGTGTGATATCGAGAATACAGGAGCTGGAGCCCGGCGCGCGGGCCGAGATGGAACGGGTCAGGGATCTTCTGCAGGAGAAAATCAGGAAGAACAACACAAATACAAAATTTACAGGATATTTAAAACAGATGGACCAGGGAGCGAAGGGCATGCTCTATAATCAGAAAAGATAGGGGGAGGCGCGATGTCATCGACGTCATCGATTAATACCGTCAGCAACAGCGGCAATAAAAACTATATAGCGGGGCTTGCCTCCGGCATGGATACGGAAAGCATGGTACAGAGCATGCTGTCAGGAACCCAGTCCAAGATCGACAAGCAGACCGGACTAAAACAGCAGCTGGAGTGGAAGCAGGATATCTACCGCAGCCTCATAACGAAGATCAATACCTTCAGCGATAAGTATTTCTCTTATTATGGAAGCGGCGACACGAACCTGATGAGCAGCAGCTTATACAATACCATGACCGGTGTCAGCAGTTCGTCGAATATCAAGGTCACATCGGTTTCAGGAAATGCGGTCAGCAGCATGAAGATTGATTCGATTGACCGTCTCGCCACGGCCTGTACTGTGAAAACGGCGGGAAATGTGACCGGAACACCGGTTGGCAGCGGCGCGGATTTAAGGCAGTTTACAAATGGCAGTACATATTCGTTCTCCGCTACGCTGGATGGGGTGAATCGTACAATCACATTTACGGCAGGTGCAAATGATACGGACACGTTAAAGAATATTAACCAGGCGCTGTATCGGAATTTCGGTACTGCGGTTGGTATGAAATATACACCGGCATCGGGAAGCAATAGCGGAACCATGGAATTAGTGCAGTTGGATGCAGCGGGAAATCCAACCTCCAATTCTGTGGACTCTTCGAGAAGAGTGATTATTCAGTCCTCAGGAGATGCGGATACCGTGAAAAATCTTGGATTTGGGACTGGATTCTCCAATAAGCTCGATTACGGAACTTCCCTGAAAAATATGAACTTTGCCAATAAACCCCAGGGCGGGAGATACGAGTTTGAGATTAACGGTGTGTCAATCAAGGGGCTGACGGATAATTCCACGCTGAGCGATGTCATCAGTGCCATTAATAACAGCGATGCGGGAGTGAAAGTGTCGTATTCTTCAGCGGCGGATAAGTTTATTATGGAATCGACTTCGACTGGTGCGATATCAAATATTACGATGAAGCAGACCTATGGAACTCTGCTTACTTCAATGTTTGGTGTGGAAGCTACCGGAGTTCAGTCCTCTCTTTTTTCAAAGGAGCTGACGGGAAGCACTGCAATCGGTTTAGACGAGGTCAGGAGAGTATTAAACAGCGGAAATGATGAGAAGCTGGTGTTTCAGGTCGATGGAAAAGATGTAGAGATTACGCTGGAGGGGAAAACCGGAAACAGTAAATATGAGACCTCACAGAGTGTTTTAGATGCGATTAATTCACAGCTGGACCGGAAATTTGGGACAGAGGCGGTACGATTTAGTACAAGAGAAAATCCTGCTGTGCCTGGAACCGATATGGTGGTGTTGACGTCTGCGGAACATAGGGTTGGTTTTACTGCGGATAATTTGACCAAAGGATTTGCGGCCAGTCTCGGATTCGGCGCGGGTGATAACCTGTTATCCGGGTCTGATCCGGTAGGGCTGCGGGGCAAAATTACGGTAAAAGGAACCGCAGGAGACGTAACAATTGATTTAAACAGAAGTATTGATTCACTGGTTCAGAAACTGAATGCAGTGGCAGGAGTCAGTGCCTCCTTCCAGGATGGAAGGCTTAATATTACCGGAACTTCCGGTCCTCTGGAAATTAAGGCAGGCACAGATTCTACGGGAACGGACAGTGAGGGGAAAAAGTCGCTTAAAGCCCTGTTTGGTTCGGAAAATATTTCTTTGGTGCAAACGGCTCGTACCGTTCAGTCCAATGTAGTGTCACCCAGGCCCAATTCTGGATCCATTCAGATTACTTCACCGGATGGCACATTGCAGGTCATTGATCTGTCCGGTTCGAACGCGGATACGGAGATTGTGAATGCGATTCAAGCTGCATCCGGAGCCAGTGTGACATTTTCGAATGGAAAACTGGAAATCTCAGGCGGAGGAGGCAGTGTCTCCATATCCGGCACGGATGATGCGACAGACCAGTACATCAAAGATTTATTTGGTACGTCTGTTTATACTTACGACCCGAAAATGACCGCCCAAATCACCGCTGGCCAAAACGCTAAAATCACCGTCGACGGCATTACCATGGAGCGGAATACCAATACCTTTGAATTGGATGGAATTACCATGGAATTAACGGGCACTACCGGTGCCGGTGACCCCCCAATTAGCTTGACTACGTCTCGGGATACTGATAAAATAATAGATAGTTTAAAGAGTTTTGTAGAAGATTATAACACTCTGATTGAAGAGCTGAACAGCTATGTGGCGGAGGAGGCAACCTACAAGAAGTACGCCCCGCTGACAGACGCCCAGAAGAAAGAGATGAGCGACCGGGAGATCGAACTCTGGGAGGAAAAATCGAAGAAGGGGCTTCTTCATAACGATTCCAACGTCTCCAGCTTTTTGAGTGATATGAGAATGGTGCTTTACAGCAGTGTAGAGGACGCGGGGCTTGCGCTTTACGATATCGGGATCGAGACCTCCGATAGCTGGCGCGACAATGGCAAGCTGATCATCGACGAGGAGACGTTAAAGTCCATGGTGGCGACGAATGCTGACAATATCCGGAAGCTTTTTACGGATAAGGAGCAGGGCGTCGCGGTAAAGCTGCAGGAGGCGATCAAGGAAGCTGCGAATGTCAGCAGCGGAAGTCCGGGAAGCATGGTTCGCTACGCGGGTACCAAGGATGTGCTGATTACCAGCAACACGATCTATGATGAGATGAAGCGCATATCCGAGACACTGTCGAAGTTAAATACCAAGTATGAACTGGAGAGGACCCGTTACTGGAAGCAGTTTAACGCCATGGAGCAGGCCATTTCCAACATGAACAGCCAGAGCTCCTGGCTGACCCAGCAGTTCTCATCATGATAAAGGAGTAATCATTATGCAAAACCCATATGCAAGATATAAAGAACAGTCTGTCATGACCATGACACAGGGCGATATGATCAATCTGCTGTTTGACGAGGTGATCAACCGCTTGAACAAGGGGCTCGTGAGCCTGGAACAGAACGATTATGAAGGAAGCAACGCCCATTTTAAGAAGGCGCAGGCTATCGTCACCCACTTATCAACCACACTGGATCACCAGTATGAGGTGTCGGGAGGGCTGGCTTCCCTTTATGAATATTTTAACTATCAGATCCTTCAGGCGAACATTAAGAAGAGTCCGGAACCGGTGGAGGAAGTCCTCCCCATGATTACCGAACTGAAGGAGGCATTTTCCCAGGCGGATAAGCAGGTTCGGATGGGACATACCGGATGAGATAAGGAGCGTACATATGCCATTATTTGAGGACGCAGCGTTTCGGGCGCTGCAGAGCGGGCTGGATGCGATGTGGCTGAAGCAGCAGGTCGCCAGCCATAACATCGCTAACGTGGAGACACCGGATTTTAAGGCGAAAAAGGTGGAGTTTAAGCAGGTCTTAAAAGAGGCGGCAGATGGGAACGGTCCTGTGTACCAGGCGGTTGTCGGTACAGATAACGACACGGAGGCCAGGCCGGACGGGAATAACGTACAGGTGGAAAAAGAGGAACTGGACTTATGGAAGGCGTACACCGAGTATTCAGCGATGACGTCCCGGATGTCGGGAAAGCTTTCCACGCTCAGATATGTGATTAACAATACGGGTAAATAAAAGGAGCGGCTTATGGGGTATTTGGATTCTCTCAATATAACGGGTTCGGCCCTGACAGCAGAACGGTTCCGCACGGATATCATCCTGCAGAACCTGGCGAACCAGAATACGACAAGAACGGCAGAGGGAGGCCCCTACCGTAGGAAACAGGTGGTGCTGCGGGAAAATCAGCTGGATTTTAAGTCCGAGCTGGGTAAGGCTATGACGAAGGCAGACCGCGGCGGAGTCTATGTGGAGGAAGTGGTGGAGAGCCAGAATCCTCTCGTTCCGGTGTACGATCCGGATCATCCAGACGCCAATGAGGACGGGTATGTCATGATGCCGAACGTGAACAGCGCCGAGGAGATGGTGGATTTGATGGCCGCCACCCGCGCCTATGAGGCCAATGTGACAGCGCTGAATATTGCAAAGAGCATGGCATTAAAAGCCCTGGAGATTGGTAAATAACATGAAGAAACGAAGAGAAGAAGGAGGCGGTCAGGAGTGGTTAAATACCTACGCGGATATGATAACCCTTGTCCTGACCTTCTTTGTACTGCTATACAGTATTTCCAATGTAAATATCAGCAAGCTGGAAGAGATCGCGGCGGCGATGCAGCGTCAGCTGGGAATTGAGACAACCAGCGACTTAGAGGATGTACCGCAGGATCTGAAGTATCCCAGCATCAGTGAGGGCGCCAATGCCCCGGAGGGAGAAGGTTCCCAGTTTAACACCGGCAGCGGAGCGGGATCACAGTCTGCCTCATCTCTGGCCATGGCCGATATGGCGAAGGACATCCAGTCGTATTTCCAGGTGGAGAATCTGGATGCCGTTGTCTCCGACAGCGAGAACGCGGTCTACATACGGTTTAAGAATGATCTGCTGTTCGCCCCGGACAGCGCGGTCTTACAGGAGAACAGCAAATCCATGCTGGAGGCTCTGGGAATCATGCTGAGGGACAGACAGGATGAGATTATGGCCATCTATATTAACGGGCACACGGCTCAGGCGGCTAATTCCCTGATCAACGACCGGCTGCTTTCCTCTGAACGCGCCGATAACGTGGCGATCTACCTGGAGGAGAATGTCGGGCTGGAACCGAAGAAGCTGATCTGCCGCGGTTACGGCAAATACTACCCCATTGCGGACAACAGCACGAAGGAAGGGCGGGAGATGAACCGCCGGGTGGACATGATCATATTGGGAAATGAATATAAGGTTTCTGAGGATAACATAGACGGTATGGAGACGATGGATCCGCTGTTTCCGGTCGACATGCCGGCAGATATGAGCGGGGGACAGGAAGGTACAGCACAGTGATAAAGACATACGATTTTAAATCGCCCAAGAAATTTACAAAAGAGCGCATGAGCACGGTGGAGAACTTATATGACAGTTTTGCACGTGCTCTTGCACCGTATCTGACGGGACTGATGCAGTCCTACTGCGAAATAAGCGTAACGGGTATTGTGGAGAGACGGTATCAGGAATTCAGCAATTCAGTTCCTGACCGGTCTCTTTTTGGCATGATTACCCTAATCCCTGACAACAAGGATTATAATGAGGCTCCTCTGGTGCTCGAGGTGGACACCAGACTGGCCTTTTTCATGATTGAACGCCTTCTCGGCGGTGCAGGCACGGAGTATGAGCTGAGCCGTGATTTTACAGACATTGAAAAGGCGATTCTCCAGTATTTGCTGGGAAAGATCACGGAATTTATCGGTGACTCCTGGAAGGAATATCTGGACGTGGATGCGGCGCTGACCGGCCTTCAGACGAATCCTCACCTGCTTCAGGTGAGCGCGCCCGAGGACGTGGTGATACAGGTGGAGCTGGAGGTGCTGATCGACAAGCTTTCGGCGGTATTAAATCTGGTGATGCCGGCGCCCAATGTGGAGGAGCTGACTTCGAAGTTTGGGTATACCTACGCAGTCAGCCAGAAGAAGGACGAGGCGAAGCAGCTGGCCAAGAGAGGCTATATCGAGCAGCATCTGCTGGAATCGGAAGTGGAGCTGCGGGCGATTTTCCACGAATTTTCTCTGGATGCCCAGGATATTCTCCAGCTTCAGCCGGGGGACGTAGTGCCTCTCAATAAAAAAGTGGACAGCAGCATTGATATTTACGTGGAAGACGTGGCCTGCTTCGAGGCGAAGCTTGGCCATACGAAGCTGCGCAAGGCGGTCGAGATTAATAAGGTATTATAGCCGGGAGGAAGAGTATGGGATATTTGGATCAGGAAGCGTTGACAGAGCTTTTGGAAATGGAAGCGGTGCCTGTCTGCAATACGCTGGCTTCTCTTCTTGGCAGGAATGCCAGGGCGACGGTGACAGAGCTTGGCGAGACGGATATGGAGGCCCTGGTGGAATATCTGCCCCATTTCAATGTGGTGATCGAGGCAGAACGGACGGCTGAGGGGCTGCGTGTTCCGCAGCTGTACGTATTTGACAGGGCGGATATGGTGAAGATCTCCAATTTTATTATGGGGCTGCCGGTAAATACGGAGAGTCCGCTTGACGAGATCGCTTTAAGTACATTAAAAGAGGTGGCGTCCCAGTGTATGGGCGCGGCCATGGATGATCTGGGTGATTTCCTGGGGCGTGAGATGGGCGAGGTTCTGACCCGTGTCACGGCATTTGACAGTGCGGAACGGATTCTGGATACGATCCGCCGGTGGGACAGGGAGGAGCAGCTGGTGCTGATCCGCCTCCATCTGGAGATCGACGGTGTTCTGGCGGCCGAGGTCATTGGAATCGCCACGGAGGAGCTTCAGGAAATCTTCGGAATTCCGGTCATGGGACAGGAGACGGCAGCAGAGGAACCGGTGCAGGCGGAGGATCTGGCTTTTAAGAAAAAAGAGAAGACGGTATCGTTCCGGGAAGTGTCATTTCCGGAATTTAAGTATGTGCCTGTGGACAATCAGGTGGAAAACATCGGTGAGGAGAGGAAAAAACTCCGGGATATTACGCTTGACGTGTCTGTCCGCATCGGCGGCACGGTCTGCAGCGTAAAGGACATTCTGGCCCTGCAGAAGGGGCAGATTCTGACACTGGATAAGCAGGCGGGTTCGCCGGCTGATGTGGTGGTCAATGGTAAACTGATAGGAAAAGGCGACGTTTTAGTGACAGATGAGAAGTTTGCCGCAAGAATTATTGAGATAGTCGGCAAGAGGGATTAATATGGCGGTTCTTAAAGTGTTATTTTATCTGATTGTACTGATACTGGTTCTCGTTCTGGCATACATCACCACAAGGATGCTGGGGAGAGGGATGAACGGAAGGCAGCAGTCCGGCGATATGAAGATTCTGGACCGCCTGGCAGTGGGACGGGACAGCTACCTGATGATTGTCGATGTTCAGGGACGGATTCTGCTTGTGGGAGTATCTCCGGCCGGTATCACCAGACTGGAGGAACTGGAGACTTATGAGAAAAAGAGTCCGGCGGAGGTTTCGCCGGACTTTGCGTCTGTATTTACGGAGCAGCTCAAAACGCTGGTCAAAAAAGACGGACGGCAGCAGGACGGAAGACAGAAGAGAAACGGGAGAGACTTATGATGAAGGGGAAAAGGAAAATTGCCAGGGGACTTCTCTGTCTGGCGGCATTTATCAGGGTGTCCGCGGCATGCGGACAGATCGCATATGCGTCGGATATCTCTCTGACACTGGAGGGAAGCTCCGGAAGCGGAAAGCCCATGGATATGCTGGATATCATGTTCCTGTTTCTGTTTCTGGCTGTGGTGCCGTCTCTGCTGATTATGATGACGAGTTTTACCCGGATTATCATTGTTCTCTCATTTCTGCGCAATGCGCTGGGCACACAGCAGTCTCCGCCTAACCAGGTGATGATCGGACTGGCTCTGTTTCTGACGCTGTTCATCATGAACCCCGTGTTTGCCAAGGTGAATACGCAGGCTTACGAGCCTTATAAGGCAGGGGAGATCACGAGGGAAGAGGCGTTTACCCGGGCACAAGAGCCGATGAAGGAATTTATGTTAAAGCAGACGGAGAAGAAGAGTCTGGATCTGTTTCTCTCCATCTCAAAGTCTGAGGTACCAGATGTGTCGGGAGGACCGGAAGCTTACATGAAACTGGGGCTGACGGTGCTGGTTCCGTCCTTTATTTTGAGTGAGTTAAATAAAGCGTTCACCATGGGATTTCTGATCTATATCCCATTTTTGATTATCGATCTGGTGGTGTCCAGCACCCTGATGTCTATGGGTATGGTGATGCTGCCGCCTACCATGATCGCACTGCCATTTAAGATTATGATGTTTGTTCTGGTAGACGGCTGGAGTCTTGTGATCAAGACGCTGGTTGCCGGATTCCGATGATGAGGGGGTACATAGTATGACTGCGGACCAGGTGATGGAAGTGATGAAGGAAGCCATGATGGTTGCATTTGAAATAGCAGGGCCGCTGTTAATCGTCAGCATTGTCGTGGGGCTGATCGTCGCTATTTTTCAGGCGGCGACGCAGATTCATGAGCAGACGCTTACGTTTGTCCCAAAGCTTCTGGTGATTGCGCTGGTGCTTCTGGCGCTGGGGTCCTGGATGTTTAAGGTGATGGACGAGTTTGTGGTGGAGCTGTTTGCGATCATGGCGTCGCTCTAACGCGGGGAACAGGCGATGGACAGCGGCGTTTTAGAGTATTTCGATGTGTTTTTGCTGGTATTTGCGCGGATGGGCGGGCTGATCTTTGTCCATCCGGTGTTTGCCAGGAGGGGGATTCCTGCTATGGTGAAGACCGGCCTGGTGCTGACGCTCAGCCTGGTGATCGCGCCGGCGGCGGCTCAGGGAGTTACCGCCATACAGGCCTACAGCACCTTTCAGATGGCGGAGGCTCTGATCCGCGAGGTGATCATGGGGCTGGTGATCGGAAGCGTGTTCCAGCTGTTTTTCTATATGGTTTACGTGGCAGGAGATTTGATGGATACGGTGTTCGGACTGTCCATGGGCAAGGTCATGGATCCGGCGGGAGGTGTCCAGACCGCTATCTTAGGACAGTTTATCAATGTGTTCTTTTTTCTGTATTTCTTTGCGACCGGCTGCCATCTTTTGACGGTGAAGCTGTTTGCCTATACGTATGAGGTGATACCCGTGGGGGCGGCCAGACTGGTGACTCAGGATATTGCCTGGTATCTAGTGAGTATATTTGGCAGTGTTTTTCTGATGGTGATCAAGCTGGCCCTGCCTTTTGTGGCAGCGGAGTTCGTGCTGGAGGTGTCCATGGGCGTGCTCATGAAGCTGATTCCCCAGATTCACGTGTTTGTTATTAATATCCAGTCAAAGATTCTGCTGGGTATTTTATTAATGATGCTGTTCGCGCGTCCGATTGGGGCGTTTATTGACTCCTATTACGGGATGATGATGAGTGAGGTACAGAAGGTCATGATGATGTTCGCATCATAGGGCGTACCAGGTTTTATTCTGTATACAGAAGGGAGTGATGAACGTGGCGGCAGACGAAAAGACTGAGAAAGCCACCCCGAAACGGCGGCAGGACGAACGAAAAAAAGGAAATGTATTTCAGAGCAACGACGTCATCGCCGTCTGTTCTCTGCTGGTGCTGTTTAATTCCCTGAATGCGCTGGCCCCCAAGATCTACCGCACGCTGAAGACGGCTATGGAGCTGTTCTTTTCTTATGCGGCCTCCACGACGCCCCTGGCGGCGGACGATTTGTCCGACAAGCTGTTAAAGGCCATGCTCCTGTTCGGACAGGCGGCGCTTCCCTTGCTTTTTATCGGAGTGGCAGTCGCAGTGGTCACGACGTTCTTTCAGACCAGGATGTCATTCTCCACGGATGTCATGAAGTTTAAGATGGACCGGATCAGCCTTCTAAAAGGCTTTAAACGGATGTTTTCCATCCGCTCGGTGGTGGAGCTTTTAAAGGCGCTGATTAAGATTACCATCCTGGCCTGGGTGATTTACAGTTATATAGAGGGGAGAATCCACGAGTTTGCACGTCTGATGGACGGTACGGTACAGGCGGCTTTCGTGTACGTCGGGGACACTGCGGTGTCACTGGTGAACACGGTGGGGGTCGCCTTTATTTTTCTGGCCGCCTTCGATTACTTATACCAGTGGTGGGAGTATGAGAAGAATCTGCGCATGAGCAAGCAGGAAATCAAGGAAGAGTACAAGCAGACGGAGGGCGATCCGCAGATCAAGGGACGGATTCGGGAGAAACAGCGCCAGATGGCGTCCATGCGTATGATGCAGAATGTCCCGAAGGCGGATGTGATCATCAGGAACCCGACCCATTTCGCGGTAGCGCTGGGATACGATTCCAATGCGAACCGGGCTCCCGTGGTACTGGCGAAAGGCGCGGATCATCTGGCGCTCAAGATTGTGGAGGTCGGTGAGGCCAACGGAGTTTATATTATGGAAGACAAGCCGCTGGCAAGGGGGCTGTATGCCAGTGTTGAGGTGGATATGGAAATTCCTGAGGAATTCTACCAGACCGTAGCAAAGGTGCTGGCATTTGTTTATAAGCTGAAGAAGAAAGACATCTGATCCCGGAGAAAGGTATTGATATTCGGGGAAAGGTATTTGATTTCGTGGATAACCGTGATGGAAAAGAGGAGTACTGTGGATAACACCATGATTTTATTCGACAGAGTGACAAAGACATATGGAACGGGTCAAAAAGCCCTCGACGATGTGAGCCTTCAGATTGAAAAAGGGGAGTTCGTCTTTCTGGTGGGGAACAGCGGAGCCGGAAAGACGACGCTTCTGGAGCTGATCCTGAGGGAGACGGAGGCGGACCAGGGAAATATCGTGGTGAACGGCATCGATTTGAGGCAGCTGAAGGAGCGGCAGGTGTGCCGTTACCGCCGGTATATCGGCATGGTATTTCAGGATTTCTGCCTGTTTCCGGATTTTACGGTCTACGAAAATGTGGCATTTGCCCAGCGTGTCATCGAGGCGGACCATAAACGTATGCGGAGCCGGGTCATGGAGGTCTTAAGCCAGGTGGGCCTGGAGAAAAAGGCCGGATGTTATCCGGGACAGCTCTCCGGCGGGGAAAAACAGCGGACGGCCCTGGCGCGGGCGGTGGTAAACCAGCCGGTCCTTCTTCTGGCCGATGAGCCTACGGGAAATCTGGATCAGAAGAACGCGGAAGAGATTATGCGCCTGCTGGAGAAAATTAACCGTCAGGGTACGACTGTGCTGGTGGTATCCCATAACCAGGAGCTGGTGAAATACATGCACAAGCGTCAGATCGCGCTGCGGTATGGCAAGGTGATCAAGGATAACAGCAGGGGAGGTCTGATGTATGGCTTTTAGGACGTGGCTGTATTTATGCCGGCTGGGCTTTAAAAATCTATGGCATAACAAGGTTTACACGGCGGCCTCTGTTCTTACCATGGCGGCGTGTATTTTTCTCTTTGGCATCTTTTATATTGCAGTCTTAAATCTGGACGGCGTGCTGCAGAAGACGGAGGAAGAGGTCTATGTGGCCGTGTTCTTCGAGGAGACGGTAGCACCCGAACGGGTGGAGGAGATCGGGGGGTTAATCCGAAAGAGACCGGAGGTCGTAAGAACGGTCTATACTTCCGCGGATGACGCCTGGGAGGGCTTTCGAAATGATTACTTCAAGGACGGCGAGGTGCTGGATGGAATCTTTGATGGGGACAACCCGCTGGCGGCGTCCAATCACTATCAGGTCTACATCGGAGGGATCGAACAGCAGGAGGGCTTCGTGGAGTATGTGAAGAGTCTGGAGGGAGTCCGCAAGGTGACGCACTCGGCGGATACGGTGCGTGCGCTGCTGCGTATCAAGACGGTCATATCAAGGCTGATTGCGGGGAGCGCGGCGATTCTGCTCCTGATCTCCATCTTGCTGATTCACAATACCCTTTCTGTCGGTATTGAGTCTCAGAAGGGGAAGACCAGAGTCATGCGGCTGATGGGAGCCAGAGAAGAGTTTATCAGTGTGCCGTTTCTGGTAGAGGGTCTCGTTATGGGGCTGGCAGGAATGTGCATCCCCCTTTTTCTTCTGTTTGCAGGGTACCGCTGGGGGCTGGAGCTGGTGGCGGCCGGGCTTAATCTGTATGGCGGCGCAGTGAGTCTGCTGCCGCCGTCGGAGGTGTTTCCGAAACTGACCCTGGCGTCTGTGTTTCTGGGGCTGGCGACGGGAATTGCGGGGGGCTGTTCGGTAATGGGGAAATTGAAGAAGTGAGTAAATCAGCGGCAGGATAACCGGAGCAGGTTCCCTGCCGCTTAAAATATGATTGACGCCGGAGTATATATGTAGTATGCTGAATCTATCGTTTCGCACGGACATTCTGTCCGCGAAAATCTGATAATCTATATTTTAACAAGTCAAAAAAATTATCCCAATGCAGTGAAGAGATTGAGTAGAGGTGGGTGATGCGGTTTGGTGAATTAGGATGGATACACTTGAATCTGTTGTCGTATTAAAATATAATAAAAGGAGAACGGTATGAGTGAAATTGCATATCAGAATAAGGACGTTACAGCGAAAGTGATGGCCGAAACCCTGAAAGGAAAAAGTCTGGCGGCGTTCGGACTTCCGCACTTGAAGATCATGGATATTCTGCCGACGAATCTGCCTGCCATTGAGAGCAATGAATTAAGGCTGGCGAGAAATTTGCCGGAGAAGGAGGAGCAGTTAAAGGTTCTGGCGGGAATTTTAACCTTTACAGATAAAGTGATTGATAAAATGTATGCCAAACGGCTGAAGGAGGAGATGCAGATGACACTGGTTGGACAAATGCTTATGGATGAGGGAATTCAGAAGGGCAGAGAGGAAGGCAGAGAGGAAGGCCTCCGGGCTTTGATTCAGGATAATATTGAGACCGGGATTTCCAGAGAACAGATCCTTGAGAAACTGCAGAAAAGGTTTCAATTGAGTGAAGCTCAGGCAGAAGAGTATTACAACCGATTTTCAGAAGAGTCATGAATGGAAGGGACTTCCATGATAGAAAGTAAATAGAAGGAAGGCGGTATTTTTGGCGTTTGTTGAACTTAAGGACGTGAGAAAAAGCTATCATATGGGCGAGATCACCATCCACGCGGTGGACGGAATCAGCTTTACCATAGAGAAGGGTGAATTCGTGGTAATCGTGGGTCCCAGCGGTGCGGGAAAGACCACGGTGTTAAATATTCTCGGAGGGATGGACACTGCCACCTCGGGGGAAATCCGGGTGGACGGCGTCAACATTGCATCATATTCGGAGAAGAAGCTGACGGGTTACCGGAGGAATGATATCGGCTTTGTATTTCAGTTTTATAATCTGCTTCAGAATCTGACAGCTCTGGAAAATGTGGAGCTGGCGCTTCAGATCTGCAAAAATCCCCTCGACGCGGAGCGGGTTCTGATCGATGTGGGACTGGGGGAACGGCTTAATAACTTCCCGGCGCAGCTTTCCGGAGGGGAGCAGCAGCGGGTGTCCATTGCCAGGGCGCTGGCGAAGAATCCTAAGCTTCTGCTCTGTGATGAGCCAACGGGGGCGCTGGATTATCAGACCGGAAAGGCTATCTTGAAGCTGCTTCAGGATACCTGCAGGGAGAAAAAGATGACGGTGATTGTTATCACCCATAATTCGGCGCTGGCGCCGATGGCTGACAGGGTGATACAGATAAAGAACGGAAAGACGGGGAGTATTGTGCTGAACGAAAGGCCGCTTTCTGTGGAAAAGATCGAGTGGTAGGGGAATATACGTGTAAGACCGGCTGGAGCGGACTGCTGGTAGAGACTGCTGGAATGGACTGATGGATCGAGGGCGGATGGTGTTTGAATGAAGAACGCAAAACGCAAGGACTTTATGGTGGAAATAGGGCGCAGCATGAACCGGTTTTTATCGATTCTTTTTATTGTTGCGCTCGGAGTTGCGTTTTTTGCGGGAATCCGCTCCACAAGACCAGACATGGAGCTGTCCGCCGATGCCTATTATGATGAAACGAATTTGATGGATATCCGCATAGTCGGTACCCTGGGCCTGACGGAGGATGACGTGGAGGCGGTGCGCCAGCTCCCGGAGACGGAGTACGCGGAAGGCGCCTATACCACAGATGTGCTCTGCGAAGGCGCGGACCGGGAGAAGACTGTGCGGATTTTTTCGATGAGCAGATCGATCAACCAGTTTACACTGCTGGAGGGCCGGATGCCGGAGCGGGCCGGCGAATGCATGATGGACAGGGGAAAGGCGTATCAGGGACAGTTCGCACTGGGGGACACGGTAAAAGTCTATTCCGGCACGGATGATGCGCTTTCCGACACGCTGAAATACGATACGTTTACGATCGTGGGTATCGGCATGTCTTCCCGGTACCTGTCTCTGGAACGGGGGACGACGACCATCGGAAATGGAAGTCTCGATACTTTTATGGCTGTAACACCTGATAATTTCAGCATGGAGGTATTTACCGACATTTATGTCCAGACGAAGGAGGGAAAAGCTTTTCTGTCCTATTCGGATGAGTACCAGGACTATATGGACCGCGTAACGAAAGAGATTGAGGATACGCTCTCAGAACCGCGTTCTGCCGTACGGTACCGCGAGGTGACAGACGAGGCGAACCGAAAGCTGAATGACGCCAGAAGAGAGCTGACGGAAAAGACGGCGGAGACGGACCGGAAGCTCGACGACGCGGCCCGGCAGATCGCAGACGCGCAGAAGAAGATCGACGAGGGAAAGACAGACATTTTAAAAGGACGGGCGGATCTGGAAAAGGGAAAAAATGATTTAGAAAATGCAAAAAACGATCTGGAAGACGGAAAGCGGACGCTGGCGGAAAAGGAGCAGGAGTTAGAAGACGCCAAAGTGACACTGGCGGAGAAAGAACAGGAACTGGAAGACGGGAAAGTGACGCTGGCGGAAAAGGAACAGGAGCTGGAGGACGCCAGGAAGGAAGTTGCCGACAAGGAACAGGAGCTGGAGGACGCCCGCAGGAAATTCGACGAGGAGCTGCCGGGAGCCCGTATGGAACTGGATGACGGATGGCTGGATTACGAGATCGGGCTGGAAGAATACGAAGAGGGAAAGGAAGAGCTGGAGGAACAGCAGGAAACCCTGAAGGAGGGCTGGAAAGAGTACCGGAAGAACGCGCCGGAGGTGGAACGGAATTTAAAGAAAGCTTTAAATGGGCTTCTGTCCATGGGCATTCCCCTGGATATAACGCCTTCTGAGATCGGCCGCATCCAGGTGGAGGACTTTGAGATTGATGCGTATGCGCCTTATCTGGAGATGATACCAGGCGGTGAGGGGGCGCTTCTGGTGGAAGGAGTACATACGATACAGGCCTCCTATCAGGAACTGACTTACGGTGACGCGGCCGTGAAAGAAGGAAAAAAGGAGCTGGCGAAGGCGAAGAGGGAGCTGGCAAAGGGGAAAAAGAAGCTGGATCAGGGCGAGATGAAGCTGAAAAACGCCCGGCGCAAGCTGGATGAGGGAGAAGAACAGCTGGCGGATGCCCGACAGAAGATTATAGACGGCGAGCAGAAGGTGACGGATGCAAAACAGGATATTGCCGATGGTGAGGGAAAGATCGCAGATGCTCACCGGGACATTGCCGATGGGGAAGTGAAGATCGCGGATGCCCACTGGGACATAGCAGACGGAGAGGCAAAGATTCCAAAGGCGGAGAAGGATATCGCAAAGGGTGAGGCGGATATTGAGGAGGCGCAGAAGAAGCTGGACGACGGCGAGGCGGATTTGGCGGAGGCGAAGGTCAAGTACGAGGATTCCAGGCAGGAGGCGGAGGAAAAGATCGCGGATGCGGGTAAGAAGATTGACGACGCCCAGAAGGACATTGACGATATCAAGGAGCCGGAGTGGTACGTGCTGGACAGAAACGCGATCCAGACGTATGTGGAGTTTGGCAGCGACGCAGAACGGATCGGGGCGATCGGGAAGGTATTCCCCTTTATTTTCTTCCTGGTGGCGGCTCTCGTCAGCCTGACCACTATGACCCGTATGGTGGAGGAACAGCGGCTGCAGATCGGAACGCTAAAAGCGCTGGGATACGGGAAATGGAGCATTGCCTCCAAGTATATCGGCTACGCCCTGGCGGCCACACTGGCAGGAAGCATTCTGGGCGCGGCGGCGGGAGAGAAGCTGCTTCCCTACGTCATTATGACGGCGTATTTTATCCTGTATGAGAATCTTCCGGTTATGCTGACTCCGTTTAACCTCTATTACGCGTTTCTGGCCTCCGGTCTGGCTCTGGCGTGTACGGTTCTGGCAACCGTATTTTCCAGTTACAAGGAGCTGCTGTCGTCCCCGGCGGCGCTGATGCGGCCTGTACCGCCGAAGCAGGGAAAACGGGTGCTGCTGGAATACGTGACACCGCTGTGGAAACGGCTTAAGTTCATACAAAAGGCCACTGTGCGCAATTTGTTCCGCTATAAAAAACGATGCCTGATGACAATCTTCGGTACCGGCGGATGCATGGCGCTGCTCCTGGTGGGGTTTGGTTTAAATGACTCCATTTCCACACTGGGAGAGAAGCAGTATAACGATATCTGGACGTACGATGTGCTGGTACAGACAGACGACGAGGCGGATGAAGCGGAGCAGAAGGCGCTCCGGTCCTTTATCTCCCAGGGAGATGTGGACGCGTGGCTCCGGGTGGAGGAAACCATCCTCGATGTCTCGGAAGGCGATGTGACGAAGGAAGCCTATTTATTTGTTCCGGAGGACTTGGAGGAGGTGGACCGGTTCGTCCACCTGCGCAGCAGGGAGAGCCGGGAGGCGTATGTTCTGGATGACGACCACGTGCTGATTACGGAGAAAATGGCGGGGCTGTTGAATGTGAAGGAAGGCGATACCATTTATCTGAAGGAGGATGAGGGGGTGCTTTATCCTGTGGTGGTGGGAGGAATTGCAGAAAATTATCTTCATCATTACGTGTATATGACACCGGCTCTGTATGAGAAGGTCTATGGAAAGGCGCCTGAGTATAACACCATGTTTCTTGATATAAAGGATTTGAATGAGGAGACGCAGAACCGGCTGGGGACGGAGCTTCTGTCTTTCGATTCCGTGATGACGGTGACCTTTATCGGCACAATGCGGGGACAGATCAGCGATATGCTGGACAGTCTGAATGTGGTAATCTGGGTACTCATTATATCGGCGGGGCTTCTGGCCTTTGTAGTGCTCTATAACCTGAATAATATCAATATCAACGAGCGCCAGCGGGAACTTGCGACAATGAAGGTGCTGGGATTTTACAATCCGGAGCTGGCGGCCTACGTATACCGGGAAAATATTATGCTTACCATACTCGGGAGCATGGTTGGCATCGTGATGGGATATTTCCTGCACCGCTACGTGATGACCACGGTGGAGGTGGATATGCTGATGTTCGGGAGGCAGATCAGACCTATAAGCTACGCTTATAGTGTTTTGATGACTTATGCGTTTTCCGCGTTCGTAAATCTCGTCATGTATTATAAGCTGAAGGGAATTGATATGGTGGAATCGCTCAAGAGTGTGGAATAATCACGTTTTTTGTGTTATACTAAGGGCACTTAATAAAAAAACAGACCGGAACACCCCGGCAGGATGCGTCCGGCCCGAGGTGTTCCGGTCTGTGAAAGAACAAAAACAGAGGAGAAGCATTATGAAAAATACGGCATTAGTGATTATGGCGGCAGGCATCGGAAGCCGGTTCGGCGGCGGAATCAAGCAGCTGGAGCCGGTAGGACCCAGTGGTGAGATTATCATGGACTATTCGATTCATGACGCGCTGGAGGCCGGATTTAACAAGATCGTGTTCATCATCCGGAAGGACCTGGAGGAGGACTTTAAGGAGATCATAGGGAGACGGATCGAGAAGATTGCCCCTGTAGAGTACGCGTATCAGGAACTTACCGATCTTCCGGCTGGATATGAGAAGCCCGCAGACAGGACGAAACCATGGGGAACGGGCCAGGCGATTCTGTGCGCGAAGCAGGTGATCCATGAGCCGTTTATCGTTATCAATGCGGACGATTATTATGGAAAAGAGGGATTTAAGAAGATCCACGAGTACATGGTGAATCAGATGGATACGGAATCGGAGGTATTCGATATCTGCATGGGCGGATTTATCCTGGGAAACACATTGAGTGAAAACGGCGGAGTTACCCGCGGAGTATGCCAGGTGGACGATAACGGCGTGCTGGTCGACGTAACCGAGACGTATGAGCTTCAGAAGGACGGGGATGTGGCGAGAGGCCGTGACGATGACGGCAATCCGGTGGAAGTGCCGATCGGCCAGCATGTGTCCATGAACATGTGGGGACTCGCCCCGGCATTTTTAGAGGAACTGGAGCGCGGATTCCCTGTGTTTTTAGACGGCCTGAAGGAGGGCGACATCAAGACGGAGTATCTGCTTCCGAGGATTATCGACCGTCTTGTACGTGCGGGACGTGCCCGCGTGACGGTTCTGGAGACACCGGATAAGTGGTTTGGAGTTACTTACCGGGAAGACAAGCCAACGGTAGCGGCGGCGATTAAGGAGCTGGTAGCAGACGGCGTTTATCCGGAGAAGCTGTTCGAGGATTAAAAAGAGTTAGAAAAGGGTGCGGCAGGATGTGGATTTTGTTCATTTGTATCTGAGAAAACAAAATCTGAAGCCTGCAGCACCTTTTTTATCATCTTAAGGCAAAAAAGAAATGATTTGGAAGAGACGCCAGCCGGATTAACGGTTTAGTTCCGTATTATTCAGAATACTTCCCAGCAGCTTTCGGTCGGATTCCGTGGTGATGATTTCCGAGATTTTCTTCTTGTTGAACTTCTTTAAGATGCTGTGTACCTGGGATTTTACCGTGCTCATCTCCACGCAGCGCATCTCGCAGATCTGGCGTTTATTATAGCCGGTGGAGAGCAGATATAAGGTATCCAGCTCCTTTGGCGTCAGGGTGGAGAGGATGTTGAGCATGAAGAGAAAGCTGCTTTCATAAGTCTTGACCCGGCGGAATTCGCTGCGTATTTTGTCCGCGATCTCCGGGCGGATGGGGGACTGGCCTCTGTAGGCGGAGGTGACCGCGTTTACGATCTCCTCGTTGGAAGCATTTTTTAAGACGTAGTCGCAGGCACCTAAACGGAAGGCGGAAAAGACCAGCTCATCCTCCTCGTAAACCGTCAGGATAATGATCTTGATATCCGGCATCTCGGCCAGGATTTCTCCCGTGGCGCGGATTCCTGCGTCTTTGGCTTCCATCTCGATGTCCATGAGAATGACGTCGGGATTCAGTTTTCGGGCGGCTTTGCACGCCTCCTCTCCCGTTCCCACTTCGGCCACGACCTCGATCGCGGGACACTTCTTTAAGACCGCCGCATACCGTTTGCGGATGGGGGCCACATCTTCTGCAATAAGTACTTTTATCTTTTCTTCCATGAATGAAACCTCTTTTCCTATTTGGGGCGGATCTGTCCGCACATTGTCAGTGAATTTCAGACGCGCTCCGGTGTGATGTTCGGAAGCAGGACCTCCACGGTAGTGCCGGCGCCCAGGGTGCTGTTTACGACGATCTTTCCCTCGTGCGCGTGAATGACCTTATAGGTCAGAGTCAGTCCGATTCCCCAGTGTTTGGAATAGGGATGGGAGGAGTAGAAGGGAAGAAAGATGCTTTCTAAATTCTCCTTCGATATGCCCTTTCCCGTGTCCCTGATGTCAATCGCAATCCATTGTCTGGAGCTGCCGAGCGTAACGGCCAGCTCCTTTTTATCGTCCGGTGTGTCCTCCATGGCATCGATGGAGTTCTTGATGATGTTGTGAAGCGCCTGTTCCATGTAGACCGGATCCACCATGGCCAGAATCGGCTGGGGCGGAAGGTTCAGCTGGACATTTATGGACTCCAGCTCATGGGAGAAGATGGCGAGCGTCTCCCGGATCAGAGTCTGGAGAGAGTACTGCTTTAAGCTCAGCTCGCTGGTCTTGGTGCTCCGATGAATTTCGTCGATCCTTCCATAGAGCGTTTGACAGCGCTTCAGGATGCTGTCCGTCGTCTCCTTTACCCCATTCCCATCCTCTGCGTTTAAGGCCAGCGTCTCCACCTCGGACTGGATAGCCAGAATCTCATTTTTAATGTAGTGGCAGAAGATCTTCGATGTCGTCTCGGAGGAGCTGATTTCCTTGGAGATACTTAGCTCCTTGAGACTGGCCTGTCCGGAAAGCCGGGTAAGCATGTAGGCGCAGTAGGTGATGACGGCTGCGGCCGGAACCAGAATATAGGGCAGCGCCCGGTAAATGAAGGCATTGCTTCCGAGCTGCAGGGAACGGTAGGAATAAGTTCCTGCAATTCTGGAAACCTTTAAATAAAAGTCCGGTGAGGAAGAGATAAAGTAAATGTATACAAATGCCAGGGTGGCGTAGCTGATGGCCAGAAACAGGTGGTTATAGCGGAACAGCTTCAGCTTCGGTGCTTTGATAAACGCAGCCAGGAGCCCCAGAAAGCACAGGAGAATGACCGCAGTATTGATGGTGTGTGTGACTGCATATATTCTGTCCTCTAAATAAAGGTACTGCTGCACCGTCAGACGGGCCGGGTATAAGAAGTAGTAGGCCTTTAAATTCGTATAGGGATCATAGAGGATGAACTGCAGCAGGCAGTAGCCCCATACGACCCGTTTAACCGCCTTTTGAACCCGCAGGGAAAACGGCTCGTAAAAATGGAAGACGAGATAAACGCTGATGATTAAGATGCTTAAGCTGGAGGCATTCATAATCCGTATGATGTTGCTCTTGCCAATATCGATGAAGAACAGCCATCTCCACAGGAAGTCGGGAAGGTAAAAATAATCCTTAATGAGATTATAATAGTAGGTATCCTTTGAAACGTAGAGAATGATGCTGCAGAGTGCTGCGAAGTACGGCAGAATCAGAATCATGAGAAAATCATGATTTCCTTTCAGCCTCTGAACCAGTGTAAACAGAATCAGAATGAACAGTAATAACAGCAGATAGAACATAGTTTACCCCTCCCTTCCATGGCTAAATAGTAACACAAATCATTCCCGGTGAAAAGGAGGATAAAATTTCAACCTGTCCGGGGGTGAGAATACGTGATATCGTATGGGTATCAGAAAACAGGAGGGGATTTGAAATGAAGTTAAGAAGATTGAGCGCGGTACTACTGGCAGCGGCACTGGCAGCGGGAACACTGGCCGGATGCAGCGGGGGAAAAGAAGCGGGCACAGAGGCGGCTTCCGGTGAGAAAGTGAATTTAAAGTTCTATATCTGGAGCGATGGAGAAAACTACACGAAAGAGATTGTGGACAACTACAACAAGAGCCAGGACAGTGTCAATGTGGAAGTGATCAGCATGCCGAACGAGACGTACGACGACAAGCTGAAGGTCATGCTGTCCGCGGGAAGCGACGCGGATTTAGTCAATGTCCGTTCTTTGGACCAGGTTATGCAGTTTAAGGAAGCGGGCGCCATGCTGGATATCACGGATCTGGTGAAGAACAGTGACCTGGATATCAGCAAGTTTGGTTCCATGTGGGATACCTGCTATCCGGATGGCGTGATCACCGCACTTCCCATGAGATCCAGCTGCTGGATGCTGTTCTATAACGCAGATATTATGAAAGAGGCCGGCATTGACATGTCGAAGCAGATGACGTGGTCCCAGTATGGGGATATTGCAAAACAGCTGACAAGCGGAGACGGCACGAAGTACGGCGGCTGCTGGGTGGACTGGAATATCTACCAGTGTATCGGAACCCAGAAGGGCGTTTACTTAAATGACGACGACATCTCTGCGGTAAAAGACGGGCTGGCTACCCTGGGCAGATTCTTCCTGGAAGATAAGTCCCACGTGCCGTTAGCAGAGGTAAAAGCCAACGACAGCCAGTATTTATCCGACTTTGAAAACGGCAGAGTGGCCATGCTTCCCAACGGCGAGTGGCTGATCAATATGCTGATGACAGACGAAAAAGACGGCAAGACGGATGTCAACTGGGAAGTTGCTCCGCTTCCGGTTCCGGAGGGCGCGGACCCCGGCGCAACCTGGGGGGCATTCCAGTTCGCGGCGATTCCAAAGGATGCCAAACACCCGCAGGAGAGCTATGATTTCTTAAAATATTTATGCGGTGAGGGCGGTTCCGAGGTTCTTCCGAAATACGGCATGCTCCCGGCGTACGGCGGCGATGCGGCCAAGGATGCATTTGACGAGGTGGTCGGCAAGGAAAGCGTATCTTCTGTAGCTTTTAATTCCAAGAAGATTCCGGAGGCGCCTTCTTATGAGAAATACAACGATTTAAAAGTTGCATTTGCAGAGAATGCGGAATTATATCTGTACGGGGAAAAGACGCTGGAAGAGACCATGGATAAATTTGAGCAGCAGAGACAGGACATCATGAGTAAATAATCTGTCAGGCATGAATTTCGATACACGCTCTGACTGACAGATGCGGCATGGGGAAGCAATCGAAGATCTGATTGTTTCCCCATATGTGTTCAGCCGACACGCGCTAGAGAGGATATGGATATGGAAAAGAATAATAAGATTAGGAAATACATAAAAGGATATCTCTTCATCCTTCCGAATTTCATCGGTTTTTTCGTCTTTATGGCACTCCCCATCATCATGGGGCTGGTGATTTCCTTTACGGATTACAACGGATTCAGCCAGTTTAATTTTGTGGGGCTGAAAAACTATATCGACATGTTCCACGATGAATATTTCACGGTATCGCTGAAGAACAATCTGGTCTACACTCTGGTGACGGTGCCGGGAACCATCGTGTTTGCGCTGCTTTTGGCCGTGGGTGTCAATAAGGGGATTAAGGGAAGCAGTCTCTTTAAGACCATGTTCTTCCTCCCTAACATCAGCTCTATGGTTGCGGTCGGTATAGTCTGGGCCATGATCTTCAACCCGACCCAGGGACCTTTAAACCAGGTGCTGATGGCCCTCGGCGTGGCAAATCCGCCGCAGTGGCTGTCCGCGACGAAGACAGCGCTGGGCTCTGTCATGGTGGTGGCCATCTGGAAACAGGCGGGGTACTACATGATCATCATACTGGCCGGTCTGCAGTCCATACCGAGCCAGCTCTATGAGGCAGCTTCCATTGACGGTGCAAACAGCGTGGAAAAGTTCTTCAAGATCACACTGCCCATGCTGTCCCCGACCATGTTCATGGTCACCATTTTAAGCATCATCAACTCCTTCCAGGTGTTCGATCTGGTCAATATCATGACGCAGGGAGGACCGGGGCGCTCCACCAATGTTCTGGTTTACCGCATCTATCAGGAGGGCTTCCAGAAGCTGCAGTTCGGATATGCGTCCGCAATGGCATATTTCCTGTTCATCATCATCATGGTTATAACCCTGATTCAGTTCCGAGGACAGAAGAAATGGGTTAATTACATGTAAACCGGGGAGGGAAAAGAAATGATGACAAAATCGTATAAAACAAAGACGAAGGTATCAAACGGCATTCTGTTTGTGGTCATGCTGCTTTTGGGAATCTGCATGATTATCCCGTTTGTATGGACCCTGTCGTCTTCCTTTAAAAATAACAATGAAATTTTCGCCTACCCCATCAAATGGATTCCGGAGGTATTCCGGTGGTCCAATTACGCGGAGGTATGCGAGCGCATTCCGTTCGTTACATACTATTTAAATACTTTAAAACTGGCGGTGATCGTCACCGCCGGCCAGGTGATCACCTGTTCCCTGGCAGCCTATTCCTTTAGCAAGATGCAGTATCCGGGCCGGGATAAGATATTTCTGTGCTATCTGGCAACGCTGATGGTCCCGTGGCACGCAATCATGATACCGCAGTTCTTAATCATTAAGACCCTGGGACTGAACGACTCTCACTGGTCCCTGATCCTGATCAATATATTCAGCGCGTTCGGTGTGTTTTTACTCCGTCAGTTCATGATGGGGATTCCGGAGGAACTGTCCGAGGCGGCCAGAATCGACGGGGCCGGAGAGCTGAAGATCTATTCTCAGATCGTATTTCCCATGTGTAAGCCAGGGCTGGCGACGCTGGTCGTATTCACATTTAACTTTATGTGGAACGACTATATGGCCCCGATGATTTACCTGACATCCGATAAGCTTAGAACCATTCAGATCGGCCTGGCCTCCTTCCGTACCCAGTACGGCTCGGAGTACGGCCTGATTATGGCAGGCACGGTGTGCGCCCTGATTCCGATGCTGCTGATCTTCATTGTTGGGCAGAAATATCTGGTGGAAGGAATCGCATTCTCCGGTTTGAAGGGGTAAAACGTATGGCATTTTCTGATAAGGTATCGAAGATTTTATATGGCGGAGATTACAATCCGGAGCAGTGGACGCCGGATATATGGGAACAGGACATGGAACTCCTTGAGCAGGCCGGAATCGATGTGGTGACGTTGAATGTCTTCAACTGGGCGTCACTCCAGCCGTCAGAGGAGACGTATGACTTCGCGGAGTTGGATGCGGCGGTGAAGCGGGTGACGGAACAGGGGATGGCCATCTGTATGGCCACCTCCACCGGGGCTCATCCGGCGTGGATGGCCAAACGGTATCCCGAGGTCCTGAGAACGGATTTTGAAGGCCGCAGGAGGAAATTCGGAGGCCGCCACAATTCCTGTCCCAACAGCCCTGTATTTAAGCAGTATGCAAAGCGGCTGGCCGGGAAGCTGGCGGAGCGCTACCGGGAACAGAAGAATATCGTGCTCTGGCATGTGAGCAATGAATATGAAGGCGCGTGCTACTGTGAAAACTGCGAGAAGGCGTTCCGTGTCTGGCTGAAAAAGCGTTACGGAACCATTGAAAATCTGAACCGGCTGTGGAACACGAGATTCTGGGGGCATACCTTCTATGACTGGGATGAGATCGTGGCTCCCAGCATGGTGAGTGAGCATTTCGAGGAAGCCAGAAGCATGTATCAGGCCATAACACTGGACTACAAACGGTTTAATTCGGACAGCATGCTGGCCAATTACCGGGCGGAGGCGGAAGCCATCCGGGCGCAGATCCCGGACGCCTGCATCACCACCAACTTCATGGGCGCGTATAAGCCGCTGGATTATAAGAAATGGGCGGCCAGCCTGGATGTCGTTTCCTGGGACAACTATCCGGCGGAGGGGGCCGATCCTGCCGCTATTGCCATGAACCATGATCTGATGCGCGGACTTAAACATGGCCAGCCCTTCCTCCTGATGGAACAGACGCCCAGCACCTGCAACTGGCTGAATGACAACCGCCTGAAACGTCCCGGCGTCATGCGGCTCCTCAGCTATCAGGCCGTGGCCCATGGAGCGGACACGGTGATGTTTTTCCAGATGAGGCGCTCCAGAGCGGGCTGTGAGAAGTTTCACGGGGCCGTCATCGACCACGCAGGCCATGGAAATACCCGTGTGTTTAAGGAGTGTCAGGCTCTTGGAATGGAACTGAAGGCACTGGGCAAAGAGGTGGTCGGAGCCCGTGTACCGGCAAAGGCGGCGCTGATCTTTGACTGGGATACGTGGTGGGCGCTGGAGTGCTCGGCAGGTCCCAGCGTGAGGCTTAAATATCTGGAGGAGCTTCAGAATTACTATCGGGCCCTTTCGAAGCTTCACATTCCGGTGGATATAATCGGTATGGAGGACGGCTTTTGTGGATATGAACTGATAGCCGCTCCGCTTCTGTATATGGTGAAGGAGGGCGTCTCCGGGCGGCTGGAGGAATTCGTGAGGGCCGGAGGGACAGCAGTTTTTTCTTATTTAAGCGGATATGTGGATGAGAATGACCAGATTACTCTGGGCGGTTATCCGGGAAAACTCAGGGAACTCACCGGAATCTGGGTGGAAGAGACCGACTCCCTGCCGGAAACGGAGCAGAATTCGTTCTGCTATGAAGGGAAAATCTATCCGGCCGGACTGCTGTGCGATATTATGCACACGGAGGGGGCGGAGGTGCTTGCCCGTTACCGTGAGGACTTTTATGCAGGCACTCCCGTTATCACCAGGAACCAGTACGGAGACGGTCTGGCCTATTACGTTGGAACACGGTCCGGAGGGGACTTCTATCTCAGGTTATTCACGGATGTGTGTAAGGAAAAGGGGCTGCGAACAGCCTCCCATGATACGGTGGAAACGGCGGCCGCCTTATCCGAAAAGGGAATCGAGATGACTGTGCGTAAAAAAGACGGCGTGGAATACCTGTTTTTATTGAACCATTCCGGGAAGAAACAGGAGCTGGCGGTCTCTGTCAGCGGAACGGATTTGCTGAGCGGGAGGGAGATCTGCCGTGGAGAGGTGTTTTCGGTTGATGCGGCGGGGGTTATGCTGGTGAGAGTGTTAGAGCGTGTCTGAAGCGGCATATTGAGCCCTAATTCAGTCAGCTGCACGCTTTAGTATAATAGAGATGAGGACAGGAAAATGGAGCAGAGACAGCTGATAGATTTGTTAAATGATATGAGCCTGGAGGAGAAAGCAGGACAGCTCTTTCAGGTAACCGGTGACTGGTTTGACGGCATGGAAGCGTTGGAGCAGACAGGGCCGGAGGCGGAGGAGACCGCCAGGATCAGGAAAAGCTACAGCCATCTGGCCGGTTCTGTGCTGGGGGTCTATGGAGCAGCCAATATAAAAAGGATTCAAAGCGCATATATGGAACGGCAGCCGCACCATATTCCCCTGCTTTTTATGCTGGATATTATCAATGGGTATAAGACCATCTATCCGATTCCGCTGGCACAGGGCGCCATGTTCGATCCGGAATTTGCGGGCGACTGTGCGGCCATGGCGGCGAAAGAGGGGGCGGCGGGCGGGCTCCATGTGACATTTTCCCCTATGGTGGATCTGGTGCGCGACGCCAGATGGGGGCGCGTGATGGAATCCACGGGTGAGGACGTGTATCTAAACAGCCTGTACGCGAAGGCAATGGTGGAAGGCTATCAGAGGCAGCAGGGCGAAACGGATTTTCTGGCCTCCTGCGTCAAGCATTTCGCGGGATACGGCGCGCCGGAAGGCGGGCGGGAATATCAGACGATGGAGCTATCAGAGGAGACATTTCATGAATTCTATCTGCCTGCCTATGAGAGCGCCGTAAAGGCCGGAAGCAGATTGGCTATGACCGCGTTTCAGACGGTAAACGGGATACCCGCAACCGTAAACAGGGCGCTGCTCCGGGATATTCTGCGCGGTGAAATGGGATTTGACGGCGTACTGATCTCGGATTACGCGGCGATCGGAGAGACGGTGGTTCACGGTGTCTCTGAAGACGGGGCGGATGCCGCGCGCCGTGCGCTGGAAGCGGGAGTCGATATCGATATGATGTCCGGCGTATATCCGGAGTATCTGGCCGGACTGGTAAAAAACGGAACGCTGGCTGAGGCACTTCTCGACGAAAGTGTCCTGAGAGTTCTGGAGCTTAAAAACTGGCTGGGACTGTTTGAGGATCCCTTCCACGGAGCCGACGAGGCGAGGGAAGCCCGCACGTCTCTCTGTGAAGAGCACCGGAAGCTGGCGTATGAAGCGGCGGTGAAATCCTTCGTACTGCTTAAAAATGAGGACGCCATCCTGCCGCTTTCCCCGAATCAAAAGATCGCATTTATCGGTCCCTACACCGATTCTCAGGATATGCTGGGCAGCTGGTCCTTTACGGGAGGCGCCGAAACCGGGGCGGTAAAGACCATACGGCAGGCAGCGGAAGAAGCGCTGGCCGGCTGGTCCGTGACGTACCATACCGGCTGTCCCGTACTGGCTCCGGGGACGGTGCTGGAGGGCTTTGACCGGTATAAACCTTTCAGCGCGCCGCGGGAAGAGACAGACCGCTGGAGGGAGGAGGCGCGAAAGGCCGCAGAGGAAGCCGATGTGGTGGTCATGCCCCTTGGCGAACACTGCTTTCAGTCAGGGGAAGCCGCAAGCCGGGCATTTATTGAGATTCCAGAGATCCAGCAGGACTTATTCCGCGCAGTTTCCGAAGTAAATCCCAATGTGGTGGCGGTGATATTCAGCGGCCGGCCTCTCGATCTGCGCGTTATTTCTGAGCGGTCCAGAGCCGTGCTTTCTGTGTGGATGCCAGGTATGGAAGGCGGCCGGGCGATTATCGATGTGCTGACCGGAACGAGAACGCCCTCGGGAAAGCTTCCCATGAGCTTCCCTTACTGTGTGGGGCAGGTACCGGTTCATTATGACAGCCTGATGACGGGACGGCCTTACCGAAAGGGAAAGCCGGAACGGTACGTCTCCAGGTATCAGGACATACCCGCCGATCCGCTGTATTCTTTTGGGTATGGACTGACCTATACGAGCATGGAACTTTCTGAGGTCCATCTGAGCAAAGACGAGCTGATGCCGGGGGAAGAGATCGAGGCGTCTGTGACCATAAAAAATACAGGGAAGCGGGAAGGAACCGAGACGGTTCAGCTCTATCTCCGCGATGTAACCGGCAGCACAGCGAGGCCGGTGAAGCAGCTGAAGGGCTTGAAACGCGTCACACTGCAGCCGGGAGAGGAGGCAAAAGTGGCTTTCTACATCGGGGAAGACCGTCTGAAATTCTTTCAGAAACCGGGATTATGGGACAGCGAGGCGGGTGCATTTCTCGTCTTCATCGGAACGGACAGCAGGACGGAGCATTCGGCGCCATTCTGGCTGAAAAAACAGGAAGCACCAGAAAATACTTGAGAGGCAGGAGGCAGTGGAAAACCATGAGAACCGTATTGATCCTTATGGATACATTAAACAGAAGATTTCTAAAATCCTATGATGAGAATGCGGAGGGGATTACGCCGTGCATGGATGCATTTGCAAAGGAGGCAGTCCGGTTTGATAATCATTTTATTGCCTCCGCCCCCTGTATGCCTGCCAGGCGGGATATTTTTACCGGACGCATGAATTTCCTGGAACGCGGGTGGGGAGGAATGGAGCCCTTCGACCGGACGCTTCAGGGAGAACTGCGGAATCATGGAGTCTATACCCACATTACCACGGACCACGCCCATTACTTTGAACTGGGTGGGGAAAACTACTGTTCCCTGTTCGATACCTGGGACTACCACCGCGGCCAGGAGAATGATCCCTGGATTTCGAGGGTGAATCCCCCATTCGGAGAGCCGCAGGCCTACGGCCGCAAATCGGTCCAGCATCTTTTAAACCGGCAGGAATATGCGCGCGGGGAGGAGACGTATCCGACTCCGGCCACCTTCCTGTCCGCCTGCCGCTGGGCCGAGGAGAACCGGGGAGCGAATGATTTCTTTCTGATGGTTGAGGCGTTCGACCCTCATGAACCGTTCGATGCACCGGACGCCTACCATGAACTGTATGGGGATGATTACAGCGGAAAGGAGTTCAACTGGCCGGGGTATGCGCCTGTCACAGAACCGGAGGAGGCCATATGCCATCTGCGGAAATGCTATCTGGCGACCATGACCATGGCGGACCGGTGGCTGGGCCGTTTCCTCGATGCCCTGAAGGAAAATGGGCTGTATGAGGATACCCTGGTGATCCTGACCACGGATCACGGTCATATGCTGGGAGAACACGGATTTACCGGAAAAAATTATATGCACGCGTATAATGAGATGGCCCACATCCCCCTCTTCGTGAAAATGCCTCAAGGAGAATGTGCCGGAGAGCATAGAAAACAGCTGACCCAGAACATCGATCTGATGCCGACAATATTGAAGCACCACGCTGTTCCTGTTCCGGAAACCGTAAAGGGAAGGGATTTGTCAGAGATGATTCTCCGGCACACACCTTCCCGGGAAGCGGTAATCTATGGCTGGTTCGGCCGTGCGGTCAATGTATACGACGGCCGCTATACGTATTTCCGGGCGCCTGCGAGGCCGGACAATAAGCCGTGTTACCAGTACTGTGCCGTACCGACGACGCTGTGCCGGTTCTTTGGTGAAGAGTACGCGATGGAAATGGAGATGGGGCGTTTTCTTCCCCATACGAGATACCCGGTTTACCGGATACCGGTTCACAATGAAACGGACTGTATGGGGGATTTAAGCTTTATAAGAGACTCCTGCCTCTGCGATCTTGAGCAGGACTACGCCCAGGAGCATCCCATAGAGGACGAAGAGTTGGAGGCGGCCATGTGCAGGAAGCTGGCCGCGGAAATGAAAGAGGCCCAGGCTCCGTTGGAACAGTATGAGCGCCTCGGGCTGTCGGAAAGGGGGATTTGAGGAAATGGACAGAAAGCCCAACATCATCTTTTTCTTTTCTGACCAGCAGCGCTGGGATACGGCCGGATGCTACGGCCAGCGTATGCCGGTGACCCCGAATCTGGACAGACTGGCAGAGGCGGGCGTCTGCTTTGAAAATGCCTTCACCTGTCAGCCGGTATGCGGCCCTGCGCGGGCCTGTCTCCAGACCGGGATGTATGCCACGGAACTGGGCTGCTACAGGAATAACATCGCCCTGCCTCAGGGGGAAATGACTCTGGCCCACTACTTAAAAAAAGCCGGATACCGGTCCGGATACGTGGGAAAATGGCATCTCGCCTCCACCGGCGGTGATTCCAATGAACCGCTGGAGCCCGGTGTGGAATACGTCTGCCGGGGAGTTCCAAAGGAGCGGCGGGGGGGCTATGACGATTACTGGGTCGCCTCGGATGTGCTGGAGGCCACCTCACACGGTTACGGCGGCTTTCTATTTGACGCGGAGAACCGGCGGGTGGAGTTTGAGGGATACCGGACTGACGGGGTGACCGGTTTCGCCCTGGATTATATGAGGACATGGGATAAGAATCAGCCGTATTTCCTGTTCCTCTCCCATATTGAACCCCACCATCAGAATGACCACCGGCGCTTTGAGGGGCCGGAAGGCTCGAAGGAACGGTTCGCAGGATTTAATGCGCCAAAAGACCTGGCATTTGCGCCCGGAGACTGGGGAAGTGACTGGCAGACCCAGTATCCCGATTACCTGGGGTGCTGCAGCCGTCTGGACTACAATCTGGGGAGAGTTCTGGCGTGTGTGAAGGAAATGGGGCTTGAGGATGATACGGTCATTATTTATGCCAGCGACCATGGATCCCATTTCAAGACGAGGACCGTGGAATATAAGCGGTCCTGCCATGATGGCAGCATTCATATTCCGCTGGTGATATACGGAAAAGACGCCTCCGGCACCGCATTTCTGGGCGGAAGGAGAGAAGGGGGGCTTGTCAGCCTCATCGATCTGCCGTCTACGATTCTGACCATGGCGGGGGTGACAGTACCGGAAGGCATGAAGGGCCGTCCGATTCAGGCGCTGTTGGACGAGAAGAAGCGGGAGACGTGGCGGAATGAAGTGTTTCTGCAGATCAGCGAGAGCCAAGTGGGACGGTGCATCCGGACGGAACGCTGGAAATACAGCGTCCGCGCGTACGACAGGAAGCCATGGCTCGACGCGGGAGCGGACACGTACCGGGAAGAGTATCTATACGATCTGGAACAGGACCCTGCTGAACTCGTGAATCTGGTCTGCTCGCCAGGGCACGAGGCCGTGCGGGCGGAAATGAGAACCAGGCTGATCCGGAGAATGGCGGAGGCCGGAGAGAGGGAACCGGTGATTCTGCCGTCATTCGGCCACACCACCATCTCTCTGGGGGCGCTGGCAGTGCTGGAGGACCTCGTCTGCCATCCGTTTACCTCTGAAATGATGAAAGAACTGCTTCCGGAAGGACTGGTAGAGAGCAAAAGCTGGGAACGGGTCAGAAAAATGCGTGTGAAGGAGGCTGCGTAAACCGTTTTAACGCCTGGCGGACAGGAATTTACAGACCGGCTGCTGGAAGAGATGGAGAAGCTGGAATTTGGATGGAGACAGGAAACAGGTAAGTAAAAACCGAGGAGGAACCATGGAATTTGTAAGAGTAAAGGGAAATGAATTTATTTATCAGGGACAGAGCATCCGGTTCGCCGGGCTGGGCATCGGGAGCTGGCTGAATCTGGAACACTTTATGCTCGGAATCCCGACGCCGGAAAAGCAGATGAAGGAAGCATTTACAGAGGTGTTCGGACCGGCTCGGTCAGCCCGGTTCTTTGATGATTTCGTCTGCTCCTTCTGTACGGAGGAGGACTTTAAGCTTTTGAAGGATACCGGCATCAACCTGATCCGCGTGCCGTTTAACTACAGACTGTTTCTGGATGATCAGAATATGGAGCTGCGGAAGGAAGAGGGATTTCGCTATTTTGACCGTCTGCTGGGCTTCTGCCGCAAGTATGAGATCTATCTTCTTCCGGATCTGCACAGCGTTCCGGGCGGGCAGAATCCGGACTGGCATTCTGATAATCAGACGGGAACGCCTGCGTTCTGGCATTACGATGTATTTCAGCAGCAGATCATATCCCTGTGGCGGGATATTGCCGCCCGTTACAGGGATGAGCCGTATCTGCTGGGATACGATCTTTTAAACGAGCCGTTTCTCATGCCGGCGGCGGACGGAAAGCTTCAGCAGTTTTATGAGAGGGTGACGGCTGCGGTCCGCGAGGTGGATGAGAACCATATTATTTTCCTGGAGGGGGATTCCTTTGCCATGGATTTCTCCTGTTTAAAGGAAATCAGAGATGAGCAGACGGCGCTGACCTTCCATTTCTATCCCACCGTTTGGGAGGCAGACTTATGTGATCCGGGTTATCCGCGGGGCGAAAGGCAAAAGGTGTTTGAACAGCGTTTCCGTACCATGCTCGACGGCCTGCTGCCCTTTAACCGTCCGCTGCTCTGCGGCGAGGCAGGGTACGATATTGCGGGGCACAGCCTGGAGCATGTGATGGAGATGGTGGAGGACACGCTGGGCTTATTCTGCCGGTATGGCGTATCCTGGACCTTATGGTGCTATAAGGATGCGCAGTTTATGGGGCTGGTATACCCGCGGGATGACTCAGAATGGATGAGCTTTGCAGTGGAAATGCGGACAAAATGGACCCATTACAGGGAAATGGAGATGGGGAAGTCTCTGGTGGAGACCATGTGTGCCCTCTTTCCGGGGGAGGTCGATGAGGAGCTGAAATACAGGCTCCAGTTCCGCCAGCGCGCGCTTCTGTATACGCTTCAGAAGGAACAGCTATTAAAACCGCAGCTTCAGGCCTGGGGCTGGGAGAGAATCAGTCGTATGCCGGATTCTTTTCTGTTTGAAAACTGCGGTTATTATAAAGAGTATCAGAAGCTTTTGGCTGTTTACGCCAAAGCGCTTAAGGAGAGCGGGAGGGGAACGGAGATGGCGGACCGCCGCATACATGCCCTTTAGCTTCTGCGGAGGTATTTATCGCTGGCTGATTCTGTATTTGCGGGCGAAGTCTACGGGGCAGTAGGACAGCTTTGCCTGCCTCAGGCCGGGATCACCCAGATCATCCTCGCGGTTTATCAGGACGGCGTCGGGAAATTCGTGGATGAGAAACTGCTGGTTGATGAACTGGTACAGGCCTTTTATCTCAGGATTGGCTTTCTCAATGTGTATGACAGCCATCTGCTCCAGGGGATTGCAGCTGCCGATGGTAAATGCCTCCAGAGTACCGTCTATATAGACTCCGGCCATTGTGATATCGAGGAGAGAGCAGCAGCGCAGAATCTCATGGATGCCCAGAATCTCATGCTCCAGCTGGCCTTCCATGCGCTCTTCCCTGGCGACACCCCAGCGTGCGAGAAAACTCTTGATCTCGGCACCGTCCGCACAGGTCAGCCTGCGGTATTCGAAGCGTCCCTCCCAGGTCCTGACGAAGGAGTTGACCAGATTTTTCTTCTTGTGCAGCTTTCGGCCGGCGAGAGAACGAAGGGCATCTCCGGAATATAAGTAGTCACGGGCATCCTCCAGCTCTTCGACATCGAATTCGTCCTCCGGCAGGTTCAGGAGGCGGACAGCGGCCTCGTCGGCCAGGAAGATATTTAGCTTTAATCCCAGGGTTTGGTTAAAATAGTCCTTCAGCACGTCGAAGGAATGGGGCAGGCAGGCCGCTTTACAGATGGGAAGGGCCGCGTACTCCTTTCCGTCCGCGGCAATACGAAGGAAGATCGTATTATCATCTCCGACCGCATAGCGTACCTGATAGTAATCTTTCCAGAGGAAAAGGCCTAAGAATACGCTGTCGCAGGTCTTGTTTTCTCTGAAGGTAAAAAGGGGTGCCAGCGTTTTCAGCGCGCTGGAGTCCAGATCTTTAAATTGCAGTTCCATATAATTCCTCACTTTATCGTTCAATGTTCTTGCTATTCTCCTATCATTTCCAGATAAGGCATTTGCCATTCTGTAATTATGTGGACAGCCTGATTTTCCAAAAGGCCATTATATGACAAAAGTGCGATGAAATCCACTGCTTTTTTATGGCAGATCATTCAGAACGGCAGATTGGCCTGTCCTGGTATAACGTATCACAAGGACTTATGATACGTTATACCAGGAGGCGTTGGGGCGGAAATACTGGCAAACAGAGCAGCAACAGGAAAAAATTCGTTTTTTCCCATCACATCCCGATAAAATGCGCATAAGATGGTTATGTATAGAAAGAAGCAGGGAGTGATAACCGCTGTGCAGGATAATTTAGAGCATACTTATGGGAATAACTTCCAGGTGCTGGAGCCGTATATGCTGTACGGAGACAGAAGCGCTATGGAGAATCTGCCGAAGATGCAGAGGGAACATATGTTACAGGATTTAGAGTATCTGCAGGGAATGTATCCGGGACATATGAAGCGGATTCAGGAATATGTGATGGCAGCCTGCGATCGTCTGGATTATAAAAACAGTCCGCTGTATGATGAATTTCCGGACCGCCTGATGGTGAATCAGGTGTGCGATTCCGTATGCCGCCAGATTCTGGAGGACGGAATTATAAACGGAGCAGAGCTTGGACTGCAGAATACATCGGAACAGCCGGGAGAAGAGACTGCGGAAACGGTAGAAGAAGTGGAAGAAGTAGAAGTGTACGAGGTAAACAGCGTGAATACCCAGGATGCGGATTGGAGAATGCAGCAGGTAGTACCGCAGACTCCGACGACATGGGGCCCGCCGTCAGGCCAGCGCCCACCGTCAGGTCAGCGCCCGCCGCAGGGACCACCGCCGTGGGGCCCGCCACCCGGGCCGCAGCCGCCACGCCCGC